>Ga0209281_1000016_pt1 | contig 588107 bp, 529 predicted proteins | sample MedtruBG_FD_187514 | JGI IMG/M metagenome (GOLD analysis project Ga0209281, IMG submission 187514) | Root nodule microbial communities of legume samples collected from California, USA - Medicago truncatula BG (SPAdes) (version 2) | ecosystem: Host-associated > Plants > Roots > Nodule | place... | reverse complement strand
GCGGCATCGAAGAAGCGATCGAGAAAGCCAAGAAACTGTAATCCCGGCGCCCGGCAACGGGCGCTAATTTAGGTTGAGGCAATCAGATGGCTATGACAGTCCATTGCGATATCGTCAGCGCGGAAGGAGAAATCTTTTCCGGTCTGGTCGAGATGGTGATTGCGCACGGTGCACTGGGTGATCTTGGTATCGCCCTGGGTCACGCGCCGCTGATCACTAATCTGAAGCCAGGTCCGATCCGCCTGGTCAAGCAGGGCGGGGAAGAGGAGGTGTATTACATCTCCGGTGGTTTCCTCGAGGTTCAGCCGAACATGGTCAAGGTTCTTGCCGACACCGTGCAACGTGCTGCCGACCTGGACGAAGCCTCCGCTCAGGAAGCCGTCAAGGCTGCCGAGAAGGCACTGCATGAGCGGGGCGCGGAATTCGATTACGGTTCTGCTGCCGCACGTCTGGCCGAGGCTGCAGCTCAGCTGCGCACCGTCCAGCAGATCCGCAAGAAGTTCGGCCACTAAGGCAGCGCTTGTTGTGTGATTGATTAAAAAGGGTAGCCTCGGCTACCCTTTTTTCTTTTCCAACTTTTACAACCTGGTCGCAGCCGCTGACCACCCAGGATTGGTAGCCAGTCATGTCTCTTGAAATCGTTATTCTTGCTGCTGGCCAAGGCACGCGCATGCGTTCCGCTTTGCCGAAAGTCTTGCACCCGATTGCCGGCAACTCCATGCTTGGCCATGTTATCCACAGCGCCAGGCAACTTGATCCACAGCGCATCCACGTCGTGATCGGTCACGGTGCCGATGCCGTTCGCGAACGCCTGGCGGCGGATGACCTGAACTTCGTCCTGCAGGATAAACAACTGGGTACCGGTCACGCCGTTGCCCAAGCCGTGCCGTTCATTCAGTCCGACACCGTGCTGGTGCTCTACGGTGATGTACCGTTGATCGAGGTCGAAACCCTGCAGCGCCTTCTCAAGAAGGTGGGGCCGCAGCAGTTGGGCTTGCTGACCGTCGAACTGGATGACCCGACCGGTTACGGTCGTATTGTTCGTGATGCTGCCGGCAAGGTTGCGGCCATCGTCGAACAGAAAGATGCCAACGAAGCTGAACGCAAGATTACCGAAGGCAATACCGGCATTCTGGCGCTACCTTTTGCCCGTCTTGGCGACTGGATGAGTCGACTTTCCAATAACAACGCCCAGGGCGAGTACTACCTGACCGACATCATTGCGATGGCCGTGAGCGATGGTCTGGTGGTGGACACCGAGCAGCCGCACGATGCCATGGAAGTGCAGGGCGCCAATGACCGCAAGCAGCTTTCCGAACTGGAACGGCATTATCAATTGCGCGCCGGTCGTCGTTTGATGGCTCAAGGTGTAACGCTGCGCGACCCGGCACGATTCGACGTGCGTGGAGACGTGACAGTAGGCCGCGACGTGCTGATCGACATCAACGTGATCCTCGAAGGCAAGGTGGTCATCGAAGACGATGTGGTGATCGGCCCGAACTGTGTGATCAAGGACAGCACCCTGCGCAAAGGCGTGGTCATCAAGGCCAACAGCCATATCGAAGGTGCCATTCTGGGTGAAGGCAGCGATGCCGGCCCATTCGCGCGTCTGCGTCCAGGCACCGTGCTGGAAGCGCGAGCCCATGTGGGTAACTTCGTCGAGTTGAAAAATGCTCACCTGGGCGAAGGCGCCAAGGCCGGTCACCTGACCTATCTGGGCGATGCCGAAGTGGGCGCGCGCACCAACATCGGTGCTGGCACTATTACCTGCAACTACGACGGCGCGAACAAGTGGAAAACCGTGCTGGGTGAAGATGTGTTCATTGGCTCCAACAACTCGTTGGTGGCGCCTGTGGATATCCTGGATGGTGCTACCACGGCGGCCGGCTCGACCATTACCTCAACTGTGGATAAATCCCAGTTGGCCATCGGGCGTGGTCGTCAGAGGAACATCGATGGCTGGAAGCGGCCGGAGAAGATCAAGAAGAGCTGAGTTATCCACAGTTCGTTAGATCAAAAGATCGCAGCCTTCGGCAGCTCCTACAGGGTGACCAAAAATCCTGTGTAGGAACTGCCGGAGGCTGCGATTTTTTTACTTATCCACAGCTCTTTTTATCGCATGGCGCTTGACGAAGTTTCGCTGATAGGTTTTGATTGCTTCCGTTATCTTTCGAAACGAAACTTACCAGCTCATGTCGAAGCGCAATACCCCTCAGCGTCGTCACAATATCCTCGCCTTGCTCAATGAGCAGGGCGAAGTCAGTGTGGATGAGTTGGCCAAGCGCTTCGAAACGTCGGAAGTTACGATTCGCAAGGATCTGGCGGCGCTTGAAAGCAATGGTCTATTGCTGCGTCGTTACGGCGGGGCGATCACCATGCCTCAGGAGTTGGTCGCGGACCTTGGTCAGCCGGTTTCCAAATACAAGCAAGCCATCGCCCGTGCCGCCGTCGCGCGGATACGCGAGCATGCGCGCATCATTATCGACAGTGGCAGTACCACCGCCTCCATGATCCCGGAACTCGGCCAGCAACCCGGCCTGGTGGTGATGACCAACTCGTTGCATGTCGCCAATGCCCTGAGCGAGCTTGAGCACGAACCGGTGCTATTGATGACCGGGGGTACCTGGGACCCGCATTCCGAGTCCTTTCAGGGGCAGGTTGCCGAGCAGGTACTACGATCCTACGATTTCGACCAGTTGTTTATCGGTGCCGATGGCATCGATCTGGTTCGCGGTACAACCACCTTCAACGAACTGCTCGGGCTGAGCCGAGTCATGGCCGAAGTCGCCCGCGAAGTGGTCGTGATGGTGGAGGCCGACAAGATCGGCCGCAAGATTCCCAACCTGGAACTGCCCTGGAGCAGTGTCCATACCCTTATTACCGATGAACGCCTGCCACTTGAGGCTCGCGATCAGATTCAGGCCCGCGGCATCACTTTGATATGCGCGGCTGTCAGTCAGGAGAAATAGCATGTGTGGAATTGTCGGCGCAGTCGCAGAACGTAACATCACCGCCATCCTCGTCGAAGGCCTGAAGCGCCTCGAATACCGTGGGTATGACAGCGCTGGCGTGGCGGTCTACACCAACGATGAAAAACTCGAGCGCCTGCGTCGTCCGGGCAAGGTCAGTGAACTGGAGCAGGCATTGACCAACGAGCCGCTGGTCGGTCGTCTGGGCATCGCCCACACCCGCTGGGCCACCCACGGTGCGCCGTGCGAGCGCAATGCCCACCCGCATTTCTCCGGCGACCTGGCAGTAGTGCACAACGGCATCATCGAAAACCACGAAGCCCTGCGTGAACAACTCAAGGCCCTGGGTTATGTATTCACCTCGGACACCGACACCGAAGTCATCGCTCACCTGCTGAATCACAAACTCAAGGATCTGAGCGACCTGACCGTGGCCCTCAAGGCGACCGTCAAAGAGTTGCACGGTGCTTACGGCCTGGCAGTGATCAGCTCCAAGCAACCTGATCGTCTGGTCGCAGCCCGCAGCGGCAGCCCGCTGGTGATCGGCCTGGGCCTGGGGGAAAACTTCCTGGCGTCCGACCAGTTGGCCCTGCGTCAGGTCACCGACCGCTTCATGTACCTGGAAGAAGGCGATATCGCCGAAATCCGCCGCGACAGCGTGCAGATCTGGGACGTCAACGGCCAGGCTGTCGAGCGCGAAGCCGTGCAGTATCGCGACGGTGCCGAAGCCGCTGAAAAGGGCGAGTTCCGCCACTTCATGCTCAAGGAAATCCACGAGCAACCATCCGTGGTGCAGCGCACCCTGGAAGGTCGTCTGAGCCAGAATCAGGTACTGGTACAGGCATTCGGCCCACAGGCGGCCGAACTGTTCGCCAAAGTACGCAACGTACAGATCGTCGCGTGCGGCACCAGTTACCACGCCGGCATGGTCGCGCGTTACTGGCTCGAAGAACTGGCCGGCATTCCTTGCCAGGTCGAAGTCGCCAGCGAATTCCGCTACCGCAAGGTAGTGGTGCAGCCGGACACCTTGTTCGTGACCATTTCCCAGTCCGGTGAAACTGCCGACACCCTGGCCGCGCTACGCAACGCCAAGGAACTGGGCTACCTCGCCAGCCTGGCGATCTGCAACGTCGGTATCAGTTCGCTGGTGCGTGAATCCGATCTGACCCTGTTGACCCAGGCCGGTCGCGAAATCGGTGTGGCATCGACCAAAGCCTTCACCACGCAACTGGTTGGCCTGTTGTTGCTGACGCTTTCCCTGGGTCAGGTTCGCGGCACCTTGGCCAAAGGCGTCGAAGCGACGCTGGTCGAAGAACTGCGTCGTTTGCCGACCCGTCTGGGCGAAGCGCTGGCCATGGACAGCACCGTGGAAAAAATCTCCGAGCTGTTCGCCGAGAAACACCACACGCTGTTCCTCGGCCGTGGCGCGCAGTTCCCGGTGGCGATGGAAGGGGCACTCAAGCTCAAGGAAATCTCCTACATCCACGCCGAAGCCTATCCGGCCGGCGAGCTGAAACACGGCCCGTTGGCGCTTGTGGATAACGACATGCCAGTGGTGACCGTGGCGCCGAACAACGAATTGCTGGAGAAGCTGAAGTCCAACCTCCAGGAAGTCCGCGCCCGCGGTGGCCAGTTGATCGTCTTCGCAGACGAGAAGGCCGGCATGACCAACGGTGAAGGCACCCACGTGGTGCACATGCCGCACATCCACGACATCCTGTCGCCGATTCTCTACACCATCCCGCTGCAGCTGCTGTCGTACTACGTCGCCGTGCTCAAAGGTACTGACGTTGACCAGCCGCGCAACCTGGCGAAGTCGGTTACTGTGGAATAAGTTATCCACAGGTGAAAGAGACCTGGTTTCAGACAATAAATTTTGACAAGAGCCCCTGATTTCAGGGGCTTTTATGTCTTCACCATATGCCCAAATTTTGTTTATGACCTACCAGGGAAATCGTCTGGTATTAGGACTCAGACTTATTCACAGTCTCTGATGTTTTCCTTAGACTTTTTGTTGCTATACGTCGAGGCACGCACTGCGTAAACGCTTTAGGGTATTTGACCAGATAGGCATCTTTGAGCTGCGTATCCCGCAAGCGCATGAAAGTCGTGAAATCGGGTACCAGAAAGACCAGCAAAGACAAGAGTAGAACCAATGCGCCCAGCAGCGTGATTGTCAATTCGACTCCTAGATAAATGATCAGGGAGGGCATCGCGAAGCTGCCCAAGGGGCTGGCCGCCGCAGACAGAAATGAAACTATGGCGAAAACCCTGTTGCGATGGAGCTTTGGCGTCGCCAACAACCTCACTGCAGAGGTTGGAATGTTGATCAACATCAGGCCGACACCTCCGCCAAAAAAGGCTACGGGTATGAAGAACGACGATGAAACAGTCCCAACCACCACGAGGTTGCTTCCCAATAGCGCAAAACCTGCGGACACGCACATGTCACGAGGTAACCGGGTGGATAACCATCCGATGATTCTGTAACTACCTGCCAAAATGCCCAGCCCGAAGCACGAATCCAGAAGACCGATGTAAGTGACTGGGTACTGGATGACATCCTTTACATACAGCGGGATCAAGATAGTGAAAAACGGAAACAGCGCGAAATTGATCAGCATCGAAATAGTCGCCAGGTAAAATTCGACTTTCACGCCATAAACTACTTTGAAGCCGGAATAGATCATGCTGAAGCCACTGGCACGTGGTGTTTTTTCGCATGGGTCAACTGCACCGATGTGGCCCGGGATGGTTGCGATCAATGCACCGGCGATGAGAATTGCAAAAAAATCGGTGGCAAGGGCGAATGTGATGCCGAACCCGTAAATCAACCCGCTGGCAAGTATCGGCCCCAGAAGAATAGATAAGGACGACATCACACTTTTGGTCCGAAAGGCCAAGGAGACTTTATCGTCGTCTGCAAACAAAGGAATGATCGACGCCTGGAGAGGGTCGCGAACGCCAACGATCGCACTGCTGAGCATCATCAGCACGCCAACCGCCCAAGGGTTGAACGCCTCCGTGGCGGACAGCACCGCCATCAATAACGCTGTCAGCAGGCTGATCCATGAGGTCAGTTTGATGATGAGGATTTTGTTGTACTTGTCGCCCAGCCATCCCAGCAGGGGTTTGGCTAACACTTCCGCCGCGATGGAACAGGCAATCATGTTGGCGAAGTAGGTCGCAGAGCCTGTTACCTGCAGGGCCCACCAGGCCACCGCCAGTTGATTGCACCGTCCACCCAGAGTGATCAGCAAATAGCTGAATTGCAGTTTCAGCAGGCGCCGGTCGATATCGGGAAGACCCCAAGTAGTACCTGAAAAATTTCCATTCATGGATGTATCTTTGATCCAGATAGGGGCGGCGGCACAAGCAGGATGTTCAAGAATCTTTTTGTTACGGATGCAGCTTTCACTGACTAGAGAGTTTTCTTACAGTAACTGGATGGGTCCGAGGAATGTGAGGGGGGGCTTTTCTAACCTATTCAAGACGCTTTCCTGATTCGTACCGTGTTATCAACCGGGCTGACCCTCTTCAGGTGTCGGCTTGGCGACATGGCGACGCCGCCGCGTGTCCAGCAGATAGACCATCACACAGGCATACAAGGTCACCAGGATGAACAGGCCCATACGAATGGCGAAGGCTGTGTAGACATCTTTGCCCGCGGCACTGTCCTGCACCGATTGGCCGAGCAGAATGATCAGGGTCGCCAGGCTGTTGAGCCAGAAGCTCGGTGGTTGTCGGGTCAGGGACAGGCCATAGAGCTTTCTGGCCGCCAGCAATCCGAACAGCAGCATCCACAGAAAGAACATCCACAGGTTGACGAACAGGCTCAGCGCGCACCAGAAAAGGATCGCCATCAGGCCGCCGAGCAGGGTCGAGCCGAGCAATTCCTGGCCGGCGGTGCGAGCGCTGGTCGCGCAGCTTTGTTGGCCGAGGCTGACGGCTTTCATGATGATCGGCAGGTAGCTGGCCGGGTCGATCATGGCCAGCAGGAAAGTCGGCAGCACCACCAGCGTGGCCCGTAGCGCCAGCCAACCGCTTTCGGTTGGCGTAAGGCTCGGGCCGGGTTTGGCCGCGGGGGCACTGGCGGGGTCGGGAAACAGCCAATGGCTGATGGTCAGTGTGGTGACGGCCAGGAACAGGCCCTTGACCAAGGCCACGATCACTTCAAGCGCCAAGGCGAATTCAGCGGTTCCGGCCGAACTGATCAAGGTCAGGCCCACCACCAGGAAGGTCGCCACCAGCGGGTTGCCGCCGCGCAGGCCATAACCGAAGGCCATGAACAGGCACAGTCCTACCAGCAACACGCCACTGAACGGGTAGTAACGCAGCAGGGGAATGAGCAGCAGGCCGGTCCCGGTGGTCAGCATAAGGATCAGGATCAGGCCCAGGCTGGCCTTGAACGGCAGCGGTCGGTTCATCGCCGCCAGCATCATCAGCGCCAGCATCGGCGAGAGGAACGGAATGGGCAGGGCCAGACCAAAGCTCGCTGCGAGGCACAGCGCCGTGCCGAAGCTCAGGCGCAGGGCGCGCTGAACCCGGACCGGACGCTCAATACGCATAGGACATCCAGCTCATCACGCGCAGGAACAGGCGACCCAGGATATTCAGCGGGTTACTTTCACTCGGGAACGCCATGACTTCTGCCTGCCCGCCGGACCGGATGCCTTGCGGGCTGGTCAACTCACCGGGCTCGAACTCGATGATGACCGGAAAGCGCTGGGCAGGGCGTAGCCAATCGCGACTGTTCTCCACTGTCGGCAGGCTGCCCGGCTGGGTGGTCTGGCCGATATCGACGCCATAGCCGACGCTGCGCACATGGCCTTTGAAAATTCTGCCCGGGTGGGCGTCGAGGATGATGGACACCGGCGTCCCGGGCTGCACGCTTCCCAGATTGTTTTCGGTCATGTCGGCGCTGATCCACACATCGTGGATAGCGATCAGGGTCATCACCGGAGCACCGGCGGCGGCGAACTGGCCGACATCGGTGCGCAGATCGGTGATCAGGCCGGCGGAGCGCGCATGGACCTTGGTATTGCCCAAGTCCAGCTCGGCTTTTTCAAGGTTGCTGGCGGCGCTGAGCAGTTGGGCGTTTTCGTCTTCGTTACCGCCCTGTTGTTCCCGTGCACGTTGCACTTCGGCCTTGGCCGCGGCGACCTGGCTGATGGATTCTGACAGGGTGGCGCGGGATATCTCCAGGCGGCGCAGCGAGATGGTGCCCGGGTCTTCGCTGTACAGGCGTTCAAGCCGCTGGATGTCCTGGCGTGCCTTGAGCTCGTTGGCCTGGGATGCACGCAGGGACGCTTGCTTGGAGTCGACGCCGGCGGTGTTGGCGCCTACCTGGCGACGGGTCGATTCAAGGTCGGCGCGGGCGCGATCGACGGCGATCTGGTACTGCTCCGGATTGACTTCAAACAGCAATTCGCCGGCCTTGACGTCCTGGTTGTTGCGTACATGCACCTTGGTCACCCGACCGGATACCTCGGCGGCCACCGGTACAATGAAGGCCTGCACCCGTGCCTGTTGCGTGTAGGGGGTGTAGCGGTCGGCCATCAGGTACCAGACCAGGCTCAGGATGATCAGCAGCACCACCCAGTTGATCGCTTTTTTCGCAGGGTCGGCGGCGGGTGCCGGGGCTTTCTCGGCGGCCGGTTGTTGGCTGTCAGTCATGGGCACTTTCCTTCGGTTCGTCGAGCAGATCGCCCCAATCGGTCCGTTCTTGCATTTGTTTGCGGGTGGCCGGGTCGACTATCGGCTGGTCGCTGTACCAACCTCCGCCCAAGGCTTTGTACAGGGCGATCAGACTGTTGACCGCGGTGCCACGGTTGACCAGATAGGTATCCTGTTGGGCAAACAGGGCTCGCTGGGCATCCAGCACGCGCTGGAAATCCGAATAGCCTTCGCGGTATTGGGCGTTGGCCAGGGTCACCGAACGTTGGGCGGCCACCGATGCGTCACTGAGAATTTGGTCGCGCTCCAGTGCCGTGATCAAGCCGGTCGCGGCATCGTCGGCCTCACGTGCCGCCTGGCGCACGCTGTCCTGGTAGATAACGATCAATTGCTGCAAGCGCGCGTCCTGCACGCGAACGTTGTTGGTGATCCGGCCGTGGTCGAAGATGTCCCAGCGCAGGCTGGGGCCGGCCACCATGTCGAGGGTGTTGGACGCACCATTGAGCGAGCTGGCGGACCAGACGATGCTGCCCAGCAGGCTGATGGAGGGGTACAGGTCGGTCTCGGCCACACCGATCAATGCCGACTGCGCTGCTACTTGCAGCTCGGCAGCGCGTACATCGGGGCGTCGCACCAGGAGGTTGGCCGGCACATCTTGCAAGACCGCGGTATCGAGCAGCGGCACTAAGCCGGTGTTGCGATTGAGGTCAGGGATCGAGCCGGGCGGCTGGCCGATCAGGGTGGACAACGCATTGCGCAGGCTCGCCACCTGGCTCTCGAAATCCGGGATGGTGCTCAGGGTGCCCAGGTACTGGGTCTTGGCTTGTTGCAGATCGAGTTCGGCTTCGGCCCCGCTGTTGAACAGGCGCTCGGTGATCTCGTAGCTGCGTTTTTGCAGTTTGGCGTTGCTGCGGGCGATGGCCAGGCGCGCCTCGGCGGTGCGCAAGGCGTAGTAGTTTTGTGCCAGCTGCGCGTGCAACAGCACCAGGGCATTTTCGTAGTTGGCCTGGGCGGCAAACCAGGACGCATCGGCCGACTCGATGGCACGGCTGAAACGCCCCCAGAAATCCAGCTCCCAGCCGATATCGAAGCCGACGCTGTGTTGCCAGAAATTCGTGTCCTGGGGGTTGGCGCCGCCCGACTGTCGACGGTTCAGGTACAGGCTGTCGGCGCTGGCCTGCTGCAATTGCGGGTAGCGCCCACTCAGGGCGATACCCAATTGCGCCCGGGACTCCATGACCCGCAGGCCAGCGACGTGCAGGTCGGGGTTGTGGGCATCGGCTTCGGCCATCAAATGGTCCAGCACCGGGTCGTTGAACACGCGCCACCATTGACGGCTGTCAGGTTGCGCGTGTTGTTGGCCGGCGATCTCCAGGGCCGGGCTGTTCCAGTGGTCGACCCAGGGCTGGGCCGGCGACTGGAAATCCGGGCCCAGTTGCACGCAGCCCCCCAGGACGACGGTGCTAAAGAGCAGAAGCCGGCTGATGCGAGCAGGGCGTGGCATCAAGCGCAAACTCCTCAGACAGGACGCTGATCGTTCGTTGCCTCTATCGTCGGTGTCTCGTTCAACGCCTCGATCTCGGGTGTCTCGTTCAGGACCTCGACAGTCGGTTGGTCCTGGACCCATTGCCAGAACAGTTGGTAGCCCACCGCCAGCGCAACCGGCCCGATGAACAAACCGATGAAGCCGCCGCTCACCATGCCGCCCAAGGCACCAATCAGAATCACCGGCATCGGGACATCGACGCCACGACCCAGCATCAACGGCTTGAGGACGTTGTCGGCCATCCCGGCGATCAGGCTGTAGATGCCAAACACGACGGTGGCCAGGCTGGTCCCTTCGGTGGCGAAGACATAAGCGATCACCGGGATGGTCACCAGCAGCACCGGCAATTGCATGATTCCCATCAACAGCGCCACCATGGCCAGCAGCCCGGCACCGGGGACACCCATGAGCACGAAGCCCACGCCAACCAGCAACATCTGGATAAACGCGATGCCCACTACGCCTTGGGCGACCGCGCGGATGGTTGCAGTGCAAAGTACGGTAATGCGTGGCCCACGCTCTGGTCCGGAAAGGCGCGAGGTGATGGCAAGGGCGCTTCTTTCGCCATTTTCGCCGTAGGCCATGAACACGCCGGCAATGATCAGGGCACCGATGAACAATAGAAAGCCCACGCCAACGTCGGCCATTTTGCCCAACAAGGTCAGGCCGACGGACTTGATATAGGGCAGTACCTTCATCACCACGCTGCTCATGTCAGTGGCGGCCTGCATCCAGTAGCCATAGAGCGGCTCGCCAATGAGTGGCAAGGAGGCGATTTTTTCGCTGGGAAGCGGAATCTGCAACGTATCGGACTTGAGGATCGCCAGGGTGGCCTGGACCGACTCACTGATCGAGGTGCCCAGCAAGTAGATCGGCACCATCAGCAAAGCCAGGGCTACCACCACGATCAGGGTGGCGGCACGACCGTCCTTGTTGACCAGCTTGCGCTTGATGAGCCCATGCAGTGGATACAGGGTGATGGCCAGAATCATTGCCCAGAGCATCAGGTTGAGAAAGGGGTGGAAGATCTGGAAGCAAAACAGTACCAGCACCGTAATCAGCCCGGCGCGAATCAGTACGTCGAGCAAACCACCGGACAGTGCTCTAGCGGAAATGTTAGTGCGCAACATTGTCGAACTCCTTGCGGTGTCACACAGGTTAGCCAGGCCGTTGAAGTTCAACTCTTCCCTACTAAGTGAATCCAAAAAAGCAGGATCGACGGACAGCCGTCCAAGCGTTAAAAAACCCATAACGCCTTACTTTAAGTAGAGAAAACTTCAACGAGGTACCTACCAAAAACCCAATAGGTAACGGGGTGGTTTGTAGTATAGGAGCAGTCGTATATTCCGCCCGTTTATACAGGCTGGAATTCTGCTGTAGTTGATGGAGTCCGCTGCGAGCCATTGCCTGAAGCGGTCCGGAAGCTGAACCAATGGTTCTTTTTCTCTATCGGGCATTAACCGTTGCAGCGGGCTGCTCAGGATAATTGCCAACAGTCGCACCCCTCGCAAGAAAATAATCCTCATTAATTATCAATAATCAAGGTTTGTGACACGCTTGGTTTTTACGGTGCCGGCGCTAGAGTGCAGTAGCCCATTGCTCTACCTGATGGTCGCGCGCCCAACTATGTAGTTGAACGATTAAAATTCCGGTCTTCGGTTGCGATTTATCTATCTGAAATGAGGACAGTCCCATGGACCGCTTCCAGGAAATGCAGGTCTTCGCTGCTGTCGCCAAGGAGCAGGGTTTTTCGGCGGCGGCGCGGGGTTTGGGTCTGTCGGCGGCCAGCGTCACCCGGGCGGTCGCGGCGCTGGAGAAGCGAATAGGCACACAACTGCTCACGCGTACCACGCGCAGTGTGTATTTGAGCGAGGCCGGCCAGCGATACCTGGAGGACTGTCGGAGAATTCTCGCCGAGGTACAGGAAGCCGAGGACTCGGCAGCAGGCAGCCATATCCATCCCCGTGGGCAACTGACCATCACCGCACCGGTCTTGTTTGGCGAGCTGTTTGTCACGCCGTTGATGGTGAATTATCTGACGCAGTTCCCCGAGGTCTGCATCAACGCGCTGCTGGTGGACCGGGTGGTGAGCGTGGTCGAGGAGGGCGTCGACGTGGCCATTCGTATCGGCGAGCTACCCGACAGCAACCAGCATGCGATTCGGGTCGGCGAGGTGCGGCGGGTGATCTGCGCCTCACCACAATTTCTGGCCACCCATGGTCGGCCCAGGCATCCCCGGGAGCTGGCCCAGGCGCCGATTATCGCGACCTCGGCAATTGGCCAACTCAGGAGTTGGCCATTCATAGAAGACGGCGAAACCTTGAGTGTCCGGGCTGAACCACGGCTGGTGGTGACGGCGAATCAGGCGGCCATCACGGCAGCCTGCCTGGGGTTGGGATTCACCCGGGTACTGTCTTATCAAGTGGCGAGCAAGGTGGCTGCCGGCGAGCTGGAAATCATCCTGGCCGAATTCGAACTGCCACCATTGCCCATCCATGTGGTCTATCAGGGCGGGCGTAAAGCGCCGGCCCGGGTGCGCAGTTTTGTCGATTTCGCGGTGAAGACCCTGCGCGAGCATCCGGCGCTCACGCGTTGAATTATTTCACCCGCTGAAATAATGGATTGCGTTGGCTGGTGATTCTGTTGGTTTAGATGTGAGTAGAAGATATGACCCATCTCACTCCTGAACAGCAGCACTCACCCCGAGGTGTCGACCATGCAAGCGATCAAACTCTACAACTTCCCACGTTCCGGCCACGCTCATCGTGTCGAGTTGATGCTGTCCCTGCTGAAATTGCCGACGGAATTGATCTTCGTTGACCTCGCCAAGGGCGAACACAAGCAACCGGCGTTTCTGGCGCTCAATGCATTCGGTCAGGTGCCGGTGATTGATGACCAAGGCGTGGTGTTGGCCGATTCCAACGCAATTCTGGTTTACCTGGCGCAAAAGTACGGCAACGGTCGCTGGCTGCCGGCTGATCCCGTAGGGGCCGCCAAGGTACAGCGCTGGTTGTCGGCGGCTGCCGGTCCGATTGCCTTCGGCCCTGCCCGGGCAAGATTGATCACTGTGTTTGGCGCGCCTTACAACGCAGCAGAAGTGATTGCCTACGCCCATACCGTGCTCAAAGTGATCGATCACGAGCTGGCCAGTACGCCGTACCTGGCCGGCACTGAACCGACGATTGCCGACGTCGCCGTCTACAGCTACGTCGCCCACGCGCCTGAGGGCAATGTGTCGCTGGACGAGTACGCCAACATTCGCGCCTGGCTGGCCCGCATCGAAGCCTTGCCGGGGTTTGTCGGCATGCCACGCACCGTCGCCGGCCTGCAAAAAACCGCCTGATGCTGGTGGCCCGGTGTTGCCGGGCCGCCCCGTTCTGCGCCACAGGCGCAAGGGAGCAGCCGTATGGACCGTTCACCCTGGCATGCCGGCGAGAAACAATTGCAGGCGCATGTGGGCGTTGCCGAACGAATGGAGGCGTTCGGTCGTAAGGTAATTCGTAGCGAGATGCCGGACCAGCACCGAACCTTCTATCAGCAATTGCCGTTCATGCTGTACGCAGCGGTGGATGCTGAGGGTCATCCCTGGGCCAGCATCCTGGAAGGTCAGCCCGGTTTTGCGCACTCGCCGGAACCTGGCTTGCTGCAGTTTCGCAGCCTGCCGGCCTTTGATGATCCCGCGCAGTTGAGCGACGGCTCGGCCATCGGCCTGTTGGGCATCGAGTTGCACACTCGCCGCCGTAATCGCATCAATGGGCATGTCCGCGCCATGTCCAAGGACGGTTTCGCGGTGACGGTGGATCAGTCCTTCGGCAATTGCCCGCAGTACATTCAGCTGCGCCAGTTTCGCTCGGTGCCGCTGGCCGATCCCTCGACGCGTGTCGCCCAGCACTTCAGCGAACTGGATGATGCGGCCAAAGCCATGATCGCCGAGGCGGACACCTTCTTCGTTGCCAGTTATGTGGACGTCGACGGTGAACGCTCGGTGGATGTTTCTCACCGCGGCGGTCAGGCCGGTTTCGTACAGGTGGAAGGCAATCGCCTGACCATCCCGGACTTCGCCGGCAACCTGCATTTCAACACCTTGGGCAACCTGCTGCTCAATCCCCGGGCCGGGTTGTTGTTCATCGATTTCAATACCGGTGATTTGCTGCAGCTCAGCGGGCGCACTGAAATCATCCTGGACGGCCCTCAGGTCGAGGCGTTCCAGGGCGCCGAGCGCCTGTGGACAATCGATGTCGAGCAGGTGGTACGTCGCCCCGCCACCCTGGCGTTGCGCTGGCGTTTCGACGGTGTTTCACCCACCAGTTTGCTCACTGGCACCTGGGAGCAGGCCAAGGCGCGTTTGCAGGCCAAGGCCCTGGGCGATCAATGGCGGCCGTTGCGGGTGGCGCGGATTGAAGCGCAAAGCCACAGCATTCGCTCGATTTACCTGGAGTCCGCCGATGGGGCCGGGTTGCCACTGTTCCAGGCCGGGCAGCATTTGCCCCTGCGCTTCAACATTGACGGCGATGTGCAAATCCGCACGTACAGTTTATCGAGCGCGCCGTCCGATGATTTTTTCCGCATCAGCGTGAAGCGTGACGGGCGGGTGTCTACGCATTTGCATGAGCAGATTCGTGTTGGTGACCTGTTGGAAGCACGGGCGCCACAAGGTCATTTCACCGTGGCGCCCCATGAGCGTCGGCCTTTGGTGTTGCTGGCGGCCGGGGTCGGCATCACGCCGCTGTTGTCGATGCTGCGGGAGGTGGTTTACCAAGGATTGCGTACCCGTCGTATACGGCCGACCTGGTTAATCCAGAGTTCGCGCACGCTGGCCGACCAGCCGTTTCGCCGGGAGCTGGATCGCTTGCTCGAGGATGCCGGAGACGCGGTGCGGGTGGTGCGCTTGCTTAGCCAACCGGAAGCCGAAGCGATGCAAGGAGAGGATTTCGACCTCGGTGGACGGATCGACGTCGCGCTGCTCAAGGATCTGCTGACAGTCGAGGACTACGATCAGCCGGATTTTGTCGTCTGTGGTCCCGGGAGTTTTACCCAGGCGCTGTACGACGGCTTGCGCGAGTTGGACATTCGCGATTCGCGGATTCACGCCGAAACCTTCGGCCCGTCCACCTTGCGGCGGCGACCGGACCCCGATGCGGTGGTCATCGAGCAACCGCCCGCCGCCACCACATCCGTGCCCGTGATGTTCCAGCGTTCGGCCAAGGAGGCGCGTTGGCAGCCAGACGGCGGCAGCTTGCTGGAGCTGGCGGAAAGCCGTGGCCTGCGTCCGGAGTTCAGCTGTCGCGGCGGCTCCTGCGGCACCTGCAAGACACGCCTGATCAGCGGCCAGGTGCATTACCCACTGCCGCCAGCGGAGGTGCCGGATGACGGACAGGTGCTGATTTGCTGTGCGATTCCGGCGCAGGGGGCGCAGCCGTTGGTACTCGATATCTGAAGATCATTGCAGGCGAACATTGCCCGCCGGTCGATGGCTGGGTAGGGTAGTGAGCAGAACTAAAAAGGGCCGCAGAGGCCCTTTCTGCATTTCAGGAACAGGCGTTTCAATGGTTTTTTTCACTCGCTCGATGGTCTTTCTGATGGCGCTGGTGCTCACCACCGGTTGCGAAAGACAGGATGCTCCGCCGCTGGATCAACAGCTTTACGTCTGGCAGCGGCAGTGGACACCGGCCCACGACGCCGCCCTTCGGGACAGCCGCGCCGATTTTTCGACCCTGCGGGTGCTGGCCTTGCAGGCTTTCCCCAACGCCGGCTGGAGTCAGGCCCGGATTGATCCGGCACTGCTCAAGCGTGATGGTCGGCCGGTGATTGCGGTGATTCGCCTGGATGGGCAGCTCAAGGCGCTGGATCAGGATGAGATCACCGCGCAAATCCGGCAGGTGATCAGCGATTGGCAGGGGCAGGAGGTGAACCTCGCCGGCGTGGAAATCGACCACGATGCCGGTAACGCTCGGCTGCCGGCCTACCGCCAGTTTCTCGCGCAGTTGCGCGCAGCGCTGCCGACGTCGCTGCCCCTGAGCATCACCGCGTTGCCGTCCTGGCTCGACAGTCGCGAACTGCCGGCGTTGTTATCCACAGTCGACAGCAGCGTGTTGCAGGTGCACGCGGTGAGCGATCCGCGTCGTGGTTTGTTTGATGCCGATCAGGCCCGGCAATGGGCGAAGGCCTGGAGCCGAATCACGACAAAACCTTTCTATCTGGCGCTGCCAGCCTATGGTGTGGGGTTGCTGCCATCGGCGGGTGGCGCGCCCGTTGTGGAAAGCGAAGTCACGATGGAGCGCGGAGGCCTGCGCCGGGAGTTGCTCGCCGATCCGCAGTCATTGCGCACCCTCGGTACCGAGCTGCGGGCCGATCCACCGAAACATCTGGCGGGCCTGATCTGGTTTCGCCTGCCATTGGCCAACGACCGTCGGGCCTGGAGCCTGACCACCTTGCGCGCCGTGGCGCGTGGAGATGTGCTCGACAGTCAATTGAACCTGAAACTCTCGGCCGACAATGGCCTCTATGACATCGGCATCAGCAACCAGGGCAACCTCGACCGCGCCTGGCCCGAACGCCTGACACTGGCGGTCAGCGGTTGTGAGGGAGCCGATGCCTTGGCCGGTTACGCGTTGCAACAGCGTCCGGATCTGCTTACCTTCACCCACCTGCGCGATGGCCGAATACCGGCCGGCGGACAGCGTGCCATTGGTTGGGCTCGCTGCGCACACATTGATCAAGGAGGTTCGAATGTTCACCCGTAACTGGCCGCGTCATTTGCTTTGCCTGAGCCTAAGCCTGCCGCTGGGTTCGGCGCTGGCCTGCGGCCCGGACTTCCCCATGCGCCTGCTGGATAATCGTGGCCAGTCGCTGGCGGAACTGCCGGAAGGCAACTTCAGCTTCGAAATCAGCCGCCTCGGCCACGCCATCAACGGATTGAAGAACGTCACCGCCAACGTCGACTACTCGGATGAACCTGATGCTGTAGCGCTGCGGGATCAAGCCGAGCAGGCGGGACTTTCCGCTGAGCAACAGGTGTTGGTGAAACACCTGCGCAGCCTGACGGATGCCCATCAGGTTGAAACCGAAGGGGCGCAACTGCCGCCTGAGCTCAGATTGTATCTGGCCGGCGCTGTGGCTTTTGGCGCGGGTGATCCCGCCTTGGCCGCCGGGTATTTCAAGAAAGTGCTGGCCTTGCCCGCCGAACAACGGGCTTCGCGCAGCACCTGGGCGGCTTACTCGTTGGGTCGCGCGTTGTTCGCCATGAGCGCCGAAGCCAATGCGGCTCCGGGTCTGCTCGAACAATCCGCCAAGGCCTTCGAGCAAACCCGGCAACTGAGCATCGACGGTTTCAGCGACCCACTGGAGCTGGGTGTCGCCAGCCTCGGTGAAGAAGCCCGGGTGGTACGCACCACCGGCGACTGGAACCGCGCCATCGAGCTCTACGCCACGCAGAATCTGCACGGATCCGCAGTAGGTTACACCTCACTGAAACTGTTGATGGCGGACCTGATGACGCTGCCGGAGGATCAAGTAGCCGAGTTGCTCAAGGGCCAACTCGTGCAGCAATTGGTGACCGCGTCGCTGATCAGCCGGTTGGGTTGGTCGTTCGGCGATCAACCGCCCAACGAACAGAAAATGATCAAGCTGCTGCAAAACAGCACTCGTGGCAGTCTCGAAAACGCCGACCGCCTGGCAGCGATGAATTATCAACAGGGTGATTACGCCAGCGCCAAGGCTTTCCTCGAACATGCCGGCGATGGCGGATTGGCCTGGTGGTTGCGGGCCAAGCTGGCGGTGCGCGAGGGTGATAAGAGTGCGGCCGCCGCAGCCTATGCCAAAGCAGCCCAGGCCTTCCCGCAGAATGAATCCTGGGGCGAGCGCCGCACACCGGACTACGATTACGAAACGCTTCAGCCCAAATGCCGGGTCGAGGGTGAAAGTGCGATCCTGGCGCTGCAACGCGGGGATTACCTGCAGGCCTTCGATCAGCTGTATCGCAGCCAAAGCATTTACTGGTTCGACGCTGCCACCGTTGCCGAGCGCGTGTTGACCCTCGAAGAACTCAAGCACTACGTCGACACGCAGGTGCCGGCACCGCCGCCGCTCAGCCAGCAGGACCGCGACAATTATGTGCCCTTGCCGGTGGCGGCGAGCCTGCGCAATCTGCTGGGGCGACGTTTGTTGCGCGAGGGGCATTACGAGGAGGCGCCGGCGTACTTCGATAACGTCGATTTGCAGAACAAGGCCAAGTCATACGCAATATTACGCAAAGAGGCGGATTCTGCCTGGTGGCCCACGACTCGCGCTGCTGCGCTGTTTAACTCGGCCGGGGTCGCGCGCACGTGGGGAATGGAAATCCTCGGTTATGAAATGGCCCCGGATTACGCCACATTCGGCGGCAACTACAGTCTGGAAAGTACCGAACTCAAGGTCGGGCCGTTAGTAACCGTGGGCGAAGTGAAGCGCCAGCAGGCCAGCGTTGCTCAGCCCGATGAGCGTTATCACTATCGTTTTGTGGCCACGGCATTGGCCAGCCGTGCGGCCGACAATTTGCCTCACACCAGCCAGGCCTTTGCGGCAGTGCTGTGCGCGGCTGCAGGCTGGAACAGCAGTCTTGAAGAAGAAAACGCTTTCTACCAGCGCTATGTCAAAGAGGGGCCGTACGTGGATTGGGCGTTCAATTTCGGTCATCAATGCCCGTATCCCGACTTCCAGAACGCCGACAAGCGCTACGTGACCCAGGTTACCGATTCCGTGCGTTCAGCGCTGCGGCCGTACAAGAAGCCGTTGCAGTATGGCGGCGTGATTGTGGTCACGGCGGCGGCATTACTCCTGATCAATCGCCGCCGCAAGGCGCAGTGAGGTTCAAGCCTGTTGCACAAAGGTCAACCGTACGGCGAAACCGATCAACAGGCTACCGAACAACCATTGTTGCAGGCGCTGGGCTGAGGGGCTGCGTTGCAGCCAACGGCCGAGTGCCGCGCCGACCAGGGCGTATGCGCTGTCGAACAGCAAACCGACGCCGACCAGCACCACGCCCAAGGTCGCAAATTGCCCAAGTACCGGCCCGGCCTGTGGGTTGATGAATTGCGGCAGCAGCACCGAGCAGAACAAAAGTGCCTTGGGGTTGAGCAGGTTGGTCAGCAGTCCGCGTCGGATGGCCGTGCCCCAACGTGGTTTTTCGCCGGTGGTGTCGGCGCTGGTGAGGCTCGGCAGCATCGTGGTTCGCAGGCACTGAATGCCGATCCACAGCAGATACGTGGCGCCGGCCAGGCGCACCAGGTCGAAGGTCCAGGGCGCGGCCTTGAACAGTGCCGCCAGCCCCAGCGCCGCCAATGCCACATGGCAACCCCGGGCGATGCCCAGTCCCACGGCCGTAGATAGCGCGGCGCCTTTGCCCTGACGGGCACCGGTCTGCAACAGCAGGATCATGTCGGGCCCCGGCAACAGATAGACCACTGCCAGCGCCATGAAAAACAGCCAGAGACCTTGCATGTTGCACCCCGTTCGTTGTCGATTTGGTCGTACCAGTCTAGGGCTGGAGGGCGGGGCAGGTGCTTGCGTTGTCAGCTTCTATCAGCTCGTGTATTGGCATAATCTGCCACTTAATCAAGCTTGAACCATCAGGATCTGCCAAACCATGAAACTGGACGCTTACGACCGCAAGATTCTCGCCGTGCTGCAACGGGACGGCCGCCTGAGCAATGTGCAACTGGCAGACGAGATCGGCCTGTCGGCATCGCCTTGCTTGCGCCGGGTGCGAATGCTTGAAGAGGCGGGGGTGATTCGCGGCTACCAGGCCAATCTGGATCGCGATGAAGTGGGGTTGGGGCTGACGGTGTTTGTCGGGGTCAAGGTCGAGCGTCACAACGATGAACAAGCCGAAGCCTTTCGCCTGGCGGTGACGGCATTGCCCGAGGTGATTTCGGCGTTTCTGGTGTCGGGGGAGTCGGATTTTCTGCTGCAGGTGGTGATGCCGGACTTGCGTGCCTATGACCGCTTTCTCACCGGGCGTTTGCTGAAGCTGCCGGGGGTGAGCGACATTCGCAGCAACTTTGCGATTCATACGGTGAAGGCCCCGGGATCGTTGCCGCTGGAGCATTTGCCGCTCTGAACCGAGTCGTCTGCGTTCGCGAGCAAGCCCGCTCCCACAGGTACAGCGCAAACCTTGTGGGAGCGAGCCTGCTCGCGAAGGCGGTGGCCCCGTCACCGCCAGTCCTTTGGATTACATCTGCGTCGCCATCCCTTCCACATCCATCGCCGCCTGACGCAAGGCCTCGGAGCGGGTCGGGTGTGGGTGGCAGGTCAGTGCGATGTCTTCGGCCGAGGCGCTGAACTCCATGGCCACGCAATATTCGCCAATCATTTCACTGACGCTCGGGCCAACCAGATGCACGCCCAGGACTTCGTCCGTGTGCTCATCGGCCAGCACTTTGGCGAAGCCTTCGGTTTCATGGTTGATCTTCGCCCGGCTGTTGGCGGTGAAGGGAAACTTGCCGACCTTGTACGCCCGGCCTTCAGCCTTGAGCTGCTCTTCGGTCTTGCCGACACTGGCCAGTTCCGGTTTGGTGTAGACCACACTGGGGATCAGGTTGTAATTGACCTCGCCCGCCTTGCCGACGATCTGCTCGACGCAGGCCATGGCTTCGTCCTCGGCCTTGTGGGCGAGCATGGGACCCGAGGTCACGTCGCCAATCACCCAGACCCCGGCGGCATCTGTGCGATGCCCTTTGTTGGCGAGCATGCCGCGCTTGTCCGTGGCGAGGCCGACGTTCTCCAGGCCCAGGCCCTGTGTATAAGGTCGGCGCCCGATGGCTACCAATACGTAATCCGCTTCCAGCAACTCGGCGGCACCGCCAGCGGCAGGCTCGATGCTGAGCTGAACGCCATTGGCGGAACTGGTGGCGCTGGTCACTTTTGAACTCAATTTGAAACTCAAGCCTTGCTTGCTCAGGGAGCGCTGCAGGGTTTTGCCGGCTTCGATGTCCACGTCGGGGCAGATCCGGTCGAGAAACTCGACCACCGTCACCTGCGCCCCAAGACGGCGCCAGACCGAACCCAGTTCCAGGCCGATCACACCGGCGCCGATCACCACCAGGTGCTTGGGCACCTCGGTCAGTGCCAGGGCGCCTGTGGAATCGAGGATGCGTTTGTTATCGATGTCTACACCGGGCAGGGGCGTGGGCTCCGAACCGGTAGCGATGATGATGTCCTTGGCGCTCAGTACTGTCTTGCCGCCGGCGCTATCGGTCACCGTGACTTTGCCCGGCCCATCGATGTGGCCCCAGCCTCTGATCCAGTCGACCTTGTTCTTGCGAAAAAGAAATTCGATGCCCTTGGTCAGCCCGGTAACGCTTGCATTTTTTTGTTTCATCATCTGGGCGAGGTTGAGGCTGGGTTTGACGTTGATCCCCAGGTTGGCGAATTCCGCACCCATGGCCGCGTCGTACAGTTCGGAGGCATGCAGCAACGCCTTGGATGGCATGCAACCAACGTTCAGGCAGGTGCCGCCGAGTGTGGCGCGTCCTTCCACGCAGGCGGCCTTCAGACCCAGTTGTCCGGCGCGGATCGCCGCGTTGTAACCGCCGGGGCCACCGCCAAGTATCACGACGTCATAAGTGCTCATGGATGTACTCCTGGATCGAAAGGGGATGGGTAAAAGTAGTTCCTTGATAAAATTACGATCGTAATATGTGCGTTCGGCTGCATTTCGGTCAAGGCTTCAGCCAAGCGACAGGTTGGGCATCTTTAGATAGCGCGCTTGAATACGGAAATTTCACCATTTCCGTTATATCGTAACGAATGGCCCTGTAAGCGAAGACACTCTGGAGTGGTATGCAAGTCGATCTCGATGTTGATCAAGCGCCGTTAGCCGGGTTGCCGCGCTTTCAGCAGGCGTTCATTCAAGGGCGGCGTTTGCGCCAGTTCGCCATCGGTGCGGGCGTACTCGCGTCGGTGGGTGTGTTGCTGGCGCTGTTTGCCGGGCTGTTTTCGACGCAAACACTGTGGCCGGCGTTGCTGCTGAACCTGAGCGCGGCGTCTGTGGTGCTGATGGCCGGTTTGCAATCGGCCTGGTGGGTAACCCGGTGGCGTGCGCTGGCGATGAATCCCGAAGTGCCGGTGGTCGTTGTCGACGAGTCTGTCGCGCCTTCGGGGTGGTATGAGCGTTTGCTGGACCGGATCAGCCAGCAATCGCAGCACCTGCTGGGGCAAATCGGCGCGCCGACGCTGTGGCTTGGCGGCTGGGCATTGTTGGCGCTATTGGGCGTGGAACAGGCCTGGAACCTCGCGTTGCCTCCGGCAGCGCTGGGCCTGTCGGCCACTGTCGGGGCAGCGTGCTCCTTACTGTTGGCATTCGGCCTGTTGGTGATGGAGCGCCATCTGGCTCAGGAAAACACCGCGCAATGGCCTGAAGCCGCTGCGTTGGCGCAATTGACTCGTGTGGCGATCATCAGCCTGGTGCTCGGTGCTTTTTGTCTGTTGTTTGCCGATGAAACCTCGGTATGGCCTGTACGCCTGGCGGTGTTGATCGGACTGCTGCCGGGGCTGGTGGCGGCAGAACTGTTGCTGCGCGCGGTGTTGTCACTGTTCAGCCCGCGCCGGGACCGCCTTGAGCCGGAGCTGTTGGCGCGCAGTTTTGTCGCCGACATGCTGCGCTGGCCACCACAGCCATTGCTGGCGTTGCAGCACGAATTGCATAACCGCTTCGGCATCGACCTGCGACAGATCTGGGCCTTCACTTACATGCGTCGGGCGTTCCTGCCGGTGTTAGCGGTGGTGTCGCTGGTTGGCTGGTCGCTGACCGGCATTCACGAGATTGCCCTGCAAGGGCGTGGCATCTACGAGCGATTCGGCAAGCCAGTGGAGGTGTTCGGCCCAGGTTTGCACATGGGTCTACCTTGGCCATTGGGCCGGGTGTTGAGCGTCGAGAATGGCGTGGTTCACGAGTTGGCTACCAGTGTTGGAGAAACCACGGCCCCTGCTCAGGCAGACCCTGCGGAAGGCCCGGCCCCGACAATCGCCAATCGCCTCTGGGACGCCAGCCATGTGAACGATAAATCCCAGGTGATCGCCAGCAGCCGAGCCGACAAGCAGAGCTTTCAGATCGTCAACATGGATGTGAGATTCGTCTATCGCATCGGGCTGAGCGATCAGGCGGCATTGGCCGCAACCTATAACAGTGCCGATGTGCCGATGTTGATTCGCAGCACCGCCAGCCGAATCCTGGTTCACGACTTCGCCTCGCGCACACTCGACGGTTTGCTTGGCGAGGACAGGGTAGGGCTGGCCGAAGAAATCGGCCGCGCCGTCCAGGCTGACTTGCAAAAACTCGACAGCGGCGTGGAAATTCTCGCCACGGTGGTCGAGGCGATTCATCCTCCGGCCGGTGCAGCCAATGCCTATCACGGCGTGCAAGCGGCGCAGATTGGCGCGCAAGCCTTGATCGCCCGAGAACACGGCGCCGCTGCCGAGGCCATCAATCAGGCTCAGTTGCAGGCCAGTATTGCCCACGATCAGGCGACGGCCAGCGCCCGAGAAATCAATGCTGGTGCCGAGGCCGCGAACCTGAAATTCAACGCTGAACAAAAAGCCTATGCCAGCGCTGGCCAGGCCTTCTTGCTGGAGCAGTATTTCAGTCAGTTGTCCCAGGGTTTGGCCAACGCCAAGTTGCTGGTGCTCGATCATCGTCTAGGCGGCAGCAGCAACGCGCCGACCATCGACCTCCGTACTTTCACGCTGCCGGTTGACCCTGCGCCGTCGCGTAAAACCGCTCAGCCAGGAGCTGCCAATTGAGCCAGTCCCATACGCACGATCACGATGACCACGCCGGACACGATCACGGTCATGGTGGGCATCACCACCACGGTCATCACCATCACCACGGCGATCCTCAGGAGGCTGGTCCATTCCCATGGCGTCGGATGGGTTGGGCGGCATTGCTGGTGGCGTTTGCGGTCGCCGCTGCAAGCGTGGTTCAGGTGCGTTCGGGGGAAGCCACAGTGATCACACGCTTCGGCAATCCATCGCGAGTCTTGCTGGAGCCCGGCCTGGGTTGGCGCTGGCCGGCACCGTTCGAGGCGGCAATCCCGGTGGATCTACGGCTGCGCACCACGTCCAGCGGTTTGCAGGATGTCGGCACCCGGGACGGTTTGCGAATCATTGTTCAGGCCTACGTGGCTTGGCAGGTGCAGGGCGATCCGGACAATGTGCAACGTTTCATGCGCGCGGTGCAGAATCAGCCTGATGAAGCCGCGCGGCAGATTCGTACCTTTGTCGGCTCCGCACTGGAAACCACTGCCAGCAGTTTTGATCTGGCGAGCCTGGTCAATACCGATGCCAGCCAAGTGCGCATCGCCGATTTCGAAACACAACTGCGCAAGCAAATCGATCAGCAGCTGCTCACCACGTATGGCGTGCGCGTGTTGCAGGTCGGCATCGAACGATTGACGCTGCCTTCGGTGACGCTCACTGCGACGGTCGACCGGATGCGCGCCGAGCGTGAAACCATCGCCACTGAGCGCACGGCCATCGGCAAGCGCGAGGCCGCGCAAATTCGTTCCGCCGCCGAGCGCGATGCGCGAATTGTGCAGGCTGATGCCACCGTGAAAGCGGCAGATATCGAAGCGCAATCGCGGGTGGAAGCGGCGCAGATTTACGGTCGCGCCTACGCGGGGTCGCCGCAGCTCTACAACCTGCTGCGCTCGCTCGACACTTTGGGCACGGTGGTGACGCCTGGGACCAAGCTGATTTTGCGCACCGACGCCGCACCGTTCCGGGTGTTGGTTGACGGTCCGCCAAGCCTCGACAACAAATCCGGATCGCAGCCATGAGTTTGGTTCCACGTGGAACAAATGAGTTGAGCAGCCCTTGGATTCAGGCCGGGCGCTTGGCGTTTCTGGCCTTGTATGCGGTAACGGTGTTGGCGGCATTGGCGTGGGCGTTTTCCAATGTGCGGCAGATCGACCCGCAGAATCGCGCAGTGGTTTTGCATTTCGGCGCGCTGGATCGCATTCAGAATGCCGGGCTGTTGTTGGCCTGGCCGCAACCGTTCGAGCAGGTGATTTTGTTGCCAGCGGCGGATCGGGTGATCGAGCGTCGGGTGGAAGGTTTGTTGCGCAGTGGTGCCGCGATGCAGGCAGATCGCGTGGCCAGTTTTGCCACGCCCATCAGCGATGCCCTCGCAGGCTCCGGCTATCTGCTAACGGGTGATGCCGGTGTCGTGCAACTCGATGTGCGGGTTTTCTACAAAGTCACCGAACCTTACGCCTTTGTGCTTCAAGGCGAACATGTGTTGCCCGCATTGGATCGCTTAGTCACCCGTAGCGCTGTGGCACTCAGCGCCGCACGGGATCTGGACACTATCCTGGTCGCTCGCCCGGAATTGATCGGCGCTGACAGTCAGGCGGCGGAGCGACGCGAGCGCTTACGAGGCGATCTGGTACAGGGCATCAATCAACGGCTGGCCGAACTCACCGCGACGGGGCAGGGACTGGGGATCGAAGTGGCGCGGGTCGATGTGCAATCGAGTCTGCCAAGCCCGGCGGTCAATGCCTTCAATGCGGTACTCACAGCGAGTCAGCAGGCCGACAAAGCCGTGGCCAATGCGCGTACCGAAGCCGAAAAGCTGACGCAAACCGCCAACGAGCAAGCCGACAGAACACTGCAAGTCGCCCATGCCCAGGCCAGTGAGCGATTGGCCAAAGCATCCACCGACACGGCCACGGTATTGAGCCTGGCCAAGGCGCAACAACAGGGCACTGACCCGCAAATGCTGCTGCGCATCTATCGCGAGCGGATGCCGAAAATTCTTGGTCAGGCCGGTTCGGTCACGACGGTCGATCCCAAAGACGATTCCCGCCTGATCATTCAGGGAGCTGCACAATGACTGCTCAAATCGCCGCTGCACCGAGCCTGTTGTCTTCGGCAGAACAGCGCCGCGCCGCGCGCCAGTTGACCCTGGCCATGCTTGCATTGGGCCTGCTCGCGCTGGGCTTGATCTGGCGCTGGCTGGCGCCGGAACAGACCGGCGTCAGTCAACTGCTGCTGGGGTTTGCCTCGTTGTTGGTCGCCGTGCCGGTCATGCGCTCGGCCTGGTACAGCCTGCGCTATCCAAGCTTGCATGGCATCACCGATCAATTGATCGCGCTGTCCATGCTGGGTGCCTGGGCCACCGGGGATCTGCTGACGGCGGCTCTGTTGCCGATCATTATGATCTTCGGTCACGTGCTGGAGGAGCGCAGCGTGATCGGTTCCCAGGAGGCGATTCACGCCCTCGGCAAACTGACCCGCAGTCACGCGCGCAAGGTTCAGGCGGACGGCTCCGTCATCGAAGTCGACAACGGCACGCTCAAGGCCGGCGACCTGATTGAAGTCCGCGCGGGGGACCGGGTGCCGGCGGATGGTCGGGTATTGTCCGGTCAGGCCAGTCTGGACACCGCATCCATTACTGGCGAATCGGTACCGATGGAGGCGGGCGTCGGCATGTCGGTGTTCGGTGGCGCGATCAACCTCGACGGTTTGCTGCGGATCGAGGTGACCCGCACCGGCCAGGAGTCGACCCTCGGCAAAGTCATCGCCCTGATGCAAAACGCCGAGCGCTCGAAACCGCCGATCACTCGTCTGCTGGAGCGTTACGCCGGCAGCTATATGGTGCTGGTGTTGCTGCTGGCGGCGGTGACCTGGTTTATCACCAACAACGCTCAAGCGATGCTCGCCGTGTTGGTGGCGGCCTGTCCTTGTGCGCTGGTGTTGTCGGCACCGGCGACGGCGATTGCCGGGGTGGCGGTAGCGGCACGCCACGGGATTCTGATCCGCAGTTCTGCGTTCCTCGAAGAGTTGGCGGACCTGACTTCGCTGGTGGTCGACAAGACCGGGACGCTGACCTTCGGCACCTTGCGCCTGCAATCCATCGACAGCCCGCTGGAGGATCGCAGCCATGTCCTCACGCTCGCTGCCAGCCTCGGTTCGGCCAGCAGTCACCCGGTCAGTCGTGCGCTCGCGGGGTTGGTGACCCAGGAGCATTTCCTGCTGCTTTCCAACATTCATGAGCGCCAGGGCCTGGGCGTGGTGGCGATGACCGGGCAGGGCAAAGCGGCGCTCGGTCGGCCGGAGTTGTTTGCGCAACTGGGCATCAGCACAACGGCGGTTCCCGATCATGACGGTCCGATTGCCGGGTTGGCGCTCAATGGTGAATTCCTCGCCTGGCTGTTGTTGGCCGACAGCGTCAAACCCGAGGCGCAGTTTGCCTTGGGTGAGTTGCGTGAATTGGGCTTGGGTCGCCAGTTGTTGCTCACCGGTGACCGCCACAGCGTCGCGCAAACGCTCGCTCGGGATGTCGGGATCAGTGACGTCGAAGCGCAAGCCCTGCCCGAAGACAAACTCAACCGCGTGCTGAAAGAAATCGACAGCGGTTTCCGGCCGATGGTGGTCGGAGATGGCATCAACGACTCCCTGGCCCTCAAGGCTGGCGTGGTGGGTGTGGCCATGGGCGCGGGCGGTGCGGACATCGCCCTGGCATCGGCGGACATCGTGCTGATCGGCAGTGACCTGCGCCGCCTCGGCACCTGCGTGCGCCTGAGTCGTCAGTGCCGCCAGACATTACAGGTGAATGTGGTCATCGGTCTGGGCTGGACCCTGGCTATCGTGGCCTTCGCCGCGTTTGGCTGGCTCGGCGCTGCCGGGGCGATGATTGCGGCGCTGCTGCATAACCTCAGCACCTTGCTGGTGTTGGGCAACGCCGGTCGTTTGCTGCGGTTTCAGGAGCCGTTGCTCAAGCTCAAGGACGAAGCCTGAATGCGAATGCTCTAAACCGGGTGATCACGGTGCTTAATCTTTTTTAGAACTGTGCGCCCGGTTCGTAGTCATTGGAAATGAGGGCACATCTTTTTGTGCGTTCGCGGCGGCAGGTGTGGGCTTCGCGAATCATTGAAAACGGCTGTTAATTCGATAGCCAGCTATTTTTCAAAGATGGTCTACCCTCTGATCAGACGTCTGAAACAAGGGGAATTTCCATGCTCGCGCAACTTCCACCGGCCTTACAGAATCTGCAATTACCGCTTCGCCTGAGACTCTGGGATGGTCATGAACTCAATCTGGGACCGGCGCCCAGCGTCACGATTGTGGTCAAGGATCCACAAATGGTCACCCAGTTTACCCATCCAAGCCTGGACGCCCTCGGTGCTGCGTTTGTCGAAGGCAAACTGGAACTCGAAGGCTCCATCAGCGAAGTGATCCGCGTCTGCGATGAATGGAGCCAGGCGTTGCTGGACGAAGACGACGACAACAAGCCTGTCCGTAGTGCCCATGACAAAGAGACTGACGCCAAGGCGATTTCCTACCACTACGACCTTTCCAACGCGTTCTATCAACTGTGGCTCGACAGCGATATGGCGTATTCCTGCGCTTACTTCGAGACCGGCAGCGAAAGCCTCGAGCAGGCCCAGCAAGCCAAGTTCCGTCATTTGTGCCGCAAGCTGCGCCTGCAGCCCGGCGAATATCTGCTGGATGTGGGTTGCGGGTGGGGCGGATTGGCGCGTTATGCGGCGCGGGAGTTTGGCGCGAAAGTGTTCGGTATCACCCTCAGCAAGGAGCAGTTGGCCCTGGCCCGGGAACGCGTAAAAGCGGAGGGCCTGGAGGATCTGGTCGAACTGCAACTGCTCGACTATCGCGATCTGCCGCAGGATGGCCGTTTCGACAAGGTTGTCAGCGTCGGCATGTTCGAACACGTCGGCCACGCCAATCTGGCGGAGTACTGCAAGACCCTGTTCGGTGCGGTGAAAGAGGGCGGCCTGGTGATGAATCACGGGATCACCGCCAAATACACCGATGGCCGTCCGGTGGGACGCGGTGCCGGCGAATTCATCGAGAAATACGTGTTCCCCAACGGCGAATTGCCGCACCTTTCAATGATCTCTGCCGAGATCAGTGAGGCCGGGCTGGAGATCGTCGACGTCGAAAGCTTGCGCCTGCACTACGCACGCACGCTCGATCACTGGAGCGAGCGCCTGGAGGACAACCTCGAAGCGGCGTCCAAACTCGTACCGGAACAAGCCCTGCGTATCTGGCGGCTGTACCTGGCCGGTTGCGCTTACGCGTTTGCCCGGGGCTGGATCAACCTGCACCAGATTCTCGCGGTGAAGGCCCACGCCGATGGCAGTCATGAACTGCCATGGACCCGTGACGATATCTACCTCTAGAGAACCGGCGAAATAAGCCGGGCGACCCGCATGCCGACCTGCTGCAGGCGGTGGGTCTCCCGGCCTTCTCCTTTGGCGATTTCGTGGGCGTTGGCGAAATCATCGTTGAGCATCTGTTCCACCTCGGCGGCAAAGGCGCGGTCGACGGTCAGCAGCATCACTTCAAAATTCAGCCGGAACGACCGGTTGTCCAGGTTGGCGCTGCCGATGGCGCTGATTTCGCTGTCGATCAACACCACTTTCTGGTGCAGGAATCCGGGCTCGTAACGGAACACCCGCACACCGGCGCGCACGGCTTCGAAGGCGTAGAGGCTGGAGGCGGCGTAGACGATTCGGTGGTCGGGTCGAGACGGCAACAGCAGCCGTACATCCACACCCCGCAGCACCGCCAGGCGCAACGCTGCGAACACGGCTTCATCGGGGATGAAGTACGGGCTGGTGATCCAGACCCGTTCCGTCGCCGCATGGATCGCTTCGACAAAGAACAGAGAGCAGGTTTCGTAGGCGTCTGCCGGGCCGCTGGCGAGCAACTGGCACAGCACGCCGTCTTCCGGGTAAACCTCGGGCAGGATCAGTGGCGGCAGGGCATGAGCCACCCAGAACCAGTCTTCAGCGAAAGACTCCTGCATGCACGCCACCACTGGCCCGCGCACTTGCACGTGGGTATCGCGCCAGGGGGCCAGGGGCGGTTTTTCGCCCATGTATTCATCACCGACGTTGTGCCCGCCGACGAAGCCGAGAATGCCGTCTACGACCACTATCTTGCGATGGTTGCGGAAGTTCACCTGAAAGCGATTGAACCAGCCACTACGGGGGCCAAAAGCCTTGACCTCGACTCCGCCATCACGCAAAGCCTGCACGTACCCGTTGGGCAGGGAGTGGCTGCCGATTCGGTCATACAACAGGTAGATCGCCACGCCTTCGGCGGCTTTCTTCAACAGCAAAGTCTGCAGGAGTTGGCCTAGGCGGTCGTCGTGGACGATGAAAAACTGGATCAGCACGGCTTCTTTGGCCTGGCTGATGGCATCAAAAATGGCGTCGAATGTCGCCTGGCCGTTGATCAACAGCCGCGTCTGGTTATTGGCCAGGCAGGGCATGTGTCCGAGCTTGGGCATCGCTCTGAGTGAGGCGTAGGCAGAAGAAGCACGGGCGGTGAGGGCTTCTTCTACCCAGGGTCGCCAGTTGAGTTCGGAAACGGCCTTGCGCATCTCCTCGTTGGCCTGCCGCCGCGCCTTGATATAGCCATCAAAGGTGCTGCGGCCGAACATCAGGTACGGGATCAGCGTGAGGTAAGGGATGAAAAACAGCGACAGGGCCCAGGCGATCGAGCCTTGGGCGGTACGGACGGTCAACACAGCATGTATGGCCGCGATCATGCCCAGCGAGTGCAACAGGGCGATGGTATAACCGAAAATATGCGGTCCGAAATAATCCATGGGGGCTGCCTTGCTCCTGAAGATTCAGTGCTTAACAGACCATGTTCCGTGCAGAATGTCGCTAATTAATTCGCCCATGAACCGAAGCTTGCGGCTGACGTCTAACGGCCACTACTGATCAGGAGTTACTCGATGAACGTTCGTCTGCTGGGTTTGGCCATGGCACTGGGTTTGGCACTTCCTGTGGCGGCTCACGCGCAAATGCTGCAACCAGGATTGTGGGAGATGACCACGAGCAACATGAAGGTCGACGAGCAGAATATGCCGGACCTGCAATTGATCCTCGGCCAGATCCAGAGCCAGATGACCCCTGAGCAGCGCGCCCAACTGGAAAAGCAGGGCATCACCATGGGCGGAAAAGGGATCCGGGCGTGCCTGACCCCTGAGCAGGTCAAGACCGACAACATCCCGCTGACCGATCCGCAGTCTGGCTGCAAACAGGAAATCACCGACCGCTCCGGCAATCAGTGGAAATTCCGTTTCAGTTGCCCGAGAGCCCAGGGTGCCGGCGTGGCGACGTTCCTCAGTGATCGCGAATTCACCACCAAGGTCAACGGGACGTTCAACGCCACCGGCATTCAGCAGAAGGGCAGCCTCGAATCCCGCGCCGTCTGGTTGGGGCAGGATTGTGGCACTGTGAAGCCAAGAGCTTAAAAGCTTCGTCGGATCGCCGCCCGGAGCAAGCCCGCTTGCTCCGGGCGTCGATCCGACGAAGGCGTCCACCCAGCCTCCCTAGATCCCCGGCCGACTCAACCACTCACACGCCGCCTCGACAGCCATCCGGCCAAAATCCTCCCCCGTGCGGCTGCGCACACTGACAAACCCCCCAGCCTGTTCCTTTTCACCAACCACGACCAGGTACGGCACGGTCTGGCTGTGCTGGCGAATCTTGTAGCGGACTTTTTCGTTTCGCAGATCGGCCTTGGCGCGCACGCCTTTTTGGCGCAAGGACTCGGTCACCGCTTGGGCATAAGTCGCCTGGCGGTCATCCATGCTCACAACGACCACATGGGGTGGAACGCGCCAGTGTTGCAGTTCCTGATGGCTGGACCAGCAGGTGCCGTAGATCCGTTGCTGTAACGTGCCGCTGATGTGATCGAGGGCAAAGGCCTGCAAGACTTTGGTGGTGGGGACGTGCGGTCCGTGACTTTGGTACTCGGTGTCCCCCAGACGGTACAGCGGCACTGCTTCGCGCGCCGGCCGTCGACGGATCGAGTGATTGGTCGCTGCCAGTGACTGCATGCGCGCTTCGATGAGGGGCAGGTCTGCCGGGGTCAGCGGTTGCTCGACTGTGAACTCGTAAAAGAAACCGTCACCCAATTCCTTTCCCGCACGCATTTGCGCATGAGGGTGCAGTTGCTTGACCGCCATGGCCAGCATCAACGCGCAGGAGCGGCGCAGGATCTCCAGGCCATCCGGCTCCCGGGGGGTGACAATGCTGACGCGGGCATCCGCCTCGATCAGGTATTCGCAGTCCACCAATACACCATTGACTCGACCCGCTACGGCTGCGCTGGCCAGTTCGGGACCGATGCTGGCGGCCATCTCGTGCACGGACAGTGGCTGGTCGTATTCACGCAATGAACCATCGGGCAGGGTGATCTGGATCATGGTCGGCGTACTCACGTGCTTCTAACGAGCGTTATCGCATAAACCGTTGGGGTAAACATTAAGACGTTTGTCGTGCCAGGCAATTTGTCCTGACACGATGACTGTTTTTGGCCACCCGCGTCAGAACTCGTTTTGCAGGGCTTTGTAGCCGCGCACCAGATCGACGTTGGTGCGCGCCACGTCTTCGGAAAACTCCGAGGCACTGACACTTACCGGCGGGTATTGCGAGAGGTCGGTGTTGGGGCCAATCCGCGTGGTGGAGGGCACGTAGAAGGCTTCAGGCAGGTCACGACCGTCCACCACCGAGTTGTGCCGCACCACGCAACCGTCACCGACCACACAGTTGAACAGTACGCTGTTGAAGCCGATGAACACTCGATTGCCCACGATGCAGGGACCATGCACGATCGAGCGGTGGGCGATGGAACTGAACTCGCCAATGGTCACCGCCGCACCGGATTTGGAATGGATCACCACGCCGTCCTGGATGTTCGAGTTGGCACCGATGGTGATCGGCTGCATGTCGCCTGAGTCATCGACTTCGTCTGCGCGGATCACCGCGTAGGGCCCGACGAACACGTTCTCGCCGATCACCACTTTGCCGCAGATGATCGCCGTCTTGTCGACGTAGGCCGACTCGGCAATCAGCGGTAAATCTCCGGAAGGGTTCTTGCGGATCATGGCTTGCTCAACGCGTTGTACAGGGTGTTGAGGTTGTACTCGAACAACCCGGTGAAGGTGCTGGCCGGACCGCTTGCCGCCAGAGCATCGGAGTACAGCGTGCCGCCGATCTGCGCGCCGCTTTCATCCGCGATCTGCTTGAGCAGGCGCGCGTCCTTGATGTTTTCCATGAACACCGCCTTGACCTTGGCCTGACGAATCTGGGTGATCAGTGCGGCCACTTCGGCGGCTGAAGGTTCGCGCTCGGTGGACAGGCCTTGAGGCGCCATGAACTCGATGCCGTAGGCTTGGCCGAGATAACCGAAGGCATCATGGGACGTGACGATCTTGCGGTTGCCCGGTGGCAGTGAACCGAGCTTGGCCTTGGCTTCGGCGAGCAGGGCATAGACCTGTTTCAGGTACACCTGGCTGTTGCGCTCATAGTCGGCGGCGTTCGCCGGGTCGGCGGCAATCAGCGCCTTGGTAATGTTGGCGATGTACAGTTCGGTGTTCGCCAGGTTATGCCAGGCGTGCGGATCAGGAACGGTTGCGCCGTCTTCATCCAGGCTACGCGGGATGACGCCGTGGCTTGCGCTGATGACTGGCGTCCGGGTCTCTGTGCTCGTTACCAGGCGATCCAGCCAGGGCTCGAAACCCAGGCCGTTCTTGATGATGAGCCTGGCCTTGAGCAGCGCTTTGGCGTCGTCCGGTGTCGGCTCGTAGGTATGGGCATCCGCGTCCGGGCCGACCATGTTGGTGATCTGGATATGCTCCTTGCCGACCTGGCGGGTCATGTCGGCAAGGATGCTGAAGCTGGTGACCACCTGGAGTTTTTCGGCGGCAGACAGCGACATCGACACCATCAAGCTGAGCAGCACGAGTAAAGCGCGCATCGGGTAACACCTCATTGGGATGTGAGCAAAGGCGGGCGGCGCAGCAAGCCGTGCACCGGCCCGAACACCACGGACAGCAGATACCCGCCGCCGGCCACCAGCACGATTGCCGGGCCACTGGGCAGCGAGTAATAGAACGAGATCAATAAACCGAGCCACACCGAGAGGCTACCGAGCAAGACGGCGACGACGATCAGCACCGGCAGACGACGACTCCAGAAGCGCGCCGCGGCGGCAGGCAGCATCATCAGGCCGACCACCATCAACGCGCCGATTGCCTGGAAACCGATGACCAGATTCAACACCACCAGCGTCAGGAATACGCCGTGGGCCAAGGGGCCGAGTCGGCTGACCGTTTGCAGAAAAAGCGGGTCGAGGGTGTCGAGCAGTAGTGGTTTGTAGATCAATGCCATGGCCATCAGGCTCAGGCCCGAGACCCAAAGCATGCCGGTCAAGGTCGGGCCGTCGACCGCCAGCGCCGAGCCAAATAACAGGTGCAACAGGTCCAGGCGTTTGCCGGCGATGCCGAGAATCAGTACGCCACCGGCCAGGGAAATCGGGTAGATCGCCGCGAGGCTGGCGTCCTCTCGCAGGCCGGTGCGCCGCGTAATCCAGGCTGCAAGGCCGGCCATGCTCAGGCCGGCGCCGAGACCGCCGATGGTCAACGCCGGGAGGCTCAAGCCGGCAAACCAGAAGCCCAGGGCCGCACCGGGAAGGATGCCGTGGGCGACCGCATCGCCGATCAGGCTCATGCGCCTGAGGATCAGAAACACTCCAAGAGGCGCCGTACTGCACGCCAGGAGCAAACCGCCCAGCAGCGCCCGACGCATGAACACGAACTCGTGGAACGGTTGCCAAAGATGCGCGGCAGCGATCATCAGGCCACCTGCGTTTGTGGTGGTTGGCTGATCAGTTCGGTGCTCGGACCGTATACGCAACCGCTGCCTTTGATCTGCAACGTGTGTGGGATGTGCTCGCGGACAGCGGCGAGGTCATGGCACACGACCACCTGTGTCCGGCCTTCAAGGTGCCATTGGTGTATGTGCTTCCAAAGCAATGCCTGGCCGACTTCATCGAGGGCCGCGTGGGGTTCATCCAGCAACAGCAAGGGTGCATCGGTCAGGCTCAATCGGGCGAGCAGGGCGCGTTGCAATTCGCCGCCGGAGAGGGCCATCAACGGTCGATCTTCCAGGCCGTTCAGGCACCAGTTTTCAAGGACGGTTTTCAGTCGTTGGCTACGGATCTCCGGTGACTGTTTGCTGCCCCAGAAACCGGCGGCAATCAATGCCTGAAGGCTGATCGGAAATTGCCTGTCCAGGTGTTGTTGCTGGGGCAGGAACGACACACTGCGCTTGAGTGGAACACTCAGTCGAACCTTTCCGGCCAACGGTTTTTGCAGGCCAGCGATGACCTTCAACAGGCTGCTTTTCCCGGAGCCGTTCGCACCGATGATGGCGGTCAGGCTGCCCTGCGACAGTTCGAGGTCCAGCGCTGGCGTGAGTGGCTGCCCCGGTGCGCCCCAACGTAAAGCGTGGCAAGCAATCATGCGAGCTCCCAGTTGAAACTGCTTTCGGCTACAGCGTCATGGGCGTGCAGGCTTTCGGCGTGGGTCACACGAATATGGAAGGCATTGATACCTGTGGAGCGCTTCAGGGCCTGATTCAAACGGCGTGCGGCGTCCTCGCAGAACATCAGGTTCTGACCGTTGGCGAGGGCGAAGGCCTGTTCGTCGGCGCGCTTTACCGCTGTTTGAACGGCGGTGCCGAGTGCGGCTTCGGCGTCGTTGATGATGGCGATCAGAGGCAACTCGTCCAAAAAATCGGCCAACCGTACGCGCAACTTTGCGCTGCTGCGTTGGCTGTGGGGGGTAGCGACGATGCCGTTCGGGGAGCCGAGCCAGGCTAAAACGTCGGCGTGTTGCGGTGGCTTGTTGGCGAAATCATCGATGAACTGCTGCTGAATCAACTGTCGAGAAAGGGCTGCGGAACACGGGCAGGTTGAGGAATAAGGCACGTCGATTTTTAGTTCCACGTGGAACATTGCGTTTTTCAAGCGCGCTTCGATGGTCACTGGATAGCTTTTCCAGCCGGCCAATGGACTGATCAGCGCCGGCCTTTTCAGCAACAAATCGGCGTGAATGCTTAGGTGTGCGCTACTCGACAGCCCTTCATGACTATCAAGAAAGCGCTGCAAAACCCGCCGCAATAAAACCGGTGAAAGGTTTTCCTGCTCCAGCAATTCAAGCGCCAGATAGAGCCGTGACATATGAATGCCGCGCGCGTTGCCATCGTCGAGGCTAACGCCGGCATCGGCTTTTACGTTCAATCGTTGGCCATCAAAAAAAACGGGAAGAGCAATGCCGCACATGCCCACCCACTCGAGTGGAAGGGCTTGGCGTGAGGCCTGCGCGGCGATATCCGGCAGAGTCAGCGCATTCATGAGCAGGTCCATCGTGGGAGTTGATTTGTCATGTTATAGTATAACAATAAAATCGGCGATGCCTTTTTCATGAGCGGACTTTCATCACGCGCAACCACCACATGCTCAGCCTGATTTCACGCCATCAACAGAAAAACAAAGAGGCCTAACAGCCAGCGATCCGGCTGCAAGTGAATCTGGCGCTGCTGCCTCCGGAGCTGGAAAACCGGTTGATCGTGGTCCAGCCGACGCGCCGGTTGTAGCCGACCCAGGCCTCACCATCGGAAGCGATACCGGTAAAAAACGTCAGCTGGCCGTAGCGGCTGTTGGTCTGCGCCCAATAGCGTTTTCCGGCCGTTTCGAAGCCCCGCAGATAAAGGGTGTTGCCGACGGTGTTGACGCTGTAGGCGTTGCCCTGCGCATCCACGCAGGCCAGCAGATTGGCGCTGCGGGTGCATTTGGCCAGGGTCGTGACCTGTGCCATCGCGTCGGCAGCCACCAGCAGGGAAAGCATGATCAATGCAGATTTAAGGGCGTTGCGCATGGGCTTTCTCGCGAGGGGAGCGGCGTTCAGCATCCTGTCCTTTGCACTGCCGGGCAAGAGGGGATGGTTTATTTGCATTGTTACAGTATAACATTATGTAGGCCCGACACAGCGACCGGGCATCCCTGTGAGGAATATGCAGATGTCCAATCGACTTCCCGTGACCGTTCTCTCCGGCTTTTTAGGCGCCGGAAAAAGTACACTTCTTAATTACATACTACGTAATCGCGATGGGTTGCGAGTTGCAGTCATCGTCAACGATATGAGCGAAATCAACGTCGATGGCACCGAAGTCCAGCGCGATGTCAGCCTGAATCGCGCTGAAGAACGGTTGGTCGAGATGAGCAACGGGTGTATTTGCTGTACGTTACGTGAAGACTTGCTTGAGGAGGTGAGTCAACTCGCCAGGGAGGGTCGCTTCGACTATCTGCTGATCGAGTCCACCGGTATTTCCGAACCGCTGCCAGTAGCGGAAACCTTCACCTTTCGCGATGAAAGCGGCCAAAGCCTCAACGACATCGCCCGTCTCGACACTATGGTCACGGTTGTCGATGGCATGAACTTCCTGATCGATTACCAGGCTGCCGAAAGCCTGGCTTCCCGAGGAGAAACCCTTGGGGAAGAAGACGAACGTTCGATTACCGATCTGTTGATCGAGCAGGTCGAGTTCGCCGATGTGATTTTGCTCAGCAAGATCGACTTGATCAGTAGCCACCAACGCGAGGAGCTGATCGCGATACTTGAGCGGCTCAACGCCCGGGCGGAGATCATTCCGATGGCGATGGGTGAAATCCCCTTGAACAAGATTCTTAACACCGGTCGTTTTGACTTCGAAAAGGCTGCCCAGGCACCGGGATGGCTGCAGGAACTGCGCGGCGAACACGTGCCGGAAACCGAGGAATACGGTATTGCTTCCAGTGCTTACCGGGCGCGCCGGCCGTTCCATCCGCAGCGTTTCTTCAACTTCATCGACGGTCCTTGGGATAACGGCAAGCTGCTGCGCTCCAAGGGCTTTTTCTGGCTGGCGAGCAAGCACATGGACGCCGGCAGCTGGTCTCAGGCCGGTGGTTTGATGCGCTATGGTTTTGCCGGGCGCTGGTGGCGCTTTGTACCGAAAAACCAATGGCCGCAGGACGAAGAAAGTACCGCCGGGATCATGAAAAACTGGACCGCCGACAGCGGAGACTGTCGCCAGGAACTGGTGTTCATCGGCCAGGACATCGACTTCACGCAACTCACGGCTGAGCTGGACGCATGCCTGCTGACCGATGAGGAAATGGCGCTGGGCGTAGAGGGTTGGCGTTTGCTGCCTGATCCATTCGGCCCTTGGTACGAAGAAGCCGCCTGATCCACTACTGGCGCTTCAAGGCTTGAGCCAGGTGCCCTGGCTCCGGGCCTCGCAGTATGGCTGCAGATACGCCGCGTCGGTGGCAACGCCGTAATAGTGAATATCCTGTCGGTAGGGCATATTGGCGACTTGGGCGTTGCTGCAGATACCAAATGCGCCGCCGGGGCATTGATCGACGTACTGCACATCGACTTTCTGTCCCGCCAGGTTTGGTTGGCAGAAACCATCGGCGAAGAGTTTTGGCGGGATGTTGCGGTTCTGCTGGCAAACCTGGACATCAAGCCGCTCGCCCTGGCTGTGAACCACACAAGCCTGGGCCAGCGCCTCGCCTGAAACGAGTGCCAGGAGCAACGACAAGCCGATCAACCGCATCCACCACCTCCTCAGAAATCATCAATCATGCTGCAGAATATCCCCACTCATGTCATTGCCGGCCCGTTGGGCGCCGGCAAGACCAGCCTGATCAAGCACCTGCTGGCCCAGCGCCCGGCTGGCGAGCGGTGGGCAGTATTGATCAACGAGTTTGGCCAGATCGGTCTCGACGCTGCGCTACTGACCCAGGACGCCGATGGTATCGCACTGGGGGAAGTGGCCGGGGGCTGCTTGTGTTGCGTCAACGGTGCACCGTTTCAGATTGGTCTTGGGCGCTTGTTGCGCAAGGCACAACCGGATCGGCTGTTCATAGAGCCCTCGGGACTGGGGCATCCGGCGCAGTTGCTCAGGCAATTGAACGAAGCGCCGTGGCAAGGCGTGTTGGCCGTCCAGCCTTGTGTGCTGGTGGTGGATGCCCAGGCGCTCGCCGCAGGCAAACCGCTGCCGGATGTTCAGCAGCAAGCGCTGGGCCATGCGGGACTGCTGCTGTTGAACAAGTCTGAAGGTCTCGAAGAAGACATCCGCCAGCGAATCGCCGGGCAATTGCCGCCGCTCCCCCTGTGCTGGACGCAACAGGCGGCTTTACCCTTGAGCGAGTTGCCGGGGTTGAATGCCAAAGCGCGGGCAGGTGTGGATAACTTCGTCGTGCCCAAGGGATTGGCGCAGCTGCCGGCAGTCTGGAGCGATCCCGCGTTGCCCATTTGCCTGCGTCAGGAACAGGACGGAGGCTGGAGCATCGGATGGCGTTGGCACCCAAGCCAGGTGTTTGATGCCGCTCTGGTTGGCGGGTGGCTTGAAAGCCTTGGCTGGAGGCGGGCGAAGCTGGTTATCCACAGTGCCAGCGGCTGGATCTCGGCGAACGCGGTGGATAACTCGGCGCTGGACTGGCAACCCAGTGAATGGCGGCAGGATTCGCGTATCGAGCTGATTTTCAGTGAAGCGCAGAATGCAGAACAGTTGCAGCGTGAGCTGGCTGCGTGCCGATCCGGATCGGGTTAACGGCTCAAGGCCGCCACTTGGTATGGTCCTGACGCCACTGACTCAGCTCGATCACTTCCGCGCGAGGTTTCGCCACGTCGACCACTGGTTCGGTTTCGTCGAACGGGACCGGGTAGGGCGCCAGTTCAATCTGTGCGCTGTGAGCGCCGAACTGGGTGATGGTGCCGTTGTGGCGGCTTTCGCCGGTTACGGTGAATTCGAAGTTATACACACGGGCCAGGCGTCGCCGACCACTGGCATCCTTGATGAAGGCGATTCTTTTCAAGGCCACGTTGCCGTCTAGCAATTCAATCCCGAGCTTGCCGCAATGCTGCTTGACCCGTTCCAGCGCGCGCTCGCGCAAGCCGTGGTTGTGCCATAGCCATGCGCCGGCAGTGGCGAACAGCATCAGCACGAATATATTTCCAAGGGTCAGCATCAACAGGGTGCTCCAACAAGATAGTGTCAGCTTAACTGTGTCGCTGGTCTGTCGTACAGGCTGCGTTTAGTCGCATACTGCGCGGCTAGAATTTCAATCGTTTTACGGAAATCCACCGCATGAAACGTACACCGCATTTGCTCGCTATCCAGTCCCACGTGGTATTCGGTCACGCCGGCAACAGTGCCGCGGTTTTCCCGATGCAACGGGTCGGGGTGAATGTCTGGCCGCTCAACACCGTGCAGTTCTCCAATCACACCCAGTACGGTCAGTGGGCCGGTGAAGTGCTGGCGCCACACCAGATTCCTGACCTGGTCGAAGGCATCGCGGCGATTGGCGAGCTGGGCAACTGCGATGCGGTGCTCTCCGGTTACCTCGGCAGTGCGGCCCAGGGCCGGGCGATCCTGACGGGGGTGGAGCGGATCAAGACGATGAACCCCAAGGCGCTGTACCTGTGTGACCCGGTCATGGGGCATCCGGAGAAGGGCTGCAGTGTTCCGGCGGAAGTCAGTGATTTCCTGCTGGAAGAGGCTGCCGCCGTGGCGGACTTCATGTGCCCGAACCAATTGGAGCTAGACAGCTTCTCCGGGCGCAAGCCGCAATCGCTGTTCGATTGCCTGGCAATGGCGCGTGCATTGCTGGTGCGCGGTCCGAAAGCGGTGCTGGTCAAGCATCTGGACTACCCCGGTAAACCGGCGGAGGTCTTCGAGATGCTGCTGGTGACGGCCGAAGGCGGCTGGCATTTGCAGCGCCCGTTGCTGGCGTTCCCGCGTCAGCCGGTGGGCGTGGGCGATTTGACGTCCGGCCTGTTCCTGGCCCGTGTGCTGTTGGGCGACAGCCTGGTGGCCGCGTTCGAGTTCGCGGCGTCGGCGGTGCATGAAGTGCTGCTGGAAACCCAGGCCTGTGCCAGCTACGAGTTGGAACTGGTTCGGGCTCAGGATCGGATTGCGCATCCGCGGGTGCGGTTCGAGGCGACCTCGATCAGTTTTTAATCAGATTTGGGCAGAAAGATCGCAGCCTGCGGCAGCTCCTACAAGGGAATGTGACCTACTTGTAGGAGCTGCCGCCGGCTGCGATCTTTAGCTTTAAGCGTCGCCCTTGATCTCCTGATAACGCTTTTCCAGCTCTTGACGAATCTGGCGACGCTGCTGAGCCTGGATGAAGCGGCGCTTGCTCTCGCTGTTGTCCGGTTGCAGCGGCGGTACCGATGCAGGTTTACGCTGGTCATCCACCGCAACCATGGTGAAGAAGCAACTGTTGGTGTGACGTACCGAGCGCTCGCGGATGTTCTCGGTCACCACTTTGATGCCCACCTCCATGGAGGTGTTGCCGGTGTAGTTGACCGAGGCGAGAAAAGTCACCAGTTCGCCGACATGGATCGGCTCGCGGAAAATGACCTGGTCCACCGACAGGGTCACCACATAGCGGCCGGCATAACGGCTGGCGCAGGCGTAGGCCACTTCGTCGAGGTATTTGAGCAGGGTGCCGCCGTGGACATTGCCAGAGAAGTTGGCCATGTCGGGGGTCATCAATACCGTCATCGACAGCTGGGCGTTTCCGGGTTCCATAGCATTCTCACGGGTCAAGGCCAGGTTTGAGGGATGCACCTCTGCGGGTGCCTCAGTGGCTTTTTCAAACCAACAGTTATCGGGACGCCGGGTGCAGGGTCGCCGTCACGCCGGATCGATCTGTTTCCATATATTGCACCGCCTTTCTGCCAGAAGTCGCGGTGTTACCCTGCAAAAAGCCCTGTCTCAAGGGCATTTCCTACGTGCAATTCCGATTTTTGTTCTGCTCGATCAGATATTTCCTGCGTCCGGGGATCGAGCAATGCCAGCCAGGGAGTCTCACGCCATGCATGCCATCAGTTTCATTCAGGATCTGGCAGTGATCATGTTGATCGCAGGTGTGGTCACCGTGGTCTTCCATCGCCTGAAACAACCGGTGGTGCTGGGATACATCGTCGCCGGGTTCATCATTGGCCCGCATACCCCGCCGTTCGGCCTGATCCATGACGAAGAAACCATCAAGACCCTTGCCGAACTCGGGGTGATATTCCTGATGTTCTGTCTGGGCCTGGAGTTCAGCCTGCGCAAGTTGTTCAAGGTCGGTGCCACGGCATTCATCGCGGCATTCCTGGAAATCGTGCTGATGATCTGGATCGGCTACGAGATCGGTCGCTGGTTCGACTGGAACACCATGGATTCACTGTTCCTCGGCGCGATCCTGGCGATTTCCTCGACCACCATCATCGTCAAGGCGCTCAATGATCTGAAGCTGAAGAACGAGCGGTTTGCCCAGTTGATATTCGGAGTGCTGATCGTCGAAGACATCCTGGGCATCGGCATCATCGCGCTGCTGTCCAGCATCGCGGTCAGCGGCACGGTCAGCTCCGGTGAAGTGTTTTCCACGGTCGGCAAGCTGTCGCTGTTCATGATCGTCGCGTTGGTCATCGGCATCCTGATGGTGCCGCGGTTGCTGGCCTACGTCGCCAGATTCGACAGCAACGAAATGCTGCTGATCACGGTGCTGGGCCTGTGTTTTGGCTTCTGCCTGCTGGTAGTCAAGCTTGAATACAGCATGGTCCTCGGGGCATTCCTGATCGGCGCGATCATGGCGGAATCCCGGCAACTGCTGAAAATTGAACGACTGATTGAACCGGTCCGCGATCTTTTCAGTGCGATTTTCTTCGTGGCCATCGGGCTGATGCTCGATCCGGCGATCCTGCTTCAGTACGCCTGGCCAATCGCTGTAATCACCGTAGCCGTGGTGCTTGGAAAGATGCTGTCCTGCGGCCTCGGTGCATTTATCGCCGGCAATGACGGACGCACTTCGCTGCGGGTCGGGATGGGTCTTTCTCAGATTGGCGAATTCTCTTTCATCATCGCGGCACTGGGCATGACGTTGCAGGTCACCAGTAACTTTCTGTACCCCGTGGCTGTGGCAGTTTCGGTGATCACGACCCTGCTGACGCCCTATCTGATCCGCGCGGCGGATCCATTGTCGATCAAGCTTGCCAGCGCCATGCCAGAGCGCCTGGGACGGGTGTTGGGGATGTATGGCGAATGGCTGCGCAGCATCCAGCCTCAGGGTGAGGGCGCGTTACTGGCATCCATGATTCGCAGGATTTTGCTGCAGGTGGGAGTCAATCTGGCGCTCGTGATCGCAATCTTCTTTTCGGGCGCGTACTTCGCCGAACGCATGTCGGCTTACCTGCAAGGCTGGATCAGTGATCCGAGCTGGCAAAAGGCGTTGATCTGGGGTGGGGCGCTGCTGTTATCGCTGCCTTTTTTGATTGCGGCGTACCGCAAGCTAAAGGCACTGTCGATGTTGCTGGCGGAAATGGGCGTGAAGCCGGAGATGGCCGGGCGCCATACGCAGCGAGTGCGCCGGGTAATCGCCGAAGTGATCCCGATCCTGTCGCTGCTGGTGATCTTTTTGCTGTTGGCAGCCTTGTCGGCCAGTATTCTGCCGACCAACAAGTTGCTGGTACTGATCGCCGTAGTCGCGGCCGCCGTGGCGGCGCTACTGTGGCGCTGGTTCATTCGCGTGCATACGCGGATGCAGGTGGCGTTGCTGGAAACCCTCGATAATCACAAGGAGTCGTCCGGGCATTGACCACCCAGCGGCGTTGACTGGATCAGCTTTCCAGCCAGACGTCCCGCGCCCAGTGCCATACCGATTCCCAGGTTTCTTCGGCGAGCAGCTCTTCTTCGGCCAACCACAGCACCACGGTGCCGTCTTCTTCGACCAGGTAGTAATTGTCACCGTCCTGGCAGATCGGAATCATGCTGCGATCGACCCCGGCGTCCCAGGCGTTGGCGGCAACGTCGGGCAGGTAAGTGTGGGATTGCGGGTCAGTCACGGTGACCGGTTCCAGGCTGCCGTATACCACGTCGCTGACGGTCAGCAGAAACTCTCTGAAGACGAACGGAATGTCGATGAACAGTTGTTCTTCGATTTCGACCAGCAGGTCTTCGTCGGGCAATTCCAAGGGGACCGGTACCGGTTCGTTGGCTTCACGCAGTTGTTCGATGATTTCTTCCACGTCCGGGATCCTCTTGCTTGTATGGCGCGGTTTATATGGGGCGGTTTATACAGTAGCTTGCTATAGATGCAACCGCGAAATAGAAAACCCCGGCCGAGGCCGGGGTTTTGTTTACTGCAAGTGAAGCGCTGGAGGGAATCAGCCGTTCTGGCGGATACCAGCTACCAGCCAAGGCTGGTTTTCGCCTTGTGCACGTTCCATGTTCCAGCTTTCGCTGAAGACTTCGCCCTGGTCGAAACGCGAGGTTTTCGACACGCCAGTGAAAGTCAGGGTGGCAATGGTCTTGTCGGCGCGATCGTCCACGCCGTCCAGTTGTACATTGAGGTTATCAATGTAGGTGGACTGGAAACCGTCGCCCAGGTCAGCACGCTCACGCTTGAGGAACTCCAGCATTTGCGGGGTCACGAACTCGGCGATCTTGTCCATTTCGTTGGCGTCCCAGTGCTGTTGCAGGGACTGGAAGTGATTGCGCGCCGCTTCGACGAAGTTTGTTTCGTTGAACCAGGCTGGTGCGTTGATCACCGGGCGAGCGGCAACAGGTGCTGCCGAGCCACCGAAGATCGAACCACCGGCGGGCTTTTGTTCGAACGCCTCACGTTGCATCGGCGCGTGGCCGGCCGGGGCGTACTGCTCCTGCTGCTTGCGACGACGTGCGGCGATAAAGCGGAAGACCAGGAACGCAATGACGGCCATGATCAGGATGTCGAAGATCTGCATGCCCTGGAAGCCGTCACCCATGAACATGGATGCCAGCAGGCCACCGGCCGCGATACCGGCGAGCGGGCCGAGCCAGCGCGAAGCGCCACCAGCCTTGGCGGCAGCGCCAGCGGCACCGGCAGCACCAGCGGTCGCCGCAGCGCCGCCCATGCCTGGAGAAGAAGGAGCCATCTGGCTGGTCTGGTGAGTCGGCGCAGCGCCTGCGCTTTTGCCACCACCGAAGCGCTTGGCGGCATTGACGTCGAGACTCATCGTCAGGCCGATGCACAACGCCATGGCGATGCTAAGAAAACGTTTCATAAAGGGAATTCCCATTTGTGGAAGGCACGCGCGCCATGTTGCACAGGTGAAGTGTTACTGGCTAGCGGCAGAGTGTTTCGGGCTTTTGCCTGACAGGTCGTGTTCAGCTCCAGTCAGTGCAATAAGGCCTTTTGACTTTGATCTGTCAGATGAGTGGACAGGGCTTGTAGGACGCTTGCCTGGCGTCGCAGGGAAACCAATGACACCGATGCGGGGAAATAGCAGATCCACGATGCACCGGTGGCAAGGCCCGACAACAGCAGGAACAGATAGCTCTGCGTAGAGATCGATCCCAATGATTGATATTGGCCCGTGGCGTACAAAATCAAGGCCAGGCTCGCTTCCACAGATAAACTGTCAGTGTGACCTTAAATAGCTTCCAGCTTGGCGTAACCCAGCATCAGCCACTTGCTGCCTTCGCTGAAGTTCACCTGCACCCGGGCCTGGGCCCCGGCGCCTTCGAAGTTGAGGATCACGCCATCGCCAAACACCGAGTGGCGTACGGTCTGGCCCAAGCTGAAGCCGGTCTGCGGAATCTCGCTGCCGCTGAACAGGTTGCTGCCACTCATCGACTGGTTGCCACCGAACGGGCGGCTGACGCTGTTGGACAGCCGCACCTCCTGAATCAGGCCTTTCGGAACTTCGCGTACGAAACGCGACACCTTGTTGTAGGTCTCGCTGCCATAGAGGCGTCGGGTCTCGGCATAGGTCATCACCAGGTTCTGCATGGCCCGGGTGATGCCTACGTAGGCCAGACGACGTTCTTCCTCAAGGCGGCCGGGTTCTTCCAGGCTCATCTTGTGCGGGAACAGGCCTTCTTCCATGCCCACCAGGAACACGTAGGGGAATTCCAGGCCTTTGGCGCTGTGCAGGGTCATCAACTGGATGCTGTCTTCGTGCTCGTCGGCCTGGGTGTCGCCGGCCTCCAGCGATGCGTGACCGAGGAACGCTGCCAATGGCGTCAGCTCTTCGTCTTCCTCGCTGTTTTCGAAATTGCGTGCGGCGCTGACCAGTTCCTCAAGGTTTTCTACCCGGGCCTGGCCTTTCTCGCCTTTTTCCGCTTCGTGATAGGCGATCAGCCCCGACTGCTCGATGACGGTCTGGGTCATCAGGTGCAGTGGCATTTCCATGCACTTGGCGGCGAGGTTCTCGATCAGCTCGATAAACGCGCCAAGGGCGCCGGCCGCACGACCGGTCAGGCCTTTGTTGGCCACCAGTTGGCGCATCGCTTCCCACATCGACACATCGCTGTGGCGCGCATGGTCGCGGATCGCTTCGACGGTTTTTTCTCCGATGCCACGGGCCGGCACGTTGATCACCCGTTCCAGCGCGGCGTCGTTGCCACGACCTTCAAGCAAGCGCAGGTAGGCCATGGCGTTCTTGATTTCGGCGCGTTCGAAGAAGCGCTGGCCGCCATAGATACGGTAGGGAATGCGCTCGCGCAGCAAGGCTTCTTCCAGAACCCGCGATTGGGCGTTGGAGCGGTACAAAATCGCGATATCGCTACGAGACAAGCCGGTTTTCAGCGCACTTTCTATAGTTTCGACAACGTAGCGTGCTTCGTCGTGTTCGTTGAAGGCTGCGTACAGGTTGATCGCTTCGCCTTCGCCGCCGTCTGTCCACAGCTCTTTGCCCAGGCGTCCGGTGTTATTGGCGATCAGGGCGTTGGCAGCTTTCAGGATGCCGGCGGTGGAGCGATAGTTTTGCTCCAGGCGAATGGTTTCGGCGTCCGGGAAGTCTTCGGAATACTGGTAGATGTTCTCGATTTTCGCGCCGCGCCAGCCGTAGATCGACTGGTCATCGTCGCCTACGACCATCAGGCTGTCGCCACCCTTGGCCAGTAGGCGCAACCAGGCGTATTGCACGGCGTTGGTGTCCTGGAACTCGTCCACCAGGATGTGCCGGAAGCGCTTTTGATAGTGAGCGAGCAGGCCTGGGTGATCACGCCACAGATCGAGGGCGCGCAGCAGCAATTCGGAGAAGTCGATGACACCCGCACGCAGGCAGGCGGCCTCGTAGGCTTCATAGATGCCGCGCATGGTCGCCAGGAACAGGTCGCCGCTGGCCTGGATGTGTTGCGGGCGCAGGCCTTCGTCTTTCTGGCCGTTGATGAACCATTGGGCCTGACGGGCCGGCCAGCGCTGTTCGTCCAGGCCGAGCTCGCGGATCACCCGCTTGACCAGCCGCTGCTGGTCATCGCTGTCGAGAATCTGGAAGGTCTGGCTTAGGCCCGCTTCCTGCCAGTGTGCCCGCAACAAGCGGTGCGCCAGGCCGTGGAAGGTGCCGACCCACATGCCAGCCGGGTTGATACCCATAAGCTGCTCGATGCGCTGGCGCATCTCGGCAGCGGCCTTGTTGGTGAAGGTCACCGACAGGATGGAGTGGGGCGAGGCGTTTTCGACCTGGATCAACCAGGCGATACGGTGCACCAGCACTCGGGTTTTACCGGAACCAGCACCGGCCAGGACCAACTGACGACCCACGGGGGCCGCTACGGCCTGACGTTGGGCATCGTTGAGGGAGTTCAGCAGAAGGGAGAGATCATCGCGCATCGGGGCATTCTAGGGGGCCGCGACACACCGGGCAAACCCCGCTTTGCTTTAACCGATGAAAGTTACGCGAAGGACGACTGGTCAGTCATCGGCTGCAGGCGTTGGCGGGGCGTGCCTTGAGCATTTTCAGCGGCATCGGCAGCCGAAAAATTTGGCGATTTATTGATCAGCAGCAGTTTGGTCCGGGCAATTGCTTGTGTATGCTCCGAGCAGTTTCGGGCACATGCTCATCATTATAAGAACAAGAACATCGCCTATGACCCTCAGCTTCGACCTGTCGGGCCCCACTGTGGAGCCTCGGGTGATCCGTAAACAGTACGCCATGGAAATGGCGGTCGAACGCACGCGCCTGTTGTATCAAGGCTCGCTGCTGCCCACGTTGTTCATGCTGATCAATGGCCTGGTCTGCGCCGGTTTGCTCTGGAGCCCGCAGCGCTATTTTCTGGTCAGTGTCTGGCTGGTGTGGTTGTTGTCGTTGGTGGCATTGCGGGTGATTCAGGTCGCAGCCTTCGACTCGGCCATTCCCAACCGTCAGGCCCATCCCATTTGGCGACGGATGTTTTTGCTGGGCTCCGGTCTCACCGGTCTGACGCTGGCAGGTGCCGGCATTGCCCTGGTTCCTGCCGATAACTTCATTCAGCAAGCCTGGGTCTTCGGCCTCATCGGTGCCGCGGCGCTCTCGGCCAGCGTGGCTTATGCGGTCAGCTTGCCGGCCTTTCTGTCATTCACCTTGCCCTGCCTGTTGCCGGCCATCGCCTATATGTTTTGGGGCGCTGACGAACAGCAGCAAGGTTGGGGCTGGTTCGGGCTGATCCTGCTCGGTGCGTTGAGCGTGGTTGCCTGGCAGGTGAATCGATTGATCGATCGGGGCTTGATGCGACGCTTTCAGAATCAGGCACTGATCGAGCATCTGCAGCAGGCGCAAAGCTGCAGTGATCAGCTCAATCAGAAGCTGGCCACTCAGATAGAGCAGCGCCGACGTGCCGAGGACGAGTTGCGAGAGATCCAGGTCGACCTGGAAAACCGAGTCGCTCAACGCAGCCTGGAACTGGACGCCGCCAACCAGGCGCTGAGCAAGAGTGAGGCGCGTCTGGCGCTGGCGTTGAAAGCCAGCGAATTGGGGTTGTGGGACTGGAATCTGCAAACCGACGAAGTCCATCACACACAGATTCAGGAATTGTTCGGCCTGGAGCCGGAACAGGTCACGGCGATACTGCGTCACCTCAAGCCGCGCCTTCACCCTGAGGATCTTCCTGGGCTGAAAAGGGCGCTGGTCGAGCATTTGAAGGGCCGCACCGAGGACTATCAAATCGAGTATCGCGTGCGGCATGGCGATGGCCACTGGGTCTGGATCGAGGACCGCGGGCGGGCAGTCGAGCGTGCCGACAACGGCCGGGTGATTCGCATGGTCGGCACTCGTCGCGATATCAGCGCCAGCAAAGGCCTGGAAGAGCAGCGGCAACTGGCGGCAACCGTATTCGAGGCGGCCAGCGAAGGGATCGTGATTTTCGATCCGAACTACGTCCTGATCGCGATCAATCAAGCCTTCAGTCAGGTGACCGGCTATGACATCGACGACATGATTGGACGCAATGTCGTTGAGTTGCCATGCAGTCGCGATGCACGTCGGCATTACGCCGCAATACATCAGGCGCTGGAGCAGCAAGGGAGCTGGCAGGGCGAACTGGTGGAGACCCGCAAGAACGGCGAGATGTATCCGCAATGGCTGCAACTGAATGCTGTGCGCGATACCCGGGGAAATGTAAGCCATATTGTGGGCTTCTTCGCCGATCTCTCGGCTCGCCGAGAATCCGAAGAGCGCATGCGCTATCTGACCCATTACGACGAGCTTACCGGTCTGGCCAACCGCGCGATGTTTCGCGAGCGACTCAGCGAGGCTCATCAACGAGTGCGACAGGGCGGTTACCGCAGCCTGGCGTTGCTGCACATCAATCTCGACCGGTTCAAGCAACTCAATGACAGCCTGGGGCATGAAGTCGCCGACCAGTTGTTGCAGAAAATGGCCCGGCGACTGGTGAATGCATTGCCTGAAGCAGACACCATCGCACGCCTTTCCGGTGATGAGTTTGCCGTGCTGTTCAATTCCTACGGTAACCTTTCGAGCCTGGCCCGGGTGGCGACTCGTCTGGCGAACAAATTGCGTTTGCCGGTGACCATTGACGGGCATGAGCTGGTGGTCAGCGCGTCGATGGGCATCAGCCTGCTGCCGGACAGCGCGCGGGAAATATCGGCATTGGTCAGTCAGTCGAACATGGCGATGCAGCACGCCAAACATCTGGGTGGCGATAATTTTCAGTTTTACACCGACAGCTTGCAAGCCAGCACGCTGGAGCGTTTACAGTTGGAAAACCATCTGCGCAAAGCCATCGAAGACAAACAACTGAAGGTGTTTTACCAGCCGAAACTGTGCCTGGCCACTGGCCGATTGAATGCCGCCGAAGCCTTGGTACGTTGGGATCATCCGACCATGGGGCGCGTGCCGCCGGGGGATTTCATCGGCCTGGCTGAAGAAACCGGATTGATCGGCCCGATCGGTGAGTTCGTGCTGCGTCAGGCCTGCTGGCAAGCCTGTGAGTGGCAACGGCAGGGGCTGGAAGCGATACGGGTGTCGGTCAATCTGTCGGTGCATCAATTGCGCCAGGGCAAGCTGGTCAGCCTGGTGCGGCAGGTGCTGGAAGAGACCGGGCTGGCGCCGCAACTCCTGGAACTGGAACTCACCGAAAGCCAGTTGCTGGACAGCGTCGAGCACATCATCGCAACCTTCCAGCAATTGCGTGATCTCGGAGTGAAGCTGGCCATTGACGATTTTGGCACCGGTTACTCCTCCCTGAGCTATCTCAAGCGCATCCCGGTGGACTACGTGAAGATTGATCAGGCGTTTATCCGCGGGTTGGGAGAGGGTACCGAGGATGCGGCGATTACCCGGGCAATCATTGCCATGGCTCACGGCCTGAAGCTGAAGGTCGTGGCGGAAGGGGTGGAGCGGGAAGAACAGCTTGAGTTCCTGAAAGCCGAGCGCTGCGATGAAGTACAGGGCTATTTGATCAGCCGTCCAGTTGAGGCTGAGACGTTGGCGGGTTTACTGCGCACGCAAGCCGCAAGCTGAGACGGTGGCGTCCCGTCTATCAGGCAGACGAGGCTGCGGGACGCCTGAATTGCTGGAAGCAGTTTATGCTCTTACCAAGTAAACGTTATTTTATCAATATGGTGCAGCAACTTGCCTTCGTAGTAGATACTGACGCTGGTGAAATTGAAGTCGGAATTGGATTTCCCCCATACGTTATATCTAACACGTTTATCGGTTTCAACCTGCAGTGAAATTTCATTGGAACTTTCCAATTTAAGCTCCAGGCGCGGTTCACAGGGATTGTCCTGCAGTGCGGCCATTTCCAGCTTCGGTGTAATGCCAGTGTGGGCAACGGTTACGGTGCCATTGACGTTGAACGAAGCAGGGCCGGGAGGAAAACGGTCAATATGTGCGAACCAGTCTTTGGTTTTAATAGTCATGATAGGTAGCTCCTTTAAGTGATCTTTTTTGCTTCCTGCTGAGTTAATATATCCAACCATGGTTTATCACGCTTGAGTTAAGCTGGTTGGATTTGTAAGGCGGTGTGTGCAGCTATTGAATTGGTTCGGCAGCAGTGATCCGCCGACGAAACCACGATCTTCAACTTCCGTCGCCTGCTGGAAAAGCACTAGTTGGTGGCTTATGCCGGAGTGGAGAAACGCCCCGAGCATGAAGGTCGCCAGGTCATCTGGAAAATTGCCGCCCGGCGTAGCACCTACCAAAAACTGCGCAAGCGCAGCGTCCTGTACAAAGCCAGGCGCAAGATCGAAAAAGCCGAGGCGCAGGTAAGGGTGAAGGTCGAGCACCCGTTCCGGGTGATCAAGCGCCAGTTCGGTTATGTGAAGACACGCTTTCGTGGCTGGCCAAGAACACCGCACAGCGGGTGACGCTGTTTGCACTGTCGAATCTTTGGATGGCCCGCCGACATTTACTGAGCCATGCAGTAGAGGTGCGCCTTTAGTGTGGGGAATAGCCGCCGCGAGGTGCTCGCGGCGGCTAAAAAACAGGGATGGGTGAGTGATCTCAGCGTTTTTTGGATCGATGCGTCACATTCAAAATCGGCGGTGACCTAAGTCAGCCAGAAACACATCGCTCCGTCAGACCATCCCCAAGAGAGTAGCGCACCGAATGAATTGTTATCGCAATCCCCACTCCCGTTATTAGTTGCTAGGCAGGAGGCCCGGTATTGCGTAAGAATGACAAGTTATTAGTCAGTTATTATTACTTTGTCAATGTGGTACAATAATTCTCCGTTATAAAAAATTCCAACGCTGGTTACGGCGTGGATTCCGGGTACTTTGTATTCTACAACTCTGTCTGTTAAGATTGGCAAAATGCCTTTTTGATCCTCAAGGATCAGTTCCAGAGGCAGGAAGGGAGTGTCTTGTACCTGGCTTGGCACAAGCTTTGGCATAATGCCTGAGTCAGTAACAGTTACGGTACCAGACACTCGAAAATAAGTGGCGCCAGGCATACGGTTAATTTGTGCTGTCCAGTTTTTTGTTTGAATGCTCATTGTATTCAGTTCCTTTTGATTAGGTTGTTTTGCTCCTGCGAAATTAATGTAGCAAGGTTGAATGTTTTAATGGTGGTGTTTGTTGCTGGGCTATGTAAAGTTGTATGTTTGATTTTATTTGTTATTTTATTGTTATATGAACTTCCAGTGGCTGGAGCAGAAGCTGTCTTTTTCTCGTGGGCCTGATCGATCACTGGCTTGCATCTGTCGACGGGGGCTACATGAGGTGCCCGCGCGTGAAATCGAGGGATTCGGTAACGCATTGAGCAGGCAAAAAGCCGATTCATGTAGTATAACTACAAGCGTGCTACATCCCCGGCACCTGCCAATAACAAAGAGTCCAGCCCTTTGAATCTGCTGCAACACATCGCCCAGTCTCGCCACCTGTTACGCAAGTCGGAGCTCAAGGTCGCCGACCACGTGCTGCTCGATCCTGCGGCCGTGATGCACAGCTCCATGGCCGACCTGGCCCACAGCGTGGGCATCAGCGAACCGACCATCGTGCGTTTTTGCCGTGCCATCGGTTGTTCCGGCTTTCAGGACCTGAAGCTGAAGCTGGCCCAGAGTCTGGCGGCAGGTGCGAGTTTCGGCCAGTTTGCGATCCATGAGGATGACTCGGTCGCCGACTACAGCCTGAAAATCTTCGACACCACCCTGCATACGCTGATGGAGGTTCGCGAGAAGCTCGATCCGCTGGAGTTGCAACGGGCGGTGACGCTGATGTCCCAGGCCCAGCGTGTGGAGTTCTACGGCTTTGGCGCCTCGGGTGCGGTCGCCGCGGACGCCCAGCACAAGTTCTTCCGCCTGCTGCTCACCGCTGCGGCGTATTCCGACCCGCACATGCAGGCGATGTCGGCCGTGACGCTCAAGCCAACCGACGTGGCGATCTGCATTTCCCAGTCCGGGCGCTCCAAGGACCTGCTGATCACCGCCAACCTGGTGCGCGAAAGCGGTGCCTCGTTAATCACCTTGTGCCCGAGCCAGACGCCGTTGGCTGAACTGTCTACGGTCAATCTGGCGATCGATGTGCATGAAGACACTGAAATCTATACGCCGCTGACTTCGCGTATCGCCCACCTGGTGGTGATCGACGTGCTGGCGATGGGCGTGGCCATGGCGCGTGGCCCGAGCCTGGTCAACCACCTCAAGAGCGTCAAGCGCAGCCTGCGCAGCTTGCGGCTGTCGCCCAAGTCGGTGAAAGCGCTTGACGACTAAGATCAAGGGATCGCAGCCTTCGGCAGCTCCTACAGGTATTCGCGTTCCTGCGTAGGAGCTGCCGAAGGCTGCGATCTTTGCTTCTGAATGTTCATCTCCCTGTAACACCCAAGCCGCCAAACCGTCATCCCCCGCGCCTATCTTGAAACTCCCGTACTCGCCTTGGGAGACTCGAAATGGCCATGCCCTACGAAGAACGCAACAGCGCTGTCAAAACCCGTCGTCAGCAAGAAGATCAGCGCCGCATGGAATTCCGTCGCGCCATCGAAGATCGCTGCGAACGCCGTCAGCTTCTGGCCGAAATTGGCGACTTTCCGGAGTTGGAACTCAACTTCTGGCAGGCATCTCCCTCGGTGTCCCGTCGAAACGCTCAACCAGCGCGCTGATCTGAATCCGTTCGCTGCGGATAAACGCCAGGAAGGCGTGAGCCACCGGTGACAGGCGTTTCGCCTTGGCCTGCACCAGGCACCAACTGCGAAACAGTGGCAGCTCTTCGACCGGTAGCTCGATCAGTCCACCGGTTGCCAGTTCAAGGCTCAGGGCGTGGCGCGTCAACAGCGCAACGCCCAGGCCTGCCAGAACACATTCACGCTGCGCTTCGGCAGACGAGACCTCTTGGGTCTGGTTGAAATGCACGCGCTTCTCTTTGAAGTATTCTTCGCACGCCAGCCGCGTCCCGGAGCCTGGCTCTCGCAGCAGCAGTGTGTAGGGCTCGAGATCCTGCAGGCGCAGCGGCCCTATATGACACAGCGGATGATCCGGTGGCGCCACGGCGACGATCGGGTTGTTCAGGAACGGCAGGAATTCCAGGCCCATGTCCTGGGGCACCATGGACATGATCACCAAGTCGTCGCGGTTGTCCGACAGGCGCCGAATGACCTGACCACGGTTGACCACCGTCAGTTGCAGGTTCACTTCCGGGTGCTGGCGTTTGAACGCGGCAAACAGATGCGGCACGAAGTATTTGGCGCTGGATTCGATCGCCAGTTTCAGCTGCCCCTGCAACGAGCCCTGCATGTCCGACAGCTGCATGTCGAGGTTTTCCAGGCGCCCGAAAATATCCCGGCTGGCCCGCTGTAACGCTTCAGCCGCTTCGGTCATGTAGAGTTTTTTGCCGACGTAATCGAACAAAGGCTGACCAATCAGCTCTTCAAGTTGACGAATCTGCAGGCTGACGGCAGGTTGTGTGAGCGACATTTCCTCGGCCGCGCGGCTGTAGGAGCGCAAATCACAGACCTCGTTGAAGATCTGTAATTGCCGCAAAGTCATACGCATCAATGACTTACGCATTATCTGGTCGCTCTCGTCGCTGGCTGGTGAATCAACTATAAGTCTTTACTTATGCACGACCCAATTTTTATTCATTTTTGTTAATCCCTTGTGGGCGCTAGTGTGGACCTGCGACCAAATTGAAACATTTGGTCACGCGTCGACCTGGGTCTAGCAGGTCGTGGGTACCACCGGCTCAAGGGAACCTCCAAGTGATAACAAAGATCCTGATCGCCAACCGTGGTGAGATTGCCGTACGAATCGTACGTGCCTGCGCCGAAATGGGCATTCGCTCGGTCGCGATCTACTCCGATGCCGACCGTCATGCTCTGCACGTCAAGCGTGCGGACGAGGCCCATAGCATTGGTGCCGAGCCGCTGGCCGGTTACCTGAACCCGCGCAAGCTGGTGAACCTGGCGGTGGAAACCGGTTGCGATGCACTGCACCCAGGCTATGGCTTCCTTTCGGAAAACGCCGAGCTGGCGGAGATCTGCGCCGAACGCGGGATCAAATTCATTGGCCCGTCGGCTGAAGTGATTCGCCGTATGGGCGACAAGACCGAAGCTCGCCGCAGTATGATCAAGGCCGGCGTACCGGTGACCCCGGGCACCGAAGGCAACGTGTCGGGAATTGAAGAAGCCCTGACCGAAGGCGATCGCATCGGTTACCCGGTGATGCTCAAGGCCACTTCCGGTGGTGGCGGCCGCGGCATTCGTCGCTGCAACAGTCGCGAAGAACTCGAACAGGCTTTCCCGCGCGTCATTTCCGAAGCCACCAAGGCGTTCGGTTCGGCGGAAGTGTTCCTGGAAAAGTGCATCGTCAATCCGAAACACATCGAGGCGCAGATCCTCGGCGACAGCTTCGGCAATGTGGTGCACCTGTTCGAGCGTGACTGCTCGATCCAGCGCCGCAACCAGAAGCTGATCGAAATCGCCCCGAGCCCGCAACTGACCCCGGAACAGCGCGCCTACATCGGTGACCTGTCGGTGCGCGCAGCCAAGGCCGTGGGTTACGAGAACGCCGGCACCGTGGAGTTCCTGCTCGCCGAGGGCGAGGTGTACTTCATGGAGATGAACACCCGGGTGCAGGTGGAACACACCATCACCGAAGAAATCACCGGCATCGACATTGTCCGTGAGCAGATTCGCATTGCCTCCGGCCTGCCGCTTTCGGTGAAACAGGAAGACATCCACCACCGTGGTTTCGCCCTGCAGTTCCGGATCAACGCCGAAGACCCGAAGAACAACTTCCTGCCGAGCTTCGGCAAGATCACTCGTTACTACGCGCCTGGCGGTCCTGGCGTGCGTACCGACACGGCGATCTACACCGGCTACACCATCCCGCCGTACTACGACTCCATGTGCCTGAAACTGGTGGTGTGGGCGTTGACCTGGGAAGAGGCGATGGACCGTGGCTTGCGCGCCCTGGACGACATGCGTCTGCAAGGGGTCAAGACCACCGCCGCGTACTACCAGGAAATCCTGCGTAACCCGGAATTCCGTAGCGGCCAGTTCAACACCAGCTTCGTTGAAAGCCACCCTGAACTGACCAACTACTCGATCAAGCGCAAACCCGAAGAGCTGGCCCTGGCCATCGCCGCCGCCATCGCCGCCCACGCAGGCCTGTGAGGAATAGAACAATGAGCAAACAAATCCACGTTACCGACACAATCCTGCGCGACGCCCACCAATCGCTGCTCGCCACTCGCATGCGCACCGAAGACATGCTGCCGATCTGCGACAAGCTCGACAAAGTCGGCTATTGGTCACTGGAGTGCTGGGGCGGCGCGACCTTCGACGCCTGCGTTCGCTTCCTGAAAGAAGACCCGTGGGAGCGTCTGCGCCAACTGCGCGCGGCGCTGCCTAACACCCGTCTGCAAATGCTGCTGCGTGGCCAGAACCTGCTGGGCTACCGCCACTACAGCGACGACGTGGTCAAGGCCTTCGTCGCCAAGGCGGCGGTCAACGGTATCGACGTGTTCCGCATCTTCGACGCCATGAACGACGTGCGTAACCTGCGCGTGGCCATCGAAGCGGTGAAAGCCGCCGGCAAACACGCCCAGGGCACCATCGCCTACACCACCAGCCCGGTGCACACCATCGAGGCCTTCGTGAACCAGGCCAAGCAAATGGAAGCCATGGGTTGCGACTCGGTGGCGATCAAGGACATGGCCGGCCTGCTGACTCCGTACGCCACCGGCGAACTGGTCAAGGCGCTGAAAGCCGAGCAATCGCTGCCAGTGTTCATTCACTCCCACGACACCGCTGGTCTGGCCGCGATGTGCCAAATGAAGGCCATCGAAAACGGCGCCGATCACATCGATACCGCGATCTCCAGCTTCGCCTGGGGCACCAGCCACCCGGGCACCGAGTCGATGGTCGCCGCCCTTAAAGGCAGCGAGTTCGACACCGGCCTGAACCTGGAACTGCTGCAAGAGATCGGGCTGTACTTCTACGCCGTGCGCAAGAAGTACCACCAGTTCGAAAGCGAATTCACCGCCGTCGACACCCGTGTTCAAGTCAACCAGGTACCGGGCGGGATGATTTCCAACCTGGCCAACCAGTTGAAAGAGCAGGGCGCACTCAATCGCATGAGCGAAGTGCTGGCCGAAATCCCGCGTGTTCGTGAAGACCTCGGCTTCCCGCCGCTGGTGACCCCGACTTCGCAGATCGTCGGCACCCAGGCGTTCTTCAACGTGCTGGCCGGCGAGCGCTACAAGACCATCACCAACGAAGTGAAGCTGTACCTGCAAGGCGGTTACGGCAAGGCGCCGGGCACCGTGAACGAACAACTGCGTCGCCAGGCCATCGGCAGCGAAGAAGTGATCGACGTTCGTCCGGCCGATCTGCTCAAGCCGGAAATGGCCAAGCTGCGTGCCGACATCGGTGCACTGGCCAAGTCTGAAGAAGACGTACTGACCTTCGCCATGTTCCCGGACATCGGTCGCAAGTTCCTCGAAGAGCGTGCTGCGGGCACCCTGACGCCAGAAGTGCTGTTGCCGATTCCTGAAGCCGGCGGCGTCGCCTCTGTCGGTGGGGAAGGCGTGCCAACCGAGTTCGTCATTGACGTTCACGGCGAAACCTACCGCGTCGACATCACCGGTGTTGGCGTCAAGGCCGAAGGCAAGCGTCACTTCTACCTGTCCATCGACGGCATGCCGGAAGAAGTGGTGTTCGAGCCGCTCAACGAATTCGTCGGCGGCGGCAGCAGCAAGCGCAAGCAAGCCACTGCACCGGGTCACGTCAGCACCACCATGCCGGGCAACATCGTCGACGTGCTGGTCAAGGAAGGCGACACCGTCAAGGCTGGCCAGGCTGTGCTGATCACCGAAGCGATGAAGATGGAAACCGAAGTCCAGGCAGCCATCGCCGGTAAAGTCACCGCCATTCACGTGGCCAAGGGCGACCGGGTGAACCCGGGCGAGATCCTGATCGAGATCGAAGGCTGAGTTAACAGCCGCGATACAACGCTTTATACCTCGGGGGAGCATGTGCTCCCCTTTTTTTATTCCCTGTCCCGTCCTGAATAAGGTTTACACCTTCTGATCTATTTTCAGGAGGGCGAGATAGCGCAGTTAAGGCGGCCAACGGAGTGCGGGATTGTCAGTCCAATCCCGTCTTCATGTAGGACTCCTCTGAGATGAGAAGCCCGGGTTTTACTTCGCTGGACCCTCGCCTATAGTTCGGCCGTCACCGACAAATCGGTGATCGACTTTAGCCGGTCGTAACAGATGTTGCACAAGCGCCCGTATAATCGCGGCGCTTTTTGCTGCCTGGCATTCGCATGTCTATGGTGGCTGTGCGTGGGACACCTTCGGGTGTGCCGGGTGCATCTGTCCGGTCGGCTAACCCGCGTACAGCTACCACCCCAATTCGTTTAGCCGCGAGGGGTGGAGGTTTCCTATCAGATGAGATCAATGTCATGCCTCAATTCCGTCCGCTTCAGGGTAATTTCAGTGCCGAAAACACGTTGTATATCGACACCGAAGCACGCACGTGCGACCTACTCGAAACCGCAACGCATCGAATCAAGGCCGCCCGCAATTTGCTTAACAGCGTTGTATGTCTCTGCGTGAAAGATGCGGAGGGTCATGATCTTGAGCATTTTTCTAATGCAGCGCACATCCTGATTCAAGATGGTTGTGACGCTTTGGATGCATTGGGTTGGAATCTCACTCGGGAAGGTGCTACTGCCGCAACCTCTTCGAGCAACACCTCCCCGCATGTGGCAGGTCAATCTCTATAACCGTTTGGCAGAGAGATTAGCGAAGAAATGATAAGGCTGTATATTTATACAGTCTTATCATTTTCATCTGCTGAGCACTGCGCTGTCGATGAATTGCCAATTGTTGAATATCTTTTTTTAACGCAACATCGCGTAACAGCGATAGGCGGGACGCCTGAACCTTCAAAGCAAGGTAGAATCGCGGCCCGCAATGGGGGGTGTATGGCAAAAGAGGCGCAAATCACATTTGCTGAGTTGGATGAGCCGTTCGCTTTGGAGGCACCTTCTCAGTCACTGGCGGCCGTTAGGGCATTGGCTCGTACGATGGCCATGACCTGTCATCCAGACAATCAGCTTCTGTTGGCGAGGTCTTTTGGCGTTCGGCTAATTGAAGCTTGGTGGCGTGGCCTAACCTCCCGTGAATTGGTTCCTCAAGAGCTCCGCGCTCCAATTGCGCCATTTGAGATATCTGATCTTTCAGATTCTTTCATTTCGCTTGCGGAGCAGATTGGCTCGGCTGCGGCAAAATTCGATGCAGAGACGGCGGCATATCAAATTGGTCTCACCTATACCAGCATGCTTCCTGCGGAACACCGTGGTGAATATGGGATTTTTTATACTCCCCCAACTCTGACTGCTCGACTCATTGATCAAGCCACTGAAGCGAATGTCGATTGGGCGAAATGCCGAGTTCTTGATCCTGCGTGTGGCGGAGGGGCGTTCCTAGCACCGATCGCGCAACGAATCATGAAGACGCTGGCTCATTGCAGTCCGAAGCTACTGTTGCAAAGCATTGGCAACCGACTACATGGCTTTGAGATTGATCCATTCGGTGCCTGGCTCAGCCAAATTGCGCTCGATGCGGTGTTGTTGCCAATTAGTCGTTCCTCTAGTCTGCGGCTTCCCGTCATGGTCACTGTTTGTGATTCATTGCGACATAGTCCCACCAAAGACAGGTTTGATTTAGTTATTGGTAATCCGCCGTATGGTAGAGCCAAGCTAGATGTCGAAACGCGAGAGTTATACAAACGCTCATTGTATGGGCACGCCAATCTCTACGGCCTATTTACTGATTTTGCGATCCGCCAAACCAAGCCAGGCGGATTGATTGCCTATGTCACCCCAACCTCTTTCCTCGCAGGAGGTTACTTCAAAAACCTTCGTGCTCTGTTGGGCCAAGAAGCACCTCCAATCTCTATAGATTTTGTAGCTGCACGCAAAGGCGTGTTTGATGATGTACTTCAGGAAATGGCTCTTACCACCTATCGCAGAGCAGGCGAGCCTACCGCAGTTGTGGTTTCTGAGATCACTTCCTCCGATGGTGTGATTCAAGTTAGAGAAACAGGTTCGATTGCTCTGCCGAAAGATCTCACTTTGCCATGGCTGCTTCCGCGAAATTCAAGCCAAACTGAGCTCGTAGCGAAGCTGGTTGATATGCCTTACCGTCTCGCTGATTGGGGTTATGGGGTCAGTACGGGTCCATTGGTCTGGAATCGTCATAAATCGCAATTGACCCATAAGCCTGGCGTGAATCGGCTACCGCTGATTTGGGCTGAAGCCATTACATCAGACGGCGAATTCATTTTTCGCGCAGAAAAAAAGAACCATGCTCCGTATTTTGAACTGAAACAATCTGATCGGTGGTTAGTAACGTCAGAGCCTTGTGTTCTTTTGCAGCGTACTACAGCCAAAGAGCAAAATCGTCGATTGATTGCGGCAGCTTTACCCCTTGAGTTTTTGCAGTCGCATGGTGGCGTAGTCATCGAGAACCATATCAATATGGTCAGACCGATTACTGACGCTCCGCCAATTAACGCTTCAGTGCTCGCGGCTTTTCTGAATAGTGGTGCGGCCGACCGTGCGTTTCGTTGTGTTAGTGGTTCCGTTGCAGTTTCAGCTTACGAGTTAGAGTCATTGCCGCTACCTGCACCAATAGCCTTGAAGGAGTTGACGAGACTAGTGGAGGCTGGCGGTTCAAAGGAGTCCATCGAAGCTGAGTGCTCCAAACTTTTCTAAGGAAGAAGCAGTGCTACCACCTTATGTCTCACGCGCGTTGATATCTGAAAGGCTACCTCTGATTTTTCCGGAGGGAACGCCTAACCGCTCTTATTGCATACGTGAGCTTGCAGCGAGCACGGTTTTTGCGCTGCTTTATATCGGTGCAGTCGAAGGTGCAGATGTTTGGCTTGGCCCTGTACACGTTTATCGAATGACGGATATGCAAGCGGAAGAAAGTAGCGAAGCTTCTCGCTTGAATTACCGTGCAAACTTGCGGAAGAAATCCTTCCAAGTTCTAGGCAGCCGTTGGTACGCGGACAACACCCGCGAGCCTATTCGCGACGAAACTTTACGGGAAGGGTTGTTGGTGGTAGGGGCCGTACTCGAACGCACGGATGTGCCTACGACATCAGGTGTTCCTCGCTATGCACTCAAGGCTGACCTTGCGGCTCTTTTTGATCCTAATCTTGTAGAAGCAGATTTAAATGCCGCTATCTTGTCGTGGCAGGAAAAACATCTATCACGCAGTGCGAGGGCACGCGTATCGCTTATGCGTGCAGGCACGACGGGGAAGGAAGGGGTCTTGGTTCGCTTCCCGAACGGCGATACCCGTCGGCTAGTTTCAGGACCTAGCTCTGATATCTCGAAAGCAGTCGTAGAGGTTTTTGCAGTTCGGTTTTTAGAAACGCCAGGTGTCATCTGGCTCAGTGAGTCAGGAAACAAGGTTGCTCATCCTGATCTCAAACTCGCTTCTGCCATCGGTCTTGATATCGAGGCTCAAAAAAATCTACCAGACTTGATTCTTGTAGATCTGGGTCCGGTCGAACCATTGATTGTATTTGTTGAGGTCGTTGCAACTGACGGCGCTATTACACCTCGTAGACAGGAGGCGTTGTATGCCATTACGGACAAAGGTGGGTTCGGTCGGTCTCAAGTTGCTTTTGTTACCGCTTATGCAGATAGAGAGGCAGCCGGGTTCAAAAAAACAGTAACCGGATTGGCTTGGGGATCCTTTGCCTGGTTCATGTCCGAGCCTGACAATCTCGTGCTTCTGCAAAATGGTGTGAGCAGACTTACCAGTCTGAATGTGTTTGCTGCTGAGCCTACATAGTACTAGTAGTGATTGGGGTCTTAGAGTCGCGCCTAAGAAGATGTGGCTTGTTCGTAGTAGAAAGAGCAAAAGATCGCAGCCTTCGGCAACTCCTACAGGGGGCGGTGTGAACATTCTGTAGGAGCTGCCGAAGGCTGCGATCTTTTGTTTTTGATTCTTTTAGCTGCGGCACTCGGCAAGTGTTTTCAACTGCCCCGAACCGCTCTGGTTTTCAGCGCTTAGCCAACGCTCAAACCCCGCTGCAATCGCCGGCCATTCCGAATCCAGAATCGAGTACCACGCGGTGTCCCGATTTTGTCCTTTGACCACCATGTGCTGACGGAACACTCCCTCAAAACTGAAGCCCAGGCGCTCGGCCGCGTATTTGGAGCGGGCGTTGGCGTTGTTGCATTTCCATTCCAGGCGACGGTAACCCAGGGCAAAGGATTCCTTGGCCAACAGGTAAACCGCCTCGGTGCTTTTCGGCGAGCGCTGCATCGGGGCGCCGAAGGTAACGTGGCCGATTTCGATGCGGCCCTGGGCCGGGACGATGGACATCAGGCTGAGTATGCCCTGGACCTCGCCGCTGGCGCGGTCGATTACGCTGAAGAAATACGGGTCGCTACTGGCCGCGTGGTTGTTCAGCCAGTCGTTGAAGACGCTGCGCTCAGGGAATGGGCCGTAAGGCAGGTAGTCCCACAGCTTCGGGTCGGCGCCGGGGCCTTGCAGGGCGTTGAACAGGTCGTCGCCGTGGCGCGCCGGGTCGAGTTTTTCCAGGCGGATGTAACGCCCTTCGATCAGTTGAGTCGTGGGGGCCGGGACGCCTTTCCAGTCGGCGAGTGAAATCGACATGCTGTTCTCCTTGAACTTAGATGGCTTTGCGAAACTGGATGAAACCCGGGCGTTCGGCGATGCGCTCGTAGAGCTGGATCGCGGTGGCGTTGGTTTCGTGGGTCAGCCAGTGGACCTTGTTGCAACCGTCGGCCTTGGCCGTGGTGTAGACGAATTCGATCAACTGGCGGCCGACACCGGTGCCACGGGTTTCCGGGACCACCAGCAAGTCCTGCAGGTAGCAGGAGTTCTCGATGGCCCAGTTCGAGCGATGGTAGATGAAATGCACCATGCCCACCGCTTTACCGTCGACCCAGGCGAGGGCGGCGTGGGTTGGCTCGTTCGGATCGAGCATGCGCTGCCAGGTGCTTTGGGTAACGGCCTCCGGCAGTTCGGTTTTATAGAAGCGCAGGTAGGCTTGCCACAGCGGCAACCAGGCCGCGTGATCACCGGCGGTGACTTGGCGAATGTCGATTTGACTCATGGTGACTTCCTTAGCGCATTAATTGGGCGAGGCTTTGGTCGTTGACGTCGGGGCTGGCGGCCAGGCCTTCGCGCACACCGGCGATGTCGGCGGGGCTGCGGTTCTGGCTGAGCTTGCGCTTGCCTTCCAGACGGTCGATGGGGATGGCGAAACCGACAATGGCCTTGAGCATGCCGTCGATGTAATCGGCGGGGGCATCGGCCACTGACCACGGTTGGGCGCGGCCAGCTTCATGACGATCGGTGAGGGTGCTGACGATGTCGAGCAGCCGTCCGCCATCGCTGAAGGTTTCGGCTCGGCCATAGGCGTGTACGGCGACGTAGTTCCAGGTAGGCACGACTTTGCCGTGTTCGGCCTTGCTTGGGTAGAAGCCAGGGCTGACGTAGGCGTCGGCACCGGCAAATATCAGCAGGGCTTCGGCGCCGTCGCGCAGGTCTTTCCATTGTGGATTGGCTTTGGCCAGATGCCCGTACAACGTGCCGTTCGAGCCTTGTTCGCAGTGCAGCAGCACCGGTACATGGCTGGCTTGCAGGCCGCTTTCACCATGGGTCACCAATATGGCGAGACGGGTGGCGAGGATCAGTTCATGCAGTTGGGACAACTCGTCGATGGCAAAAGCACGTGGCGTATACATGGAGATATTTTCCTTGGCGAATGCCTGCATCCTAGGCAGGCTATTGGTCTGTTGTAAGAGCCATTAACGACCAATTTCATAGGTCCATTGCGATGACCAGCGAACCACTGTCCCTGACCTTCAACCCGGCGGGTATCGAACTTGATCGTCGCCAGGGGCTGAGTCGTCAGCTCTATCAGGCATTGCGCACGCGTGTGCTCGACGGACGACTGGCCAGCGGTACGCGTCTGCCGGCCAGTCGTGATCTGGCTGCCGCGCTGGCGATTTCCCGTAACAGCGTGGTGCGCGCCTACGATCAGTTGTACGCCGAAGGGTTTATCGAAGGGCGGGTAGGCGACGGGACTTATGTCGCGCAATTGCCCCAGGCAACCGTGCCGGCAAAAAAACTATCCACAAAAGTATCCACAGGGTTTTCAACAGGGTTACCCACAGCCTTATCCACAAATTGGCTCGATTTACCTGTGGATTCATCCAGCAAAGTTATCCACAACGACCCGTTGACCCGGGTCAAAAACAACCATTTAGCCAATCCTCCGAGCGGTCCGCCCCGGGCATTTCGGGTGGGTGTCCCGGCGTTCGATCTGTTTCCATTCGAGGTCTGGGCCAAGCTGAATGCGGCTTTCTGGCGCAAGCCGGATTTTCAACAGCTGTGCTACGGCGACCCGGCAGGCGATGCACGCCTGCGCGGGATGATCGCCGCGTATTTGCGCAGTTCGCGGGGCATGCAATGCACAGCTGAGCAAATTTTGATCACCAGTGGCGCGCAGCAGGGAATCAGCCTTTGTGCACAGTTGCTGGTGGAGCCCGGCGACGGGGTGGCGATTGAAAATCCGGGGTATCGGGCGGCCGGTCATGCCTTTGCCGTGGCGGGGGCGCGGTTACACGGGGTGGCGGTGGACAGCGAGGGTATCAATTGCAGCGAACTGTCAGCACTCGATGATTGTCGGCTGACCTACGTCACGCCGTCCCACCAGTATCCCACCGGCGTGGTCATGAGCCTGGCGCGACGTCTGGAGCTGCTGGCCTGGGCCGAGCGCACCCAAGGCTGGATCGTTGAGGACGATTACGATGGCGAGTACCGCTACAGCGGCGCGCCACTGGCGCCTTTGGCGGCACTCGATCGTAACGGGCGGGTGTTGTATGTCGGCACGTTCGGCAAGGTCGCGTTTCCGGCATTGCGTCTCGGTTATCTGGTGCTGCCGCCGGGGCTGGTGCAGGCGTTTGCGCAACGACGTGCAGTGGACGTACGGCATTCCGAAGTCAGCACCCAGGCGGTGATGGCCGAGTTCATGGCGGCCGGGCATTTCCAGCGGCACATAAGGCGCATGCGGCGTGCGGCGCTGAGTCGGCGCAATACCTTGCTCAGCGGTTGGCCGCTGGATATTCCAGGCATTGGCAAGCTACCCACCGTCGCCGCAGGGCTGCACATGACGGTGCCGGTCGACAGCGTGGCCCGTGAACGCGAGCTGATCGAGTTGGCGAGCAGTGTCGATGTCGAGGTCAACGGCTTGAGCAGTTATTGGCTGCCGGATTGCGCAACCCCGATGGATCAACGCGCCGGTCTGGTACTGGGATTTGCCGCGGTGCCCGAAAAGGCCATCGAGGCGGCGCTGCAACGGTTGCGGACGGTGTGGCGTGCTGGCTGAAACGTGCGAGGTCTTGATAACGACGGGGGCTGCGGATCGCCGGGTCGACACAGTTCTGTGGTGTCCTTTTTCTGGTCAGGTAACCCACCACGTCGTAGCCAGGCTACATGGTTAAATGTCGAAGTTGTAGTTGTAACAAAGTTATATGAAACACTTTCAGGATTGACCGAGCACATCAATGCGCATAAATAATTTATGCGTAACGGAGGAAGTGTGCACGCAAGCGAAATCGATAATTTCTGTTGTGTATTCTTATTGCCGTTTTATAAGTTTATTTATCATTCGATTCTATGAAGTCATGACCTGAATTCGGGTGTTTTTTTGCTTGGACTCATCAAGGAATATTACTATGAAACATTTACACGCAAAGTGCCTGAAAGCAGCGCTGGAAGCAACGAGGTGCCAGGGCCTGCGGCAGGTAACGGGCGACCACTTTACTGCAACGATTGATGGTGCGGCCTTTAACGCCGATGACGTTCAAGGATTTATCAGTTTTGGTGTAAAGATTGTGGTGGGAGTCATTAATGAGGGAAATAATCGGCGATATATATCGGTGGCGGCGGATGAAGATCTTGGTGACGGAGAGCATGATGTCAGTCTCGATGGAAAAGTCACCATCGGCTATATGATAGAAAATGCAGGGGAGCCGAATCTGGAATATCCTGCGGAGTCTGGTCGAGCTCATATTTGTGGTGAAGGTAATCAACAGGAGTTCTCTGGCTCATTCAATGTCAAGTTGATTGAAGAGTCGCCTTACAAAGAAATTGAAGCAACTTTCAAGGTGGCCAATTTGCATCGCCTGGCCTGAGTTCTAACAATAAAACCTCCTGCCAGCAACGGCAGGAGGTTTTTCTTATCTCAAGTCCCGGACTTGATCTTGGTCCAGGCCCGGGTGCGCGCACGTTCGGCATCGCGCGGCAGCGGTTGCAGGGTGTAGAGCGTGCCCATCGCCGCGTCGGTCGGATACAGGTTGGGGTTGTTGCGAATCGCCGGATCGACCAGTTCCGTGGCGTCCTTGTTCGGGTTCGGATACCCCACGAAGTCACTGACCGGTGCAATCACTTGCGGCTGCAGCAGGTAGTTGATGAAGGTGTAGGCGTCTTCGGGGTTTTTCGCCCCTTTCGGAATCGCCAGCATGTCGAACCAGATCGGCGCGCCTTCTTTCGGCAGGCGCATGTCGACAACAACACCGTTCTTGGCTTCCTTGGCGCGGTTGGCGGCTTGCGAGAAGCTGCCGGAATAACCGACTGCGACACAGATGTCACCGTTGGCAATGTCGGCCATGTACTTGGACGAGTGGAAGTAAGTGATGTACGGACGGATCTTCATCAGCAGTGCTTCAGCCTTGGCGTAGTCCGCGGGCTTCTTGCTGTTGGGGTCCAGGCCGAGGTGTTGCAGGGCCAGCGGCAAAATCTCGGAAGGCGAGTCGAGCAGGGCGACGCCGCACTGCTTGAGCTTGCTGATGTTCTCTTCCTTGAAGATCAGGTCCCAGCTGTCTACCGGCGCGTCGGCGCCCAGGGCTGCCCTGACCTTGTCCGGGTTGAATCCGATCAGGATGGTCCCGTACATGTACGGCACGGCGAACTTGTTGCCTGGGTCGTTGGCTTCGATCAGCTTCATCAGCTTGGGATCGAGGTGGTTCCAGTTCGGCAGCTTGCTGCGGTCCAGGGGCTGGAATACCCCGGCTTCAATTTGCTTGGCGAGGAACACATTGGACGGCACCACCACGTCGTATCCGGAGTTGCCGGTCAGCAGCTTGGCTTCCAGTGCTTCATTGGTGTCGAAGATGTCGTAGACCAGTTTGGTCTGGGCGTTCTGGGTCTTGAAGTCTTCCAGGGCCTTGGGGGTGATGTAGTCGAACCAGTTGTAGACGCGCAACGTCCGCTCTTCCGCGTGTGCGGTGCCGCTGAGCAGCGTGGCGCACAGGGCTGGAAAAATAAAACGCTTAAGACTTTTCATTCTTCTACTTCCTCATTAAGCGCTTTCAAAACCTTCGAGAACGTTTACGGCATTGATGCCGATTTCTTCCACGGCATAGCCGCCTTCCATGACGAACAGCGTGGGTTTGCCGAGCGCTGCGATGCGCTTGCCCATGGCCAGGTAATCCGGGCTGTCGAGTTTGAATTGCGAGATCGGATCGTCCTTGAAGGTATCGACACCCAGGGACACGACGATGATGTCGGCACCGTAGCTTTCGATCTCTTTGCAGGCTTGTTCCAGCGCTGCGCTCCAAGTATCCCAGCCTGAACCGGCGGCCAACGGATAGTTGAAGTTGAACCCTTCGCCAGCACCTTCGCCGCGTTCATCTTCATAGCCGAGGAAGAACGGGAACTCGGCTTCCGGGTGGCCGTGAATCGAGGTGAACAGCACGTCGCTGCGCTCGTAGAAAATCGATTGGGTGCCGTTGCCGTGGTGGTAATCGACGTCGAGGATCGCAACTTTTTTGTGGCCCTGATCGAGGAACGCCTGGGCGGCGATGGCGGCGTTGTTGAGGTAGCAATAACCACCCATCAAATCGCTGGCGGCGTGGTGTCCCGGTGGGCGGCACAGGGCGAAAGCAGATCGGGCGCCGTGCTGGATTTCCGCTTGGGCGGTGAGGGCGACCTGTGCTGCGCTGTACGCCGCTTGCCAGGTGCCGGCGGTAATCGGGGCGCCGCCGTCGAAGCTGTAATAACCGAGTTGGCCGTGCAGGCTGGTGGGTTTGATCGGGCGCAAGGTGCGTGCAGGCCAGGTGTAGGGCAGCAGGTCACCGTCGGTGTTGAATTCGGTCCAGCGCGTCCAGGCACCCCTGAAGAAGTCGAGGTAGTCGCGACTGTGGATGCGCGCGATGGGCTCAAGACCGAAGTCCTTTGGCGCTTCGACTGGGCCAAGGTTCTGGTTCTGCACGCGTTGCAGCACGTGGTCGGCGCGCGAAGGCATCTCGAAGCACGGCTTGAGCTGGCCGTCGATGAGTTCACAGCGGCCATGGTGCAGGTGGTGATCGTCAGAGTAGATCGTCAGCATTTGTTGTTCTCCGCAGGGCTGATTCGGTTGCCCCCAGTGTTGCGGCGCACGACGAATCGGAGAACGGCAGGAAAGGCCAAAAGGGGATCGATACGGCCAAAACATTTGACCGAAATTCGCCCCTTGCTCCCACAGGTTTATCCGTGTGGCCGGAACTGGCTGGGCGCCACACCACTCCAGCGCACAAACGCATGGCGAAAGCTCGCGGTCTCGCTGAAGCCCAGCGCCTCGGCAATTTGATAGATCGGCAACTGATCCTCGCACAGCATTTGCTTGGCCTGCTCGAAGCGCAGTTCGTCGAGCAGTTCCTGATAGCTGCAACCCATGTCCTTGAGATGCCGGCGCAAGGTACGCGCCGAACAGTTCATTTGCTCGGCCAGCCCTTCCAGCCCGGGCGCGGCATTCAGTTGCGCGCTGAGCAATTGGCGGATCCGTCCCAGCCAGGCCTGACGCCCGGTGAACTCGATGTTCTGTTTGCGGCAGCGTTCGGCCATGGCTTGATGGGTGATGACATCGGCCAGCGGCAGTGGCTGGTCGAGCCAGCGCTTGTCGAAGGCGAAGGCATTGTTCCGCGCGTCGAAGTGCACCGGGCAGTTGAAGTGTTCGGCGTAGGTCGCTTCGTAGTCGGGCGCGGCATGTTCGAAGCGTGCGCCGAGCAAGGGCAGGGAATGGCCGAGGAGGTCGTCACAGGTGACTTTCAGCGATACCAGGCAGAACTCGGCGTTGAACACCGCCATGGCCGGGCTCTCGCGGTAATCGGCGGCGGCGAACCAAATGCGCTCGCCATCGTCCTCCAGGCTCAGTTCGAAAAGTGTTCCCAGCAGCGCCGGGTAGCGCATCGCCAGACGCAAAGCGTCACCGAAGGTGGCACTGGTGAGCAGGGCGTAACCGAGCATGCCGTAGCAGGAAACGTGCATCCGCCGGCCCAGTTCCAGGCCGATGTCGCGCTTGAGGGCGACGGCGTTGGCACAGACCTGCATTTCCTGATTGGTGGTGATGCGCGTGTCGGCACGGTTCAGATCCGCCGCACTGATGCCGCTTCCGGCCAGCAGCGCTTCGCTGGACAAGCCTTGTGCCTTGAAGGCATCGAGTACCAGGGAGACGGCGTTGAGCGTGGTGAGGTGGGAGTGGAGCATGAGGACTTCCAGCCTTGGGGTGGCTGGAGCGCAGCAAGTTGTATGCCGGGTGAGAGTCCCAATGTGGGAGCGGGCTTGCTCGCGAAGGCGGCGTATCAGTCAACATTGATGTCGTCTGACGCGCCGCCTTCGCGAGCAAGCCCGCTCCCACAGGGTTATGTGTTGATTCAGCTCAGTTCGCCGCACAGGTCGAGTTCGACAAGCCGACGGACTTCCTCCGTTTCAAGCCCCGCACCCAACAACCCATGCAACTTGCCGAACGCCGCCTCACGGGTCATACCGCCACCGGACAACACGCCCACACCGCGCAAGCGACTGCCGGCTTCATAAACATCCAGTTCAACCCCGCCTTCGTGGCATTGCGTGACGGCTACCACGACCACGCCGTTGTCCCGCGCACGCGCGAGACTGGCGAGAAACCCGGGGTTGTCGCTCGGGCCGGTGCCGCTGCCGTAGCACTCCAGCACCAGGCCCTGAATGCCGCTGTCGAGCAAGCCATCCAGCACTTTGGCGCCGATGCCGGGAAACAGCGGCAGCACCGCGACGCTCGCCAATTGTTTGGGCTGGTTGTAATTCAGTTGCGACGGAACCGAAGTCGCCTTCACGCCACCGCCCTGACGCTCCAGTCGCTTGAACGGATGACGGCCAAAACTGCGTACCTTGGCGCAACGGGTCGGGTCCAGCAGTTCGCCATGGAAGTACAGATGCACGCCCGGCGCCAGGCCCTGGCCCAGCGCAACCAGCGCGCCGCCGAGGTTTTCCCAGGCGTCGCTGTCAGTCACGCCAGCTGGCAGCATCGAGCCGGTGAAGCACACGCGGGCATGCAGGCCGAGCAACTGGAAACTCATCGCGGCTGCGCTGTAGGCCAGGGTGTCGGTGCCATGCAGGATAAGCACGCTGTCGCAACCCTGAACATCCACGGCATCGACCACGGCTTCACGCAGCTGCTGCCAATACGTCGGGGTCATGTTGGCGCTGTCGATCAGCGGCGGCATTTCACGAAAGCGCCATTGCGGCACCACCAGCTCGGGCTGGCTGTGCAGGTAGTCGCGCATCCGCGCTTCGAAGCCGGATGCCGGGGCCAGGCCGTTGGCGCTGGCCTGCATGCCGATGGTGCCGCCGGTGTAGAGCACCATGACGTGCTGAGCGGCGGGATAGATCGGGGCATTCATGGGAGGTTCTCCAAAAATGATGACAGCTTGTTTCCGAGCATGACGCCGGTTGCAAGCTGTGTCACGTCGGGCGCAGGGGATGCGCCCGGTTTTCTACCGATCAGCGTTGCGCTGCGGTCACGCCTGTCGGAGCAGCTTCAGCTTTGGCGGTGGGTGCTGGCGGGTTCGCCGGCCAGGCTTTCAGGTCCAGATCCAGATCCGGGAATTTGCTCGAATCGAATACCGGCGTGGTGATGCCAGCGGCGCGCTGGTCATCGTAGTCACGCAGGATGCGCATGCCGACCTTGAACAGCAGGAACAGCGCGATCAGGTTGACGAACGCGAGCATGGTCATGGTGATGTCGGCGAAGGCAAATACGGTGCCGAGGTTTTCGATGGCGCCCCAGAAAATCAGCACCAGTACCAGCGCGCGATAGCCCATCAGCGCCTTGCGGTTTTCACCGATCAAAAAGCGCAGGTTGTTCTCGCCCAGGTAGTAGTTGTAGAGGATCGAGGTGAACACGAACAAAGCCAGGGCCACGGAGATGAACATCCGGCCCCAGTCACCGACCACGGCGGCCAGAGAGTTCTGGGTCAGGGCAATGCCGTCGCCTTCGAAGCCCGGGGTGTAGAAGCCGGAGAGCAGGATTAGCAGCGCGGTGCAGGTGCAGATCACGAAGGTATCGAGGAACACGCTGAACGCCTGGACCACACCTTGTGCCACCGGGTGCTCGACCGCCGCGACAGCCGCTACGTTCGGCGCACTGCCCAGGCCGGCTTCGTTGGCGAACACGCCCCGCTTCACGCCCATGACGATGGCGCTGCCGATCAGGCCGCCGAAGGCCTGGTCCAGACCAAAGGCGCTCTTGACGATAGTCATCAGCATGCCCGGCACATGGTCGAACTGCAGCACGATCACGTAGAGGGTCACGCCGATGTACACCAGGGTTTTCACCGGCACCAACAGGTCGGCGACCTTGGCGATGCGCTTGATCCCCCCGATGAACACCAGGCCCAACAGCACGGCCAGGCCGATGCCGGTGTAAGTGGTGTCGAGGCCGAAGGCGTTGTTCAGCGAGTGCGTCACGGCGTGGGCTTGCAGGCCGTTGAAGGCGAAGCCGAACGTTACCAGCAGCAGGAACGCCATCAGCATGCCCAGCCAGCGTTTTTGCAGGCCGTGCTGTATGTAATAGGACGGGCCACCACGGAACTGGCCTTCGGAATCGCAGCGCTTGTAGAGCTGGCCGAGTGAGCATTCGAAGAAGCTGCTGGACATGCCGACCAGCGCGGTCACCCACATCCAGAACACGGCACCGGGGCCGCCGAGGGTCACGGCAATGCCGACACCGGCGATGTTGCCCGCACCGACGCGGCCGGCGAGGCTGAGCATCAGGGCCTGGAACGAACTGAGTTGCCCGGCGCTGCTTTTGAGGCTGTCGCGGAACACCGCGAACATGTGGAAGAAGTGACGCAGTTGAACGAAACGCGAGCGGATCGTGAAGTAGCTACCGAGCCCGACAATGAGCACGATCAGTACTTTCCCTGAGAGGAAGTCGTTAATGACTTCGAGCATGGATTATTCCTCGCTGTTTTTTGTGTAGGCAACAATGCTGGCCGGACAGACACATCGAGTTACACCCCTTGGCGCACGGCACAATGGGCGGTTCGACGTTCGTCCCGGTTTCATATCGCGGGTTTGTTATTAGTTCGGGTTTCGCATGGGTTGTGGCCTCGCTACCGACGACCGCTCATGCGAAGAGGGGCGGCACTATACCGATCAGTGGCGCGCCCGTCTGCACAGTAGTGGTGCAAGCGACGAAACGAGGTGCTGCAGAATCAAAAGATCGCAGCCTTCGGCAGCTCCTACAGGTGTACGTCAAACATGTAGGAGCTGCCGAAGGCTGCGATCTTGGCGGTATCAAATACACAAAACATTTAACGTCCTGCCCGCGAAGAAGTTAAAAAAAAGGGCCTGGGGACTAAATCCCCAAGCCCTCAAAAGGTGAGAGGTGTCTAGTCCCTCGACCTGGTGAGCGGTGCTACAAGTAACGCGTCGGGTTATGCCTTCAGAGGCACCAGGCGCGGAGCAATCATGTTTTCCGGGCGCAGGATGTCGGCGAGCATGGCTTCGTCGAGCAGACCTTCTTCGCGCACCAGTTCCAGCACGCCGCGGCCGCTTTCAAGGGCGAGGCCGGCGATGCGGGTGGCATTCTTGTAGCCGATGTACGGGTTCAGCGCGGTGACCAGGCCGATCGAGTGCTCGACCAGTTCACGGCAGCGTGCTTCGTTGGCGGTGATGCCGACGATGCAGTGTTCGCGCAGCATGTCCATGGCGCGTTGCAGCAGGCGGATCGAGTCGAAGATCTTGAAGGCGATCAGCGGCTCCATCACGTTCAGTTGCAGCTGGCCGCCTTCGGCCGCGATGGTCAGGGCCAGGTCGTTACCGATGATCTGGAACGCCACCTGGTTGACCGCTTCCGGAATAACCGGGTTGACCTTGCCTGGCATGATCGAACTGCCTGGTTGACGCGCCGGCAGGTTGATCTCGTTGATGCCGGTGCGTGGGCCGCTGGACAGCAGGCGCAGGTCGTTGCAGATCTTCGACAGCTTGACCGCGGTACGCTTGAGCATGCCGGAGAACAGCACGAAGGCGCCCATGTCGGAGGTGGCTTCGATCAGGTCGGCGGCCGGTACCAGCGGTTGACCGCTGATCACTGCCAGACGCTGAACGGCCAGGTGCTGGTAACGCGGGTCGGCGTTGATGCCGGTGCCGATCGCGGTGCCACCCAGGTTCACTTCGGTCAGCACTTCCGGAGCCAGGGTCTTCAGGCGTGCCAGGTCTTCACCCAGGGTGGTGGCAAACGCACGGAATTCCTGACCCAGGGTCATCGGAACGGCGTCTTGCAGCTGGGTACGACCCATCTTCAGGACGTGGTTGAATTCTTCACCCTTGGCCGCGAACGCTTGAATCAGGCTGTCGAGGCTGGCGAGCAGGGCGTCGTGACCGAGCAACAGGCCCAGACGGATCGCCGTCGGGTACGCGTCGTTGGTCGACTGCGCCATGTTCACGTCATCGTTCGGGTGCAGGTACTGGTACTCGCCTTTCTGGTGACCCATGGCCTCCAGCGCGATGTTGGCGATGACTTCGTTGGCATTCATGTTGGTCGAAGTGCCAGCGCCGCCTTGGATCATGTCCACCACGAATTCTTCGTGGAAGTCGCCGCGGATCAAACGTGCACAGGCTTCGCTGATGGCAGCGTGCTTGGCTTCGCTCAGGTGACCCAATTCACGGTTGGCGTCAGCGGCGGCCTGTTTAACCATCGCCAGGCCGACAACCAGTTTCGGGTAGTGCGAAATCGGAACGCCCGAAAGGCGGAAATTATTCACCGCTCGCAGGGTCTGGATACCGTAATACGCTTGAGCCGGTACTTCGAGGGCGCCAAGCAGGTCATTTTCTGTGCGGAATGATGCAGCGGAGGACATGATAGAAATCATCTCAATATGGACCCGGTCTGTGCCGGAACGTTGTGAATGCTAGGCCTGTGGAGAATTTTGGGCCAATGCTGTTAAACACTAGGCTATGCATATTCGGCATAATACCCGTGTGACGCCGTCCTGACGGCGAGCGTGTGACCTAAATTGGTGCATGTCCGGGAGGGCGTGATGAATCTGGAAAGCAAATGGCTGGAGGACTTCAGTGCCCTGGCCGCCACCCGCAGTTTCTCCCAGGCCGCCGAGCGGCGTTTTGTGACGCAGCCGGCGTTCAGTCGGCGAATCCGCAGCCTTGAAGCCGCGTTGGGGCTGACCCTGGTCAACCGTTCGCGCACGCCGGTGGAGCTGACGGCGGCAGGGCAATTGTTTCTGGTCACCGCGCGCACCGTAGTCGAACAGCTGGGCGAAGTGCTGCGCCATCTGCATCACCTGGAAGGCGGACAGGGCGAAGTGATGCAGGTCGCTGCCGCGCACTCCCTGGCGCTCGGTTTCTTTCCGCGCTGGATCGCGCAGTTGCGCAACGAAGGCCTGAATATCGCCACGCGGCTGGTGGCGACCAACGTCGGTGACGCGGTGCATGCATTGCGTGAAGGCGGCTGCGACCTGATGCTGGCGTTCTACGACCCGGACGCCGCCATGCAGATGGACCCGGAAATCTTCCCCTCGCTGCACCTTGGGCACACCGAGATGCTGCCGGTCTGCGCCGCCGACGCCGACGGTAAGCCACTGTTCGACCTGGAAGGCGAAGGCAGTGTGCCGTTGCTGGCGTACAGCGCCGGTGCGTTTCTCGGCCGTTCGGTGAACATGCTGTTGCGTCAACGGGCGCTGCGCTTCACCACCATCTACGAAACCGCCATGGCCGACAGCCTGAAAAGCATGGCCCTGGAGGGACTGGGCATCGCCTGGGTTCCGCAGTTGAGCGTGCGTGCCGAGCTGACGCGTGGCGAACTGGTAGTGTGTGGCGGTCCGCAATGGCATGTGCCGCTGGAGATCCGTTTGTACCGCTGTGCGCTGGTGCGCAAAGCGAATGTCCGGTTGTTGTGGCGCAAGCTCGAGAGCGGCGTAGCGGGTGCTACTGTTTGAGAGCCAGGAACTCATGGCCAGTTCTGTGGCCATGAGTTGCAGCAACTGTTCATTCAGCGTAAGCGTGTTAATGGCACAAACACGCCATGCGCGGATTTCAGGTCGCGCGATACCGAAACGAACTTACGCAAAAGTGCTAAGGTGTTTGCGAATGTTTTCCCTGTTTTTTTCACTGTATCGATAAGCGTTTCCACGTACGCCTGAGAATTCGTCCGAGAGCATGATCGTGTCGTGCCACCAGCCGTCATAGATGACTTCACTGTCTTCATGTGTCGCGCCCAACATGTGGCCTATTTCATGTGCTGGGACTTGTTTGGAGGTGATCGCCGCAATTGCGCAATGACCTTTGACTTGGCCGTACCCGCGTATCGATTCGAGGAGACCCCCTGCCTTTGTGTTGATATTGTTTCGGGTCAACAAGAGGACTTTCGTCAGGCCCGGTTCATTTTCTTCATATTTTAATATCTTTGTATACCAGTCCCGTATCAGGTTGCACCACCCTCGCAGCGCAGCTGAACCATCTTCGTTTCTGTAGTTGTATCCTGACAACTCCGGAACTTCATGATGAGCGTGCATCAAAAATCTGACCTTGCGTTCCGAGATGGATTCAAGCTCTGTTTTCAGCCAGGAAAAGTAATCGGTGTATAAATCATTTTTTTGATATTCCTGAAGATCCTTGTGAAGGACAACTATTATGGTAATAGGCTTTTTCATATTTGTACTCCCTGTTCAATTATGATTTTTTGCCGTTTTATATTTGCGTTGTCTGGCGATGTTCGCAATTTTTAAGTGGGTTGAATTGTTTCTGTTGAGAGCTTCAATGAACTTATGATCACCAGATCCGCACATTGAATTGCGAATTGTATTGAGCTACTAAGTTAAGAAATTCACGACATTCAGGCAGTCAAATGACTGACTTGATAGTCAAGAAATACCTATTTTTCGAGCGCGTGACAGATGGTCGCCACAGGGGCTGTTTATCCGCTTCTTTGAGGTATACTGCGCGGCCTTCGGCCGGTTACGACCGGCCATAATTCGTACAATCAAGCCACGCATCCTGCGTGGCTTGTTGTTTTTTGACGCGCCTGCGGGCGCCCAGAGAGAAGAGGCACGACGATGAGTGCACTGGTTGGCGTGATCATGGGCTCCAAGTCCGATTGGTCCACCCTTAGCCACACCGCCGATATGCTGGAAAAGCTCGGCATCCCCTACGAGGTGAAAGTGGTTTCTGCCCACCGCACCCCGGACCTGCTGTTCCAGTACGCTGAAGAAGCCGAGGCGCGTGGCATCGAGGTGATCATCGCCGGTGCCGGTGGCGCGGCCCACTTGCCTGGCATGTGTGCAGCCAAGACTCACCTGCCGGTGCTTGGCGTACCGGTTCAGTCCGCTATGCTGTCGGGCGTTGATTCGCTGCTCTCTATTGTGCAGATGCCAGCGGGCATTCCGGTCGCCACCCTGGCCATCGGCAAGGCGGGCGCGATCAACGCAGCACTGCTGTCGGCGAGTATCCTTGGCGCCAAGCACCCGCAGTTCCACGCGGTGCTGAAAACCTTCCGTGCTGAGCAGACAGACAGCGTCCTGGAAAATCCAGACCCACGCATCGCCTGAGGTTGTTGACGATGAAGATCGGTGTAATCGGTGGCGGCCAGTTGGGCCGCATGTTGGCGCTGGCGGGCACTCCGCTGGGCATGAACTTCGCTTTCCTGGACCCGGCGCCGGATGCTTGCGCAGCAGCGTTGGGCGAACACCTGCGAGCCGATTACGGCGATCAGGATCACCTGCGTCAGCTGGCCGATGAAGTCGATCTGGTGACCTTCGAGTTCGAAAGTGTTCCGGCCGAGACCGTGGCGTTCCTGTCACAATTCGTCCCGGTCTACCCGAGTGCCGAAGCACTGCGTATCGCCCGCGATCGCTGGTTCGAGAAGAGCATGTTCAAGGACCTGGGGATTCCTACCCCGGCGTTCGCCGACATTCAGTCCCAGGCTGATCTGGACGCCGCCGTGGCTTCCATCGGTCTGCCAGCGGTGCTGAAGACCCGTACCCTGGGTTACGACGGCAAGGGTCAGAAAGTCCTGCGCACGCCAGAAGATGTGGTTGGCACCTTTGCCGAACTGGGCAGCGTGGCCTGCCTGCTGGAAGGCTTCGTGCCGTTCACCGGTGAAGTCTCGCTGATCGCCGTGCGTGCCCGCGACGGTGAAACCCGCTTCTATCCGCTGGTACACAACACCCACGAAAGCGGCATTCTCAAGTTGTCCGTGGCCAGCACCGATCACCCGCTGCAAGCCCTGGCCGAAGACTACTCCAGCCGTGTGCTCAAGCAACTGGATTACGTCGGTGTGATGGCGTTCGAGTTCTTTGAAGTCGACGGTGGCCTCAAGGCCAACGAAATCGCTCCGCGGGTACACAACTCAGGGCACTGGACTACCGAAGGCGCCGAGTGCAGCCAGTTCGAAAACCACCTGCGGGCCGTTGCCGGCCTGCCGTTGGGTTCGACTGCCAAGGTTGGCGAGAGCGCGATGCTCAACTTCATTGGCAAAGTGCCAGAGTCCGAGAAGGTCCTGACCATCGCCGATTGCCATCTGCATCACTATGGCAAGGCGTTCAAGGTCGGCCGCAAGGTCGGTCATGCCAACCTTCGTTGTGCAGACCGCGAGACGCTGGCGGCCCAGATTCTCAAGGTGCAAGCACTGATCGCCGAATAGTTTTTTATGTGCAACGGTGGAACCTTCGGGGTGCGCCGTTCTCTCATGGCAGGTTGCGAAAGTCTGACTAGGCTTTCCAATAGCTACTTCATTGAGAGGAGAATGCCATGGGAATTATCGGAACCATCTTTATCGGCTTGATTGTCGGCCTGCTGGCTCGGTTCCTGAAACCTGGCGATGACAGCATGGGCTGGATCATGACGATCCTGCTCGGTATCGGCGGTTCGCTGGCGGCCACTTACGGCGGCCAAGCCCTGGGCATCTATCAGGCTGGTCAAGGTGCAGGTTTCATCGGTGCGCTGGTGGGCGCCGTTGTGTTGCTGGTGATCTACGGGTTGATCAAAAAGAACTGATCCAGGCGACAAAGCCCTCTCCGCCAAGCCGGCCGGGAGGGCTAGAATGCTCGGCGTTTCCTGTTCTTCCCTTTGCCGAGCACCTTCATGCGCCGTCTTTTGTTGACTCTTGTTTTACTGGGTTCGGGCCTTGCCCATGCCGGCGAACTGCCGGAAACCGACTGGCTCGAATTGATGCCCAAGTCGGACCAGAAGGCCCTCGAGGCCATGCCTGAAATCGACCACAACTCCCCTGAAGCCAATGGCACTTTCACCGACAAGGGTGGAATGAAGCAGGCCAAAGGCTTGCCTGCGGTGATGTACTCGACCAAGACCGTTGCGTCGATGAACGACAAGAACATCCGCATTGGCGGTTACCCCGTGCCGCTTGAGTCCGACGCCAAGGGGAACAGCACGTTGTTTTTCCTCGTGCCATACCCGGGCGCCTGCATCCACGTACCGCCTCCGCCTCCCAATCAATTGGTGCTGGTGCGCTATCCAAAGGGCCTGAAGCTGAATGATATCTACACGCCGCTGTGGGTCACCGGCACGCTGAAAGTCGAGAAGGTCAGCAATGACCTGGCCGATGCGGCATATGCGCTGGATGCGCAGAAGGTACGGGTGGTGAAAGAGTCGGATTTGTAACGCCCCGCCAGATGGCTTGGCACAAAAAACTGTGGGAGCGAACTTGCTCGCGATGGCGGTGTAACAGGCAACTTAAATGTTGAATGTTATGGCCTTATCGCGAGCAAGCTCGCTCCCACATTGGTTTTGTGGTGTTGCTTAGAGAGAGTTGCTGCCGATACTCACGCCCAGCGTATGGCTAGCACCTGGTTTCAGGTTCACCACATCACCCATCACATTCGCCGTCTCGATGCACAGCATGCGCTGCCAGCCATCGTCGGCCATGTCGCTGAACGCGGCGGCGCGGTCGATCCACGGGTTCCAGATCACCGCGGTGCGCGAGCCCATGCTGGTCAGTTCGATGCGTCGCTCCCAGGCCGGGTCGACGATGCTCAGCAGTGGCGGGACATTAAGATAGATGCGGTCAGTTTCGCCGCTAAATCGCAGATCGCCGGACTGTTGCTTGGTTTTCCAGTCTTCCAGGGTTTCGATGTAGCTCAAGCCATCCACGCCTTCGACATGCACTTCACGCACATCGCTGACGGCAAAGTAACTGTGCAGCGCCTGGCTGATGCTGACGGTTTCAGCGCCCCGGTTGTGGCTGGTCAGGTGGATGTGCAATTGCTCGTCGAGGCGAATGCTCAGCGTCAAATCCACCTGGTGCGGCCAGCCGGGAAAGCCGCCTTCAGGGTAGGGCAGGAGGAATTCGACCTTCAGGCTTTCGCCCTCGGCTTCGATGCCGCCCAGTTCCCAATCCATCGCTCGCACGAAGCCGTGAGCCGACGGCGCTTCATTGCTGGTGCGCATCGCCTGAACGCTTTGCGGGTTGCGCGCAAAGTTGCCGAACCATGGCCAGCACACCGGCACGCCGGCGCGGATGCTCTTGCCGGTCTTGAACACGGCCTCGTCGTTGAGCCAGATCAGCGGCGGCTGGCCGGCCAATTGATAGCTGAGGATGTGCGCGCCTTGCTGGGCCACCAGTAATTCGGCCTGACCGTGGCGGATGCGCCAGCAGTTCAGTTCATCCAGTTTTACGGCTTCAACATTGGGCGTGCTCATGGGACAGCTCTCGATCAGTAACGTGGACGACTATCGACCGCAAAACGGCTACCAGGTTTAAAAGCTCTTTCAGCGAGCCCGGGGTGGAACCGAACGGGTGCGACCGCTGCCATCGATGGCCACGAACACAAACACCGCTTCGGTTACTTTACGCCACTCGCTGGACAGTGGATCGTCGCTCCAGACCTCGACCATCATCTTGATCGAACTGCGGCCGATTTCCAGGGCCTGGGTATAAAAGGAGAGCTGAGCGCCCACCGCCACCGGTACCAGAAACGCCATGCGGTCGATTGCAACGGTGGCAACGCGCCCGCCAGCGACCTTGCTGGCCATCGCGGTGCCTGCCAAATCCATCTGCGCCACCAGCCAGCCGCCGAAAATATCGCCAAAGCCGTTGGTTTCGCGAGGAAGCGCGGTGATTTGCAGGGCCAGGTCGCCTTGCGGGATCGGATCTTCTTGTTCGAGTTCTATCATGCCGGGGGGCCTCTGACCCGTGACTCTTCGTTGGTATTGCTGGTGGTAGCCGTCTTCGGGAAAAACGATTCAGCACCGAACATACTACGTTCGTCACGTTTTCCATCAGGCGCCTAAAGGGAAACTCTGCGAAATCGCCTATGAACCTGACAGGCGCTTTCGCACAGCAACCCCTCAAAAACCGGAGCAGGCTTTGAGTATATCGGTCGGTAGACTCCGCGACGACCGTCCGGTTCTCATTTTGACTCTCAAAAACGCACCTCTATGTGCTTTTTCGAACAATTTGCTATCGTGCCGGACCTGCCCAAACCTCAGCCAGCGTTGTTGAGGTTGCAGATCCGACTATAAGAGAAGCCCTTGCCATGACCACAGCGCCCTCGAGCATCGCGCAGCCAGACCAACCCGCACGTCCGCTGACCCGCAACGACTACAAGACTCTATCGCTGTCGGCCCTGGGCGGCGCGCTGGAGTTCTACGATTTCATCATCTTCGTGTTCTTCGCCACGGTGGTGGGCAAGCTGTTCTTCCCGGCGGACATGCCTGAATGGCTACGCCTGATGCAGACCTTCGGCATCTTCGCCGCCGGCTATCTGGCGCGGCCGCTGGGCGGCATCGTGATGGCGCACTTCGGCGACCTGCTGGGCCGCAAGAAAATGTTCACCCTGAGCATTTTCATGATGGCGGTGCCCACCTTGATCATGGGTTTGCTGCCGACTTATGCGCAGATCGGCATGTGGGCGCCGATCCTGTTGCTGTTGATGCGGGTGATCCAGGGCGCGGCCATTGGCGGTGAAGTGCCGGGGGCGTGGGTCTTCGTTTCCGAGCACGTTCCGCAGCGGCATGTCGGCTACGCCTGCGGCACCCTGACCAGCGGCCTGACGGCGGGCATCCTGCTCGGCTCGCTGGTCGCCACGGCGATCAACAGCCTCTACACCCCGGTGGAAGTAGCGGATTACGCCTGGCGGATTCCGTTCCTGCTGGGTGGCGTGTTCGGCCTGTTCTCGGTGTACCTGCGTCGCTGGTTGCACGAAACCCCGGTGTTCGCCGAGTTGCAACAGCGCAAGGCCCTGGCCGAAGAAGTGCCGCTGCGGGCGGTGCTGCGTGACCATCGAGGCGCCATTGCCATTTCGATGTTGCTGACCTGGCTGCTGTCGGCCGCCATCGTGGTGTTGATCCTGATGACCCCGACTGTGTTGCAGACGGTCTATCACTTCTCGCCAACCACGTCCCTGCAGGCGAACAGCGTGGCGATCGTGTTCCTGAGCTTTGGTTGCATCATTGCCGGCGCACTGGCCGATCGCTTCGGTGCGGGACGAGTCTTCGTGATCGGCTGTACCGCGCTGCTGGCCAGTTCCTGGACCTTCTACCACAGCCTGGCCGATCATCCCGACTGGCTGTTCCCGATGTATGCCCTGACCGGTCTGCTGGTCGGCACCATCGGCGCGGTGCCCTATGTGATGGTCAAGGCGTTCCCGCCGGTGGTGCGTTTCAGCGGCCTGTCGTTCTCGTACAACGTCGCCTACGCGATTTTCGGTGGTCTGACACCGATGATCGTCAGCCTGTTGCTCAAGGAGAGTGCGATGGGGCCTGCCTATTATGTGGCGGTGCTATGCGGGGTGGGGATTCTGGTAGGTGCATATCTCTGGAAGAAGGGCCGCTGATAGCGAACGATCACAGCACTCCTCACATCTACAGTTACAACTGAAAGGCCAGCCTTCCAAGCGGAGTGCTGGCCTTTCATCCAATTGTCATATTTCAGCCATAGAGTGTTCACACGGCCTGCTGATACTTGGCCCCGAATAACACACCCTATCTGCTAGGAGTAAGGCATGAAACTGAAGCGTTTGATGGCGGCAATGACTTTTGTCGCTGCTGGCGTTGCGACTGCCAACGCGGTTGCCGCTGTTGACCCTGCTATCCCGAGCTACACCAAGACCACTGGTGTGTCGGGCAACCTGTCCAGCGTTGGTTCCGATACCCTGGCCAACCTCATGACCCTCTGGGCTGAGAACTACAAGAAAGAATACCCGAACGTAAACATCCAGATTCAGGCCGCTGGCTCCGCCACTGCGCCACCTGCGCTGACTGAAGGCACCTCCAACCTGGGTCCGATGAGCCGCAAGATGAAGGACACCGAACTGGCTGCCTTCGAGCAGAAGTACGGCTACAAGCCAACCGCTATCCCGGTTGCCGTGGACGCCCTGGCTGTATTCGTACACAAGGACAACCCGATCCAGCACCTGACCATGGAACAGGTCGATGCGATCTTCTCGTCCACTCGTCTGTGCGGCGCTAAAGCCGACGTGAAAACCTGGGGCGACCTGGGCGTGACCGGCGACCTGGCCAACAAGCCGGTTCAACTGTTCGGTCGTAACTCGGTATCCGGCACCTACGGCTACTTCAAGGAAGAAGCCCTGTGCAAAGGCGACTACAAGCCTAACGTGAACGAGCAGCCAGGTTCGGCTTCGGTCGTGCAGTCGATCAGCTCCTCGCTGAACGGCATCGGTTACTCGGGCATCGGCTACAAGACCGCTAGCGTGAAGACTGTGGCCCTGGCCAAGAAAGGCAGCCAGGACTTCATCGAAGACACTGAAGAAAACGCCCTGAACGGCAAGTACCCGCTGTCCCGCTTCTTGTACGTGTACGTCAACAAAGCCCCGAACAAGCCACTGGCCCCGCTGGAAGCCGAGTTCGTGAAACTGGTTCTGTCTAAACAGGGTCAGGAAGTCGTAGTGAAAGACGGTTACATCCCACTGCCGGCCAAAGTAGCTGCCAAAGCTCTGGCTGACCTGGGTCTGGCGGAAGGCGGCGCTGAAGTCGCAAAAAAGTAACAAATTGAGTCCAGGGTGAACCCCTCGGACTCACATGGGGGCGGCAGGAGCCGCCCCCATGCACCTCTAATTCTCTATTCGCTGCTGGTTACCGCTAGCGGCGGATTTGTTGCGTCACTGCACTGTCATCTTTCTGTCATACAGGATCGCTAGGGTGTGCGAATGAATGATCTGGCCAATTCCAACATGACTACTAATCCCCCCAAGCGAATTGATTTCAATACGCCTGAGTTGCAACGCAAGCGCCGCATTCGCGCGCTCAAAGATCGCCTGACCCGCTGGTACGTCCTCGTTGGCGGCCTCGCTGTACTGGGCGCGATCACCTTGATCTTCTTCTTCCTTGCCTACGTCGTCGCGCCCCTGTTCCAGGGTGCCAGCCTGACCGCCAAGGACGCCATCACACCCGCCTGGATGCAAGACGCCGGCAAGCCGCTGATGATCTCCCTGGAAGAGCAGAACCAGGTTGCGATGCGGGTTTCCGACAAGGGCCAGGCATTGTTCTTCGACATCGACAGCGGCGCTGAATTGAAGCGCGTCGATCTGTCGATCCCGGCCGGCACCACCGTGACTTCCATCGCAGAAGACCAGCCAGGTCACCCGCTGGTGGCGGTGGGTCTGTCCAACGGTCAGGCCCTGGTGTTCCGTCACACCTATAAAGTCAGCTACCCGGACGGCAAGAAGACCATCACCCCGGCCATCGAGTACCCGTATGGCGAAGCGCCAATCGCGGTGAACGAAGCCGGCGGTGCGCTGGAGCACGTCAGCCTCAACGCCAACGATTCGACCCTGATGCTGGTGGGTTCCACCGGTTCGCAACTCAATGTTCTGTCGCTGACCAGCGAAGAGAACATGATGACCGGCGAAGTCACCAACGAGCAGAAGCGCATCGAACTGCCGCAAATGACCGAGCCGGTGAAGAATATTTTCGTCGACCCGCGTCAGCAGTGGCTGTACGTGATCAACGGGCGTGCCCAGGCCGACGTGTTCAGCCTTCGCGACAAAAGTCTCAACGGTCGCTACAAACTGGCGGAAAACGGCGAAACCGAAGTCACCGCCAGCACCCAGTTGGTGGGCGGTATCTCGCTGATCATCGGTGACTCCAAAGGTGGTCTGGCCCAGTGGTTCATGGCGCGCGACCCCGATGGCGAGCAACGCCTGAAGCAGATCCGCACCTTCCAGATGGGCACCACGCCTATCGTTGAAATCACTGCCGAAGAGCGCCGCAAGGGCTTCGTTGCCCTCGACGCTTCCGGCAAGCTCGGCGTGTTCCACAGTACCGCCCACCGTACCTTGCTGGTGGAGTCGGTCGCTGAAGGCCAGGGCATCTTCGGTCTGTCGCCGCGTGCCAACCGCTTGATCGTGGAAGCCGGCGGCAAGTTGCATCCGCTGCTGCTCGACAACCCGCACCCGGAAGTCTCGTGGAGCGCACTGTGGAGCAAGGTCTGGTACGAGAACTACGACGAGCCTAAATACGTCTGGCAATCGACCGCCGCCAACACTGACTTCGAACCCAAGCTGAGCCTGTCGCCGCTGACCTTCGGTACCCTGAAAGCCGCGTTCTACGCCATGCTGCTGGCCGCTCCACTGGCCGTTGCCGCGGCGATCTACACCGCGTACTTCATGGCTCCGGGCATGCGCCGCAAGGTCAAGCCGGTGATCGAGTTGATGGAAGCGATGCCGACGGTGATTCTTGGTTTCTTCGCCGGTCTGTTCCTCGCGCCATATGTGGAAGGGCATTTGCCGGGCATCTTCAGTCTGCTGATGTTGCTGCCGATCGGCATCCTGGTCGCCGGATTCACCTTCAGCCGCCTGCCTGAGTCGATTCGCCTGAAAGTCCCGGATGGCTGGGAAAGTGCGCTGCTGATTCCGGTGATCCTGTTTGTGGGTTGGCTGTCGTTGTACATGAGCCCGTTCATGGAAAACTGGTTCTTCGGCGGCGACATGCGCATGTGGATCTCCCACGACCTGGGCATCACCTACGACCAGCGCAACGCCCTGGTGGTCGGCCTGGCCATGGGCTTCGCGGTCATCCCGAACATCTACTCCATCGCCGAAGACGCCGTGTTCAGCGTGCCTCGCGGCCTGACCCTGGGCTCCCTGGCCCTCGGTGCCACGCCGTGGCAGACCATGACCCGCGTGGTGATCCTCACCGCGAGCCCGGGTATCTTCTCGGCGCTGATGATCGGCATGGGCCGTGCGGTCGGCGAAACCATGATCGTGTTGATGGCCACCGGTAACACCCCGGTCATGGAAATGAACCTGTTCGAAGGCCTGCGCACCCTGGCGGCCAACGTCGCGGTGGAAATGCCCGAATCGGAAGTCGGCGGCAGCCACTACCGCGTGCTGTTCCTCTCGGCGCTGGTGCTGCTGTTGTTCACCTTCGTCATGAACACCCTCGCGGAACTGATTCGTCAGCGTCTGCGCAAGAAATACTCGTCGCTTTAAGCAAAGGTAGAAGTCTGTGAAACAGAACTCCCTGAAAGGATGGTTCAAGAGCGGCGCCCCCGGCGTCTGGATCAGCGGTGGCGCGGTGTCCATCGCGGTCATCATGACCATTGGCCTGCTGGCAGTGATTGCCGTGCGTGGCCTTGGTCACTTCTGGCCGGCTGACCTGGTGCATGCCAGTTACGACGTACCGGGCCAGGCCAATCACTTGGTGATCGGCGAAATCGTACAGAAGGAAGAAGTGCCACGTGCCCGCCTGAAGAGCGCCGGCCTGCCGGTGCCTGACGAAGGCCCGGAGTTCATGACCCGCGAGCTGATCAAGGTCGGCAACCGTGACCTGAACGGCAACGACTTCACCTGGATCGTCGGCGAGTGGCTGACCAGGCAGGCGACGCCGCCGGAGCTGATGGCCATCGAGCGTCGCGAGTGGGGCAACTTCTACGGTTACCTGGTCAACGTCAAACAGGATGGCAAGGTTGTCGCTGAAGGCGAAGCCGCATGGCCTGAGTTGCAGGCCCGTGTTGACCGGGTCAACAAGCTGGCTGCACAACTCAAGAACCTGGAAAAAACCGACATCGGCGCGATCAACGCCGGTCTCGAACGCATCCGCCTGCACGGTCGCAAGCTTGAGCTGGATGGCAAACTCGACGCCACCGCACAAGCGGACATGGAATCCGAGCGCGCCGAACTCAACGCCCGCTATCAGGATGTTGAAGCGCGCCTGAGCGATCTGCATGCGCAGTTCAACCGCGACAGCCTGACCGCCCGCGATGCGAACGGTAAGGAAATCGAAATCGGCATCGGCAAAGTGGTTCACGCCTACCAGCCGAACGCCATGAGCACGACCACCAAGATCGGTTTCTACTTCAGCAAGGTCTGGGAGTTCCTGAGCGACGACCCGCGTGAAGCGAACACCGAAGGCGGGATCTTCCCGGCCATCTTCGGCACCGTGATGATGACCCTGATCATGGCAATGATCGTGACCCCGTTCGGCGTACTGGCGGCGGTGTACCTGCGTGAATACGCCAAGCAGAACGCACTGACCCGGATTATCCGCATCGCAGTGAACAACCTGGCGGGCGTTCCGGCCATCGTTTACGGCGTGTTCGGCCTGGGCTTCTTCGTCTACGTGCTGGGCGGCTCGCTCGACCGTCTGTTCTTCCCGGAAGCACTGCCGGCACCGACCTTCGGTACACCGGGTCTGCTCTGGGCTTCGCTCACCTTGGCTCTGCTGGCGGTGCCGGTGGTGATCGTGGCCACCGAAGAAGGTCTGGCGCGGATTCCTCGCACCGTGCGTGAAGGCTCGTTGGCCCTCGGCGCAACCAAGGCTGAAACCCTGTGGAAGATCGTGCTGCCGATGGCCAGCCCGGCGATGATGACCGGCATGATCCTCGCGGTGGCCCGCGCCGCGGGTGAAGTGGCGCCGCTGATGCTGGTGGGTGTGGTCAAACTGGCGCCGTCGCTGCCGGTGGACGGTAACTACCCGTACCTGCACCTGGACCAGAAGATCATGCACTTGGGCTTCCACATCTATGACGTCGGCTTCCAGAGCCCGAACGTCGAAGCCGCGCGACCGCTGGTGTACGCCACGGCGCTGCTGCTGGTGCTGGTGATCGCGACATTGAACCTGTCGGCGGTGTACATCCGTAACCACCTGCGCGAGAAGTACAAGGCGCTGGATAGCTGATTTCCAATGTGGGAGCGGGCTTGCTCGCGAAAGCGGTGGGTCAGGCAACATTGATGTTGAATGTGCCGGCCTCTTCGCCAGCAAGCCCGCTCCCACACTGGACCGCGTCCACCGGAATATTGATGGGAACTGCAATAAGCAGCGTTCCGAACCGAATTTGTTAGCACAGGGAGCCTCCCATGCAGCACGAAGCACATACCCACGGCATCAACATGTCGGCGCTGGGTCGCGACAAACAGAGCCTGAACCTCGAGCAGGAAACCGTAGCTATCGAAGTACCGGGCCTGAGCCTGTTCTACGGCGAAAAACAAGCGCTGTACGACGTCAGCATGAACATCCCGAAACAGCGCGTGACCGCCTTCATCGGTCCGTCCGGCTGTGGCAAGTCCACGCTGCTGCGTACCTTCAACCGGATGAACGACCTGGTTGACGGCTGCCGCGTTGAAGGCGAGATCAACCTGTACGGCAACAACATCTACCGCAAGGGCGAGGACGTGGCCGAGCTGCGTCGTCGCGTCGGCATGGTGTTCCAGAAGCCCAACCCGTTCCCGAAAACCATCTACGAAAACGTGGTCTACGGCCTGCGCATCCAGGGCATCAACAAGAAGCGCGTGCTCGACGAAGCCGTTGAGTGGGCGTTGAAAGGCGCGGCGCTGTGGGACGAGGTCAAGGACCGTCTGCACGAGTCGGCACTGGGCCTGTCCGGTGGTCAGCAGCAGCGTCTGGTGATCGCTCGCACCATCGCCGTTGAGCCGGAAGTGCTGCTGCTCGACGAACCGTGCTCGGCACTCGACCCGATCTCCACGCTGAAAGTCGAAGAGCTGATCTACGAACTGAAATCCAAGTTCACCATCGTCATCGTGACCCACAACATGCAACAGGCGGCGCGGGTGTCCGACTACACCGCGTTCATGTACATGGGCAAGCTGGTCGAGTTTGGCGACACCGATACCCTGTTCACCAATCCGGCGAAGAAGCAGACCGAAGACTACATCACCGGTCGCTACGGCTAGCAGCAGCCACGAGCCGCGAGCTTCAAGCGGCAAGTCAGGGCGGTTCGGGTACAACACATCAGCTTGCAGCTTGTAGCTTGCAGCTCACAGCTTTTGCGGAGCAGACAACATGATTTCTAAGGAAGGCCTTACACACCACATCTCCCAGCAGTTCAACGCCGAACTGGAGGAAGTGCGCAGCCACCTCCTGGCCATGGGCGGGCTGGTCGAGAAGCAGGTCAACGACGCGGTGACCGCGCTGATCGAGGCCGACTCCGGCCTGGCCCAGCAAGTGCGCGAGATCGATGACCAGATCAACCAGATGGAACGCAACATCGACGAGGAATGCCTGCGCATTCTGGCCCGTCGCCAGCCGGCGGCTTCCGACCTGCGCCTGATCATCAGCATTTCCAAGTCGGTGATCGACCTGGAGCGCATCGGTGACGAAGCGACCAAGATCGCCCGCCGCGCCATCCAGCTGTGCGAAGAAGGCGAAGCGCCGCGCGGATACGTGGAAGTGCGCCACATCGGTGACCAGGTGCGCAACATGGTGCGCGACGCACTGGACGCCTTTGCCCGTTTCGACGCCGAGTTGGCCTTGTCGGTGGCGCAGTACGACAAGATCATCGACCGCGAATACAAGACCGCCCTGCGTGAGCTGGCAACCTACATGATGGAAGATCCGCGTTCCATTTCGCGGGTTCTGAGCATTATCTGGGTGCTGCGTTCGCTGGAACGTATCGGCGACCACGCGCGCAATATCTCCGAGCTGGTGATCTACCTGGTACGCGGCACCGACGTGCGGCACCTGGGTCTCAAGCGCATGAAGGAAGAAGTCGAAGGAACCAGCGGCGAAACAGCTAATGTTCCGGGCAAAACTGACGATAAGTAAGGTTGCCCAAGTAAAGCGCCCGGCCTTTTGGCCGGGCGTTTTTGTTTGCGGCTTACGAATTCGAAAAGCAGCACCCGCGAACGAAAAGTCCGGCGTGACTGAAGATTTTTTGGCAATGTGCCATCAGCAAGGCGGTATGCTGGCCGGGATTTTTTAAAGGGGTTTTGGATGAGTAAGGTCAGTGTGTTGGTCGTGGACGACGCGTCGTTCATTCGTGATCTGGTGAAAAAGTGCCTGCGCAATTATTTCCCGGGCATGCGGATCGAAGATGCGATCAACGGCAGAAAGGCCCAGGCCATGCTGGCCAAGGAAGCCTTCGACCTGGTCCTGTGCGACTGGGAAATGCCGGAAATGTCCGGCCTGGAACTGCTGACCTGGTGCCGCGAGCAAGACAACCTCAGAGCCATGCCTTTCGTGATGGTGACCAGCCGTGGCGACAAAGAGAACGTTGTCCAGGCGATTCAGGCCGGGGTATCCGGCTACGTCAGCAAACCGTTCACCAACGAGCAACTGATCACCAAGGTCAAGCAGGCGCTGCACAAGGTCGGCAAACTCGACGCCTTGATCAACGTCGCCGCGACCAAAACCAGCCCTGCCTTCGCTAACGACTCCCTCGCTGCCCTGACCGGTGGCAAGGCCCCCGTCGCCACGCCAACGGCCGCACCCGCACCGTCCAAAGGCTTGCTCAACAGCCCGCCGATCAAGGCGCCAGCAGCCTCTTCGGCACCCGCCAGTGGCCGTGGCCAGGGTCAACTGCGGTTGCCCAACGGTATCCAGCAATGCGTGATCAAGGCCCTGAGCCTCAAGGAAGCGCTGCTGGTGGTGAAGCGCTCCGAGATCCTGCCGCAGATCCTCGACAGCGCCGTGCTGGACCTGGAGCAGGGCGACAATGCCGAAATCGCCCGCCTCAACGGCTATCTGCACGCCGTCGTGGCCCACGAACCGAAGCCCGACAGTGACTGGCTGCAACTGACCTTCCGCTTTGTCGACCAGGATGCGCAGAAGCTCGATTACATCTCGCGCCTGATTGCGCGGGGTACGGCGCAGAAGCACTTCATTCCTGGTGCTTGATCCAGCGTCGTCTGCGAGTTCGAAGGGTCCATTGGCCTTGCCGAAAATCTTCTGAACGGCCCATTTTGAAACATCTGCCGACTACCCGGGTCCATTGCAGCTGCTAGGCTCAATCCCAGATCTCACTCGACAGAATTCTTGCTCATGTTCTCGCGCCTGCTGCTTATATGTGGCCTGTTCATGGTCGCCAACTCGGCCATGGCCATGACCATCTACAAATCCAAAGATGCCTATGGTGTGGTTTCCTACAGCGACCGCCCTAGCAAAGGCGCCCATGTGTTCGTTTTTCGCGATGGCATGGTCGAGCACCTTGAGCGCCAGGTGCGCCTTATCATCATGAAGAAGAATGGCGTGCACAGCGTGTACGTGCGCAATGACCTGTATGCGCCGGTCGAAGTCGAATTGAGCTTTGCAGGGGTGAAGAACGCCAGCGGTGTGCCGGGCGGGACGATTCGGCGGGTGATCCCGCTACGCAGCAGCGTTCGCCTGGCGCAGCTCACGGCGACTAAAGGTGGGAAGCCCATCGCGTACGTCCCGAAGTTCAACTACTCCCTGGGCGACCCCTCAGGGCCCATGGTTGGCTATCGGTACCCGTTGCCCTGGCGTGGCGGACCGTTCCGGATAAGCCAGGGCGCCAATGGCCCCTACAGCCACTTCGGGCCCAAGAGCCGATACGCCATGGATATCGCGATGCCTGAGGGCACGCCGATCATTGCCGCGCGAGGCGGTGTGGTAGTGAAAACCGAGAACAGACAGAGTGGGCGCGGCACCGACGCATCCGGCAATTTCGTGCGGGTGCTGCACGATGACGGGACCATGGGCGTTTATCTGCACCTGAAGAAAGGCTCGGTCTGCGTTCGGGAAGGTCAGCGGGTAACGGTAGGGAGTGCGCTGGCGTTGTCCGGCAACACCGGCAACAGCACCGGGCCGCATTTGCACTTCGTGGTGCAGCGCAATACCGGGCTGGGGCTGGTCTCGATTCCGTATCAGTTCAGCCAGCCGGTGGGTGCGCTGCCCAACTTTGCGTTGGGCAAGCAGTAAAGCCTTGGGATCAATGCGGTTTAACGAATCGCATCAATCCAGCATCAACACCTTGGCCAGAACGATCTTCGGCCCTTTCATCTTCTTGATGATGATCCGCAGGCCTTCGACTTCCAGCACTTCTTCCTCTTCGGGTACGCGCTTGAGGCTCTCGTAGACCAGTCCGGCAAGGGTTTCGGCTTCGACGTGGTCGAGGTCGATGCCCAGCAGTCGTTCAACCTTGAACAGCGGCGTATCGCCCCGCACCAACAGCTTGCCCGGCTGATACGCGAGGATCCCGCGTTCGGCCTTGCGGTGTTCGTCCTGGATGTCGCCCACCAGCACTTCCAGCACGTCTTCCATGGTCAGGTAGCCGATGATGTTGCCGTCGGCCTCTTCGACCACGGCGAAGTGCGAGCCGCCCTTGCGGAACTGTTCCAGCAACTGCGACAGCGGCATGTGCCGCGACACCCGCTCCAGTGGGCGGGTCAGTTCGGCCAGGTTGAACGACTCGGGAATGTGGTCCAGTGCCGCCAGTTCCAGCAGCAGATCCTTGATGTGCAGCAGGCCGACGAACTCCTGGCGCTCGCTGTCGTACACCGGGTAACGGCTGAACTTGTGGCGACGGAACATCGCCAGGATCTGCTTGAGCGGCGCGTTGAACTCCAGGGTCACCAGGTCTTCCCGGGAATTGGCCCAGTCGACCACTTCCAGTTCACCCATTTCCACCGCCGAGGCCAGGACGCGCATGCCTTGGTCGCTCGGGTCCTGGCCACGGCTGGAGTGCAGGATCAGTTTCAGTTCTTCACGGCTGTAGTGATGCTCGTGATGCGGGCCGGGCTCACCTTGCCCCGCAATGCGCAGGATGGTGTTGGCGCTGGCGTTGAGCAGGTAGATGGCCGGGTACATGGCCCAATAGAACAGGTACAGCGGCACGGCGGTCCACAGCGACAGCAACTCGGGTTTGCGGATGGCCCAGGATTTGGGGGCCAGTTCGCCGACCACGATGTGCAGGTACGAAATGATGAAGAAGGCGGTGAAGAACGAGATGCCTTTGACCACTTCGGCCGACTCGACGCCGACTGCGCTCAACACCGGCTCAAGAATGTGGGCAAACGCGGGTTCACCGACCCAACCCAGGCCCAGGGAGGCGAGGGTGATACCCAATTGGCAAGCCGACAGGTAAGCATCGAGTTGACTGTGCACGGTGCGCAGGATGTGCCCGCGCCAGCCGTTTTTGTCAGCGATGGCCTCGACCCGGGTCGAGCGCAATTTGACCATGGCAAATTCCGCCGCAACGAAAAATCCGTTGAGCAAAACCAGGATCAGAGCAAAAAGAATCATGCCGAAGTCGGCGAAAATGGTAGCGAGGGTCAAGCCAGGGGAAGGGTCCATGATGGAGTTTTGCGGGTTCCGTATATTCGAGAGGGAAGTAAAAAACCGCGCCTGAAAGGCAGGCACAAGTCAGCCAATGTAGCGGCTGACCGGCCAGTTGCCTAGTGGCGCGTGCTGGCCGGTATCAGTCAGTGGTGCTGATAACCCGTGATTTGGTGACTTGAGCCGGGGCAAAGTGGCAGGTAAAGGTACTGCCGTGGCCCGGTACGCTGCTGATTTCCATCCGTGCCCGATGTCGTAACAAGACGTGTTTGACGATCGCCAGTCCCAGGCCGGTGCCCCCGGTGTTGGAGTTGCGGCTGGAGTCGACGCGATAGAAGCGTTCGGTCAGGCGCGGCAGGTGTTTGGCATCGATGCCGATCCCGGAATCCTGCACGCTCAGGTGCGCCCCCTGGTCATCGCCCCACCAGCGAATGCGGATATTGCCTTCGGCCGGGGTGTATTTCACCGCGTTGAACACCAGGTTGGAAAACGCGCTGCGCAACTCCGCTTCGCTGCCCTTGAGCAGAATCGTCGGGTCGGCTTCCAGGGTGATTTTCTGGTTTTTCTGGCCGGACAACTGCTGCGCATCGCTCTTGATCGATTGCAGCAAGCCGTCGATCGGCACCGGCTGGTTGTCCGACGGATAATCGGTGGCTTCCAGCTTGGCCAGCAACAACAGGTCGTTGAGCAAGGTCTGCATGCGTCCGCCTTGTTGCTGCATCTGCTGCAAGGCGCGGCCCCAGCGCGGGTTCACCTCGTCGACGTTGTCGAGCAAGGTTTCCAGGTAACCGCAGATCACCGTCAACGGTGTGCGCAGTTCATGGGAAACGTTGGCGATGAAGTCTTTGCGCATTTGCTCAAGCTGATGGATGCGCGTGACATCGCGCACCAGCATCAAGTGTTCGTTATTGCCGTAGCGGGTGATGTACAGCTGAATGCGCACGCGGTCGTTGGTCGGCGAGGGGATTTCCAGTGGCTCGGCATAACTGTCTTGCTCGAAGTATTCCTTGAAGCGCGGATGGCGCACCAGGTTGGTCACCGGTTGGCCACTGTCCTGTGGCGTCTTGAGGCCCAGCAGGGTTTCGGCGGCGCGGTTCCACCATTCCAGGTTGCCGTCGGTATCGAGCATGATCACCGCATCCTTGAGCGCGGCGGTGGATTCCTGAACCCGGTCGATCACCGCTTGCAGGCGTCCGCGTACCCGTTGGTCGCGGCGTTGCAGGTGGTAGATGCTGTCGAACACCTCGCCCCACAGGCCGTAGCCGTCGGGTGGCGCTTCATCGGGTTTGTGCAGGCGCAGCCACTCGTGCAGACGCAGCAATTGCTTGAGGGTCCAGGCCAGGTAAAGACCCAGGCCTGCAGCGAGGCTCCAGCCGTAATAGCCGGTGATCAGGCCGATCACCAGGCAGGCGGTGACCAGCAGCAGCATGTGGCGAATCAGGGTGCCATGCCAGTTTTGGTTCACGAAAAAAATACGTCCTTGAAAGTGGAACCGCTGCGATCATCAGGCCTTGGTTGAGAACCGGTAGCCAGTGCCGCGCACGGTTTGTACCAGATTTTCGTAAGCATCGCCGAGGGCTTTGCGCAGGCGTCGAATGTGCACGTCGACCGTACGCTCTTCGACGTAGACGTTGCCGCCCCAGACCTGATCCAGCAACTGGCCACGCGTGTAGGCGCGCTCCTGGTGGGTCATGAAGAATTGCAGCAGGCGGTATTCAGTCGGTCCCATCTCGGCAGGACGGCCGTCGATGGTCACGCGGTGGCTGATCGGGTCCAGCAGCAGGCCGCCGACTTCGATTGGCGCCTCGCCATCAGTCGGACCGGCACGGCGCAGCACGGCCTTCAGGCGCGCTACCAGCTCACGGGGGGAAAACGGCTTGGTGATGTAGTCGTCGGCGCCGACTTCCAGGCCCTGGATCTTGTTGTCCTCTTCACCCTTGGCGGTGAGCATGATGATCGGGATGTCCCCGGTCAGTTCATCACGCTTGAGGCGACGGGCCAGTTCGATGCCGGACGTACCGGGCAGCATCCAGTCGAGCAGGATCAGGTCCGGTTTGCGGTCGACGATAATGGCGTGGGCCTGCTGGGAGTTTTCAGCCTCCAGGCAGTCATAGCCGGCCATTTCCAATGCAACGGCGATCATTTCGCGAATAGGCGCTTCGTCGTCGACGATCAGAATGCTCCTGCCAACCATGCCCTTAATCCTCTTGTCATTTAACTGTCTTGCGCCGCATTAGATAACGGAATTATTGCAGTCGTGTGACAGTATTTTAGTCGGCCGGCGATTGGCTGGATCCTGGGCTAAGCTTTAAGTCCGAATCCTGACAACCACAAAGGAAGGCTTCAAATGAATCTACACTCGCAATCCCTCAAGGCCCTGCTGCTGGCCGCTGCCCTGGCATTGCCTTCGATGGCCTTCGCCGCCGAACCGGGCATGATGAAAGACGGCATGATGACTGACCACAAAGGGATGACCCTGTACACCTTCGACAAGGACGCGGACGGCAAGTCGATGTGCAACGGCGACTGCGCCAAATACTGGCCGCCAATGATGGCGCCGGCGGGTGCCAAGGCCGAAGGTAAATGGACAGTCGTCAAGCGTGACGATGGCAAGATGCAATGGGCTTATGACGGCAAGCCGCTGTACTACTACGAGGACGACAAAAAACCTGGAGACATGACGGGTGACAAGAAAAAAGACGTCTGGCATGTCGTTCGCGAGCATATGTAACAACGCAAAAAGATCGCAGCCTTCGGTAGGAGCTGCCGCAGGCTGCGATCTTTTCAAAGGTCAACGTAGCGCGTAGTCCAGCACAATCCCGACGAAAATCGCCAAACCTGCCCAGTGATTGTGCAAAAACGCCTTGAAGCAACGCATCCGGTCCTTGTCGCGGGTGTACCAGAATTCCCACGCAAAGCAGCCCGCCGCCACCAGTAATCCGAGGTGGAACCAGCCACCAAGGTCGAACTTCGAACCCGCCAGCAACAGGCAACCCAACGCCAGCCCTTGCAAGGTCAGGATGATCGCCCGGTCCGCGTCGCCGAACAGGATTGCCGTGGATTTCACGCCGATCTTCAGGTCGTCATCTCGGTCGGTCATCGCGTAGTACGTGTCGTAACCCACTGTCCACATCAGGTTGGCGATCCATAGCAACCACGCGACGGCCGGCAATTCACCGGTTTCCGCGGTGAACGCCATCGGCATCCCCCACGAAAATGCGGCGCCCAGCACCACTTGCGGGTAATAGGTGTAGCGCTTCATGAACGGGTAACTGAACGCCAGCGCCAGGCCGCCCAACGACAGCCAGATGGTCGCGGCATTGGTGCACAGCACCAGCAGGAAGCTCGCGCCCATCAGCAATGCGAAGAACACCAGCGCCTCTTTGGAGCTGATCTTGCCGCTCACCAGCGGCCGCTGCTCGGTACGCTTCACATGGCCATCGACCTTGCGGTCCGCCCAGTCGTTGATCACACAGCCACCGGCGCGGGTCAGCACCACGCCGAGGACGAAAATCACAATGTTGGCCAGGGACGGCGACCCCTTGCCGGCAATCCACAGCGCCCACAGCGTTGGCCAGAGCAGCAGGTAAATGCCGATCGGCTTGTCCATGCGGGTCAGCTGAATGAAATCCCAGGCCCGAGGATTCAAGCGGTTCAAGGACTTGAGCAGGCTTTGGTACATCAACGGTTCTCCGATCGGGCGCAGGCGGCGTCCCACAGGGAAGGCAGGAAAATTTCGGCCACCAAAACGCTCAAGGCACCGCGGTCGAAGCGCGAGCGGCGGCCCCACAGCCCAGGGGATTGCACCTCGGCGGGCAACCACGATTGCGGATAATGGCAAACCTCGATGGCCCGGCGCTGAAAAGCCTGATCGCAAAACAGCAATTCGCCCAGCGAGCGGCTGCCCAGTTCGTCCATGTGCAGGCCGTCGCCTTGCAATGCACTGCGTGAGGCCACGCTGCGCGCAAACACCCACGCCTGGCCATGACCGCGCAAATACACCTCGCGCACCCAACCCTCACTGCCATCGGCCAGGTCCAGCGCTGTGCACTCGTCGGCACGCAGGGGTTGCCAGCCTTCGAACATCGGCGAGACGCTGAACGCATCATTCGACAGATGAATCAGGCGTCGAGTCAGTGAGCCTTCGTCGAACAGCCAGTCGAGAGTAGAGGCATCGGGGAGTGGCGCCAGTTCGCTGCGCGAGAGCCAGAGAGGAGCTGGAGAGGGGGATTCTGTGTGATGCACAATGAGTCATTATTGGCAGCAAATGAGGCGGCGAGCTTAACATGTCAGCCGCCGATATCGATTGAATTGGCCTGCCGTTGCGCCGAACAGGCTTGCATCCGGCGGCTCCGATCAGTACAAAACGCGCTGAGTTGGACGGCAGTGCTGCAACCATCGACCGTCCGGCCGGCAAAACGCCTGAACCTTGAGGAAGTACCTGATGAAAAAGTGGCAATGTATCGTCTGCGGCCTGATCTACAACGAAGCCGACGGTTGGCCGGATGACGGCATTGCGCCGGGCACCCGTTGGGAAGACGTCCCGGCAGACTGGCTGTGCCCGGACTGCGGTGTGGGCAAAATGGATTTTGAAATGATCGAAATCGCTGCCTGAATAATTGAGGAGTAAGGAATGAACGCACCTGTCGTCATCATTGGCACCGGCCTGGCGGGCTACAACGTGGCCCGCGAGTTTCGCAAACTCGATAGCGAAACCCCGCTGCTGCTGATTACCGCCGATGACGGGCGCTCCTACTCCAAGCCGATGCTCTCCACCGGCTTCGGCAAAAACAAGGATGCCGACGGCCTGAGCATGGCCGAACCCGGCGCCATGGCCGAGCAGCTCAAGGCCGAAATACGCACCCACACGCGTATCAGTGGCATCGACCCGGGCCACAAGCGCCTGTGGATCGGTGAAGAAGCGGTGATCTACCGCGACCTGATCCTGGCCTGGGGCGCCGAAACCGTGCGCGTGCCCATTGAGGGTGATGCGGCGGATTGCGTATTCCCGATCAACGACCTGGAAGACTACGCACGCTTCCGTGCGGCGGCGGCCGGCAAGCGCCGCGTGCTGCTGCTCGGCGCCGGCCTGATCGGCTGCGAATTCGCCAACGACCTGACCCTGGGCGGCTACGAAGTGCAGCTGGTTGCGCCGTGCGAACAAGTCATGCCGACCCTGCTGCACCCGGCGGCTGCCGCTGCGGTGCAGGCTGGCCTCGAAAGTCTCGGCGCGCGTTTCCACCTCGGCCCCGTGCTCAATCGCCTGCAACGCGTGGCTGACGGCCTGGAAGCGCACCTGTCCGATGGCCAGGTGATCCCGTGCGACGTGGTGGTCTCGGCCATTGGCCTGCGCCCGCGCGTCGACCTGGCGGCTGCGGCCGGTTTGCAGGTCAACCGCGGCATCATGGTCGATCGGCACTTGAAGACCTCTCATGCCAACATCTACGCCTTGGGCGACTGCGCCGAGGTCGACGGGCTGAACCTGCTGTACGTGATGCCCCTGATGAGCTGTGCGAGGGCGCTGGCGCAAACCCTGGCCGGCAACCCGACCGCCGTCACCTATGGCCCGATGCCAATCACCGTCAAAACTCCGGTCTGCCCGCTGGTGGTGTCCCCGCCGCCACGGGGCGCAGAGGGCATCTGGACAGTCGAAGGGCAGGGCGCCGACATCAAGGTTTTGTGTCGCGATGCCGCGGGCAAGCTGCTCGGTTACGCCCTCACCGGTGCCGCCGTGATGGAAAAACTGGCCCTGAACAAAGAGCTTCCGGCCCTGTTGGCATAAATAGCGGTCGTTCTGTCGGAATCACCCCCCTTTTGCCCCAACAATGGCCGCGCCGATACTGGCGCGGGGCCTCACTGCGTGCCATCCTCACTCCCGTCTGCCGCAGAGTAGAGCACCTGCGGCGCTTTTGGCGCTGCTCCGCGAGAGCAGCACGGACATAACAACAACAAACCGTCAAAGGGGCTTCACTCACATGCGTAAACCAGACCTCGCCGCAGCCATTGCTGAAAAAGCAGACCTCACCAAAGAACAAGCCAACCGCGTTCTCAACGCCGTTCTTGAAGAAATCACCGGTGCCCTGCACCGCAAAGACAGCGTGACGCTGGTGGGTTTCGGCACCTTCCTGCAACGTCATCGCGGTGCCCGCACCGGCAAAAACCCGCAAACCGGTGAACCCGTCAAAATCAAGGCCAGCAACACCGTTGCGTTCAAGCCAGGCAAATCATTGAAAGACAGCGTTAATCCGTAATCCGTTTTCACCTCCCGCGCAGCGGGGGAGTGGAATAAAAAATGGGCACGCCAACCAGGGTTGGGTGCCCATTTTTTGTGGGTGGCGAATCAGCCGAACCCGCTTTGTTGCTTGGCGAGAATCGCCGCCATTTGCGGCTCATCCAGATGATCCAGCGCCCGCTCTACCAGCAAATGCGCCCCCTCAGCCACGCGACTGATCGCCAGGGCTACTGAGCGGCGTGATCCGTCTACATCGTCGGCCAGGTCAGCGGCGATGGCGCTGATGGACAGCAAATCTTCCGAGGCGTTGGCCAGGAGTGCTTCGGTATTGATGTCTGGGCAGACACTGAAGAGTTGGCCGCTGCGTTTCGTTGTTGTTTGTTTTGGTGGGGCGAGATAGTGATCGAGGGCGCGTTCGGCGGCTTCGTGGAGTTTTTTGGAATCGAGGGATTCGTAGGGGGATGTGGCTTCGTTTTCGGATGCGTCGGGTGGCGGAGTCATTGGTGTAAATCCTTGGTTAAGAAGTTTTGCTCCCGATTTCGGACTTGCACATCCGGTCGCCGTTTTTGGCGGTGACGGTCAGAGGTTATCGATGAATCCAAAATTCGCCTAGTTCATGCATAGCGCAGCATTTTTTGAAGGAAGTTTCCGATAGGTTTGCAGGGTGGGGGGATCAAAAGTTCGCAGCCTTCGGCAGCTCCTACAGAATGTGTTTCTTCAGGTGCAGAAGTGGCGTGTGGAGTGGCCGGAGTGATGTGCTGATAATTGTGACTTAGTAGTCATCGTGCAGGTAATGGTAATGATCTTCTCCTAATGCAGCTGGATACTGGTGTTATCCTCTGAAGCCGTTAAACTGCCCCAGCCGTTCATTTTTCTCTTGAGGCTGTGCGCATGAAATTTCGTTTTCTGCTGTGGATGCTGGGTTTGTTGATGGGTAAGGCCAGTCGGACCAATCCGGCGTTTCAGCAGCAGTTGGGTGACAAGGACCTGGTGTTTCAGCTGCAGACCCTGGACGGGAAAGTGGCGCGGCATTTCCGCGTGAAGGACCAGCGCATCACCAGCCAATCGGGTGTGCATGCCGAGCCTGCGTTTGCGATTGCCTTTAAAGACGCCGCGTACGGCTTTGCCACGATGCAGGCGAAGAACAAGCAGCTGGCGTTCATGACGGGGATTCAGGACAAGTCGATTCAGATCAAGGGCAACCCGGCGCTGGTGATCTGGTTCCAGGGGCTGACCAAGTATTTGAAGCCGAAGAAGGCCAAGCCCAAGGCTTGAGGTCTTTCAGGTAGACCGAGTGATATTCATCGCGGGCAAGCCCGCTCCCACAGGATTCAGGTGATCCATGTGGGAGCGAGGCTGCTCGCGATTGCTTTTCAGCCTTGGGTGAACTGCGAAGCCAGTTCGCGCAGCAGCACTTCGGCCTCGAGGACTTTGCTGACCACGTCGTTGGCTTTTTCGCGGCTCAGGCCAAGGCGTTCGAGCAGGGCGTCGGGGATGTCTTCGTCGGGGCCGGAGCCGATGCCACGGCTGCGCAGCAGGCGCACCGACAGGCACACCAGGTTCGGGTACTCAGCGAATTCGCCGTCGTAATGCGGGTCGTGCTGGAAACGCAGGGCGGTGGCCAGTTCTTCGGGCATGTCCCAGAAGCGCATCAGCCACGAGCCGATCTGTTCGCGGCTGATGCCCAGCAGGTGTTGTTCCACGAAGCTGTGGCACAGGTGCGGGTTGACCTCCAGGTGGCGGCAGATCAGCGAGAAGTGCGGCGGGAATACATGGGCCAGCAGCAGGTAGCCGAAGTTGTGCAGCAAGCCGGCCAGGTAGGTCAGGCCGGCTTCCGGGCGCTGGGCGCGGGGCATGGCGCGGGTCAGGCCTTCGATGACGGCGGCGGTGTAGATCGATTGCTGCCAGTAGGGCGTGGAGTGTTGCGGGTGGTCCTTGGGCAGGCTCAGGGTTTTGCCCAGGGCCAGGCCCAGCGCCAGGTTGATCACCAGGTCGAAGCCCAGCACCCGCACGATGGCGTCTTCCACCGAGCGGATCTTGCCCGGCGAGGCGTAGTACGGCGATGCCGCCCAGCTCACGACTTGTGCGGCCAGCGCCGGGTCGGTTTCGACCACGCCGGTGATGTCGTCGATGGTGGCGTTGGGGTCGACGCGCAGCTTGATGATTTTTTGCGCGGTTTCGGCCAGCGGCGGAATCTCGATGGTCGCTTCCAGACGCTGCTGGATGCGCCGTGCGGTGAACGCCTGGACGGCCTGGGTGATTTCCTCGCGGTCGTCATCGGGGCGGTCAAGGTTGGGGCGGATGCTGGTCAGGTTTTCGCCGAAGTTGGCGGCGCTGGCCTTGATCAGCATGGTCGCCTTGAAGTCTTCGCTGGTGATTTCCAGCAGCACGCCCGGCTCACCGGAGTTGATCAGCAACTTCGGCTCGCGCAGCAGGCTTTCGTCGTACAGGCACGGTGAACTGGTCAGCGCCGGCAGGCCTGGCAGCAAGCTGAGGTTGTGCTTGCCGAGCATTTTTTTCAGGCGTTCGATGGGTACGGCGGCGAGGCGGCGACCGGTGAGTTCGGTCAGGCGATTGAGGTCCAGCAATTGGCTCTGCGGGAACAGCACCATCAATACACCAACGCTGTCTTCCAGCAGAACGGCCTGCACTTTGCGCGCGGCATTGAGGCCGTGACGATCCAGCACTTCTTCGTAGGTAATGCCCAACTTGCCCAGCATCAGCCGAATAACCGACGGAGCGTGCGGGGTGTCGGGTGCGAAGGCAACTTCGGTCATGGTCTGTATCCGTACTTAAACAATGGCGGGAGTATAACCAGCTTGCTTGGGGCCACGCCTCAGAAACCGTGACGGTTGTCACACTTGGCCGTATTGTTGGCCATGACGCAGCCATCGGTCGAGTAGCGGGCTGACGTGGGTCGGCCAGCGTTCGAGCAATGCCTGGGCGGCATCCCGCACGGCGGGCAGCAAATCGGCATCGCGCATCAGGTCAGCGACCTTGAATTGAAGCAGGCCGGTTTGCCGGGTGCCGAGCATTTCGCCGGGGCCGCGCAGTTCCAGATCCCTTTCGGCGATGACGAAACCATCGTTGGTTTCACGCATGATGCCCAGGCGCTGGCGGCCGATCTGCGACAGTGGCGGATGGTAGAGCAGCACGCAATGGCTGACGGCGCTGCCCCGGCCGACTCGGCCGCGCAACTGGTGCAATTGCGCCAGGCCCAGGCGCTCGGGGTTTTCGATGATCATCAGGCTGGCGTTGGGCACGTCGACGCCGACTTCGATCACCGTGGTCGCGACCAGCAGTTGCAGGTTGCCGGCCTTGAATTCGGCCATCACCGCAGCTTTTTCCGCAGGCTTCATGCGGCCGTGGATCAGCCCGACTTTCAACTCGCCGAGAGCGGCAGTGAGGTCCTCGAAGGTAGTTTCCGCTGCCTGGCAGGTCAGCTCTTCCGACTCTTCGATCAGCGTGCACACCCAATAGGCCTGACGCCCTTCGGCGCAAGCGCTACGCACCCGCTCGATGACTTCGACCCGCCGGGTGTCGGTGATCAGCACGGTGTTGACCGGGGTTCGGCCGGGCGGCAATTCGTCGAGGATCGAGGTGTCGAGGTCGGCGTAGGCGCTCATGGCCAGCGTGCGCGGAATCGGCGTGGCAGTCATGATCAACTGGTGCGGGCACATGCGTCCGCCGACGCCTTTCTGCCGCAAGGCCAGACGCTGCTGCACGCCGAAACGGTGCTGTTCGTCGATGATCACCAGCGCCAGGTTCTTGAATTGCACTTCGTCCTGGAACAGCGCGTGGGTGCCGACCACCATCGGCGTGCCGCTGGCGATTTGCTCCAGCGCGGCTGCGCGGTTCTTGCCCTTGAGCTTGCCGGCCAGCCAGGCGACTTCAATGCCCAGCGGCTCAAGCCAGCGCTTGAAGGTGATGAAGTGCTGCTCGGCGAGAATTTCGGTGGGTGCCATCAGCGCGACCTGATAACCGGCCTCCAGCGCTTGCAGCGCGGCAAGGGCGGCGACCACGGTTTTGCCTGCGCCTACGTCGCCCTGAATCAGCCGCAGCATCGGTTCGTGCTGGCTCAGGTCGTAGGCAATTTCGTTGCCGACCCGTTGTTGGGCGCCGGTCGGGCTGAAGCCGAGGTTGGCCAGGTACTTGGCCGGCAGTTGCGTGGCTTTGGGCATCGCTGGCGCACGCAGGGAGCGCATGCTTTCACGCAGGCGCTGTTGCGACAGTTGATGGGTCAGCAGTTCTTCGAAAGCCAGACGGTGCTGCGCCCAGTGGTGACCGAGTGCCAGTTCATCGACGTCGGCATCGGCGGGCGGGTTGTGCAGGTAGCGGATCGCATCGGCCAGCGGCGCCAGTTGGTAATCCCGGGCCAGTTCGTTCGGTAGCCAGTCGGGCAGGCTGCTGGGGCCGAGCAGGGTGAGGGTCTGCATGCACAACTGGCGCAAGCGCTGTTGGGTCAGGCCTTCGGTGAGCGGGTAGACCGGGGTCAGGGTTTCATCCACCGGCGGCGGTTCGTCGCCGGTGATGGCGCGGTATTCCGGGTGGTAGATCTCCAGCCCCGAAGCGCCGGGCCGCGCCTCGCCGTAGCAGCGAATCCGCGTGCCGCGTTTCAGGCCTTCTTTTTGCGCGTTACTGAAATGATAGAAACGCAGGCTCAAGCCCCCGGTGCCATCCTGCAACCGGACCACCAGGCTGCGTCGCCGGCCCATGACCACATCGGCACCGCTGACGGTGCCTTCGATGACCGCATCTTGCCCGGGCCGCAGTGCGCCGATCGGCACGACACGGGTGCGATCCTGATAGCGTAACGGCAGGTGAAACAACACGTCCTGGAGGTTTTCCAGGCCGACCTTGGCCAGTTTCTCGGCCATGGCTTCACCGACACCCTTGAGTGCCGTCACCGACACTTGCGACAACTCGCTCATGACCGTTGCTTAGCCCGCGGCGACTTGCGCCGCTGGCTTGGCCACCGAGCACAGGCGAATGGAGTCAGCGAGGATTTCAATCGCTTTCGGGCGCGGGAAGCTGGCGCGCCAGGCAATGGCCACGGTGCGGAACGGTACGGGTGCCGACAACGGACGCACCTCGATCACGCCGGGGGCGTAGTGATGACTGTCGACTGCCGACAACGGCAGGATCGAAATCCCGAGACCCGAGGCGACCATGTGGCGAATGGTTTCCAGGGAGCTGGATTCCACCGTGGTGTGCTTGGCGCCGTCGTTGCCTTTGGTCAGGGTCGGGCAGGCTTCCAGCACCTGGTCGCGGAAGCAGTGGCCTTCGCCGAGCAGCAGCAGGCTCTTGTCGTTGAGCAGGCTGGCGTCGATGGATTCCTTTTGTGTCCACGGGTGCTGCGCCGGCATCAGCACGTAGAACGGCTCGTCGTAGAGCTGCAGGGTCAGCACGTCGGCTTCATTGAACGGCAGGGCGATGATGATCGCGTCGAGCTCGCCGTTGCGCAGTTTGTCGCGCAGCACGTGGGTGAAGTTTTCTTCAATGTACAACGGCATCTGCGGGGCGACCCGGTGCAGTTGTGGAATCAGGTGCGGAAACAGGTACGGACCGACGGTGTAGATCGCGCCGACCTTGAGTGGGGCGGTCAGCTGGTTCTTGCCGGCCTGGGCCAGTTCGCGGATGCCTTGGGCCTGTTCCAATACCTTTTGGGCCTGGGCCACGATGCCTTCGCCGACCGGGGTCAGGCGCACGGCGCTTTTGCTGCGCTCGAAAATCAGCACACCGAGTTCGTCTTCAAGCTTTTTCACGCCTACCGACAGGGTCGGCTGGCTGACGTGGCAACGCTCGGCCGCGTGGCCGAAGTGCTGCTCTTGGGCGAGGGTAACGATGTAGCGCAATTCTGTGAGGGTCATAGCAAGCGTCCATGTAGTTGCGGGCCAAGCATACCGGCTGCAATCGATAGACGCACGTTATCAGACTGAGTGCGTCGAGTGACACCGGGCAATGCGAAAGGCAAAAAAAGATCGCAGCCTGCGGCAGCTCCTACACGGGTTAATGTGATCCCTGTAGGAGCTGCCGCAGGCTGCGATCTTTTGATCTGCTGCTTTCTACCGCCGGCGTTTTTCCAGCGAATACACAAAGGGTGCAACGATTTCGATGGAGCCATTGGTCAACATGTCGGGCGGTGGCTTGGGCAGCGGTTGAGCGCGGCGGATCATTTCCAGGGTGGCCCGGTCCAGATCGGCAGTGCCCGAGGCGCCTACCAGCTCGAACGACAACACATTGCCTTCGGCATCCACGACGAAACGCAGACGGTTCATGCCTTCCTTGCCCCGCGCCTGGGCACTTGCAGGGTACTTCTTGTACTTCTGCAGGTGTGCCAACAGCGTGCCTTGCCAGCTGGCCTTGGCCGCCATTTGAGCAGGCGACGGACCCGGCGCAGGCTGGGCTGATTTCTCCGTCGGTGCCTGGGTCTGCTGGGTTTCGGCCGGTTTTTCTTCGGCCGGTTCTTCCTTCGGCGGCTCGGGTTTCTTCTCTACCGGCTTGGGCGGTTGCGGCTTCGGCTTGGGTTTGACCGGCTTGGGCACGGCAATTTCAGCTTTCGGCGCTTCAGCGAGCTTGGGTATCGGCAATTCTTCAACCGGAGCCGGTGGCTGCGGCGGAGTGACGACCTTCGGCGGAGCAGGCGGTGGCGGGGCAGGAACCGGCGCCAGTTCGACCATCATTGCCTGGGGGGGCAATTCAATGGGCGGGCGGGCGGACCAGTTCAGCGCCAGCGCGATGGCCAGCGCGTGAACACCCAGCACCACGGCCAGGCTACCGCTGTAACGCGTCAGCTTATGGCGCGTCGTGATCATTTCTTGGCTGCCGTCTCGAGTCCGACCAGACCTACCTTCAGGTAACCGGCAGAGCGCAGGTTGTCCATCACGCTCATCAGGTCGCCGTAATCCACGCCTTTGTCGGCCTGGAAGAAGATTGTCGTGTCTTTCTTGCCCTGGGTCCTGGCGTCGAGGGTGGCACCGAGTGCTTCGGCCTTCACTTCGTCTTCACCGAGGAACAGGCGCTGGTCAGCCTTGACGCTGAGGAACACCGGTTTCTCTGGCCGCGGCGCCGGTTTGGCGGTGGACGCAGGCAGGTCGACCTTGATGTCCACGGTGGCCAGCGGGGCCGCCACCATGAAGATGATCAACAGCACCAACATCACGTCGATGAACGGCGTTACGTTGATTTCGTGGTTTTCGGACAGATCGTCGTCTGCCCCTTCTTTCAAATGCAGGCCCATGGCCGATTACCCCACTTTCACCATGTGCGGTTGCGAGCTGCGCTCAGGCTGGTGGTCGAGGTCGCGGCTGACCAGCAGCAGGACCTGTGCCGACGCGTCGGACACCTGAGCCTTGTAACCGGCGATGGAGCGGGCAAAGACGTTGTAGATCACGACCGCCGGGATCGCTGCAACCAGGCCCAGCGCGGTAGCCAGCAGGGCTTCGGCGATGCCGGGGGCGACGACGGCAAGGTTGGTGGTCTGGGTCTTGGCGATGCCGATGAAGCTGTTCATGATGCCCCATACGGTGCCGAACAGGCCGACAAACGGGGCGGTGGAACCGATGGTGGCCAGCACGCCGGTGCCGCTGCTCATGTTGCGACCGCAGGCCGCGACCAGGCGCTCAAGACGGAAGCTGACGCGTTCCTTGATGCCTTCTTTCTCACGGCTGTTGACCGACAGGCGCATCTCTTCGAGAGCATCATGTACCAGCAGGTTGGCCAGGGTGCCTTCCTTCGCCGCGGTAGCGCTGGCTTCCTTGAGGGAGGCGGATTTTTTCAGTTGGGCGATTTCACCGCGCAGACGACGCTTGGCACCCATCAGCTCAAGCCCCTTGGCGATCCAGATAGTCCAGGTGATGATCGAGGCGATGGCCAGGCCGATCATCACGATTTTCACGATGATGTCGGCATTCTTGTACATGCCCCATGGCGACAGGTCGTGGGCCATGCCCAGGGTGTTGTCGGCTTCGAGGACTTCAGGGACGTCTTCACCCAGTGTTTCTGCCGGTGCGGCCAGGGCCGGATCGGTCGCAACCGGAGCTACGGCCGGGGCGGCGTGATCGGCCGGAGCCGGCGCGGTGGTGGCAGGTGTGGCTGGCGCCTGGGCATCGGCGAAAGCGGCGACTGGCGCGAGCATCAGGCTGAGGAGCAGGGCGGCCACTGCGCTCCAGGCGCGAGGTCGTTTGGTTGGCGAAGCGGAGAATTGATTGCGTGTCATGCTGGCCGGACCTGAGAGAAAAAACGGGTGATGTTCTTCCAGGCCTCGAAGGCCGAGAACAAAAGTGGGGAGGCATTATTGCAATTAATTCTTGTTAACAAAAGTAATAGCGTCTCTTTTTTTCCTGCATTGCTAGCCGCCTGTCTATTGCCGGCGCTAGTCTGTGGCTTTGCGATGGGAGTTTTCTGATGTCTGCGCCTACTGTTTTGATCGCCGGCTGCGGTGATGTCGGCAGCCGCCTGGCCACACAATTGCTGGCGGCGGGGTGGGAGGTCCATGGCCTGCGACGCGACGTTTCACGCCTGCCCAAGGGCGTCATCGGCGTGGCCGGTGACCTGTTCAACAAAGACTGCCCGGACACTTGGCCAATCGGCGCCGTGGATTACCTGGTGTATTGCGCGGCGGCCACCGATCACGACGAAGCCGGTTACCGCGCTGCGTATGTCCAGGGCCTGGAGCATGTGCTGGAGTGGCTGGACGACTACGGGCAGGTGCCCAACCGCCTGCTGTTCGTGTCCAGCAGCAGTGTCTACGGTCAGCAGAACGGCGAATGGGTCGACGAGGCCTCACCGGCCGTGGCGGCGGGCTATTCCGGGCGTGTGATGCTCGAAGCCGAGCAACTTGCCCTCAAAAGCGGCATTCCGGCGAGCATCGTGCGTCTGACCGGCATTTATGGTCCGGGCCGTGAGTGGCTGCTGACACAGGTTCGTCGGGGGTATCGCGTGGTAACCGATCCGCCGTTGTATGCCAATCGGATTCATGCCGACGACGCCGCGGGATTGATGGCATGCCTGCTTGAGGCGGATCGGCGTGGCGTAGCGCTGGATGATGTCTACATCGGCGTCGATGACGCGCCGGCAGCGCTGGCGGATGTGGTGGGCTGGTTGCGTGAGTATCTGGGTGTGACCGAGTGGGCCGATGACGACAGCGTGCGTCGCACCGGCAGCAAACGCTGCAGCAATGCACGGGCAAAAGCGTTGGGCTGGACGCCGAAGTACCCGAGTTTCCGCGAGGGGTATGCGGCGATTCTTGAGGGGCGCTGCTGATAGCAAAAGATCGCAGCCTGCAGCAGCTCCTACAGGTGTACATATAACCTTTGTAGGAGCTGCCGAAGGCTGCGATCTTTTCAGGGATTTATTGCTTTTCCAGCAGCCACTTGCGCTCACCCGGGGTGAACGAGGGCATCTCGTCCGCCTGCGCCGTGTTCACGATCTGGAAAATCTCCAGCTCCTTGCCCTTGCGCGCAAAGATCCAGGCGTTGCCCTGGCCATTGAGTTGCAGCCACATGTTGTCATTGCCGCCACTCATGGATGCGCAATCGCCGGCCAGGCACAACGCATAGCGGTCGCTGCCTGGCAGGCCGGTTACCTGGCCGTCGGCCTGGAATTGAACCGTGTTGCCTTCGCCCGGGCCGTTCACGATTGTCCAGCCGCCGCCCATGTAGGCGGAATACAGCGCACGTTCGAAGCTGGCGCCCATGGGTGCGCCATCCGGTACCTGGATCTGTACGCGGTCGAAGACTTGCTCGGGCTCGTTGTCGCTGGCGGACTGGCTCAGTTGCTTGCCGTCACGCTTGAGCTCACTGGCCGAGCTGCCATAAAAGTCGACTTTCCAGGCGCCGGACTGTTCACCCAGCAGCTTGCCGTCGACATTTTCAAAACCGTTGGTGTAGCGGGCCTGACCGGCCTTGGTGTTGATGTCCCATTCCAGGTTCGGGCCATAGGCCTGGAGCGCTTCACGCAGGGGGACGCCTTTGGCGGCAGCATCGATCGCCACCTGGTTGATCCAGGTGCCGCTGATGTCGCGGTCGGCAGGGTTGCTGGCACATCCGCCCAGGAACAGGGCGAGCAGCGAGAGAGCAAGCGCGTTGCGCATGGGTGGAATCCTTTCAAGCATTCTTTTACAGCAGAGCAGTCGGCGCAGCCCGTGGCTGCGCCGTACGCTTTACTCGATGACCAGGATGGCATCCATTTCAACCTGCGAACCCTTTGGCAGGGCTGCTACGCCGATGGCGGCGCGGGCAGGGTAAGGCTGGTCGAAGTACTTGCCCATGATCTCGTTGACCTTGGCGAAGTGGCTCAGGTCGGTGAGGAAGATGTTCAGCTTGACGATGTCCTTGAACGAACCGCCAGCAGCTTCAGCCACGGCCTTGAGGTTCTCGAACACCTGGACGGTCTGGGCTTCGAAGCCTTCGACCAGCTCCATGGTTTTTGGGTCCAGGGGAATCTGACCCGACATGTAAACGGTGTTGCCAGCCTTGATCGCCTGGGAGTAAGTACCGATGGCGGCCGGGGCCTTGTCGCTGGTGATAACAGTCTTGGTCATTGATGACTCCTTGTAATGAGGTGGCTACGTTTGCGAGCTATGCACGCATGCGGGTGATGCGAATCACCCCGGTCAGGGCGCGCAGTTTCTTGATCACGCGGGCCAGGTGCACACGGTCGTGTACGCTGACCACCAACTGGACCACGCTGATGCGACCATCGCGTTCGTCCATGCTGATTTTCTCGATGTTGCCGTCGGCGGCGTTGACGCTGCTGGCCAACAGGGCGATCAGGCCGCGCTGGTGTTCCAGCTCGACGCGCAGTTCGACGTTGAATTCGCCGGTGACATCCTTGGCCCACGAGAGCTGGATGCATTTTTCCGGGTTGTGGCGGATTTCGCTGATGTTGCGGCAGTTGTCCAGGTGCACGACCATGCCTTTGCCGGCGGACAGGTGGCCGACGATCGGGTCGCCCGGGATCGGCGTGCAACACTTGGCGTAGCTGAGCACCAGGCCTTCGGTGCCGCGAATCGCCAGCGGGCCTTCAGGGCTGGGTAGCTGCTCGCCTTCGCCCAGCAACCGGCGGGCCACCACATAGGCCATGCGATTGCCCAGGCCGATGTCTTCGAGCAAATCTTCGATCAGCTCCAGGCGGTACTCGACGAGCATGGCCTTGACGCGCTCGGCCGGGATTTTCTCCAGCGAGCTGTCGAAGCCGTTGAGGACCTTGTTCAGCAGGCGCTCGCCCAGGCTGATGGATTCGGAGCGGCGCTGCAGTTTCAGGGCATGGCGAATGTGCGTGCGCGCCTTGCCGGTGACCACGAAGTTGAGCCAGGCCGGGTTCGGCCGCGCGCCGGGAGCGCTGACGATCTCGACCGTGGAGCCGCTTTGCAGCGGTTCGGACAGCGGCGCGAGACGACGATTGATCCGGCAGGCAATGCAGCTGTTGCCCACGTCGGTGTGAACCGCGTAAGCGAAGTCGACCGCCGTGGAGCCCTTGGGCAGTTCCATGATCCGGCCTTTGGGCGTGAACACGTAGACCTCGTCCGGGAACAGGTCGATCTTCACGCTTTCGATGAATTCCAGCGAGTTGCCGGCGCGTTGCTGCATCTCCAGCACGCCCTTGACCCACTGGCGGGCGCGGGCATGGGTGCCTTTGGGCTGCTCGTCGCCGCTGGATTTGTACAGCCAATGGGCGGCGATGCCGTTGTTGGCCATCTCTTCCATTTCACGGGTGCGGATCTGGATCTCGATCGGAACACCGTGCATGCCGAACAGCGTGGTGTGCAGCGACTGATAGCCGTTGGCCTTGGGGATCGCGATGTAATCCTTGAAACGCCCTGGCAGTGGTTTATATAAGTTATGTACAGCACCCAGCACGCGGTAGCAGGTATCGACCTTGTCTACGATGATCCGGAACGCGTAGACGTCCATGATCTCGTTGAAGGCCCGACGCTTGCCGCGCATTTTCTTGTAGATGCCGTAGAGGTGTTTCTGGCGACCGCTGACCTCGCCCTGGATGCCATCGATGGCCAGGCAGTGGCTTAAGGATTCTTCGATCTTGTTGACGATTTCCTTGCGGTTGCCCCGGGCGCGTTTGACCGCCTGGTAGATCCGCGCGGAACGCATCGGGTGCATGGCCTTGAAGCCAAGGTCTTCGAACTCTATGCGGATGGCGTGCATGCCCAGCCGGTTGGCGATGGGTGCATAGATTTCCAGGGTTTCCTTGGCGATGCGCCGGCGTTTTTCGCCGGACAGCACTTCCAGCGTGCGCATGTTGTGCAGGCGGTCGGCCAGCTTGACCAGGATCACGCGAATGTCGCGGGCCATGGCCATGGCCATTTTCTGGAAGTTTTCGGCTTGGGCTTCGGCCTTGGTCTCGAAGTTCATCTGGGTCAGTTTGCTGACCCCGTCGACCAGTTCGGCCACGGTTTCACCGAACTGCGCTTGCAGCGCTTCCTTGGCAATACCGGTGTCTTCGATCACGTCATGCAGCATCGCGGCCATCAGGCTCTGATGGTCCATGTGCATGTCGGCAAGAATATTCGCAACCGCGAGTGGGTGCGTGACGTACGCCTCGCCGCTACGGCGGCGTTGGCCGTCGTGGGCTTGCTCGGCGTAGAAATACGCTCGGCGGACCAGGTTTACCTGGTCCTTGCCGAGGTAGGCCGATAAGCGATCGGCGAGGGCGTCTATGCTCGGCATGATGTCTCCTGCCGTAAGCTTTTATCCCGCGCCGTGCTACGTCGACCAGGCATAGGCTTAGACGGCCTCGTTGGACTCGTCCTCGAATGCAGCAAAAAGCGGTTCATCTTCAACGATTTCGGCTTCGGCGATAGCTGCGTAGTCGATCAGGCCTTCAGCGATTTCACGCAGGGCGACGACGGTAGGCTTGTCGTTTTCCCATGCTACTTTCGGCTCTTTGCCGCCGGTGGCCAGTTGACGGGCACGCTTGGTAGAGAGCATGACCAGCTCAAAGCGGTTATCCACGTGTTCTAGGCAGTCTTCAACGGTTACGCGGGCCATGGTCTTCCTCGTAGCAAATGCAATATGCGCGCTGCCCGGATGGGCGAGCGGACTCGACAGTTTAAAAAATCACCAGCGTTTAGGGAAGCGCTGATTTTTTGACCAAGCCCTTCAACGCGCTGCAAGTGCCAATGTAAAGCCCTTGCAGCGGTTTTGGGAAGAGCTGATTAACCGAGCAATTCGGCCAGCAATTTGCCGTGACGCTGCTGCTGACGCTTCTGAATCAGCTGATTGGCGCGGAAAATCGCCTTCAGGTCGTGCAGTGCGTGGGCGAAATCGTCGTTGATGATCAGGTAATCGTAGTCGACGTAATGGCTCATTTCGCTGACGGCTTCGCGCATCCGGCCGTCAATGACTTCGTCACTGTCCTGGCCGCGATTGGTCAGGCGCTGGTGCAGGGCCTGCAATGACGGCGGCAGAATGAAGATCGAACGGGCCTGAGGCATCAGCTTGCGCACTTGCTCGGCACCTTGCCAGTCAATTTCCAGAATCAGGTCGTGGCCTTCGTCCAGGGTCTGCTGCAGGTGGCTTTGCGAAGTACCGTAGAGATTGCCGAACACTTCAGCGCGCTCGAGGAAATCCCCGTGTTCGATCATCTTCACGAACTCGCTGCGGTCGACGAAGTGATAGTTCACGCCATTCACTTCACCGGGGCGCATGGCGCGGGTAGTGTGGGAGACCGAGACGCGGATCTCCGGGTTTGCATCGGTCAGGGCCTTGACCAGGCTGCTCTTGCCCGCACCCGAAGGGGCGGAAATGATGTACAGGGTGCCGGTGCTGTGTGTCATGTCGGGGGTAGCCTTACTCAATGTTCTGCACTTGTTCGCGCATCTGCTCGATCAACACCTTGAGGTTGACCGCAGCCTGGGTGCTGCGCGGGTCGAAGGCTTTGGAGCCCAGTGTATTGGCTTCGCGGTTGAGTTCCTGCATCAGGAAGTCCAGGCGCCGACCGGCGGCACCGCCGGATTTGAGCACCCGGCGAACTTCGATGATGTGAGTGCTCAGGCGATCCAGTTCTTCGGCGACGTCGCTTTTTTGCGCGAGCATGACCATTTCCTGCTCCAGGCGCTGCGGATCCATCTCGGCCTTCATGTCGGCGAAGCGGTCGAGGACTTTCTGGCGCTGGGTGGCGAGCATTTGCGGGACCAGTTCGCGCAAGGTCACCACGTCTTCCTCGATGGAGCTCAGGCGCTCGTTGATCAGCCGCGCCAGCTCCGCGCCTTCGCGTTCGCGGCCGGCTTTCAGTTCCTTGAGGCCCTGGTTGAACAGTGCCAACGCTTCGGCGTTCAAGGCTTGCGGGTCGGTGGCGTCGCCTACCAGGACGCCGGGCCAGGCCAGGACTTCCAGCGGGTTCAGCGCTGCCGGGTTCTTGATCAGGCTGGCGATGGTCTCGGCGGCGGCGACCAGTTGCGCGGCGCGCTCCTGATCGATTTGCAGCGCCTTGCCGGTATTTTCTTCGGTGAAGCGCAGGGTGCATTCGAGCTTGCCCCGCGATACTCCCTGGCGCAGGGCTTCACGAACAGCGCCCTCGAGGTCGCGAAAGGATTCCGGCAGGCGCAGGTGGGGTTCCAGGTAGCGGCTGTTGACCGAGCGCAGTTCCCAGCTCAGGGTGCCCTGGACGCCGGCTTTCTCGACGCGGGCGAAGGCGGTCATGCTGTGCACCATGGAGGTACCTCGCAGGCAGATCGGCACAGAACCGAGGTTCCGGGAATCCGATATCAATGAATTAAAGCCGACTGGCAGCAAAGGCGCAGGATTGTAGCGCAGTGGCGCGGATGCGCCCAAACACACAGTGTGACAAAGAGCGGCAGGCCTGCACCGACGCGCGGTGCAGAGCCCTCGGTCGTCGGCGGATTTTTTTAGAAGTGCCCAGTGGCGGCCGTCGGCTCTATAATGCTCCGCAGTTTTCCGTCCCCAGTACAGGTACTCCCTATGATACGTCCAAGTGGTCGCGCTGCCGATCAGCTCCGCTCGATCCGCATCACCCGCAACTACACCAAACACGCCGAGGGTTCTGTGCTGGTCGAGTTCGGCGATACCAAGGTCATTTGCACCGTCAGCGTTGAACCGGGCGTACCGCGTTTCCTGAAGGGCCAGGGCCAGGGCTGGCTGACCGCCGAGTACGGCATGCTGCCGCGCGCTACCGGCGAGCGTAACCAGCGTGAAGCCAGCCGTGGCAAGCAAGGCGGCCGCACCCTGGAAATCCAGCGTCTGATCGGCCGCTCCCTGCGCGCTGCGCTGGACATGTCCAAGCTCGGTGACGTCACCCTGTACGTCGACTGTGACGTGATCCAGGCTGATGGCGGCACCCGCACCGCGTCGATCACCGGTTCCATGGTTGCGCTGATCGATGCCTTGAAAGTGATCAAGAAGCGTGGCGGCCTGAAGGGCGGTGACCCGATCAAGCAGATGATCGCTGCGGTTTCCGTGGGCATGTACAAGGGTGAGCCTGTGCTTGACCTCGATTATCTGGAAGACTCGGCCGCCGAGACCGACCTGAACGTGGTGATGACCAGCGCTGGCGGTTTCATCGAAGTCCAGGGCACTGCCGAAGGCGCGCCGTTCCAGCCTGAAGAGCTGAACGCGATGCTTGAGTTGGCGAAGAAAGGCATGAACGAGATCTTCGAATTGCAAAAGGCCGCACTGGCCGACTGACTGGAATGCCCCAGACAAGGAGGACACCATGAGTGACGAGCAACTGCCGCTGCCTACGCCGAGCCAAGAGGTGCGTCAGTGGGCCATGTTTTGCCACTTGTCCGCCTTGCTGGGGATCTGGATTCCGTTCGGCACGATCATAGGCCCGCTGATTCTCTGGCAGATGAAGCGCGAGATGGACCCGTTCATCGACGCTCAGGGCAAGGAAGCTCTAAACTTTCAGTTAACCGTGGCGATCGCCTCGGCTATCTGCTTCCTGCTGATGCTGGTGATTATCGGGTTCTTCCTGTTTGGCCTGATCGCGATCGGTGCGCTGGTGCTGACGATCATTGCCGGGGTGAAGGCCAATGAGGGGCAGCCTTATCGGTACCCGTTCACATGGCGGTTGATCAAGTAAGCCCAGGACGCTGATGCTGCTTTAAGCGCAGTTCAATACAAATGCCCTGACATGTTGGGGCATTTGTTTTTTGCAATCAGATTAATCTCTAATGTTGCGAAATTGTTCGATCGCTATTCAATCGACGTCCACTAGTGTAAGTAATATTTCTTACACGTTTAGTCACAAACTGTAAGCCTCAGTACGGCTTGCAGGCTTGGCAATGGGACTTGGCGGTTGATAAGGTTGCTCCAAGTAATATTCATCAAGAAATATTTCGATATATTCGGACCATTGACGGCTTCTGAATCCAATACCAATCAGTGTTGAGATCCTCAACCTGTTCAAAAGGCGTGCCCAGGTAAAAAGTTCGCCACTGAATATATAAACAAGAATACCCAGAATGCTTCAGCTTGATTTTTACGGAACACTTGTCGCTGCCTCTTTAGTGCTTTTGCTGGGGCGCGCGCTTGTCTCTCGTGTCGGTTTTTTACGCACTTATAATATCCCTGAACCTGTAGCCGGCGGCCTGGTGGTTGCCTTGGCTCTTCTCGCCTTGAGAACCCTCGATATTGAAGTTCGCTTTGATACTTCGCTCCAAACGCCCTTGATGCTGGCGTTTTTTGCCACCATCGGTTTGAGTGCAGACTTCGCCAGTCTGAAGAAGGGCGGGCGCGTCGTGGGGATCTTTCTGCTGGCGGTTGTCGGACTTCTGGTGCTCCAGAATGCGATGGGCATCGGGCTTGCCACGGCGTTGGGACTCGATCCCTTGATGGGCTTGCTGACAGGCTCGATCACCTTGGCAGGCGGCCACGGTACAGGTGCTGCATGGGGGGCGACGTTCAGCGAGAAGTTCGGTCTGGCTTCTGCCTCTGAACTGGCCATGGCCTCTGCAACGTTTGGCCTGGTGCTGGGCGGCTTGATTGGTGGGCCTGTTGCCCGCCTGCTCATCAGTCGTGTCCAGACACCCGGCTGCGAGCAGGAAAAGCCACGGCTGCCCAAGGGCTTTGAACAACCGAACAAAGAACGCTCGATCACGTCGTTTTCGCTAGTCGAGACACTGGCTTTGATTGCTGTCAGCCTGCTGGCGGGCTCACTCCTGAATGGGTGGCTTCAGGGAACCGCATTTGAGTTGCCGACGTTTGTTTGCGTGTTGTTCGTGGGCGTGCTTTTACGGAATGGTCTTTCGGCGCTTGGCGTGTATCAGGTGTTTGAGCGAGAAGTTTCCGTGCTGGGGAATGTCAGCTTGTCGCTGTTTTTGGCAATCGCTCTGATGTCGCTCAAGTTGTGGGATCTGGCTGCACTGGCGTTGCCGATCTTTATCATCCTGGCTGCGCAAACGTTGGTCATGGCTCTGTTTGCGATTGTTGTGACATTCAGGATGATGGGCAGTAACTACGACGCGGCTGTATTGGCGGCAGGGCATTGCGGTTTTGGACTGGGTGCCACGCCAACGGCCATCGCCAATATGCAAGCGGTGACACAGCGCTATGGGCCTTCTCAGATAGCGTTCCTGGTGGTGCCAATGGTGGGCGCTTTCTTCATCGACATCATTAATGTCATCGTGATCAAGTTGTACCTTGCACTGCCGTTTTTCGCCGCGGTTTGAGGTTCGGGTCGCTGGGAACCCTCTGAATGGAGCGCATAAAAATGCCCGTATCTTGCGATACGGGCATTTTTTCGACCGTCTATCAGACTGCTCAGTGAAAAATCACTTAGATCGTCAGCGTCCAGTCGTAGTCCACGATCAGCGGCGCGTGTTGTGAGAACCGCGGCTGGCGTGGCAGGCGTGCGCTGCGTACAAAGCGGCGCAGGCCCGGCGTCAGCAGCTGGTAGTCGAAGCGCCAACCGAGGTTGAGCATCTCCGCCTGTTCGTTGTCCGGCCACCAGCTGTACTGGTCGCCTTCACGGCTGACTTCACGCAGGGCGTCGACATAACCCATGTTGCCGACAATCTCGTCCATCCAGGCACGTTCAGGTGCCAGGAAGCCCGGAGATTGCTGGCTGTCACGCCAGTTCTTGATATCCAGCTTCTGTTGCGCCACGTACAGCGAGCCACAATAAATGTACTCGCGGCGTTTGCGTCGCTGTTTATCCAGATAACGGGCGAAGTCGTCCATTAGCTTGAACTTCTGGTTCAAGTCTTCATCGCCGTTCTGCCCCGAAGGGAGCAGCAAGGTCGCGATGCTGACCTTGTCGAAATCGGCTTGCAGGTAGCGCCCGTAGCGGTCGGCCGTCTCGAAACCGAGACCGCTGATGACAGCCTTCGGTTGCAGCCGCGAATACAAAGCCACGCCACCTTGGGCGGGAACTTCGGCATCGCAGGCATAAAGGAAGTATCCATCCAGTTGGAAGGCTGGATCGTCCAGTTCAAAGGCGGAGGCGCGGGTGTCCTGCAGGCAGATGACGTCGGCATTCTGTGCCTGCAGCCAACTGAGCAAACCACGCTCGACTGCAGCCTGAATACCATTGACGTTCACACTGATGATCCGCATAAATGGCCCCAAAAATCGCGTGCGTGTATGATACACGGCGTCAAGCTAATTAGCTAAATCCGTGGTATTTGGGGTTTTTCATGCAAGCGTATCAGCGCGATTTCATCCGTTTTGCCATCGATCGCGGCGTTTTGCGCTTCGGTGAGTTCACCCTGAAGTCCGGGCGCACCAGTCCTTACTTCTTCAATGCGGGCCTGTTCAACTCGGGTTCGGCCCTGGCGCAGTTGGGACGTTTCTACGCTGCTGCCATTGCCGAGAGCGGCATTCCCTTCGACGTGCTGTTTGGCCCGGCCTACAAGGGCATCCCGTTGGCGGCGACCACCGCCGTGGCCCTGGCCGAGCATCACAACCGTGACCTGCCATGGTGCTTCAACCGCAAGGAAGCCAAGGCCCACGGCGAAGGTGGCAGCCTGGTTGGCGCACCGCTGACCGGCGACGTTCTGATCATCGACGACGTGATCACCGCTGGCACCGCGATTCGTGAAGTGATGCAGATCATTGCCTCCCAGGACGGCGCCAAGGCCGCCGGCGTGTTGATCGCCCTGAACCGTCAGGAGCGTGGCAATGGCGAGTTGTCGGCGATCCAGGAAGTCGAGCGTGACTTCGGTATCCCGGTCATCAGCATCGTCTCGCTGAACCAGGTGCTGGAATTCCTGGCGGACGACCCGCAACTCAAGCAGCATTTGCCAGCCGTGGAAGCCTATCGCGCGCAGTTCGGCGTTTAGCGAGCTCGTCGCAATTCCCGCGTAGGAGCTGCCATAGGCTGCGATCTTTTGATTTTTATTCAAGATCAAAGGATCGCAGCCTTCGGCAGCTCCTACACAGGTGGTGTGCAATGTTCGGGGATCGCAGGCAAAAAAAGACCCCGCTCAGCCAGGCTGAGCGGGGTCTTTTTGTTTGCGCTATCGCTTAAGGACGCTTGCGATTGCTGATCAGGGTGCCCACGCCGGTATCGGTGAAGATTTCCAGCAGGATCGCGTTCGGCACACGCCCGTCGATGATCAGCGAGCTGCCAACGCCGCCCTGGACCGCCTCCAGTGCGCAACGGATCTTCGGCAGCATGCCGCCGTAGATAGTGCCGTCGGCGATCAGGTCGTCGACTTGCTGGGTTGTCAGGCCGGTCAGGACCGTGCCCGACTTGTCCATCAGGCCGGCGATGTTGGTCAGCAGCATCAGCTTCTCGGCTTTCAGCGCTTCGGCGACTTTACCGGCCACCAGGTCAGCGTTGATGTTGTACGACTCGCCGTTGGCACCGACGCCGATGGGCGCGATCACCGGGATGAAATCGCCCTTGACCAGCAGGTTCAGCAGGTCGGTGTTGATGCCGACCACTTCGCCCACGTGGCCGATGTCGATGATCTCCGGGGTGGTCATTTCCGGGGTCTGACGGGTAACGGTGAGCTTCTTCGCGCGAATCAGCTCGGCATCTTTACCGGTCAGGCCGATGGCGCTGCCGCCATGACGGTTGATCAGGTTGACGATGTCTTTGTTGACCTGGCCGCCGAGGACCATTTCCACCACGTCCATGGTCGCGGCGTCGGTGACGCGCATGCCGTCGACGAAATGGCTCTCGATCGACAGGCGCTTGAGCAGGTCACCGATTTGCGGGCCGCCACCGTGAACCACCACCGGGTTGATGCCCACGGCCTTCATCAGCACGATGTCGCGGGCGAAGCCGGTTTTCAGCTCCTCGCTTTCCATCGCGTTGCCGCCGTATTTGATCACCAGTGTCTTGCCGACATAACGGCGGATGTAAGGCAACGCTTCGGACAGGACCTTGGCGGTGTTGGCGGCGGCTTCGCGTTCGAGGGTCATTCAGGGCTCCGGGTGAATCAGAACGGTAGTTGGAGATCAGGTGCAACACGCTTCAACTGGACTTTGAATACGTCCTTGATGCGCTGCAATTCAGCCTCGTCATCGGCCTCGAAACGCAGCACCAGCACCGGAGTGGTGTTGGAGGCGCGTACCAGGCCCCAGCCTTTGGCATAGTCGACTCGCACGCCGTCAATGGTGGTCAGGTCAGCGCCTTCGCCCCACTGCGCATCGTGCAATGCATCAATGATGCTGAATTTGCTCTCTTCGGTCACATGGATATTGATTTCCGGCGTAGAAATATCGTTCGGGAAGGTCGCGAACAGCTCTTCGGCCGATGATTTTTCCTTGCTGAGGATCTCCAGCAGCCGCGCGGCGCTGTAGATGCCGTCGTCGAAACCGAACCAGCGCTCCTTGAAGAAGATGTGCCCGCTCATTTCGCCAGCCAGCAGGGCGCCGGATTGTTTCATTTTCTTTTTGATCAACGAGTGACCGGTCTTCCACATTAACGACCGGCCGCCGTATTCCTTGATCAACGGAATCAGGCGACGGGTGCATTTCACGTCGAAGATGATTTCGGCGCCCGGATTGCGCGCAACGACGTCGCGGGCGAACAGCATCAGCAGGCGGTCCGGGTAGACGATGCTGCCGGTGTTGGTCACCACGCCGACGCGGTCGCCATCGCCGTCGAAGGCCAGGCCGATGTCAGCGTTGGTTTCCTTGACCTTGGCGATCAGGTCCACGAGGTTTTCAGGCTTGCCCGGGTCCGGATGGTGGTTCGGGAAGTTGCCGTCCACTTCGCAGAACAGCGGGATGACTTCGCAGTTCAGCGCTTCGATCAGTTGCGGGGCGATCACGCCGGCCGCGCCGTTACCGCAGTCGACGACCACTTTCAGGCGCCGGGCCAGCTTGATGTCCTGGACGATTTCGGTGGTGTAGCGGTCGAGGATCTCGACCTGGGTGATGCTGCCCTGGCCGCTGCTCAGGTTGTTGGTCTTGAGGCGGTCGTGCAGGGCCTGGATCTGTTCGTTGGCCAGGGTGTCGCCAGCGATGACGATCTTGAAGCCGTTGTAGTTCGACGGATTGTGGCTGCCGGTGAGCATCACGCCGGATTTTCCGGCCAGTACGTTGGCGGCGTAGTAGAGCGCCGGAGTCGGGACCAGGCCGACATCACTGACGTGGCAGCCGCTGTCGGCGATGCCTTTGATCAGTTGTGCGACCAGTTCCGGGCCGGACAGACGGCCATCGCGACCGACGGACACGTTTGGCTCGCCCTGGGCCAGGCTTTGGGAGCCGACGGCGCGGCCGATCCAGTAAGCGGTTTCGGCGTTCAGGAATTCCGGGACTGTGCCGCGGATGTCGTAGGCGCGGAAGATGCTGTCAGGGAACTTGGGTGCGACTTTGGCCGGGGTGTTCATCTGTGGAAATGCTCCATCTCGAAAGTGGCTGGACAGGCCGCCAATTCATTCGGCGGCAGGTTCAAACTGAAGGGTATGACGGCGTTTTCCACAGAGAGTTCGTGGTATGAAAGGGCCATGACGCCCCGACGGCAGGGGGTTGACCGGGCAATGCCTTGATTTTCGGAGCTAAACCTTGCAGATGGCAATTTGAATTTTGTGGTGAGGGAGCCAGATCCCCCACCACAGAAGAGGGCGTCCGGATCAGCGGGTACCGGTATGGCCGAAACCGCCAGTGCCGCGCTCGGTTTCAACAAACTCTTCAACCATCTCGAAGTGAGCCTGCACCACCGGCACCAGCACCAGTTGCGCCAGGCGCTCGCCGACCGGCATGGTGAATTCGGTCTGACCACGGTTCCAGCAGGAAACCTGCAACTGGCCCTGGTAATCGGAATCGATCAGGCCAACCAGATTGCCCAGTACGATGCCGTGCTTATGACCCATTCCCGAGCGTGGCAGGATCAGCGCCGCGAGGTTCGGATCGCCGATGTAGATCGACAGGCCGGTGGGAATCAGCACGGTTTCACCCGGCTTGATCACGGTGTCCTGTTCCAGCATGGCGCGCAGGTCGAGGCCGGCGGAGCCCGGTGTGGCGTATTGCGGCAGCGGGAATTCGGTACCGATGCGGGGGTCGAGGATCTTGGCTTGCAAAGCGTGCATGTAAATTAAACCTGGTTCAGACGTTCGGCGATAAAGGTGACCAGCTGGCGAGCAATCTTGCTCTTGCTGGTCTGGGCGAAAAGTGTGGCGTGAAGCTCGCGGTCGATGACGCTGCAGGCATTTTCTTCGCTGTTGAAGCCAATGCTTGGGTTGGCGACGTCGTTGGCGACGATCAGATCGAGATTCTTGTCTTTCAACTTGCGTGCAGCGTAATCGAGCAGGTGTTCGGTCTCGGCGGCGAAACCGACGCTGAACGGGCGGTCGGGGCGGGTGGCGATGGTGGCCAGGATGTCCGGGTTACGCACCATCTGTAGCAACAAGCCGTCGCCGTTCGTAGGATCTTTCTTGAGTTTCTGCGGGGCAACAACCTCCGGACGGTAATCCGCGACCGCTGCCGAGGCGATGAACAGGTCGCAAGGGATCGCCGCTTCACACGCTGCCAGCATGTCGCGGGCGCTGACCACGTCGATGCGGGTGACTCGATCCGGAGTCGGCAGGTTCACGGGGCCAGTGATCAGTGTTACGCGGGCACCGGCCTCCACAGCGGCTTCGGCCAGGGCAAAGCCCATTTTTCCGGAGCTGTGGTTGGTGATGTAGCGCACCGGGTCGATGTTTTCCTGGGTCGGGCCGGCGGTAATCAGCACGTGTTTGCCGGTCAGTGCCTGACGCTGGAAGCAGTCGGCGGCGCACTGGGCCAGTTCAAGGGCTTCGAGCATGCGCCCCAGGCCGACATCGCCGCAGGCCTGGCTGCCGGAGGCCGGGCCGAAAGCCTTGATGTCGCGGCTTTCGAGGGTTTGCAGGTTGGCCTGGGTCGCCGGATCGCGCCACATCGCCTGGTTCATTGCCGGTGCAACGGCGACCACGGCGTCGGTGGCCAGCACCAGCGTGGTCAGCAGATCGTCGGCAATGCCTTGGGCCAGGCGGGCGATCAGGTCTGCCGTGGCGGGGGCGATCAGCACCAGGTCGGCCCATTTGGCCAGTTCGATGTGGCCCATGGCCGCTTCGGCCGCCGGGTCCAGCAGGTCCAGGTGGACCGGGTGCCCGGACAGGGCCTGCATGGTCAGCGGGGTGATGAACTCTGCGCCGCCACGGGTCATGACCACGCGCACTTCGGCGCCCTGATCGATCAGGCGGCGAACCAGGTCGGCGCTCTTGTAGGCAGCGATACCGCCGCCTACGCCCAGAACAATGCGTTTCCGATACAGCCGCTGCATAGGCCTGCCTTTCAATTCGTTGGTGACATACGTGGCGAAACCCCCTCCCCAGGATGAATTCGCCCGCAAAAAAGATGGGCTACGATATCACAGCGACCGCTACGGAACAGCGGTGCCCACAGACAGGGAGGTGCTATGAGTATTCGCGATTGGCCGGCGGCGGAACGGCCGCGGGAGAAGTTGCTTGAGCAGGGTTCGGAGAGTCTTTCCGATGCCGAGTTGCTGGCTATCTTTCTACGAACCGGCGTGGCCGGAAAAAGTGCGGTGGACCTGGCGCGACATCTACTGAGTCAATTTGGCGGTCTGCGTTCGTTGTTGGAAGCCGATCTCAAAACGTTCAGTAAGCACTTGGGGCTGGGGCCGGCAAAATTCGCGCAGTTACAGGCAGTACTGGAAATGGGCCGGCGCCATCTGGCCGAACGTTTGCGTCATAGATCGGTGCTGGAAAATCCGCATGCAGTACGTGAGTACCTCAAATCGATGCTGCGCCATGAGCCTCATGAAGTATTCGGTTGCCTGTTTCTGGATTCCAGGCATCAGGTGCTCACGTTTGAGGTGCTGTTCCGCGGTTCTATCGACAACACCAGCGTTCACCCTCGTCAGGTCGTCAAGCGGGCCTTGGCCCACAACGCAGCGGCATTGATCCTCTGCCACAACCATCCTTCGGGCAACACCGACCCCAGTCAGTCCGACCGGGTGCTGACCAAGCGCCTGCAAAAGGCGCTGGAGTTGATTGACGTGCGGGTGCTTGACCATTTCATCATCGGCGACGGCGATCCGTTGTCGATGGCGGAGTATGGGTGGATGTAGGGGTTGTGAAGTTAGCGAAACCCATGTGGGAGCGGGCTTGCTCCGGGCGGCGTTCCGACGAAAGCGGTGTATCAGTCGGCATTGATGGCGACTGACACTCCCTCTTCGCGAGCAAGCCCGCTCCCACAGGGTTTTGTGTGTGGCGGGTTATTTGATGTTGACCTTGGAATAGTCCTGTCGGCCGAACGGGCTGACCGAATACCCCTCGACATCCTTGCGCGTCAGCGCGAACGCAGTCGGATGGGCCAGGGGCAACCACAGCGCCTGCTGCTGGATCTGCGCCTGGGCCTGTTCGTAGAGTTTGCTGCGCACACCTTGCTCGCCGGTGGTCTTGCCGGCGCTGATCAGCTTGTCCAGGTCCTGATTGCAGTAGCGGGCGAAGTTGGTGCCGGACTTGACCGCGGCGCAGGAAAACTGCGGTGTGAGGAAGTTGTCCGGGTCACCGTTGTCACCGGCCCAACCCATGAACAGCAAGTCGTGCTCACCGGCCTTGGCACGGCGGATCAGTTCGCCCCATTCGATCACGCGGATTTCGGCCTGGATGCCGATTTCCGCGAGATCAGACTGAAGCAGTTGAGCGCCCAGGCTTGGGTTGGGGTTAAGCAGGCTGCCGGAAGGGCGAGTCCAGATGGTGGTCTGGAAGCCGTCCTTGAGTCCGGCCTTGGCCATCAAGGCTTTGGCCTTGGCGATGTCGTGAGGGTAACCCGGCAGGCCTTTCGCGTAGCTCCAGGTGTTGGGCGGATACGGACCGTTGGCCGCCTCGGCGGTGTCTTCGAACACGGCTTTGACATAGTTGGCCTTGTCGAAGGCAAGGTTGATGGCTTGGCGGACTTCAGGTTTGTCCAGTGGCGGATGCTGACTGTTGATGCCGACGAATGCGGTCATGAACGCGTCAGTCTTTTCGACTTTCAGCGTCGGCTCTTTCAGCGCTTCCTGTACGTCCAGAGGCTTGGGCGACAGGGCGATCTGGCATTCGTTGCGGCGCAATTTCTGCAGGCGCACGTTGGCGTCCGGGGTGATGGCGAAGATCAGCGGATCTACAGAGGGTTTGCCACCGAAGTATTCGGGGTTGGCTTTGTAGCGAACCGAAGCGTCCTTCTGGAAGCGGGTGAAAACGAACGGACCTGTGCCGATCGGCTGGCTGTTGAGCTTCTCGGGTGTGCCTGCCTTCATCAGTTTGTCGGCGTATTCGGCCGAATAGATCGAGGCGAAGCCCATGCTCAGGGTCGCCAGGAAGGTCGAATCCGGGTGGTCGAGTGTGAAGCGCACGGTCTGCGGATCAAGGGCGTCGATCTTCTTGATCAATGCAGGCAACTGCATCGATTGCGCATGAGGGAATCCGCTCTGGGCGACTTTGTGCCACTCATTGGCCGGGTCGAGCATGCGGTCGAAGCTGAAAATCACGTCTTCGGCGCTCAGGTCGCGCGTTGGGTTGAAATACTCGGTGCGATGGAATTTCACCTGCGGGTGCAACTTGAAGACATACGTCAGGCCGTCGGGGCTGACTTCCCAGCTATCGGCGAGGCTGGCGACCACTTTGCCACTGGCCGTGTCAAAGTCCACCAGGCGGTTCATCAACACATCGGCCGAGGCGTTGGTGGTGGTCAGCGAGTTGTACTGCACCACGTCGAAGCCTTCAGGGCTGGCCTCGGTGCAGACGCTCAGGGCGGCGGCAAAGGCGTGTGGGCTCAGCAGAAGCGGGGCGAGCAACAGCGGTAGGGCAGCGAGGCGCATGGTCGGCTTCCTTTACAGATCGAAGGCCCATCTGCAAGTGCAGTCTGGAAAAGTCTTACCCTAGTGGGCTCTTTTGCAAATGACTATCCCCTTTTTCATTTTGAGGGGACTATAGCGCCTCAATTTGCTGTGAGGCGGGCGAGCAAAATCCTGATTTGGCCGGTTGGCCGATTCTCTGCGACGAGCGGTCGCTATCGACGATAGCCTTTGTCCAAGGCGCTCGGAGCCCGGAAAATGGGGTTTTTGTGAATTCAACGCACACTGAATGTTGTTGCTCTTCAGTCTTTCTGGTATAAAGCAGCGCTCTTTTCTAGGGGCCCGGTTCCTTCACTGTAGGTGTAGCCGGTAAGACCTCTAAAGAAACGCGGCGCCTGGCGCCAAATGACTGAGAGATTAAGCGGCCAACCCATGCCGGGTTGGGCATGTGGTTTTAGAGGGCTGAGGCATGTCTAGAGTATGTCAAGTTACCGGTAAGGGTCCGGTGACTGGGAATAACATTTCCCACGCAAACAACAAAACCCGTCGTCGTTTCCTGCCGAACCTGCAGCATCACCGCTTCTGGGTTGAAGAAGAGAAACGTTTTGTGCGTCTGCGCGTATCTGCCAAAGGCATGCGTATCATCGACAAGCGTGGCATCACTGTCGTGCTGGCCGAACTTCGCCGCGATGGCAAGGTTTAAGGGAGCTAATCATGCGTGAATTGATTCGTTTGATTTCGAGCGCCGGTACTGGTCACTTCTACACTACCGACAAGAACAAGCGTACTACTCCGGACAAAATCGAGATCAAGAAATATGATCCGGTTGTTCGCAAGCACGTGATCTACAAAGAAGGCAAAATCAAGTAATTGATTTTTCCCTCTTACGAAAAAGGCCCGTATCGCGAGATACGGGCCTTTTTTGTTGTGCTTGAAAAACGGACAGCTTTTCAGCCTGATCAAGTCACAGCGTTTCAGTGCTGAGTAGTGCGATGCATGGTTGAGCGCAAATCAATTGCCCATGGTGACATGGGTGATGATTTCGTTTTCAACCAGCAGATTGATCCGTGCGGGATTGTAGTCTTTGGTCATGATGAACCCGATGCCCCTCGGACGTACCGCCAGCCCGGTCTTGTTGGCGAGCTCTCCACGCAGCTCTTCGGAGTATTGCCGGCCGATGTACTGAATGGCTGTATCCAGGTGTTGTTTCAAGTCAATGGTCATTTACCGCTTCCTTGCAATTGGTGAGTGAGCGAAATTGCTCCCGTCATCCGTCTTGGATGCCGTGAAGAAATACTGGAGCAGCTCCGGTCATTTATCACCTGTTGTACTGTGTCGCGATGTATGCCGGGGCCCGCCCATGAAAAAGCCCGTCACCAGGGACGGGCTTTGGGGTATTTCGATGATCTTGCTTCAAGCCTTCTGTTCAAACGCCACGTAGATCTTGCGGCACGGCTCCAGCACCTCCCAGGTGCCTTTGAACCCGGCCGGAATCACGAAGCGGTCGCCTGCGCGCAGGGTCTTGGCATTGCCGTCGCTGTCACGCAGCACCGAAACCCCCTGCACGATCTCGCAGTATTCGTGCTCGGTGAAGTTCACTGTCCACTGCCCGACTGCACCTTCCCACACACCGGCGTTCAACTGGCCACAAGGGCTGTTGTAGTGGTTGTAGACCGCTTGTTCGGGGTCGCCCTTGAGCACTTTGGCTGCGTCCGGGCGGTAGCGTTCGGCGGCGGTGGTGGCCTGGCTGAAGTCGACGACGTTCTGGATGTTCATTGTTGTTATCCCCCGTGATTACGGCGCGAGTGGTAGATGAACTCAAAGTCTATGTTTATTAAAATGAACATCGCAAGGCCGTTTGCCAGCGTTTTGTCAAATATATTGAAACTTCATATGCGGCTGGTTTAGGGTGGTGGATGCCTTGGGCCGAAAAGCAGGCTGGCCGGGCAGAATTCCTGACAGCGCCCGCGAAGAACGCGGGTGTCGTATCAATAAGAGGAGGACACTCGCATGACCACCCTGACCCGTGCCGACTGGGAACAACGTGCCCGCGACCTGAAAATCGAAGGCCGTGCCTATATCAATGGCGAATACACCGACGCCGTCTCTGGCGAGACCTTCGAGTGCATCAGCCCGGTCGATGGCCGTCTGCTGGGCAAGATTGCCAGCTGTGACGCCGCCGATGCCCAGCGCGCCGTGGAAAACGCTCGCGCCACCTTCAATTCCGGTGTCTGGTCGCGCCTGGCGCCGACCAAGCGCAAGTCCACCATGATTCGTTTCGCCGGCCTGCTGAAGCAGCACGCCGAGGAGCTGGCCCTGCTTGAAACCCTGGACATGGGCAAGCCGATCAGCGATTCCCTGTACATCGACGTTCCTGGCGCGGCGCAAGCCCTGAGCTGGAGCGGCGAAGCCATCGACAAGATCTACGACGAAGTGGCAGCCACTCCGCACGATCAACTGGGTCTTGTGACCCGTGAACCGGTGGGTGTTGTTGGCGCCATCGTGCCGTGGAACTTCCCGCTGATGATGGCGTGCTGGAAACTCGGTCCTGCGCTTTCCACCGGTAACTCGGTGATTCTCAAACCGTCCGAAAAGTCGCCGCTGACGGCGATTCGCATCGCCGAGCTGGCTGTCGAAGCCGGCATCCCGAAAGGCGTGCTCAACGTGCTGCCGGGCTATGGCCACACCGTCGGCAAGGCCCTGGCCCTGCACAACGACGTCGACACCCTGGTGTTCACCGGTTCGACCAAGATCGCCAAGCAACTGCTGATCTACTCGGGCGAATCGAACATGAAACGCGTCTGGCTCGAAGCCGGCGGCAAGAGCCCGAACATCGTGTTCGCCGATGCGCCGAACCTGCAAGACGCTGCCGAAGCCGCAGCCGGTGCCATCGCCTTCAACCAGGGCGAGGTTTGCACCGCCGGTTCGCGCCTGCTGGTGGAGCGTTCGATCAAGGACAAATTTCTGCCGCTGGTGATCGAAGCACTGAAAACCTGGAAGCCGGGCAACCCGCTGGACCCGGCGACCAACGTCGGTGCGCTGGTGGATACCCAGCAGATGAACACTGTGCTGTCTTACATCGAGTCGGGTCACACCGACGGCGCCAAACTGGTAGCCGGTGGCAAGCGCATCCTCCAGGAAACCGGCGGCACGTATGTTGAGCCGACGATTTTCGACGGTGTGAGCAACGCGATGAAAATCGCTCAGGAAGAAATCTTCGGGCCAGTGTTGTCGGTCATCACGTTCGATAGCGCTGAAGAAGCCATCGCCATCGCCAACGACACGCCTTACGGCCTGGCCGCGGCGGTGTGGACTGCCGATATTTCCAAGGCTCACCTCACCGCCCGTGCGCTGCGCGCCGGTAGCGTGTGGGTCAACCAGTACGATGGCGGCGACATGACGGCACCGTTCGGTGGATTCAAACAGTCCGGCAACGGTCGCGACAAATCGCTGCACGCGTTCGACAAGTACACCGAGCTGAAGGCGACCTGGATCAAGTTGTAAGCCTGTGAAGGAAGCCTGTTGAGAAGCAGGCTTCCCTATCGACGCAAACCCCTTGTGGGAGCGGGCTTGCTCGCGAATGCGGTGTATCAGCCAACATTGATGTTGGATGTGATGGCCTCTTCGCGAGCAAGCCCGCTCCCACATTTGTTTGTATGGCCTGAAAAATAATTATCCACAGGAGCGTGGAGCATGCGTTGGGCGACTTATTTCGCCGTTTTGGCATCTGTCCTGAGTGTCGGCCTGGCCCTGGGGGTCAGCATGCCGCTGGTGTCGTTTCGCCTGGAAAGCTGGGGCTACGGCTCGTTTGCCATTGGCGTGATGGCGGCGATGCCGGCCATCGGCGTTCTGTTGGGGGCGAAAATCTCCAGCCATCTGGCAGCACGATTCGGCACGGCCAACCTGATGCGCCTGTGCCTGTGGGCCGGGGCGGTTTCGATCGGTTTGCTGGCGCTGTTGCCGAGCTATCCGGTCTGGTTGGTGCTGCGGCTGATGATCGGGGTGATCCTGACCCTCGTATTCATCATCGGTGAAAGCTGGATCAATCAACTGGTGGTCGAGCAATGGCGCGGGCGGCTGGTGGCGCTGTATGGCAGCAGCTACGCCTTGAGTCAGCTGGCAGGACCGGTGTTGCTGGGCTTGCTCGGTACCGAGCATGACTATGGCTTTTGGGTGGGCGTCGGTTTGCTGATGGCTGCTCCGTTCCTGTTGCTGGGCCGCAGTGGCGCGCCGAGCAGTGAAGCCAGTAGCGTGACCCTGCGTGATTTGCTTGAGTTCTGTCGTGGCCTGCCGGCGATTGCCTGGGCGGTGTCGCTGTTTGCCGCGTTCGAGGCGATGATCCTGACGCTGTTGCCGGTTTATTGCTTGCGCCAGGGCTTCACCGCGGAGATCGCCCTGGCGATGGTCAGTACGGTGGTGGTCGGTGATGCGGTGCTGCAATTGCCGATTGGTGCGTTGGCCGATCGCTTGTCGCGACGGGCGTTGTTCACCGGCTGTGCGGTGGTCCTGCTGATATCGAGCCTGGCCATTCCGCTGCTGATCGACACGCTGCTGATCTGGCCGTTGTGGGTGCTGTTCGGCGCCAGCGCTGGCGGGTTGTTCACCTTGTCGTTGATCCTGATCGGCGAGCGTTATCGCGATGATGCGCTGGTACGGGCTAACGCGCACATTGCCCAGCTATGGGGGGTCGGTTGTCTGATCGGGCCGCTGCTGGCGGGTGCTGGCAGCCAGTGGATCAGCGGCCATGCGTTGCCGTTGCTGATGGCGGTAGGGGCCTTGGGCGTGTTGATTGTGGTGTCGCGGCAAGGGGCGTTTGGTACCGCTCAGCCAGCCTGATGAGCACCGGAGAGCTATGGCGGTCGAGTCTTACAGCATCTTCTCCAGCCCAACCGTATTGCTCAGCCAGGCATTGAAGCGCCGCCACCAACTCCCGGGCTCCTTGCTCAGTGTGTGCATTTTTCCGTCGTCTTCGGTGGTCCAGACGATCTGATCGTTTTCCAGTTCCACCTGATAACTCAGGGCCGGTGCCATACCCTGCAGCGCCAGTTCGCGGACCCGTGCGGCCAATTCCGGGCTGTCCACCAGCACGCCGACTTCGGTGTTCCAGAGCACTGAGCGCGGATCGAAATTGAACGAGCCGATAAAGGATTTCTGCTGGTCGAAGATCATCGCCTTGCTGTGCAGGCTGGAGTCAGAGCTGTGATAGGCGCTGCCGGAAAACAGATGTGGCCCGCTACCGCTGCCGCCTCCCTCGCCGGGCTGGCTACGCAACTCGTACAGCTTCACGCCGTGCTCCAGCAGCGCCCTGCGATAGGGCGAGTAGCCACCGTGTACGGCGGGAACGTCCGTGGCTTCCAGTGAGTTGGTCAGCAAACTCACGGAAACGCCGGCATCGGCACGCCCGGTCAGGTACACCAGTCCCGGCTGGCCGGGCACAAAGTAGGCCGAGATCATGATCAGCTCTTTGCTGACGCTGTTGAGTTCAGGTGCCAGTTGCGTGGTCAGCAGCAACTGCGGATCGGGCTCACCCTTGGCCAGTACCTTGCTCGGCGCATCCCACAATGCCTGGTTCCAGGCCCAGATCAGTTCACTGCGCCAGATGTCCAGTCGTGGGTGGGTGGTGAAGGTCATCAGGTGTTTGTAAAGTGTGTGATTCTGTTTGCGCGTTTCCGCCAGGGACTCTTCCAGTCGGGTGCGGGTGTTTTCCAGGTCTTGGGGTGTGGGTTTGCTCGACAGGAATTCGTCGATCGGTTTGCTCAGGGCGCTGTTCCAGTACTGGTCGAAACTGTGCCCGAGTTGCTCGGCGACCGGGCCGACACCGAGCATGTCGATGTCGGTGAAATTCATGTTGGGCTTGGCATCGAAATACTCGTCCCCGAGATTGCGGCCGCCGACAATGGCCATGCAGTTGTCCGCCAGCCACAGCTTATTGTGCATGCGTCGATGCTGTTGCGACAGGTTGAACAGCCGGCCCACGGTGCGCGTCACCCCTGTGCTGCGGCCCAGATTCAGCGGGTTGAACACACGGATCTGGATGTTCGGGTGTGCGGCGAGAGTCGCGATGACCCGGTCCAGGCCATCGCTGGCAGTATCGTCGAGCAGTACCCGCACCCGCACGCCCCGGTCGGCGGCCTTGAGCAACTCCTCGATCAACATGCGCGTGCTGATGCCGTCGTGCACGATGTAGTACTGCAAGTCGAGGCTGCTTTGGGCGTTACGGATCAGTTCGGCGCGGGCGGTGAAGGCCTCGGTGCTGTCCGATAACAGGCGAAAGCCCGATTGTCCCTTGTAGGGAGCGGCTTGCGCCTGGACCGAGCGACCGAATGCGGAGTCTGAGGCCGGCAACGCCTGACTCGGTACGCGCTGTACGTCGAGGTTGGCGCAACCGCTCAGGAACGCGGCGAGTAGCAGAAGAGCAAGCAGGGGCTGTCTGACTCTCACGTAGGATCGTTCCGTTTGGCGGCGCAGATAGGCATATGGACGCTGATTCCCGAAGAAAAGTCAGTCGCTGAGCTGATCGGTTTCCGCCAACAGTTTGATCGCTGTCGCACCGACCTTGCGCACCGCGTCTTCGATCTGCGGTGTTGGCTTGGCAGCGTAGTTCATGCGCAGGCAATTGCGGTACTTGCCCGAGGCGGAAAAAATACTGCCCACGGCAATCTGTACGCCCTGGTCGTGCAATGCACGATTCAGTTTCAGGGTGTCGAAAGCTTCCGGCAGTTCAACCCACAGCATGAAGCTGCCTTGTGGGCGACTGGCGCGGGTGCCGGCCGGAAAGTAGCGGGTCACCCAATCAATCATCGCGTCGCGATTGCGTTGGTATTGCGTGCGCATCCGCCGCAAATGCGGTTCGAAGTGGCCGCCCTTGAGAAATTCGGCGATGGCGATCTGCGGTTGTGGCGCGGTGGATCCGGTGCTGATGTACTTCATGTGCAGCACCCGCTCCAGATAGCGGCCGGGCGCGACCCAGCCGATACGCAGTCCCGGCGCCAGGGTCTTGGAAAACGAGCTGCACAACAGGACGCGACCGTCCTCGTCGAAGGACTTGATCGTGCGCGGACGCGGGTAGGTGTAGGCCAGTTCACCATACACATCGTCCTCGATGATCGCCACGTCATAGCGCTGCGCAAGCGTCAACAGCGCGCGTTTGCGCGACTCGGGCATGATGTAGCCCAGCGGGTTGTTGCAGTTGGGGGTCAACTGTATGACCTTGATCGGCCACTGTTCCAGGGCCAGTTCCAGCGCTTCGAGGCTGATGCCGGTCAGCGGGTCGGTGGGGATTTCCAGGGCTTTCATGCCCAGGCCCTTGAGGGTCTGCATCGCGCCGTGAAAACTCGGCGAGTCCACTGCGACAATGTCGCCGGGTACGCAGATCGCGCGAATGCTGGTGGACAGCGCTTCGTGGCAACCGGTGGTGACCACCAGTTCGCTGGCGCTCAGCTGGCAGCCGGAATCGAGCATCAGGCGAGCGATCTGTTCGCGCAGTTCGAGGTTGCCGTGGATGTTGTCGTAATACAGGCCGGGCATGTCCTGCCGCCGGCTGATTCGCGCCAGGTCACGCAGCAGCGGTTTCATGGTCGGACTGTTGATATCCGGCATGCCGCGGCCCAGTTGCACCACGTCTTTGCGCGGTACGGCGCGAATCAGCTCCAGCACTTGATCCCATTGGGAAATGTCCACCGGCCGTTGGGCCGGGCGGCCGACTGCCGGCAAGTCCGGCAGTTCGCGGCTGGCCGGGACGAAGTACCCGGATTTCGGCCGTGGCATGGCCAGCCCGCTGTCTTCCAGCACCCGATAGGCCTGTTGCACTGTGCTCAGGCTGACGCCGTGCTCGACGCTCAGCGCCCGTACCGAAGGCAGCCGGTCACCGGGGCGATAGAAGCCCTGTTCGATACGTGTGCCGAGCAATTCGGCGAGGTTGACGTAAAGGGTCATGGTGCAGCCTCGATAGGGGTGATTCGGTTAACCAGTACAGATCGGGCAAAAAATCGGGATTCAGTGGCGGAATCGGCAGAACTGTATGGGGTTAATACAGTTGCTTTGAATCTGTAATGCTTTTGCGCGCACGCGCATCATGGAACCTCTGGCTACCCAAGTAAACAGGAGCATCCAAGATGAACGGTTTGAGCGATGTGCGGCTGACGTTACACAGTCAGGAACTGGCGACCGGACAGAACAACGGCACGCGGGAGGCGGGCATGGGCAATGCGTCGTCCGACCTGAGTCGCTGGGACCGGTTCTGGCGTCGCCTGCACACGCGCAAGGCCTTGCTGGCCCTGACGGCTGACCAGCTCAAGGATATCGGGCTGACACGGGAGCAGGCGCGGGAGGAGGGGCTGAAGCCTTTCTGGCGGATCTGAAATCCATGGTGATTTTCAGGCCCATTCGCGAGCAGGCTCGCTCCCACAGGGGGGTTGCGTATGACCACAAATCCAATGTGGGAGCGAGCCTGCTCGCGATGGCGTCAGAACTGCCACAAACAATCCTTCAGACCAACTCTTTAAGCCGATGCCACAACATCCCCAACGCCAGCAACGGTGAGCGCAAATGCTTGCCGCCGGGGAAAGTGATGTGCGGCACCCTGGCGAACAAATCAAAACCCCCACTGTGCTGCCCGCTGATGGCTTCGGCCAGCAGCTTACCGGCCAGATGCGTGGCATTCACGCCATGACCGGAATAGGCCTGGGCGTAATACACGTTCGGCTGGTCCTTGAGTCGTCCGATCTGCGGCAGGCGATTGGCGCCGATGCCGATCATGCCGCCCCATTGATAGTCGATCTTCACACCAGACAGTTGCGGAAAGACTTCCAGCATTTTCGGACGCATGTACGCGGCGATGTCTTTCGGATCGCGGCCCGAGTAATGGCAGGCGCCGCCAAACAGCAGGCGCCGGTCCGCCGAGAGCCGGTAGTAGTCCAACGCCACTCGCTGGTCACAGACCGCCATGTTCCGCGGCAGCAGGGCGTGGGCCTGTTCTTCGCTCAGTGGTTCGGTGGCGATGATGTAGCTGCCGGCGGGCAGGACTTTGCCACTGAGTTCCGGGTTGAGGTTATTGAGGTAGGCATTGCAACCCAGTACCAGGGTTTTGGCGCGCACCGAGCCCTCGGTGGTATGGACCTTGACCTCTGGGCCATAGTCGATGCGGGTCACGGCCGAGTGCTCGAACAGCCGGACCCCCAGTCGTTGTGCCGCTGCGGCTTCGCCCAAGGCCAGGTTCAGTGGATGCAGGTGCCCCGAGCCCATGTCGATCAGGCCGCCGACGTAACGCGTGGAGCCGATCACGGTGTGCATCTCGTTGGCTTGCAGCAAACGGGTTTCGTAGCGATAGCCGAGGCTGCGCAGTTCTTCGACATCCTCGGCGAAGCCTTCAAGGTCACGGGGCTTGTTGGCGAGGTCGCAGTAACCCCAGGTCAGGTCGCAGGGGATCTGGAAGCGCTCGACCCGTTGCCGGACGATTTCCACGGCTTCCAGGCCCATGAGTTTCATTTGCCGAACGCCTTCGGCACCGATGACGCTGGTGAACTGATCGAGGCCGTGGCCGACGCCACGAATCAGCTGCCCGCCATTGCGTCCACTGGCACCCCAGCCTATTTTGTGGGCCTCAAGCAGCACCACGCTGAGGCCGCGTTCGGCCAGCTCAAGCGCCGTGTTCAACCCCGAAAACCCGCCGCCAACCACACAGACATCGGCCAGCACTTCGCCTTTGAGCGCCGCAAGTTCGGGCTGCGGCAGGCTGCTGGCGGCGTAGTAGGACGCGGTGTGGTTCAGGGCAGGCTGTTGAGCACGGGCATTCATGTGCGTGTTCCTGGTTCTTGCGTTTGGAAAACCTGACGGAGCATAAGCCGGACCTTCCCGGGCGGGCAACATTGGTCGGCTGGTGCTGTCTGGATCGGTGCTTTTGCGTCAGAATCGCGCTCTATTCCGCTATTGGTCACCGCTTCAATGAGCTGCAACAGCCAGACAATCCGCACATTGCGACAGCAGATTCCCTCGTTCGAGTGCGTTCCCGGCTGCCATGATTGCTGCGGGCCGGTGACCACCTCGCCGGAAGAAATGTCGCGCCTGCCGCGCAAGTCCCGCGTCGAGCAGGATGCCGCCATGGAAGAGCTCAACTGTGTGCATCTGGGGCCGAATGGTTGCACGGTGTATGACGAGCGGCCGCTGATCTGCCGGTTGTTCGGCACCACCAAGACCTTGCCGTGTCCCAATGGACGCGGGCCGGTGGAGCTGATTCATCCGCGGGTGGAGAAGCAGGTGTTCGAGTACATGGCCAGCACTCGGCAGGTGTTGGTTTAAGAGATCGCAGCCTGCGGCAGCTCCTACAAAAAGCGTGTGTACACCTGTAGGAGCTGCCGCAGGCTGCGATATTTTGATTTTCAATCCGGAATCGGCAAAGTCAGGCTCTCCTTCACCTCTTCCATCACGATATAGCTCTTGGATTCCCGTACATGAGGAAGTTTGAGCAGGATGTCGCCCAGCAACTTGCGGTACGAGGCCATCTCGGAAATCCGCGCTTTCACCAGGTAGTCGAAATCCCCTGACACCAGATGACACTCCAGCACATGGGGCAATTTCAGCACCGCGCGTCGGAACTCTTCAAAAGTATCGCCGGATTTGTAGTCCAGGCTGATTTCGACGAACACCAGCAGACTACCCTTCAGGTGCTGCGGATTGAGCCTGGCGTTGTAGCCCATGATGATCCCTTCGCGCTCCAGACGCCGGACCCGCTCAGTACAGGGCGTGGTCGAGAGCCCGACCTTTTCTCCAAGCTCCGTAAAGGAAATCCGCCCGTCCGCTTGCAGGATCCGCAGGATGTTGCGGTCGATCTTGTCCAGCTCACGTTTGGTCTGAGTGTTGGTACGCATAGGGGATGCGCCTCCGTGAAAAGGGTTTTTGCCGAGAATTGTCGCCAAATATAGGCGCTTATATAGTGAAAAGCACTGGCAAATCTTTTTTACACTGCGCGCATCTAAAGCTCTGAATAACAAACGTCAGCGGTTAGCCGCGATGAGGGATATGAAAATGCGCGTCATGGTCTTGGGTAGCGGCGTCATCGGTACCACCAGTGCTTATTATCTGGCCCGTGCCGGGTTTGAAGTGGTGGTTGTGGACCGGCAGCCAGCTGCTGCCATGGAGACCAGTTTCGCCAACGCCGGGCAGGTTTCGCCGGGTTATGCCTCGCCGTGGGCCGCGCCGGGTGTGCCGCTCAAGGCCATCAAGTGGCTGTTGCAGCGCCACGCCCCCCTGGCGATCAAGGCCACTGCCGACATCGACCAGTACCTGTGGATGGCACAGATGCTGCGCAACTGTACCGCCAGCCGTTATGCGGTGAACAAGGAGCGCATGGTCCGTCTGTCCGAGTACAGCCGCGACTGCCTCGATGAACTGCGGGCCGAAACCGGCATCGCCTACGAAGGCCGCAGCCTGGGCACCACCCAACTGTTCCGAACCCAGGCTCAACTCGACGGCGCCGCGAAAGACATCGCCGTGCTGAAAGAGTCCGGCGTGCCGTTCGAACTGCTCGACCGCGACGGCATTGCCCGCGTTGAGCCGGCGCTGGCCAGTGTCACCGACATCCTCGCCGGTGCCCTGCGCCTGCCGAACGACCAGACTGGCGACTGCCAGATGTTCACCACCAAGCTCGCCGAGATGGCCGCGAGCCTCGGTGTGCAGTTCCGTTTCGGCCAGGACATCCAGCGCCTCGACTTCGCCGGTGATCGCATCAACGGTGTATGGATCGACGGCAAGCTGGAAACCGCCGACCGCTACGTGCTGGCCCTCGGCAGCTACTCGCCGCAACTGCTCAAGCCACTGGGGATCAAGGCGCCGGTGTACCCGCTCAAGGGCTACTCTCTGACCGTGCCGATCACCAACCCGGCGATGGCCCCGACTTCGACCATTCTCGACGAGACCTACAAAGTCGCGATCACCCGTTTCGACAACCGCATCCGCGTTGGCGGCATGGCTGAAATCGCCGGTTTTGACCTGTCGCTGAACCCGCGTCGCCGGGAAACCCTGGAGATGATCGTCAACGACCTTTATCCTCAGGGCGGCGATCTGGCCCAGGCCAGTTTCTGGACCGGCCTGCGTCCGACCACCCCGGACGGTACCCCGATCGTCGGTGCCACACCATTCAAGAACCTGTTCCTGAACACCGGTCACGGCACGCTCGGCTGGACCATGGCCTGTGGCTCCGGTCGCTTGCTGGCAGACCTGATGGCGAAGAAAAAGCCGCAGATCAGCGCCGAAGGCCTCGATATTTCCCGTTATGGCAAAAAAACCCAGGAGTCTGCAAAGCATGTCAGTCCAGCGCCAGCTCACCAATGAGCGCATGAGTCAGATCGTCACCCATAACGGTACGGTTTACCTGGCCGGACAGGTCGGCGATGACATGAATGCCGGGATTGAACAGCAGACCCGCGAAACACTGGCCAACATCGAGCGTTTGCTCGACCTGGCCGGTACCGACAAGCATCATCTGCTGTCGGTGACGATTTACCTGAAAGACATCGACGCGCATTTCGAAGGCATGAACGCGGTATGGGATCAGTGGCTGCCAAAAGGCGTCGCCCCGGCCCGTGCCACCGTTGAATCGAAATTGTGCGAACCGGAAATCCTGGTCGAGCTGTCGGTTGTAGCCGCTCTGCCATAAAGCTTGTCAGAAAGATCCCTCTCCCGGTGCTGTTGGCGGTTCACGCTACCAGCCAGCGCCGGTTTTTCTTCCCGAAAACCCGACCAGAAGTCTGCCGCCATGCGTCCTGCCCGTGCCCTGATCGACCTTCAAGCCTTGCGCAACAACTACCGAATCGCCCGTGAACTCACGGGGGCCAAGGCCCTCGCTGTGATCAAGGCCGATGCCTATGGCCATGGCGCGGTGCGTTGCGCCCAGGCGCTGGAAGCCGAGGCGGACGGGTTTGCAGTAGCCTGCATCGAAGAGGCGTTGGAGCTGCGGGCGGCGGGCATTCGCGCGCCGATCCTGCTGCTGGAAGGTTTTTTCGAAGCCGATGAGCTGGCGCTGATTGTCGAGCATGATTTCTGGTGCGTGGTGCATTCGTTGTGGCAACTCGAAGCCATCGAGAAAGCGGCGTTGAGCAAACCGATCACCGTGTGGCTGAAGCTCGATTCGGGCATGCACCGCGTGGGGCTGCACCCGGCGGATTATCAGGCGGCCTACCAGCGACTGTTGGCCAGCGGCAAGGTCGCGAAAGTGGTGCTGATGAGCCACTTTGCGCGTGCCGATGAACTGCACGAGCAAGCCAGTGCCGATCAGGTGGCGGTATTTGAAGCCGCGCGCAAGGGCTTGTCCGCCGAGGTCAGCCTGCGCAACTCGCCGGCGGTGCTCGGTTGGCCGCAGATTCCGAGCGATTGGGTGCGCCCAGGCATCATGCTTTATGGCGCGACGCCCTTCGAAGAGGCCAACGAAGCAGCATCGCGGCTGCAACCGGTCATGACCCTGGAATCGAAAGTGATCAGTGTGCGCGAGTTGCCGGCTGGCGAGCCCGTCGGTTACGGCGCCAAATTCATCACCCCTAAACCGATGCGCATTGGTGTCGTGGCCATGGGTTACGCCGATGGCTACCCGCGTTTGGCACCGACCGGCACGCCAGTGCTGGTTGCCGGGCAGCGCAGCCAGTTGATCGGCCGGGTATCGATGGACATGCTCTGCATCGACCTGACCGATGTCCCGCAGGCCGGCCTCGGTTCGACCGTCGAGTTGTGGGGCAAAAACATCCTCGCCAGTGATGTGGCCATGGCTGCCGGCACGATTCCTTACCAGATCTTTTGCAACCTGCGCCGGGTGCCACTGCTCTATTCCGGGGCTTAGTGCGCAGGGCTCCAGACCGGAAGTCGCCTCGCTGAGCAGGATTCAGGTCAAGGTGTTGTAAATACTGAACGCTGTCGCCATGATAACGCTCACTATTCCAACAATCTGAATCCTGGAGGCGCAAGCTTTGGACGTCGGTGAACGACTGCAATCCATCCGTAGGCTCAAAGGCCTTTCCCAGCGTGAGCTCGCCAAACGGGCGGGGGTCACCAACAGCACGATTTCGATGATCGAGAAGAACAGCGTCAGTCCCTCGATCAGTTCGCTGCGCAAAGTGCTGGGCGGGATTCCCATGTCCATGGTCGAGTTCTTTTCCGAAGAAATCCTGCAGGAAAAACCGACCCAGATTGTCTACAAGGCCAACGAGCTGATCGATATTTCCGATGGCGCGGTGACCATGAAGCTGGTCGGTCGGGCGCACCCGAGCCGGGCCATCGCATTCCTCAATGAAATCTATCCGCCAGGCGCCGACACCGGTGACGAGATGCTCACCCATGAGGGCGAGGAAACCGGCATCCTGGTCGAAGGAAAACTGGAACTGGTGGTCGGTCTCGAAACTTTTGTCCTTGAAGCCGGCGATAGCTACTACTTTGAAAGTACCAAGCCACACCGTTTTCGTAATCCGTTCGATGTGCCGGCGCGACTAATCAGCGCAGCCACACCGGCGAATTTCTAAGAAAAGAGGCGTCCTGCCAGCATCGCAGAGGCGCCCGGGCTGTTTTTCCGTCGCGGCCTAAGACCCCTTCGACTTTGGGGTTGTTTCAGTGCGACGGGCTTACCGCTATACTTGCGCCCGCCTGCGAACCGTGGCCGTAGGCGTGACTAGCCACCATTGAGGGTGAACGCGTGAACCTAATTATGAAAATGCTGGCTGCACCAGCAACCGTATTGGCCCTATGGGCTGTCAGTGTCAGCGCTCAAGCTGCGACCAATGACGATATCGCCAAACGCCTTGAGCCAGTCGGCCAGGTTTGTGTTCAGGGTAAAGAGTGCAAGGGCATGGAAGTGGCCGCTTCCGCTGGCGGCGGTGGTGGTGCGAAAACTCCGGATGAAGTGATTGCAAAACATTGCAACGCTTGCCACGGTTCAGGCCTGCTGGGCGCACCGAAAATCGGTGATGCCGCTGCCTGGAAAGAGCGTGCCGATCACCAGGGCGGCCTTGACGGCATCCTGGCCAAAGCCATTACCGGTATCAACTCGATGCCGCCTAAAGGTACCTGCGCCGATTGCTCCGACGCCGAGCTCAAAGGCGCCATCCAGAAGATGTCCGGCTTGAAATAAGCCTGAGTCTTGCTGCTGGAAAAGCCGCTTTCGAGCGGCTTTTTTGTGCCTGTGATTTAACCCGGATGGCTGTTCATTGCAGCAAAGACCCGGCAAGCTCGGTCCAGGCCCAAGTCATGGAACGTGAGGGAGGATCCGATGGTTCAGTTGTGCTCTATCGAACAGGCAGTCGATGACGTCTTGGCACGGTTGCCGGCGCATATCCACATGGGCCTGCCTCTGGGGTTGGGCAAACCCAATCACTTCGTCAACGCGCTGTATCGGCGGATCGCACAGTCGCCCGAACGACGGCTGACGATCTACACCGCGTTGTGCCTGGGGCGCCCGCCCTTGGGCGATGGTTTGCAAAAGCGCTTTCTCGAACCCTTTGTCGAACGGGTCTTCGGCGACTATCCGGAGCTGGAATTTCTCGCCGACCTGCGCCGCGATAGTCTGCCGGACAACATCCACATCCAGCAGTTCTTCATGCAGCCCGGCAGCCTGCTCAACAGTGCCGCGGCGCAACAGGATTACGTCAGCAGCAATTACAGCCATGCGGCGCGGGACATCAATGCCGCCGGGTTGAATCTGGTGGCGCAGCTGGTGGCCAGCCACGCCGAGCATCCTGACCGTTTGAGCCTGAGCTGCAACCCGGACATCACCCTCGACCTGTTGCCGATGATCGCCAGGCGCCGCGCCGCCGGAGAAACCATCCTGATGGTCGGCCAGGTGCACAACGATCTGCCTTACATGCCCGGCGATGCGGAAGTCGGCATCGACACCTTTGACCTGCTGATCGATGAGAAGGACAACACCACGCTGTTTTCCACGCCAAACATGCCGGTGGGGTGTCAGGACCATTTCATCGGGGTGCACGCCAGCACCCTGGTGCGTGATGGCGGTACCTTGCAGATCGGCATCGGCTCCATGGGCGATGCGCTGACAGCGGCGCTGCTGGCGCGGCAAGCCGACAACGACGGATACAGGGCTTTACTGGCAGACGTAAACCTCAGCCACTGGGCGCAACTGATCGAGCGCGAAGGCGGCATCGCCCCCTTCGCCAAAGGCCTGTATGGCTGTAGCGAAATGTTCGTCAACGGCTTGCTGGTGCTGGCCGATGCCGGGATCGTGCAACGCAAGGTTTATCCGGATGTGGCGACCCAGCAGCAGGCGAATGCCGGCACCCTCGACGAGGCTGCACAAACTGATGGCATCTCGGTGCACGGTGGTTTCTTTCTCGGTCCGCGTAGCTACTACGAGCGCTTGCGCGAATTGCCGCAAAGCAAGCGGCTCGAATTCAACATGACCCGCATCAGCTACATCAACGAGCTCTACGGCCAGGAAGAACTCAAGCGCTTGCAGCGCCTGGATGCGCGGTTCATCAACACCGCGTTCACCGTGACCTTGCTCGGTGCCGCGGTGGCGGATCAGCTCGAAGACGGACGTGTGCTCAGTGGCGTAGGCGGGCAGTACAACTTCGTGGTGCAGGGGCATGCGCTGGCAGGTGCGCGCTCGGTGTTGCTACTGCGCAGCTGGCGTGAGTCCGGCGGCGACGTCAGCTCGAACATCGTCTGGGAGTATGGTCACTGCACGATTCCCCGGCACTTGCGGGACATCGTGGTCACCGAATACGGCATCGCCGATCTTCGTGGCAAGACCGATGCGGCAGTGATCGAGGCCTTGCTCAATATCAGCGACTCGCGTTTTCAGCCGGGATTGATCGAGCAGGCGCAGAAAGTCGGCAAACTGCCCAAGGACTTCCGTCTCGATCCGCGCTTCAGCTATAACAATCCGCAGCGTTTGTTGGCGATTCAGGCGCGGCATCCGCAGCTGTTTCCGGAGTATCCGCTGGGCTGTGATTTCACCGAGGTCGAGCAGGATCTGTTGCGGGCGCTGAACTGGCTCAAGAGCAAGTTCAAGCTGAGTGAGGTGCTGGAGTTGGGCAAGGCAGCGCTGGACGCGCCGGAGCCTGCGTTGTTCCAGGAGCATCTGGAACGCATGCAACTGGCCAGCCCGGAGGGGATGAAGGAGGATTTGTATCAGCGCCTGCTGCTCACAGGCCTTAAGGCGACTGGGCAGTAACTGGTCACCGAAAACAACTGTGGGAGCGAGCTTGCTCGCGATAGCGGTGTATCAGTCAACGAAGATGTCGACTGACACTATGCAATCGCGAGCAAGCTCGCTCCCACAGGGGGATGTGCGTTGTGGCGGCTTTATTCGATAAAGGTCACAACACCATCGGCCAGCGACTTCACTCGGGCCAGGGATTCTACGCGATAACCCTGCGAGTCCAGTTCCGCACGGCCGCCCTGGAACGACTTCTCGATCACGATGCCCAGGCCCGCCACGGTGGCGCCAGCCTGCTTGATGATCGAAATCAGTGCCTGGGACGCCTTACCGTTGGCCAGGAAGTCATCGATGATCAGCACGCGGTCGCTACTGGTCAGGTGGCGCGGGGAAATGGCCACGGTGCTTTCGGTCTGCTTGGTGAACGAGTACACGGTCGCCGACAGCAGGTTTTCGGTCAGGGTCAGGGACTGGTGCTTGCGGGCGAAAATCACCGGCACACCCAGGTTCAGACCGGTCATGATCGCCGGGGCGATGCCCGAGGCTTCGATGGTGACAATCTTGGTGATGCCCGAATCCTTGAACAGCGTGGCGAATTCGTCGCCGATCAGCTTCATCAGGGCCGGGTCGATCTGGTGGTTCAGAAAGGCGTCGACTTTCAGGACCTGGTCGGAAAGCACGATGCCTTCTTCGCGAATTTTCTTGTGCAATGCTTCCATGAAGCTGTCCTCAGTTGGCTCCAGACACTGTGAAAACTACTGCGCTCGGTAATCCTGCGTTAAAAACAGGCTCGGAATGCTCATTTACAGCCAGTAAACTCCGCTTCCTCGCCTGTTTTTGCCTTGTCTTACCTTCGCTCGCTACGTTTTCACAGCGCCTGGCTATGCCGATGTTCAATTAAAAAGTGGTCAATTCTAGCGCTTTAACATCGCGCGTATATCCGCCAATGCATTGTTGCCACGCACGGCTTTGACTTCGGTCGGTGTGTCGTCGTTGCCTTCCCAGGCCAGATCGTCCGGCGGCAGTTCATCGAGGAAGCGGCTTGGTGCGCAGTCGATGATCTCGCCGTACTGCTTGCGCTTGGCGGCGAAGGTGAAGGCCAGGGTCTGACGCGCGCGGGTAATGCCCACGTAGGCCAGGCGACGTTCTTCTTCGATGGTGTCGGCTTCGATGCTGGAACGGTGCGGGAGGATTTCCTCTTCCATGCCCATGATGAACACGTAGGGGAATTCCAGGCCCTTGGAGGCGTGCAAGGTCATCATCTGCACGCCTTCGGCGCCATCTTCCTCTTCCTGCTGACGCTCGAGCATGTCGCGCAGGACGAGTTTGCCGATGGCGTCCTCGACGGTCATTTCGCCTTCTTCGTCTTTTTCCAGGGTGTTCTTCAGCGCCTCGATCAGGAACCAGACGTTACCCATGCGGTAGTCGGCGGCCTTGTCGCTGGAGCTGTTGGTGCGCAGCCAGTTCTCGTAGTCGATGTCCATGACCATGCTGCGCAGGGCCGAGATCGGGTCTTCGCCGGCGCACTGCTCGCGCACCCGGTCCATGAAACGCTTGAAGCGCGACAGGCGATCGGTGAAGCGGCTGTCCAGATGCTCGCCCAAACCCATCTCGTCGGTGGCGGCGTACATCGAGATCTTGCGCTCGGTGGCGTAGTTGCCCAGCTTCTCCAGCGTGGTCGAGCCGATCTCGCGGCGCGGCACGTTGATCACCCGCAGGAACGCGTTGTCGTCGTCCGGGTTCACGATCAGACGGAAGTAAGCCATCAGATCTTTCACTTCCTGACGTCCGAAGAAGCTGTTGCCGCCGGAGAGGCGATACGGCACCTGGTGATGCTGCAACTTCAGCTCGATCAACTTGGCCTGGTAGTTGCCGCGATACAGGATCGCGAAATCGCTGTACGGGCGGTCGGTGCGCAAGTGCAGGCTGAGGATTTCCATGGCCACGCGCTCGGCCTCGGCGTCTTCGTTGCGGCAACGGATCACGCGGATCTCGTCGCCGTGACCCATTTCACTCCACAACTGCTTTTCGAACTCGTGGGGATTGTTCGAGATCAGTACGTTGGCGCAACGCAGGATGCGGCTGGTGGAGCGGTAGTTCTGCTCCAGCATCACCACTTTCAAGGACGGGTAGTCGTCCTTGAGCAGCATCAGGTTTTCCGGGCGAGCACCGCGCCAGGCGTAGATCGACTGGTCGTCGTCGCCTACCACGGTGAACTGGTTGCGTTTGCCGATGAGCATTTTCACCAGCAGGTATTGGCTGGCGTTGGTGTCCTGGTATTCGTCGACCAGCAGGTAGCGCACCTTGTTCTGCCACTTTTCCAGGATGTCGGCGTGCTCTTCGAACAGCTTCACCGGCAGCAGGATCAGGTCGTCGAAGTCCACCGCGTTGAACGCCTTGAGCGTGCGCTGGTAGTGGGTGTAGACGATGGCGGCGGTCTGTTCCTTGGGGTTGCGCGCGTTTTCCAGGGCCTGGGCCGGCAGGATCAGGTCGTTTTTCCAGGCGCCGATCATGTTCTTGATCTCGTCGACGCCGTCGTCGCCCGAGTATTCCTTCTGCATGATGTCGGTCATCAGGGCCTTGACGTCGGTCTCGTCGAAGATCGAGAAGCCCGGTTTGTAGCCCAGCCGCACGTGTTCCTTGCGGATGATGTTCAGGCCCAGGTTGTGGAACGTGCAGACCGTCAGCCCGCGCCCTTCACCGGCACGCAGCAGGGTGCCGACCCGTTCCTTCATTTCGCGGGCGGCCTTGTTGGTAAAGGTCATGGCGACGATGTACTGGGCGCGAATGCCACAGTTCTGGATCAGGTGCGCGATTTTGCGCGTGATCACGCTGGTCTTGCCGGAGCCTGCGCCGGCGAGCACCAATAGAGGGCCGCCGACGTAGTTCACGGCTTCTTGCTGCCGGGGATTGAGTCGGGACATAGGTAAATTCAGGAGTCAGTCACGAAATGGGCCGGCATTTTAACAGGCTCAGCGAATTGTGCTGCTCTGTCCGACTTGTGACGTAGCGCGCTATCTGTAATTGCCGGTTTTGTTACTTTCACGCAGGATGCGCAACGAATTTGCGGCTAATGTTCGTAATTGCGGATACAAAGGGTTCGTTTTGCTCACTGATGCCATTGTCATTGGTCATCGGAACGGCATAATGCCCGTCGCCTACATCTTTGCAGAGTCTAGGGAGCTAGCTTGTCTACGCCTGTCGAACCCTTGCGTTTGCTGCTACTGGCCGAAGAGCCAGCGTGGGCAGCGTTGTTGCGCGAGTGTCTGGCTCCTATGGGGAGCTCGGCCGTGCTCATCAGCGCGCCGAGTTGGGAGTCGGTCAGCAGCCTGTTCGATGACAACCACAGCGCGGTGTTATTGACCATCCCGCAACTTCAACCGGCGCCGGGCCGTTGCAGCCTGCCGACGGTGTTGTTGCTCGACCATGAGCCGCTGACCCCGCCCGACGGCGTGAGTGACTGGCTGGTGCGCGACCTGCTCGATCCCGGCATGTTGCGCCGTTGCCTGCGCCATGTGCGCGAACGCGGCGTCCTGGAAAACACGCTGCAACGCCTGGCCGAGCAAGATCCGCTGACCGGCATCGCCAACCGTCAGGGCTTCCAGACCCTGTTGACGGCACGCCTGGCGGAAAACGACGGTCGTGGCCTGGCCCTCGGTCATCTCGACCTCGACAACTTTCGTTATGCCAACGACGCCCTCGGCCATCAGGCCGGTGACCGCCTGATCCTGCAAGTGGTGGCGCGGCTCAAGAGCCAGCTTGAGGTCGGCGATCAACTGGCGCGCCTGGGCAGTGATGAATTCGCTCTGCTGATCGACACCCGTCGCGCTCCCCAGCGTGCGGAGTGGATGGCCGAGCGCATCAGCGAAGCGCTGGCCGAGCCTTATTGGGTCGATGGCGAAAGCCTGCTGATCGGCTCCAGCCTGGGCATCGCCTACGCCCGGGCCCAGACCGGCGCGGATCCGCTGATGTGGCATGCGCACATCGCAATGCAGCAGGCCAAAAGCACCCAGGGCTGCACCTTTCACATTTTCAACGAGCGTATCAACCGCAATGCCCGCAGCATCGCCGACCTGGAAACCGAGCTGCGCCGGGCACTGCGTCGCGATGAGCTGGAGCTGCATTACCAGCCACGGCTGAACCTCGAAGACGGGCAAATCGTCGGCCTCGAAGCTTTGGTGCGCTGGCGGCATGCCGAGCGCGGCTTGCTGCCACCGAGCGAATTCGTGCCGCTGGCCGAGCAAAGTGGTCTGATTGTGCCGCTGGGCTACTGGGTGATTTCCCGCGCCTTGCGCGACATGCAGGCGTTGCTTGAACTTGGAATGCCGCCGTTGCACATGGCAATCAACCTGTCGTTCCGGCAGTTCCAGGACAGCCAGTTGCTGTCGACCCTGAGTCGCCTGATTGCCGAGCGCGGTGTCGAGGCGCAATGGCTGGAGTTCGAGCTGACCGAGACCGCCGTGATGCGCCGCAGCGATCTGGTCAAGCAGACCATGGACGCCCTAGGGCGCCTCGGCGTGCGCTTCTCCCTCGACGACTTCGGTACCGGGTTCTCGTCGTTTGTGCACCTCAACAGCCTGCCGATCACTTTGCTGAAGATCGACAAGAGCTTTGTCGGCGGTATGGAGCAGCGTGAGGAAAACCGCAAACTGGTCCACGCGATGATCAACCTGGCGCACAACCTCAACCTCGAGGTGGTCGCAGAAGGCGTGGAAACGCCGGAGCAACTGGATCTGCTGCGCGGGTTTGAATGCGATCAGGTGCAGGGGTATTTGATCAGCAAACCATTGCCGCTGGCCGAGCTGGTGGAGTACCTGACGTTTGGCTCCAGTCAGCAGCCGATGCTGGAAGTCGTGAGCTAACCGCGACCTTTCAGTTGGTCCAAAACCTGTGGGAGCGAGCTTGCTCGCGATGGCGGTGTATCAGTCGAAATGGATGTTGACTGACCTGGCCTCATCGCGAGCAAGCTCGCTCCCACAGAGGATTTCCCACAGGGGGATCTCAATCTGGCTGAGCGACTGTGAAGCCATTCTGTGACGTCGACTCGCGCCGAATCATCCGCTTCATCTTCCACTCAAACCCCAGCGTCAGGCTCACCGCCGCACACGCCAGCCCCAGCGCAAGGCCCCACCAGACGCCCGTTGGCCCCCAGTCCAGGTGGAACGCCATCCACCACGCCGCCGGTGCGCCAATCAGCCAATAGCAGCCCAGGCCGACGAGGAAGGTGGTCTTGGCATCCTTGAGCCCACGAATGCAGCCCATGGCAATGGTTTGCACGCCGTCGAACAGCTCGAACCATGCCGCCACCGCCAGCAGGCTCACGGCAAGGTTGATGACATCGCGAAACGCCGGGTCGTTGTGGTCGAGAAACAGGCCGACCAACTGGTTTGGCAGTAGCCAGAAGACCATGGCGAAACACAGCATCGCCGCCGCCCCGAACGCAATGCCGACCCGCCCGGCCAGCCGTGCATCCAGCAATTGTCCGGCACCGTAGTGCTGGCCGATGCGCATGGTGATCGCATAAGAAATCCCCGCCGGGACCATGAACGCCACCGAGACGATTTGCAGGGCAATCTGATGCGCCCCCAACTGCGTGCTGCCCATGGTGCCCATGCACAGCGCGGCGAAGGCAAACAGCCCGACTTCCACCGCGTAGGTGCCGCCAATCGGTAGGCCCAGGCGCCACAGTTCCTTCAGGTACGGGCGGTTCAGCCGCGACAGACCCTGGCGTAGCGGATAGGCGTTGTAGGCCGGATGCCGACGAATGTGCCAGGCCAGCGCCAGCGCCATGAGATTGGCGACAATCGCAGTCACGAGCCCGATACCCATCAGCCCCGGTTTCGGCAGGCCGAACATGCCGGTGATCAACGCATAGTTGAGCAAAAAGTTGGCAACCGTCCCGCCCACGCTGATCACCATTACCGGTGTTGCGCGGCCGATGGCGCTGGTGAACCCGCGCAGGGCCATGAAGCTCAGATAGCCGGGCAGGGCGAACGGCAGGAAGATCAAAAATTGACCGGCCGCGTTGACGTTGGTTTCGGTCTGCCCGAACAGCAGCAAGACCGGTTTGAGGTTCCACAGCAGCAAACCGGCAACCAGCGCCATCAACCACGCCAGCCACAGCCCGGCCTGGGTCAGCCGGGTAGCCCCGACAATATCGCCAGCACCCTGACGGATCGCCACCAGAGTGCCGACTGCTGCAATCACGCCGATGCAGAAAATCGACACGAACGAATAGGTTGCCGCACCGAGCCCACCACCGGCCAATGCCTCGGGACTCAGGCGCGCCATCATCAGGGTGTCGGTGAGGACCATCAGCATGTGTGCCAACTGCGAGGCAATCAGCGGCCCCGCCAGCCGCAGGATGGCCCAGAGTTCAGTACGTGCTGGATGCTGCATGGTCATCACGCTCGATTATCAAAGGGAACAGGAAAGACCGATTCTCGGCGCTTTGCGGGGTTTGCACAAAGGGATAAAAAGGATGGATAGCATGATTCAAACTCATGCTGGAGAGTTTCTGCTAGGGTGGGCGAACCCCGCAGTAGGAGCTTTCCCAATGTCCCGTCGTCTTCCTCCCTTGTATGCTCTGCGCGCATTCGAAGCGGCGGCGCGACACAGCTCGTTTACCCGTGCGGCCGAAGAACTGTCGATTACCCAAAGTGCAGTCAGTCGGCATATTCGTACGCTCGAAGAGCATTTTGCCTGCCGCTTGTTTCACCGCAGTGGCCGCAACCTGCAACTGACCGAGTCGGCCCGTTTGTTGTTGCCGGGCATTCGCGAAGGCTTCACCGCCCTGGAGCGGGCCTGCAATACTTTGCGCGCCGAAGACGACATCCTGCGCATGAAAGCTCCCTCGACCCTGACCATGCGCTGGTTGCTGGCGCGCCTCAGTCGCTTCCGTCATCTGCAGCCGGGCAACGAAGTGCAATTGACCAGCGCGTGGATGGACGTCGATTCGGTGGATTTCAACCATGAACCTTTCGACTGCGCCGTCATACTCAGCAACGGGCATTTTCCACCGGACTGGGAAGCGACTTTCCTGTTCCCCGAAGAGTTGATTCCCGTGGGCGCGCCAAATCTTCTGAAGGATCAACCGTGGGACGTTGCGCGTCTGGCCAGTACTGAGCTGCTGCATCCGACTCCGGACCGCCGCGACTGGCGCAACTGGCTGGAGCGCATGGGGCTGGCCGATGAGGTGTCGCTCAAGGGCGGACAGGTATTCGATACCCTGGAGCTGGGCATGATCGCCGCCGCGCGGGGCTATGGCGTGTCCATGGGCGATCTGCTGATGGTGGCGGAAGATGTAGCCCAGGGACGCCTGAGTTTGCCTTGGCCGACCGCCGTCGCCAGTGGTGAGAATTATTACCTGGTCTGGCCGAAAACCCGCCCTGGCGGCGAGCGTTTGCGTCGCCTCAGCGATTTCCTGCAAGGCGAGGTCCGGGCCATGGAGTTACCGGATGTCGAACGCCTTGGCTGAATCGATGGCATCGACTCAATTCCGTTTGCCCCCCCCCATCTACGGATCAATTGTCTTTCTTGGCATTTTCTCGACTTATGTTCTTGATGAAACGTTTCATCAAGTTTATAAAAATGGCACAACTCCAACAAAGGCGATTGCCATGACCCCACTCAAACTCGTCGTTGCCCTCAGCGCACTGTCCGCTGCCTCCCAAGCACTAGCCTGGGATTACGTCCTGCTCGACACCGACAAGGCCGCCCAGAACTGGCAAGTCACCAGCCAGCAACTCGGCATAAAAACCGATAAACCTTTCAGCGTGACCCTGCGCACCTTGCACGGCGGTCGGCAGGAAGGCGTCAGCATCGTCGACATCGATAACGGCACGATGAAACTTTCGGTAGTTCCAACTCGCGGCATGAACGTCCTGCAGGCCTCGGTCGGTAACGTGCGCATGGGTTGGGATTCACCAGTCAAGGAAGTGGTCAATCCGTCCTTCATCGAGCTCAACGGCCGTGGTGGCCTGGGCTGGCTGGAAGGCTTCAATGAGCTGGTCACCCGCTGCGGTTACGAGTGGGTCGGCCACCCCGGCATCGACAACGGCGAACTGCTGACCCTGCACGGTCGCGCTGCCAATATCCCGGCCAACAAAGTCACCTTGCACATTGATGAAAAACCGCCGTACGCCATCAGCCTGCGCGGCGAGCTGAAAGAGCAGGCTTTCAAGAAAGTCGACTTCTCGGTCGCGACCGAACTGGTCACCGAGCCCGGCAGCGTAGCGTTCGCCCTCAACGACACCCTGACCAACAACGGCGACTATCCGAAGGAATACCAGGCGCTGTATCACAGTAACTTCAGCACCCCATTCCTGGAGCAAGGCGCCCGCTTCGCTGCGCCGGTGAAACAGGTGTCGCCGTTCAACGATAAAGCCAAAAGCGATTTGCCGGACTGGCAAACCTATCGCGGACCGACCAAGGACTACGACGAAACGGTTTACAACGTAGTGCCTTACGCCGATGCCAAGGGCGATACATTGACCGTCCTGCATAACAAGGCCGGCAGCCTGGGCGTCTCGGTTGGTTTCAACACTCAAACACTGCCCGTGTTCTCCCTGTGGAAAAACACCGATACCCAAGGGCAGGGCTATGTCACGGGACTGGAGCCAGGCACGAGTTTTTCCTACAACCGCCGGTATCAGCGGCCACTGAACCTGGTGCCAATCATTGGGCCGAAGGAGCAGAAACAGTTCCGCATCAGCTACGGCTTGCTGGCGGATAAGACCGCTGTGGATAAGGCGTTGAAGCAGGTCAGCGAGATTCAAGGTGGGCGGGAGACTGAGGTGCGGCAGACGCCGTTGGTTGACCTTACCAAGGGTTGATTTTCGCCGTCTTTGCGAAAAGCCGCTTATTGGCCGGAAAAACGCTTACAAATTTGAGCTACTGGCTTGTTGGCCGATATTGCAGTGCTTCGGCCAAGTGCTCGCGTCTGATTTCATCGACTTGTTCAAGGTCCGCAAGAGTGCGCGCTACTTTGAGCAGTCGATGGGCCGCTCGCAGTGACAAGGTCAGTCGTTCACACGCCGTCTCCAGCCAGGTTTCGTCTGTTGTGGATAACTTGCAGTGTCTGCGCAGGCCCGGCAAGTCGAGAAAGGCATTGGCACAGCCTTGGCGCTTTTGTTGCCGTTCGCGTGCATCGGCAACCAACCCGGCGGCGGTGGCAGTGTCGTCGCCGGGTTTTAACGCAGGATTCAATGCCGTGGCTTCGCGAGCAACCGTCAGGTGCAGATCAATACGATCCAGCAGTGGCCCCGACAGTTTGTTGCGATAGCGCTGAACCATGTCCGGCGTACAGGAACAACGGCCACTCGGTTCGCCAAGATATCCACAGGGGCAGGGATTCATCGCGGCGACCAGTTGAAAGCGCGCCGGAAAGCGTACGCGGTCCTTGGCGCGAGAAATCACGATGTGGCCGGATTCCAGTGGCTCTCTCAACACCTCCAATACCTTGCGATCAAATTCCGGGAGTTCATCGAGGAACAGCACGCCATGGTGAGCGAGGGTGATTTCGCCCGGTTGCGGTTTTGAGCCACCGCCCACCAGTGCCGGTCCTGAGGCGGAGTGGTGTGGCTGTCGGAAGGGGCGCTGTGGCCAGTGGCTCAGTGGTACACAACTGGCGACGGATTGAATCGCTGCGACTTCCAGTGCTTCGCTCTCGGCCAGGGGTGGCAGCAGCCCTGGCAATCGGCTCGCCAATAGCGTCTTGCCTGTACCCGGTGGCCCGCTGAATAGCAGGTTGTGCGCACCCGCCGCTGCAATCAGCAGTGCGCGTTTGGCTGCCATTTGCCCCTGGACTTCATTCAAGTCGGGATAGGGTTTGCTGGCGTAGAGCAAACCATTGGAGGCGTAAGGCTCGATGGGTGTGTGCCCATTGAAATGCGCCACCGCCTGCAGCAGATGGTCCACTGCGATGACCTTCAACCCTGACGCCAGGCAGGCCTCTTCGGCATTCGCCTGCGGCACCATCAACCAGCGCCCGGCCTTGCGCGCCGCCAATGCCGCCGGCAGCACTCCACGGACCGGCCGCACTGCACCGGAAAGCGCCAACTCCCCCAGGCACTCCACGTCATCCAGCGTCAGCGTCGGCACCTGCACACTGGCCGAGAGAATCCCCAGGGCAATCGCCAGATCGAATCGCCCGCCATCCTTGGGCAAATCAGCGGGCGCCAGATTCAGCGTGATCCGACGCGCAGGAAACTGCAGCCCCGAATTGATGATCGCACTGCGCACCCGGTCCTTGCTTTCCTTCACCGCCGCCTCGGGCAGGCCGACCATGGTCAGCGACGGCAAACCATTGGCCAGATGGACTTCAACAGTGACGGCTGGCGCCTCCACGCCGACCTGGGCGCGGCTGTGGACGATGGAGAGAGACATGGTCGTTCCTTGAGTTAAACGGGGCCGCTTCCTGCGGGTTGTTGAAGGGTAGTCGTGGAGTCTGGCCGGAGAGTAGGGAAACGTTCGCAGAATGTTGCCGAAGCCACGATCTTTAACAGCAGCCAAACACTGCGTTCGGCTGCGGTGGCAAATCCACCCCCTGAGCAATCGCACTACCTCAACGCTATTTGCGAGTTGCATAAGGAGTGTCTGAAAAACATATCGCAGGTATTTTATTTCTCAAATTTATTCTGCGTGAAAATCAAATAATTTATGTTGAAGTAGCTTCTTAGGAAGAGGTTGTGTCGTCAAACAAACTACTGTCACTCTCTATGATTTTGCTGGCGAAGCTCTCGGTATCCATCTTCTTTTTACCTTCGGCGATATGCGTAAAATAGTTGAAGTCTAAATCTATCCAGTCCTTAAGTTTGGTTTCGTAGTTGTTTGGGTACTGTGCTTGCAGCGCTGGGGGTAGACTCTTGTAATGGTCAAGGATACTTTGGAAAAATTTGGTGAGTTTTCCTGTGCTGTTATATTCATGTTCTGCTTCGGCCACCACTCTCTGTCGCCATGCAAATTCTTGTTTAGCTGACTCTTCCAGTGCTGCCCGTCTTTCATTGACGGTAAAGGTGCCGCTGTCATCGTAAGTGATTAAGGTCAGTTGATCCATGGGCATTCCAGAAAACGGATTTTTGCCGACTCCGTTTGTATACTGTGTCGCACTTTTGGCGCGCGCTAATAATGTGGGGTTGTCCGAGTCGGGAACTTCAGAATCGTATTTTAATTTATTGGAAGTATAATTAGCGCCTTCCAATTCGTTGAATGTGTTTTTAGCCATCGAATTCAATTCCATTTTTGTCAGGCGTACATCCCGGGCCTGTGCACGTACTGAGGCTTCGCTCAATTGGCTCGCTAGCGTGGAAAGGGTACTGCTATCTCGTGCGTTGCCATACGGGTCCTGAGGGCTACTTTGGTTGACACCTGGGTTTTTGCTAGGAGTCGCTGTCAGTTTTTTAGTTTCAGCCAGCGTTTGGCCGCTGTTAACTGCAGAATTGTTTAGTGAATTAAACATTTTTTGCAACTCCCTGTTTGATGACTAAAATATGATCTATCGCTTGACAATATTGATACTTTGGCAAGATCTTGCAAGCCACTTAAGGCCCGCTACATACTTCACTTCATGGTGATTGCTACTGACCAGGCATAGGAGGACGGATTTGTTCTAGTTACCTTGATGGTGCAGGTGGCGCCGCCGCTAGGAGTTGCCGTATTATTCCATTTTGGGATTTTGGTCGCGCCTGGGCCAACAGTCTCCACAAATGTAGCTAAATAAATGCATTTCTTTCTACCCATTTGATATCGCAAATTGGCATGGTTGTGGCCAGGAAACATCCGGCTTTGTATGGTGTACGTATCCGAGTCATTTGCAATTACGGACTCTTGTGGAGTAGGTGATGCGTTTAATTTTGTTATGGCTTCGTTGTTGGATATAGGGGTGTACGTAGCAGTCTGTGTTCCAAGGTTCATGAATGTGACCGTTACAGGTGGTCCCGCGACAACTGGGCCTGTATAAAGTGCAGTCAATGCGAAAGCGGCAATCAGAGCCTTATAGGTTTCCATGGCTATTGCTCCTTGTGGTGTTATGAATATTCCTTTGGGTGTATCGCACTCGTCATAACCCATTATTCAAGCTGGACTGAGTTTTTTTCCGAGCGAGTGCAGCGCTCGCGCTTTGAGAAGTGAGCTTAGAAAGGGTGGATTTGAGGCGCAATCAGACCGCGGACGAGAACGTTGTAGGGTGTTGCCGGGATTACTGCGGGCGGAAAGATCGCAGGCTCGGCAATTCCTACAGGTAAATCTGAAGGTCGTTCTGACTTTATCGCGAGCAGGCTCAGATGCGGGCTTGAGATCGAGCCTGGGGCAGGTCCTACAGATGAAGCGCAAGGTCGTTCCGACCTTCAATCGCCAGCAGGCTCGCTCCCACAGGGGGCTGCATTTCACATCAGAATTTATTCGGTCGGCGGATTCAGCTTCGCTTCCAGCTCCGCCACCTTCGCCTCAAGGCTCTCCAGTCGCGCCCGGGTGCGTGCCAATACAACCATCTGACTATCGAATTCTTCCCGACTCACCAGATCCAGTTTGCTGAAGCCGCTTTGCAGCAACATTTTGAACTGGCTTTCGATTTCAGCTTTCGGCAGAGGCGTATCGCCGCTGAAGAGGCGGGAGGCGGTGCCGGTGAGGGCGTCGAGGAAGTCTTTTGGCGCGAGCATGGGCAATGTCCTGGAAACAATGACGGGCAGTGTATCACGCAGTGTCTATAGTCATTTGCGCGGGCAAGGGATGCACACTTTTCGCGCATTGGGACGGACGGTGCCGCACCGTTGTTGTGCGTAACCCGGCGAGTGTTGTTGCGATATGGCGGACATCTGCCGGCAAAAGATTGAAAACTATGAGTTTTGTGGAGATGGCAAGGTTTCTGCTTAGATGCTGGTGACCCATGCACTGATGCAGTCACTGTGACGAACGCAGTGCGCCAAGCGAAGCGGGGGAGTGTTTCGTGAGGAGCGTCGGACGGGCAGGTCAGGGCCGACGATGCGTTACAAAGCCAGGCACTGCGCTTAGACTTGAGTCGGGTTTGTTTTCCTGGGGCAAGTCCACCAATTCGGGAGAGAGTTTTCATGAAGCTAGTCACTGCCATCATCAAGCCGTTCAAGCTGGACGACGTACGCGAGTCGCTGTCCGAGATCGGCGTGCAGGGCATTACCGTCACTGAAGTCAAAGGCTTTGGTCGGCAGAAGGGTCACACCGAGCTGTATCGCGGCGCGGAATACGTGGTCGATTTCCTGCCCAAGGTGAAGATCGACGTCGCCATCGACGACAAGGATCTGGACCGGGTAATCGAGGCCATCACCAAGGCTGCCAACACCGGCAAGATCGGTGACGGCAAGATCTTCGTGGTCAATCTGGAACAGGCGATTCGCATCCGTACCGGCGAAACCGATACCGACGCAATCTAAGCCGCCACAAACCCAACGCCCCAGGAGAAAACAATATGACTCTGCGTAAATTCGCAGGGCTAGGAGCCCTGTTGTCCATCGTAATGCCCAGCCTTGCTCTGGCGGCAGACGAAGTGGCGGCCCCAGTCCTCAACTCCGGCGACACCGCCTGGATGATGACCTCGACGGCCTTGGTGCTGTTCATGACCATTCCCGGCCTCGCGCTGTTCTACGGCGGCATGGTTCGGTCGAAAAACATTCTTTCCGTGATGATGCAGTGCTTCGCCATTACCGGTCTGATCAGTGTCCTGTGGGTCATTTATGGCTACAGCATCGCGTTCGACACCACGGGCATGGAGCAGGGCGTCGTCAACTTCAACTCGTTCTTCGGCGGCATGGGCAAGGCATTCCTCGCCGGCATCACGCCAGCCAGCCTGACCGGCCCTGCGGCGCTGTTCCCTGAGGCGGTATTTGTCACCTTCCAGATGACCTTCGCGATCATCACCCCGGCGCTGATCGTCGGTGCGTTCGCCGAGCGGATGAAGTTCTCCGCGATGCTGGTGTTCATGGGCATCTGGTTCACCCTGGTGTATGCGCCGATCGCGCACATGGTCTGGTCCGGCAACGGCGGCCTGATGTGGGACTGGGGCGTGCTCGATTTCGCCGGCGGTACAGTGGTGCACATCAACGCCGGTGTGGCTGGTCTGGTTGCCTGCCTGGTGCTGGGCAAGCGCAAGGGCTTCCCGACCACGCCGATGGCTCCGCACAACCTCGGTTACACCCTGATGGGCGCGGCCATGCTGTGGGTCGGCTGGTTCGGTTTCAACGCCGGTTCCGCCGCTGCGGCCAATGGCACCGCCGGCATGGCGATGCTGGTAACTCAGATTGCTACCGCCGCTGCCGCACTGGGCTGGATGTTTGCCGAGTGGCTCACCCACGGCAAGCCTAGCGCACTGGGCATCGCTTCGGGCGTGGTTGCCGGTCTGGTGGCAATCACCCCGGCTGCCGGCACTGTTGGCCCGATGGGCGCGCTGGTAATCGGTCTGGCGGCTGGCGTGGTGTGCTTCTTCTGCGCCACCACCCTCAAGCGCAAGCTCGGCTATGACGACTCCCTGGATGCCTTCGGCGTGCACGGTATCGGCGGTATCCTCGGCGCAATCCTGACCGGTGTGTTCGCTGCTCCGTCCCTGGGTGGCTTCGGCACCGTGACCGACATCGCCGCACAAGTGTGGATTCAGTGCAAAGGCGTGGGCTTCACGGTGATCTACACCGCGATCGCTACATACATCATCCTCAAGGTGCTGGATGCGGTCATGGGCTTGCGTATCAACGAAGAAGAAGAGGCGGTCGGCATCGATCTGGCGCTTCACAACGAACGCGGCTACAACTTGTAAGCAAGCGCTAAAAAAACTGCCCGGCTTGCCGGGCATTTTTTTGTCTGGAATTTGTCGTTGAAGGCTGGGCTGAAAGGTTTTTTCCTACAGGTTTTACGATGTTTACGTCGGGTGTTTTTGTGCAGCCAAAGGCTTACAGGATTGAAGGAATATTAGGGCCTTTGTTTTTTCCCAGAGCGCGCTAGAATGCGCCCCGAACGTGCGGAGAACTGTATGTGGCAACAGACTCTGATTACCTTGCGGGCGAGGCCCCGGGGCTTTCATCTGGTAACGGATGAGTTACTCGCCGGCCTGCCTGAACTCAAGGCGTGTCGGGTCGGTCTGTTGCATTTGTTGCTGCAGCATACCTCGGCGTCGTTGACCATCAACGAGAACGCCGATCCGGCGGTACGTCGCGACTTCGAACGATTTTTCAATCGTCTGATCCCACAAGGAACAGACGGCTATGAGCATAACGACGAAGGCCTGGACGACCTCCCGGCGCACTTCAAGGCCAGCGTGCTTGGCTGTCAGCTCAGTTTGCCGATTTCGGCAGGCCAGCTGGCGTTGGGGACCTGGCAAGGCGTTTATCTGGGCGAGCACCGTGATCATGGCGGTGCCCGTAAAGTCCTCGCCACCGTACACGGTGAAGAGGCATAGCCGCTGGTCAGCAGCGGCTGTTGAATTTTTTCCTGCTGCCTTCGACAGAGGGCAAAGCTGGGCTATAACTAATCTGCTTTTCGCAAGTCATGAGGTAGAACATGAGCGACGATGATCTGGAAAACGACGACCTCGAAGTAGGCGACGACGACGAAACCGAAGAAGGTCTGGAAGCAGCGGCGGAAGACGTCGCTGAAGACGACGGCGGTGATGCGCCGGTTCCGGCTGCCAAAGGCAAGGCCAAGGCAGCGGTATCGGTCGATGAATTGCCAAGCGTCGAAGCCAAGAACAAGGAACGCGATGCTCTCGCGCGGGCCATGGAGGAGTTTTTGGCCAAGGGTGGCAAGGTGCAGGAAGTGGAGGCCAATGTGGTCGCCGATCCGCCCAAGAAACCGGACAACAAGTACGGCAGCCGGCCTATCTGAGCCTGCTACCCGCTTGCTGAAAAAGCCCGCCGTCGCTGCGGGCTTTTTCATGCCTGAAACAAAAAAATGAAACCTGTGGTGATCCCTGTGGGAGCGGCGGTGCGGCGATCCCACATTGGTTCTGTGTCAGGCTGAGGCCTTGTTCCACCGCGCCAACAGCGCCGGCAAATCGGTCAGGCTGCGAATCTCCGCATCCGGCAACCGTTCGGCTTCCCAGACCTTGCCCGCCGGGTTGAACCAAATTGCCCGCATTCCCGCCTGCTGCGCACCGGCAATGTCATCGCCCGGATGATCGCCAATGTGCACCGCCGTTTCAGCAGTCGCGCCACCGCGCTGCAAGGCCTCCTGAAACAATCGCGCATCGGGTTTGGCGATGCCGATGTCTTCGGCGCACAACGCAAATTTGAAGTAATCCGCCAGGCCCAGCCGACGCACATCGGCGTTGCCATTGGTGACCACGCCGAGAGCGTAATGGTTGGCGAGAATTTCCAGGGTCGGTTCGACCTCTGGAAACACTTCGATCTGATGCCGGGCATGCAGGAACACTTCAAAGCTCTTGTCCGCCAGATCCGAGGCTTCTGCATGGGTGTAGCCAGACTCTTCGAGTGCATGGAACAGCACCCGCCGACGCAATGCGCTGATGCGGTGCTTGAGGCCAGGCTCGTTGCTCAATACGCGCTCACGAATGGTCCACAGATGCTCCACCGGCACCGCCCCAAGGTTGGGTGCGTACTCGGTCAGCCATTCACGCAAAACGGCTTCGGCGCTGACGATGACGGGGGCGGTATCCCACAAGGTGTCGTCGAGGTCGAAGGTGATCAACTGAATGCTCATGAATCGTCGCCCTTAATGCGTTTGGCCCTTGGGTGGGCGTTGTCGTAGACCGTGGCCAGGTGCTGGAAGTCCAGGTGGGTGTAGATCTGCGTAGTCTTGATGTCCGAGTGGCCGAGCAGTTCCTGTACTGCGCGCAGGTCCTGGGAGGATTCCAGCAAATGGCTGGCGAAGGAGTGCCGCAACATGTGCGGGTGCAGGTTCTGCCCCAGTTCGCGCTCGCCGGCAGCCTTGACCCGCACCTGGATCGCCCGGGGGCCGAGGCGGCGGCCTTGCTGGCTGACAAACACCGCATCGTCTGCCGGGTTGGCCATCGCCCGCAGCGGCAACCATTGTTCCAGTGCTTCGCGAGCCTTTTTACCCACCGGCAACAGTCGGGTCTTGCTGCCCTTGCCGAGCACCTGGACCATGCCGTCGGCCAGGTCGAGCTGATCGAGATTGAGTCCGGTCAGCTCCGACAGGCGCAGCCCCGAGGAGTAGAACAGTTCCAGAATCGCCTGGTCCCGGCGTGCGAGAAAGTCGTCCTCCACACCACCTTCCAGCAGTTGCAGGGCGCGGTCGGTATCGAGGGTTTTCGGCAGGCGGCGTTCGCCTTTGGGCGGTGCGAGGCCATTGGCTGGATCGTGGTCGCACAGGCCTTCACGGTTCAGGTAGTGATAGAGCCCGCGAACGGCTGACAGCAATCGCGCCAGGCTACGGGACGAGTGGCCTTGGGCATGCAGGCGGGCAACCAGGCTGCGCAGGCGCTGGATGTCCAGCGCCGTCCAGCTGCCGATGTTCTGTTTGATGCACCAGCCCAGCACTTTATCGAGGTCGCGGCGGTAGGCCGACAGCGTGTGTGGCGACACCTGCCGCTCACTGCGCAGGTGTTCGCAGTAAGCGTCCAGTTGTCGTTCCATGTTCAGCGTACCGAGCGCAGGGAGTTGTTGACCCGTGGCAGCACGCGACCCATGACTTCAGCGATGTAGCTCAGGAACAAAGTGCCCACCGAGCTTTTGTAGTGTTGCGGATCACGGCTGGCGATGGCCAGGATGCCGTGGATGCCTTGATGGCTGATGGCAACGACCGCGGTGGAGCCGATCTGCTTGCGCTGTTCTTCGCCGAACAGGAAGTCCAGCTCATGCTCGCGCAGGCTGCCACTGACACTTTTGTCTTCCGAGAGCAAACCGCCGATGGCCACCTGGGCTTCCGCGTGAGTGACCCAGCGGCCCACCGGCATGGCGTTGTCGCCGAGCAGGATGAGGCTGACGAAGGGCACCTGGAATTCCTGGCGCAGGCTGTCTTCGACGCACATCACCACATCTTCCAGGCTGGCGGCGTCCATCAGCGCCAGGATCAGGCGACGGGTCTTTTCGAACAATCGGTCGTTGTCCCGGGCCACGTCCATCAAATGCGACAGGCGATGACGCAGTTCAATGTTGCGGTCGCGCAGGATGGTCATCTGACGCTCCACCAGCGACACGGTATCACCGCGACGATGGGGAATACGCAGGGACGGGAGCAGCTCTTCGTGCTCGACGAAGAAGTCCGGATGAGCCTCCAGGTACGCGGCAATAGCCGCCGCCTCCAGGCTTTCGGCCGGTGATTCGTCAGCTTGTCGCGCGGGTACCTGAGGCTTGTCGGTCATAGGTTTCGCTCACTCAAAGACGCACTTGTCCTTCATATACGCGCACTGCCGGGCCGGTCATCATCACCGGTTGGCCAGGGCCTGCCCACTCTATGGACAAGCGCCCGCCAGGCAGGTCGATCAATAGCGGCGAATCCATCCACCCCTGGCTGATCGCGGCCACTGCGGCGGCGCAGGCGCCGGTTCCGCAAGCCTGGGTTTCCCCGGCTCCACGCTCCCAGACTCGCAACTGCGCGCGGCTCCGGTCGATGACCTGGAGAAAACCGACATTGACCCGTGCCGGGAAGCGCGGGTGATGTTCGATTTTCGGCCCCAGTTCATGCACCGGCGCGTTGTTGATATCGCTGACCCGCAGCACGGCATGGGGGTTGCCCATGGACACGGCAGCCAGATCGACCGGGGTGCCGTCGACGTCGACCTGATAACTCGTGGCCTGCTCCGGTGCCTGGAACGGAATATCCGCCGGCACCAGGCGCGGGGCGCCCATGTTGACGCTGATCTGGCCATCGTTACGCACGTCGAGCTCGATGACGCCGCTTTTGGTCTCGACGCGAATCAGCCGCTTTGCGGTCAGGCGCTTGTCGAGCACGAAGCGGGCGAAACAGCGCGCACCGTTGCCGCATTGTTCCACTTCGGAACCGTCGGAGTTGAAGATCCGATAGCGGAAATCCACGTCCGGGTTGCTCGGCGCCTCGACGATCAGCAATTGGTCGAAACCGATGCCGGTGTGCCGGTCGCCCCATTGCTTGGCATGCTTGGGCAGGATGTGCGCGTGCTGGCTGACCAGGTCGAGGACCATGAAATCATTGCCCAGGCCGTGCATCTTGGTAAAACGCAGCAGCATGGTTTTACTCCGGCAGCAGGCTTTCGCCAGCAAACAACTCGGCTACCGTTTCACGGCGACGCACTTCAAATGCCTGATCACCGTCCACCAACACTTCTGCGGTACGGCCGCGGGTGTTGTAGTTGGAGCTCATGACAAACCCGTAGGCACCGGCCGAATGCACGGCCAGCAGGTCACCTTCTTCCAGCGCCAGCTGACGGTCCTTGGCCAGGAAGTCGCCGGTCTCGCAGATCGGGCCGACGATGTCGTAGGCGCGGGCAGCGGAGGTGCGCGGGCGCACGGCAGTGACGTCCATCCAGGCCTGGTACAGCGCCGGGCGGATCAGGTCGTTCATGGCCGCGTCGACGATGGCGAAGTCTTTGTGCTCGGTGTGCTTGAGGTATTCGACCTGGGTCAGCAATACACCGGCGTTGGCGACGATGAAGCGGCCCGGCTCGAACACCAGCGCCAGGTCACGGCCGTCGAGGCGCTCGCGCACGGCCTTGATGTAGTCGGCAGCCAGTGGCGGCTCCTCGTCCTTGTATCGCACGCCCAGGCCACCACCGAGATCGATGTGGCGCAGGTAGATGCCGCAATCGCCAAGGCGGTCGACCAGGCCCAGCAGGCGGTCGAGAGCGTCGATGAACGGTGGCAGGGTGGTCAGTTGCGAGCCGATGTGGCAATCGACGCCGACCACTTCCAGGTTCGGCAGCTGCGCGGCACGCACGTACACATCTTCGGCGTCGGCGATGGCGATGCCGAACTTGTTCTCTTTGAGTCCGGTGGAGATGTACGGGTGGGTACCGGCATCGACGTCCGGGTTCACGCGCAGCGAAACCGGCGCGCGAACGCCCAGTTCGGCGGCGACCACTTGCAGGCGTTCCAGCTCGTCGGTGGATTCGACGTTGAAGCAGTGCACGCCGACTTCCAGGGCGCGACGCATGTCGTCACGGGTCTTGCCGACACCGGAGAACACGATCTTGTCGGCGCTGCCGCCAGCGGCCAGTACACGTTCCAGTTCGCCACGGGAGACGATGTCGAAACCGGCGCCCAGGCGCGCCAGGACATTCAGTACGCCCAGGTTGGAGTTGGCCTTTACAGCAAAGCACACCAGGTGCGGCATGCCGGCCAGTGCATCGGCGTAAGCCAGGTATTGGGCTTCGATGTGCGCGCGCGAGTAAACGTAGGTCGGTGTACCAAAGCGTTCGGCGATGGCAGACAGGGCAACACCTTCCGCGAACAGTTCACCGTCACGGTAGTTAAAAGCGTCCATGAGGTTCCCTTATTATTGGTAGACGTCGTGCTTGTGTGCTTTGGAGGCGGGCTGCTGCTGCTGCTGCGACGACTTGGCTTGCTCGACAGGGTCCTGGTCTTCATCGGGCAGGTACAGCGGGCCTTTTTGACCGCAGGCCGACACAAGGCAGGCAACCGCGAGGAGCGCAGCAAGGGAAGAGATCAGGCGCTTCATGGCGAAATCCTTGAAAATGCATTAATTGCGCCGGAGTATACCGGCCACCCGGCAGCTTGCCTATGCAACGGACCGCCCGTCCGGCGGGGCTTGGCCGCAAGCACATCGAACCCACGGGTAGGGCAACTGGTCGTTATCCTTTGCAATCGACGGGGCTCGGTCGTATCTTGCGGCGCTTGAGCCTGATCAGACACTTTTTGAGGTTGCCGTAATGAGTTTGTCCGAAGCGCGTTTCCATGACCTTGTCGATGCCACCCAGCAAACCCTGGAGGACATCTTTGACGAGAGCGACCTGGATATCGACCTCGAAAGCTCGGCCGGTGTGCTGACCGTCAAGTTCGAGAACGGCAGCCAGTTGATCTTCAGTCGCCAGGAGCCGCTGCGTCAGCTGTGGCTGGCGGCGGTTTCCGGTGGTTTTCACTTCGACTACGACGAAGAAAGCGAGCGCTGGATGTGCGACAAGAGCGAAGAGCAGTTGGGTGAAATGCTTGAGCGTATCGTCCAGCAGCAGGCCGGTGTCGAGCTCGATTTCGAAGGCCTGTGAGATCGTGACCCAGCCTGCGCCTGTTCGTGCTCCCAAGCCGCTCTACAGTAACGTCAGTCCGGCGGTGCCATCGCCCTGCAGCGGTGTGTGCCGGCTGGACGAGCAGAAAGTCTGCCTGGGCTGCTTCCGTCACGTCGAAGACATCCGCGAATGGCGTTCGGCCGATGACGAACGTCGGCGGGTGATTTGCGTGCAGGCCTCGAATCGCAAGGCTGGCGCTCTGTAGGAGCTGCCGAAGGCTGCGATCTTTTGGCAGCGCTGAAGATTGCCGAAGAACAAGATCAAGAGATCGCAGCCTGCGGCAGCTCCTACGCCGCCGTGTGGCGGCTTGTATATTTTTTGAGCTGTGATAGTGTCCAGAAACGCCTCAACCCATCGAGGCTGATGAAAACCCCGCCTTTTTCTGGCGGGGTTTTGCTTTTTTCGTGCAGAAGAAAGGAGTCTGCCCAGATCATGACCGCACCTTCCATCACCCTTACCCGTCTGGACGTACAGCGTCTGGAGCGTCTGATCGACAGCCTGGACGACACGCTGCCGGGCGTTATTGCGCTGCAAACCGAACTGGATCGCGCCGATACCCTGGTCGGCCACGATGAAGTGCCGGCGGATGTCGTGACCATGAATTCCCGAGTGCATTGCCGCGAAGAAGGCAGTGGCAAGGACTACCACCTGACCCTGGTGTACCCCAAGGATGCAAATGCCGACGAAGGCAAGGTCTCGATCCTGGCGCCCGTGGGCAGCGCGTTGCTGGGCCTGAAGGTTGGCCAGCACATCGATTGGCCGGCTCCGGGCGGCAAGACCCTGAAGCTGACGTTGCTGGAAGTCGAATCGCAGCCGGCCAATGGCGGCGCGTTCCCGGAGTGAGACCCCTCAGGCCTGATCGAGCGCCTCGTTCAACGCGTGCTCCAGGTCTGCCTTGTAGCGCAGGTACAGATGGGTGGAACTCTGCCCTTCGCCCAGCAGGCCTGACAGGTCGAGATCGGTGATGTAGCAGCGGTAGCGTTCGGTTTCCCGGCGCTGCCCGACGATTTCCCGGGCGACCACGCGGAACAACTGGTCGCCATGTTCCAGCTCGGAAAACTCCCGTTGATTGCAATACAACGTCACCTGCACCTGACCCGGTGCGGCTTTGCCGACGATCGCCTGCACGTCGTAGAACGGCTTGTTCACCGGCGTCTGCGGTGCCGGCCGGGCTTCGATGCGGCGCGCCCGGCCAGGGCCTGACGGCAGCAGCTGGCAATACAGGGTGTCGAGGTTCAAGGGGTGGGCCGCGTCCATCGGCAACAGGGCATCGCGACGGTACTGGATCGATTGCAGGAAACGCTGCAGCGGCACCAGCAGGCTTTGCTCATCGTGCCAGGGCAGGCGTTGCTGCCACAGGGCGTTGAACTCATCGAGCACGTACAGATCAGCCTGATCTTCATTGACCCGGTAGAACACTTGAATGCAGTCCGGCTGGCCCGTTGGCAGGAACAGCGCGAGGTCGTGGTCTTCCAGTGCCTTCGGATCGAGGTGCAACGGACTGTAGCTAGCCATTTCCTTGCCCAGGTAATCGATCAGTGCCGGCAGAGTGGCCAGTGCTATGTGCTGGACCTGGCCTGGCACCAACTCCAGCACGTGGTAGTGCTGCTGGACCTGGATCAGGTAGCGATGATTGAGCCGGCTCAGCAGCAGGTTCTGCGCGGTATCGAGGATTTCCTCGACCCGTTGGGCAATGAACTGCGCGCGGTTATGGCAGAAGCAGCGCACCCTCAGCTTCGGCTGTTGTGATCCGGTTGGCAGGTTGTTGAGGTAGTCGCGGATGCAGTCGAGCAGGGCGTGGGGGCCGTCGTAGCGACCAACCAGCACTTCATTCCAGCTGTTGAGCGTGACCTGGTCCAGGGTCAGCACCAGATTTTCCCGGACACCGGCGTAGCTCAGGGAGTCGGTGCGTTCGGTGGTCATGAGGATGTTCAGGTCGCGATGGTGCTTGAGCGGATCGATGCCGACATTCACCAGGATCAGCACTTCACTCGGTACGCTTGCGCGCAACAGAGGTTCCTCGGCGACGGTGGGCAAGGGCAGGGCGATGGTCTGTTGCAGGCTGCCAAGCAGATTGAACAGTTCGAATTCACTCAAGTCGCTGGTGCCGGGGTGCAAGGCCAGGCGGGTGCTGCTGTCGATCACGCCATTGCGGTGGCACCAGGTCAGCAGTTCGAGCAGGTGACGGCTGCGTTTGATCGGCGCGAAATGTTCCCACTCCAGTGCCGTCAGGCTGCCGTTGTACAAGCCCCACTGGCTTTGCCCCGGTTCTTTCTTGTTCGGTGCGTGCACTAGCGTCAGGGTGTCTTCAGCCAGATCCGGGGCGATGCCAGGGTTGATGAATTCGACTTTGCCGGCCTTGCGCTCGAAAGCGGCATACAGGCGACGGCCGAGGACGCTCAGGTCGCGTTTGTTGATACGGCTGACCGTTTGTTCGTGACGGGCAAACTGGGTGAGGAAGCGGTAGCTGTAGTTCAGCTCGTTGACCAGTGCCCGCCGCTCGGAGCCGACCTGGCGGACTTTCCACTGGCTGCGGCTGTCGAGCAGGGTCAGTTGGCGCTGGTCCCAGTGCCATTCATGGGCCAGGCGCTCGAGCAAAGAGCGCTGCCAGCTCTGCGTGCGGCTGTTGCCGGTGAGTTTGCGATTGACCTTCAGGTACAACGCGCGACGCACCAGTTCCAGGCGTTCCGGTTCGTTGCGGGCAATCAGGTATTCCTCGATGCGCCGGTACACCACGACGTATGGATCCAGCTCGTCGAGGTCGAGCCGGTTGGCGAACACCGCCTGCTTGAAGCGCAGGCTCAGGCAATGGACCCTGGGGTGTTCACTGGCATAAACCTCAGTCAGCAGCAGCTTGAGAACCGACTTGTAGGGCGACTCGATGCCCTTGAACAGCTGCCAGAGCCCGGCACCGATAAATTCGCCGGGAGGGATGTAGGCCAGGTTGCCGAGGTCGAGGGTTTCATCGGCACGGATGAAGCGTTTGGAGATCAAGGCATGGGTGTAGCGGTCGTAGCTCGACTCTTCGTAGACCGGCACCAGCCACCAGATCGGTGTGCGCCCGGCGAGCCAGATCGCGGTGCGGTAAAACTCGTCCAGCAACAGGTAGTGCTGGGTAGTGCCGCAATCCTCCGAGCTCAGTTGGGTATCACGCTCACCGCGGACGAAACGGCTCGGATCGATCAAGAAAAAATGCGCTTCGGCGCCCTGGCTGGCGGCCCAGGCTTCCAGCAACTGGCATTTCTTGCGCAGCTCGACGAGTTCGTTTTCGCTCAGGTCCGGCCCATGGCAGACCCACACATCCATGTCGCTCTGGTCAGCCTGCGCCAGGGTACCGAGGCTGCCCATCAGGAACAGACCATGAATAGGTCTTGGCGGGTTGCTGCCGTGGCGCGGCTTATAGGAAAACGAGCGGGTCAGGCGCTGGGCTTCAGCGAGGACATTGGCATCCGGTTCGAAATTCGACAGCCCGGCCGGCGTACCGCCCGAAACATAACCGGGCAAGAGCGGATGGTTAACGTGGAAAAACAGCGGCAGCAAGGTCAGGACCCCTTGCTGGCGGGTCGACAACCCTTCCATGGCGCGAGCCATGCGTCCTTCGTTGAGTTTCAGAAAGCGTGCGCGCAGCTGGCTGAGAACCTTGCGATCGATTCCCTCGTCCAGATCAGGGCGGATTTCGTGGGTGCGCGTCATGTCAGCTCAAACCGGCTCGCAGGGCTCGGACGTGGGGCTCTTCGGATGAGGGGCAGTTTAGCGCCTTGGGGCGAGGACTTTTAAGCTGATTTTGTTTTTCTGGCGTCAGATTTCTAACGATTGGGGGCAGGCATCAGGGGAATGTGCCCGCGGAAATCCCTGGGTCGGGGTCTCCGTGGGCGATGCGGCAGAATTCAGGCTGTTACTTCGGCGTTAAGAATGGTCAGCACGGATTGCACATTTTGCGCGGCGTCACGACCCAGGCTGGTCAGGTAACCGCCGTCAGGTTGGTCGGTCAGTTCTTTTTCAAAGAGGCGTTTGGCGGCGGCAATGTGTTTCGGGGCAGCGGTCTGATGAATTTTCAGACCTTCCTGGGAACTGTCCAGGTTGAAGAGTGCGAGGACTTCCAGTTCGGCAACCAACTCAGGGGTAAGCGACATAAGGACTCCAGACTTTCTAGGAATTGGACGACAGCGTGCCTAAGGTGATCCCACTTGCGCGGCATGTCCAGTGCTCGCGACAGGGTTTTTTGCCTCGGGTAGCCTTCCCCCGGCGGATGGTGGGGCAGCGGGGTGTTTCCAGTGTAGTCAGGTGTAGGGAGACGGCAGGCGGGATTGGCAACAAAATGTGTGTAGCTTGCTTTCCTGTGGCGAGGGAGCTTGTCGGATCGCCGCACCGTCCCGCTCGGCTGCGAAGCAGTCGCAAAGCTTTTGGGGCCGCTTCGCGACCCAGCGGAAGCAAGCTCCCTCGCCACAAGAATCGATTTCGATGCTTACTGCTTTTCCGGCGGCAACTCAGGCAAGGCGCGCAGGGCAGCTTCGTACCATTCGGTGTTGAACGCGCGGTCTTCTTCGAGGATCGCGTCGATTTCTACCGCCAAAACGTGAGCCATCAGGTTGAGAATTTCTTCGCGTTCGTAACCCACCAGTGTCAGCTTGTTGAACGTCGCCTTGGCAGCCGGCGGGTTGTCGCTTTCGATCTGGTTTTCGATGGCCTGGATCAGGGTGCTTTCGGCGAACTCTTCTTCGTCGTTGTCGATATCGGTTGGCTCGCTCATGGCAGGCTCCTAAGGGAAAGGCGGCCAGTTTACCCGCATTCAGCGGCGTGATGCTGCTGGCAAGAATCCCGGCAGCGTTCTATAAACAGGCACTGCCCACCCCGCACGGCCTGGAGGCTATGTGATGTTTAAACTTTATGGATTTTGTGTCAGCAACTACTACAACATGGTCAAACTGGCGTTGCTGGAAAAAGGCCTGCCATTCGAGGAGGTCATGTTCGTCCCGACCCAGACCCCGGAGTCATTGGCGATCAGCCCGCGGGGCAAGGTCCCGGTGCTGGGTGTCGAGCAGGGCTACATCAACGAAACCAGCGTGATTCTCGAGTACATCGAACAAGCTCAAAAGGGCAAGCCACTGCTGCCGAATGAGCCGTTCGAGCGCGCGCAGGTGCTGGCGTTAGCCAAGGAAATCGAGCTGTACATCGAACTGCCGGCGCGTGCCTGCTTCCCGGAAGCATTTTTTGGCATGACGGTGTCGGAGGCGATCAAGGAAAAGAGCAAGGCTGAGTTGCTACTGGGGTTTGCCTCCCTTGCCAGGCACGGCAAATTCGCCCCTTATGTGGCTGGAGAAAGCTTGAGCATTGCCGATCTGTACTTCCAGTACAGCGTGTCATTGGCCAGTGCGGTCGGGCAGAAGGTGTTCGGGATTGATCTGCTGGCAGAAATGCCGGCGGCCAGGGCGTTGCTGGAACGTCTGGGACAGAACCCCAACGTTCAGCGAATTGCGGCGGACCGGGAGGCGGCGATGCCAGCGTTCATGGCGATGATCGCTGCCAAGAAGTAGTTCTGTGGGGTTTTGAAGTCAGGCATCGTCGGAACGCCGCCCGGAGCCGGCTCGCTCCCACAGGATTGGATGTGCGAACACTATCCAGTATGGGGGCGAGCCTGCTCGCGAAGTTTTTGGCGATTTAGCGGCTGGCGAGCAGCGCCTGACCACGAGCCACGGCAGCCTTCACCTGCGCCGGCGCGGTGCCGCCGATGTGGTTACGGGCATTGACCGAGCCTTCCAGGGTCAGCACGGCGAACACGTCCTGATCGATCTGGTCGCTGAACTTGCGCAGTTCTTCCAGGCTCATTTCCGCCAGGTCCTTGCCGCTGTCCACGCCGTACTTCACGGCATGGCCAACGATTTCGTGGCAATCACGGAATGGCAGGCCGCGACGCACCAGGTAGTCGGCCAGGTCGGTGGCGGTGGAGAAACCGCGCAGGGCTGCTTCGCGCATCATCGCGTGCTTTGGCTTGATCGCCGGCACCATGTCGGCAAAGGCCCGCAGCGAGTCGCGCAGGGTGTCGGCGGCGTCGAACAGCGGTTCCTTGTCTTCCTGGTTGTCCTTGTTGTAGGCCAGGGGCTGGCCTTTCATCAGGGTCAGCAGGCCCATCAGTGCGCCGAACACGCGACCGGTCTTGCCACGCACGAGCTCCGGCACGTCCGGGTTTTTCTTTTGCGGCATGATCGAGCTGCCGGTGCAGAAACGGTCGGGCAAATCGATAAACTGGAACTGCGCGCTGGTCCACAGCACCAGCTCTTCGGAGAAGCGCGACAGGTGCATCATCGCGATACTGGCCGCCGAGCAGAATTCGATGGCGAAATCACGATCGGAGACGTTGTCCAGCGAATTGCCGCCAACCGCGTCGAAACCCAGGAGTTGGGCGGTGTATTCACGATCGATCGGATAGGTGGTGCCGGCCAGCGCCGCGCTGCCCAATGGCATGCGGTTGGTGCGTTTGCGGCAGTCGACCAGGCGTTCATAGTCGCGGCTGAGCATTTCGAACCAGGCCAGCATGTGATGCCCGAACGTCACCGGCTGTGCGGTCTGCAGGTGGGTGAACCCCGGCATGATGCTGGCGGCTTCGCGCTCGGCCTGCTCCAGCAGGCCTTTTTGCAGGCGGGTGATTTCGGCCAGGATCAGGTCGATCTCGTCACGCAGCCACAGACGGATGTCGGTGGCGACCTGATCGTTACGGCTGCGGCCGGTGTGCAACTTTTTACCGGTCACGCCGATGCGGTCGGTCAGGCGTGCCTCGATGTTCATGTGAACGTCTTCGAGGTCGATGCGCCAGTCGAACTGACCGGCCTCGATTTCACCCTGGATGGTGTTCAGGCCATCGATGATGCTGTCGCGCTCGGCATCGGTCAGCACGCCGACCTTGGCCAGCATGGTGGCGTGGGCGATCGAGCCCATGATGTCGTGGCGATACAGGCGCTGGTCGAAGGTGACGGAGGCGGTGAAGCGGGCGACGAAGGCGTCGACGGGTTCACTGAAGCGGCCGCCCCAGGACTGATTGGTCTTGTCAGTGCTCATGAATTCGCTCGTATCGGCTTGAAGTAAGAAGGCGTGGAACGCTGGCGCGGATAATAACAGGGTTGCCAATCCTGTCGCTGACACTGGTCGATACGTTTTTTTGGGGGGCGAGAGCCCGGGCCCGGGCAATATCCGCGTATTTTTGCAGAACGATATTTTCCAATTGAGCAATATCGTCCCGGCAACCGTCTACAGTTGGACAGTAGGATCAGCGCACTTCTCGGTGCAGCCGCTGGCTATAAGAAGAGTGGGGTGTTCATATTGCGTATCAGCAAACCCTGTGGCGATGCATCGCCAACGCGGGCCTGGGCCGCCAATCGCCCGGCAGATGAAAATTTAGCCGCCGGACCAACGGCACTTTTTGGCGCTCGCGCTAGTCTTAGCGTGGATCGCGGTGACGGATGTCACTTCACCTGTCTACGCTATCCTTGTGCGAGACTCACGCAGGAATCCAGCGCAATATGAATGTCCTGATCGTTGATGACGAACCCTTGGCCCGAGAGCGCCTGAGCCGCATGGTTGGCGAACTCGAGGGATACAGTGTCCTGGAGCCTAGTGCCACGAATGGCGAAGAGGCGTTGGCACTGATCGACAGCCACAAGCCGGATATCGTGCTGCTCGATATCCGCATGCCCGGCCTGGATGGCCTGCAAGTGGCTGCTCGGTTATGCGAACGCGAAACTCCGCCCGCCGTGGTGTTCTGCGCCGGGCCCGATGAATTTGCCGTGGAAGCCTTACAGGCCAGCGCCGTAGGCTATCTGGTGAAACCTGTGAGAACTGAACAATTACATGACGCATTAAAGAGAGCCGAGCGCCCCAATCGTGCCCAGCTCGCCGCCCTGACCCGCCCTGCCGCCGAAAGCGGCAACGGCCCGCGCAGCCATATCAGCGCCCGAACCCGTAAGGGGATCGAGCTGATTCCGCTGGATCAGGTGGTGTATTTCATTGCCGACCACAAATACGTGACCTTGCGCCACGAAAGCGGCGAAGTGCTGCTCGATGAGCCGCTCAAGGCCCTCGAAGATGAATTCGGTGACCGTTTCGTGCGTATCCATCGCAATGCACTGGTCGCCCGTGAGCGTATCGAGCGATTGCAACGCACACCCTTGGGACATTTTCAGCTATTCCTGAAAGGCCTCAACGGTGATGCGCTGATCGTCAGCCGTCGTCATGTGGCTGGGGTACGCAAAATGATGCAACAGCTTTAAACAGCTGTTCGCAGGCCAATTTTACACCCGATTGCCGGACATCCGGGGCCAGGGAGGCCGAGTAGTATCTGATACAAGTCAAAGTGGATTTGGCTGAGCTGTTATTATCCGCCGTATCTATTCAGTACGGATTGATCCATGTCCTCTCGCCAGATCCGCATCGCCACCCGCAAAAGCGCTCTCGCCCTTTGGCAGGCCGAATACGTCAAAGCCCGTCTTGAAGCGGCTCATCCGGGCCTGCTGGTGACCCTCGTCCCCATGGTCAGCCGTGGTGACAAGCTGCTTGACTCACCGCTGTCGAAAATCGGCGGCAAAGGCCTGTTCGTCAAGGAGCTCGAAACCGCGCTGCTGGAAAATGAAGCCGACATCGCCGTGCACTCGATGAAGGACGTGCCGATGGACTTCCCCGAAGGCCTCGGCCTGTTCTGCATCTGCGAGCGGGAAGACCCGCGCGATGCCTTCGTTTCCAACACCTACACCCGTCTGGATGAGTTGCCCCAAGGCAGCATCGTCGGCACCTCCAGCTTGCGTCGCCAGGCTCAATTGCTGACCCGCCGCCCGGACCTGGAAATCCGTTTCCTGCGCGGCAACGTCAACACTCGCCTGGCCAAGCTCGATGCCGGCGAATACGACGCCATAATCCTCGCCGCCGCCGGCCTGATCCGCCTGGGATTCGAAGATCGCATCAGCTCGGCCATCAGCGTCGACGACAGCCTTCCGGCCGGTGGCCAGGGCGCGGTGGGTATCGAATGCCGCAGCGGCGACAGTGAAATCCATGCGTTGTTGACACCCCTGCATCACCAGGATACCGCCACTCGCGTGACCGCTGAACGAGCCCTCAACAAGCACCTCAATGGTGGCTGCCAGGTGCCGATCGCCTGCTACGCCGTGCTGGAGGGCGAGCAAGTCTGGTTGCGCGGGCTGGTGGGCGATCCGGCCGGTGGCCTGCTGCTCAGCGCACAGGCCCGGGCTCCTCGCGACGATGCCGAGGCGCTGGGTGTGCGAGTCGCCGAAGACCTGCTCAGCCAGGGTGCCGGCGCCATCCTCAAGGCGGTCTATGGCGAGGCTGGTCACGAGTGATCGGCTGGCGCTTGCTGCTGACGCGTCCCGCCGAAGAAGCGGCGGCGCTGAGCAGCCTTTTGGCCGAGCAGGGGATATTCAGTAACAGCCTGCCGCTTTTGGACATCATGCCCATTGCGACCACTGACACAATGCGCCAGGTGATTCAGGCGCTGGATCAGTTCTGCGCCGCCATCGTGGTCAGCAAGCCGGCAGCCCGGATCGGCGTCGAACTGCTCGAGCGGTATTGGCCAACACCGCCCGGTGTGAAGTGGTTCAGCGTCGGCGCGGCGACTGCGCGGATCCTCGAGGATCACGGGCTGGACGTGAGCTTCCCGGCAGAAGGCGATGACAGTGAAGCCTTGCTCGAACTTTCCCGTCTGCGCGAGGCTATCGCACAACCCGATGCGCGAGTGCTGATCCTGCGCGGGGAGGGCGGGCGCGAGTTGCTGGCTGAGCGTTTGCGTGAGCTTGGTGCTAGTGTCGAGTATCTGGAGTTGTACCGCCGGGGGGTGCCGATTTATCCGCCGACACTGCTGCCGCAACGGATCCAGGCGGAACGCCTGAACGGGTTGGTGGTCAGCAGTGGACAAGGTTTTGAGCACCTGCACCAATTGGCCGGCGATGCCTGGCCGCAGTTGGCGCGGTTGCCGTTGTTTGTACCGAGCCCCAGGGTTGCCGAGATGGCGCGTGCCGCCGGGGCCAAAACAGTTGTGGATTGTCGCGGCGCCAGTGCCGCGGCCTTGCTGACGGCGTTGCGGGAGCATCCCGTACCCGTTTTCTGATGCAAAGGATGGATACGTGAGCGAAACAGCCTTGCCTAAAGATGACTCGCGACCGGTGCTTGATGCACCTGTTGATGCTCCTGTTGATGAAGTGTCGCCGCCGCCACCTGCTGCCGAGCAGCGTCGAGGCAATGGTCTGGCCATCATCGCGCTGCTGTTGGGCGCAGCCGGTGTAGCCGTGGGCGGTTGGGGTGTCTGGCAGGTGCGTCACCTGCAGGCCAATAATCAGCAGCAACTGAGCCAGGTGCAGGCGCTGAATGACCAGGCGCAAAGCCTCAAGCTCAACGAAGAGCGCCTGAGCGCACGCTTGGCGCAATTGCCTCCCGCCGATGAGCTGGAAGCACGCAGTCGCCTGGTGATTCAGCTGCAAGGTGATCAGCAGCGGTTGAACCAACGGCTGGAAACCGTTCTCGGCGCCAGCCGCAAGGACTGGCGTCTGGCCGAGGCCGAGCACCTGCTACGTCTGGCCAGCCTGCGACTGTCCGCGTTGCAGGACATCAGCAGTGCCCAGGCACTGGTCCAGGGTGCCGACGAGATACTGCGCGAGCAAAACGACCCGGGCTCCTTTGCCGCTCGCGAGCAGGTGGCCAAGACCCTGATCGCCTTGCGCAGCACCGAACAACCGGATCGCACCGGGCTGTTCCTGCGTCTTGGCGCGCTGCGTGATCAAGTGGCCAGCCTCACCGAGCTGGCACCGGAGTACAAGGACCGAGGTGATTCGTTACTGGGCCTGACTGCCGATGGCGACGGTGCCAGTCGCTGGGCGCAATGGTGGGATCAGATTTCGCGCTACATCCGCATCGATTTCAATGCTGACAAAAACGTTCGCCCACTGTTGGCCGGCCAGAGCCTGAGTCAGGTACGCCTGGCCCTGAGCCTGGCGCTGGAGCAGGCGCAGTGGGCCGCACTCAATGGCCAGGCGGCGGTTTACTCCCAGGTGCTGGACGAGGCGCGGGACATCCTCAAGGGCAACTTCAACCCGGACAACGCGCAAAGCAAAGTCATGCTTGAGCAGGTCGCCGAGTTGAGCAAGCAACCTGTCACCGTCGTCACTCCGGACATGACCGGCACCCTGAGCGCGGTGCAGGGGTATCTGGAGCGGCGCAACGTCAACGCTGAAGATTCGGTCAAGCCACTGGCCAGGCCTGCCGCGAACGCCGCGCCGGAGGCCACGCCATGAGACGCCTCTATGTGATCGTGTTCTTCGTGATCGCTGCTACCGCTGCGCTCGGGTTGGCGATTGCCGAACACTCCGGCTATGTGCTGATTGCCTACAAGACCTTCCGTTACGAGTCGAGCCTGTGGGCTACCTTGGCGCTGGTGGCTGTGCTCTGGCTGGTGATCTGGGGCATCAAGTCGCTGGTCGAACTGGTGATGGCTTCCAGTGGCGTGGTCAATCCGTGGTCGCGGCGCAACCGCAGCCGTCGGGTGCAGGTGGCGATCGAACACGGTCAGTTGGACCTGGCCGAGGGACGCTGGGCCAACGCGCAACGGCACTTGTATCGGGCTGCCGAAGCCGAGCGCCAGCCGCTGCTTTACTACCTCGGCGCTGCCCGTGCCGCGAACGAACTGGGTAATTACGAAGAAAGCGACAACTTGCTGGAGCGCGCCCTGGAGCGTCAGCCTCAGGCCGAGTTGGCGATTGCCTTGAGCCACGCCCAGTTGCAGACCGACCGCGGTGATACCGAAGGCGCCCTCGCCACCCTGCAAGCCATGCGTGAACGCCATCCTCATAACGCACAGACCCTGCGTCAGTTGCAGCGCCTGCTTGCGCAGCGTGGTGACTGGTCGGCAGTGATTCGCCTGTTGCCGGAACTGCGCAAGGACAAAATCCTGCCGGCTGCCGAACTCGCCGAGCTGGAGCGTCGGGCCTGGGGGGCGAACCTGTCCCTGGCGGCGCAACGGGAAGCAGACGGAACTGTGGGGAAGCAATCGCTGGAACGTGCCTGGCAGCAACTGACTTCGGCACAGCGTCAGGAGCCGCAACTGGTGCTCGCGTATGCCGAACAGCTGCGGCAACTGGGGGCTCAGGTCGAGGCCGAAGAAGTGCTGCGCACTGCGCTCAAGCGCAGCTACGACAGTCATCTGGCACGACTCTACGGACTGGTTCGCGGCAATGATCCGGTCCGCCAGTTGCAGGCCGCCGAAGGCTGGCTCAAGGACCATCCGGCTGATCCGGGCCTGCTGCTGACTCTGGGGCGTCTATGCCTGCAAAACAGTTTGTGGGGCAAGGCCCGGGACTATCTGGAAAGCAGCCTGCGTGTACAACGCAATCCGGAAGCCTGTGCCGAGCTGGCACGCTTGCTGGCGCAAATGGGCGATGCCGAGCGTAGCAACCAGCTGTTTCAGGAAGGCCTGGGGTTGTTGGATGAGCGCTTGCTCGCGGCCCCTCTGCCAGCGCCGGTCCGCGCTTGAGCCATTCGTTGGCGCCGGGCTCCGGCGCCTGAGCGATGACCTGTGGCGAGGGAGCAATCGCCCTCGCCGCAGTACGATGATCAGTTGAAATTCAGTCGCCAAATTTCGTCGCAGGAAAAGTCCTACAGCGGGCTACATTTTATCCTCTCGCCTGCGTCGGGATTTCCCTACTCCTGTGCTGAAGTCTCTGTGGGCACTTGCCTTGAAAGGCTGTCGCGCTTTCCTCTACCGTAATGGTCTGTCACTACTTTTACGGAAAAGCCATGTCTTTGGCCTGCTCACGCTCCTTGTTTTTCATGGCTTTCATTGCGGGTGCCCTGGCGATGGGCGTTTCCTACTACCTGGAATATGCAGTCGGCCTGCGACCTTGTGGCTTGTGTCTTGTGCAGCGGTTTTGCCTGGCGCTCCTTACCGGCGTCTGCCTGATGGCTTCGGTCCATGGCCCCGGTCGCATCGGAAACGTTCTGTATTGGTTGCTCAGTCTTTGTTGCAGCCTGGCCGGCACTGTCACGGCATGGCGACAAGTCCTGCTGCAAACCCTGCCGGCGGAACAGGTCGCAGTGTGCTCGACGCATCTGGCGGACCTGTTGTCCAACTCGCCGTGGCTATCGGTCGTACAGCAAATGTTCAAGGGCGCTGCCGATTGTGTGGAAATTTCCTGGACGCTGTTCGATCTGAGTCTCACTGAGTGGAGCCTGCTGTTCTTCGTCGCGATGATGATTCTGGCCATTTACCAGTCGCTGCGACTGGTCTGGAGCGGCTATCAGCGACCACTCAGCGGCGAGTCGTCGCACCGGGCCTTTGCGGGCGATTAAACACTTGTATGAACTTTATCGCCTGCGTACCTTGAAGCCAGTGTCGCGCGGGCATAATCTGGCCCGCACGTGTCATTGGAATTATGTTGCTCGATGACGCTCTGCCTGACCGCCCACCGATGTTACAAGAGGCGAGCGGGCATAGAGCAGCTGACCCACAAGGGAAGAGAGATCACCATGCTCGAAAGTTGTCAGAATGCTCAGGAACGCTGGGGCGGAGTGCACCTGCTGATTGATCGCTGGTTGCAGGAACGACACGAACTGATCGGGGCCTATGACGCTCTCGGCGCAAAGCCTGAGGCGCTGGGTGAGAACCGCAAGCCCTTGCAGGAATTCTGCGGCGTGCTTGTCGATTATGTATCGGCCGGGCATTTCGAGATCTACGAGCAGCTGACGGGGGAGGCCAAGGCCTTCAACGACCAGCGTGGCCTGGAGCTCGCCGAGACGATCTATCCGCGTATCGACGTCATCACCGAAAAGCTGCTCGCCTTCAATGACCTGTGTGATGCAGGAAAGTGTGTTGCCGAAGAGTTCAAGACACTCGGCGGACTGTTGCATGAGCGCTTTGAACTGGAAGACTGCCTGATCGAAGTGCTGCATACCGCCCACAAGGAAACTGATTCGGTTCAGGCCTGAAACACTTCCCTGCAAGATCCCGAAACGGCGTGCCAAGGCACGCCGTTTTCTGTTTGCGTTGTCAGCTGGTGGCTCCGCGCAATTCAACTTCGAACACCAGTGGAGTGAACGGAGCAATCACGTCGCCGGCACCGTCGGCGCCATAGGCTTGAGCCGATGGAATCACCAGTCGCCATTTCGCCCCAACCGGCATGTTCTGCAGTGCGCTGCGCCATCCGGCGATCACGCTGTCGAGACTGAACCATTGTGGCTGACTGCTCTGATCGAACACCGTACCGTCGGGCAAGCGACCGATGTACAGCACCTGCACCTTGCCGTTCGGTCCGGGCTTGGCGCCAGTGCCTGGCGTCAACTCGGTCAGCAACACGCCATCGGCCAGTTCGCGCACGCCGGGTCTGGCTTTTTCCGTGGCGAGAAATCGCTGTTCTTTTTCCAGTGCCATTTCGCTTTGCGGCTCGTCTGACTGCATGGCGATCCGGGTTTCATGCTCGTTCAGTATCTGCTGGATCTGCTCGTCCTTCAGCGCTAGCGGCTTGCCCTGATAGGCCTGCTGCAATCCTTCGACCAGTGCCTGGAGCTGCAGGTCGGGAGCCTCCTGGCGCAAGCGTTCGCCAAGGCTTGCGCCCAGGCTGTAAGCGAGATCGTGGGCTTCATTTTCCTGCGTTTTTTCGGCGGCCTGGGCCACCGAAAAAAACACACACAGCGATAAAAAAAGGTAGCGCGACATGAGCTCTCTCCGACCTGAATTGCGGGCGATTATGCCAGCGAGAATATGCGCAACGGTGAACTGCTTTTGCGCCGAGGCAGAAGTTTTTCAAACCTTTGCAACACAGCGCTTTCGATAGTGTCAACATGCCCTAGCGGCGGTTGCTGCAGAGGTCTAGTATGAGCCGCACTCACTTCAGCCAGGAGGTAAACCATGTCGGCCACCAAGAAGCCAGTAAACACTCCGTTGCACTTGCTCCAACAACTCTCGAGCAGCCTGCTCGAGCATCTGGAAACCGCTTGTTCCGAAGCCTTGGCTGATGCTGAAAAGTTGCTCGCCAAACTGGAAAAGCAGCGCGGAAAAGCGCAAGAAAAACTGCACAAGTCCCGTACTAAATTGCAGGACGCTGCGGCAGCCGGAAAAGCCAAGGCGCAAGCCAAGGCCAAGGGCGCAGTGGCCGATCTTGAGGAACTGCTCGATGCCCTCAAGGATCGTCAATCGGAAACCCGCGGCTACATTCTGCAACTCAAGCGCGATGCTCAGGAAAGCCTGAAACTGGCCCAGGGCGTCGGTCGTGTACAAGAGGCTGTCGGCAAGGTGTTGTCCCTGCGTGCGGCCAAGCCTGCTGCGGCACCTGCGAAGAAAGCCGCTGCCAAACCGGCTGCTGCAAAAGCACCGGCCAAGCCTGCTGCTGCAAAACCTGCAGCTGCCAAGCCAGTCGCTAAAACTGCCGCTGCCAAACCTGCTGCCAAACCGGCTGCGAGAAAACCGGCTGCTGCCAGCGCTGCAAAACCTGCGGCTAAAACCACGGCTGCCAAACCAGCCGCCGCACGATCTGCCGCTGCAAGAACCGGTGCTGGCAAACCAGCCGTAGCTAAAACCGCCGCTGCAAAACCAGCAGCTAAACCAGCAGCTAAACCGGCTGCAAAACCAGTAGCCAAAGCAGCTGCAAAACCGGCCGCTAAACCAGCTGCCCGGACCGCTGCGGCGAAACCTGCTGCCAAGCCGGCGGCCAAACCCGTCGCTGCAAAACCAGCAGCCAAGCCCGCTGCCAAACCTGCTGTAAAAGCGGCTGCCAAACCAGCCGCCAAACCAGCTGCAGCGAAACCAGCAGTCGCCGCCAAGCCGGCCGCTGCCAAGCCAGTTGCCGCCAAACCTGCTGCGGCAAAACCCGCTGCAAAACCAGCGGCCAAACCTGCAGTGAAAAAGCCGGTTGCCGCCAAGCCAGCCACCGCACCGGTTGCCAAGCCAGCCAACCCGGCTCCGGCAGCAACGTCTGCTTTAGCAGCAGCCACCTCGACAGCCACGCCAGCGCCAACGCCGGCCGCCGCATCGATCGCAGCAACCACCCCAACCAGCGCTTCCTAAGTGCCGGTTACCGCGACGCGCAGCTGATGCAGCGCGTCGCGGTGCAGGTGGGCGGCACCCGCCGCCGCACCTTCCAGCCAGGCCGATAGATCGGTCTCGGCATCTTGCGGCCAACTCTGCGCTGCTCTCTCGAGCCGCAACAACAGATGCCGCTCGGCTTCCAGCTCCAGTGCCTTCACTTGTTCACGCAGGTTGTGCAAATCGGCGTCTGCCGTGGCAGCGGCCTTCCAGTGTGTGCGCAAGGCGCGTAACGGCCGCACGACATCGGCGTCCCAAGGAACGGCCACACTTCGCAGTTGTTGCAAGCGCTGCTCATCGCAGGCCACGCCTCGCTGTCCCAACCAGGCAGCACACAGCAACAGACACACGTTGATACCCGCCGACTGCAATTGCAGGCATGCCTGCTCAATACCCGGTCGAGCGTAAGTGTTCAGGGAAAAGCTCCACAGGTCAGAGGACATAGTGCTACTCGCGCCAGTTGCGAGCGAAGCTGGTAGACTCCGCCGCCATTATGATTCGACTTCAGAACCTGACTTTACAGCGTGGCCCGCAACGTCTGCTAGAAGACGCCGAGCTGACCCTGCACGCCGGCCAGAAAGCCGGCCTCATCGGTGCCAACGGCGCCGGCAAATCGAGCCTGTTCGCCTTGCTTCGGGGCGAACTGCACCCGGACTCGGGTGATTGCTTCCTGCCGGCCGACTGGCGTATCGCCCACATGCGCCAGGAGGTCGACACCCTCGAGCGCCTGGCGGTCGACTACGTGCTCGATGGCGACCTGCGCCTGCGCCAGGTGCAACGCGACCTGGCGGCAGCCGAAGCGGCCCATGACGGTGCCGCACAGGCCCGCCTGCACTCGGAGCTCGACAGCGCCGACGGTTACACCGCCGACGCCCGGGCGCGCAAGTTGCTGGCCGGCCTGGGGTTCACCAACGAGCAGATGGATCGCCAGGTCGGGGATTTCTCCGGTGGCTGGCGGATGCGCCTGAACCTGGCGCAGGCCTTGATGTGCCCGTCGGACCTGCTGCTGCTCGACGAACCGACCAACCACCTCGACCTCGACGCCATCATCTGGCTCGAAGAGTGGCTCAAGAGTTATCCCGGCACCTTGATGCTGATTTCCCACGACCGGGATTTCCTCGATGCCGTGGTCGACCACATAGCCCACGTCGATCAGCGCAAGATCACCCTGTACCGCGGTGGCTACAGCGCCTTCGAGCGCGCCCGTGCCGAACGCCTGGCCCAGCAACAGCAGGCGTACGAGAAGCAGCAGGTGCAACGTGCGCACATGGAAAGCTACATCGCCCGCTTCAAGGCCCAGGCCACCAAGGCCCGTCAGGCCCAGAGCCGGATCAAGGCACTGGAGCGGATGGAAGAGCTGACCGCTGCCCATGTCGATTCGCCGTTCGACTTTGTCTTTCGTGAATCGCAGAAGATTTCCAGCCCGCTGATCGACCTGTCCGATGCCCGCTTGGGTTACGGCGACAAAGCCGTGCTGGAGAAGGTCAAGCTGCAACTGACCCCGGGTGCGCGAATCGGTCTGCTCGGCCCGAACGGTGCCGGTAAGTCGACCCTGATCAAGAACCTTGCCGGTGAGCTTTCGCCTCTGGCCGGCCGCTTGACCCGTGGCGAGAACACCGTGGTCGGTTACTTCGCCCAGCATCAACTCGATTCTCTGGACTCCAAGGCCAGCCCGTTGCTGCACCTGCAGCGCCTGGCACCAACCGAGCGCGAACAGACCCTGCGCGACTTCCTCGGTGGTTTCGACTTCCGTGGCGCGCGAATCGACGAGCCGGTACTGAATTTTTCCGGTGGCGAGAAAGCCCGCCTGGCGTTGGCCTTGATTGCCTGGGACCGACCGAACCTGTTGCTGCTCGACGAACCGACCAACCATCTGGACCTGGAAATGCGCCTGGCGCTGACCATGGCCCTGCAAGAGTTCAGTGGTGCGGTATTGGTGGTTTCTCACGATCGCCACTTGCTCAAAAGCACCACCGACAATTTCTATCTGGTGGCGGACGGCAAGGTCGAGGAGTTCGACGGCGACCTGGAGGACTACACCCGCTGGCTGGTGGAGTATCGCCAGCGCAACGCCCCGGTCAGCAACACGCCGGTCAACCCGGACAAGACCGACAAGAAAGCCCAGCGTCAGGCCGCTGCTGCGTTGCGTCAGCAACTGGCGCCGCACAAGCGCGAGGCTGACAAGCTCGAAGCCGAACTCGGCAAGCTCCACGAAAAGCTGGCGAAGATCGATGCCAGCCTCGGCGACAGTGACATCTACGAGCCGGCGCGCAAGAACGAATTGCGTGACCTGCTGGCCGAACAGGCCAGGCTGAAGGTGCGTGAGGCAGAGCTGGAAGAAGCGTGGATGGAAGCCCTGGAATTGCTGGAAAGCATGCAGGCGGAGCTGGAGGCACTGTCCTGATGGACGCCTTCAAGATGCCGCTACCGGCGGTGTGGGCCGAGCCGATCTGGCTTGGGGTGCAAATCCTGCTGATCCTTCTGGCCGGCTACATCGCCCAGCGTTTCGTCGCCAAATGCCTGACCCGTCTCGGTGAGCGCTATCCGTTTCCGCCGCAGTTGCTGATGCCGCTGCGCGGTGGTCTGCGCTGGCTGATCATGGGTAGTGCGCTGATTTTCGTCCTGGAGCGACTCGGTGTCTCGGCTACGGTGCTCTGGACCGCGTTGTCTGGTTTCGTCGCGGTCGCGGCGGTGGCGTTTTTCGCCATGTGGAGCGTGTTGTCGAACCTGCTGTGCGCGATCCTGATCTTCACCGTCGGCCCGTTTCGCATCGGTGACGTGGTCGAGTTGGTGGACACCACCGACAAGCCCGGCGTCAAAGGCCGGGTGGTGGCGATCAATCTTCTTTACACCACGCTGGTCGAGGCCGAAGAGCTCGGCACCGGCAGCGCGATGGTGCAGGTGCCCAACAGTTTGTTCTTCCAGCGTTCGGTACGGCGCTGGCGCGGGACGGATGTGTTTCCTTCCAGCGGGTTTGAGAAGTAAGGCTTCTGCTGCCTGATACACCGCGATCGCGAGCAAGTCGGCAGTCGCCATGTCCTACAAAAAATCGGTAGTCATTGGCCCAAAGCCGCATTAGCTTAGACGTCTGTCACGAATCTGAGTCGAGGTGTGCAATGGAGCTTCAAACATGGCTGGCGTTTTTTGCCGCCTGCTGGGTCATCAGCCTGTCTCCCGGTGCCGGCGCCATTGCGTCGATGTCCAGCGGCCTGCAATACGGTTTCTGGCGCGGCTACTGGAACGCCCTGGGCCTGCAACTGGGCCTGGCTTTGCAGATCGCCATCGTCGGTGCCGGTGTCGGCGCCATTCTCACGGCTTCGGCCACGGCCTTCTACGCCATCAAGTGGTTTGGCGTGGCGTATCTGGTTTACCTCGCGATCAAGCAATGGCGTGCGCTGCCCAGCGATATGAGCGATGACGCGGCCCTGCGCCAGATCGGCAAGCCGATGGCCCTGGTGTTCCGTGGGTTTCTGGTGAACATCAGCAACCCGAAGGCGCTGGTGTTCATGCTGGCGGTGCTGCCGCAGTTCATCGACCCCCATGCTCCGCTGCTGATTCAGTATCTGGTGATCGGCGTGACCATGGTTTGCGTCGACCTGATTGTCATGGCCGGCTACACCGGCCTGGCGTCTAAAGTGCTTCGTATGTTGCGAACGCCGAAACAGCAAAAACGCATGAACCGCACCTTTGCCGGGCTGTTCATCGGGGCGGCGGCGTTCATGGCGACGTTGCGCAGGGCTGCCGTTTAAAACGGCGACTTACAAGGAAGGCGACCCTGGAGGTCGCCTTTTTCGTTTGGGGGCAATTCCAGAAACCAATGCAATTACGAAGAAGTATCAACAAAGCTTGAGCGAAACCCGTCTGGCGTTAACAATATGTAACTTCGTATTTCCAATTGAGATTCATTCATGATTGCCCCCCCACGTTTCCTGGCCTGGCTGTTGCTGCCGCTGTTGGCTGCGTGCAGCTTTCAACTGCTGGCCGCACCCGCCGAGGGTGCACCGCAGGCGTTGCACTTGCTCGATTACATCGGCACCGATTACCCGGACACGGTGCAGGCGGGCAGCATCACGGACCAGGCCGGATTTCGCGCGCAGCAAGAATCGGTCAAGACGCTGGGAAGTCTGATTACAGCCATGCCGGCCAAGCCGGAAAAAGCTGCGCTGGAGCAAAGCCTGGCCGCGCTGGGAAATTCCATCGGCGCCCGGCAGGAGGGTACCGAGGTCACTCGCCAGGCCAGGCAACTGGGCGCGAAGCTGGCCGTGGCCTATGAAGTCAGCCAGGCCCCGGTGATTACGCCGGACCCGGCGCGTGGCGCGCCGCTGTATGCTCAGCACTGCTCGGTCTGCCATGGCGATGCAGGGGCCGGCGATGGCCCGGCAGGTGTCGGCATGACGCCGCCGCCTTCTGATCTGCGTGACACTACACGATTGGATCGCCTGAGCCTCTACGCGATCTACAGCACCTTGGGCTTGGGCGTCGAAGGGACTGACATGCCGGCCTTTGCCGATCAATTGGATGATCGTCAGCGTTGGGACCTGGCCACCTATATCGCCAGCTTCAGCGTCGACCCGGCGACGGTCAAGGCTGAAAAGACCTACAACATCGCCGACCTGGCTCGTCAGACCCCGGCCGAAGTACAGGCCGTCGAAGGCCCGCAAGCCGCCGCGACCTTCCGTGCCCAGCGGGCGCAACCGCCGCAGGTCAAGCGTGGCCCGGGGCAACTGCTCGACTACACTGCAGCCACTCTGGACAAAAGCATCGCGGCGTATCGTGCCGGTGAGCATGATCAGGCTTATGACTTATCGGTAGCAGCGTATCTGGAAGGCTTTGAGCTGGTTGAGAGTTCGCTGGATAACATTGACGCCAACGTGCGTAAAGACACTGAAAAATCCCTGATGGCCTACCGTCAGTCGTTGCAGGATGGCCTGCCGGTGAGCGAGGTCGAGCAGCGCCTGGAAGTGGCCAAGGACAAGTTGAAGGCATCGGCCGGCCTGTTGGGCAACGAGGGTTTGAGCTGGTCGCTGAGTTACATTTCCGGTCTGCTGATTCTGCTGCGCGAAGGTCTGGAAGCGATCCTGGTGCTGGCGGCGATCCTTGCTTTCCTGCGTAACACGGATCAACAGGCGGCAGTGCGCAGCGTTAACGTCGGTTGGGGCCTGGCGTTTGTGGCGGGGCTGGGCACCTGGGCGCTGGCAGCCTATGTGATTGATGTCAGCGGTTCACAACGCGAATTGCTGGAAGGTGCGACGGCGTTGTTTGCCAGCGTCATGGTGCTGTGGCTGGGCGTGTGGATGCATGACCGTCGTCACGCGGCGGCCTGGCAGGATTACATCAAGACCAGCCTGGTGGGCGGCGGCGGGCGTTTCGGGTTTGCGACCCTGGCGTTCTTCTCGGTGTATCGCGAGCTGTTCGAAGTGATTCTGTTCTACGAAACCCTGTGGTTGCAGGCGGGGCCCGCGGGGCACAACGCGGTGCTGGCCGGTGGGGCCACGGCGCTGGTGTTGCTGATAGGCCTGGCCTGGGTAATTTTGCGCGGTTCGGCGAAGCTGCCGCTGGCGCTGTTCTTCAGCATCAATGCCGGCCTTTTGTGCGCCTTGTCGGTGGTGTTTGCCGGGCATGGCGTGAAAGCGCTGCAGGAAGCCGGGATCTTCGGTACGCGGCCGGTACCGTTCTTTGACTTTGAATGGCTGGGGATCCATGCCGACGCCTATTCGTTGAGTGCCCAGGCTGTGGCGATCATTGCGATTGTCGTGTTGTACGGTCGTAGCCGGGTGGTTGAGAGGCAGCGGGTGCAGGTTTCTTAAACGGCATTCGCTTCGCTCACTTTCGCGGGCAAGCCACGCTCCCACAGGTTTAGCGTTAACCTGTGGGAGCGTGGCTTGCCTCGGGCGGCGTTCCGGCGATGCTTTTAAACAGAGGAAAAACCAATGCGTGTGTGGATCGATGCCGACGCCTGTCCGCGGGCAGCCAAGGATCTGGTGGTGAAGTTCGCCCTCAAGCGCCAGTTCGAAGTGGTGCTGGTGGCCGGGCAGCCGCAGACCAAGCCGGGGCTGGCCCTGGTCAAGCTGATCGTGGTGCCGAGCGGCCCGGATGCGGCCGATGACTACCTGGTGGAACACGCGGTACCCGGTGAGTTGGTGATCTGCAGCGATGTGCCGCTGGCCGATCGTCTGGTGAAGAAGGGTGTGGCAGCGCTTGACCCGAGGGGCAAGGAGTTTGATGCGCAGAACATGGGCGAGCGGCTGGCGGTTCGCAACCTGTTCACTGATTTGCGCGAACAGGGGCAAATGGGCGGTGGCCCGGCACCCTTTGGCGAGCGTGAGAAGCAGGCGTTCGCCAATGCGCTGGACCGGATTTTGACTCGGCTCACACGCAAAGCCTGACCTTTGCCAAGAGCCCTGTGGGAGCGAGCTTGCTCGCGATAGCGGACTTACAGACAGCATCGATGTTGAATGTGCTGGCCCCATCGCGAGCAAGCTCGCTTGTATGGTAGGACTTGAAGGGGGTCAGGCGTCGTTTTCGTGGGTCAGTTCGAGCACGCGGTCCACGAGTTTGTTGATGCCGGATGCCACCTCACTGATCGATTGCGCCAGCATGTAGGCCGGGGTGCTCACCAGTTTGCGTGCCTTGTCCTCGACGATGTCACTGACCGCGCAATCGGTATGGGTCGCGCCCATCTTGTTCATCGCAGCTGCCGTGTCGGTGTCGTTGCCTATGGTGCAGGTGACGCCAGGGCCGTAGATCTTTGCCGCCAGGGCAGGGGAGATGCACATCAACCCCACCGGTTTTCCGGCCTCGGCAAAGGCTTCGGTCAGTGCCAGGACATCCGGTTGAACGCTGCAGCCGGCGCCTTCGATGGCGAAGTTGGACAGGTTCTTGGCCGAGCCGAAGCCGCCGGGCACGATCAGCGCATCGAACTCATCGACGTTCGCGTCACGGATATCCTTGATGTTGCCCCGGGCAATCCGCGCCGATTCCACCAGCACGTTGCGCGATTCGGGCATTTCTTCGCCGGTCAGGTGGTTGATCACATGCAACTGCGCGATGTTCGGTGCGAAACACTGCACCTGGGCACCGCGCTGGTCCAGGCGCAGCAGGGTGATGACGCTCTCGTGGAGCTCGGCGCCGTCGTACACGCCACAACCGGAAAGGATCACTGCAACTTTTTTGCTCATGGGCTTTTCTCCAGATTCATGGCGTTAAATGTCCACTAATTTGTCCTGCGTTGCCATAGGGTTAATTCACGGCTGCACATAGCATCTGTCCTCAAGATTCCGATCAGGGCGCGTCATGGACTTCATTCTGTATGCGGTGCCATTTTTCTTTGTGCTGATCGCTGCCGAGCTGCTGGCCGACCGTTGGCGCGGGGTGAGCAATTATCGGGTGGCGGACGCGATCAACAGCATCAGCACCGGCGTGCTGTCGACCACCACGGGTCTGTTGACCAAGGGGGTGGGGCTGGTGACCTATGGGTTTGCCCTCAAGCACCTGGCACTGTTCGAACTGTCGGCCGACAGCGCCTGGACATGGGTGTTTGCCTTTGTCTTCTACGATTTCTGCTACTACTGGCTGCACCGCATGGGCCACGAGCGCAACATCCTCTGGGCCGCCCATTCGGTGCATCACCAGAGCGAGGACTACAACCTGTCCACGGCGTTGCGCCAGACCAGTACCGGCTTCCTGCTGGGCTGGATCTTCTATCTGCCGATGGCGGTGTCCGGCGTGCCGCTGCTGGTGTTCGTCAGCGTCGCGGCGCTGAACCTGCTGTACCAGTTCTGGGTGCACACCCGGCACATTCCCAAGATTGGCTGGTTCGAATGGTTCTTTGTCACACCGTCCAATCATCGGGCCCACCATGCACAGAACGCTCTCTACATGGATCGCAACTACGGCGGTGTGTTCATTATTTGGGACCGTCTGTTCGGTTCGTTCCAGGAAGAAGACGAAAACGAGCCGGTGATCTTCGGCGTGACCACGCCGCTGGCGAGCTGGAACCCCGTGTGGGCGAACGTGCAGTTCTACGCGCAGTTGTGGGCCGATGCGCGGCGTGCCGAAAGCACCTGGGACAAGCTGCGGATCTGGTTCATGCGCACCGGCTGGCGCCCGGCGGACGTGGCGGCCAGATACCCGATGAACAAGCCGGACCTGAGCCAGTTTCGCAAATTCGAGGTAGCACTGGACGGGCGTCAGCAGCTCTACGTCCTCTTGCAGTTCTGCATCTACATCGCGCTGGGCAGTTACCTGATGAATCTTGAGTCGAAGCTGCCAGTCGCCGCCCTGGTGTCGGGCTGGGGAACGGTGGCGTTCGGTCTGTTTGTGCTGGGCGTGGCCCTGGAGAATCGCCCGTGGGCGTTGAAGCTGGAACTGGTGCGGCTGGCGTCGAATCTGCCATTGGCATGGCTGGCCCCGATGGTGGGGCTGTGGCCGGCCAGCGCGCTGGGCTGGGTCGGCCTGCTCAGTTACAGCCTGTTGAGCGGCGTCGGTCTCTACTGTTGCAGGAGCCGCATCACTCGGTTGGCGTCGTAGGGCCTTCGGTGTTGGTTCGCACAGCTTTCAGGGCTTGTTCGTCGGCGTAGACCTGCTTGGCCAGGCGGGCATTCTTGAAGCGCCGACGCAGCCACAGCACGAAGCCCAGGACCAGCAGCGCACCGAGTACCCATAGCTCGTACTTCTTCACACTGCCGAGCATGCCTTCGAGCACGGCGCCGAAATGGTATGCGGCGGCCGCCAGGGCTGTGGCCCAGATCGCTGCGCCAATGCCGTTGAGCAGCAGGTAACGGCCCGGCGGATAACCTGACAGCCCGATGGCCACCGGCATGACCGTGCGCAAACCGTAGACGAAGCGGAAGCTCAGCACCCAGATGTCCGGGTGCTTGCGAATGTGTTCCAGCGCCCGGTCACCCATCATCTGCCAGCGCGGTTTGCGCGCCAGCAGTTTGCGGCCGTGCTTGCGCCCCAGGAAATACCACAGCTGGTCGCCGGCATAGCTGCCGAAGAAGGCCACGACCACCACCAGGTTGATGTCCATGTATCCACGGAACGCGAGGAAGCCCGCGAGTACCAGGATGGTTTCGCCTTCGAAGAACGTGCCTAGAAAAAGGGCAAAGTAGCCGAAGTCATGCAGAAATTGTTGGAGCATTGTCTGGGTGCTGGCGAAATGAACGCGCAGCCTAACCCTTCGGGCACATTCAGGAAAGTGTCCAAATGTGTCTCGACGTGAACATTTCCTACAACGACAATGGAATGCGGCTATAGGGGGCGTTCTCAATTAGTTTCCCCGCCGCGCCGGGTCTGCTGTTGTGCAGGGCAAGGCGCGAGAAGCGTAGTTTGGTCATTCCAAATCAGCTTCGAGCAACGCAGCCCTGCACAACAGCAGGCCCGGCCCTTCGGGTTGTGCCTTAAAGCGGGCCAGGCTGCGTTGCAGGCCTTGGAAAGGGAACAACCATTCCCAGCGGCCTGCGCCTTGCCTGGCCCGCTTTAAGGCGACAACGCGGCGGGGAAACTAATTGAGAACGCCCCCTAGTCACAGGGATGCACACAACTGTAATACGTTCGTCATAATGGCCGCTTATAACTGTCACGCTCGCCCGTAAGCGCGGGCTCAGGAGTCTGCCGTGAGCTTTACCCCCGCCAACCGTTTGTTCCCCGCAACCCGCCTGCGCCGCAATCGTCGTGACGACTTTTCGCGTCGCCTGGTGCGTGAAAACGTCCTGACCGTCGATGACCTGATCCTGCCGGTGTTCGTACTGGACGGTGAAAACCGTCGCGAAGCGGTGGCTTCGATGCCGGGCGTCGAACGCCTGACCATCGACCTGTTGCTGGAAGAAGCGGCCAAGTGGGTCGAGCTGGGGATTGCGGCGCTGGCGCTGTTCCCGGTGACACCCGCGGAACTCAAGTCCCTGGACGCCGCCGAAGCGTGGAACCCCGAAGGCATCGCCCAGCGCGCGACCCGTGCGCTGCGTGCGCGATTCCCTGAGCTGGGCGTGATCACCGACGTTGCCCTGGACCCGTTCACCACCCACGGCCAGGACGGCATTCTTGATGAAGAAGGCTACGTGCAGAACGACATCACCGTCGACGCACTGGTCAGGCAAGCCCTGTCCCACGCCGAAGCCGGCGCTCAGGTCGTGGCGCCATCGGACATGATGGACGGTCGCATCCAGGCGATCCGCGAAGCCCTCGAAGTGGCCGGTCACGTCAACGTGCGGATCATGGCCTACTCGGCCAAGTACGCCAGTGCCTATTACGGCCCGTTCCGCGATGCGGTCGGTTCGGCGCTGAACCTGGGCAAGGCCAACAAGGCCTCCTATCAGATGGACCCGGCCAACAGCAACGAAGCCTTGCACGAAGTGGCGGCGGACTTGTCAGAAGGTGCAGACATGGTCATGGTCAAGCCGGGCATGCCGTACCTGGACATCCTGTGCCGGGTAAAAGAAGAATTCAAAGTGCCGACGTTTGTTTATCAAGTCAGCGGCGAATACGCCATGCACATGGCGGCGATCCAGAATGGCTGGTTGAGCGAAGGGGTTATCCTCGAGTCCTTGACCGCTTTCAAACGTGCAGGGGCTGATGGCATCCTGACGTACTTTGCCGTTCGTGCCGCTCAATTGTTACGAGAGCAAAAATAGCCCTCCCAGGAACATTCGATGAATACCGAAGTACTCACTGAAGTTGCCGTAAAAGACGCTCAACCTGTGGTGGAGCAAGTCGACGAGACCCCGCCGGAGCTGGAGCCAGCTCCGCCCGCGGCGGTCGTCGAAACCGCCGTGACAGCGCCAGCGCCAGCGCTGGCCATTCCCGGCCTGGATGACAGCAGCCTGTACATCCACCGCGAGCTCTCGCAACTGCAGTTCAACATCCGCGTGCTGGAGCAGGCGCTGGACGAGTCCTATCCATTGCTGGAGCGGCTGAAGTTTCTGTTGATCTTCTCCAGCAACCTGGACGAGTTCTTCGAAATTCGGGTCGCCGGCCTCAAGAAGCAGATCACCTTCGCCCGTGAACAGGCCGGCGCCGATGGTCTGCAACCGCATCAGGCGCTGGCGCGCATCAGCGAACTGGTCCACGGTCACGTCGATCGCCAGTACGCGATCCTCAACGACATTCTGTTGCCGGAACTGGAAAAACATCAGGTCCGCTTCATCCGTCGCCGTAACTGGACGACCAAGCTCAAGACCTGGGTCCGCCGCTATTTCCGTGACGAGATCGCACCGATCATCACCCCGATCGGCCTCGACCCGACGCACCCGTTCCCGTTGCTGGTGAACAAGAGCCTGAACTTCATCGTCGAACTCGAAGGCATCGATGCCTTTGGCCGCGATTCCGGCCTGGCGATCATCCCGGCGCCACGCCTGCTGCCGCGCATCATCAAGGTGCCGGAAGAAGTTGGCGGCGCTGGCGACAACTATGTATTCCTGTCGTCGATGATCCACGCTCACGCCGATGACCTGTTCCAGGGCATGAAGGTCAAGGGTTGCTACCAGTTCCGCCTGACCCGTAACGCCGACCTGGCGCTGGACTCCGAAGACGTCGAAGACCTGGCCCGCGCCTTGCGCGGCGAACTGTTCTCCCGTCGCTATGGCGATGCGGTGCGTCTGGAAGTGGCCGACACCTGCCCGAAGCACCTGTCCGATTACCTGCTCAAGCAATTCAACCTGAGCGAGTCGGAGTTGTATCAGGTCAACGGTCCGGTGAACCTGACGCGACTGTTCAGCATCACTGGCCTGGACAGCCAGCGCGAGCTGCAATACCTGCCGTTCACCCCGCAGATTCCGAAACTGTTGCAGAACAGCGAGAACATTTTCAGTGTGATCAGCAAGCAGGACATCCTGCTGCTGCACCCGTTCGAGTCGTTCACCCCGGTAGTCGACCTGCTGCGCCAGGCCGCCAAGGACCCACACGTTCTGGCGGTGCGCCAGACCCTGTACCGTTCCGGCGCCAACTCGGAAATCGTCGATGCGCTGGTGGATGCTGCGCGTAACGGCAAGGAAGTCACGGCGGTGATCGAATTGCGTGCGCGGTTCGACGAGGAATCCAACCTGCAACTGGCCAGCCGTCTGCAAGCGGCCGGTGCGGTGGTGATCTACGGCGTGGTCGGCTTCAAGACCCACGCCAAGATGATGCTGATTTTGCGGCGCGAGGCCGGTGAAATCGTGCGTTACGCGCACCTCGGCACCGGTAACTACCACGCCGGCAACGCCCGCCTGTATACCGACTACAGCCTGCTGACCTCCGACGACGCCTTGTGCGAAGACGTCGGCAAACTGTTCAGCCAGTTGATCGGCATGGGTAAGACGCTGCGCATGAAGAAACTGCTGCACGCGCCGTTCACCCTGAAGAAGGGCATGCTCGACATGATTGCCCGGGAAACCCAGTTCGCCCTCGACGGCAAACCGGCGCACATCATTGCCAAGTTCAACTCGCTGACCGATCCGAAGATCATCCGCGCGCTGTACAAGGCCAGCCAGTCAGGCGTGCGCATCGATCTGGTGGTGCGTGGCATGTGCTGCCTGCGGCCGGGCATCGCCGGGGTTTCCCACAACATCCATGTGCGCTCGATCATCGGCCGCTTCCTGGAGCACACCCGGGTCTTCTATTTCCTCAACGGTGGCGACGAGCAGATGTTCCTGTCCAGTGCCGACTGGATGGAACGCAACCTCGACAAGCGCGTCGAGACTTGCTTCCCGGTGGAGGGCAAGAAGCTGATCATGCGGGTCAAGAAAGAGCTGGAGTTGTATCTGACCGATAACACCCACAGTTGGAGCCTGCAGTCGGACGGTCGTTACATCCGTAACACACCGACCGGCAACCAGAACCCGCGCAGCGCCCAGGCGACGTTGCTGGAGCGTTTGGGCAGTCCGATCCTGGCGGTTCGTTAACGCCATCAACCTGTGGGAGCGAGCTTGCTCCCACAGGGTTAGTTGGCGTTTGCAGAATCGCAGACAAAAAAAGGCCTTCCGAAGAAGGCCTTTTTCAATTTCAGCGAGCGGTCAACACGATGTCGACGCGGGTCAGCCATTGCGCTTCGATTTCGAAGTCGGCCTGGGTCAGCTGGTTTTCATCCAGCCAGTTCTCCGGGAACACCACTTCGAGGCTATTGCCGTGGGCGTTCAGCTCCACCTGGGGCATTTGCTGGGTGCCACGGATGTGGTGGAACAGGATCGCAAAGCGCAGCAGCACGCACAGGCGAATCAGCTTGATGCCGTCATCGCCGAAATCGGCGAACTTGTCCTTGGGAATGTTGCGTCGGTGGCCGCGTACCAGCAGTGCGAGCATCAACTGGTCTTCGCGGGAGAACCCGGCGAGGTCCGAGTGCTCGATCAGGTAGGCGCCGTGCTTGTGGTACTGGTAGTGAGCGATGTCCAGGCCCACCTCATGGACCTTGGCCGCCCAGCCGAGCAGTTCGCGCCAGACGCCGTCTTCCAGGTCCCAGTCCTCGGCCACCTGGTCGAACGCATGTAGTGCCTTGCGCTCGACCCGTACCGCTTGTTCCTGATCGACGTGGTAGCGCTCCATCAGCGAAGTGAGCGTACGTTCGCGCACGTCTTCGTGATGATGACGGCCCAGCAGGTCATAGAGCACGCCTTCGCGCAGGGCGCCTTCGCAGTGGTCCATGCGTTGCAGTTCGAGGGAGTCGAAGATGGCTTCGAGGATCGCCAGGCCCGCTGGAAAAATTGCCCGGCGATCCGGTTTGATACCTTCGAAATCGATTTTTTCGACGTCGCCCAGCTTGATCAGTTTGCGCTTGAGCCAGGCCAGGCCTTCGGCGTTGACCTCGCCGGTACCATGGCCGCCGGCCTTCAACGCCAGACCGATGGCGCGGATGGTGCCCGAGGAGCCGATGGCTTCATCCCAGGTCAGGCGGTGCAGGGCGTGCTCGATGCTCATGATCTCCAGCCGCGCCGCAGTGTACGCCTGGGCGTAACGGGCCGGGGTGATCTTGCCGTCCTTGAAATAGCGCTGGGTGTAGCTGACGCAACCCATCTGCAGGCTTTCGCGCAGCAGCGGTTCGAAGCGCTGGCCAATGATGAATTCGGTACTGCCGCCACCGATATCGGCCACCAGGCGCTTGCCGGGGGTATCGGCGAGGGTGTGGGACACGCCGAGGTAGATCAGGCGCGCTTCTTCACGGCCGGAAATGACTTCCACCGGGTGGCCGAGAATTTCTTCGGCGCGACGGATGAATTCGGCGCGGTTGCGGGCTTCACGCAGGGCGTTGGTACCCACGATTCGCACGGCGCCGGTGGGCATGCCGCTGATCAGTTGGGCGAAGCGCTTGAGGCAGTCGAGCCCGCGCTGCATCGATTCTTCGTTGAGATGGCGCTCTTCGTCGATGCCGGCGGCCAGCTGAACCTTCTCCCCGAGACGCTCGAGAATACGGATCTCGCCGTTCTGGGCCTTGGCCACGACCATGTGAAAACTGTTGGAGCCCAGGTCGATTGCGGCGATCAGGGACAGATTCTTGGCTTTGGATTGCGGCATGGTCTGGGGTCTCGGTCGATAACCTCGACATCGTGCCACGATCAAAGGCTGGCGCCAACGCGTAGGAGCTGCCGAAGGCTGCGATCTTTTACCTCAGGGGCATTCGTGGCGTTGCAGATGGCCTCTTCGCGGGCAAGCCCGCGAAGGCGGCCTCAAAGGCACTCAATATCCTTCAGCCTGCTGCTTCCACCGTCCCGATGAAATTCGCCAGCTCCGCCGTCTGGGGGTTGGCGAACAGTAGTTTCGGATCCCCAACCTCATGCACCTTGCCCTGGTGCATGAACACCAACTTGTCCCCAACCTCCCGGGCGAAGCGCATTTCGTGGGTGACCATGATAAGCGTCATGCCTTCGCTGGCCAGTTGCCGGACCACGCTCAGCACTTCATTGACCAGTTCCGGGTCCAGCGCCGAGGTGATTTCGTCGCACAGCAAAACCTTCGGCGACATCGCCAGTGCCCGGGCAATCGCCACCCGCTGTTGCTGCCCACCGGACAGCCGATCAGGAAAGGCATCGAACTTTTCCCCCAGCCCGACCCTTTCCAGCATCTGCCGCGCCAATTCGGCGGCCTTGGCTTTCGGCACTTTCTGCACCACTTGCGGCGCGAGCATGACGTTCTCACCCACGGTCAGGTGCGGGAACAGGTTGAACTGCTGGAACACCATGCCGACTTTCTGCCGCAGGCTGCGCAGGTCGGCGCGGGCGGCGTCGAGGTACTCGCCGTCGACTTCGATCACGCCGTCGTTGATCGACTCCAGGCCGTTGAGGGTGCGCAGCAAAGTGGACTTGCCCGAGCCGCTGCGACCGATGATCGCCACCACCTGGCCTTCCTCGATGCTCAGGTCGATGCCTTTGAGCACATGGTGATCGCCATAATATTTATGCAGGGCGGAAATTCTAAGCAGAGGCATGCAGTCTCCTTTCCAGGTAGCGCGCACTGAGCGACAAGGGGTAGCAGAGCAGGAAATAGCCGAGGGCGACGAGGCCGTAGACCATGAAGGGTTCGAAGGTGGCGTTGGCGAGCATGCCGCCGGTCTTGGTCAACTCGGTGAAGCCGATGATCGAGGTCACGGCGGTGCCTTTGACCACCTGCACCGAAAACCCCACTGTCGGCGCCACGGCGATGCGCAGGGCCTGAGGCAGGATCACATGGCGCAATTGCTCCAGAGGGGTCAGCGCCAGACTCGATGAGGCTTCCCATTGGCCGTTTGGAATCGAATCGACGCAACCGCGCCAGATCTCCGCCAGATAAGCGCTGGTGAACAACGTCAGTGCAATCGCCGCCGCCATCCACGGCGAAATCTCTATCCCGGCCAATGCCACGCCGAAAAACACCAGGAACAGCTGCATCAATAGCGGTGTGCCCTGGAACAGTTCGATGTAGGTACGGGCGAAACTACGCGGCAGGGATTTTTTCGAGATACGCATGACCATGATCAGCAAGCCAATCAGCCCGCCGCCAATGAACGCCACCAGTGACAGCGCCAGCGTCCATTGCAGTCCCATGAGCAGGTTGCGCACGATGTCCCAGAAGGTGAAGTCGCTCATCGGCTGCTCCTTGCAATGAAGCGGTGGCCTATCCAGTTCAGCAACTGGCGGATCAGCAGCGCCATGCACAGATAGAGCAAGGTAGTCAGGGCATAGGTTTCAAAGGCGCGGAAGTTGCGCGATTGAATGAAGTTGGCGGCGAAGCTCAGCTCCTCCGTCGCAATCTGCGAACACACCGCCGAGCCGAGCATGACGATGATGATCTGGCTGCTCAGGGCCGGCCAGACCTTGCCCAGGGCCGGTAGCAGCACCACATGGCGGAACGCCTCGAAGCGCGTCATCGCCAGTGCCGCCGCGGCTTCCAGCTGACCCCGGGGGATCGCCTGGATGCCGGCGCGGATGATCTCGGTGGAGTAGGCGCCGAGGTTGATGACCATCGCCAGCACCGCCGCCTGCCATTCGGAAATTTGCACGCCCAGGGACGGCAAGCCGAAGAAGATGAAAAACAACTGCACCAGGAATGGCGTGTTGCGGATCAACTCGACGTAGACCGCGAAAATTCCCGCGAAAGGCCGAATGTTCCACGCCCGCACCAGCGCCCCGACGATGCCCAGTCCCACGCCGAGCACAGCGCCGATGGCGGTCAGCTCAAGGGTGAACAACGCACCGCGCAGCAATAGGTCGGTGTTGTTCACCACCGGCAGGAAATCGAACTGATAAGCCATAAAACGTCTCCAGCACGCCGACTCAGAGATCGGCCGGCAACGGCTCTTTCAGCCAGGTCAGGGCGTTCTTTTCCAGCGCGCCGTCACTCTTGGCGGTCACGAGGATCTGGTTGACCTTGTCCAGCAGCGCCGGCTCGTTCTTGTTGACGCCGACGTAGACCGGCGAATCCTTGAGCTTCACTTTCAGCGCCGGCACGCGTTTCGGGCTTTTCTCGCTGATCGCGACCATCACCACGTTGCCGCTGGCGATCAGGTCGACTTGTCCGGCCAGGTACGCGGCAATGGTCGAGTTGTTGTCTTCGAAACGCTTGATGGTCACGCCTTCGGGGGCGACCTTGGTCAGTTCGATGTCTTCGATGGCACCACGGGTGACGCTGATGGTCTTGCCCTTGAGATCGTCCAGGCCCTTTATGTCGGCGTCTGGCGGACCGAACACGGCGAGGTAGAACGGCGCGTAGGCACGGGAGAAGTCGATGACTTTTTCGCGTTCCGGGTTCTTGCCGAGGCTGGAGATCACCAGGTCGACCTTGCCGGTGGTGAGGAAGGGGATGCGGTTGGTGCTGTTGACCGGGGTCAGTTCGAGTTTGACCTTGAGCTGGTCGGCCAGCAGTTTCGCGGTGTCGATATCGAGGCCGCGGGGTTTCATGTCCGGGCCGACCGAGCCGAAGGGCGGGAAGTCCTGGGGCACGGCCACCTTGAGGACGCCGCGCTTGACCACATCCTCCAGACCGTCGGCGTGGGCGGGTGCCTGGTTCAGCATCAGGCTGGCAAACAGGGCGGCGAGGAGGGCGCTGTAACGCTGGGTCATGGCAAATCTCCGGATCGGCAAGAAGTGATTTCTGCGGATCGACAGAGCATGGGCCATGCCAACATGGGGTCTTGAGGGCGCCAGGGCGCGGTTTTGCTGGTGTCGTACGGTCTTACTGGTCTGAACAGTCGGGTTGCGTTTCGCACCCCGATGGCGCAGCCGTGAAAATCACCGAACCCCCATGGGGCACGACTTGCCGGGCGTCGCGAATAGCTTTACAACTGAGCGCACATTGGCCTGGTTCGTCTGGAAAACCATGAACTCGATCTCCCGCGCCGTACCTGAAGTGGCGCTGCAAGCCATCCGTAAACTGATTACCGAACAGGGCTTCGGGCCGGGGGATGCCTTGCCTTCGCAACGGGACCTGGCGGTGCAACTGGGGGTCAGTCGGGCGTCGCTGCGCGAGGCGTTGTCATCGCTGAGTGCGCTGGGGGTCATCAGCATCCAGCCGGGCAAAGGCGTATTCGTGCAGTCGCCGGTGGAGCTGCCGCGTGGCGATGCAGCGCCGGGCTGGCCGTTCGCGGCGCAGGCTTCGCCGCTGGACATCTTCCAGTTGCGCTATGCGCTGGAAGGGTTTGCGGCGGGGTTGGCGGCCGTAACCTTGAGCACCGACGAACTGGATGCGCTGGAAGACAATGTCGCCGCCATGCGTAACGAACTGAAGTCCGGCGACTTCGAAGCCGCGGCCCGCCTGGATTTCGAATTCCACCGCCGCATCCTGCTGGCCAGCGGCAATCAGGCGATGCTGAGCATCCTGACTGCCAGCGCCGACATCTTCCTGGAGAGTCAGAAGCTACCGTTCATCCGGGTCGAACGTGCCATGGAAACCTGGCAGGAACACCGTAAAATCCTTCGTGCGCTGGCCCGTCGAGCGTCTGGCGCCGCGCAAAAGGCTATGCAAGAGCACGTACGCAATGCCGCGCTGCGTACCGGAATCGCGTTCATCGCTCCCGTCGCTTCATGACCTGAGCTATACCCAAACTCATGAATCACCATAGCGAGACTCAATCATCTGCACCTTCCTGAACGAGGGAAGGACCGCTATGATGGGCCACGTTTTTTTGCTTACAACCTGGAGAATTCCATGAGCAGCGATCTTATCAAACACGTTAGCGACGCTAGCTTCGAGGCCGACGTACTCAAGGCCGAAGGCGCTGTACTGGTCGACTACTGGGCTGAATGGTGCGGCCCTTGCAAAATGATCGCTCCGGTTCTGGACGAAATTGCCGAGACTTACAAAGGCAAGCTGACCGTTGCCAAGCTGAACATCGACGAGAACCAGGAAACCCCGGCCAAGCACGGCGTGCGCGGTATCCCGACCCTGATGCTGTTCAAGAACGGCAACGTTGAAGCGACCAAGGTCGGCGCACTGTCGAAGTCGCAACTGGCTGCCTTCCTCGACGCCAACATCTAAGCGTCGCTGCAAAGTGTCCTGAAAAAGCCCCGCAAATAGCGGGGCTTTTTGCGTATTCAGGGCTAGACGCTCCTAAACTCAGGTGGTACATTCGGCCCCGCACTGGTTTCTCCATTGCCCCCTGCTAGCCGTCGCCGACGCACTCCTTTTCGAATAAGTACGCGATCCTGTCGCCTTCTCTGCGGCGCGGCCTCATTAAGCCAAAAGCTTAATTTCCCCCCTCCATAAATGATTACGTCATTCCTATATGAATCTGACTGAACTCAAGCAAAAGCCGATTACCGAACTGCTCGAATTGGCCGAACAGATGGGCATAGAAAATATGGCCCGTTCGCGCAAGCAGGACGTGATTTTCTCCCTGCTCAAGAAGCACGCGAAAAGCGGTGAGGAAATCTCCGGTGATGGCGTGCTGGAGATTCTCCAGGACGGCTTCGGCTTCCTGCGCTCCGCTGACGCTTCCTATCTCGCCGGCCCAGACGATATCTACGTCTCGCCGAGCCAGATCCGTCGCTTCAACTTGCGCACCGGTGACACCATCGTTGGCAAGATCCGCCCTCCAAAGGAAGGCGAGCGTTATTTCGCGCTGCTCAAGGTCGACACGATCAACTACGACCGTCCGGAAAACGCGAAGAACAAGATTCTCTTCGAGAACCTGACCCCGCTGTTCCCGACCGTGCGCATGAAGATGGAAGCCGGTAACGGCTCCACCGAAGACTTGACCGGTCGTGTCATCGACCTGTGCGCCCCGATCGGCAAAGGCCAGCGCGGCCTGATCGTTGCACCGCCGAAAGCCGGCAAGACGATCATGCTGCAGAACATCGCGGCGAACATCGCACGTAACAACCCTGAAGTTCATCTGATCGTATTGCTGATCGATGAACGTCCGGAAGAAGTGACCGAAATGCAGCGCACCGTGCGCGGCGAAGTGGTTGCCTCGACGTTCGACGAGCCGCCAACCCGCCACGTGCAGGTTGCCGAAATGGTGATCGAGAAGGCCAAGCGCCTGGTCGAGCACAAGAAAGACGTGGTGATCCTGCTCGACTCCATCACCCGTCTGGCCCGTGCCTACAACACCGTGATCCCGAGCTCCGGCAAGGTACTGACCGGTGGTGTCGATGCCCACGCCCTGGAGAAACCGAAACGTTTCTTCGGCGCCGCGCGGAACATCGAAGAAGGCGGCTCGCTGACCATCATCGCCACCGCGCTGGTTGAAACCGGCTCGAAGATGGACGAAGTGATCTACGAGGAATTCAAAGGCACCGGCAACATGGAACTGCCGCTGGATCGCCGTATCGCTGAAAAGCGCGTCTTCCCGGCCATCAACATCAACCGTTCCGGCACCCGCCGCGAAGAGTTGCTGACTGCCGACGACGAGCTGCAGCGCATGTGGATCCTGCGCAAGCTGCTGCACCCGATGGATGAAGTGGCTGCCATCGAGTTCCTGGTCGACAAGCTGAAAACGACCAAGACCAACGACGAATTCTTCCTGTCGATGAAACGCAAGTAACATCGCCCGTTGAGTTCAAGAGAATGGCGCCCCGGTGGGGCGCCATTTTTTTTGCCCGCACTTTTTTGCCCGGGCCATGGGAGGTTTTTGATTGGCCAAGGTCAGTTACTTGGCAATTCAACCAGGCGCGTTTGCAGTCATCTCCGGGGACGATGCCCAAGCGCGCCGAAAACAACGATCTGAATGGTTTAATGTTTATGAGCTCACTGGCTTATCGACGGGATATCGACGGCTTGCGCGCAGTGGCGGTGATCGCTGTCGTGCTGTTTCATTTTGGTGTTCCGGGGTTTACCGGCGGCTTTGTCGGCGTGGACGTGTTTTTCGTGATTTCCGGTTACCTGATCACCTCGATCATCTGGAATCAGCGCCAGGCCGGGCAATTCAGCTTTGTCGATTTCTGGGCCCGGCGTGCGCGGCGGATTTTGCCGGCGTTGTTCGCGATGATCATCGCGGTGCTGGCGGTCGGCTGGTTTTTGCTGGCACCGAAGGATTACGAAGAGCTGGGGCGATCGGTGCGTTACCAGGTGATGTTCGTGTCCAACATCCTGTTCATGCGCCAGGACGGCTATTTCGATGTCGCCTCCGATCTCAAACCCCTGCTGCACACCTGGTCGCTGGCCGTGGAGGAGCAGTTTTACATCGTCTTCCCGTTGCTGCTGACACTGCTGTCGAGCCGTCTCAAGCATCGGCGACTGACGCTGTTCGGCGTATTGCTGCTGTCCTTTGGCTTGAGCGTGTGGGCCGTCGCCCATCATCCGGAAAAAGCCTTCTTCCTGTTGCCGATGCGTGCGTGGGAGCTGTTGGCCGGAGCGATGCTGGCGGTCGCGCCCAAGTCTGCGTGGCGTCTCAAGCCGATGGCGGCGCAGTGGCTGAGCCTGCTGGGCATGGTGCTGATCCTGCTGGCGGTGTTCGGTTATGACAAGGCCACGCCATTCCCGGGCGTCGCGGCGTTGTTGCCGGTGCTGGGTGTGGTGCTGCTGATTCTGGCCAACGGTCATCGTGAAACCTGGATTGGTCAGTTTTTGAGCAGTCGGATAATGGTCGGCCTCGGCCTGGTTTCTTATTCCTGGTACCTGTGGCACTGGCCGGTGTTCGTATTCTCCCGCTATGCCAGCATCGGTGAGCCGAGTGCTTTCGACAGTGCCGGGTTGATTCTGCTGACGCTGTTGCTGGGTTATCTGTCCTGGAAATTTGTCGAAACCCCGTTTCGTGAGCGTCGCCTGCTTGCCGGACGCCGGCAGATCCTGCTCGCCAGTGCATGCGGTGTCCTGGTGCTCGGCCTGGCCGGGCAGACCTTGCGCTGGACCGACGGCTTGCCGTGGCGTCTGTCTGACCAGGCCTTGCAATACGCCAAGGCTCGCGAATGGCGACCGGAGCTGATGGCCTGCCTGGCCGATGACAAGACGCCGGATGACAAGTTGTTCTGCCGTTATGGCGCACAAAATCGCCTGCCCCCAGCGCTTGTCTGGGGCGATAGCCATGCCACGGCGTTGATTCCGGTTTTCGACGAGGGTGCCAAGGCCCATGGCGTCAACGTGATCCTCGCCAGTTCTGCTGGTTGTTTGCCAGTCGATGGCCTGGAGCACGATGCGCGTTGTGCGCGGTTCAACCGGCGCGTTGAACAGGCCTTGATGCCGCAAGCTGTCGGCGATGTGGTGTTGGTCGCGCACTGGAGCCTGTACCTCTATGGCGACGGCAAAGGTGACTTGGGCCACGCACTGAAAAGCGCTGACGGGCACTACGACCGCGCCAGCGCCGAACAACGTCTGGCCGATGGCTTGCGTGCGCGAGTCGCGCAATTGCGTGCCGGCGGGCATCGGGTCTGGCTGGTAAAAGAGGTGCCGTTGCAGGCCTTCAGCCCTCCGTATCGCCTCACCCGTCTGGCAATGCTGGACCGTCCGGTCGACGATGTCGGGCTGGCGCTCGCAGAGCACCACAAGCGCCAGGCATTCATCAGTCGATTGTTTGCACAACTGGCGCAAGACCCGGCGGTACAGGTGCTGGATCCGGCGCCAAGGCTGTGTGACGCGAGCGGCCTGTGCCGCGCCGAACGCAGCGGCTACTCGTTGTACACCGATAACAATCACCTCTCGGAAGTCGGTGCGCGGTTCGTGGCGCCGATCCTCGAACCGCTGTTTGTCAGTCTGCAGCCGGGGCAAACCCGGGGTAATGCATCCAGATAAGCAGCGATAAGCTGCCAGCGGCCAGCAGAGCAGGTAGGATGTACGCCTATTTTTCGGGTGCCATCATCAAATGAAATTCAAGGATCTTCGGGATTTCGTGCAGCAGCTTGAGCAGCGCGGAGAGTTGAAACGCATCCAGATCCCCGTCTCTCCAGTGCTGGAGATGACCGAGGTGTGTGATCGCACACTGCGTGCCAAAGGCCCGGCGCTGTTGTTCGAAAAGCCGACAGGCTATGACATCCCGGTGCTCGGCAACCTGTTCGGCACCCCCGAGCGGGTCGCCATGGGCATGGGTGCCGAGTCGGTCAGCGAGCTGCGCGAAATCGGCAAGCTGCTTGCGTTCCTCAAGGAGCCCGAGCCGCCGAAAGGCTTGAAGGATGCCTGGTCCAAGCTGCCGATCTTCCGCAAGATCATTTCGATGGCGCCGAAAGTCGTCAAGGACGCGGTGTGCCAGGAAGTGGTCATCGAAGGCGACGACGTCGACCTGGCCATGCTGCCGGTACAGACCTGCTGGCCGGGCGATGTCGGTCCGCTGATCACCTGGGGCCTGACCGTCACCAAAGGCCCGAACAAGGATCGCCAGAACCTCGGCATTTATCGTCAGCAGGTGATTGGTCGCAACAAAGTCATCATGCGCTGGCTGAGCCACCGTGGCGGCGCGCTGGATTACCGCGAGTGGTGCGAGAAGCACCCGGGCCAGCCGTTCCCGGTTTCCGTGGCCCTGGGTGCGGACCCGGCGACCATCCTCGGTGCCGTGACCCCGGTGCCCGACAGCCTTTCCGAATACGCCTTCGCCGGCCTGTTGCGCGGTAACCGCACTGAGCTGGTGAAGTGCCGCGGCAACGACCTGCAAGTGCCGGCCACCGCCGAAATCATCCTCGAAGGCGTAATCCATCCGGGCGAGATGGCCGATGAAGGCCCATACGGCGACCACACCGGTTACTACAATGAAGTCGACAGCTTCCCGGTGTTCACCGTCGAGCGCATCACCCATCGGATCAAGCCGATCTATCACAGCACCTACACCGGCCGTCCGCCGGATGAGCCGGCGATCCTCGGCGTGGCGTTGAACGAAGTGTTTGTGCCGATCCTGCAGAAGCAGTTCCCGGAGATCACCGATTTCTACCTGCCACCCGAAGGCTGCTCGTACCGCATGGCCATCGTGACCATGAAGAAGTCGTATCCGGGCCACGCCAAGCGGGTAATGCTGGGTGTCTGGTCGTTTTTGCGACAGTTCATGTACACCAAATTCGTTATCGTCACCGACGACGATATCAACGCCCGGGACTGGAACGACGTGGTCTGGGCCATCACCACGCGCATGGATCCCAAGCGCGACACGGTGATGATCGACAACACGCCGATCGACTACCTGGACTTTGCCTCGCCGGTGTCCGGCCTGGGGTCGAAAATGGGCCTTGATGCCACGCATAAATGGCCGGGCGAAACTACCCGCGAATGGGGCCGGGTCATCGTCAAGGACGATGCCGTGACCCAGCGGATCGATGCCATCTGGAATCAGTTAGGAATAGATTGATGCGTGTAACCTTGCAGCCCTCCGGAGCAGTGCTTGAGATATTGCCCGGCGAGCGGATTCTCGATGGCGCACGACGTCTGGGCTACGAATGCCCGCAAAGCTGCCGCAACGGCAATTGCCATGTGTGCGCGGCGCTGCTGGTGGAAGGCCGGGTCGAGCAGACCGGCGATGTGCGCGACCATGGCGAGTTCTACACTTGCATAGCGGAGCCGCTGGAAGACTGCATCGTGCTGTGGGATGGCGTGCTCGCGCTGGGAGAACTGCCGGTGCGCAGCGTGTCGTGTCAGGTCATTGAGTGCAAGGAAGTGGGCGGCGACACCTGGCGCGTGCGTCTGCGGGCTCCGGCCGGTAAACCACCGCGCTACCACGCCGGCCAGTACTTGATGATCGAGCGCGAGAACGGCGAAAAGTCCGCCTTCTCCCTCGCCTCGGCCCCGCATGCGGGGCGCGACCTGGAAATCCACGTACTGGCGCGCGAATCCAGTGCGCTGAGCCTGATCGAACAGCTCCAGCGCAACAGCATGGTGCGGGTCGAATTGCCGTTTGGCGATACTCACCTGGAGGAGTTGCCGGACGGTCCTCTCGTGCTGATCGCCGCTGGTACCGGCATGGGCCAGATCCACAGTCTGATCGAGCATTGCCGGGCCTCGGGGTTCAAGCACCCGGTGCATCTGTATTGGGGCGTGCGTCGTCCTGAAGATTTTTATCAAATCGAGCATTGGGACGAATGGCTGAAGCTGCCCAACCTGTTCCTGCACAAGGTCGTCAGCGATCAATGCGGTTGGGGAGGGCGGTGCGGCATGTTGCATGAAGCGGTCTGTGAAGACTTCCCTGACCTCAAGCCGCTGCACGTGTACGCCAGCGGCTCTCCGGCCATGGTCTACGGCACGCTGGATGCGCTGGTGGAAGCGGGGATGGACGCACACCAGATGCGCGCCGACGTTTTTGCGTATGCGCCGCGGTCTTGATCCGCGCTCTTTCGTTATAACTCTATATATAGCCAATCGGCGTTTATAAACTTTTATAAATGTCGGTAGGTTATATGTCGTACAGGCATTTAAATAAGTACGGTGCCATGGCATTCAAATTGCCTTAAAACTTATGTGCCTTATTGTTACAGCTGTGCGTTCTATTAAGTAATTCTTCACTCGCGGGGAGCTGAACGCTATTCGCCATGAGCGCCATTGAATCTGCTTTTTTGAATCTGGCTTACCCTCCGCGGCTCGATCTGGGGCCGCAGCTCACGCACGAACAACTGCTCGGCTCGATGCAATCGACCATGGCGCGCCACAAAGGTGGGCCGGTCTGGTTGTTTGCGTATGGTTCGCTGATCTGGCGCCCTGAGTGCACGGCGGTTGAGCGGGTTCGCGGCCGGGTGCATGGCTACCATCGCGGGTTGTACCTGTGGTCCCACGAACATCGCGGCACACCGGAAATGCCTGGCCTGGTGTTTGGCCTGGATCGCGGCGGTTCTTGCAGCGGTTTCGCCTATCGCTTGCCCGAAGAGCAACTCGAAGCCTCGCTCTACGCACTATGGCAGCGCGAGATGCCTTTCCCTTCCTACCGCCCGCACTGGCTCAACTGCCGTCTCGAAGATGGCAGTCAGGTTCAGGCATTGGGATTCGTTCTGGAGCGACACCTGCCCAGCTATGCCGGCAACCTGCCGGACCATGTGCTGAGCCATGTGTTCGAAAACGCCTGCGGGCGCTACGGCACCACTCGCGATTATGTCGAGCAGACCGCGCACGCCCTGCGCAGCCACGCCATGCCAGACCGGAATCTGGAGGCGCGGCTCAAGCGCTGTAAATCAACGGCCGATCAAGCGAGTGCTTCGCGGCCCTGACTGGCGATTTGTTTGTGCCGTAGCGTCGGGGCCAGGAAGGCCATAGCCAGCAGGCAGGCGCCGACCAGCAGCACGAAGCCGCCGTCCCAGCCGAAATGGTCCACGGTGTAGCCCATCGCTGCACTGGCCGCGACCGAACCGCCCAAGTAGCCGAACAGACCGGTAAAGCCCGCCGCCGTACCGGCAGCTTTCTTCGGTGCCAGTTCCAGCGCCTGCAGGCCGATCAGCATTACCGGGCCGTAGATCAGGAAGCCGATGGAAAGCAGCGCGATCATGTCGACCACCGGATTACCGGCAGGGTTGAGCCAGTAAACCAGCGTCGCAACCGTAACCAGCGCCATGAACACCATGCCGGTCAGGCCACGGTTGCCCCGGAAGATCTTGTCCGACATCCAGCCGCACAGCAGCGTGCCCGGGATACCTGCCCACTCGTAGAAGAAGTACGCCCACGAGGTTTTATCCACAGTGAAACCCTTGGCCTCCTTGAGGTAGGTTGGCGCCCAGTCCAGCACGCCGTAACGCAGCAGATAGACAAAGACGTTGGCCAGGGCGATGTACCAGAGCATTTTGTTGCGCAGCACGTATTTGACGAAAATTTCCTTGGCGCTGAATTCCTCTTCGTGGCTGGCGTCGTAGCCTTCCGGGTAGTCGTTCTTGTATTGCTCGATCGGCGGCAGGCCAACCGATTGCGGGGTGTCGCGCATGGTCACAAAGGCAAACACCGCTACTGCCAGCGCCACGGCTGCCGGCACGTAGAACGCGGCGTGCCAGTCATTGAACAGGCCCATGCCGATCAGGAACAACGGGCCGATCAGGCCACCACCGACGTTATGCGCCACGTTCCATACGGACACCACGCCGCCACGTTCCTTCTGCGACCACCAGTGCACCATGGTTCGACCACTCGGCGGCCAACCCATGCCCTGCGCCCAGCCGTTGATGAACAGCAGAATGAACATCATGGTCACGCTGGACGTCGCCCAGGGTGCGAAACCGAAAATGAACATCACTCCGGCCGACACCAATAGGCCGAACGGCAGGAAGAAGCGCGGGTTGGAACGGTCGGACACCAGGCCCATCAGAAACTTCGACAGGCCGTAGGCAATCGCGATGGCAGACATCGCCAGGCCCAACTGACCACGGGAGTAACCCTCGTCGATCAGGTACGGCATGGCCAGGGAGAAGTTCTTGCGCAGCAGGTAGTAACCGGCATAGCCGATGAAGATACCGGCGAAAATCTGCCAGCGCAGGCGTCGGTAGGTGCTGTCTATTTTTTCTTCAGGCAATGGAGCCTGATGTGCGGCAGGACGAAAGAAAGCAAACATTCAAGAGCTCCAGGTTTCTTGTTTTGACTGCGGATACGAATGTTACAGTTTCGTTACCGAAAATAGCACCGGTTCTCATCGGCAAAACAGCGGAAATGTTGGATATCGCGCGTTCCTTTATGAACATGTCGGTCAGATGTAAGTGAGGGGCGTTGTAGGAAGCGTTACCTGTTTGGTTGGCAGGCGCTTGATGTGCCTGAAATAGGGCAGGTCTTTAGGAAAGGCCCTTCGTTTAAAGCAGAAGTCATGGCGTTATGCCGAATGACTCAGCGCCTTAACCTTTGTGCTGTTGCCAGGTCTGGCGTTGCAGGCGAAGGGAGAGGGACATGCGGTGGTGGGTATGCGTGCTGTTGTTGGTGGTGTCCCTGGATGTCAGGGCCGGGGAGGTGTTCCTGATACCCGAGAATAATCCGAAGCCGGTTTATCCAATGGCGCTGCATAGGGCGGGTGTCACCGGCATGGTGCGTATCAGCATGACTGTGAAGGCCGATGGATCAGTCAGTAATGCCGTGATTGCGCAAAGTGCGCATCCCGAACTCGAAGATGCGTCATTGGCCGCAGTCAACCAATGGCGATTCAAGCCGTGGACAATTACCAAGGATCAGCCTGCACAAATCATCGTGGTCGCACCTATGGAGTACAGGCTGGACAGAGATCATCCCTTCCACGTCAACAAGGAATTGGAGCGGCTGAAATGCAGTGCTATCGCACGGGCATCGTTGAACATCGCCACTTCCTCGTGGGTGGACCTGCCGGTTTTCAGCTGGACTCGCAGTTACCTGACCCACTCGCTTTCACCGACGCAATTGCCGGAAGAGAAACGTCTGGCTCTGATCGCCAGGCTCAATGCCAGCGTGCGTTCGATTGTGCAGCGGTGTAGCGCACATCCGGCGAGTCGGTATGTGCGGTTTTTGCCGGAGGAGATTCGGGTGTTGCTTTGATGGCAAGAAAGAGCGCGGCTAAATGGCCGCGCTTTTATTGCAGATAGAGATTCAGCGAACCTGCACCACCACTTTCCCCACCGCTTTACGCTGGCCAAGGTCATTGATCGCCTGCGCCGCATTGCTCAGCGGATACACCTGAGACACCAGCGGCTTGAGCTTGCCTTCGGCAAACCAGCCAAACAACTGCTGGAAGTTTGCCGCATTGTCTTGCGGCTGACGTTGGGCGAACGAGCCCCAGAACACGCCGAGCACCGCCGCGCCCTTGAGCAGGGCCAGATTGACCGGCAATTCGGGAATGCGCCCGCTGGCGAAGCCGACCACCAGCAGGCGGCCGTTCCAGGCGATGGCGCGGATCGCCTGGTCGAACAGGTCGCCGCCGACCGGGTCGTAGATCACGTCGGCACCCTGGCCGTCGGTCAGGCGCTTGATTTCGTCCTTGAGACTGGTTTCGCTGTAGTTGATCAGTTCGTCGGCACCGGCGGCCTTGGCCACGGCGAGTTTCTCTGCGCTGCTGGCCGCGGCGATCACCCGGGCGCCCATGGCTTTGCCGATTTCCACCGCCGCCAGGCCGACACCACCGGAGGCACCAAGCACCAGCAGGGTTTCGCCCGGCTGCAGGTTGCCGCGCTGCTTGAGGGCGTGCATCGAGGTGCCGTAGGTCATGCTGAAGGCGGCGGCAGTGTTGAAGTCCATCGATGGCGGGATCGGCAGCGCGTTGTAACCCGGCACAGCGACCTGCTCGGCAAAGCTGCCCCAGCCGGTCAGGGCCATGACCCGGTCACCGACTTTCAGGTGGCTGACCTTTTCGCCCACTGCGCTGACCACGCCGGCTGCTTCACCGCCCGGTGAAAACGGGAAGGGCGGCTTGAACTGGTATTTACCCTCGATGATCAACGTGTCGGGGAAGTTCACCCCGGCGGCGTGCACGTCCAGCAGGATTTCGTTCTTCTTTGCGACAGGACTGGCGACGTCTTCCAGCACCAGCGATTCGGCAGGGCCGAAGGCTTTGCACAGCACGGCTTTCATCAGGGCTATTCCTTTGGGAGTGATGGCCGATAAGTGTAGGTGTGTGGGTCGATGGGTCAACGAGCATGCCCGACCCTGATAGTCAGCCATAAGCTTGTGCTGGCGTGGCGGGTCGTTATGCTAGGCCGCAAACCGGATAAGGAGCGAATTGTGAAAGCGTGGATCATGTTGATGCTGGCCCTGTCTCTGCCTGTGGCAGCGGTGGCCGAAGAAGCCAGGGAAGATGCAGCGCCGAAAGTCAGTTACATCACCCTGAGCCCGCCGTTCGTGGGTAACTACGGGCTGGATGGCACGCCGAAACTGAAGGTCTACAAGGCCGATGTGGCGTTGCGGGTAACCGGTGACGAAGCCGCCAAGGCGGTGAAGGCCAATGAGCCGTTGATCCGCAATCAATTGGTCGCGCTGTTCGCCCAGCAGACCACCGAGACGATGAACAATGTCGAGGCCAAGGAAAAGCTGCGTCAGGAAGCGCTGAAGCAGACCCAGCAGATCATGAGTGATGAAACCGGTAAGCCGGTGGTTGAGGATTTGTTGTTCAACAACCTGATCATCCAATAAGACTCTCGCTGTCCTGACGGGCCTCTTCGCGAGCAAGCCCGCTCCCACAGGGTTCCGTGGTGGACTTATGATCATGTTCCAACACAAATCCACTGTGGGAGCGGGCTTGCCCGCGAAGGCGTTCTGAAAGACGCTGCAAATCCTACGGCTTGAGCGCAACCACCGCTGCCCACTGCTCCGCCGTCACCGGCATCACCGACAGCCGCGAGCCTTTCTGCACCAGCGGCAAGCCGGCCAGCGCCGTCTGCTGTTTCAGATAATCCAGTTTCAGCACCCGGGCAAAGGTCTCGACATGCTCGACATCGATCGCGCTCCAGGCGTTTTTGTCCGGGGTGGCCTTAGGGTCGAAATAATGGCTCTCTGGCTCCAGCGCCGTCGGGTCCGGGTACGCGGCTTCGACAATCTTGCCGATTCCGGCGATGCCCGGCTCAGGGCAGCTGGAATGATAGAAAAAGAACTCATCCCCCACCGCCATGGTCCGCAGGAAATTGCGTGCCTGATAGTTGCGAACCCCGTCCCAGCGCGCTTTGCCGAGCTTTTCCAGCCCCTTGATCGAGAGTTCGTCGGGCTCGGACTTCATCAGCCAATAGGCCATGTCTGTTGCTCCTTGCGTGGTGATTGAGCAGCTTGTAGGCGATTTTATGACAAACCGACAGTCGGTTGACGTCAGCATTTGCGCAGCGGTTCACGTTGTCGCAAAATGCCGGCCTTTAGAGCTTGACGCTGCTGCACGGCCTACAAACGGAAACCGCTGCTGTCATCGTGTTGATGTGCCTTTGGGGGGCAATCGATGAAACGCAAACCGGATTTACTATGGATTTTGGTCATTTTGTTTGGCCTTGGCGTCGTGACCACTGGCTATGCCCAAAGCCTGTGGGCCAACAAGACCGATGCACCGGTCGAACTCGCCCAATTGCAGCAACAGTCCACCGCCTTCAAGCGCTGATCCTGTTGCCTCGGCGCCACTGATCGAAGTGGCGTCTAGCCTGCGTAATACCAGGCCTTGTCTGTCACCGTTCCTTGCAGCGGCACATCCCAGCTCGCCTGAGCCAATCGCGCCACTTTCTGACATTCATGGGCCAGCCCCAACAGCGTCGGCTTGCGCCAGTCGTTTCGTCGCGCCAGGTAGGCCAGGCTGCGGTCGTAGAAGCCACCGCCCATCCCCAGGCGCCCGCCGACATCGTCAAAACCCACCAATGGCAACAGCACCAGATCCAGTGCCCAGATCTTGCGCTGCCGGGCGAGGTTGGCCCGTGGTTCGAGAATACGGAAGCGGTTGGGTTTGAGTTTTTCCCCGGGTCGGATGCGCTGGAACACCATTTTGGTTCGCGGCCAGGCGCTCAGCACCGGTAGATAGGTGGCCTTGCCCCGGCGTTGCGCGGCGCGCAGCAACAGGCGCGGATCGATTTCACCGTCGGTGGGCAGGTAGAGCGAGATGTGCCGGGCGCGGCGGAACAGCGGTTGCTGGGCCAATTGCTTGTACAGTCCGCGAGCGGCCTGGCGTTGCTGACTGGGAGTCAGTGCGCGGCGGGCCTTGCGCAGCATGCGTCGAAGTTGCGGGCGGGGGAGCAGCGCAGGTTCGGTCATGTATTCGGGCTTCAACAATGCGGATACGTGAAGCGTACCCGTAAAAACGCCAATGCCGGTATCAAAACCGGCATTGGACTGAAATCAGGCTCCCCGAATGTGCCGCTGTCGACTTAGCCCTTGAACCCGAAAGTTCAAGGTGGAAGATGCAGTAGGCTTTAAGGCTTTCCGTCTAGCGGACATGCACACCAGCCCAACGTGCAACCTCCAGGGTATAGCAAATCGGCTCAGGGACATCGCCAACTGGCAAGCACCCCAGGGAGTGAGGGGATTATACCGCAAGCGGCGGCGCGAATCAGCCTTTGGTGACGTCCGGATCGGTGGCGAGCGCCAGATCGACGCGATCGAGCAGGTCACGCACCTGTTCGCGGGTCGATCCGCTGGCCTGGATATCCGGGCGTTCTTCCTTGTGCAGCAAGTCGTGGGTGATGTTCAGCGCGGCCATCACGGCGATACGGTCGGCACCGATGACCTTGCCGCTGCTGCGGATCTCGCGCATCTTGCCGTCCAGATAACGGGCGGCGCTGACCAGGTTACTGCGCTCTTCCTGAGGGCAGATGATCGAATACTCTTTGTCGAGGATCTGCACGGTGACGCTATTGCTTGAACTCATGAGTCTTGCTCCAGGGCCTTGAGGCGCGAAATCATCGATTCGACCTTACGCCGGGCGATTTCGTTTTTTTCAATGAGGTGCGCGCGTTCCTCGCGCCAGGTCTTTTCCTGAGCTAGTAAGAGTGCGTTTTGACTCTTAAGTTGCTCGACTCGGGTAATCAGCAGCTCGAGTCTGGCCATCAGCGCTTGCAGGTCGGTGTCTTCCATATTGTCCACTGTGTCTGACGGGGTAGCTGGCGGACAGCCTTTAATAGTCTTGGCGAGTCTGTCGATGTAGGATACAAGGCCTTCATTCTAGACATAGCGCCGTCTGGCGCCTAGCTGCCCATGACCATTCAGAATTCCCCGTACCAAGCCTTCGCCACCCTGCTGACTTCCAGCGGTCACAACGTCTCGCCCGCTGAACTGCACGGGCTGTTGCTCGGCCGCAGCTGCGCCGGCGCCGGTTTCGACGCCGAAGGCTGGCTGATCGACGCCGCTGAACTGCTCGAAAGCGAGCCGCAGGACAACGTTCGCAACGCCCTGACCGGCCTGCAAGAGATGGTAAAAGGCGAACTCACCGGCGATGACGTGACCGTCGTTCTGCTGCTGCCGACTGACGACGCCCCGCTCACCGAGCGTGCCGCTGCACTGGGCGAGTGGTGCCAGGGCTTCCTCAGTGGCTTTGGCTTGAACTGCCGTGACAGCAGCGCCCTGAGCACCGAGGCCACCGAGGTGTTGCAGGATCTGGCGGCCATTTCCCAGGTGCAAGATGCCCTGGAAGAGTCCGACGACGGCGAAAACGACTACATGGAAGTCATGGAGTACCTGCGCGTCGCACCGCTGCTGCTGTTCTCCGAGACCAAAAAAGACGTGCAGGTCGCTGCCAAACCGTCTTTGCACTAATCGTAAGACAGGGAAAACCATCTGCCCATGATTCATATCCCGAAATCGGAATACAGCCGTCGCCGCAAGGCCCTGATGGCGCAGATGGAACCCAACAGCATCGCCATCCTGCCCGCCGCCGCGGTCGCAATTCGTAACCGCGACGTCGAGCACGTCTACCGCCAGGACAGCGACTTCCAGTACCTCAGCGGTTTTCCCGAGCCTCAGGCCGTACTGGTGCTGATGCCGGGGCGCGTGCATGGCGAATACATCCTGTTCTGCCGCGAACGCAATGCCGAGCGCGAGCTGTGGGATGGCCTGCGTGCCGGGCAGGAAGGCGCAATTCGCGACTTCGGCGCCGACGACGCCTTTCCAATCACTGATATCGACGACATCCTGCCAGGCCTGATCGAAGGCCGTGACCGGGTGTATTCGGCGATGGGCAGCAACCCCGAATTCGATCGCCACCTGATGGAGTGGATCAACGTGATCCGCTCCAAGGCCAACCTCGGTGCCCAGCCGCCGAACGAATTCGTTGCCCTGGATCATCTGCTGCACGACATGCGCCTGTATAAATCGGCGGCAGAAGTGAAAGTGATGCGCGAGGCGGCGCGGATTTCCGCCCAGGCGCATGTACGGGCCATGCAGGCCTGTCGCGCCGGGTTGCACGAATTCAGCCTGGAAGCCGAGCTCGATTACGAATTTCGCAAGGGCGGGGCGAAGATGCCAGCCTACGGGTCGATCGTCGCGGCGGGGCGTAACAGCTGCATCCTGCATTACCAGCAGAATGACGCGTTGCTCAAGGATGGGGATATGGTGCTGATCGACGCCGGTTGCGAGATCGACTGCTACGCCAGTGACATCACCCGGACCTTTCCGGTCAGCGGTAAGTATTCTGCGGAACAGAAAGCGATTTACGAATTGGTGCTGGCTTCCCAGGAAGCCGCCTTTGCCGAAATCGCCCCGAACAAGCACTGGAATCAGGCACACGAAGCAACGGTCCGGGTCATTACCGCCGGGCTGGTCAAACTGGGCCTGCTGCGGGGCGACGTTGATGAACTGATCGCCAGCGAAGCCTACAAGGCGTTTTACATGCACCGCGCCGGCCATTGGTTGGGCATGGATGTGCATGACGTCGGCGAATACAAGGTCGGCGGCGAGTGGCGCGTACTGGAAGTCGGCATGGCGCTGACCGTGGAGCCGGGGATCTATATTGCCCCGGACAACCAGAATGTTGCGAAGAAATGGCGTGGCATTGGCGTGCGCATCGAGGACGACGTAGTGGTCACCAAAACCGGCTGTGAAATATTGACGAACGGCGTGCCGAAAACCGTCGCCGAGATCGAGGCCCTGATGGCCGCCGCGCGGACACAGGCAGCATGAGTCGAGTCAACCTGGCAATCATTGGTGGCGGGCTGGTCGGTGCAAGCCTGGCGCTGGCGCTTCAGGCCGGGGCCAAGGCCCGGGGCTGGAAGATCGTGTTGATCGAACCGTTCGCCCCTGGCGACAGCTATCAACCGAGTTACGATGCCCGTTCCTCGGCGTTGTCCTTCGGCTCGCGGCAGATCTATCAACGGCTGGGCGTCTGGCAGGAAGTCTCGCGCCGCGCCGAGCCGATCAAGCAGATTCATGTTTCCGACCGTGGTCGGTTCTCGACGGCGCGGCTGTCGGCGATGGAAGAGGGTGTTCCAGCGCTGGGTTATGTCGTTGAAAACGCCTGGCTCGGCCAATGCCTGTGGCAAGGCCTGGACAAGGACGTGATCAGTTGGCGCTGCCCGGCGGAAGTCACCCGCATGGAGCCGCTGACCGATGGCTATCGACTGACCCTGAATGATGAAACCACCCTGGAATGCGACCTCGCGGTGCTCGCCGATGGCGGCCGTTCCGGCTTGCGCGAGCAGTTGGGGATCGGTATCCGCAAGCGTCCGTACAACCAGAGCGCGCTGATCGCCAACATCACCCCGAGCGAAGCCCACAACGGCATGGCCTTCGAGCGTTTCACCGACGAAGGCCCGATGGCGTTGCTGCCGCTTCCGGATAATCGCTGCGCACTGGTCTGGACCCGCCTGGGCATGGACGCGCAACGCCTGGCGGCCCTGGATGAGCGCAGCTTCCTCAGCGAGTTGCAGGGTGTGTTCGGTTATCGCCTCGGCACATTGAAGCAGGTGGGTGCGCGGCATCTGTATCCACTGACGCTGGTCGAGGCTGAAGAACAGGTGCGCCCGCATCTGGCGATTCTCGGCAACGCAGCGCACAGCCTGCATCCGATCGCCGGCCAAGGGTTCAACCTGTCCCTGCGCGATGCCCAGGCTTTGGCCGATGCCTTGCTCGCCAGCGAAAACCCTTTGGGCGACTTCGCCACGTTGCAGGCCTATCGCGAACGCCAGCGACTCGATCAGGACCTCACCGTGGGTTTCTCCGATCAGGTTACGCGCCTGTTCGGCAGCACCCAGCCGCTGGTGTCCCTGGGGCGCAACATCGGCTTGCTCGGCCTGGATCTGCTGCCACCGGCCAAACGCTGGTTTGCCCGGCAGGCGATGGGGTTGGGTACGCGACCGGATGCGTGACGGGCTGATCCGCGGATTCGGCAAGGCACGATCGATAAAAATACCTGCCTGCAGGTTCGGCATTCATGACGGCTCTTGCCACTTGGTGGCGCGGGTCGGGAAAACCCTTTACGTGCGGCTCAAGCCGCAAGAGAGACAGGCTTAAAGCATGGAAATGCGCGCAGATCTGCTGATTGTCGGGGCCGGAATGGTCGGCAGCGCCCTGGCGCTGGCGTTGCAGGACAGCGGGCTGGAAGTCCTGCTGCTGGACGGCAGCCCCTTGAGCGTCAAACCGTTCAACGCTCAGGCTGCGTTTGAACCGCGGGTGAGCGCCTTGTCGGCCGCCAGCCAGCGGATTCTCGAGCGCCTGGGCGTGTGGGACGGCATCGCCGGGCGGCGCAGCAGCCCCTACACCGACATGCAGGTCTGGGATGGCAGCGGCACCGGGCAAATCCACTTCTCGGCGACCAGCGTGCATGCCGAGGTACTGGGACATATAGTCGAGAACCGCGTGGTGCAGGATGCCTTGCTCGAGCGCCTGCACGATTGCGACCTGGGGTTGCTGGCCAATGCTCGCCTGGAGCAGATGCGCCGCTCCGGCGATGATTGGCTGCTGACCCTGGCCGACGGCCGCACCCTGCGCGCGCCGCTGGTGATCGCGGCGGATGGCGCCAACTCGGCGGTGCGACGCCTGGCCGGTGTGGCGACCCGCGAATGGGATTATCTGCACCATGCCATCGTTACCAGCGTGCGTTGCGCCAGGCCGCATCAGATGACGGCCTGGCAGCGCTTCACCGATAACGGTCCGTTGGCGTTTCTGCCCCTTGAGCGCGACGGCCAACAGGATTGGTGTTCGATCGTCTGGTCGACCACACCCGGCGAAGCCGAACGCCTGATGGCGATGGATGAACAAGGTTTCCGCAAGGAGCTGGAGCGGGCCTTTGAAGGTCGGCTCGGCGAGGTGCTTAGCGCTGACCCGCGCCTGTGTGTGCCTCTGCGCCAGCGGCATGCCAAGCGTTATGTGGCTGAAGGCCTGGCATTGATCGGCGACGCGGCCCACACCATTCACCCGTTGGCCGGGCAGGGGGTGAATCTCGGGTTCCTTGATGCCGCCGTGCTGGCCGAAGTGTTGCTGCAAGCGACAACACGTGGCGAACGCCTGGCGGATGTGAAGGTCCTCAGCCGTTACGAACGTCGGCGCATGCCCCACAACCTGGCGCTGATGGCGGCGATGGAAGGCTTCGAGCGCTTGTTCCAGGCCGATCCGTTGCCGGTGCGCTGGTTGCGTAATACCGGGTTGAAAATTGTGGAGAAGATGCCGGAAGCCAAGGCGTTGTTCGTGCGTGAAGCGCTGGGGTTGACCGGGGATTTGCCGGCACTCGCCAAACTCTGAGATTTTCGTTGAGGCTTATGGCCTCATCGCGAGCAAGCTTGCTCGCGATGGCGGCAGTTCAGTCACCTCATATTCCAGCTCAAGCAACATCTGGTAACTCCTCCACGGCCAGCTTCGATTGAGAAGCTAAATGTGAGTCCTTATCATTTGTCCTCATTTTTCAATCGAGAGACCGCTCCCATGTTGGCACCGAAGCGTCTACTGACTGCACTGGCCTTGACCCTGATCGGCAGCACCGCCGCCCAGGCCGCTGACGAAGTGGTGGTCTACTCCTCGCGAATCGACGAGCTGATCAAGCCAGTATTCGATGCCTACACCGCCAAGACCGGCGTGAAGGTGAAGTTCATCACCGACAAGGAAGCGCCGCTGATGCAGCGGCTCAAGGCCGAGGGCGCGAATACGCCGGCCGACCTGCTGCTGACCGTCGATGCCGGTAACCTCTGGCAAGCCGAGCAGATGGGCATCCTCCAGCCGTTCACCTCGAAAACCATCGACACCAATATTCCCCTGCAATACCGGGCTGCCTCCCATGCCTGGACCGGCCTGAGCCTGCGGGCGCGGACCATCGCCTACTCCACTGATCGGGTGAAGCCGGGTGAACTGACCACTTACGAAGCGCTGGCCGACAAGCAATGGGAAGGCCGCCTGTGCCTGCGCACGGCGAAGAAGGTCTACAACCAGTCCCTGACCGCGACCATGATCGAAGTGCACGGCGCCGGGAAGACCGAGGAAATCCTCAAGGGCTGGGTCAGGAACCTGTCCACTGACGTGTTCTCCGACGACACCGCCGTGCTGGAAGCGATCAACGCCGGCCAGTGCGACGTCGGTATCGTCAACACCTACTACTACGGCCGCCTGCACAAGCAGAAGCCAGACCTGCCGGTGAAGCTGTTCTGGCCGAACCAGGCTGACCGTGGCGTACACATCAACCTGTCGGGTATCGGCTTGACCCAACACGCGCCACACCCGGAAGCGGCCAAGGCCCTGGTGGAGTGGATGACCACCCCTGAAGCACAGAAAATCTTTGCCGACGTGAACCAGGAGTTCCCGGCGAACCCGGCCGTGCAGCCATCGGCTGAAGTCGCCGCATGGGGCAAGTTCATCGCGGATACCTTGCCTGTGGAAATCGCCGGCAAGCGCCAGGCCGAGGCGATTCGCCTGATGGACAAGGCTGGCTGGAACTGAGCCTGCTGTTTTAAAGGTCAAAAGATCGCAGCCTCCGGCAGCTCCTACAGGGTGATCACCAACCCAATGCAGGAGCTGCCGGAGGCTGCGATCTTTTTGCGTTTTCTCTACACTTCAAAATTTCGCGAGAGATTTTCCTTGGCCCATCCCGCCCAGCGCCGCTGGTATCCCGTCGTCTTCGCCATCGCTGCGCTGGTCCTGTTGCCCCTGAGCGTCCTGCTGCTTTCCTGGCAAACCATCGATCAACAGATCTGGTCCCATCTCTGGGACACACAGATGCCGCGGTTGCTGGGCAATACACTGACCCTGGTGCTAGGCGTCGGTGTCGGCGTGACCGCCCTGGGTGTCAGCCTGGCCTGGCTCACCAGCCTTTGCGAATTCCCCGGCCGGCGCTGGCTGGACTGGGCGCTGATGCTGCCCTTCGCGATCCCAGCCTATGTGTTGGCCTTCGTCTTCGTCGGCCTGCTGGATTTCGCCGGCCCCGTGCAAACCCTGCTGCGCGAGTGGTTTGGCAGTGGTCTGCGGCTGCCGCGCGTGCGCTCCACGGGTGGGGTGATTGTGGTGCTGGTGCTGGTTTTCTATCCCTATGTCTATCTGCTGGCGCGCACCGCCTTCCTCGCCCAGGGCAAGGGCCTGATGGAAGCCGCGCGAGTCCTTGGCCAGTCGCCCTGGCAAGCGTTCTGGCGGGTGGCGTTGCCCATGGCGCGACCAGCCATCGGTGCGGGCGTGGCATTGGCTTTGATGGAAACCCTGGCGGACTTCGGCGCCGTGTCGGTGTTCAACTTCGATACCTTCACCACGGCCATCTACAAGACCTGGTACGGTTTTTTCAGCCTGTCGTCCGCCGCGCAACTGGCCAGCCTGTTACTGCTGGTGGTGATGCTCGTGCTCTACGGCGAACGGCGTGCCCGTGGGGCCAACCGGGCGAGCAACGAGCGACCACGGGTCAAGGCGCTGTATCACCTGCGAGGCATCAAGGCACTGGCGGCCACGACGTGGTGCGGTCTGGTGTTCGCCTGCGCCTTCGTTATCCCGATGCTGCAATTGGCGGTGTGGTTCTGGTTGCGCGGGCGCTTCGATCTCGACGAGCGCTACACCGGGTTGATCGTCCATACCTTGTACCTGGGGGCGATGGCGGCGTTGATCACCGTCAGCGTCGCCTTGTTACTGGCGTTTGCCCGACGACTGGCACCCACCCGGGTCATTCGTTCCGGGATCAGTCTGGCCAATCTGGGTTATGCCTTGCCTGGTTCGGTGCTGGCGGTGTCGATCATGCTGGCGTTCAGTTACCTGGATCGCGAGCTGGTGATCCCGTTCTCGAGCTGGCTCGGTGGCGCGGGCAAGCCACTGCTGCTGGGCAGCCTGTCGGCGTTGTTGCTGGCCTATCTGGTGCGTTTCATTGCGGTGGCCTACGGTCCGCTGGAAAGCAGCCTGGCGCGTATAAGGCCATCTTTGCCCGAAGCGGCACGTAGCCTTGGCGTCAGTGGGCCACGACTGTTTTTCAAAGTGTATCTGCCATTATTGCTACCCGGCACGTTGAGCGCCGCGCTGCTGGTGTTCGTCGACGTGCTCAAGGAAATGCCCGCGACCTTGCTGATGCGCCCGTTTGGTTGGGACACGCTGGCAGTGCGAATCTTCGAAATGACCAGCGAAGGCGAATGGGCGCGGGCGTCTTTGCCGGCCTTGACCCTGGTGCTGGTCGGGCTGTTGCCGGTCATCGGATTGATCCGGCGCTCGGCGCATCGAAACAGCTAGGTGTCAGTCCTACACCTTGCGGCTACAATGCGCGGCATTCGGTGCGGTCAGTCTGACAGACCAGGTAGCTGAAATCGGCTGAAGGCCCTTTGTTTCAAGGCATTCAGTCCGTGCAGCACCTGCCCGCGCCTTCGCCACGCCCGGAAGGAGAAACCCATGGGACAGCGTACGCCTCTGTATGACCTTCATCTCGCACTCGGCGCGAAGATGGTCGATTTTGGCGGTTGGGACATGCCTCTGCATTATGGATCGCAGGTCGAGGAGCACCATCAGGTGCGCCGCGATTGCGGTGTCTTCGATGTATCCCACATGACCGTAATCGATGTCGGCGGCACCCAGGCCAAAGCCTGGCTCCGGCATTTGCTGGCCAATGATGTCGAACGCCTGCACAGCCCCGGCCGTGCTTTGTACAGCACCATGCTCAACGAGCAGGGCGGGATCGTCGATGACATGATCGTCTACCGTCTCGATGAGGGTTATCGCCTGGTGGTCAACGCCTCCACCCGCGATCAGGACATGGCCTGGATGCAAGCGCATCTCGACGGTTTCGACGTGCAACTTCGCGAGCGTTCCGAATTGGCGATGCTGGCCATCCAGGGCCCTCACGCCCGGCAGAAAATTGCCGAACTGGTCAGCCAGTCCCGCGGCAACCTGATCCAGCTCCTCAAGCCCTTCGAAGGCCTGCCCGATGGTGACTGGTTCATCGCGCGCACCGGTTATACCGGCGAAGACGGCCTGGAAATCATTCTGCCGGCCGATCAGGCGCCAGGCTTTTTCAACGATCTGGTCGGTGCCGGGATTTCTCCCATCGGCCTTGGCGCGCGGGATACCTTGCGGGTCGAAGCCGGCATGAACCTTTATGGTCAGGACATCCAGCAGGATATTTCACCCTTGGCCTCCAATATGGCCTGGAGCATTGCCTGGGAGCCCGCCACCCGGAAGTTCATCGGGCGCAAGGCGCTGGAAGCCGAGCAGGCCGCCGGCATACAGCACAAACTGGTAGGGCTGGTCCTTGAGGAGCGCGGTGTTTTGCGTGCTCATCAGGTGGTTCGTATCGCTGATGTTGGCGAAGGGGAGATCACCAGTGGTAGTTTCTCTCCTACGCTAAGCAAGTCGATTGCACTGGCGCGCGTGCCGATGGCAACAGCCGACCGCGCTGAAGTGGAAATCCGTGGCAAGTGGTACCCGGTCCGGGTGGTCAAGCCGACCTTCGTACGCCACGGCAAAACCTTGATCTAATCTTTTCCAGCGGTTAACGACCGCTGACAATTTCCTGAGGACACAGAACATGAGCAATATCCCTGCCGACCTGCGTTTTGCCGAAAGTCACGAATGGGCACGTCTGGAAGCCGATGGCACCGTCACCGTGGGCATCAGCGATCACGCGCAGGAAGCGCTGGGTGATGTGGTGTTCGTCGAGCTGACTGAAGTTGGTAAAGTCTTCAGCGCTGGCGATCAATCTGGTGTGGTGGAGTCGGTTAAAGCCGCTTCCGACATTTACGCTCCGATCAGCGGCGAAGTGATTGCGATCAACGAAGAACTGGGTGGTTCGCCAGAATTGCTCAACACCGACCCGTACGGCGCGTGGATCTTCAAGCTCAAGCCAAGCGACAAGGCAGATCTGGACAAGCTGCTGGATGCCGCCGGCTACAAGGCTGCCATCGGCGAATAAGCCTGACGCAACATCCCAAAGCCCCGATCCGTCGGGGCTTTTTCATTTGCGGGCTCAGGCGTCGCGCAAAACCGCTTTCACCGCCGCCACCGAACGCTCGACATCCGCTTTGCTCATCGCCGTGAACATCGGCAGCGAGACAATCAGCCGACCGACCCGCTCAGCGACCGGGAACATGCCCTCCTTGAAGCCGCACTCGCGGTACAGGCTCAACAGGTGAATCGGTGGGTAGTGATAGCCGATCCCGACACCCAATGCCTGCATCTGCTCCATGAAAGTCGCCCGCGCCGGTTTGCCATCCGTGCGTTCCGGTAATACCAGCTGGAACAGATGCCAGTTACTGTTCTCTAAATCCGCTGGCGGCAGTTGCGCTCCGTACTGCGCTTCGAAATCCTCGCCAAAACAGGCGAAATAGTGCCGGGCCAGGTCACGGCGATGAGCGGTGATGGCTTCGATATGAGCAAATTGCCCCAGGCCAATGGCCGCGGCGACGTCGGTCATGTTGAACTTGCCACCCAGCACGTCGACATCCAGGCCATCGAAGCCGTTGCGGGTAACGCCCTGCAGCCGGTATTTCTCTGCAAGTCGTACTTCTTCGGCCGTATTCAGCACCAGGCAACCGCCCTCGGATGAGGTGACGTTTTTGTTCGCCTGGAAACTGAAGGACACGAAATCCCCCGTCGAGCCAATGCGTTGACCGTTCCAGCTGGAGCCCAATGCCTGGGCCGCATCTTCGACAATCCGCAGGCCGTGCTTTTTCGCCAGGGCGTACAACCGCGTCATGTCCACCGGCAAACCGGCGAGGTACACCGGGATGATGGCTTTGGTGCGGGGGGTAATCGCCGCTTCCAGTTGATCGAGATCGATGTTGCGGGTTACCGGGTCGATGTCGGCAAACACCGGGGTGGCGCCGACTTCCAGGATGACGTTGGCGGTGGCCACCCAGGAAATCGGCGTGGTGATCACTTCATCGCCCGGCCCGACCCCGGCAATCCGCAAGGCGATTTCCATGGTGCAGGTGCCGGAATTGAAGGTGCGCACCGGGCGCCCGCCAAAATACTCCGAGAGTTGCGCTTCGAAGGCCTGGACCTTTGGGCCGCTGGTGATCCAGCCCGAGCGCAATACGTCGCCGACGGCGGCAATCGTGGCTTCATCGATAGTAGGTTTGGAAAACGGCAGGAAAGGCAGTTGGCTCATGGATACAGTCACCGATCAGCGGACATTGGGCAGGCGGCGGACATGATGATCCGGATTGCTCGAGCGCGCTACGCCATCCACCGGGAGATCGACTGCTATGCTGGTTTGACCGTGTTGCATCGACGCTGAGCGCCAGTCAAGAGAGAGCCCGTCATGTCCCAGTTGCCGTCCCTGAGCCAGTTACGCGACCCCAATGCCTTTCTGCGCCGCCACCTCGGGCCCGATGCCGCCGAGCAGCAGGCGATGCTCGACAGCCTCGGCCTGGGCAGTCGGGTCGAATTGATCGAGCAGACGGTGCCGCCGGGCATCCGTCTCAACCGGGCGCTGGATCTGCCCCCGGCACTCGATGAAGAGGCCGCGCTGGCCAAGCTGCGCGGTTATGCCGAACAGAACCAGGTCTGGACCAGCCTGATCGGCATGGGCTACCACGGCACCCTCACACCGGCCGTCATTCTGCGCAACGTGCTGGAAAATCCCGGCTGGTACACCGCGTACACCCCTTATCAACCTGAGATCGCCCAAGGGCGGCTCGAAGCGCTGCTTAACTTCCAGCAACTGACCATTGACCTGACCGGCCTGGAACTGGCCAATGCCTCACTGCTTGATGAGGCCACCGCCGCGGCGGAGGCCATGGCCCTGGCCAAGCGGGTCGCCAAGTCCAAAAGCAACCTGTTCTTTGTCGACGAAAACTGCCACCCGCAAACCATTTCCGTGGTGCAGACCCGTGCTGAAGGTTTCGGCTTCGAGCTGATCGTTGACGCTGTGGATAACTTGAAGCAGCACCAGGTGTTCGGCGCATTGCTGCAATACCCCGACACCCACGGTGAAATCCACGACCTGCGGCCGCTGATCGATCATCTGCACGCGCAACAGGCCCTGGCCTGCGTCGCCACGGATTTGCTGAGCCTGTTGATGCTGACCCCGCCAGGTGAACTGGGTGCCGATGTGGTGTTCGGTTCGTCCCAGCGATTTGGCGTGCCCATGGGCTACGGCGGGCCTCACGCGGCATTTTTTGCCAGCCGCGATGAATACAAACGGGCAATTCCCGGGCGGATCATCGGTGTTTCGAAAGATGCGCGGGGCAACACCGCCTTGCGCATGGCCCTGCAAACCCGCGAGCAACACATCCGCCGGGAGAAGGCCAACTCCAACATCTGCACGGCCCAGGTGCTGCTGGCCAATATCGCCAGTTTCTATGCGGTCTACCACGGCCCCGAAGGGCTCAAGCGGATCGCCCAGCGGGTTCATCGGCTGACCTGCATCCTGGCCGCCGGGCTAGAGCGCAACGGTATCACCCGGATCAACCGGCACTTCTTCGACACCCTGACGCTGGAAGTCGGCGGAGCCCAGACCGCGATCATCGAAAGTGCCCGGGCCGCACAGATCAACCTGCGCATTCTCGGGCGCGGCCAACTGGGCTTGAGCCTTGACGAGACCTGCGACGAAGGCACCGTGGCGAAGCTGTTCGATGTGTTCCTGGGGGCCGATCACGGGCTCAGCGTCGATGACCTGGATGCCGAGGTCTTGCCTGGCGGTATTCCCGAAGGGCTGGTGCGAACTTCGCCTTATCTGCGCCATCCCGTGTTCAGCGCCCATCACAGCGAAACCGAGATGCTGCGCTACCTCAAGCAACTGGAAAACAAGGACCTGGCGCTCAATCAATCGATGATCCCGCTGGGCTCCTGCACCATGAAGCTCAATGCCACCAGCGAGATGATCCCGATTACCTGGCCGCAGTTCGCCAACCTGCACCCGTTCGTGCCCAAGGAACAGGCCGCCGGTTATGGGCTGATGATCGAAGAGCTGGAGCGCTGGTTGTGTGCGATCACCGGTTTCGACGCGATCTGCATGCAACCCAACTCCGGTGCCCAGGGTGAATACGCCGGGCTACTGGCAATCCGCAAATACAATGAGAGCCGGCAACAGGGCGGCCGCGATATTTGCCTGATTCCTTCGTCGGCTCATGGCACCAATCCCGCGTCGGCGCAGATGGCCGGGATGCGCGTGGTGATCGTCGAGTGTGACGAGGCGGGCAACGTCGACCTGGATGACCTCAAGGAAAAAGCCGCACAGGCCGCAGACAAACTCGCCTGCCTGATGGCGACCTATCCTTCGACCCATGGCGTGTATGAGGAGGGAATCAGCGAAATCTGTGAAGTGATCCACCATCACGGGGGGCAGGTGTACATGGATGGCGCCAACCTCAATGCTCAGGTCGGGTTGGCACGACCGGCAGATATTGGCGCCGATGTCTCGCACATGAACCTGCACAAGACCTTCTGCATTCCCCATGGTGGCGGTGGGCCGGGCATGGGGCCGATTGGTGTTCGGGCGCATCTGGCGCCGTTCGTGGCCAACCATCCGGTGGTGCCGATCGACGGCCCGCTTCCACAAAATGGCGCCGTCAGCGCAGCACCCTGGGGCAGCGCAAGCATTCTGCCGATCAGCTGGATGTACATCGCGATGATGGGGCCGCAGTTGGCGGACGCCAGCGAAGTGGCGATCCTCGCCGCGAATTACCTGGCGCGGCATTTGTCCGGTGCCTTTCCTGTGCTCTACACCGGGCGCAACGAGCGGGTGGCCCATGAATGCATCCTCGACCTGCGTCCGCTCAAGGCGTTGACCGGCATTACCGAGGAGGACGTGGCCAAGCGCTTGATGGATTACGGCTTCCATGCCCCGACCATGTCGTTTCCGGTGCCGGGGACGCTGATGGTTGAACCGACCGAAAGTGAGTCGAAGGCGGAGCTGGACCGGTTCATCGGGGCAATGCTGAGCATCCGCGCGGAAATCAACGAGGTGCAGAACGGCAATTGGCCGGCTGAAGAAAACCCGTTGAAAGGTGCGCCGCATACGTTGGCCGATATCACCGGCGTGTGGGAGCGGCCATACAGCATCGTGCAAGCGGTCACGCCAGACGCGCACACCAAGGCGCACAAATACTGGCCGGTGGTGAACCGGGTGGACAACGTGTATGGAGACCGGAACCTGTTTTGTGCCTGTGTGCCGGTGGATGATTACCGCTGACATTTCAGGCTGTTCCCACAGGGGTATCAGTGAACATGAGGTTGTGTTCGCAAAGCAAAAAAAATGCCGCTCATATGAGCGGCATTTTTCATTCGCAACGCTTACTCCGAAGCCACGGCATTCTTCGCCAGGATCGCGTTTGCCAGCTCCATGTCCGTGGCTTGCAGGCCCGGGTTGTCGGCGCGGACTTTCTGCATGGCCGCTTCCAGGTACGGGCCGCGGATACTGCCATCACTGGCGACGAAGCTGCTGGCATCGTCCTGGGCTGCGACAACCAGCTTGTTATCCTTGGATGTCAGATAGCTCGAACCGGTGGTTGCGCCGGAGGTGAGAACGTTACGCCAAAAAGTATCGGCCATCGCCGAACCGACAGGCAAAGACAACAGCGCGACGGTAGCGACAGCAAGTTTGAAACGCATGACAGGGTGACTCCACTGGGTTGACTACGCGGTTGGATTGCCAACCCCCAATCGAGTTCCGTGGTCGCCTAATCCGCCGCTTCGACCAGCAGGATTGCGCCTTGCTGGCCGACCACCCGCACGCGACTGCCAATGCCAGCATCCGGCCCTCGGGCCATCCACACGCCGTCGGCCACCTTGATTTTGCCGCGACCGTCGACAATCGCTTCATGCACCACAAAGGTTTTGCCGATCAGATCCTGACCGCGCAGGTTCAGGTGCGGCTGATCGCTCGGGCGCGCCGCCGTGCGCTGACGTCGCCACCAGTACAACGCGGTGGTGATCGATAGCAGGCCGAACAGCAGAAACTGCCATTCCCAGGACAGGTCCGGCAGCAGGAAGGTCAAGACGCCCACGGCGGCCGCAGCCATGCCGATCCACAGCAGGTAACCGCCGGCGCCGAACACCTCAAGAATCAACAGCACCGTGCCCAGCGCCAACCAGTCCCAGAACGAAAGGTGCTGCAAAAATGCCCACATGGCGCGCCTCAGGCTTTCTTGTTATCGAAAGTGGCCTTGACGATTTCGCCAATGCCGCCCACCGCGCCAATCATCGAACTGGCCTCCAGCGGCATCAGGATCACCTTGCTGTTGTTGGCCGAAGCCAGCTTGCCCAGCGCATCGATGTACTTTTGCGCGACGAAGTAGTTGACCGCCTGCACGTTGCCGCTGGCGATGGCTTCGGACACCACTTTGGTCGCCTGTGCTTCTGCCGCGGCTTGCCGCTCGCGGGCTTCGGATTCCAGGAACGCGGCCTGGCGACTGCCTTCGGCTTCGAGGATCTGTGCCTGCTTCTTGCCTTCCGCGGTCAGGATCGCTGCGGCGCGCAGGCCCTCGGCTTCGAGGATCTGTGCACGCTTGATCCGTTCGGCTTTCATTTGCCCCGACATCGCCGCCATCAGGTCGGCGGGTGGGCTGATGTCCTTGATCTCGATCCGGGTGATCTTGATGCCCCACGGCGCGGTCGCTTCGTCGACAGTGCGCAGCAGTTTTTCGTTGATCCCGTCACGCTGGCTGAGCATGGCGTCGAGTTCCATCGAGCCGAGCACGGTGCGGATGTTGGTTTGCAGCAGGTTGCGGATGGCGTGTTCGAGGTTGTTGACCTCATAGGCCGCCTGGGCCGTGTTGACCACCTGGAAGAAGCACACGGCGTCGATTTGCACCGTGGCGTTGTCGGCGGTGATGACTTCCTGCGGCGGAATATCCAGCACGCTTTCCATCACATTCATCTTGCGGCCGATGCGGTCCATGACCGGAATGATGACGTTCAGACCCGGCTTGAGCGTGTTGGTGTAGCGACCGAAACGCTCGACTGTCCATTCAAAGCCCTGGGGCACGACCTTGAAACCCATGAACAGAATGGCGACCACCAGGCCGACAAAAAGCAAAAGCACACTACCGATCTGCATAACGATTCCTTGTTGATGTGTGGATCTGTGGAGTTTCAATCGCTGGAGTGTAGCTGTGCCGATGCCGGATAAGTACAGCCGGGTCTCAGTTCTGCTCGCTCTGGGGTGTCACGCGCAGAACCTCCTCGATGGTCGTCAGCCCGGCGCCGACTTTTTGCGCTCCTGACAGCCGCAGGCTGCGCATGCCTTCCTTGAATGCCTGGCGCCGCACGGCCAGCAGGTCGGTATCAGGACTGATCAGCGCTTTGATGCCATCGCTTAACTGCATGATTTCGTAGACCCCGGCGCGACCGCGATAACCGGTGTCGCGGCACTCCACGCAACCGATGGCTCGCTGGGCATTGGTCGGCAAGGGTGCTTGCCAGGGGCGGGTCAGGGTTTGCCAGTCGTCTTCGCCCAGCGTCAGCGGCGCCTTGCAGTGCGAGCACAGGGTTCGCACCAGTCGCTGGGCCATGACGCCAAGCACCGTGGCCTTGATCAGGTAGTGCGGCACGCCGAGCTCCAGCAGGCGGCTGATGGCGCTGGGTGCGTCGTTGGTGTGCAGGGTCGACAGCACGAGGTGCCCGGTGAGCGCGGCCTGGATCGCCATCTCTGCAGTTTCGAGGTCGCGGATCTCGCCGATCATGATGATGTCCGGGTCTTGCCGCATCAGCGCGCGCACGCCGGCGGCGAAGGTCAGGTCGATGTTGTGCTGGACCTGCATTTGGTTGAACGCAGGCTCGACCATTTCGATCGGGTCTTCAATGGTGCAGAGGTTGACCTCCGGCGTCGCCAGTTTTTTCAGGGTGGTATAGAGGGTGGTGGTCTTGCCCGAACCCGTCGGCCCGGTGACGAGGATGATGCCGTGGGGCTGGCGGGTCATGTCTTGCCAGCGGCGCAGGTCGTCGGCGGAGAAACCAAGCTGGTCGAAGTCCTTGAGCAATACTTCCGGATCGAAGATCCGCATGACCATTTTTTCGCCGAAGGCCGTGGGCAGTGTCGACAAGCGCAGTTCGACCTCTCCGCCGTCCGGGGTCTTGGTTTTCACCCGGCCGTCCTGGGGTTTGCGTTTCTCCGCGACGTTCATGCGCCCCAGGGTTTTCAGGCGACTGACGATGGCCATGGTGACCTGGGGCGGGAATTGATAGACGTTGTGCAGCACGCCGTCGATGCGAAAACGCACCGTGCCTTGCTCGCGCCGGGGCTCGATGTGGATGTCGCTGGCACGCTGCTGGAACGCGTACTGGAACAGCCAGTCGACGATGTTGACGATGTGTGCGTCGTTGGCGTCGGGCTCCTGGTCGCTGGCGCCGAGGTTGAGTAACTGTTCGAAATTGCCGAGGGTACTGACTTGCGGGTCGGCGCTGTTCGCCCCAGTGACCGATTTGGCCAGGCGGAAGAATTCGACGCTGAAGCGCTGGATGTCCACCGGGTTGGCCACCACGCGCTTGATCGGCAGCTTGAGCACATGGGTCAGGTCAGCTTCCCAACCGCTGACATAAGGTTGGGCGCTGGCCACGGTGACCGCCTCGCGGTCGATCGATACCGCGAGGATCTTGTGGCGCTGGGCGAAGGCATAGGACATCAGCGGGGTCACGGCAGCGACATTGATTTTCAACGGGTCGATGCGCAGGTAAGGCTGGCCGGCCTGCCGGGATAGCCACAAGGTCAGGCTCTCGAGGTCCAGCGGTTTGCCGGGACGGCTGAGATCGTCCAGCTGTTGGCTGGCAATGAACTCCAGCGGATGCATCTGGCCAAGGGAGGCGTTGCGGCGACGGGCATTGAGCGCGTGTTCGGCCGAATCCTGACTGATAAAGCTCTGGGCGACCAGTTCGCGCAGCAGGTCATTGAGATCCAGCCAGCGGTCCTGAAAGGCGAGATGTACGGACATGCGGGCTCCTTTTGAACGACAGTGCGCAAAGGATAGCCGTGGCCCGGCTGACAGCTGGGCCACTACCCGACAAAGCCGTTTCGGCGTTTTTCAGCCCGCCGCTTGAGCCGCTTCGGCCCATGGGGAATCAGCTTCTTGCAGCTCCACCGAGCAAACGCTGATCAGGTTACGAAGTTTTTCCGCAATCACTTGCGCGCGGTGCCAGCTCAAACCGTCGATGACGATCTCGATGTTCAGCCAGTCGTCCTGGCGCTGTGCGTTGACCTGTTCCGGGGTGAGCAGTTGCAAAGCGAACAGATTGAGGGCACGACACAGCAGGTCTGGTTCTGCCTCGGCCAGCATTTGATAGCGAACCCGGCAATGGGCGTTACCGACGTTCCAGACATCCGAACGGGCAGGTGGGGTGTTTACGGCTTCGAGATACGGCATGGTCTGGCTCCAAAATCATTGGAGAAATGTTTACATCCTGTGCCGGGTATTTCTTCTCTATGATTGGCTGTATTGCAGAATTGAAGAATAAATCAATTCACTTGTTAGTCGATTAAGGGTTTTTTTATGCAAAGCGAACTGGACAGCTACGACCGCAAGATCCTCGCCTTGCTGCAAGAGGATGCTTCGCTTTCCAGCGCACAGATCGCCGAACAGGTGGGGCTCTCGCAATCGCCGTGCTGGCGGCGGATTCAGCGGATGAAAGAGGAGGGCATCATTCGCGCTCAGGTGACCTTGCTCGACCGCAAGAAAATCGGCCTGAACACGCAGATCTTCGCGGAGGTGAAACTCAATGCCCACGGGCGTTCGAACTTCACCGAATTCACCGAGGCGATTCGCGGCTTTCCGGAGGTGCTGGAGTGTTACGTGCTGATGGGGGCGGTGGATTTCTTGCTGCGGATTGTCACGGCGGACATCGAGGCCTACGAGCGTTTCTTTTTCGAGAAACTGTCGATGGTGCCGGGGATTCAGGAGGTGAATTCGATCGTGGCGTTGTCGGAGATCAAGTCGACGACCAGTTTGCCGGTGGTGCGATAAAGCAAAAAGATCGCAGCCTGCGGCAGCTCCTACATTCGGATGGAGTACACCCGTAGGAGCTGGCGAAGCCTGCGATCTTTTCGGTATTACAGGCGCAGTAACATTTTCCAGGCACGGTTCTGATACACCGCAATCGCCTGCTGCTTGCGCGCATCCAGGACTTCGTCGGTGATCGATTCGTTAGCCAGTTGCGCCAGTTTGTTCAGCTCGCCGTAGAGGCGATCCATTTCCGGGATCTCCAGCACGTTACGCGCATGGTGCAGCCAGACCTGGATGCGTTCGATGCGCGGCAGTTGCTCGGCCAGGTCTTCCGGTTGTTGCTGGTAACGTTGCAATTGCAACGAAGTGGCCTCTTCGCCCAAAAGGCGCGGCAACCAGCTGCCCAGTTGCGCAGCGCCCTGGCGATTGCCACGGGTGTTGCGGTCGGCGGCCCAGGTGCGGGCCAGCAGCCAGCGCGAGCTGGTCAGGGAGAACAGGCCCCAGCGCGGGTCTTCGAGCTCTTCGAGGAACTGCTCGGGCGCGGCTTTGCGCACGTCTTCATCTTCCAGACCGGCCTGGACCAGCGGGCGCCAGTCTTCCAGCAAGGCATCAAGGGCGATACGCAGGTCGTGGGTCGACTGACGCGGAGCGGCCTGGCCCAGGCTGCTGATCAGCGCGCGCATTTCCGCGAGACATTCGATCCAGTCCTGCAACAGGCGCCAGTGACCATTGAAGCGATACTGCTCGGCCAGACGCTGGCTGCTGCCCAGCAAATGCCAGCTCAGCGCGGCGAACGCGTCGTCCAGCGGCGTTTCGGCGGTGATCTGCGGCGCCGGCAGGCTCAACGAATAGCTGTGGGCGTCGTACAGGCGATAACCGCGCTCGGCCTTGCTGATGTCGCAAGGCATCAGGGCCAGTTTCTCGGCCAGCTCGGCGGCCAGTTCCAGCAGGGCTGCCGGCTCGCCTTCGCGCAGTTCCAGTTCCAGCTCACAGATTTCTTCTTTCTGCTTGCCAACCACGACGTGACCCAGGTCCAGCGCGGCTTCGATGACCACTTTGGTCTTGCCGCGACCCCAGGCGATTTCCGCGCGTTCGCGGACGAAGTCGGTGGTGAAGATTGGCTTCAGGGTCTTCTTGTCCAGCTCGGCCAGTTCCTCGGGCCAGCATTCGCCGTCGAGTTTCTTCAAGTCGAGCTTGGCCTTGGGCAGGGGCCAGTTGAATTCATTACGCTCGGACAAGCCGGCGACGCTCTGGCCGCGGGTCTTGAGGGTCTGAATCACTTCTTCGCCATCCTTGCGCAGGCGCAGGGCGACTTTGGCCTGGGCCAGGTCGCGCTCGGGCGTGTCGAAGTACTGATTCATCAACTCACGGCGTTCCCAGCCACTTTTGTTGCGTTTTTTCAGTAACGGGTGCTCGCGCAGGGCGGCGAGGGTTTCGCGGCTGACGCGGAGTTTGATTTCGGTTTCTTTCTGCATGGCCGGAAAATCCAGGATCGGGAGCGCAGCCGGGGGAATGTGTGGCTGCCAAGGTCGTGCAGTGTACAGGACTCACGGTTAGTACGCGCCGAGACGGTTTATTCCTGTCATCGGTTGGTTCTATGATGGACCTCAATTCGGGTGCCGGGAGTCAGCGATGCCATTGCCATCGATGAAAGAACAATTCGCTGCGTTGATCGCCGCACCGTCGGTCAGTTGCACGCAGCCCAGTCTCGATCAAACCAACCGCCCGGTTATCGATCTGCTGGCGACGTGGCTCGGTGAGCTGGGTTTCACCTGCGAGATCCAGCAGGTCAGCCCTGGCAAGTTCAACCTGCTGGCCAGTTTCGGCTCCGGCCCCGGCGGCCTGGTGCTGGCCGGGCACAGCGACACCGTGCCGTTCGACGGCGCGCTGTGGCAAACCGACCCGTTGAAGCTGACTGAAGTCGACGGTCGTTGGATTGGCCTGGGCAGTTGTGACATGAAGGGTTTTTTCGCCCTGGCCATCGAGGCGGTCAAACCGCTGCTCGATCAACCGTTCAAACAGCCGTTGCTGATTCTCGCCACCTGCGATGAAGAAAGTTCGATGTCCGGTGCCCGCGCGCTGGCCGAAGCGGGGCGACCGCTGGGGCGGGCGGCGGTGATCGGCGAGCCGACCGGGCTCAAGCCGATCCGCATGCACAAAGGCATCATGATGGAACGCATCGACATTCTCGGGCAGAGCGGTCATTCCTCCGACCCGCGCCTGGGCCACAGCGCCCTGGAAGCCATGCACGATGCCATCGGTGAACTGCGTGGCCTGCGCCTGTTGTGGCAGCGCGAATTCCGCAATCCGCAGTTTGGCGTGCCGATGCCAACGATGAATTTCGGCTGCATCCATGGCGGCGACAACCCCAACCGAATCTGCGGCCAGTGTTCGCTGGAATTCGATTTGCGCCCGCTGCCCGGCATGGACCCCAAAGTCCTGCGCGCCGAGATCCTGCAGAAGCTCAAGCCGGTTGCCGAGCGGCATCAGGTCAAGATCGATTACGCGCCGTTGTTCCCTGAAGTGCCGCCGTTCGAGCAGGCTGAGGACGCCGAGCTGGTACGCCTTGCCGAAAAGCTCACCGGTCACAGCGCCGAAGCAGTGGCGTTCGGCACCGAAGCACCTTATCTTCAGCGCCTTGGCTGTGAAACGCTGGTGCTTGGCCCGGGTGATATCGCTTGCGCCCACCAGCCGGGGGAATACCTCGAAATGTCACGTTTGCAGCCTACGGTGCATCTATTAAGGCAACTGATCGAACACTATTGCCTGGCACCGGCGCCGTTCGTATAAAGGGCGGGCATTTAAATTGCCGGTACCCCAACCCGTATTCATGAGGAGAGCGCGCGTGTCGCCAAGCCTGTTCCGACGATAACCATCAGCCCGCTGTGCGTTTTTCTGTTTCGCCCTTTTTTCGGCTGCTATTTATTACAGGCCCAGGTTCATGCCCGAATACGTCAATTGGCTTCGTCACGCTTCGCCTTACATCAACGCCCACCGCGATTGCACCTTTGTCGTCATGCTGCCCGGCGACGGCGTTGAGCATCCGAACTTCGGCAATATCGTCCACGACCTGGTGCTGTTGCACAGCCTGGGTGTGCGTCTGGTACTGGTTCACGGTTCCCGCCCGCAAATCGAAGCGCGCCTCACGGCCCGCGGCCTGACCCCGCATTACCACCACGGTATGCGTATCACCGATGCCGCGACCCTGGAGTGCGTGATCGACGCAGTTGGCCAGTTGCGCATTGCCATTGAGGCTCGCCTGTCGATGGACATGGCTTCGTCGCCGATGCAGGGCTCGCGCCTGCGGGTGGCCAGCGGCAACCTGGTGACGGCACGGCCGATCGGCGTGCTTGAAGGCGTCGACTATCACCATACCGGCGAGGTGCGCCGGGTCGACCGCAAGGGCATCAACCGTTTGCTGGACGAGCGCTCCATCGTGCTGCTGTCGCCGCTGGGCTATTCGCCGACCGGGGAAATTTTCAACCTGGCCTGCGAAGACGTCGCCACCCGCGCGGCCATTGATCTGGGCGCGGACAAGCTGCTGCTGTTTGGCGCCGAACTGGGCTTGATCGACGAAAACGGGCGCCTGGTGCGCGAATTGCGTCCGCAACAGGTGCCGGCGCATTTGCAGCGCCTGGGCAGTAACTATCAGGCGGAACTGTTGGATGCCGCTGCCGAGGCTTGTCGTGGCGGTGTGGCCCGTAGTCATATTGTCAGTTATGCCGAGAACGGTGCACTGCTGACCGAACTGTTCACCCGTGACGGCGGCGGTACGCTGGTGGCCCAGGAGCAGTTCGAAGTGGTGCGCGAAGCGGCCATCGAAGACGTCGGCGGACTGCTGGATTTGATCAGCCCGCTGGAAGAGCAGGGCATCCTGGTGCGCCGTTCCCGCGAGGTGCTGGAGCGCGAGATCGAGCAGTTCAGCGTGGTCGAGCGCGAAGGCATGATCATCGCCTGTGCGGCGCTGTATCAGATTGCCGATTCGGATGCCGGTGAACTGGCGTGCCTGGCGGTGAATCCGGAGTATCGCCATGGCGGTCGCGGTGATGAATTGCTGGAGCGCATCGAGACCCGCGCCCGGGCTCAGGGTTTGAAGACTTTGTTCGTCCTTACCACCCGTACCGCTCACTGGTTCCGCGAGCGTGGTTTTGTGCCGAGCAGCGTTGACCGTCTGCCGTCGGCGCGGGCGTCGCTGTACAACTATCAGCGTAATTCGAAGATCTTCGAAAAAGCCCTTTGAGGTTTGAACGACTTTTGTAGGAGCTGCCGCAGGCTGCGATCTTTTTGATTTTGCTTTTTCAATATCAAAAGATCGCAGCCTGCGGCAGCTCCTACAGGAACCTTGTGTTACTCCTGCACAAACTTCGCACTGACATACGGCGAATAGTCCGCCAGCACCGTCTCCACCTTCCCTTGCTCCTTCAAGAATTTCGCCGTCTCGCCAATGGCCTTGGCCGTGCCGCCGTCCAGTAGCGCGGTGCTCTGTTGCGCCTTGGCATCCGGGAATGCGGATCCGGCCAGTAACTCCGGCACATCGGCGGCATTGGCACCGGTCAGTTTGGCGATTTTCTGCACGGGCTCCGAGTCCACCGTCCAGTCGGCTTTATGCGCTGCGTAGTCGGCAAAGGCGTCGAGGGTGACCTTGGCGAATCTGGCCACCACCTCCGGGTGCTTCTCGGCGTAATCCTTGCGCGCCACCCAGACTTCAAAGGTGGGCGCACCCCATTGGCCTACCTGCGCAGCGTCGGTCAGGGTCTTGCCAGTCCTGCGGATTTCCCCCAGGGCGGGCGACCAGACAAACGCGCCATCAATATCACCACGCTTCCAGGCTGCTGCGATTTCCGCCGGCTGCAGGTTCACCACTTTGACTTGCGAACTGTCCAGGCCCCAGTGCTTCAGCGCACCAAGCAGGCTGTAGTGGGAGGTTGAAACGAAAGGCGTGGCGATGGTCTTTCCGATCAGATCTTGCGGTTTCTCGATGCCGCTGCCGTTGCGCACCACCAACGCTTCGGCCGCGTTGATCTGGGCCGAGACGATGAACGCGACAATCGGCAGGTTGCGCGAGGCGGCAGCGGCCAGCGGACTGGAGCCGAGATTGCCGATTTGCACATCACCGGAGGCAATCGCCGTGACCACTTCCGGGCCGCTGTTGAAGCGTCGCCAGTCGATGGGCTGGCCAATGGTTTTTTCATAAAGGCCATCGGCCTGGGGGACTTTGCTGGGGTCGATTCCGGTTTGATAGCCGACAGTGAGGTTTGCTGCCTGGGCGGCGAAAGAAAATGCGAGAGATACACAAACTGTAACAATTGGTCCGGATAGTGCGCGTTTGGTCGTCATGGGGCCGCCTTTCGGTAAAGGATTTGTTTCCGAATTGCGTAAAAACTAATCGATCTAAAAAAACAAAAATAAATACTTTTTAGGAATTAGCTTATGAGCCGAACCCTCTGTTCTGGGGGATCTGTAAATCGGGCGCTAAATTCCTAAACGGTATTAGAAAAGAATCGGGTAATTCTTTTCAGGTTCATGACGAACTCATGACCCGGCAGGGACCAAAAAACGGGGATTAGACTATGGTCGTAGACACACATGGTTACGATTGACTTGTGGGTCACGGTCTGGCGCTAATCGCGAATCTTAGGATTTCGGGCGACGACTCGAGACCAGGAATACAAGAATTAGAATCGAGAGGAGCTACACAATGAACAAGTCCACCTTGGCTTTGGCCGTGGCCGTAGGGGTTTTGGCGCAGCAGGCAGGCGCCGCAGGTTTCCTGGAAGACAGCAAGGCGTCCATCAGTTCCCGGACCATGTATTACAACAACGATAACCGTGAAGGCGGTGCGGATCAGAAAGAGTCCGCGGAAGGCCTGAAATTCGATTATCTGTCCGGTTTCACCCAAGGCACTGTCGGTTTCGGTATCGACGCCCAGGCACTGCTGGGTATCCACCTGGACGGCGGCAAGGGTCACCACCCGGACAACAACACCTTCTTCCCAAGCGACACCGATGGTTCGGCCGTGCACGAATGGAGCCGTGCGGCGGCCAACGTCAAGGCGCGCTTCTCGAAGACCGAAGCCCACCTGGGTGGCGCTCTGGCACCCAACTTGCCGATCCTGGTCGCGAACGACAGCCGTCTGCTGCCGCAGACCTTTGAAGGCGGCACCATCACTTCGAAAGAAATCGACAACGTGACCTTCAACGCAGGTCAGTTGGAGCATTCGGCGGGTCGCGCTTCTTCGAACTCCACCGGCCTGGCCGTGGCTGGCGGTACAGAGGACAGCAACAAGTTCTACTACGGTGGTGCTGACTGGAAGGTCACCAAGGACCTGACCCTGCAGTACTACCACTCGAATCTGAAGGACTACTACAAGCAGGACTTCCTGGGCTTGGTCCACGTGTTTACGATCGACGCCAAGCAGTCCTTCAAAACTGATATTCGCTACTTCGACAGCAGCTCCGACGGCAAGAACGGTGATCCGGGTTTCCGTTTCAACAACAACAACGGTTTCGCCAAGACCCCGGGCGAGGTCGACAACAAGACCTGGAGCGCCATGTTCACCTACACCCTGGGTGGCAATGCCTTCCTGGTCGGTCATCAGCGCGTCAGCGATGACGGTGGTTTTGTCTACCTGAACCAGGGCAACGTGGTCGATGGCAATGGCCGTCCGGAAGGGAACGGCGGCGCCAGCTTCTACCTGTTCACCGATTCCATGATCAACGGGTTTGTTCGTGCCGGTGAAAACACCACCTTCGGTCAATACTCCTATGACTTCGCCGGACTGGGCGTGCCGGGCCTGAAAACTTCGATCGCCTACCTGCATGGCGACAACATCAAGGCTACCAACGGCAGCGGCCCTGATGGCTCCGAGTGGGAACGCGACATGCGGATCGACTACACCATCCAGCAGGGCACGCTCAAAGGTTTCGGCGTAACGCTGCGTAATGGCGTCTACCGTGGCAGTGAAGTCTCCAACAACCCTGATGTTGACCAGACTCGTCTGATCTTCAACTACACCTACAGCTTCCTGTAACAAGCCTTGAGAAAAAAACCTCGCCCGCTGGCGAGGTTTTTTTTGTTCGTTCTTTTATATTCCATAAAGATCTTTGCTGATTATTTATTATTCTTTTTGGTTTTTAAATATCCCGCTTAAAGTGCGTCTGTCCGCCACTCATCCCTGAGCCCGGATTTGGCAGTTTCGTCCCTCGATATTTGCTCAGGTCCAGGATTCGGCCTTGCCGCCGATACCTCGGATCTGTCGTGGGAAGCCATATTCCTAAGCGGAATTAAAAACTATCAAAAAATTCTTTTTGGCTTTAAGGCCATGTATCCTGCGGCCCGCAAAACGACCGGCCTAGACGGTTTGCCGCGAATTAATGCATTCAGGATCCCGGGCAATCGATTCGGGACCAGGAACATCAGAACTAGAAACGAGAGGAGCGAAACATGAACAAGTCCACCTTGGCCATGGCTGTGGCCGTCGGGGTTTTGACCCAGCAGGCAAGCGCCGCGGGTTTTATCGAAGACAGCAAGGCAACACTGGGGCTGCGTAACTTCTACATCAATACCGATTACCGTGACGGTACTGGCCCGAACAAAAACGAAGAATGGGGCCAAGGCTTCGATCTACGTTTCATCTCGGGTTACACCCAGGGCACCGTCGGCTTCGGTATCGATGCGATCGGCCTGTTGGGCGTCAAACTGGATTCCGGTGGCGGCACCAACGGCGCGAGCAACAACTCGTATGGCGGCACCGTGTTCCCGAGCAAGTCCAACGGCGAAGCGGTTGATGACTTCTCCAGCCTGGGTTTGACTGCCAAAGCCAAGATCTCCCAGACCGAGCTGAAGCTGGGTACCTTGCAGCCCAAGCTGCCGGTGATCGTGACCAACGACGGTCGTCTGTTGCCGCAAACCTGGCAGGGTGGCCAGATCTCCTCGAACGACATCAAGGACCTGACCTTGATCGGCGGTCAGATCGAGCAGGTAAAAGGTCGTAACTCGAGCAACAATGAACAGTTGTCTATCTCTGGCGCCAACAGCCGTTCCGCTGCAGGCCGCGACAGCAACAAGTTCATCTATGCCGGTGGCGACTACAAGATCACCAAGGACCTGACGGCCCAGTACTACTACGGCACCCTGGAAGAGTTCTACAAGCAACACTTCCTGGGTCTGGTGCACAATTGGGCCATCGGCCCTGGCGTGCTGAAGTCTGACTTGCGTTACTTCAACAGCTCCGACGACGGTGCCAACGGTCACGATCCTCTGTACTACACCACTGGCAACTACAGCGGTGCAGCCAACGGCAAGGGCAAGGTCGACAACAATCTGTACAGCGGCCTGTTCCTGTACTCCGTTGCCGGCCACACCTTCGGTGGCGGTTATCAGGTCAGCAACGGCAGCAGCGATTTCCCTTGGCTGAACCAGGGCGACGGTTCGTCGAACTACACCATCACCGATTCGCAAATCCAGAAGTTCGGCCGTGCCGGCGAGCGTACCTGGCTAGCACGCTACTCCTATGACTTCGCCAAGGTCGGCGTACCTGGCCTGACTGCTGGCCTGGTGTACCTGCGCGGTGACAATATCGATACCGTTAACGCCAAGGGGGGCGAGGCGGCCAATGGTGCCTCTGAGTGGGAGCGCGACCTGACCGTGGGTTACGTCGTTCAGTCCGGCGCGCTGAAGAACCTCGGCCTGATGTGGAAAAACGCCACGTGGCGCACCGACCTGCCGAACACCCGTTCGCAGGACGAAAACCGCCTGATCGTCAGCTACTCGATCCCGCTGTTGTAATAAGCGCTCGCGTACCCGAGACAAAAAAGCCCCGCCCGGTATTGCACCGGGCGGGGCTTTTACATTTTCAAGACGGGTTCACCCCCGTAATCCCGCCTTGAACTTCCCTCTTTGCAGCAACTCAAGGCCTTCTCGAACCTTGGGGGCGATGTTCGGCCGGTTGCGCGGGCACGTCCAGTGAACAGATATTTAATATTTCTTTATGATCTAAATAAATCGATATTTATTCTTTTTAATAGATAAAAAACACAGGCACAGTTGAACCCATCAAGCACTTACAAGGAGCAGCACCATGGGTCTCAGACTTGGCGATATCGCCCCCGATTTCGAACAGAACTCCAGCGCAGGCACCATCCGTTTCCATCAGTGGCTGGGCGATAGCTGGGGCGTGCTGTTTTCCCATCCCGCGGACTTCACACCGGTGTGCACGACTGAGCTGGGCTTCACCGCGAGGCTCAAGGATGAGTTCGCCGCGCGCGACGTCAAGGCCATCGCTTTGTCAGTGGACCCGGTGGAGTCGCACCACAAGTGGATCGAGGACATCAACGAAACCCAGGGCACCGTGGTCAACTTTCCGATCCTGGATGACGCCGACCGCAAGGTCTCGGACCTCTACGACCTGATCCACCCCAACGCCAACGACACCCTGACCGTGCGCAGTCTGTTCGTGATCGACCCGAAGAAAAAGGTCCGGCTGACGATTACCTACCCGGCGAGCACCGGCCGCAACTTCAATGAAATCCTGCGGGTGATCGACTCGCTGCAACTCACCGACAACTACAAGGTGGCCACGCCGGCCAACTGGCAAGACGGTGATGAGGTGGTGATCGTACCGTCGCTCAAGGATGAAGATGAAATCAAACAGCGCTTTCCCAAGGGCTATCGGGCGGTCAAGCCTTACCTGCGTCTGACGCCGCAGCCCAATCGTTGAAGGTCAGAAGATCGCAGCCTGCGGCAGCTCCTACGTGCATACGTCGATCCCTGTAGGAGCTGCCGCAGGCTGCGATCTTTTCAAGGCACCCACAAAGCAGGGGATTTCAGGCCGTTTCGACGGCCTGTTTTTTGCCTGGAAGAAACCGGTTTGTATATTTCTTTTATGCATAACCAAATGAATAAATATGATTTATGGATATATGAATCAGCTGTTAAGGTCACTCCATCGAAGCGAGATCGCAAACCGCGAATCGCCAACACCGTGCAAGGAATCGTCTGAATGTTGGTTGTCTCACTCGGTGGCAGTCCCAGTCAGCGCTCTCGTTCCGGGGTGCTGCTGGATCGCTCCCAGCGTTGGTTGCAAGGGCAGGGCGTGGAAGTAGTGAGTTATCAGGTGCGGGACTTCCCGGCCGAGGACTTGCTGCACGCACGCTTCGACAGCCCCAAGGTGATCGACTTGTTGCAACAGATTGAAAATGCCGATGGCCTGCTGATCGCCACACCGGTTTACAAGGCATCGTTTTCCGGAGCACTGAAAGTCGTGCTGGATCTGCTGCCCGAACGCGCCTTGAGCCACAAGGTGGTTCTGCCGATGGCCACTGGCGGCAGCATCGCCCATATGTTGGCAGTGGATTACGCGCTCAAGCCGGTGCTGTCGGCATTGAAGGCCCAGGAAATGCTGCAAGGCATTTTCGCCGTCGACAGCCAGATCGCCTACGGCGAAGGCAGCGCCCAGGCGCAGTTGGCACCGGAGCTGGAACAACGACTGAATGAATCGCTGGAGCTGTTTTTCAGCGCCATGGCGCGACGGCCCAAGCCGCTCGACCCGAACCTGTTGAATGATCGTTTGTTGAGTGCTCGCTGGAGCATTTGAACCTCACCAAAAAATTGAAGTACTGGCCTTACTCGCCCGCCAACGGGCAAGCAGGTGCAGCCAAAACCCAACTGCAAAAAGGAGAGCGCCATGCGCCCTGTCATTTTGCGTCGTGGTCTGGTCGCTCTGTTTGCTGCGGCTTTGACCTTCGGCGCCATTACTCAAGCTCAGGCGCTTTCTACCCGGGAAGGCGTGCTACGAATCGGCTATCAGAAATACGGCACCCTGGTGCTGCTCAAAGCCAAGGGCACCCTGGAAAAACGTCTCGCCGCCCAAGGTGTGGACGTGCAATGGACGGAATTCCCCGGTGGCCCGCAACTGCTTGAAGGCCTGAACGTCGGCTCCATCGACTTCGGTGTTACCGGCGAAACGCCTCCGGTGTTTGCCCAGGCAGCGGGTGCCGATCTGCTCTACGTCGCCTATGAACCGCCAGCGCCGCACAGTGAGGCGATCCTGGTGCCGAAGGACTCGGCGATCAAGTCGGTGGCGGACCTCAAGGGCAAGAAAATCGTGCTCAACAAGGGCTCCAACGTGCACTACCTGCTGGTGCGTGCGCTGGAAGATGCCGGCCTCAAATACACCGACATCCAGACCGTATTCCTGCCGCCGGCCGATGCCCGCGCCGCGTTCGAGCGTGGCAGTGTCGACGCCTGGGTGATCTGGGACCCGTACCAGGCCGCTGCCGAACAACAGCTGCAAGCGCGCACCCTGCGCGATGGCCAAGGCATCGTCGACAACCATCAGTTCTACCTGGCAACCAAGCCTTATGCGCAGAAAAATCCCGAGGTGATCAAGACACTGGTGGAAGAAGTGCGCGCGGTAGGCGAGTGGTCCAAGGCTAACCCGCAAGAGGTGACCCAACAGGTTTCACCGCTGCTCGGCCTGCCAGCGGACATCACCCTGACCTCGGTGAAACGCCAGGGCTATGGCGCGCTGTTCCTCACCCCGGAAGTGGTCGCCGCACAGCAGAAAATCGCCGACAGCTTCTACCAGCTCAAGCTGATTCCCAAGCAGTTGAGCATTAAAGACGTGATCTGGACGCCGCCGGCTGCCGTTGCCCAAAGCTCAGTAACCAAAGCCCAATAATTCGATTCCCCAAGGAGACCACTCCATGAGCCTCAATATTTTCTGGTTCCTGCCTACCCACGGCGACGGCCATTACCTTGGCACCGCCGAAGGCGCTCGCGCCGTTGACCACGGTTATCTGCAACAAGTGGCGCAAGCGGCGGATCGTCTGGGCTTCGGCGGTGTGCTGATTCCTACCGGTCGCTCCTGCGAAGACTCGTGGCTGGTGGCGGCATCGCTGATTCCTGTGACCCAGCGCTTGAAGTTCCTGGTTGCCCTGCGCCCGGGGATCATTTCCCCGACGGTGGCGGCGCGTCAGGCTGCGACCCTGGATCGACTGTCCGGCGGTCGTGCGTTGTTCAATCTGGTGACGGGTGGGGATCCGGAAGAGTTGGCGGGCGATGGTCTGTTCCTGAGCCACGAAGAGCGCTATCAGGCCTCGGTGGAATTCACCCGCATCTGGCGTCGGGTACTGGAAGGCGAAACCGTCGATTACGACGGCCAGCACATCAGCGTGAAGGGGGCGAAATTGCTCTATCCGCCGATCCAGCAACCGCGTCCGCCGCTGTACTTCGGCGGTTCCTCTGAAGCCGCCCAGGATCTGGCCGCCGAACAGGTGGAAATGGTCCTGACCTGGGGCGAACCACCGGCCGCCGTTGCGGAAAAAATCGAACAGGTCCGTGCCAAGGCCGCCAGGCTTGGTCGCACCGTACGCTTCGGCATTCGCCTGCATGTGATCGTGCGTGAAACCAACGCCGAAGCCTGGCAAGCGGCGGACAAATTGATCTCGCATCTGGACAACGAAACCATCGCCCGTGCCCAGGCTTCGCTGGCGCGTTTCGATTCGGTCGGTCAGCAACGCATGGCTGCGCTGCATGGCGGAAGCCGTGACAACCTGGAAGTCAGTCCTAACCTGTGGGCCGGCGTCGGTCTGGTGCGCGGCGGTGCCGGTACGGCGCTGGTGGGCGATGGTCCGACCGTGGCCGCCCGCGTGAAGGAGTACGCGGACCTGGGCATCGATACCTTCATCTTCTCCGGTTATCCACACTTGGAGGAGTCGTACCGGGTGGCGGAGTTGCTGTTCCCGCACCTCGATGTCGAGCGTCCTGAACTGCCGAAGAGCGCCGGTTACGTCAGCCCGTTCGGCGAGATGGTCGCCAACGACATTCTGCCAAAAGCCGCGTCCCAGAGCTGAGGCGCGATCATGAAGAAAATCATCCACAGCCTGGCGCCCTGGGCGCTGCCGGTGTTGTTGCTGGCGGTGTGGCAGTTGAGTGTGTCGGCGGGCTGGTTGTCGACACGAATCCTGCCGGCACCCATCGCCGTCATCGAGGCCGGCGTGAGCCTGGTGCGCAGTGGCGAAATCTGGACGCACTTGGCGATCAGTGGCTGGCGTGCCGCGCTGGGCTTCACCATCGGTGGTGGCATCGGCCTGACCCTTGGCTTCATCACCGGTCTGTCGAAGTGGGGCGAGCGCTTGCTCGACAGTTCGGTGCAGATGATCCGCAACGTGCCGCACCTGGCGCTGATTCCACTGGTGATCCTGTGGTTCGGCATTGATGAGTCGGCAAAGATTTTCCTGGTGGCGCTGGGCACCTTGTTCCCGATTTACCTCAACACCTATCACGGCATCCGCAATGTCGACCCGGCGCTGGTAGAGATGGCGCGTAGCTATGGCCTGAGCGGTTTCAGCCTGTTCTGGCAGGTGATTTTGCCGGGGGCGCTGCCTTCGATTCTGGTTGGCGTACGCTTCGCGCTGGGCTTCATGTGGCTGACGTTGATCGTCGCGGAAACCATTTCCGCGAGTTCCGGCATCGGCTATCTGGCGATGAATGCCCGGGAGTTCTTGCAGACCGACGTGGTGGTGCTGGCGATTCTGTTGTACGCGGTGCTCGGCAAACTGGCAGACCTCGCGGCCCGTGGACTTGAACGAGTGTGGCTGCGCTGGCATCCGGCGTATCAGGTTGCGAGGGGAGGTTCGGTATGACTGCCCAACAGCCTCCACGCCTGCTGCGCGGGACTCCGCTGGTGGTGCGCAAGTTGCAAAAAACCTTCGGTGCGCGGCAGGTGCTGCGCGAGATCGACCTGCACATTCCGGCGGGCCAGTTTGTCGCTGTGGTCGGTCGCAGTGGTTGCGGCAAAAGTACCCTGTTGCGCTTGCTCGCCGGCCTCGATCAACCAAGCGGCGGTGAGTTGTTCGCCGGTGCCGCGCCATTGAGTGATGCGCGGGAGGATACGCGGCTGATGTTCCAGGAAGCGCGTTTGCTGCCCTGGAAAAAGATCATCGACAACGTCGGTCTGGGCCTCAAGGGGAACTGGCGGCCGCAGGCGCTTGAAGCTTTGGAAGCGGTGGGCCTGGCCGATCGTGCCCACGAGTGGCCGGCCGCGCTGTCCGGTGGGCAGAAGCAACGCGTGGCATTGGCTCGTGCGTTGATTCATCAGCCGCGCCTGCTGTTGCTCGACGAACCCTTGGGGGCGCTGGATGCCCTGACTCGAATTGAAATGCAGCAACTGATCGAACGGCTCTGGCAGCAGCACGGCTTCACGGTGTTGCTGGTGACCCATGACGTCAGTGAAGCCGTGGCGATTGCCGATCGGGTGATCCTGATCGAAGACGGCGAAGTCGGCCTGGACCTGCACGTGGAACTGCCGCGTCCTCGGGTTCGTGGTTCCCATCGGCTGGCGGCGCTGGAAACCGAAGTGCTAAATCGCGTGCTGGCGCTGCCCGGCCAACCGCCGGAACCGGAACCTGTTTCACCCTTGCCTACGCAATTGCGCTGGGCTCAATAACTCAAGTCTTACCCAACGACAGGAATCAACATCATGACTATCAAGGCCATCAACGTTCGCAACCAGTTCAAAGGCTCCATCAAGGAAATCGTCCTCGGCGACGTGCTGTCGGAAATCGACGTGCAGACCGCTTCCGGCATTGTCACTTCGGTGATCACCACGCGTTCGGTGAAAGAGCTGGAACTGGCGGTCGGCAGTGAAGTGATCGCGTTTGTGAAATCCACCGAGGTGTCGATCGCCAAGTTGTAAGGCAGATGCGTAAACAACAACCCCGAAGGGTTTGAGCCCTTCGGGGTTTTTTATTCGTTAAAATCAAAAGATCGCAGCCTTCGGCAGCTCCTACTGGAATACGCATTCCGATGTAGGAGCTGCCGAAGGCTGCGATCTTTTAAAGCGCCACACGCTTGGGCAAATACGGCGGCAAATACAACCCCACATAAGCATCAAACACCCGCATCCCTTCCTCGGCCATGCGTGGCGTAATCTGCCCGTGCTGCTGCACCGAGCGCGCATACACCCGGTCGCCCAGTTCCATGGCCAGGGCAAACACATCGACATCACTGGGCAACGTCGGCAGCTCGAAGTGATGGTCGAACAGCTTGTGCATCAGGTCGCCCAGTTCGATGTCGTGCTGGCGGTCGGCCTGGGTGACTTCAGTCAGACCGTGCTGGGCCAGAATGAGTTGGCGGGCGGCGGCGTCTTCTGCGTAGATGTCGAGCATGCGTTGTTCCACCAGTCGCGACAGATCGCGCCAGCCATTCAAGGCGAGATGGTCGATGGGAGCTTGCAGGCAGGCGCGGAAGGCCGCATGGACGTCGGCGGTCAAGGCTTCGAGCAAAGCCGGCACGCTGGCGAAGAAGTGGTAGACCGAGGAGGGCGGAATCTCCGCGCGCTCGGCGACGCTGTAGATCGACAGACTGGCCACACCCTCGGCAGCCAGCAGCGTGCGGGCGGCATCGAGTATCGAATCGATCCGGGCCTGGCTGCGTGCGCGGGGTTTGCGGGGGGTGGCTACGCGTGTCATTGGAGTCTCCTGCGGGGCAGCGGGCATTGTACGCAGAGCGGGCAGATGTTCCATATCCCCTGTGGCGAGGGAGCTTGCTCCCGTTGGGTCGCGAAGCGGCCCCAAAACGGCCGATGCGGTGTGCCTGACAGAACCGACTGCGGATTAAAGGGAGTCCTTCGGCCTCCAGCGGGAGCAAGCTCCCTCGCCACGGGGTTTGATGGCACCCATAAAAAAACGCCGCCGGCTTTTACAGCCGGCGGCGTTTCCTTTTTACTGCAACCGATTAAACGGTATGCAGGTACCAGTTGTACTCGAGGTCGGAGATGGAGTGTTCGAACTCCTCCAGCTCACTCTCTTTGCACGCGACGAAGATATCGATGTATTTCGGATCGATGTACTTGGCCATGACTTCGCTGTCGTCCAGCTCGCGCAGTGCATCGCGCAGGTTGTTCGGCAGGCTCTGCTCGTTCTGCTCGTAGCTGTTGCCTTCGACCGGGGCGCCAGGCTCGATCTGGTTGGTCAGGCCGTGGTGCACACCCGCCAAAACCGAAGCCATCAGCAGGTACGGGTTGGCATCGGCGCCGGCTACACGATGCTCGATGCGCACGGCGTCGGAAGAACCGGTCGGTACGCGAATCGCCACAGTACGGTTATCCAGGCCCCAGCACGGCGAGTTCGGCACGTAGAACTGTGCGCCGAAACGACGGTAGGAGTTGACGTTCGGGCAGAGAAAAGCCATCTGCGCCGGTAGGGTCTCGAGCACACCGCCGATCGCGTGACGCAGTGCGGCGTTCTGCTCGGGATCCTCACTGGCAAAAATATTCTTGCCGTCTTTGTCGAGAATCGAAATGTGGACGTGCAGACCATTACCCGCCTGGCCTGGGTAAGGCTTGGCCATGAAGGTGGTGTCCATTTCATGGTCGTAGGCGATGTTCTTGATCAGGCGCTTGAGCAGGACCGCGTAGTCGCAGGCCTTGATCGGGTCGGCCACGTGGTGCAGGTTCACTTCGAACTGCGCCGGGGCACTTTCCTTGACGATGGCGTCGGCCGGGATGCCTTGCTCTTTTGCACCTTCCAGAATGTCCTGGAGGCAGTCGACGTATTCGTCGAGGTCGTCGATCAGGTAGACCTGAGTCGAGTGCGGACGTTTGCCGGAAACCGGCGAGCGAGGTGGTTGCGGACGACCGTTCACGTTCTCCTGGTCGATCAGGTAGAACTCCAGTTCGAACGCGGCACAGATGGTCAGGCCCATTTCGTCGAACTTGCGTACCACATTGGCCAGCACTTCACGCGGGTCGGCGAAGAATGGCTCGCCTTCGAGTTCGTGCATGGTCATCAACAGTTGCGCGGTCGGGCGCTTCTGCCATGGCTCGTTGCATAGGGTATCGGGGATTGGATAGCAGATTCGGTCAGCATCACCGATGTCCAGGCCCAGGCCGGTGCTTTCCACCGTCGAGCCATTGATATCCAGAGCAAATAGAGAGGCCGGCAGGTTGATGCCTTTCTCGTAAACCTTGTGGAGGCTGGTGCGTTCGATGCGCTTGCCGCGCACCACACCATTCATATCCGCAATCAGAAGGTCAACGTACAGAACCTCAGGATGTTCCTTAAGGAACGCGTTCGCTTCGTTAAGCTGAACGGCACGCGGGGGTACCGACATGATGCAACACCTTTGTTGTTAAAAATATCAATCATTGATCTTTTCAGATTCCAGTCAACCCGAACGGCATGCCGAAGTCAAGCGAGGCCTTTTTTGCCCTAAAAAAGCGCCCGTGTGGCTTTTTTGAGGCACTTTGGGGCGTTTTTATGCCTTTAGCCTCCATGGCGCCCGCAGGCTTGAGCGGGCCGTGTTGTATTTTTTACGGGGGTGTTGTGTAAAAAAATGAACAAGGCTAAGCTCGAATCAAACCCATAACAGCAATAATACCGGGGTGCTTCATGTCTCGCCTGCCGATAATCGGCGTCACCGACTGCTCAAGACAGGTCGGTCGGCATGTTTATCACATCAGTGATGACACGTCCGTCCGTTGCGTGGTCTCAGCGGTTCTGGTGATCCTCCCATCCGTGACGGTTCAACCGTCCCCGTCCGATATTCTGGACGGTCGTGATGGCACCCCCATTACGGTTACTCCATTCAATATAGAACCGATTCACAATAGCGGCCTGACCATCGTTCAGGGCACCGCTCGCGATTCTGCACGCCCGGCTTCTGCAGCCGTGTCGGCAAGCACGATAATCTGCCGCGCAAACGCTCTACAACGCGACGCCGATGCGTCAAACAACGCCTGACCTTAAAAGGGTCAGACAACTCAAGCCTAGAGGCATTTATGAGTAACAACCTCGACCAGCTCACCGATTGGTTGAAAAACCACAAGATCACAGAAGTCGAATGCATGATCGCCGACTTGACCGGGATTACCCGGGGCAAGATTTCGCCGACCAACAAATTCATCGCCGAAAAAGGCATGCGCCTGCCAGAAAGTGTGCTGTTGCAGACAGTGACCGGCGATTACGTCGAAGACGACATCTATTACGAGCTGCTCGACCCGGCCGATATCGACATGATCTGCCGTCCAGACCAGGGCGCGGTGTACCTGGTGCCGTGGGCCATCGAGCCGACCGCCATCGTCATCCACGATACCTACGACAAGCAAGGCAACCCGATCGAGCTGTCGCCGCGCAACGTGCTCAAGAAAGTCCTGAAACTCTATACCGACAAAGGCTGGCAGCCGATCGTGGCGCCGGAAATGGAGTTTTACCTGACCAAGCGCAGTGACGACCCGGACTACCCGCTGCAACCGCCGATCGGCCGTTCCGGTCGTCCGGAAATCGGTCGCCAGTCGTTCTCCATCGAAGCGGCGAACGAATTCGACCCGCTGTTCGAAGACGTCTACGACTGGTGCGAATTGCAGGAACTGGACCTCGATACCCTGATCCACGAGGACGGCACGGCGCAGATGGAAATCAACTTCCGTCACGGCGATGCCCTGTCCCTGGCCGACCAGATCCTGGTGTTCAAGCGCACCATGCGCGAAGCCGCGCTCAAGCACGACGTGGCCGCGACCTTCATGGCCAAGCCGATGACCGGCGAGCCGGGCAGTGCCATGCACTTGCACCAGAGCATCATCGACATCGAGACCGGCAAGAACATCTTCTCCAATGAAGACGGGACCATGAGCCAGTTGTTCCTGCACCACATCGGTGGTCTGCAGAAGCTCATTCCCGAACTGTTGCCGCTGTTCGCACCCAACGTCAACTCGTTCCGCCGCTTCCTGCCGGATACTTCGGCGCCGGTGAACGTGGAGTGGGGTGAAGAGAACCGCACCGTGGGCCTGCGGGTACCGGATGCGGGGCCGCAAAACCGACGGGTGGAAAACCGCCTGCCCGGCGCCGATGCCAACCCGTACCTGGCGATTGCCGCGAGCCTGCTCTGCGGTTACATCGGCATGGTCGAAGGCCTGCACCCGAGTGCGCCGGTGGTGGGGCGAGGCTATGAACGCCGCAACCTGCGCCTGCCGCTAACCATCGAAGACGCACTGGAACGCATGGAAAACAGCGCGACCATCGAGCGGTACCTGGGCAAAAATTTCATCACTGGCTACGTTGCGGTCAAGCGGGCCGAGCATGAAAACTTCAAGCGCGTGATCAGTTCGTGGGAAAGGGAATTCCTGCTCTTTGCCGTCTGATACGCCGGGCGCCGCCGCTGCCTGGCGGCGCCTTCACCTGATTGTTTTAGGAGATTCGTATGACCAGCAACAATCCGCAAACCCGTGAATGGCAAACCCTGAGCAATGATCACCACCTGGCTCCGTTCAGCGACTTCAAGCAGCTGAAAGAGAAAGGCCCGCGGATCATCACCAACGCCAAGGGCGTTTACCTCTGGGACAGCGAAGGCAACAAGATCCTCGACGGCATGGCCGGCCTGTGGTGCGTCGCGATTGGTTATGGTCGCGATGAACTGGCCGATGCCGCCAGTAAACAGATGCGTGAACTGCCTTACTACAACCTGTTCTTCCAGACTGCGCACCCACCGGTACTGGAACTGGCCAAGGCCATCGCCGACATTGCGCCAGAAGGCATGAACCATGTGTTCTTCACCGGCTCCGGCTCCGAAGGCAACGACACCATGCTGCGTATGGTTCGTCACTACTGGGCGATCAAGGGCCAGCCGAACAAGAAAGTCATCATCAGCCGCAAGAACGGCTATCACGGTTCCACCGTGGCCGGCGCGAGCCTGGGCGGCATGACGTACATGCACGAACAGGGCGACTTGCCGATCCCGGGTATCGTACACATCGCCCAGCCGTACTGGTTCGCCGAAGGCGGCGACATGACCCCGGAAGAATTCGGTATCTGGGCGGCCAACCAGCTGGAAGAAAAGATTCTGGAAGTCGGCGTCGACAACGTCGGTGCCTTTATTGCCGAGCCGATCCAGGGCGCCGGTGGCGTGATCATTCCGCCAGAGACCTACTGGCCGCGCATCAAGGAAATCCTCGCCAAGTACGACATCCTGTTCGTGGCTGACGAAGTGATTTGCGGTTTCGGTCGTACCGGCGAGTGGTTTGGTGCCGATTTCTACGACCTCAAGCCAGACATGATGACCATCGCCAAGGGCCTGACCTCGGGCTACATCCCGATGGGCGGCCTGATCGTGCGTGATGAAGTGGTGGATGTGCTCAACGAAGGCGGCGACTTCAACCACGGCTTCACTTACTCCGGTCACCCGGTAGCCGCTGCGGTGGCGCTGGAAAACATCCGCATCATGCGCGACGAGAAGATCATCGAGCGTGTACATGCAGAAACGGCACCGTATTTGCAAAAGCGTCTGCGGGAACTGAACGATCACCCGCTGGTGGGTGAAGTTCGTGGCGTGGGTCTGCTGGGGGCCATCGAACTGGTCCAGGACAAGGCCACGCGCAAGCGCTACGAAGGCAAGGGCGTCGGCATGATCTGCCGTCAGTTCTGCTTCGATAACGGCCTGATCATGCGCGCCGTCGGCGACACCATGATCATCGCTCCGCCACTGGTGATTACACCGGCGGAAATCGATGAACTGGTGACCAAGGCTCGCAAGTGTCTTGACCTGACCCTGAGTGCATTGCAGGGCTAAGTGCTAGGCTCTGAGCGGAAGTCCAAAGTTCTGCAAATGAACCAGGAACTTTCGCTCGGAACTGGTCAGAAAGCGTGGCCGTTCCTTGAAAGACCGATGTGGATCTTGCCAGACTAGCCGCGGTTCCAGTTGCCCGGGTTCGGTCGCTGAACAAGTGGTTCAAAAAAGAAAAATTTGGAGCATTACGCATGAAGGCACTAGGTAAAAAGCTCGCTGGCAAGACTCTGCTTGCCATGTCCGTGATGGGTTTGATGGCGGGCGCGGTTCAGGCCGATGACAAAGTACTGCACGTGTACAACTGGTCCGACTACATCGCACCGGATACCGTCAAGAAGTTTGAAGACGAGTCGGGCATCAAGGTTGTCTATGACGTCTTCGACAGCAACGAAACCCTGGAAGCCAAGTTGCTGGCAGGCAAGTCCGGTTACGACATCGTTGTACCGTCGAACAACTTCCTGGCCAAGCAGATCAAGGCTGGCGTCTACCAGAAGCTGGACAAGTCCAAGCTGCCTAACTGGAAGAACCTGAACACCGACCTGCTCAAGGCCGTTTCCGTGAGCGACCCGGGCAACGAACACGCCTTCCCGTACATGTGGGGTTCGATCGGTATCGGCTTCAACCCCGAGAAGGTCAAGGCTGCGCTGGGTGCCGACGCGCCGACCAACTCCTGGGACCTGCTGTTCAAACCTGAAAACGCCGCGAAGTTGAAGTCGTGCGGCATCAGCTTCCTCGATTCGCCAACCGAGATGATTCCGGTGGCGTTGCACTACCTGGGCTATCCAACCGACAGCCAGGACAAGAAACAACTGGCCGAAGCCGAAGCGCTGTTCCTGAAAATCCGCCCTTCGGTAGGTTACTTCCACTCGTCCAAGTACATCTCCGACCTGGCCAACGGCAACATCTGCGTGGCTGTGGGTTACTCGGGTGACATTTACCAGGCCAAGTCCCGCGCGGAAGAAGCCGGTGGCAAGGTGAAAGTCAGCTACAACATTCCAAAAGAAGGTGCCGGCAGCTTCTACGACATGGTCGCCATCCCTAAAGATGCCGAAAACGTCGAAGGCGCCTACAAGTTCATGACCTTCCTGCAGAAGCCGGAAATCATGGCTGAAATCACCAACGCCGTGCGTTTCCCGAACGGTAACGCGGCTGCAACTGCGTTGGTCGATAAAGACATCACCAGCGACCCGGGCGTTTACCCACCGGCGGACGTGCTCGCCAAGTTGTACGCGATTGCCGACTTGCCGGCCGCGACCCAGCGGATCATGACCCGCAGCTGGACCAAGATCAAATCCGGTAAATAAGCCGGTTTTATGCAACAACCTGTTGTCGCCACCCGCGCGGTGGCGACAACAGGTGTAATTAAATGACAGAAAGTTTTGCTGGAACGGTTTTTCGAGGGTAAGTTGCGCGCCGGTTTTGTTGCCGGGCAACCACGGTTGTCATGTAACGCGGGGCAACTTGGGCCCAACTAATTTCAGAGGACCTCCACTTGCCTATTTTTTCTTTGTTGCGCAATGCCATGCTGGCGGGCGCCGGGTTGACGCTGGCTGTCAGTGCCCAGGCCGCCGGTACCGTGCATATTTATAACTGGTCGGACTACATCGGCGAGACCACCCTGGCCGACTTCCAGAAAGAAACCGGTATCAAGCCGGTTTATGACGTCTTCGATTCCAACGAAACCCTGGAAGGTAAATTGCTGGCCGGGCGTACCGGCTACGACGTGGTCGTGCCGTCGAACCACTTCCTCGGCAAACAGATCAAGGCCGGGGCATTCCAGAAGCTCGACAAGTCGCAGCTGCCGAACTATTCGAACCTCGACCCGGTGCTGCTCAAGCGCCTGGAGCAGAACGATCCGGGCAACCTGTACGCCGTGCCGTACCTGTGGGGCACCAACGGCATCGGTTACAACGTCGACAAGGTCAAGGCTGTGCTGGGCGTCGATACGATTGATTCGTGGGGCGTGCTGTTCGAGCCGGAGAACATCAAGAAGCTGCAAAGTTGTGGCGTCGCGTTTCTCGATTCCGCCGATGAAATGATGCCGACAGTGCTCAACTACATGGGCCTGAATGCCAACAGCACCAACCCTGAAGATTACAAAAAGGCCGAAGAGAAGTTGCTCGCAGTACGGCCTTACGTGACCTACTTCCACTCCTCCAAGTACATCGCGGATCTGGCCAACGGCGATATCTGCGTGGCGATCGGTTTCTCCGGTGACATCTTCCAGGCCAAGAACCGCGCCGAAGAAGCCAAGAAAGGCGTGAACATTGCCTACTCGATTCCGAAAGAGGGCGGTGCACTCTGGTTCGACATGCTGGCGATTCCGAAGGACTCGGCCAACGTCAAACAAGCCCACGCCTTCATCAACTATTTGCTCAAGCCTGAGGTGATTGCCCAGGTCAGCGATTACGTCGGCTATGCCAACCCTAACCCGGGGTCGGACAAACTGATGGAACAGTCCATTCGCACCGACGAAGCGGTTTATCCACCGCAAGAGGTGCTCGACAAGACCTACGTGTCGATCGAGTTACCGCCGAATATTCAACGTTTGATGACCCGCAGCTGGACCAAGGTCAAGTCGGGTAAATAGCCTCAAGGCTCAAACTATCCAAGGTTGGCTCACCTTGAGCGAACTGCACTCTTTTTTTCTGGGAGTTTCGTAAATGGCAGTTGCCTCCGGCGCCTATAAGAAAGCCCTCGAGGGCGACCAGCAACCTAAACAGGTGCTGGTCAAAATCGACCGGGTCACGAAGAAGTTCGACGAGACGATTGCCGTGGACGATGTGTCCCTGGAAATCAAGAAAGGCGAAATTTTCGCCCTGCTCGGCGGTTCGGGATCGGGCAAATCCACTTTGCTGCGCATGCTCGCAGGTTTCGAACGGCCCACGGAGGGACGCATTTTCCTCGATGGCGTAGACATCACAGACATGCCGCCCTACGAGCGGCCGATCAACATGATGTTCCAGTCCTACGCCCTGTTCCCGCACATGACCGTGGCGCAGAACATCGCTTTCGGCCTCAAGCAGGACAAGATTCCCGCGGCAGAAGTCGACGCCCGCGTGGCCGAAATGCTCAAGCTGGTGCAGATGAGCCAGTACGCCAAGCGCAAGCCGCATCAATTGTCCGGCGGTCAGCGTCAGCGTGTGGCCCTGGCCCGTTCCCTGGCCAAGCGTCCGAAGCTGCTGCTGCTCGACGAACCGATGGGCGCACTGGACAAGAAGCTGCGTTCGCAGATGCAGCTGGAGCTGGTGGAGATCATCGAGCGCGTCGGCGTGACCTGCGTCATGGTGACCCACGACCAGGAAGAGGCCATGACCATGGCCGAGCGCATCGCGATCATGCACCTGGGCTGGATCGCCCAGATCGGCAGCCCGATCGACATCTACGAAACCCCGACCAGTCGCCTGGTCTGCGAATTCATCGGTAACGTGAACATCTTCGAGGGCGAAGTCATCGACGACGCCGAAGGCCACGCGATCATTACCTGCAAAGATCTGGATCGCCAGATCTACGTCGGCCACGGCATCAGCACTTCGGTGCAGGACAAGTCGGTCACCTACGCGATCCGTCCGGAAAAACTGCTGGTCACCGCCGACATGCCGACCTGCCAGTACAACTGGTCCAGCGGCAAGGTGCACGACATCGCCTACCTGGGCGGGCACTCGGTGTTCTACGTCGAACTGCCAAGCGGCAAGCTGGTGCAGTCGTTCGTGGCCAACGCCGAGCGTCGCGGGCAGCGTCCGACCTGGGGTGATCAGGTCTACGTGTACTGGGAAGACGACAGCGGCGTGGTGCTTCGCTCATGAACATGCGCAAACTCAAGCGTCGACTCAATCGAATAATTCCCGGTGGCCGTCAAATGGTCATCGGGGTTCCCTTCATCTGGCTGTTCCTGTTCTTCATGCTGCCGTTCTTCATCGTACTGAAGATCAGCTTCGCAGAAGCGGACGTGGCCATTCCGCCCTACACCGAAATCTACAGCTACGCCGAGCAGAAGCTGCAGTTGCTGCTTAACCTGGGCAACTACGCGATGCTGGCCGGTGACGAGCTGTACATCGCCGCATATCTCGGCTCGCTGAAGATGGCGCTGTTCAGCACCATCCTCTGCCTGGTGATCGGCTACCCGATGGCCTACGGCATCTCCGTTGCCCGCAAGGAAGTGCAGACGGTGCTGGTGCTGTTGATCATGATGCCGACCTGGACTGCGATCCTGATCCGCGTTTACGCGTGGATGGGCATCCTCAGCAACAACGGCCTGCTCAATGGGTTCCTGATGAGCATGGGCTGGATCGACGAGCCGCTGCAGATCCTCAACACCAACCTGGCGGTCTACATCGGCGTGGTTTATTCCTACCTGCCGTTCATGATCCTGCCGCTGTACGCCAACCTGGTGAAGCACGACCAGAGCCTGCTGGAAGCTGCGTCGGACCTGGGTTCGAGCACCTTCAACAGCTTCTGGAAAATCACCGTGCCGCTGTCGAAAAACGGCATCATCGCCGGCTGCATGCTGGTGTTCATTCCGGTGGTGGGCGAGTTCGTGATCCCGGAACTGCTCGGCGGTCCGGAAACCCTGATGATCGGTAAAGTGCTCTGGCAAGAGTTCTTCAACAACCGTGACTGGCCGGTGGCGTCTGCCCTGGCGGTAGTGATGCTGGCGATCCTGATTGTGCCGATTATCCTGTTCAACCGCAGTCAGGCCAAGGAAATGGAGGGTAAAGAATGAAGCGCTTCCGTTTCTCCAGCCTGATGCTGGTACTGGGTCTGTTGTTCATCTACCTGCCGATGCTGATTCTGGTGATCTACTCGTTCAACGCCTCGAAACTGGTAACGGTGTGGGGCGGCTGGTCGATCAAGTGGTACGTCGGCCTGCTCGACAACAGCCAACTGATGGGTTCGGTGGTGCGTTCGCTGGAAATTGCCTGCTACACGGCGGTGGCGGCGGTGGCATTGGGCACACTGGCGGCGTTCGTCCTGACGCGCATTACGCGCTTCAAGGGCCGTACCCTGTTCGGTGGCCTGGTCACCGCGCCGCTGGTGATGCCTGAGGTGATCACCGGTCTGTCGCTGTTGCTGCTGTTCGTGGCCATGGCGCAGATGATCGGCTGGCCGCAGGAACGCGGCATCGTCACCATCTGGATCGCCCACACCACGTTCTGTGCGGCCTATGTGGCGGTGGTGGTTTCGGCGCGCTTGCGCGAGCTTGACCTGTCCATCGAAGAGGCAGCCATGGACCTCGGTGCTCGGCCGTGGAAGGTGTTCTTCCTGATCACCATCCCGATGATCGCGCCATCGTTGGCGGCGGGCGGCATGATGTCGTTCGCGTTGTCCCTCGATGACCTGGTGCTGGCGAGCTTCGTGTCGGGCCCGGGTTCCACGACCCTGCCGATGGAAGTGTTCTCGGCGGTCCGTCTTGGGGTCAAACCCGAGATCAACGCCGTGGCCAGCCTGATCCTGCTGGCGGTGTCCATTGTGACTTTCATGGTCTGGTTCTTCAGCCGTCGTGCCGAAGAAAGCCGTCGTCGTGCGATCCAGCAGGCGATCGAAGAAGCGGCAGCCGACTCGTGGAAGCAACCGGACGTGCGTCGCGCACAGGCACCGGAAGCGGCTTGAGCCTGAAATCGGGTAGGCCACAGTTCTGTGGTCTACCCGGACCTCTCACAGGTTCTTTGGCGGTCAGGAAATCCAAGGAGATTTGCGGATGACCTCGACGAAGTTCATCGGCTTGAACCCCGGCTCCTGATCCACCAGCACATCGGTCTTCACATTGCCGAACGTGGTCTGCGGACGATGGCGCAAGCCGTCGGCAAACGCGCAGATGATGCACTCCTTGAACCCCTCGCCCCGTGGATGCGCATGCACCACCGCTTCGCGCTGCGAGCTGGAAAACGCTGCGTAGTCCATGCCCAGCACGTCCATCTCGACGCCAGCCGTGACCAGCGCCACGGTGGGCCGCAAATGCCGGGGCACGCCCGGCGTGGTGTGCAGGGCAATCGATAGCCAGACCTGTTCGATGTCGTCATCGCTTAACCCGTAGGGCTTGAGGAACGCCGCTGCGGCGTTGGCACCATCGACTTCGAAGCGCTCGTTGTCGCTGCGATAACCTTGTACCAGGCCCAGGTCATGGAACATCGCGCCGACGTACAGCAACTCCGGGTTGTAGGCCAGTCGCTTGCGCTCACCGCTCAGTGCGCCGAACAGGAAGACCCGGCGCGAGTGGTGGTAAAGCAGGTCGGATTCGATGTCGCGAATGTATTCGGTGGTGGCCCTGGCCAGTGCACTGTCGGGGATCTGGATGCCGGCGATGGTGCTGCTCATGGAGTTTTCCTCGTCGTGAACGCCTTGGCGGCGCTGAGGGTTTCAGTCTGTTCCGGCCCCCGAAGCCGGACAATCGATCCATGGCTGCGATCCCGGCCAATGAGCGTGCATATCGCGCCAACCTCGCTTGTTATGTGTGGATTGGCTAGGGTTGCTGGTGAGCAGCTAGAAAAGATCGCAGCCTTCGACAGCTCCTACATGGCATTGCGCTCACCTGTAGGAGCTGCCGAAGGCTGCGATCTTTTTTCAACGTTGAGGATGAACTTGAACCATGCAGAAAACCGTAGCCATCGTGGTGTTCGCCGGCGTCCAGTCACTGGATGTCACCGGTCCCATGGATGTGTTTTCCGAGGCCAATCGCTTCCTTGCCCCACAGGATCACTATCGTCTGGAGGTGATCGGCGTCGAGCGCGGGATGATGGCGTGCTCCAACGGTTTGGCACTCAATGCCCATCGGCATTTCAGCGAGGCGCTGGAGCCATACGACCTGTTGCTGGTGGCCGGCGGGCCGCAGTTGCCGTTCATGAGTTTCGGTATGGCATTCGATGGCTGGTTGCGCGATGCCTGTGCCCGGGCCAAGCGCTTTGGCTCGATCTGCAATGGCGCGTTCATGCTCGCCCGGGCCGGATTGCTGGAGGGGCGCACGGTCACCACGCACTGGCAGGACGCATCGGATCTGGCGGTGTTGTATCCCACGTCCCGGGTGGAGGCGGATCGACTGTATGTCGAGGACGGCGAGCTGTTCACCTCGGCCGGGGTCACCGCGGGTATCGATCTGTCGCTGTATCTGTTGGGTCGGGATCACGGGCCGGAAGTGGCGCTGAATGTCGCCAAGCGGCTGGTGGTGTTTACCCAGCGTTCGGGCGGGCAGTCGCAATTCAGTCCGTTCCTCACGCCGCACGCCGAAACGGATTCAGTGGTGGCGATGGTGCAGCATTACGTGCTGGCCAACCTGACGGGCGACCTGACGATCGCCGACTTGGCCAATGCCGCCAACATGAGCGCGCGGAACTTCTCCCGGGTGTTTGCCAGGGAAGCGAAAATCACCCCGGCCGAGTTCGTCGAGCGTGCGCGAGTGGATGCGGCGAGGACGCTGCTGGAAAGTACCCGCGCGCCGCTCAAGACCGTGGCATATCAATGCGGATTTCGCGATGCCCAGCACATGCGCAGTGTGTTCAATCGCCGATTGGGGGTGACGCCGCAGCAGTTCAGGTTGAATTTTGCGGCGATGGTTTGAGCTGACATTTTTATTGCCTGTGAGGGACCCTTCGCGGACAAGCCCGCTCCCACAGGGTTCTCTGGTGTTCACACAATTTGTGTTCGACACAGATCCCTGTGGGAGCGAGCTTGCTCGCGATGAGGCCAGTCCAGCCAGCAAAAATCTATGGCACAGCCCGCGCCGGCAACAGCTTCAACGTACTGCGCGTGTTGGCCGTGACTTCTTCATCATTGAGATGCGCCTGGAAGTACATCCCCTCGATGTAGGCCTCGGCCTGATCATCATAGTGACTGTCGAACAGTACGCCGCTCTGGCCGACCGGGTTGACGGTCAGGCTGTGGGTCGGGTCGGCGAAGTCGATCAGGCGTCGGGTCGAGGGGCCATAGGTGACGGGCCAGGGTGCCGGGCCAATTTTCGCCGAGAGGTTGTTCGGCACTTCATGGCTGCCCGGTGCGGCGAAGGGGCCGACATTGAAGAACAGGTCCAGCGGCTTTTGCTGCCCCAGCGGATGGCCATGGGTCAACGTGTGCGCGTTGCCCCACTGCCATTGCGAGGCGTCGGCGCCGAGTGTGCTCTTGAGGTGCGCGAGGCTGGCTTGCCAGGCGGCCTTCACCGTATCGGCACGGGTTTCCTTGCCGAGGGTGCTGCGGTTGTCCCACCACGGTGAATCGGCGCTGGCGGCCAGGCGGGGGAGCGCGGCGTCGATCACCCGGGTCGAGAGCAGCGTTTCGAAGAAGTCGTTACCCAGTTCATCGCGCATCGTCGCGTCAGCCAGGTTGAACAGGAGTTGGTTGAACAGCGTGGCGCTGGTCGAGTCGAGGGGGTAATCGCCTTGCCACTGGGCCAGTTGCTCCACCAGTTTGAGCTCGGCGGGATCGCTCACCACTTCGCGCAATACTGGCAACAGTGGTGCCAACAGGCGCGGGCCGTAGGCGGTGGTGGTGCCCAGTTGCAGCTTCTGGCTGTTTTCCAGGTCCCATTTGACCGCTTTGTCACTGAGCTGGCGATTGAGTTGCTGGCCGCGATCGGCAAGGTTGTAGTAGCCGGGAATCTCCATGCCGGTCGGCGACACTGGCTGGAAGTTGGCCGAGACGATGTAGCCCCGGGCCGGGTTTTCTTCCTGGGGGTTGGCCGTGAACGGGTAAAAGCCGTCCTTGTCCGCCTCGGCGGTGCTGCCGTCGAGGATGAACCACGGGCGTACACCCGTCGGGCGTTTAGGCAATTGCGCCGCCGCCCACCAGCCGATGTCACCCTTGGCATTGGCCCAGACAACGTTCAGGCCCGGGGCCTGGATTTTTGCCGAGGCACTGCGGGCCTTGGCCAGGGTGTCGGCGCGATTGAGCTGGTAGAAGCCCTCCAGGATCGGGTTCTGGCTTTCGAGAAACGCCCACCACATGGCAATCGGCGTTTTGCCGGCGCCGCTGCCCAAGGCATCGTTGACGATCGGGCCGTGGGGCGACTGGCGCAACACCAGGGTGACTGGCGCCTGGCCCTTGACCGCGATCTGCTGCTCGCTGGTCGTCATGTCCACCCATTTGCCGCGATACCAGACCTGATTAGGGTTGTCCGGGTTGACCTTCTCGGCGATCAGGTCGAGGTCGTCGTTCTGGAACATGGTGATGCTCCAGCCGAAGTCGCTGTTCATGCCCAGGGAGGCAAACGGCATCAGGGCCTGATAGTGGCCGTAGAGTTCAAAGCCCGGCGCCGAGAGCTGTGCTTCGTACCACACCGACGGCGCGGAAAAACGGATATGCGGATCACCCGCCAGCAACGGCTTGCCGCTTTGGGTCCGGCTGCCCGCGACGACCCAGGCGTTGCTGCCCTCGAACTGTGGTAGGCCGTTGTCAGCCAGGGCTTGCTCGCTCAGGCGGGCGAGGGCGTTGAGGTCTTTCCAGTCGGCGCTGGCCAAGGGGGTGCCGGTCCCGTTGAGCACGCCCTTTGGCTGCCAGTCGAGATCGAAGATGTTCAGGTATTCAGGCCCCAGTTGATCGCGAACGAATGTCAGCAAGGGTTCGGTACGAAATGCCGCGGCAAAACTGTAGGCCATGTAGCCGGCGATGCTGATGGTGTCCTGGGCCGTGAACGGGCGTTTTGGAATGCCCAGCACATCGAACTCCACGGGTTTGGCGTGGCTGTCCTGATACTGGTTGATGCCGTCCAGATAGGCTTGCATGGCGATGAAGGAGGGCGACTGCTTGTCGAGATTCGCCAAGTAGGTTTCGGCACGTTCGCGAATGCGCAGGCTGCGCATCAGTTTGTCGGTATCGAGCAGTTTCGGCCCCAGCACTTCGGCCAGTTCGCCACGGGCCAGGCGACGCAGGACTTCCATCTGGAACAGGCGGTCCTGGGCATGCACATAGCCGAGGGCACGGTACAGGTCGGTTTCGTTGTCGGCGCGGATGTGCGGGACGCCGCGCTCGTCGTAGCGCACGGTGACGGAGCCTTGCAGGTGTTGCAGTTCCATCATGCCCTGGCGTGACGGCTGCTTGCTGTAGAGGTACCAACCGGCCCCGGCGGCCAGCATGACGATCAACAGAGCGAGAGCGGTCAGGCTGCGTTTCATGGAGACTCCTTGTTGTTATTGTGATTCCTGGCGCCACTGTGTAACACGTTGCGCCGATTTGGCGCATCGCCCGTAGGAGGGATTCGTATTACTGCGTCTTTCCCTATTTGCTTGGCTCGACAAGCCACGGGCAGTAACACCCCACCGCCAGTGTGTGCGTGGCACTCACCGCACGTCCCTCATCCAGCGCTTGCAGGATCGGTTCGATAAAGCTGTTGCTCGAATTGCAGGTCAGGCCTTCGCTGTAGGGGCCGAAATACGCCAGTTTGCCGCTGCGATCCCAGATCGCCACGGCCGGGCTGGCGGGGATCTGTTCGGAGCCGGGCAGGACGTCGATGGTTTTCAGGCTGTTCAAGGTGCCCGGCAATTGGCCGTGGCTGCCGGGTTTTTGCACGGCATAGAATTCCACGCCATGGGGAATGTAGCGCTCGACCAGTTCGGTCAGGTGTTGTTGGTTGCCGACATTGCACGGGCAGGCCGGGTCCCAGAAGTGCACCAGGCGGATGGCGCCAGGGCCGGCGAGGGATTCGGGAAGGCGCAGCGGATCGCCGGAAAACATCGCGGTGTGCTCGCTGAACGCCCGCAGGTAACGCCCCTGGAACCAGTCGTAGGCCGCCCACAATGCGCCGGCACACACCACGGCGAGCAGGCTGGCAAACAGGGTGGCGCGAAGGGGCGAGCGCATCGGTTCAATCCTCGAAGGTCGGCTAGCTTGCCATGCTTGCCGCGACAGATGAATATCGCAGGCCTATAAAGTCCGTTTCACGTTCTGGAATCGTCCATGCCGGCTACTTTCGACCCTGATTTTCTACGTGCAAGCCTGCTGCCATTGGCGGCCGGGCAGCCGTTGTCGGCGCAGGCGCAGGCTTACCAGCGATTCTACGGGCTGGATTTTGCCTCGCGTCAGGTGCGCAGTGGCCTTGGGCGATTCGAGGTCGACGGTTATGAGCTGGTCAGCCAGTTCTGGTGGCCCGAGCGGGCAAAGGCGACGTTGTTTGTCATCCACGGTTTCTACGACCACACCGGGCTCTACCGGCATGTGATCGAATGGGCGCTGGACCAGGGCTTTGCGGTGATTGCCTGCGACTTGCCGGGGCATGGCTTGTCCAGTGGCGAACGGGCGAGCATCAAGGATTTCGCCGAGTACCAGGACACGCTGCAAGGTCTGTTCAGTGAGGCGCAGTCTCTCGACCTGCCGCAGCCGTGGCACCTGTGCGGGCAGAGCACCGGCGGGGCGATCGTGATCGATCATGTGTTGAATGCGGGGGCGAGCAGCCCGGCCCAGGGGCAGGTGATTCTGCTGTCGCCGCTGGTGCGGCCGCGGGCGTGGGGTTGGTCGCAGCTGAGTTATTACCTGCTCAAGCCTTTCGTCAAAGCCATCGCCCGACGTTTCAGCGAGAACTCCAGCGACCCGGCCTTTCTGCCGTTCCTGCAAGCCGATCCGTTGCAGCCGCTGCGTCTGCCGACGGCCTGGGTGGGCGCATTGGCGCGCTGGATCAAGCGCATCGAGGCCGCTCCCGTGAGTGCCCGCCGGCCGCTGATCGTGCAGGGGCAGGCCGACATGACGGTGGATTGGGAACACAACCTGGAAGTGTTGCGGGGCAAGTTTGATCGGCCGCAGGTGCTGATGCTTCCCGAGGCGCGGCATCATCTGGCGAATGAGACGCTGGTGATGCGAGAGGAGTATTTCGGGTTCTTGACCAGGCGGATGAGCCGGCAATATCGATGAGTCAAGATCGAAAGATCGCAGCCTTCGGCAGCTCCTACCGAACGTTTGTAGGAGCTGCCGAAGGCTGCGATCTTTTTTACTGGGTCAGGTTCGAATTACTCTGCCCCACCGCCAACCCTGCCCGGATTGCTGCCAATGCGGCTTGATAATAAGCCTGGCCTTCCGAAGATTCAGCAAAGGTCGCGAACTCTTCCAGTTCGTTGTCCGACAGGTCGCGATAGACATACAGCAGCGTGTTGTTCAGGTCGCTGCCGATCTGGTCCATCAGGCGCTGGCGTTGGCCGTTGAGCATGCCTTGGGCCTGACCGGCACCGAGCAACCCGGGGATCATCGAACTCAAGCTGTCGGCGGCGACGCCAGCAATCGCCAGGCTGACTTCCGCGCCGGCCTCGCGTGCGGGCAGGGCTTGTGCCAGGTGGCCGATGATCAGCATGCGGCTGTCACTGGCCTGCATCTTCGGCAGGCCCTTGGCGTTTTTCGCCAGTTGGTCGCGACGGGTCGCCAGCAGCTCGGCGGCGACGACTTTCTTGCCCAGGGGTGACTGGAAAAACGTCAGCGCGGGCTTGGGGTTGGCGAGGTTCTTGCGCAATTGCGCTTCGGCGCGCTGGTCCATGGCCTGGGCGGAAAAACGCTGATTGCTGTTACTGACCAGTGCCTGAAATACCGCTGGAGGCAGGCTGCCCTGGTAGCGTTGCTGAGCGGCCGAGAGGGCGTCGCTGAAATGCGCGCGTTGTTCCGGCCAGCCGGCGACCTTGTACAACAGGTCATGGCCGTCTGCCCAGGCGGGCATAACGCAGAACATCAGCAGTGATAAAAGCAAACGGCGCATAGGGACTCCTGTCAGCAGGCGACTATTCTCCGTGCGGCACTCCTGCTTGTCGAGAATTCGTATCAACCCGCTGCGCGGCTCTGTCGGATTTCCGGGCACAGGAATACTATGCGCGCCATGCAAATATCCTCTGATCACCCGCTGCTGCTACGAATCGTCGACGACCTGGCCGAGCACGGCTGGTCGCAGCAGAATATTTTCCTGCCTCTGGATCTGACCCGGGCGCTGGCGGCCGAGTGTCGCAAACGTGCTGCCGAGGGTGAACTGGCTCCGGCCGCCGTCGGCCGTGGACCGTTTTCGGAGATCCGCGAAGGGATTCGTGGCGACCATATCCAGTGGATCGACCCCGGCCAGGCCGAGGCGTGCGACAGCTACCTGAGTTTGATGAACAGCCTGCGCGAGGCGATCAATCGCGGTCTGTTTCTCGGCCTGGAGGATTTCGAAAGCCATTTTGCGATGTACCCGCCCGGTGCGTTCTACCTGAAGCACGTCGACCGCTTTCGCGATGACGACCGGCGTATGGTTTCGGCGGTGGTTTACCTCAATGACGCCTGGCTTCCCGAACTCGGCGGCCAGTTGCGCATGTACCTCGACAATGATCGCGTCCACGACGTGCAACCTGTAGGCGGCTGCCTGGTGGTGTTTCTCTCCGGAGAGGTTCCCCATGAAGTCCTGCCCGCGACCCGGGATCGCCTGTCGCTGACCGGCTGGTTCCGCCGGCGCGGCAACGAGCCGTTCTGATCATGCGGAAAATTCTCGTCAGCCGCTGCCTGTTGGGCCACCGCGTCCGTTACGACGGCGGGGCCAGCGGGCCGTTCGATCAGCTTCAGCAGTGGCTTGATGAGGGGCGGGTCGTGCCGTTGTGCCCCGAGGTGGCCGGTGGATTGCCAACACCTCGGGCGGCAGCGGAAATTCCAGGCGGGCAGGGCGTGCAAGTCCTCGATGGCCAGGCGTTGGTGATCACCACCGAGGGTGAGGACGTCAGTTCGCAGTTTCTGTCGGGGGCGTATCAGGCACTGGAGCTGGTACAAAAGCACGGCATCCGCATCGCCCTCCTCAAGGCCAACAGCCCGTCCTGCGGCAATCTGCTGACCTATGACGGGACGTTCAGCGGTGTGAAGGTCAGTGGCGAGGGCGTGACGGCGGCACTGCTCAAACGCCACGGGGTGCAGGTGTTCAGTGAGCTGGAGTTGCCGCAGGCGGCGCAGGCGTTGGCAACGCTGAACTGACAGCCGACACAAAACCAAATGTGGGGGCGGGCTTGCTCGCGAAGGGAGAATGTCAGTCGAAAGAGATGCTGACTGACGCACCGCCTTCGCGAGCAAGCCCGCTCCCACAGGTTTTGCATTCACTTGGGCTTCAAGGTGGGCTCAAGGCTTCGGCACCACACCCGCATCCGCCCCCAACCACTTCTGCTCCAGCGCTTGCAGTCGTCCGTCATCCTTGATCCGCTGCAAGGCGTTTTCCAGGCTGGCATGGAACGCCGGATTACCCTTCTGGAACGGAATCGCCAGGCTCACGGCCGGGTTGGTTTTGGGCGTCTCTTGCGTCAGCGATTGCACCAGCAAAATGGAGCGCGGCTCTTCTTTCTGCGCGATCAGTTGCGCATGGGTTTGAATGTAAGGCTCGCTGAAGTCGAAACGATCCTTGAGATCCGGGGTCACTGCTATGTGGTTGATAGCGATGTCGTATTTGCCGCTTTCGACGCCGGTCAGCAGATCGCTGCCGTCGGTGACGACAAAGTCGGCCCGGACATCGAGTTCACTTGCCAGCAGTTGGCCCAGCTCGACTTCGAAGCCGGTGAGCTTATCGTCATCCTTGAAATTGAACGGGGGAGTGTTGGCTTCAACGGCAATGCGCAATTCGCCCCGGTCGTTGACGTCATCAATCAGTTCGGCATGAGCCAAAGGGCTCAGAAGGGGTAGCAGGCAGATCAGGCCAGGCAGAAAGCGCATGGTCACTCCTTTGAATTTATTATCGCGACCCTCTGATTCAGGCTCGCTTTGCTATGGTTGTCGAGTGCCTTCGACAACGAATGGCCATGAAGTTGTCATGGTCACGCGGATTTTACGGAAAAACTGGAGAAGAGAATGAAAACCTTTATGTCACGTGCTGCTTTGGCTGGCCTGTTGATGGGTGTTTCGGTGCTGGCCAGTGCTGCAACGCCGGCTCCGAAAGGCGCCGAAGTGTCCATCGTGTCTCCCAAGGATGGCGCGACGGTTCCCCAGACGGTCGTGGTCAAGTTCGCGGTCGAGAACGTTGCCTTGGCACCGGCGGGCGATACCACCAAGAACACCGGTCACCACCACTTGCTGATCGATGTCGACGAGCTGCCCGCCGCCGGTGCGCCGATTCCCAAGGATGCCAACCACATGCATTTCGGCAACGCGCAGACCCAGGCTGAAGTAACGCTCACGCCGGGCAAGCACACCTTGCAGTTGGAACTGGGCGATAGCAACCACATGCCGTTCGATCCGCCGATCGTTTCCGAGAAGATCACCGTCAACGTCAAGTAACGTTGTGGCGTGAATGAAAAAGGGAGCCCGAAGGCTCCCTTTTTTGTCGCTCAGGTCGTGATCAGAACAACACGCGACTACGGATGGTGCCTTTGACGTGTTGCAGCTTCTCTTGCGCCAGATCCGAGTACTCGGCGTCGACGTCGATTACCACGTAACCGACTTTCTCGTTGGTCTGCAGGAACTGACCGGAGATGTTGATGCCGTTTTCGGCGAAGACCTTGTTGATCTCGCTGAGCACGCCCGGGATGTTTTCGTGGATGTGCAGCAGGCGGTGCTTGCCAGGGTGAGCCGGCAGGGCCACTTCCGGGAAGTTCACGGACGATACCGAAGTACCGTTGTCGCTGTACTTGACCAGTTTTTCCGCCACTTCCAGACCGATGTTGGCCTGGGCTTCAGCGGTGGAACCGCCGATGTGCGGGGTCAGGATCACGTTGTCCAGGCCACGCAGCGGGCTTTCGAACTCTTCGTCGTTGGAGCGTGGCTCCACCGGGAATACGTCGATGGCCGCGCCGATCAGGTGCTTGTCCTTGATGGCTGCCGCCAGGTGGTCCAGTTCGACCACGGTGCCGCGGGCGGCATTGATCAGGATGCCGCCTTTCTTGATGGCGCGGATTTCCTTCTCGCCCATCATCCACTGGGTGGCGGCGGTTTCCGGAACGTGCAGCGAAACGATGTCGGACATCGCCAGCAGCTCGTGCAGGTTGCCTACCTGAGTGGCGTTACCCAATGGCAGCTTGGTGATGGTGTCGTAGAAGTACACCTGCATGCCCAAGCCTTCCGCCAGGACCGACAGTTGAGTACCGATCGAGCCGTAGCCGACGATGCCCAGCTTCTTGCCACGGATCTCGAAGGAATTGGCCGCGCTCTTGATCCAGCCGCCACGGTGGCAGGAAGCGTTCTTCTCAGGGATGCCGCGCAGCAGCAGGATCGCTTCGGCCAGCACCAGCTCCGCTACCGAACGGGTGTTGGAGTACGGTGCGTTGAACACCGCGATGCCGCGTTCGCGGGCCGCGTCCAGGTCGACCTGGTTGGTGCCGATGCAGAAACACCCTACAGCCACGAGCTTCTTCGCGTGATCGAAGATCTCTTCGGTCAGTTGAGTGCGGGAGCGAATGCCGATGAAGTGAGCATCAGCGATCTTTTCCTTGAGCTGGGCTTCCGGCAGAGAACCAGTGAGGTACTCGATGCTGGTGTAGCCCGCCGCCTTGAGGACGTCGACAGCCGATTGGTGGACGCCTTCGAGAAGAAGGAACTTGATCTTGCTCTTATCGAGAGAAGTCTTGCTCATCTGCGTAAACCTGTGTCCCGGAGAAAAAATGGCAGGAAGTAGCCAGCAGATGCTGACCCGGACGGCAGGAAAGCCGTCACCGCAGAACAGCCCTTGGGCACTATCCTGCGGGGTCGTTATGCTAGCATATGCACCCCGCTAAACACTCATTCCTGCGACGTGAAGCGTTCTCAGGATGACCATGAATTGTTCGAGAGTTCTGTCGATGACCAATCCTGCCCTGATTGAAGAGCTGAAGACCCTGGTTGAGCCTGGCAAGGTGCTGACCGATGCCGACTCCCTGAATGCTTACGGAAAGGATTGGACCAAGCATTTCGCCCCGGCCCCGACCGCCATCGTGTTCCCCAAGACCACCGAGCAGGTCCAGGCTATTGTCCTGTGGGCGAACAAACACAAGGTGGCGCTGGTGCCGTCCGGCGGTCGTACCGGTCTTTCCGCAGCAGCGGTGGCGGCCAATGGTGAGGTCGTGGTGTCCTTCGACTACATGAACCAGATCCTCGACGTGAACCTCACTGACCGCACGGCCGTTTGCCAGCCGGGCGTGGTCACCGAGCACCTGCAGAACGTCGCCGAAGAGAAAGGCCTGTACTACCCGGTGGACTTCGCTTCGGCGGGTTCGAGCCAGATTGGCGGCAATATCGGCACCAATGCCGGCGGGATCAAGGTGATTCGCTACGGCATGACCCGTAACTGGGTCGCCGGCATGAAAGTGGTCACCGGCAAGGGTGACGTTCTGGAACTGAACCGCGACCTGATCAAGAACGCCACCGGCTACGACATGCGCCAGCTGTTCATTGGTGCCGAAGGTACCCTCGGGTTCGTGGTCGAAGCGACCATGCGCCTGGACCGCGCACCGAAAAACCTCACTGCAATGGTCCTCGGTACCGCCGATTTCGATTCGATCATGCCGGTGCTGCACGCCTTCCAGAGCAAGCTTGACCTGACCGCCTTCGAATTCTTCTCCGACAAAGCCCTGGCCAAAGTCATGGCTCGTGGCGATGTGCCGGCGCCGTTCGAATCCGATTGCCCGTTCTACGCGCTGCTGGAATTCGAAGCGACCACCGAGGAAGTGGCCAACCACGCCCTGGAAACCTTCGAGCACTGCGTCGAGCAGGGCTGGGTACTGGACGGTGTGATGAGCCAGAGCGAAACCCAGCTGCAGAACCTGTGGAAGCTGCGCGAATACATCTCCGAAACCATTTCCCACTGGACACCGTACAAAAACGACATCTCGGTCACCGTATCGAAAGTCCCGGCATTCCTGAAGGAAATCGATGCCATCGTCGGCGAACACTACCCGGATTTCGAAATCGTCTGGTTCGGCCACATCGGCGACGGCAACCTGCACTTGAACATCCTCAAGCCGGATAACCTGAGCAAGGATGAGTTCTTCGCCAAGTGCGCGACCGTCAACAAGTGGGTGTTCGAAACCGTCGAGAAGTACAACGGTTCGATCTCCGCCGAGCACGGCGTGGGCATGACCAAGCGTGACTACCTGACCTACAGCCGCTCGCCTGTCGAGATCGAATACATGAAGGCGGTCAAGGCGGTGTTCGACCCGAACGGCATCATGAACCCGGGCAAGATTTTCGCTGTTTGATTTTCGAACTTTAAGAGCCAACGAAGCAGGAGTCGGTAATGAGCTATCAGCACCAGTATGTCGACGGTACGCGCATTCACTTCCCGTTGGGGAAAGTGGTGTGCATCGGCCGTAACTACGCCGAACACGCCAAGGAACTGGACAATCCGGTGCCGACCGAGCCGCTGCTGTTCATCAAGCCGGGCAGTTGCGTGGTACCGCTGGAAGGCGGTTTCAGCATTCCGACCGAGCGCGGTTCGGTGCATTACGAGGCGGAAATCGCGGTCTTGATCGGCAAGCCGTTGTCGACCAAGCCGAGCCGTGAAGAAGTGCTCGACGCCATCTCCGGTTTCGCTCCGGCCCTGGACCTGACCCTGCGCGACAAGCAGGCCGAGCTGAAATCCAAGGGTTTGCCCTGGGAAATCGCCAAGTCCTTCGACGGCGCGGCAGTGCTTGCTCCGTTCGTGTCCGGCAGCACCTTTGCCGACCTGACCGATATCGGCATCCGCCTGACCATCAACGGTGAAGTGCGCCAGGACGGCAACAGCAGCGCGATGCTCAACCCGATCGTGCCGATGATCCAGCACATGGCCGGCTGCTTCTCGCTGCAGGCTGGTGACGTGATCCTCACCGGCACGCCAGTGGGCGTTGGTCCGCTGAACGTCGGTGACGAGATCGTTCTGGAATTGCCCGGCGCCAGCAGTTTCACCAGCAGCGTTCGCTAGTCCAGGCACCGCCAAACCCTGTGGGAGCGGGCTTGCTCGCGAAGGGGGCGTGACAGTCGACATAAGTGTTGTCTGACACACCCTCTTCGCGAGCAAGCCCGCTCCCACATTGATTTTTCCGTGGTCTTCAAAAGGCTCACCCTGGCATTTCCCGTTTTTTTCACATCCAGTCTGGATAATTTCAGGGCTATTGGCCTCTGAGCCGGCCCCAAACTGTGCTATTACCCCTAGCCTGAATTTCTGGAACGCATTCCCCGATGGCCACTCCTCCTCTTTCCACGCTTGAACCTGTTCGCCGTTCGCGCTTCGCCCTGCGCTGGCACACCTGGCTGCTGCTGGTGGCGGTTGTTGCCTACGGCGTCGCATTTGCCATGCACTGGGATTCTCGTGGCGTGCTCTGGGTGAAAGAGCAATTCAAGAGTCCGGCCGAGCGTCAGGCGAGTATCTGGCTTCCGGGCTATCGGGCGGTGATCGATGCCAAGCCGTTGCCGGGCATGGAGAAGGATGAAGCATCGGACGTGGCCTACGACCCTCAGACCAAGACCCTGTTTTCGGTCATGGGCAAGAACCCGTTCCTGGTCGAATTGAACTTGCAGGGCGATGTGCTGCGCCAAATGCCGTTGGTCGGCTGGAGCAACCCTGAGGGCATCACCGTGCTGGGCGACGGCCGGCTGGCCATTGTCGATGAGCGAGAGCATCTGATCGCTATCGTCAAGGTCGATGCCGATACCCGTGAATTGAATATGGCCGACTTCCCGAAATACGACCTCGGGCCTTCCAAAGACCAGAACAAGGCGTTCGAGGCTGTCACCTGGGACCCGAGCAATCAGCAACTGTTGCTGGGCGAAGAGCGCCCGCCGGCATTGTTTGCCTGGAAAGGTGACGGCAAGGTCCTGACCGGCGACAAGCTGAAGCTGGCCAGCCATGCACTGGATATGCGCAACCTGTCTGCCCTGGCCGTCGATCCACGGACCGGCCACATGCTGGTGTTGTCCGCTGACTCGCACCTGCTGCTGGAGCTGGACAAGAAGGGTGAGCAGGTCAGTTTCATTACCCTGCTGCGTGGCTTCAACGGTCTGAAAAATACCATTCCCCGTGCCGAAGGCGTAACCATGGATGAAGCGGGCACGCTGTACATGGTGAGTGAACCGAACCTGTTTTATCGCTTCGAAAAACAGAGGTAGTGCCTCTGTGTAGGAGCTGCCGAAGGCTGCGATCTCTTGACTGATAGCTAAAGATCAAAAGATCGCAGCCTGCGGCAGCTCCTACGCTGATTGCGTATGCGTAAAAGGCTCACGGCCATTAAGCTTCAGTTCAGACGGGCGTGATATTTCATCCGCCTGTTTTGACCCGAGCCCACCCGAATGCGTCGATTTGCCCGTCCCAAATCCCTGATTCTGATTCTGTTGGTGGTCTTGCTGATCGCGTTGATAGCGATCGCCCAGTACATGCGCCTGTTCGAGCGCACCTGGTTCAATCTGCATACGCTGTGGCAGCCGGTGAGTTCCCGGTCCATGGGGTTGGACCAGTACCAGGTCGTGACCGAAGCGCAGGTGATCGATGGCCTGGCCGACAACGTTTCGGCGCTGACCTACGATCCCGTGCGCAAAAGCCTGTTCACCGTCACCAACAAACGGAGCGAGCTGGTCGAGTTGTCCCTCGACGGCAGGATCTTGCGTCGTGTGGCGCTGGTCGGTTTCGGTGATCCGGAGGCGGTGGAGTTCATCAGCGAAGACATCTACGTGGTCACTGATGAAAGCCAGCAGCGGCTGATCAAGATTCGTCTGGAGCAGGACACCACCTTCGTCGATGCGGCAGACGCCGAGCAGATGACCATTGGCGTACACATGGGCGGCAACAAGGGCTTCGAGGGCCTGGCCTACGACTCTGTGGGCAAGCGCCTGTTCGTCGCCAAGGAGCGCAACCCGATGCTGATCTACGAGGTGCACGGTTTTCCGCGCTTCAATCCTGAAGAATCCTACTCGGTGCACGTGATCAACGACCCCAAGCGTGATGCCGGGATGTTCGTGCGGGATCTGTCGAGCCTGCAATACGACGAGCGCAGCGGGCATTTGCTGGCGCTGTCGGATGAGTCGCGATTGATTCTGGAGCTGGATGTGGGCGGGCGTCCGCTGAGCACAATGTCATTGAGCAAGGGGCGCCATGGCCTGCAAAAAACCGTGCCGCAAGCGGAGGGGCTCGCCGTGGACGACGACGGTGCGTTGTACCTGGTGAGTGAGCCGAACCTGTTCTACGTGTTCAAGAAACCCACGCAACTCTAACCAGCACCACAAAACAAATGTGGGAGCGGGCTTGCTCGCGAAGGCAATCTGTCAGTTGACATCTCTATCGACTGACACGACCCCTTCGCGAGCAAGTCGGATCGCCGCACCGCCGCTCCCACAGGTATTTCGTCTGCCCGCAAACAGGTGGGCAAACTGGCTTACTCGGCGCGCAGTGTCTTCACGCCTTCGCTCGTACCCAGCAACAACAGATCCGCCGGACGTGCCGCGAACAAACCGTTGGTGACCACGCCGACGATCGCATTGATCTGCGTTTCCAGTTCCACCGGATTGGTGATCTGCATGTTGAACACGTCGAGGATGATGTTGCCGTTGTCGGTCAGCACGCCTTCACGGTAAACCGGGTCGCCACCGAGCTTCACCAGTTCGCGGGCCACGTGGCTGCGGGCCATCGGGATCACTTCCACCGGCAGCGGGAAAGTACCGAGGACCGGCACCAGCTTGCTGGCGTCGGCGATGCAGATGAAGGTCTTGGCCACGGCCGCGACAATCTTCTCGCGGGTCAGGGCCGCGCCGCCGCCCTTGATCAGGTTCAGGTGCTCGTCGCTTTCATCAGCGCCGTCGACATAGAACTCCAGGTCGCTGACGGTGTTCAGTTCGTACACCGGAATCCCGTGGCCCTTGAGGCGTGCGGCGGTGGCTTCGGAGCTGGCGACAGCGCCGTCGAATGCGCCCTTGTGCTTGGCCAGCGCGTCGATAAAGCAATTGGCGGTGGAGCCGGTGCCGACCCCGACGATGCTCTTGTCGTCGAGTTTCGGAAGGATGAAGTCGACGGCGGCCTGAGCCACTGCCTGTTTGAGTTGATCCTGGTTCATGCGGGCTCCGGGGTGCCGAGGAGGGGACGAAAGGCCGGCATTATAGCCCTAAGCGGGGCTAAAACCTCTGCATTCGTATGGTCGTACAGTTGAAAGCCGGGTTAGACTCCTTGGTCCTGCCCAACCCGCTCAGTGATGCTTTCCGATGCTTGAACAGTACGTCAAAAAGATCCTCACCTCGCGCGTTTATGACGTTGCCGTAGAAACCCCGCTGCAGACTGCCCGCCAGCTCTCCGAGCGGCTGGGCAACAGCATTTGGCTCAAGCGCGAAGACTTGCAGCCGGTGTTCTCGTTCAAGATTCGCGGCGCCTACAACAAGTTGACCCAGTTGAGCGACGAAGAACGCGCTCGCGGCGTGGTCACCGCGTCGGCGGGCAACCATGCCCAGGGCCTGGCCCTGGCGGCCAAGGTGTTGGGCGTGAAAGCGACCATCGTCATGCCCAAGACTACCCCGGAGATCAAGGTCGAAGGCGTGCGCTCCCGTGGTGGCAAAGTGGTGCTGCACGGCGATTCGTTCCCGGAAGCCCTGGCCTACTCGCTGAAACTGGTCGACGAAAAAGGCTACGTCTACATTCACCCGTACGACGACCCCCACACCATTGCCGGGCAGGGCACCGTGGCGATGGAGATTCTGCGCCAGCATCCGCAGCCACTGGATGCGATTTTCGTCCCGGTGGGCGGCGGCGGCCTGATCGCCGGCATCGCCGCTTACGTGAAGTACCTGCGCCCCGACATCAAGGTCATCGGCGTCGAACCGGATGACTCCAATTGCCTGCAAGCCGCCATGGCGGCGGGTGAGCGTGTGGTACTGCCGACCGTAGGCCTCTTCGCCGACGGCGTGGCGGTGGCCCAGATTGGTCAGCACACCTTTGACATCTGCAAAGACCATGTCGACGAAGTGATCACCGTCAGCACCGACGAAATCTGCGCGGCGATCAAGGATATCTACGACGATACCCGCTCGATCACCGAACCTGCCGGCGCCTTGGGCGTGGCCGGGATCAAGAAGTATGTCGAGCAGCGCGGCGTCAGCGGCCAGACCTTCGTGGCCATCGACTCCGGGGCCAACGTTAACTTCGATCGCCTGCGCCATGTCGCCGAGCGTGCGGAGCTGGGTGAGGGTCGCGAAGCAATCATCGCCGTGACCATTCCCGAGAAACCGGGCAGCTTCAAGGCGTTCTGCGAGGCCATCGGCAAGCGTCAGATCACCGAATTCAACTACCGCTACAACACCGGCAGCGAAGCGCACATCTTTGTCGGCGTGCAGACCCACCCGGAAAACGACCCGCGCAGCGCGTTGATCGCCAGCCTGAGCGAGCAGGGTTTCCCGGTGCTGGACCTGACCGACAACGAACTGGCCAAGCTGCACATCCGCCACATGGTGGGTGGCCGTGCGGCGCATGTGGTCGATGAAGTGATCCTGCGTTTCGAATTCCCGGAGCGTCCGGGCGCGCTGTTCAACTTCCTCAACAAGCTCGGCGGGCGCTGGAACATCTCGATGTTCCACTACCGCAACCATGGCGCGGCCGATGGCCGTGTCGTCGCGGGCCTGCAAGTGCCTCACGACGAGCGCCACCTGGTGCCGGCGGCGCTGGAAGAAATCGGTTACCCATACTGGGACGAAAGCGACAACCCGGCTTATCAGCTGTTTCTTGGCTGAACGGCTACGCTGACGGGCAAGGAAATAAGGAAATCTGACAATGGAAACGTTAACTGCCCTGAAAGCGGCGCACATGGTGGCAACGGTTGTACTGCTGGCCTGTGCGCTGGGGCTGGGAGCCTGGGTTTTGCTTGCGCGGCGCAAGGGTGACGCGACGGTGGGTAGTCGAACCTTGCAGCGGCCAAGGGTATATGTCTGGCTGCTGATGGGCCTGGCGCTGCTGAGCATGCCGTTTACCGGCTGGTGGATGGTGCACCTGGTGGGCTGGCCGCTGGGGCAAGCCTGGTTGCTGGTGTCGAGCGTGCTGTACACCGTGGCGGCGCTGGCGTGGTTCTGGCTGCTGGTGCGGCTGAACAAGCTGCGCAAGACACCGGGTGGTGTGGGGAAATTCACCTTTGCCTTGGCGTTGTTCAGTTTTGTCTGTCTTGTGGCCATTGCCGGGTTGATGGGTGCCAAGCCTGTTTGACCCAAAAAGATCGCAGCCTTCGGCAGCTCCTACAGGTGTGCGCGCGATACCTTGTAGGAGCTGCCGAAGGCTGCGATCTTTTGATTTATCAATCGCGCAACGAAATCACCGGCCAACCCCGCTTCTCGGCCTCGGCTCGCAGATTCGGGTCCGGATCAACCGCCACCGCATGAGTCACCTGCTCCAGCAACGGAAAATCATTCATCGAGTCGCTATAGAAGTAGCTGTCTTCCAGCGTAAACCCGGTTTCCTCCAGCCAGCGATTCAAGCGCGTCACCTTGCCCTCGCGAAAGCACGGCACGTCGGTGCTGCGCCCGGTGTAGCGGCCGTCGACCATTTCGCATTCGGTGGCGATCAGGGTTTCGACACCCAGGCGCTCGGCAATCGGCCCGGTGACGAAGCGGTTGGTCGCAGTGATGATCACCAGTTTGTCGCCGGCCGCGCGGTGCTTGGCCAAAAGCTCGATGGCTTTGGGCAGCAGGATCGGTTCGATGCAGTCGCGCATGTAATCGCTGTGCCATTGAGCCAGCGTGGCCATTTCGGTGCGGCCGAGGACTTCCAGGCAGAAGTTCAGGTAAGCGGCGTTATCCAGTTTGCCGGCCAGGTAATCCTGGTAGAACGCATCGTTGCGTGCCTTGTAGGCGACGGCGTCTAGAAAGCCGCGCTCGCACAGGTAATCGCCCCAAGCGTGATCGCTGTCACCGCCCAGAAGGGTGTTGTCCAAATCGAATAAAGCCAGGCGCATTACAGTTACCCGCTGAAAAGTCAGTAAAAAGGCGACAAGAATACGGTCTTTTCACAAGAGTGCACATAAGGTAGGAACCTTCGTTGCCGCCTTCACAACCTTTGTGGAACAATGCGGCGACATGCGTTTGCGAGGTTGTTGCCGTGATCGACCCCGATGGTTTTCGCCCCAATGTCGGGATCATTCTGACGAATGACGCCGGCCAGGTGCTATGGGCTCGCCGAATCAATCAAGATGCCTGGCAGTTTCCGCAGGGGGGAATCAACCCCGAAGAGACGCCGGAAGACGCCTTGTACCGCGAGCTGAACGAAGAAGTGGGCCTTGAACGCGAAGATGTTGAAATTCTCGCCTGCACCCGGGGCTGGTTGCGCTATCGTTTGCCGCAACGTCTGGTACGTACCCATAGCCAACCGCTGTGCATCGGCCAGAAACAGAAATGGTTTCTCCTGCGCCTGATCTCCAACGAGCAGCGGGTGCGGATGGATTTGACCGGTAAACCGGAATTCGATGGCTGGCGCTGGGTCAGCTATTGGTATCCGTTGGGCCAGGTGGTGACATTCAAGCGCGAGGTGTATCGACGCGCTCTCAAAGAGCTTGCCCCGCGCCTTTTAGCGCGCGACTGACGACGGAGTTCGACCCCGAGCCATGCTCAATACGCTGCGCAAGATCGTCCAGGAAGTTAACTCCGCCAAGGATCTCAAGGCGGCGTTGGGGATTATTGTGTTGCGCGTCAAAGAGGCCATGGGCAGCCAGGTCTGCTCGGTCTACCTGCTTGATCCGGAGACCAACCGGTTCGTGCTGATGGCTACCGAGGGCTTGAACAAGCGCTCGATCGGCAAGGTCAGCATGGCGCCCAACGAAGGTCTGGTGGGTCTGGTCGGCACGCGTGAAGAACCCCTGAACCTCGAAAACGCCGCGGACCACCCGCGCTACCGCTACTTCGCCGAAACCGGTGAAGAGCGCTACGCTTCGTTCCTCGGTGCGCCGATCATTCACCACCGCCGCGTCGTCGGCGTGTTGGTCATCCAGCAAAAAGAACGTCGCCAGTTCGATGAGGGTGAAGAAGCCTTCCTCGTGACCATGAGCGCGCAGCTCGCCGGTGTTATCGCCCACGCCGAAGCCACCGGTTCGATCCGTGGCCTCGGTCGCCAGGGCAAGGGCATCCAGGAAGCCAAGTTCGTCGGCGTGCCGGGTTCGCCGGGTGCCGCGGTCGGTACGGCGGTAGTCATGTTGCCCCCGGCCGATCTGGACGTGGTGCCGGATAAGGCCATTTCTGACATCGACGCCGAGCTCAAGCTGTTCAAGACCGCCATCGAAGGCGTACGCGCCGACATGCGCGCGTTGTCGGCCAAGCTCGCCACCCAGCTGCGCCCCGAAGAACGGGCCTTGTTCGACGTCTACCTGATGATGCTCGACGATGCCGCGCTGGGCAGCGAAGTCACCACCGTGATCAAGACCGGCCAGTGGGCCCAGGGCGCGTTGCGCCAGGTGGTCACCGATCACGTCAATCGTTTCGAATTAATGGACGACGCCTACCTGCGCGAGCGTGCCTCGGACGTCAAGGACCTCGGTCGGCGCTTGCTGGCTTATTTGCAGGAAGAGCGCCAGCAAACCCTGGTCTACCCCGACAACACTATTCTGGTCAGCGAAGAACTGACGCCGGCGATGCTCGGCGAGGTGCCGGAAGGCAAGCTGGCCGGCCTGGTGTCGGTGCTCGGTTCCGGTAACTCCCACGTCGCCATCCTCGCCCGCGCCATGGGCATTCCGACCGTGATGGGCCTGGTCGACCTGCCGTACTCCAAGGTCGACGGCATCCAGATGATCGTCGACGGCTACCACGGCGAGGTCTACACCAACCCGAGTGAAGTGCTGCGCAAGCAGTTCGCCGAGGTGGTCGAGGAAGAGAAACAACTGGCCCTGGGGCTGGATGCGCTGCGCGACCTGCCGTGCGTGACAGTCGATGGCCACCGCATGCCGCTGTGGGTCAACACCGGCCTGCTGGCGGATGTGGCGCGCGCGCAGAAGCGCGGTGCCGAAGGCGTGGGTCTGTACCGCACCGAAGTGCCGTTCATGATCAACCAGCGTTTCCCGAGCGAAAAGGAACAACTGGCGATCTACCGCGAACAGCTGTCCGCGTTCCACCCGCAACCGGTGACCATGCGAACCCTGGACATCGGCGGCGACAAATCGCTGTCGTACTTCCCTATCAAGGAAGACAACCCATTCCTCGGCTGGCGCGGCATTCGCGTCACCCTTGATCACCCGGAAATTTTCCTGGTGCAGACCCGCGCCATGCTCAAGGCCAGTGAAGGCCTGAACAACCTGCGCATCCTGCTGCCGATGATTTCCGGCACCCACGAGCTGGAGGAAGCCCTGCACCTGATCCACCGTGCCTGGGGTGAAGTGCGTGACGAGGGCTGCGACGTACCGATGCCGCCGATTGGCGTCATGATCGAGATTCCGGCGGCGGTGTACCAGACCAAGGAACTGGCGCGGCAAGTGGACTTCCTGTCGGTCGGCTCCAACGACCTGACCCAGTACCTGTTGGCCGTGGACCGCAACAACCCGCGGGTGGCCGACCTCTACGATTACCTGCACCCGGCGGTGCTGCAGGCGCTGCAGAATGTGGTGCGTGATGCCCACGCCGAAGGCAAGCCAGTGAGTATCTGCGGTGAAATGGCCGGTGATCCGGCGGCGGCGGTGCTGTTGATGGCGATGGGGTTCGACAGTTTGTCGATGAACGCCACCAACTTGCCGAAAGTGAAGTGGATGCTGCGCCAGATCAACCTGAGCAAGGCCAAGGAGCTGCTGGCAGAGCTGATGACCATCGACAATCCGCAAGTGATTCACAGCTCGTTGCAGCTGGCGCTGAAGAATCTCGGGTTGGCGCGGATGATCAATCCGGCAGCGATCAAGCCCCTCTAAAACGCTGACGGCCCCTGTGGCGAGGGAGCTTGCTCCCGCAGGAGTGCGAAGCGCTCCTAACTCCGGCTAATGCGGTTTTTCAGAAAAACTGTGGTAGCTGGATTGCGACTGCTTCGCAGCCGAGCGGGACGGTGCGGCGATCCGACAAGCACCCTCGCCACAGGGCCACGTCAGATCAAATTTTGAGTTCCACTTCTCCAAGATGCCCACCAAACGGCCCGAAACTCCTTTCGACCATATGCAGCGCTCCATCCGCCTGCACAATCAACGCCGTACTCGCCCGCGTTCCATAGCTCTGGCTGGCAATGAACACGCTCGACAGCAGCGTCTCGGTGGCCAGCCCGACACCGGTATCCGGCAACTCGGCAAACGGCGCGGTCTGCGCATCGCTCAATAACGCCAGCAGCGCCTGCGGCTGCGGATCATCCAGCACCTCGCTCAATGCAGCCTTGGCCTTGAGCAACTTCGGCCACGGCGTATCCAGCCCGGCGTTCGACACGCCGTAGACGCCCGGTTGCAGCATCACGGCTTGCGTTTCCCGGGCGTTGAAGTGCCAGAGCTCGTTCCTGTTGCCAACCAGTAGATTGAAACCGCCATATTCAAGCGAACGTCGGACAACGTCGGCCAAATAGTCATCAATCGAGCAGTCGCCATTGAGAAATCGCGCGACCAGCTCCCCACGAGACTTGCGCCCCGGTGGCCGATGGGGGTCGCGGATGTTGGTCAGCGCCGCAAAGCGTCCGTTGGCACCGATACCGAGCCAGGTGCCACCGGCCTCGAGGTCGCGCCCCGCATGCACGTGCGGCGCTTCGGGCCATGGCGCCAGGGGCAGGCTGGGGCGGGCGTAGAATTCATCGCGATTGGCCGCCACGACCAGCGGCTGGGCATGACCCGGTCGCCAGGCAAAAACAATCAGGCACATCAGGCTGTCCTTGTGTGTTTTTTGCTCACTCTACGCAGACATCGCTCATCGATCCATCGCCTTGCGCAGTGGAGCTTGAGGCCATGCATCCGTTACCATGCCGCTCCGGTTTTGGGGATGCGGGCGGGACGACCATGGAATTTCTGCTCTATCTGGCGCTCGGCGCCTGTGCAGGTGTACTCGCCGGGCTGTTTGGCGTGGGTGGCGGGATTATCATAGTCCCGGTGCTGGTGTTCAGCTTCAAGGCCCAAGGGTTCGATCCGTCGATCCTCACGCACCTGGCAGTGGGTACGTCCCTGGCGACGATCATCTTTACCTCGGTAAACGCGGTACGCGAGCATCATCGCCGTGGCGCCGTGCGTTGGCCGATCTTCATGTGGATGACCGTCGGTATTCTGCTCGGAGCCGGGTTCGGCGCGCTGACGGCCGAAGCGATTTCCGGCCCCAACCTGCAGAAGCTCATTGGTGTATTCGCCCTGGTGATCGCCGCTCAGCTGGCGCTGGAGATCAAACCCCAGGCCAGCCGAACCGTGCCGGGCAAACTCGGTCTGACCGTGGCCGGCAGCGTGATTGGCTGGGCTTCGGCGATTTTCGGCATTGGCGGCGGTTCGTTGACCGTACCATTCCTGACCTGGCGCAGCGTGCCTATGCAGCAAGCGGTGGCCACTTCATCGGCCTGCGGTCTGCCGATTGCCCTGGCCAGTGCACTAAGTTTCATGATTCTGGGCTGGCACGATCCGTTGCTCCCGGCCCATAGTCTCGGTTTTATCTATTTGCCGGCGTTGCTGGGCATTGCCCTGACCAGCATGGTGTTCGCCCGCTTGGGCGCGCGATTGGCCCACAGGTTGTCGCCGAAGTTGCTGAAACGGCTGTTTGCCGCTTTGCTGTTCTGCGTCGGCCTGAACTTTCTAGTCTGAAGCATCTGCTCTGACGGGCAGCGCAATCCTGGCTTAATCCTGAGGTGGCAGCGTCGCCCGGGAATTTTTAAGATTTGAACTCTAACGAGGAGTCGCAATGCTGCCTTACCCGCAGATCGACCCGGTGGCCCTGGCCATCGGTCCGCTGAAAATCCACTGGTACGGCTTGATGTACCTGATCGGCATTGGCGGCGCCTGGCTGCTGGCGTCCCGCCGCCTGAACCGCTTCGACCCGACCTGGACCAAGGAGAAACTCTCCGACATGGTGTTCTGGATGTCGATGGGGGTGATCGTCGGCGGACGTCTGGGTTATGTGCTGTTCTACGATCTGAGCGCTTACCTGGCCAACCCGATGCTGATTTTCGAAGTGTGGAAGGGCGGCATGTCGTTCCACGGCGGTTTCATCGGCGTGATGCTGGCGGCATTGTGGTTCGGCAAGAAGAACAACAAGTCGTTCTTCCAACTGATGGATTTCGTTGCGCCGATGGTGCCGATTGGCCTGGGCGCCGGGCGTATCGGCAACTTCATCAACGCCGAGTTGTGGGGCAAGGCGACCGATGTGCCATGGGCGATGGTCTTTCCGACCGATCCGGCGCAACTGGCGCGTCATCCGTCGCAGCTGTACCAGTTCGCCCTCGAAGGCGTGGCACTGTTCCTGATTCTCTGGCTGTTCTCGCGCAAGCCACGGCCGACCATGGCGGTATCGGGGATGTTCGCGCTGTTCTATGGCATCTTCCGTTTCATCGTCGAGTTCGTCCGCGTACCGGACGCCCAGTTGGGCTATCTGGCCTGGAACTGGCTGACCATGGGCCAGGTACTGTGCGTGCCGATGATCGTCGGCGGGCTGTTCCTGATCTGGCTGGCGTATCACCGCGCCCCGGCAACTCCAGCGGCAGCCGTATAAAATTCGAACCCCGGGGCTACGGTCCCGGGTTCAAGGACACAGGTAATTCATGAAGCAATATCTCGAACTGGTCGCCCACGTCATCAAGAACGGCACCAAACAGGCCAACCGTACCGGCGTGAACACCATCAGCTTTCCCGGTGCGATGCTGCGTTATGACCTGCAGGAAGGTTTCCCGGCGATTACCACGCGCAAGATGGCGTTTAAATCGGCCATTGGCGAAATGTGCGGATTCCTGCGTGGCGTGAACAACGCTGCCGAATTCCGCGCCCTGGGCTGCAAGGTCTGGGACCAGAACGCCAACGAAAACGCCCAGTGGCTGGCCAACCCGTTCCGTCAGGGCGAAGACGACCTCGGCGAAATCTACGGCGTGCAATGGCGCAAATGGCCTGCGTACAAGCAGATCCCGGTCAGCAACCCGGCTGCCATCGAGCAGACCCTGAAGCAAGGCTATCGCCAGATTGCCGAAGGCGAAGAAGACGGCCAGGCCTATGTGGTGCTCTACAAGGCCATCGATCAGGTTCGCCAGTGCGTCGACACCATCATCAAGGACCCGGGCAGCCGCCGCATCCTGTTCCATGGCTGGAACTGCGCCCAGCTCGATGAAATGGCCTTGCCACCGTGCCACCTGCTGTACCAGTTCCACCCGAATGTCGAGACCAGGGAGATTTCCCTGACCCTCTACATCCGCTCCAACGACCTGGGCTTGGGCACGCCGTTCAACCTCACCGAAGGTGCTGCGCTGTTGAGCCTGATTGGTCGCCTGACGGGCTACACGCCGCGTTGGTTCACCTATTTCATCGGTGATGCCCACGTCTACGAAAACCACCTGGACATGCTCAACGAACAGCTCAAGCGCGAGCCGTTCCCGATGCCGAAACTGGTGATTTCCGACCGTGTGCCGGAGTTTGCCAAGACTGGCGTGTATCAGCCGGAATGGCTGGAGCTGGTGGAACCGGGGGATTTCTCGCTGGAAGGCTACGAACACCACGCGCCGATGACCGCGCCGATGGCGGTCTGAAGCGCACCATCGAACCCAATGTGGGAGCGGCGGTGCGACGATTCGACTTGCTCGCGAAAGCGGTCTGTCAGTGAAATCTATATCAACTGACACGGCCCCTTCGCGAGCAAGTCGAATCGTCGCACCGCCGCTCCCACATTGGGTTTTGCGGTGTGCTTAGTGGCCGTGACTACGGCCAACATGAGAATGCTCCACCTCCGTCGCCGCCACCCCGCCGCTCACTTCCAGGCGCTGCAAAATCCCGCATTGGTCAATCTTCGGCCCCTCGCCGCAGCGTTGGCGCAGGTCGAGCAGCTGTGTCTGCAAGGCCAGCAAGCCGTCGATCCGCGCCTTGACGTGGTGGATGTGCTCGTCGATCAGCGCATTAACGCTTTCACACTGATCCTGCGGACTGTCGCGAAACGCCAGCAGGCTGCGGATTTCTTCAAGTGTCATGTCGAGGGTGCGACAGTTGCGGATGAATGTCAGGCGCTCGGCGTGGGCCTGGGTATAGACGCGATAATTGCCGTCACTGCGGGCCGGTTCCGGCAGAAGGCTCTCGCGCTCGTAGTAGCGGATCGTTTCCACGGCGCAGTCCGTGAGTTTCGCCAATTCTCCAATTTTCATGACGCCAATCTCCAAAACTCCGGAATGGGTGCTTGACCCTATAGTGGCTACAGGGTCTTTACTTGGCAACAGGCACTCTTATGGACGCAACCAATGAGCGATTCCCTGCATTCCCACAAACCCGAGGCTGGACACGAGCACAGCCACAAGCTCAAACCCGTGAAAAAACATGACCACGGCGGTCATGGCGACGCCTGTTGTTCATCTAAAGCGGCAGCGCCTGCGCTGGTAAAACTGAGCGAATTGCCGACGCCCGGGGCCCGACTGAGCCGTTTTCGCATCGAGGCGATGGACTGTCCAACCGAACAGACGCTGATCCAGAATAAGCTAAGCAAACTGACCGGCGTGCACCAGTTGGAGTTCAATCTGATTAATCGGGTGCTCGGCGTGACCCACGATTTTCCTGGAGTCGAGCCGATCGTCGAGGCCATCAAGTCCTTGGGCATGCAGGCCGAACCGCTGGAACAGGGTGCTGAAGCCCCGACGCCGGCGCCTGGGAAAAAGCCGTGGTGGCCCTTGGCGCTATCCGGTGTTGGTGCATTGCTGGCAGAAGTTATCCACTTCACCGGCTTCGCGCCGAACTGGGTGGTGGCGGTTATAGCGCTGGTCTCGATCCTCAGCGGTGGCCTTGGTACATACAAAAAAGGCTGGATTGCCCTTAAAAACCGCAACCTGAACATCAACGCCCTGATGAGCATTGCCGTGACCGGCGCGGTGCTGATCGGCCAGTGGCCGGAAGCGGCGATGGTGATGTTCCTGTTCACCGTGGCCGAGTTGATCGAAGCCAAATCCCTCGACCGTGCGCGCAATGCCATCAGCGGTTTGATGCAAATGACCCCGGACATGGCAACGGTGTTGCAGGCTGACGGGAGCTGGCTTGAGCAGGATGTCGAAAACATCGGGCTTGGCGCGCGGGTACGGGTGCGCCCCGGTGAGCGTATCGGCCTGGACGGTGAAGTGTTGTCCGGTCGCTCGACCATCGACCAGGCGCCAATCACCGGTGAAAGCCTGCCGGTGGAAAAAACCGTCGGCGACAAAGTGTTCGCCGGGACCATCAATCAGGCAGGTTCGCTGGAGTACGCGGTGACCGCCGTGGCGGATAACTCGACCCTGGCCCGCATCATCCACGCCGTCGAGCAGGCCCAAGGGGCGCGGGCGCCGACCCAGCGTTTCGTCGACAGTTTCTCGAAAATCTACACCCCGGCGGTGTTTGTCCTGGCCCTGGCCGTGGCGGTGATCCCGCCATTGTTCATGGGCGAGTTGTGGTTCGACTGGATCTACCGGGCGCTGGTGCTGCTGGTGGTGGCCTGCCCCTGTGCGCTGGTGATTTCCACGCCGGTGACCATCGTCAGCGGCCTCGCGGCGGCGGCGCGCAAAGGCATTCTCGTCAAGGGCGGCGTCTATCTGGAGGGCGGTTACAAGCTCGATTACCTGGCCCTGGACAAGACCGGTACCATCACTCACGGCAAACCGGTGCAGACCGACTACCTGTCGCTGGACCCGACCGCCGACGACTCGGCGCCCGCCATTGCCGCCGCGCTGGCCGGGCGCTCGGATCACCCGGTCTCCCTGGCCATCGCCAAAGCGGCTGTGGATAACCAGACCGCGATGCTGATTGTGGATAACTTCGAAGCGCTTGGCGGGCGCGGGGTGCGCGGCGAGATCAACGGCCAGCTCTACCATTTGGGCAATCATCGACTGGTGGAAGATCTGGGCCTGTGTTCGCCGGCGCTGGAGGAAAAGCTGTTTGCCCTGGAAAAACAGGGAAAGTCGGTGGTGTTGCTGCTCGATTCGTCCGGCCCTTTGGCGCTGTTTGCCGTGGCGGACACGGTAAAGGAGTCAAGCCGCGAGGCTATCCGGCAGTTGCATGACCTGGGCATCAAGACCCTGATGCTCACCGGCGATAACGTCCACACCGCGCAAGCCATTGCCGTGCAAGTCGGCATCGACGAAGCCCGGGGCGACCTGTTGCCAGGCGACAAATTGCAGGCTGTCGAGGCTCTTTACGCCCAAGGGCATCGGGTCGGCATGGTCGGCGATGGCATCAACGACGCCCCGGCCCTGGCGCGTTCCGAAATCGGCTTCGCCATGGCCGCCGCGGGTACCGATACCGCAATAGAAACCGCCGATGTCGCCCTGATGGACGACGATCTGCGCAAAATCCCGGCGTTCATTCGACTGTCTCGGCAGACCTCGACCATCCTCAAACAGAACATCGCCCTGGCTTTGGTGATCAAGGCGATCTTTCTTGGGGTAACCTTCGCCGGGGTCGCTACCATGTGGATGGCGGTGTTCGCCGACATGGGCGTGAGTCTGCTGGTTGTGTTCAACGGTTTGCGCCTGCTGCGCAAGTAAAGGATGAGGGGCGGGTGTGCTGAGTGCCGAGCTGAAGGCGTTTTACATGGTGGCCCGCCTGGGCAGCATTACCCAGGCTGCCAAAAAGCTCGGCCTGAGCCAGCCGACGGTGACGACGCAGATCCGCAACCTCGAAAGTCAATATTCGGTCGAGCTGTTCTACCGTGGCGGCCGGCGTCTCAGCGTCAGCGAGGAGGGCGCGCGGCTGCTGCCGATGGTCAAGGAGCTGATGCAGCAGGAAGCCGACATCGAGTTTTTCCTGCGTAACTGCGGTCAGGTCCAGGGCACGTTGCGCATAGCCGCCACGGCGCCGTATTACATTCTCGACCTGGTGAAAACCTTCCGCGAACGCCTGCCGCAGGTTGAGGTTTCGGTGGAAATCGGCAACTCCCAACAGGTGCTTGAAGCGCTGGAGGATTACCGGGTCGATGTCGCGGCCTCGTCGCAGTTGCTTGACGACGCGCGACTGGTTCGCCGGGTGCTCGGTAGCGATCCGCTGGTGCTGGCGGTGCATCGCAATCATCCGCTGGCGGTTCACGATCACGTGCCGCTCGGCGCCTTGGCCGGGCACACCTTGCTGATGCGCGAACCGGGCTCGACCACCCGTCGTTTGACCGAAGAGTTGCTGCTCAGCGCTGGCGTGTGTTTCGGCCCGCTGCTGGAGATCGGCAGCCGCGAATCGATTCGCGAAGCGGTGCTGCGCAACATCGGTATCAGCATCATTGCCCGACAGGAAGTGCCCCATGATCCGCAACTGCGAGTGCTGACCATCGAGAATGCACCGCAGATACCCGAATACCTGTATTGCCTCAAGGAGCGCAAAAACGCGCGGCTGCCGGCGGCGTTTCTGGGGTTGGCGCAGGAAATGGCTCCGGCTTGAATTAAAAGATCGCAGCCTTCGGCAGCTCCTACAGGGGAATGTGTTCTGTGTAGGAGCTGCCGAAGGCTGCGATCTTTTTTCCAACCAAAATCCTTGAATACCACTATCGGCAGTTTTTGCCTTACTGCCACATGACGGACTCATTACAACTCTAGGATGGCCCCCATCTGCCAGATGAGGTCCGTCCATGAACAACTCGATTGCAACTGCCCTGACCAACCCCGGTGCACCGATGAAAGTGCGCGGCGTACAGAAGCGTTTTGGCGCCTTCACCGCGTTGGATAACGTGTCCCTCGACGTGGCGGCTGGCGAACTGGTGTGCTTGCTGGGCCCGTCGGGTTGCGGAAAGACCACGTTGCTGCGTTGCATCGCCGGTCTGGAAAAGCAGGACAGCGGCGAGTTGTACCTCGGTGATCGTGACGTTTCCCACCTGGCGCCCCAGGCGCGGGACTACGGCATTCTGTTCCAGTCCTACGCGTTGTTTCCCAATCTCACCGTCGAAGCGAACATTGCCTACGGCCTCGCCGGCAGCGGTCGCGACGAGGTGCGCCGTCGTGTCGGCCAGATGCTGGAACTGGTTGGCCTGAGTGGCAGCGAGAAAAAGTATCCCGGTCAATTGTCCGGCGGCCAGCAGCAGCGGGTTGCCCTGGCTCGCGCCCTGGCCCCGGCACCTTCGCTGTTGCTGCTGGACGAGCCGATGTCGGCCCTCGATGCCCGGGTGCGCGAGCATCTGTGTACCGAGTTGCGCCAACTGCAACGCAACCTTGGCATCACCACCTTGATGGTCACCCACAATCAGGACGAGGCCATGCTGATGGCCGACCGCATCGCCGTGATGAACAACGGCAAGGTCGAGCAGTACGCCACGCCGCAGGAAATCTACAACCGCCCGGCCACGCCGTTTGTGGCGGAGTTCGTCGGCCAGGGTAATTGGCTACCCTTCCAGCGCAGCGGCGACAGCCACGCCCAGGTCGGCGGTATGAACATGCGTCTGGCCGATGGCAGCGCCAAGACCGCGTCGGGCCGCTTGTTCTGCCGTCCGGAAGCGATCAACGTCAACCCGCTGGTGCACGAGGAAAACCTGTTCCCGGCCAAGGTTCGCGAGATCACCTTCCTCGGCAACCGCTGCCGCATGAGCTTTGAACTCGATCATTTGCCGGGCCACGCCTTGCTGGCTGAACTGGCACCGGAAGCCATGCCGCGCCTGGGCGCCCAGCAGATCATGGTCGCCTTGCCGCCGCGCAGCCTGCAGGTATTTGCCTGATGAGCGCGAACATCGCCCTGCCGCTGCCGCACAAGCAGGTTCGGCAAACCACCCGCGCCGAGGTTGGTGACCGGTTGTTCGTGGTCGGTGGCAAAGTCCTCATGCTGGTGTTGTTGGGCGTTGCCGTATTGATGCCGTTGCTGGCGATCTTCTGGCGCGGTTTCAGCGCCGAAGCCGGGCAGGGCGGTGGCTGGGTCGCAGCAAAAGAGCTGGTGAGCAGCGAGAACTTCCATTGGTTGCTCGGTAACAGCCTGAAGGTTTCCCTCAGCGTCGCGGCCATTGTCGTACCGCTGGCCTACCTGTTTGCCTACGCCCTGCAACGCACCTTGATTCCGGCCAAAGGCATCTGGCGCGGTATTTCGCTGTTGCCATTGATGGCGCCGTCGATGCTGCCGGGGATTGCGCTGGTTTACCTGTTCGGCAACCAGGGCATGTTGCGTGGCCTGCTTTCGGACAACATCTACGGCTTCTGGGGCATTGTGCTCGGCGAAGTCATCTACACCTTCCCACACGCCTTGATGATTCTGCTGTCGGCCCTGTCCCTGGCCGATGCGCGACTGTTCGATGCTGCCTCCAGCATGGGAGCCAGCCCGGCCAAAGCCTTCCGCAGCATCACCTGGCCGGCGACCCGACAGGCTGTGTTCGCTGCGTTCTGCCTGGTGTTCACCCTGACCATCACCGATTTCGGCGTGCCCGTGGTGGTCGGTGGCGACTATCAAGTGCTGGCGCTGGAAGCCTACAAGGCGGTGGTCGGCCAGCAACAGTTTGGTCGCGGGGCGTTGATCGGCATGGTGCTGTTGCTGCCGGCGCTCTTCAGTTTCGGGGTCGATGCCTGGTTGCGTCGGCGCCATGGCGACTCCATGAGCGGTCGCGCCCAAGTGTTCAAGCCTTTGCCGTCGAAGCTGCGCGACAGCTGCTACCTGGTCATCGTCCTGCTGATCTGCGCCGCGTTGCTGCTGGTGTTCGGCATGGCGGTGTTCTCGTCCTTGGTGAAGTTCTGGCCGTACAACCTGTCGCTGTCGCTCAACCACTATCAGTTCAACGAAACCGCCGGCGGTGGCTGGCTGGCCTACGGCAACAGCCTGAAGATGGCCCTGGGCACGGCGTTGATCGGCAGCCTGCTGATTTTCACCGGCGCCTACCTGATGGAAAAAACCAAGGGCCAGCGCGGCCTGAACCTGAGCTTGCGCATGCTCAGTTTCGTCCCGATGGCGGTACCGGGACTGGTGCTTGGGCTGGGTTACGTCTTCTTCTTCAATCTCACTGGCAACCCGCTGCATGTGCTGTACGGGACCACGACCCTGCTGATCGTCTGCACCATTGCTCACTATTTGACCACCGCACAAATGACCGCCACCACCGCGCTGCGTCAGCTCGACGCCGAGTTCGAAGCCGCCGCGCTGTCGCTCAAGGCGCCGCTGTATCGCCATTACCTGCGGGTCACCGTGCCTATCTGCCTGCCGGCACTACTGGACATCGTGCGCTACCTGTTCGTCTCGGCCATGACCACCGTTTCGGCGGCGATCTTCCTCTACAGCCCCGACACCATCCTCGCGGCGGTGGCGGTACTGAACATGGACGACGCCGGCAACGTCGGCGGTGCGGCAGCGATGTCGACGCTGATCCTGATTACCTCGGCGGGCGTGTCTCTGCTGCTGGCCTGGGCCTCGCGCGGTTTGCTGCGCCGCTCCCAAGCCTGGCGGCAGACGGCGCCCGGTCATTGAATCTGCACAACCCCTCAACTCAAAAACAGGAAAAGATCATGTTCAAGCCTATGGCCCTGGCCGCTGCTGTCCTCACCGCTTTCAGCCTGAACGCCTTTGCGGCGAAAACCGAGTTGACGGTGTACACCGCCCTCGAAGCCGAACAACTGAAGACCTACAAAGAAGCTTTCGAAAAGGCCAACCCGGACGTCGAAATCAAATGGGTGCGTGATTCCACCGGCATCATCACTGCCAAACTGCTGGCCGAAAAAGCCCGTCCGCAGGCTGACGCCGTGTGGGGCCTGGCAGCTTCCAGCCTGGCGATCCTTGATCAGCAAGGCATGCTGCAAAGCTATGCACCGAAAGACCTGGGCAAGATCGGCGCCAACTACCGCGACGCGGCCAACCCACCAGCCTGGGTCGGCATGGACGTCTGGGCCGCGACCATTTGCTTCAACACCGTCGAAGCCGAGAAGCAGGGCCTGAGCAAACCCGTGAGCTGGCAGGACCTGACCAAGCCTGAGTACAAAGGCAAGATCGTCATGCCGAACCCTGCCTCGTCCGGCACCGGTTTCCTCGACGTCAGCGCCTGGCTGCAAACCTTCGGCGAGAAGCAGGGTTGGGCCTACATGGACGGCCTGCACCAGAACATCGGCCAGTACGTTCACTCCGGTTCCAAGCCTTGCAAACTGGCGGCGGCTGGCGAATTCCCGATCGGTATTTCCTTTGAATACCCGGCCGTTCAGCTGAAACGCCAGGGCGCACCGCTGGACATCATCCTGCCGAAGGAAGGCCTGGGTTGGGAGATCGAAGCGACTGCGGTGATCAAGGGTACTGCCCACGAAGAAGCGGCGAAGAAACTGGCTGACTTCTCCGCCAGTCCAGAGGCGATGGAGCTCTACAAGGAAAACTTCGCCGTGCTCGCCCAGCCTGGCATCGCCAAGCCGCAGACCGAACTGCCGGCTGACTACGAACAGCGCCTGATCAAGAACGACTTCGCCTGGGCTTCGAAGAACCGCGACGAGATCCTGACCGAATGGCGCAAGCGCTATGACGGCAAGTCAGAGAAAGTGGCGGCCAAATAACTGACTCAAACCTTGTGGCGAGGGAGCTTGCTCCCGTTCGGCTGCGCAGCAGTCGCTAAATTGCGAGGACCGCTTCGCGCTCCAGCGGGAGCAAGCTCCCTCGCCACAAACAGCGGGACTGCCTCCATGACACAACACAACGACATGCTGATCGTCGGCGCCGGCATCCTGGGTTTGTCCCACGCGTATGCCGCCGCCAAACGCGGTCTGAAGGTCAGGGTTTTCGAGCGCAGCGAAACGCCTGTTGGCGCTTCGGTGCGCAACTTCGGCCAGGCACTGGTCACCGGCCAACCGCCAGGACCAATGCTGGAACTGGCCCGCGCCAGTCGCGGAATCTGGGGCGACTGGGCGCAGCTCGCCGGCCTGCAACTCAAGCGCAATGGCTCGTACCTGTTCGCCCGCAACGAGGCGGAAGAGCAGTTGCTGGAAGCTTTCTGCGACGGCCGCGCCGTCGAACACGGTTACCGCGTCCACCTGCTGCGCGGCGCCGCGCTACGCGATTTGTACGGCGGTCAGTTCCGCCATCACCGCGCGGCCTTGCATGGTATGGACGATCAGCAGCTGTATTCCCGCGAAGCGATTCCGGCGCTGATCGACTTCCTGCGTCGCGACCTGGGCGTCAAGTTTCACTTCTCTACCCTGGTGCGCGATATCGAGCCGGGTCGCCTGCACAGCACCGCCGGCAGCTTCAGTGCCGAGCAGATCATCGTCTGCTCCGGCCACGATTATCAGACGCTGCTGGCCGAACAGATCGCCGAACTCGAGCCGCAAATCTGTCGCCTGCAAATGCTTCGCGCGCGCCCGCAAATCAACCTCAACCTGCAACACGCGCTGCTCACCGGTTTGAGTTGCGTGCACTACGGCGCCTTCGCCGACTTGCCGGAGGCCGGGGCGGTACAGGCAGAAATTCTGCGGTACGCGCCGCATCTGCACGAAAACGGTATCCACCTGCTGATCAGCCCGACGCCCTATGGTGAATTGATCATTGGTGATTCGCACCATTACGGCAGCGATCCGTCACCCTTCAATGCCGAGCAGATTGACGACTGGATGATCGAGCTGGCCGAGCAGACCCTGGGCTGCAAGGTACAAGTGGTCGAGCGCTGGCAGGGGGTCTATGGTTCACGGGGACCGGGACCGTTCTCGTTTCTGCGCCCGGCAAAAGGCCTGAGCGTGGCGTTGATGCATATCGGTGTCGGCATGAGTGTCGGGCCAGCGATGGCTGAACGAAACATCGCAGCTGTGTTGGGGGAAATCTGATGGCGCGCAATGAACAAGTCGTCGCCGAAGTATTCAGTCTGTACGAGCGTTTTGGTGACAGCGATTACATCGGTGAACCGGTGTCGCAGATCGAGCACATGTCCCAGGCCGCTGAGCTGGCCATTGCCGAAGGCTTCGATGATGAAGTGATTCTGGCGGCGTTCTTTCACGACATCGGGCATATCTGCGCTGAAAGCGCGGAGAACATGGGCGGCTTCGGCGTGGTCAGTCATGAGCGTCTGGGTGCGGATTATCTGCGCCGCGCCGGTTTCAGCGAGCGCATGGCGCGTCTGGTCGAATACCACGTGCAGGCCAAGCGTTATCTGACGCTGAAAGAGCCGGGGTACTACGAGCGTCTGAGTGAAGCCAGTCGCCGAACCCTGCAGTACCAGGGCGGGGTGATGACGGAGGCCGAGGCGCAGGCGTTCGAAAAAGACCCGTTGTGCGCGGTGAGTTTGCGCATGCGCCAGTGGGATGAGCTGGCCAAGGAGACGAACGTACCGCTTCTGGATCTCGACATTCTGAAGCGCAAGGCTTTGGCCCTTTTGCCTCAGGCGGCTTAAACGACCAGTGCAGATGAAACTCCCTACGGGAAAAGGAGACCATTCGCGCAGAGTGTTTCAGTGAGACGGGATAGCTTGATCGGCTCCTAATTGAAGAGAGCTATCCCTATGCGTTATTTGAAAGTCACCGCGCAGGACCGGAGCGCGAACGGCCGGGCCGATACCGTACTCCTGCATTTTTTCGAGGAAACCCACGGCGGCGAAGACAAGCTCATCCACAAGGCTTACGCGCTGGATATCACCGCCGATGGCAAGGTCGATTTCCAGGCTGGCGATGTAAACAACGACGGCAAGGAAAACACCAAGGACGAGCGTTTGCTCAAGTCGTTTGCGGACGCCTTTTTGCGGCTCAACTGGTTCAATCGCGGGAACATCTGGGCACGCTATCTGAAGATGTTCGTCGAAGACTTTGCCAAGGATGGTTCGCCAGACACCGTACGCCTGCACTTTCATGACGGCGTCGGTAAACCGCAGGATGAAACCATCGCCTACACCGCTTCGGCCTACGACACCAACAATGACGGCGAACTGGATTGGTTGATCCATTTCGACATGGATAACGACGGTGATCAGGATGCGGTGGACCAGAAACTGGTTTCATTGCTGAGCACTACATACCTGAAATTCAAATGGCGTTGACGATAAAGCGCATTAAAGTCGCTGCGCCAAAACCTCAATCTGTTCCTGCCGCTCCGCCTGATTCAATTTTGGATGAGGGTTGAGCGACGACCACTGCGGGTGCGCCCGGGCCTTGTTCAACGCTTCGGGCAGCTTGCCTTCGCGCCAGCTCTTGTTCTGGGGGGTGGCCACTTGGATGCTATCCATCGCCGCATGCCCCCGGGCATTGAGCGCTTGCAGCAATTGCCGTTGGCGCAAGGCCAACAGGCGCAGCACGTTGTCATCCACCGTCAATTCACGCTGGCCCTTGATTTTACCGAGCAAACGGCTGCCGTAACTGCGCGCGGTTTGCAGGGCGCCGCCAGCGATGGCCCCGGCGAGTGCCGCCGCGCCCAGGGTGATGCCACCCACCAGCAGATCAACCCCGGCCCCGGCGGCCGCGCCGGCTGCGATTCCGCCACCGACTCGCACGCCCAATTGTTTCAGGGTTTCCGGATTGAACAAGTCGTCGCCCCAACGGCCGTCGAGCAGCGGCAAATCACTGGCGGCGGCATCCTGTGGGCGGAAGGCGTAGAGCTTGAGCAGGGCCTCGACGCAACGCTGCTCGCGCTGGCGTACGGCTTTGCGTAGTTCGCTGATCGCCTGTTGTTCCTGCTCGGCCTCACTGACCACACCGCGTCGGCAGGCCGCGCAATCGATCAATAATTCGGCAATCAACCGCGCCGCACTTTGCTGGCGAGCCAGACGCTGGGCTTGCTGATCGGCGATCAGGCGTTCGAGCTGCGGCCGGGCGGATTCCAGCAACAGGGCGAGACTTTCATAGAGTCGACGCTCGCCATCCTCCGGCGGCGCGACGCTGTCAAAGCGCACCAAGGCATGCAAGCCAAGCCGCGCCAGTGCTTCACGCCATGCCGGCTCGCGGTGGTTGGCGCTGCTGACGAAGTTCAGCACCGGCAGCAAGGGTTTGCCACAACTGGCCAGCACTTCCAGTTCGTCGCGATACTTGGCCAACACCGGCTCCCGGGCGTCGATCACATAGAGCCCGGCGTCCGACGCCAGCAACTGGCGCAGCACCTTGGCTTCCTGTTCGAAGCGTTGCCGGGCTTCGCTGCCATCGAGGAAACGAGCCAGCCGCGCCGGGCCGTCGAGGCGTTCGCCAGGCCGCTCCAGGCGTTCGAGGTAGTCGAGCAGGGCGATGGCGTCTTCCAGACCGGGAGTGTCGTAGAGGTCGAGCAAGGGCTCGCCGTCCACCGACAACCGTGCACCTTCGACGTGCCGCGTGGTGCTGGGGCGATGGGACACTTCACCGAAGCCGACGTCGCGGGTCAGGGTACGCAGCAACGAGGTTTTGCCGACGTTGGTGTGGCCGACCACGGCGAGTTTCAGCGGCTGCTTCCAGGTATCAGTCATGACCCGTCTCCAGCCAGTTCATCGGTGCACAATCGGCAAACGGCAGCTCAAGCTGTTGCAGCGCCACGTGCCAGTCGCCCAGGCGTTCAGCGTCCAGTACTTCTCCGGGTGGTGCCTGCAACAACCACACGCGGGTGGCGCTGGCACTGCGCGCCAGTTCGGCAATCAAGGCCAGGCTGCCGCGATCCGGCGAACGCCGTGGATCGCACGCAATGGCCAGGCGCGCGGGGGGAAAGCGACTCAGTTGTTCGAGGAGTTTGTGTCTCGATTCGCGGCTGTCGAGGATGCCGGCGTTGCTGACGGTTTTCGGCAATTGCGGTGGCCACGGGCGGTCGTCGTCCAGTTCGATGGCGACCAATAGAGCACCATCACTTTGTTGTTCACTGACGCCGCTTTCCACGCGATGCAGTTGGGCCGGTGCCGCATCGCTGACGCCGAGGCGCTCACTGGTGGGCATCAAGCGTTCGCGCAGTTGTGCATAACCAGGCAGGTTCAAATCCAGGCGCAGCGCCGCCTGCCCGGATTTCCAGCGCCACAGGCAAAACAGCGCGAGCAGCAGGCGCGGCAAAACGCCGTAGACCAGCAGAACGCCCACCAGCCACGCGGCCCAGGCCTGGCGGGCGCTTTCGATGTTGAGGGCGGCGTCGCCACTGGCGCGGATCATCTCCTCGGTGGGCACGCTGAAGCCGAGCAGGGCCGGCAGCGCGCCGAGGGCCTGGGTCACGGCAATAAAAGTATCGGCGCCGAGGATGGTGGTTTCCCAGACGAAGCCGTAGCGCCGGGTCGCCATCAACGCCAGCAGGATCACCAGCGCGCTGAGCATCGCCAGCAACCACAAGCTGTTGACCAGCACACCGATTGCCCAGCGGTTGAGTTTCTGCCGTTGCAGCAACAGCAGCAGAGCCGGCGCCAGTTGTGCGGCTTTGGCGTCCCGGGCGAGTTTTTCGCTTAGCCACAGCCACAGGCGTCCGAGGCTGGCGCCGTGTTCACCGGCAAACACCAGGCCCAAGGCCCAGCTCAGCAGCAGGATCAGATTGAGTCCGAGCAAGCTGCCCAAGGCCCAGAACACATTCACCGGGTGCAGGCCGTCGCCCATGGCGGCAAAGGCCAGGCCGGCCCCGCTGATCACCGCCAGCACCGCCATGACGATCAGCGCCAGTCGTGCACCTTGCAGCCAGTGTTTGAGGGCCGTAACCAGGCCATCGCGTTCAGCCAGCCACAGGGCCCGGCGTTGAATGCGCAACGGTAAATCGCCGCCGGTGCTGCGGGCCAGTCGGTTGGCTTCAAGGTCTTCCAGAGGGCCGGCGTACTCTTCGCGCAGGCGGATGGTTTCTGTCAGCCAGAGGGTATTGAGTTCAGTCACGCGGCATCCCGTCGCTTAATTGAGCAGTGAGCATAACCGCTGTGGCGCTTATCGGCGAAAGCGAGGCTCTGGTATCCTCGCCGGCATGACTAAATCACTCCCCCTCAGCCTGATCGCAGCCCTCGGTGAAAATCGTGTGATCGGCGTCGACAACAGCATGCCCTGGCACTTGCCGGGGGACTTCAAATACTTCAAGGCCACGACGCTCGGAAAGCCGATCATCATGGGTCGCAAGACCTGGGATTCCCTCGGTCGCCCGTTGCCGGGCCGTTTGAACATCGTGGTCAGCCGTCAGGCGGATCTGGTGCTGGAAGGCGCGGAGGTTTATCCGTCGCTCGAAGCCGCTGTGGTTCGCGCCGAAGCATGGGCGAAGGAACAGGGCGTTGATGAGCTGATGCTGATTGGCGGGGCGCAGTTGTATGCGCAAGGGTTGGCGCAGGCTGATCGGTTGTACCTGACCCGCGTGGCGCTGAGCCCGGAAGGGGATGCGTGGTTTCCGGAGTTTGATTTGAACCAGTGGAAACTGGTGTCGAATGTGCCGAACCCGGCCGAAGGCGACAAACCGGCGTACAACTTCGAAGTCTGGGAAAAAGCCTAAAGATCGCAGCCAGCGGCAGCTCCTACAGGATCAGCGCATTCACTGTAGGAGCTGGCGAAGCCTGCGATCTTTTGATCTTTCTTTGCCATGAAAAGATCGCAGCCTGCGGCAGCTCCTACGCGTGAGCCAACTCCGAATGCTCATCCGCATCCAGCAATTCTTTATCAGTCTGCTGCATCACCTGACTGGTAATCGCCCCCGCCGTCATCGAGCCACTGACGTTCAACGCCGTACGCCCCATATCAATCAGCGGCTCGACCGAAATCAGCAACGCCACCAGTGACACTGGCAAGCCCATCGCCGGCAACACGATCAACGCCGCAAAGGTCGCACCGCCGCCAACCCCGGCCACACCGGCCGAACTCAGCGTGACAATCGCCACCAGCGTCGCGATCCACAGTGGGTCCAGCGGGTTGATGCCCACGGTCGGCGCCACCATCACCGCCAACATCGCCGGGTACAGGCCGGCGCAACCATTCTGGCCAATGGTTGCGCCAAACGAAGCGGCGAAACTGGCGATGGACTGCGGGATACCCAGGCGACTGGTCTGCGCTTCGATGCTCAATGGAATCGTCGCAGCGCTCGAACGGCTGGTGAAGGCAAACGTCAGCACCGGCCAGATCTTGCGGAAGAAGCGTAGCGGATTGATCCCGGCGGCCGACACCAGCACGCCATGTACCACGAACATCAGGCCCAGGCCGATGTAGGACACCACCACGAAACTGCCGAGCTTGATGATGTCTTGCAGGTTCGAACCGGCGACCACTTTGGTCATCAGCGCCAGAACACCGTACGGGGTCAGCTTCATCACCAGGCGCACCAGGCGCATCACCCAGGCTTGCAGGGTGTCGATGGCGTTGATCACTTTCTGACCTTTCTCGACATCATCCTTGAGCAATTGCAGGGCCGCGACACCGAGGAACGCGGCGAAGATCACCACGCTGATGATCGACGTCGGCTTGGCCCGCGCCAGATCGGCGAACGGGTTTTGCGGAATGAACGACAGCAACAGCTGCGGCACATTCAGGTCGGCGACCTTGCCGGCGTAGTCGGTCTGGATGGTTTGCAGGCGCGCCATTTCCTGGGTACCGGCCACCAGGCCTTCGGCGCTCAGGCCGAACAGGTTGGTCAGACCGATGCCGATCAAGGCCGCGATGGCCGTGGTGAACAGCAGCGTGCCGATGGTCAGGAAGCTGATCTTGCCCAGCGATGAGGCGTTGTGCAGGCGGGCCACGGCGCTGAGGATCGAGGCGAACACCAGCGGGATCACGATCATTTGCAGCAGTTGCACATAACCGTTGCCCACCAGATCGAACCATCCGATCGAGGTTTTGAGGACCGGGTTGCCGGCACCGTAAACGGTGTGCAAGGCCACGCCGAACGCCACGCCCAGCACCAGTGCGAGCAGGACTTTTTTCGCCAGGCTCCAGGTGGTGTGGCGGGTTTGCGCCAAGCCAAGGAGCAGGGCGAGGAACACCAGCAGATTGAGAATCAGCGGCAGATTCATTGGAACTCCCATTAGACTTTTGCCAACTGCCTTCCAGGACAGCTGCGAACCGGCAAGCCTAACAGCTTGAAAACTAATGAATTAATATCAAAAACGCATGGTTTCCGTCGTTTTTGGAATAAGCCGATGTCGCTGTCAGAAATGCAGCTGGCGCGAAAGGGACGCAGGCGGTCGCTGACAGACGGGGACTGTCACACTTATTTGTTAGCGTCGATCTCCTTTATTCAGGGTCTTTTTATAAGGGAAGCATGCCAATGAAGTTCGCACCGAAATTGCTGGCTGCAGCACTTTGCCTGGGCCTTGCCGGCCAGGTGCTTGCAACGGATCTGAAACACTGGCCCGCCGATCAGGCCAAGGCGCTGGAGGCGATGATCGCCGCCAACGCCAACAAGGGTAACTACGCGGTGTTCGACATGGACAACACCAGTTACCGCTACGACCTCGAAGAGTCGTTGCTGCCGTTCATGGAGAACAAGGGCCTGATCACCCGCGACAAGCTCGATCCCTCCCTGAAACTGATGCCGTTCAAGGACACCGCCGACCACAAGGAAAGCCTGTTCAGCTACTACTACCGCCTCTGTGAAGTCGACGACATGGTTTGCTATCCATGGGTCGCCCAGGTGTTCTCCGGCTTTACGCTCAAGGAGCTCAAGGGTTACGTCGACGAGATGATGGCGTCGGGCAAACCGGTGCCGGCCACCTATTACGAAGGCGACGTGGTCAAGAAACTCGACGTCAACCCGCCGAAGATCTTCACTGGCCAGCAAGAGCTCTACAACAAGCTGATGGAGAACGGCATCGAGGTCTACGTGATGACCGCTGCCTCCGAGGAACTGGTGCGCATGGTCGCGTCCGATCCGAAGTACGGCTACAACGTCAAACCGCAGAACGTGATCGGTGTGTCACTGCTGCTCAAGGACCCGAAAACTGGCGAGCTGACTACCGCGCGCAAGCAGGTCACCGCCGGCAAGTATGACGAGAAGGCCAACCTCGGCCTCGAACTGACCCCGTACCTGTGGACCCCGGCAACCTGGATGGCCGGCAAGCAGGCGGCAATCCTGACCTACATCGATGAATGGAAAAAACCGGTACTGGTCGGCGGCGATACCCCGACCAGTGACGGCTACATGCTGTTCCACAGTGTTGACGTGGCCAAGGGCGGCATCCACCTGTGGATCAACCGCAAGGACAAGTACATGACCCAGATCCAGGGCATGATGGCCAAGAACGCCGCGGCCCAGGCCAAGGAAGGGTTGACGGTGACGGCTGACAAGAACTGGGTGATCGTCAAGCCGGAAGATATCCAGTAAGACGACACCGCTCCCACAGTTGACCGAGTTGATAATAAAAATGCCCCGCACTTGGCGGGGCATTTTTATGTTCGACGGTTAAAACTCAGAGCCCGTCGAGCATCGCCTTGTTACGCACAGCACCCTTGTCGGCACTGGTGGCCAGCAGGGCATAGGCTTTCAGCGCAGTGGTCACTTTGCGCGGACGCACTTCCACCGGCTTCCAGCCTTTCTTGTCCTGCTCAACCCGGCGTGCAGCCAGTTCTTCATCGCTGACCAACAGGTTGATCGAGCGGTTCGGAATGTCGATCAGCACTTTGTCGCCGTTCTGCACCAGGCCGATTGCGCCGCCGGCAGCGGCTTCAGGCGAAGCATGGCCGATGGACAGGCCCGAGGTGCCGCCGGAGAAACGGCCGTCGGTGAGCAGGGCGCAGGCTTTGCCCAGGCCTTTGGATTTCAGGTACGAAGTCGGGTAGAGCATTTCCTGCATGCCCGGGCCGCCTTTCGGGCCTTCGTAGCGAATGATGACGATGTCGCCTTCTTTCACTTCGTCAGCAAGGATGCCGCGCACGGCGCTGTCCTGGCTTTCGAAGATCTTGGCGTTGCCTTCGAACACGTGGATCGACTCGTCGACACCAGCGGTTTTCACCACGCAACCGTCAAGAGCGATGTTGCCGTAGAGAACGGCCAGGCCGCCTTCTTGCGAGTACGCGTGCTCGACACTGCGGATGCAGCCGTTTTCACGGTCGTCGTCCAGGGTTTCCCAACGGGTCGACTGGCTGAACGCTGTTTGCGTCGGGATGCCCGCAGGACCGGCCTTGAAGAAGTGGTGCACGGCTTCGTCGGTGGTCTGGGTGATGTCCCACTTGGCGATGGCTTCTTCCATGCTGCGGCTGTGCACGGTCGGCAGCTGGGTATGCAGCAAGCCGCCACGGGCCAGCGAACCGAGGATACTGAAAATCCCGCCGGCACGGTGCACGTCTTCCATGTGGTACTTCTGGATGTTCGGCGCGACCTTGCACAGTTGCGGCACGTGACGGGACAGACGGTCGATGTCGCGCAGGTCGAAATCGATCTCGGCTTCCTGGGCGGCGGCCAGCAAGTGCAGGATGGTGTTGGTGGAACCGCCCATGGCGATGTCCAGGGTCATGGCGTTTTCGAACGCCTGGAAGTTGGCGATGTTGCGCGGCAGTACCGACTCGTCGTTCTCGCCGTAGTAACGCTTGCACAGCTCGACGATGGTGCGGCCGGCCTGCAGGAACAGCTGCTCGCGGTCGCTGTGGGTGGCCAGGGTCGAACCGTTGCCCGGCAATGCCAGGCCCAGGGCTTCGACCAGGCAGTTCATCGAGTTGGCGGTGAACATGCCGGAGCACGAACCGCAGGTCGGGCAGGCGCTGCGCTCGTACTCGGCGACTTTCTCGTCAGAAGCGCTGGAGTCGGCGGCGATCACCATGGCGTCGACCAGGTCGAGGCCGTGGGAGGCAAGTTTGGTCTTGCCGGCTTCCATCGGGCCGCCGGAGACGAAGATCACCGGGATGTTCAGGCGCAGGGACGCCATCAACATGCCGGGGGTGATCTTGTCGCAGTTGGAGATGCAGACGATCGCGTCGGCGCAGTGGGCGTTGACCATGTACTCGACGGAGTCGGCGATGATCTCGCGGCTCGGCAGCGAATAGAGCATGCCGTCGTGGCCCATGGCGATGCCGTCATCGACAGCGATGGTGTTGAATTCCTTCGCCACGCCACCAGCGCGTTCGATCTCGCGGGCGACCAGTTGGCCCAGGTCCTTGAGGTGTACGTGACCCGGTACGAACTGGGTGAACGAGTTGGCAATGGCGATGATCGGCTTCTTGAAGTCGTCATCTTTCATCCCCGTGGCGCGCCACAGTGCGCGGGCACCGGCCATGTTGCGGCCGTGGGTGGATGTTTTCGAGCGGTAATCAGGCATGAAGCACTCCGGGCGGCTAATCAGGTATCAAAAGGGAAGTGAGCTTCTATTGACGTCTGGAACACTCAGAAATGGCCGCGTGTCCGGAAGTTGCCGATAACTTTGCGGGATCGCCGCGCGCTTCAGCTTGAGCTCATAAACCCGCCGGGGATGACTGGCGATGAATGTTCGCGATTCTACACGGCTGGCGGCTGGAGGGAATGCTCGCAAGCATGGAGAGAGCGTTCACATGACGTGTGGGCAAACTCTCGGCGTCATGCCTCGCGGATGGGGTGGCGCTGATTGATCACAGTGTTCAGCCCTGCCCCCATGGCACTCAGAATCAAAAAGCACACTGCAAGGGCAGTAATCAGGTGGTCACTGGCCATGTTGATCACGGCACTGATCAGGCCGCCACACATGAAAATAAACAGACTGCCGGCAGAAGTCGCGGTACCGGCATGTTGCGGGTAGAGGCCCATTGCCCTGGAGTTGGCGATGGGCCGGGAAATGGTGGTGCCGGCAGTGCAGATCAGCATGGGGATCAGCACCGTTGCGGCGGACAGGCCGAATTGCAGGTTCAGCCAGAGCATCACCAGCCCCGACAGGGCGATCAGGCCCAGGCCTGTGATGATTTGCGTGGAGCCTTCCAGATGGCGATGCAGGATGCTCGCAACAACCCCGCCGATTACATAAGCCGAGCCATACAGCAACAGCGCCCAGGCGAACTGATAGGCCGAAAGGTCCAGGTGTTCCATGAAAATGATCGGCGAAATGACGATGAACGAAAAATGGCAGGCGAAGGCGAGGGCAGAGATCAGCCAGTAGCCGGTAAATCGGATGTCGGAAAGGAGCATCCAGTACGCGCCGAAAAATCGCCGGGACTGCCGCTCGCTACTTCGGCTTTCTTTTAGCAGGAACCACGATCTCAGCCAGACAATGACTGCCAGGGTGATGAATACATAAAAGCTGCCCTGCCAATCCAGATGCAACTGCAACCATGTACCCATCAGCGGAGAACTGGAGATGAAAATCCCGCCGGCGGTCGTCGTCCAGATGCGCAGTCGTTCCAGCTCGCGGCCGCTGAATAGATCCTGGATCAATGCCTGAGACAAGGCAAACGATCCGCAGCCCACTGCCTGAACCACTCGAAAGCCCAAAAACCAGGTGAAATCGGTGGCGAACAGGCAACCTGTTGCTCCCACCGCGGCAAGTGCCATCCCCCCCAGTAACAGCTTTTTGCGGCCGAACATGTCGGACAACGGCCCGATCAGCAGCAGTGAGCACGCCAGGCCGATGGCAAAGATGCTGACGGACAGGGCGATATCGGAAGGTGTGGTACGAAAGTGGTCGGAAAGGGCGGGGAAGGAGGGAAGGACCACGTCGAGAGGGAAAACGGCGAGCAGCGTCATGGCCATCAGCAGCAGGATGAACGACGACTTTTCTTTGGCATGCAGGGTGTTGGTCATCAATCAACGCGCTCGGTCCGTGAAGGGGGAGACGAGAGTTGATTTGATGCGGTTGCAAGTCAATGCAGGTGGCGCGGGACTTTTCTGAAACTGTTGTAGGAGCGAGCTGACTCGCTCCTGCACGCAGGTTTTGGTTAGCTGTTAGGCAACAACCGGCAAGTAATGCTCTTGATGTACCGCGTCTCGGCAATGGCCGGGTGCACTGGATGATCCGGACCTTGACCACCACGTTCCAGTATCTGAATGTTGCGGTCCAGGTGACGGGCGCTGGTCAGCAGAATGTTCTGCAGGTCGTCTTCCGGCAGGTGCATCGAGCACGATGCGCTGACCAGGATGCCGTCCTTGGTGAGCAGGCGCATGGCTTGTTCGTTCAGGCGGCGGTAGGCGCCTTCGCCGTTCTTCATGTCTTTCTTGCGCTTGATGAACGCCGGCGGGTCGGCCACGATCACGTCGAAGCGTTCCTCGCTGGCTTTCAGCTCTTTGAGGGCTTCGAACACGTCGCCTTCGATGCAGGTCATTTTCTCGGCGAAGCCGTTCAGCGCGGCGTTGCGCTCGACACCGTCGAGGGCGAAGGCCGAAGCGTCGACGCAGAACACTTCACTGGCGCCGAACGCGGCAGCCTGCACGCCCCAGCCGCCGATGTAGCTGTAGAGGTCGAGCACGCGTTTGCCTTTGGCGTACGGCGCCAGGCGTGCGCGGTTCATGCGGTGGTCGTAGAACCAGCCGGTTTTCTGACCCTGGATGACCGGGGCTTCGAATTTCACGCCGTTCTCTTCGAGGGCAACCCACTCCGGCACCAGGCCGAATACGGTTTCTACGTAGCGGGTGAGGCCTTCGGCGTCACGGGCAGCGGAGTCGTTCTTGAACAGGATGCCGCTCGGCTTGAGCACTTGGGTCAGCGCTGCAATCACGTCGTCTTTATGGGCTTCCATGGTCGCCGAGGCGATCTGTACCACCAGGATGTCGCCGAAACGGTCGACCACCAGGCCTGGCAGCAGGTCGGAATCACCGTAGACCAGGCGGTAGAACGGCTTGTCGAACAGACGATCGCGCAGGGACAGGGCCACGTTCAGGCGGTGCACCAGCAGCGACTTGTCCAGCGGCAACTTGATGTCGCGCGACAGCACACGGGCGCAGATCAGGTTGTTCGGGCTCATGGCAACGATGCCCAGCGGCTTGCCGCCGGCGGCTTCGAGGATCGCCTGGTCGCCGGCCTTGAAACCGTGCAAAGGCGTTGCGGCTACATCGATTTCGTTGCTGTAGACCCACAAGTGACCGTTGCGCAGACGACGGTCGGCGTTGGCTTTGAGGCGCAGGCTAGGCAGGGACATGTCGTCGCTCCGGAAAAAAGAGCGGGAGTATAGCGTGTTGAGCCCCAGGATTGGCCTGCAAGTGGACATGTGGCGAGGGTTGTCTTGCGATTTGGTATGTCGGATCCAACTTCATAAAGGTTAGAATCACCGTCTGACCCAGAGTGTGCACAAATGTCCCAAGAGCTGACTTCCGAACAGATCCAACAAGCCCTGCAGGGCATCAGCGTACCGGCCCAGCCGCAAATCATGGTGGATTTGCAGATGGAGCAATACATGCCCGATCCGGACCTGGAAGTCATTGCCAAACTGATCTCCCAGGATCCGGGACTTTCCGGGTCCCTGCTGAAGATCGTCAATTCGCCGTATTACGGGCTGAGCAACAAGATTGCTTCGATCCAGCGCGCGGTGAATCTGCTGGGCAGCCGTTCGGTCATCAACCTGATCAATGCGCAGTCGATCAAGGGCGAGATGAATGACGACACCATTGTCACCCTGAACCGTTTCTGGGACACCGCTCAGGACGTGGCCATGACCTGCCTGACCCTGGCCAAGCGCATCGGCATAGAGAACGGCGATGAAGCCTATGCCCTGGGCCTGTTCCACGATTGCGGCGTGCCCTTGATGCTCCAGCGCTTCCCCGACTACATGGGCGTTCTGGAGCAGGCCTATGCCAACGCCAGCGCCGAATGCCGGGTGGTGGACACGGAGAACCAGGTGTTCAATACCAATCACTCGGTGGTCGGGTATTACACGGCCAAGTCCTGGCGCCTGCCGGAACACGTGAGCGCGGCGATCGCCAATCACCACAATGCCCTGGCGATCTTCAGCGATGAATCTTCGCGCAACAGTTCGTTGAAGAACCTGTTGGCGATCCTGAAGATGGCCGAGCACATTTGCGCGTCGTACCGGGTGCTGGGCAATCAGACCGAAGATCACGAGTGGAACAGCATCGCGCCGCTGGTGCTCGATTATGTCGGCCTCTCGGACTACGACTTCGAGACCCTCAAGCAGACGATCCGCGACCTCGGCACTCATCGCTGAGTGTCGGAACCTTCCAGGCCATGCGCCTGAGCCGAGAGCACCATGCCTGAATTGCCAGAAGTCGAAACCACCCGTCGCGGCATCGCGCCGTACCTGGAGGGTCAGCGTGTCAGCCGGGTGATCGTGCGTGACCGGCGCTTGCGCTGGCCAATTCCCGAAGACCTCGATGTGCGGTTGTCCGGGCAGCGCATCGTGCTGGTGGAACGACGCGCCAAGTACCTGCTGATCAATGCCGAAGTCGGCACCTTGATCAGCCATTTGGGTATGTCAGGCAATTTGCGGCTGGTGGAAGCCGGGCTGCCGGCGGTCAAGCATGAGCATGTGGACATCGAACTGGAGTCGGGCCTGGCCCTGCGTTACACCGACCCGCGACGCTTCGGCGCAATGCTCTGGAGCCTCGACCCGTTCAATCACGAATTGCTGATCCGCCTGGGCCCTGAGCCACTGACCGACCTGTTCGACGGCGAGCGTCTGTTCCAGCAGTCCCGCGGACGTTCGATGGCGGTCAAGCCGTTCATCATGGACAACGCGGTGGTGGTGGGCGTGGGCAATATCTACGCGACTGAAGCGTTGTTCGCCGCCGGGATCGATCCGCGCCGCGAAGCCAAGAGCATTTCCCGTGCGCGTTACTTGAAGCTGGCCATCGAGATCAAGCGCATCCTGGCCGCCGCCATCGAACGCGGCGGTACAACGTTGCGGGACTTTATCGGCGGTGATGGTCAGCCTGGTTATTTCCAGCAGGAACTGTTCGTGTACGGCCGTGGCGGTGAACATTGCAAGGTCTGTGGCACGGGCTTGCGGGAAGTGAAGCTCGGGCAGCGCGCCAGCGTGTTTTGCCCGCGTTGTCAGAGCTGATACGTCAGTTAGATTTTCAGTGAGGCTGATGACGCCTTCGCGAGCAAGCCCGCTCCCACACTGGATCTGCGTCGTTCACAAAACCCCTGTGGGAGCGGGCTAGCTCGCGAAGGCGGCCTGACAGGCGCCGAATGGCTTAAGCCTTCCCGGTAATTTTCCGGTACTTCTCCATCAACTGCTCTTCAGTCTCCGGATGAGCTTCGTCCAGTGGAATGCAATCCACCGGGCAAACCTGCTGGCACTGCGGTTCGTCGTAGTGGCCGACACACTGGGTGCACAGGTTCGGGTCGATCACGTAGATCTCTTCGCCTTGGGAAATGGCGGCGTTCGGGCACTCGGGTTCGCAGACGTCGCAGTTGATGCAATCGTCGGTGATGATCAGGGACATGCTAACTCCAGCCGGGGCGGCAAGCCCGGGCGCAATAAACCAATGCGCACAATTGTGCCGCATTGGCGCCCGCAGTGCACGCGGGCGCGATCAAGTGCAGAAAGGTGCAGGCTGCGAAAGCTGAAAAGATCGCAGTCTGCGCCAGCTCCTACTTCTTGAAGCGTTCGGTCAGTGCATCCGCCACCACAGGGTGCACGAACTTGGTGATATCGCCGCCCAAGGCTGCAATTTCACGGACCAGCGTCGAGGAAATGAACGAATAACGCTCGGACGGGGTCAGGAACAGGCTTTCCACGTCCGGCGCCAACTGGCGGTTCATGTTGGCCAGCTGGAATTCGTATTCGAAGTCCGACACCGCACGCAAGCCACGCAGGAACACATTGGCGTTCTTCTCTTTGGCGAAGTGCGCCAACAGCGTCGAGAAGCCGACGACTTCAACGTTCGGCAGATGTTTAGTGACCTCGCGCGCCAGTTCTACCCGTTGTTCCAGAGGAAACAGCGGGTTTTTCTTCGGGCTCGCGGCGACGGCGATGATCACGTGATCGAACAGGCGCGAGGCGCGTTCGACCAGATCGCCATGGCCCTTGGTAATAGGGTCGAAGGTACCTGGGTACAACACTCGGTTCATCGCGTCGTCCTGGCGGGAATCCGTTGGGGAGTCGGATGGTATCGCAGCCTTCCCGGTCGGCCAAGTCGCCTGTTGGGTAAGAAAGCACTATAGACGATGGGAATATTCGTCATTTTCATGGATTTTTTAAACGTTCGGCCAGGGAAGTCGCCAGTTGTGCCGTCAGTCCGTAGACCGACAACTGCGGATTGGCGCCAATGCTGGTGGGGAACAGCGAGCCGTCGTGAATCGACAGATTGCCCAGTTGGTGATGTCGGCCGAGGCTGTCGGTCACCGCGATTGTCGGGTCTTCTCCCATGGCGCAACCGCCCATCACATGGGCACTGCCCAGGCGTGTGCGATACAACTCCAGGCTCAGGCTGTCGATCAGCGTGCGCGCTTCGGCGAGGGTCTTCACGTAGCGGGCGTCGGCGTGCATCGGCATCACGGCCTTGGCGCCACCGGCAAACTGGATCTCGGCCATGGTATGGAACGCCCGACGCAATCCATCCCAGGCGTAGGGTGATAGCTGGTAATCCAGCACCGGCGTGTCATCGCTGCGCAATTCGACGCTGCCACCGGGGCTGTCCGGGTGAAAACCGTCCCGCAGCAACGCCAGCATGGCGTGGGTATGGGCCAGATTGGCCATGTGCTGCGAGTTTTCCTGGCCGAAACCACCGAGCAGTGTCGTGGCCAGTGCCGGATGCAGGGGCGGGACTTCCAGTTTGTAGGACATCTTGCCCGTGGTGCCGTCCTGCCACTGGAAATGGTCGGAATAGATCGACTGCGGCGCGCCGTAGAAAGGGTTGACCACTTCGTCGAACAACGCAGCGGACATGTTCACCGGGTGCAGGAATGTGCGTTTGCCCAGGCGCTTGTGCGGATCGGGTGCTCCGGAACGCATCAGCAGGGCCGGGCTGTTGATGCCGCCACCGGCCAGCACGAAATGCCGCGCCTTGACCGTGATGGTGCGTCCGGTCGGTGCGACGCAGCGTTCATCCATCGCCGAACATTGCAGGCCGATGACCTTGTCGCCGCTGATGTTGAGTTTTTCGGCGCGGGCCAGGTAAAGCAGCTCGCCGCCTTTTTCCAGGGTTGCTGGAATGGTGGTGACCATCATCGATTGCTTGGCGTTGGTCGGGCAGCCCATGCCGCAGTAGCCGAGGTTCCAGCAGCCGCGAACGTTGCGCGGGATGACGTGCCATGAGTAATTCAGTGCTTCGCAGCCCTTGCGGATCACATCGTTGTTGGCGTTGGGTGGCACCATCCACGGCGCGACGCCCAGGCGTTGCTCCATTTTCTCGAACCACGGCGCCATTTCCGCCGGGCTGTGGCCCTTGACGTTGTGCTCTTTGGCCCAGTGTTCCAGGGTCGGCTCCGGAGTGCGGAAACTGGAAGTCCAGTTGATCAGCGTGGTACCGCCCACTGCCCGGCCCTGGAGGATGGTGATCGCGCCGTCCTTGCTCATGCGGCCGATGCCTTCCTGGTAAAGGCTGGCGTAGGCCTGGTCTTCCAGCAGCTTGAAGTCGCTGCTGGTCTTGAGCGGGCCTTCCTCGATCAGCAGCACCTTGTAGCCGGCGGCACTGAGGATTTCGGCGGTGGTGCCGCCGCCGGCACCGCTGCCGATGATCGCCACGTCCGCTTCGAGTGTCAGGTCCTGGGTCAGTTGCGAGCCGTTGTAGGTTTTCCAGCCTCGGGCCATGCCTTCGCGGAACGGATCGGGTACGGGCATCTTCGGGTTCTCTTTTTATTATTGAGGTACAGGGTCAAGTGTGGGAGCGAGCCTGCTCGCGATAGGGGCGACTCGATTTCAGACCGTAGGCGGCCCGGGATACCCGCAATGCGCCCACGATTCCTTGCGGCCGTACCAGGCCATCATCACCAGCTGCAGCAAGGAACTGTGGCCCATGCGCAACAGGCTCAACGAGCTGTTTTCCCAGCGGTTCAGAAACTGCCGGATATCATCGGCGCTGGCATTTTCCCAGCTGCCCCAGATCCCGGTCAGCGGTCCGCGGGTCACGGCCATGCCCAGCACATCGAACAGTTGCTGGGTCAGCTTGAGCATCTCCGGCGACAGGTGGGCGAGGTTGTAGTCCAGGCTTTTCAGTGTGCCCTCGACAGCCTCGGGCATCCGTTCGGTGGTCGCGGCACCCTCGAGCATGACCGGAATCAATGCCCGCAAGAACAGCAGGTCGCCGCTGCGCAACGTGACAAAACCATTGGCCGGAACGCTCGACGAGCAACCGCTGAGGCTGGCTCCGAGCCCGGCGGTGGCAAGGAAGGCTGTGGCGCCGAGGCTGAATTTAAGCAGCCCGCGCCGTGACAGCGCGGGTGTATCGGACAGGCTGGGGATCATTATTGTTATTACCCGACGGTGATGATCGTTAGCGGATGAACAGCTTCTGGATCAGCTTCTGAATCGACTTGCCGTACGGCGGGTAGATCAACTTCGCGGCGTTGAACCGTTGTTTGATCAACACGCCTTTGGCCTTGCTGAAGGTCAGGAAGCCTTCATGGCCGTGGTAGTGGCCCATGCCCGAGGCACCGATGCCGCCAAACGGCATGTCGTCCTGGGCGACGTGCAGCAGGGTGTCGTTCAGGCACACGCCGCCGGAATGGGTTTCGTGCAGCACGCGCTGTTGTTCGCGCTTGTCGTAGCCGAAGTAATACAGCGCCAGTGGGCGAGGGCGCTGGTTGATGTAGGCAAATGCCTGGTCCAGATCCTTATACGGCACGATCGGCAGCAGCGGCCCGAAGATTTCGTCCTGCATCACCGTCATCTCGTCCGTGACGTTGAGCAGCAGGCTATGGCCCATGCGGCGGCCCTGGCCCTGGTCGAACAGCGGCATCAGCAGCGCACCCTTGCTGGTGGCGTCGCTGACGTAACCGTTGAGACGCGCCAGTTGTCGCTCATTGATGATCGCGGTGTAGTCCGGGTTGTCGGCCAGTGTCGGATAGAACCCGCGGACGGCTGTGCGATAGGCTTCGACGAAACTTCCGACGCGATCCTCCGGCACCAGCACATAGTCAGGGGCCACGCAGGTCTGGCCGGCATTCAGGGTCTTGCCGAAGGCGATGCGCTCGGCGGCGTCCTTGAGCGGCACGTCGTGAGAAACAATGGCCGGGGACTTGCCGCCCAGTTCCAGGGTCACCGGGGTCAGGTTTTCCGCAGCGGCGCGCATCACGTGTTTGCCAATGCTGGTGGCGCCGGTGAACAGCAGGTGATCAAACGGCAGGCGTGAAAACGCCACGCCCATATCCGCCTCGCCCAGGACCACGCAAACCAGGTCTTCGGGGAAGATTCGTGCCAGCAGTTGCTTCATCAGCAAGCCGGTCGCGGGGGTCGACTCACTGAGTTTGAGCATTACCCGATTGCCCGCCGACAGCGCGCCGACCAACGGTCCGATGGCCAGGTACAGCGGATAGTTCCACGGCACGATGACCCCGACCACGCCCAGCGGTTGGTAAACCACTTTGGCCGAAGCCGGCTGGAAGGCGGCGCCCACCTTGCGTCGCGAGGCGCGCATCCAGCCCTTGAGGTGTTTGCTGGCGTAATGGATGCCGTGCAGGCTGGGCATCAGTTCGGCGAGCAGGGTTTCATCGGCGCTGCGATGGCTGAAGTCCTGGCTGATCGCATCGATCAGGGCCTGGCGTTCATTGTTCAATAAATCCTTTAGTGCCTTGAGCCATTGCTGGCGCTGCGCGGCCGGTGGCATCGGGTTGGCGGCGTAGGCGGCACGCTGTGCGTCGAACAGGGCCTGAAGCTCTTCCAGCGGCTGCTGTAGGTTCTGCAGGTAGGAAATTTCAGCAGTCATGGTCGGCTCCGGATTTATTGTAATGAAGCACTTTTTAGAGTCTATGCTCTAAAAAGTCAAATGACATCCTGGAACAGCTTGGTTTTATCCGCTCGCGGATAGATCTAAGATGCCCGTCAACGCACTCTGAATTAAAGCTCAAGCCATGGCCCCACGGATCAAAACCAGCGAGCGCATCGTGCAGAACAGCCTGGAGCTGTTCAATCAGCAGGGCGAGCGCAGCATCAGCACCAACCACATTGCTGCCCACATGGAAATTTCCCCGGGCAACCTGTACTACCACTTCCCGAACAAGCAGGCGATCATCGCCGTGCTGTTCAGCGAGTACGAAAGCCTGGTGGACAGCTTCCTGCGCCCGCCCCAGGGCCGCGCCGCCACGGTGGAAGACAAACGCTTCTACCTCAAGGAGCTGCTGTCGGCGATGTGGCGCTACCGGTTTCTGCATCGCGATCTCGAGCATCTGCTCGACAGCGATCCGGACCTTGCCGACCGCTATCGACGCTTCTCCCAGCGCTGCCTGATCCAGGGTTCGGCGATCTACGAAGGTTTCGTCGCCGCCGGCATCCTGAAGATGGACAAGGTGCAGATCGAGTCCCTGACGCTCAATGCCTGGATCATCCTCACTTCCTGGGTGCGCTTCCTGTGCACCACGCGGGAGAACTCCAGCCACTTGAGCGAACAGGCCATTAAACGCGGGGTGTATCAGGTGCTGGTGCTGGAAGCCGGGTTCGTCACGGATGAGGCCCGCGATGCGGTCAGCGCCTTGTTCGAAGAGTTTTACGTGCCCCTCGCCCAGGCGCTGGAAGAAGTACAGTAGGATCAAGTTCGAGTTATTCAAAGGAGCCCGCTATGCCCATTGCGCAACTGATCAGCCCGCAAGCACTGGACCTGAAAAAGGACCAGCCGGGGCTGGTGATTCTGGATTGTCGTTTTGCCCTCGAAGACCCGGATTACGGTCAGCGCAGCTATGCCGAAGGGCACATCGCCGGTTCGAGCTATGCCGACCTCGAGCGCGATCTGAGTGGTGCCGTGGTCAAGGGCGTGACCGGGCGTCATCCGTTGCCCGAGCCGGCGCAACTGATCGAGCGCCTGCAAGCCTGGGGCATCAATGCCGATAGCGAAGTGGTTCTGTATGACGACGGTCCGGGAGCCTATGCGGCGCGGGCCTGGTGGTTGCTGGCATGGCTGGGCAAGCGCGACGGTGTATTCATCCTCGATGGCGGTCTCAAGGCCTGGCACGCGGCCGGTTTGCCGCTGAGCCTGGATGCGCCGGTGATCACCCCTGGATCCTTCACCGGCAGTCCTGACACGGCGTTGCTGATCAGTGCCGAGCAGCTGCAAAAGCGCCTTGCACGGCCGGAACTGACCCTGCTTGATGCCCGCGCACTGCCGCGTTTCAAGGGTGAAATGGAACCAATCGATCCGGTTGCCGGGCACATTCCCGGTGCCCAGTGTGCGGCGTTTACCGACAACCTGGACAGTGACGGGCGCTTCCTGCCAGCCGATCAGCTCAAGCAGCGCTTCGCCGCGAAATTGGGCGATCGCTCACCGAGTGATCTTGTAGCGTATTGCGGTTCCGGTGTGACGGCGTGCCACAACCTGTTTGCGCTGTGTCTGGCCGGTTATCCGTTGGGTTCGTTGTATGCCGGGTCGTGGAGCGAGTGGATCAATGAGCCTGCGCGGGGCATCGCCACCGGCGAATGAGACAAAAGAAAGATCGTCCGAACGCGGCCCGAGCCTTCGGACGATCTTTTTGTTTCTAAAGCCGCGCACTGCGATACGCCCCCGGTCCAACCCCATACACCTGCTTGAACTGTCGGCTCAGATGGCTCTGGTCGGCAAACCCCAGTTGCATCGCAACTTCCAGCGGCAAACAACCACTTTGCAGCAAGGCCCGCGCCCGGGCGATGCGTTGTTGCATCAGCCAGGTGTGTGGCGGCATACCGGTGGCCCGACGGAACACCCGGGCGAAATGGAATGGCGAGAGGTTGACCGCCGCCGCCAGCGCCTCCAGGGAGGGTGGTTCTGCCAGTTGTGCGTGCAGCAGTTCCTTGGCCAATGTCACCGCCCGGTGTTCTTTCCCGGGTTTTCCAGCGTTCGGAACCGCCGCATGACGCTGCAACAGCGACAGCATCAGTTCGCGCCAGACCGTTTGTTGCTGCAATGCGGTGGCGGGGCTTTCCAGTAAACGGTGAAGCTGGCAGAAACCGTTCACCAGATCCCGATCGCGATACAGCGTGGCGCCGAACGCCGGCAAGTGATGGGTCGGCAGTTCGAGTTCGGCCAGTAGCGAAGTTATCTGCCCGCTGTCTGGATAAAACGCCCGGTACAGCCAGCCATCCTCGGTGCCTTTGTGGCCGGTGTGCAGTTCATCGGGGTTGATCAGCACCAGCGTGCCGCTACCCGCCAGGTGTTCGGCGCCGCGATAGCGATAACGCTGGGCGCCGGCCATGATCATGCCGATCACATAGCCGTCATGCACATGGGGGGCAAAGCGATGATCGATGTAGCGGGCGGACAACAACTCGACCCCGGCCAGTGGCGGGGTTTGCCAGAAGTGGATTGACTCGCCTTGTTCAGCATCCATGATTCAAGTGCGCCCTGCGGCGGCCAGCCACTCGGGGATGCGCCGTTCCAGGTAGTAACCCGGTTGCCTGAGCGTGCCGTCGACGAAGCCGACATGCCCGCCCTTGGCTTGCAGTTCGAATTGCGTGCAAGCGGACAACTCGTCGACTTGCGGCAGGCTGTGGGGAAAAACGAAGGGGTCGTCGGCGGCCTGAATCATCAAGGTCGGCGTACGAATTTCACCAAGGAAATAGCGGCTGGAGGCGCGGCGATAGTAATCCTCGGCATCGGCGAAACCGTGCAGTGGTGCGGTGACGCGTCCGTCGAAATCCCAGAACGTGCGCATGTTTTCCAGGGATCCGAGGGCCGCCAGGGCTGCCAGGCCGTCCTCGCGTCCGTCGTGCTGGAACTGTCGCTGTTTGTTCTTGATGTAGGCGACCATCTCACGCATGAAATGCGCCTGGTAAACCTTGGAAAAGCCTTGGCCGATACGGTCGGCGCACTGGTCCAGGCGGAACGGCACCGACACCGCCACGGCGCCCATCAAATTACTGTCGCTACCGGTTTCGCCCAAATGCTTGAGCAGGACATTACCGCCCAGGGAGTAACCCACCGCATACAGTGGCGCCAGAGGCCGTTTGGCCCGCAAGTGTTTGATGGCTTCGGCCAGGTCTTCACTGGCACCGGAATGGTAACTGCGCGGCAGCAAATTGGGTTCGCCCGAACAACCGCGCCAGTTCAGCGCGACGCTGGCCCAACCTCGGTCGTCCAGGGCCTTTTGCATGCCAGCGACATAAGGCGAATTCGAGGAGCCGGTGAGCCCGTGCAACACCAGTACCAAGGGTGCGTTGGCGCTGTGTGGGCCATGCCAGTCGAGGTCGAGGAAGTCGCCGTCTTCAAGCCACAGGCGTTCGCGTTCGCGGTCGATGTGCACGGTTTTACGCCACAGCGGCCCCCACAAGGTTTGCAAGTGCGGATTGCCGATGCCGAAGGCAGGGGTAAAGGACGGCGGTGGGGCCAGGGCGGGGTGCGGTTGCACAGTCATTCTCGGTGGAGGTGTTCATGAGTCTGCCCGAAGACGAGGCGGGGCAGCGCCGCGACCGCGTCATCATGGCTGTCTAACTTGCCACAATCTCGCCAGGCATGCGACACATGGCATTGGTTGCGCTTTCGCTCGGAGCTGGCAGTGGTTGTTGATCTGTCTTCGGCCCCAGGATGACAACGCGCCATTGGTCGGCGTGGTGATGCCGGTTGAGCGCGCTTTTGATTGATGCGAGGTTCAGCTTCAAGGCCGCTTGCGTGGAAAAATCGAGGTCCAGCGGCAGATCGTGGGCACTGATGATTTGCAATCGCTTCAGGATCTGCGCGTTGGTAGCACTGTTCAACGGTGAGCTACCGGCCAGTTGCTGTTGGATGTCGTCAAGTTCCTGTTGGGTCGGCCCTTGGGCGAGGAAGTCGCTGAACATTGTTTTGATATGGGCCAGCACGGCATCGGCCTGCTCTGGTGGGGCCTGCAATTGAACGGTCAGCCACCCTTGTGCCTGAAGAGCTGAAAGGCCGGCTTCAACGTGGTAGGTCAGGCCTCGGCGCTCACGAAGTTCATTCATCAGTCGGTTGGTGAAAATACTGCTGGCCATGTAAAGCGCGACATAGTCCGGACTGCTTCGCAGGACACTTGGCTGGGTAAGATGCAGGTAAGCCTGGGTCGATGGTCGCTCAATGCGCAGCAGATCTGGAGCGCCTGGGCTTGTCACTGGCTGGATCGCGGCAATGGCCGGTCCCAGGGGCAAGGCCGCTGATATCTGCGCACCGATGCGCTGGGCTTCTTCCTCGGTGAGGTCGCCGACCAGTGTGATCTGGGCATTGCCCGCGGCATAAGCCTGGCGATGAAAGTCTTGCGCCTGGGTGCGGGTGATGGAGGCAAGCCCGGCCCGGGTTCCGTAGAGGGACTGAGCATAACCGTGGCCGGGAAACATCTGGCCGAGATTGGCTTCTCGGGCTTGAGCGGCATGGGACTGATCTTCAAGGTCCAGAAAGTACTGAAATTGGGATTTCACCTCAGGCAGGGATTCTTCCGGCAACAGCGGCTTGCCGAGTACTTGGGCGAACAGCTCCAGGGCTGGAGTGCGCCGTGATTCGTCACTCAGGCTACGCAGGGAAAACCAGGTCCGGTCCTGGTTGATACCCAAATTCATCCTTGCACCCAGATTATCGAACGTCGCCTGTATGGCGTTGACGTCCTTGCCAGCCACTGCCTCATTCAAAAGGCTATAAGTGACTGCGGCCAGGCCGGGTTGAAGCGGTGTGTGGGCGCTGCCGGCGGCAAAGCTCACAAGGGCATCGAACATCGGCAGGCCAGGGGTGCGGATGAACAGGATCTTCGTTCCGCCGAGGGTTTTGTAACCCTTGATCGGCAGTGTGCGGTGGGTCGTCGGAGTCTGGGGTTCATTGAGCGATTGCAGCGCTGGTTTCCGGGGCGCCGTGGTTGCAGCGGCAGGGGCCTGGGCACTCAACAGCATGCCGGCCAGGATCAATCCATTGATGAGGCCTTTGAACTTATCCATTGTTTTTCTCCGGCAAGATTTTCGCGGTAGTCAGGCGATCACGCGTCAGGTACGTCTTTGCCACCTCCTGAATCTCCAGGGGCGTAACTTTGCTCAACTCATCCGTATCCTGATCGGCCAGCCGCCAGTCCAGGCCGATGGTTTCCAGCAGGCCCAAGGTGTTGGCCTGCCCTTCCAGATCGTCCTGCGCATAAACGGTGTCAGCGATCAGGAGATTTTGCGCGCGTTCCAGCTCCGCCGGTTCCGGTGCCTTGTTCTTCAGTGATTCGATCACTTGCCACAGGCGGGCGAGGGCTTCGTCAGCGTCATTGAGCTTGTCCGGGTTGAGCTGGGTGCTGATGGTCAGCAACGAATCACCACGATTGAAGGCGTCGTACTCTGAGCGGGCCTCAGTGAATATCGCTTCGCTCAGTTGCAGTTGCTGTTTGATCCGCGCGCTACTGGATCCGGCCAGTAACATATTAAGCAGGCGCAGGGCATGGGCGGTCCGACGATCCGGTGCCGTGGCCAGGCTTGGCGCGTTGAAGCTCATGATCAGGTGCGGGGAGGCTATCGGTGCATACAGGGTCAGTGACCGTTCACCGGCAGAGGCCAGCTCGACGGGGGCATGGGCCACGGGTGTCGCGCGCCGCTCAAGATGGCCGAAGTGCTGCTGTGCAAGGGCCTTGATCCGCTCAGGCGTTACATCGCCAACAACCACCAGCGTCGCATTGTTTGGCGAATACCAGGCCTGATACCACTGCCGCAATTGCACGGCGTTCATGCGTTGCAAATCGTGCATCCAGCCAATCGTCGGGGTGCGATAGCCGCTGGCCGGGTAGGCAATGCTGTTCAGTCGCTCGCGAGCCGAAGCGGTGATTCGATCATCAACGTGCATCCGGCGCTCCTCCTGAATGACCTTGAGCTCCGGAGTGAAGTCCTGTTCATTGAGCTCGGCCGTACTCATCAGGTCAGCCAGTATTTCGAAAGCGACGCCAGTGCGGCCGGACGGCAGGGTCTGGTAAAAAGCTGTGTAGTCAGGGTAGGTGGATGCGTTATGACTGGCGCCCAGTTTATCCAGTATCACCGAGAACTCTCCGGCGCAGGCCTTGCTGCTGCCTTTGTAGACCATGTGTTCGAGGGCGTGGGACAGGCCCGACTGGCCGGGCGGTTCGTAGCTTGCACCGACCTTGATCCAGAGTTGGGCGGTGACGATGGGGGAGCGGTGGTCCTCGCGCACGACAACCTTGAGGCCGTTATCCAGTACGAAGTCTTGCGTCGCAGGGGGTGTCGCCGCGCTGTCCATGAGCGGCAGCCAGACGATAAAGGGCAGCACAAGCGTGCTGCATGAGATGTTCATCCGTGTTCATCCTCAGTGGTTTGCAGTTAATTGCGCAAACCACTGTGGATGATCCGTAAGGACGTCAGGCGGTAACTATGTAGTGCACTTCACGACCGGTTTGGGGTGGTCGTCTCGCGGGAATCAGAGGTGCGTTGCTCGCAGCTTGTCTGGAAATACCGTGCACCACAGCCGGTCCGCAAGGGACAGGAAACAATTGATGGCAGGTCCATTATTAATGTTCCGGAACCCCCAGCGGTTACTCGAAAGGGTTATCAGTAGGGGCCGGTAACGGCTTTTGCGGCACGGTCGGGCCAGCACTGACGATGACCATCTTGTCCATGCTCAGGTGTTTGTTCATGGCGGCCTTGACCTGCTCGACGGTCAGGGCCTGGGACTGTTGCATGAAGTCTTCCAGGTGACTCAACGGCAAGTTGTAAAAACCGATGGCGCCCAGCTGACCGACGATATCGGCGTTGCTCGCGGTCGATAGCGGGAAGCTGCCGGCCAATCCGCGCTTGGCTTCGTCGAGCTCTTTTTCGGTCGGGCCGGTCTCAAGGTAGTCGGCCATCACGTCCTGCACCAGTTTCAAGGTGCCTTCGCTCATCTCGGTGCGGGTTTGCAGGTTGATCATGAACGGGCCACGCGCCTGCATCGGGGTGAAACTGGAGTACACGCCATAAGTCAGGCCGCGTTTCTCGCGTACTTCACTCATCAAGCGGGTACCGAAGCCGCCGCCGCCGAGGATCTGGTTGCCCATGGATAGCGCAGCGTAATCCGGGTTGTTACGGTCGATGCCCAGTTGCGCAAGCATCAAATGGGTCTGTGTCGACGCAGTCTCGATATGAACGGCGCCCGGCACGGGCTCCGTCGGGCGCTCGACTTCTCCAGTTGCCGGGCCTTTTGGCAGGGCGCTAGACACTTGTGCCGCCATCTTTTCGGCTTCCGCACGGGAAATATCGCCGACCAACGCGATCACTACGTTTGCTGCTGTGTGGGTTCTTGTATGGAAGGTTTGAAGCTGTGCGGGAGTAATCAGCGAAATGTTTTGCTGGTTGCCATATTTGGAGTGAGCGTAAGGATGATCGCCGTACAAGCGCTTAAATGCCTTCAGATCTACCTGGTCGCTAATGTTTTGTTGGATATTTTCTATTGCGACGGTCAGCTGGTTTTTGTACCGGACAATAGAATCGAGCCGGAAGGCAGGTTTTCCGACCACTTCAGCAAATAGCTCCAAAGCGGTCCCACGCTCGCCCGCTGCACTCAGACTGCGCAGTGAGACCGTTGCCAAGTCTTTATGCGTGCTGACGTTGAAAATGGCACCGACTGCTTCGAAAGCTTCGGCTATCTGGCTGGCATTTTTTTCAGCGATACCTTCGTTAAGCAAGCAGTTCACCATCAATGCCAAGCCAGGTTGGTCGCCATCCTGGCTACTGCCGGCGGCAATAGTCAGCTGCATGTCAAGCATTGGCATTTCCGGCGTGGCGACAAATAACACCCTTGCACCTTCGGGAGTGTTCCAGGTCTGAAGGTCCAGCTTACGGGAACTCGGGGCTTTACCGTCGAGTTCCGTCAGTGACTCCACCGGCAGGTGGGGAGCGTCAGTACTGTCAGTCTCATGGGTGATTTCCTCGGGCAAAACATGAGCAACACTCAGGCGAGCGCGAGTGAAAAATGTGTGGGCCGCTCTCCGGATGTCTTCGGGAGTTACCTCCTGCAGACCGGCAAGTTCAGTATCCATCAGTTTCCACGACAGGCCGATTGTTTCCAGCTGTCCGATGGTGTGAGCCTGACTGCTGATCAAGTCTCGTTGGTAGACCAGTTGAGCGATCGCTTGAGTGCGCACCCGTTCCATTTCCTCAGTAGAGGGCGCGGTGGTTTTAAGCTCGTCGAGCAGTCGCCACAGGCCGGCTTCAACCTGTTCTATGGTTTTGTGTTTCTGGACGTTAGGTGTCGCTGACAAGGTGAACAAACTGTCGCCCCGGGTGTAGGGGGCGTAATCCGAAGATGCATAGGAAACAAGCTCTTCTCCACGTTGCAGGAGCGCCGGGATACGGGCGCTATAACCACCATCAAGCAGGGACGCAATCAGCCGCAAGGCGCTGACCGAGCGTTTGTCTTCGGCGGTGGCTATACCGGGCACGTTGAACGCCATGAGTATTTCCGGTACCGGAATCTGTGAGTGCACTGTGATCCTGCGCTCACCCGGTTCGGCCAGTTCCAGCGGAATCTTGGCTGGGGGGATGTCGCGACTCTGGATCGGCCCGAACCAGCGCTGGGCCAGAGTGACGACTTCTTCCAGTGTCACGTTACCCACCACTACCAGCGTGGCATTATTCGGCGCATACCAGGATTGGTACCAGTGACGCAGTTCTTCGACTTTCATGCGCTCAAGATCGGCCATCCAGCCAATGGTTGGCGTGCTGTAGCCGCTGGAGGGAAACGTTATGGTGGAGAAGAGTTCGCGTGCCCTGTACACCGGCTCGTCGTCGACACGCAGGCGGCGTTCTTCCTTGATGACTTCGATCTCTTTATTGAACTCTTCGGCTGGCAGGTGTGCGTTCACCATGCGGTCGGCTTCGAGTTCGAAGGCCACGCCAAGGTAGTCGCGGGACAGCAACTGGTAATAAACGGTAGCGTCGTCGCTGGTGAAGGCATTCTCCTCAGCGCCGAGGCTGCGCAATATTATCGATGCTTCACCGGGTCGGGTTTTATTGCTGCCCTTGAACACCATGTGTTCCAGGGCGTGGGATAGCCCCGATTGCCCCGGATGTTCATAGCTGGAACCGACTTTGTACCAGAGCTGGGAGATCACCACAGGTGCTCGATGATCTTCGCGAACGATGATCTTCAGGCCATTTTCGAGAGTGCACTCATGCGTAGGGGTTGGAGTTCGTTCAGTCATTGGCTTGTTCATCCATTGGTTATTCATTGCATCCATGCGAGACATTTCGCACGTCAACGATGATCCAGGAGCAGAGGAACAAGCCACCTCAGATGTGTTGCGTTTTAAGAAGCCACCGTGGTGCCGGGCAAGCCATCGGCCTGCCCGTGCGCTTTACTCGGCAGGGTTTTCAGTGCTGCGCTGCCACAATGAGTAATACACGCGCCCGGATTTCTGTTCCCGGTGCAGGCGCCAGTTCTCCGGCAGGCCCAGGGTCGACGGCGCCGACTCGCTTTCGGTGTACACCCAGGCGTCTTCGGCCAGCCATTGACGCTCTTCGAGCAACTTGCAGACGGTGGGCAGCAGGTCCTGGTTGAACGGCGGGTCAAGGAACACCAGGTCGTAGGCCGTTGCGGTCTGGGTTTCCAGGTAGCGCAGGGCGTCGGCGGTCTGGACCTGGCCGTTGGTGCAACGCAATGTGCCCAGGTGTTCCTTCAGGCTGGACACCGCGATGCTGCTGGCGTCCAGCGCCTGACCCATGGCTGCGCCGCGGGACAGGGCTTCGAGGAACAGCGCGCCACTGCCGGTGAACGGGTCGAGTACCTTGGCACCGGGTACATAAGGTGCGAGCCAGTTGAACAGGGTTTCACGCACTCGGTCCGGCGTCGGGCGCAGGCCCGGGGCGTCGGGGAAGCTCAGCTTGCGGCTGCGCCATTCACCGCCGATGATGCGCAACTGGTTTACGCCGTTGTGGACGTTTTTGGCGGGTTTTTTAGGGTGGGCCATTAATGCTCCGGAACCCCGAGCGGCTGCTCGGAAGGTTTATCAGTAGGGGCCGGTAACGGCTTTTGCGGCACGGTCGGGCCAGCGCTGACGATGACCATCTTGTCCGTACTCAGGTGTTTGTTCATGGCGGCTTTGACCTGCTCGACGGTCAAGGCCTGGGACTGTTGCATGAAGTCTTCCAGGTGACTCAGCGGCAAGTTGTAAAAACCGATGGCGCCCAGCTGACCGACGATATCGGCGTTGCTGGCGGTGGACAGCGGGAAGCTGCCGGCCAGTTCGCGCTTGGCGTCGTCCAGCTCTTTTTCGGTCGGGCCGGTATTAAGGTAGTCGGCCAGTACATCCTGCACCAGTTTCAGGGTGCCCTCGCTCATCTCGGCACGGGTTTGCAGGTTGATCATGAACGGGCCGCGTGCCTGCATCGGGGTGAAGCCCGAATACACGCCGTAAGTCAGGCCACGCTTTTCGCGCACTTCACTCATCAAGCGGGTGCCGAAGCCGCCGCCACCGAGAATCTGGTTGCCCATGGACAACGCCGCATAGTCCGGGTCGTCGCGATCGATGCCCAGTTGCGCAAGCATCAGGTTGGTCTGCTTGGACGGGAACTCGATATGGCCGACGCTGGCCTTGGGCTCGACCGGTTGTGCGATTTTCGGCAAGGCCGGGCCTTTGGGCAGGGCGCTGGAAACCTGGGCGGCAATCGCTTCAGCTTCCGCGCGGGACAGGTCGCCGACCAGCGCGATCACCACATTACCGGCTGCGTAGGCTTTCTCGTGGAAAACACGCAGCTGTGCCTGGGTTATCGCCGGGACGGTTTTCGCCGTGCCATCGCTGGCGTGTGCGTACGGGTGATCACCGTACAAGCGGTTCATCAGTTCCAGGCTCGCCAGTTTGCCGGGGTTCTGTTTCTGGTATTCAAAACCGGCGAGCATCTGGTTCTTGATGCGGGCTAGCGAGTCGGCAGGGAAAGTCGGCTTGCCGATGACTTCGGCGAACAGCTTCAGGGCCGGTTCGCGCTGGTCCTTGGCACTCAGGCTGCGCAGCGAAGCGATTGCCATGTCCTTATAAGCGCCGTTGCCGAAATCGGCACCCAGGCCTTCGAAGCCCTGGGCAATGGCACCGACGTCCTTGCCGGCCACACCTTCGTTGAGCATGGCGTTGGTCAACACCGCCACGCCCGGTGCATCGCCGTCCTGGCTGCTGCCGGCAGCGAAGATCAGGCGCATGTCGAACATCGGCAGCTCATGGGCTTCGACAAACAGCACCTTGGTGCCTTCGGCGGTGTTCCAGGTCTGCACGTCCAGCTTGCGGTGTTGCGGTGCCTTGCCGTTGAGTTCGGTCAGCGATTGCAGTTTCTGGCTGGCCTTGGCCTTGTCGAGGGCTTCGCTGGCATTGGTTTCACCGGAGCGCGACAGATAGAACGCGGCGGAGCCGATAACGGCGACGGCGACCAGGCCGATCAGGGCCAGGCGGGAGGGTTTACGCTCACTCATGAGTCGTCTCCGGAGGCAATACATGGGCGACGCTGAGACGTTCGCGGGTGAAGTACAGCTTGGCGGCTTTCTGGATGTCTTGCGGCGTGACGCTTTCCAGATCGGCCAGTTCGGTGTCCATCAGTTTCCATGACAGGCCGACCGTTTCCAGTTGGCCGATGGCGGTGGCCTGGCTGGTGATCGAGTCGCGCTCGAAGACCAGGCCGGCGATGACTTGTGCGCGTACGCGTTCCAGTTCTTCGGCGGTTGGCGCCGTGGTTTTCAACTGGTCGAGCAGCTTCCACAAACCGGCTTGCGCCTGGGCGATGGTCTTGTGTTTCTGCGAGTTTGGCGATGCCGACAGAGTGAAGAGGCTGTCGCCACGGGTGTAGGCGTCGTAACTCGACGAGCCGCCGGACACCAGTTCTTCTCCGCGTTCCAGTTGCGTCGGGATGCGCCCGCTGTAGCCGCCGTCGAGCAGCGCCGAGATCAGACGCAGGGCATTGACCAGGCGCTTGTCTTCGGCGGTGGCGATGCTCGGCACGTTGAAGGCCAGCATCAGGCTGGGCAGTTGGGTCTGTACGTGCAGAGTGATCTGGCGCTCGCCTGGTTCGGCCAGTTCCAGCGGTTTTTTTGCGGCGGGCACATCACGCTTGGCGATCGGGCCGAAATAGCGTTGGGCCAGGGTTTTGACTTCGTCCGGAGTGACATCGCCAACCACCACCAGCGTAGCGTTGTTGGGCACGTACCAGGTTTCGTACCAGTGGCGCAGCTCTTCGACCTTCATCCGCTCAAGGTCGGCCATCCAGCCGATGGTCGGCGTGTGATAGCCGCTGGCCGGGTAGGCCATGGCCTTGAAGCGCTCGTAGGCCTTGGCCATCGGCTTGTCGTCGGTACGCAGGCGACGTTCTTCCTTGATGACCTCGATTTCCTTGGCGAACTCGTCGGGCGGCAGGCGCAGGCTGGCCATGCGGTCGGCTTCCAGCTCGAAGGCAACGCCCAGGCGATCACGGGCCAGCACCTGGTAGTACGCGGTGAAGTCGTCACTGGTGAATGCGTTCTCTTCGGCGCCGAGGTCGCGCAGGATCAGCGAGGCTTCGCCGGGGCCGACTTTCTCGCTGCCCTTGAACATCATGTGCTCCAGAGCGTGGGACAAACCGGTATTACCCGGCGTCTCGTAGCTGGAGCCGACCTTGTACCAGACCTGGGAAACCACCACGGGCGCACGATGGTCTTCGCGCACGACCACCTTCAAGCCATTGTCGAGAGTGAATTCGTGGGTGGGTTGCGGGTCGGCAGCCAAGGCCGAAAGGGGCAGGCAAACTGTGCTGAGCAGCAGGCCTGCGGCGCGGCGGGCAAGAGCATTCATTCGTTTTTAAACCTTTGGGGCTGCCCGCTTGGTCTTAGCCTAGGCGGGCGAGGAGGTGCTAGGATACTGATCCGTTTTACTGGCGGCCACGCCTATCAGGCCTTTGATTGGCCTGCGGGTTGTATGGGTTACCGGCAGAAACTTTGAGTTTGTCAGCTAAACTCTGCGTTTTCGCCGACGATGCCGTTCCAGTCCTTCGTATTAGTCGAGCTTTGAGGTGCCGTTGAGCACCTCGACAAAATGTTGCGCGTGAACAAGCTGGGTCAATCGCAGTCTGTTCTGCATCGAATATTTATTTGCCGGGGCGCCATTGGCGCGTCGCTACCGTGAGATAGCCGTCCTCCATGTTTGGTTCCAACGACGACAAGAAGACCCCAGCTGCGGCTGGCGAGAAAAAAAGCCTGTTCGGATGGCTGCGCAAAAAGCCGCAGGAACCCGTCGTCGAACAGCCACAAGCCATTCCTGAACCAGCGCCGACGCCGGTCCCGGTAATAGAAGAAGCGCCCGCGTCGGTTGCTTTGCCGATTGCCGAGCCGTTGCAGCAACCCAAGGTTGAAGCCGCTCCCGAACCCGTCAGCGAAATCGTCACCGAACAGCCGTTGGCCCCGACGGCCGAGCCGTGGTTGACCCTGCCGGTAGCCGAAGAACCCGTGGCATTGGTCGAAAATGACCTGGTTCCTCACGTGACACCACCGATTCCGGCTCCGGCAGCGTTTACGCCTGCACCGGCTCACGCGCCCGTGGTCGAACAGATTGTTGAACCCGTCGTCATGGCCGAGCCTGTGCCCGTTGTCAGCCAGCCAGAGGTTCTGGTATTCGTTGCTCCGGTTGCTCAAGCGCCTGCCCCCGCTCCAGCTCCTGAACCGATCGTGGCGCCCGTCGAAACCCCGGTCCAGCCAGTGCGCACCGAAGAAACCAAAGCCGGTTTCTTCGCCCGTCTCAAGCAGGGCCTGTCCAAGACCAGCGCCAGTATCGGCGAAGGCATGGCCAGCCTGTTTCTGGGCAAGAAAGTCATCGATGACGAACTGCTGGAAGACCTCGAAACCCGCTTGCTGACCGCCGACGTCGGTGTCGAAGCCACATCGGTGATCATCCAGCGTCTGACGCAGAAGGTCGCACGCAAAGAGCTGGCCGACGCCGATGCCCTGTACAAATCCCTGCAAGCCGAGCTGGCAGCGATGCTCAAGCCTGTCGAGCAGCCGCTGAAAATCACCTCGCAGAACAAGCCGTTCGTGATTCTGGTCGTCGGCGTCAACGGTGCCGGCAAGACCACTACCATCGGCAAGCTGGCGAAGAAACTGCAGCTGGAAGGCAAGAAAGTCATGCTCGCCGCCGGCGATACCTTCCGTGCGGCGGCGGTGGAGCAATTGCAGGTCTGGGGTGAGCGCAACAAGATCCCGGTGATCGCGCAGCACACTGGCGCCGACTCGGCCTCGGTAATCTTCGATGCCGTACAGGCTGCCAAGGCCCGTGGCATCGATGTGTTGATCGCCGACACCGCCGGCCGCCTGCACACCAAAGACAACCTGATGGAAGAGCTGAAAAAGGTTCGTCGGGTGATCGGCAAGCTCGACGCCGACGCCCCGCACGAAGTGCTGTTGGTGCTTGACGCCGGCACCGGCCAGAACGCCATCAACCAGGCCAAGCAATTCAACCAGACCGTCGAACTGACCGGCCTGGCGCTGACCAAGCTCGACGGCACCGCCAAGGGCGGGGTGATTTTCGCCCTGGCCAAGCAATTCGGCCTGCCGATCCGCTACATTGGCGTCGGCGAAGGCATCGATGATTTGCGTACCTTTGAAGCAGAACCCTTTGTCCAGGCATTGTTTGCCGAACGGGAGCGTTCATGATTCGTTTCGAACAGGTCGGTAAGCGCTACCCGAACGGTCACGTCGGCTTGCATGAGCTGAGCTTTCGAGTCCGTCGTGGCGAGTTCTTGTTTGTCACCGGCCATTCCGGCGCCGGTAAATCCACGCTGTTGCGCCTGTTGCTGGCGATGGAGCGCCCGACCAGCGGCAAGCTGCTGCTCGCCGGGCAGGACCTGAGCACCATCAGCAACGCGCAGATTCCTTTCTTGCGCCGGCAGATCGGCGTGGTGTTCCAGAATCACCAGTTGCTGTTCGATCGCACGGTGTTCAATAACGTCGCGCTGCCTTTGCAGATCCTGGGGCTGTCCAAGGCCGAGATCGCCAAGCGCGTGGACTCGGCACTGGAGCGCGTGGCGCTGTCGGATAAAACCGATCTGTACCCGGGCGACCTGTCCACCGGTCAGCAGCAGCGCGTCGGCATCGCCCGCGCCATCGTCCATCGTCCGGCCTTGCTGCTGGCGGATGAACCGACCGGTAACCTCGACCCGCGTCTGGCCGCCGAGATCATGGGCGTGTTCGAAGACATCAATCGCCTGGGTACCAGCGTGCTGATCGCCAGTCACGACCTGGCCCTGATCGCCCGCATGCGCCATCGCATGCTGACGTTGCAACGCGGTCGATTGATCGGTGACGGGGAGGCCGCGGTATGAGTGCAACACGTAGCCCCAAGGTTTCCGAGCGTGTGGCCCCGAAGGCCGCCGATCCGCAGCCGCAAAAGAAAAAACGCGATGATGACGACGGGCCGGACTTTGCCACGTTGTTCCGCGCCTGGATCGAAAGTCATCGTGCCAGTCTGGTGGACAGCCTGCGCCGCCTGGGCAAGCAGCCCATCGGCAGTTTCTTCACCTGCATGGTGATGGCGGTGGCCCTGAGTTTGCCCATGGGGCTGTCACTTTTGCTAAGTAACGTCGAGCGCCTCGGTGGCTCCTGGCAGCGTGCGGCGCAGATTTCCCTGTATCTGGACCTTGAGGCCAAGCCGGCCGAAGGTGAATCTCTGCGCGATCAGATCAAGGGCATGCCTGGCGTCGCCGAGGCCGAATATGTTGGCCGGGATCAGGCGCTGGAAGAGTTCCAGCAACAGTCCGGGCTGGGCGAGGCGCTCAAGGAATTGCCTGAGAACCCGTTGCCGGGCGTGGTCCTGGTGACGCCGAACGAAGTCGACAAGCCGGCCCTTGAAGCATTAAGACAAAAACTATCCGAGTTGCCGAAGGTACAACAGGCGCAACTTGATTTAGTCTGGGTCGAGCGTCTGGCAGCCATCCTCAAGCTGGGTGACCGTTTTGTCTTCGGTCTGACCGTGCTTCTGGTTTCTGCATTACTTTTGGTGATAGGCAATACCATTCGTCTTCATATTGAAAACCGCCGCACAGAGATAGAAGTGATTAAACTGGTTGGCGGCACTGACAGCTATGTGCGCAGGCCCTTTCTGTATATGGGCGCGTTGTATGGCTTCGGTGCGGGGATTCTGTCCTGGGGCGTCCTGGCGTTCGGCCTTGATTGGCTAAACGACGCGGTGGTAGGGCTGGCCGGTTTGTACGGCAGTGATTTTGCACTGGCTGGAGTGCCAGTTGCCGACGGTCTGTCTCTCTTGCTTGGCGCGGTGCTGTTGGGGTATATCGGTGCATGGATTGCAGTCGCACGCCACCTGAGGGAGCTTGCGCCTAAGTAGTATCATTTTGCTCGTATTGACCTTTCAGCGTTTTTGGGTTTTAGGGAACTTGTCTTTCGGTTTCCGGTCAATTTTCGCAGTGCTGAACTGCACGAGTTTGTAAGTCGGAGGTTTTTTCGTATGACCAATTCTTTGCAACCTGCATATGCTCTGGTCCCGGGTGCGAACCTGGAGGCCTATGTGCACACCGTCAACAGCATTCCATTGCTGTCGCCGGAGCAGGAGCGTGAACTGGCCGAGAGTCTCTATTATGAGCAGGATTTGGGGGCGGCTCGGCAGATGGTGCTCGCCCACCTGCGTTTTGTCGTACATATCGCCCGTAGCTATTCCGGCTACGGCCTGGCCCAGGCTGACCTGATCCAGGAAGGCAACGTCGGCCTGATGAAGGCCGTGAAGCGCTTCAACCCGGAAATGGGCGTGCGCCTGGTGTCCTTTGCCGTGCACTGGATCAAGGCGGAAATCCACGAGTTCATCCTGCGCAACTGGCGCATCGTGAAAGTCGCGACCACCAAGGCCCAGCGCAAGTTGTTCTTCAATCTGCGCAGCCAGAAGAAGCGTCTGGCCTGGCTGAACAACGAAGAAGTCCATCGTGTAGCGGAAAGCCTGGGTGTAGAGCCTCGGGAAGTGCGCGAGATGGAAAGCCGCCTGACCGGCCATGACATGGCCTTCGACCCGGCTGCCGAAGCGGACGACGACAGTGCTTTCCAGTCGCCGGCCAACTATCTGGAAGACCACCGGTACGACCCGGCCCGTCAACTGGAAGATGCCGACTGGAGCGACAACTCCAACCACAACTTGCACGAAGCGCTGGAAGTGCTGGACGACCGCAGCCGTGACATCCTCTACCAGCGCTGGCTGGCGGAAGAAAAAGCCACGTTGCATGACCTGGCGCAGAAGTACAACGTGTCGGCCGAGCGTATTCGTCAGCTTGAGAAGAGTGCGATGAACAAGCTCAAGTTGTCGATCGCTGCGTAATCGGCGAGCAGGCAATAAAAAACGCCCCGGTCATTGATCGGGGTGTTTTGTTTTCAGGCTCAAAAGATCGCAGCCTTCGGCAGCTCCTACATAGGATTGCGTACCCCAGTAGGAGCTGCCGAAGGCTGCGATCTTTGATTTTTTCAGTTACTGCGCCCAAGGCGCCCGACGCGAATCGTTCAGCCCGACCAGATAGCTGTCGCCGCCCAGTTGGCTCATCTGTCGCCGAATCCAGCCTGCGCGTCGCGCCACGTAAGCGGTCGGATGGCTCGCACTCCACACGCGAGGATTGGGCAATACCGCAGCCAACAAGCTCGATTGCTGGCGGCTGAGGTTCTTGGCGCTCACACCAAAGTGATGCCGGGCCGCCGCTTCGGCGCCAAACACGCCGTCATCCCACTCGACACTGTTGAGGTACACCTCAAGAATTCGCTGCTTGGGCCAGAGCACTTCGATCAGTCCGGTGAACCAGGCTTCCAGGCCTTTGCGCAGCCAGCTGCGGCCAGACCACAAGAACAGATTTTTCGAAACCTGCTGGCTCAGGGTGCTGGCGCCACGGATCGAACCGCCGCGCTCGTTATGGGCAAACGCCGCCTGAATCGCACCGATATCGAAGCCCCAGTGCTCCGGGAATTTCTGGTCTTCGCCGGCAATCACCGCGACTTTCAGGTCATCGGAGATCTCGTCCCAGGGTTTCCAGGTCCGTTGCAGGTCGATGGGTTCGCCGTCAAACCAGGACTCGATCTTGCGCTCGACCATTAGCGTCGTCCCCGGCGGCGGCACCACGCGAAAGATCAGCACCAGCAATACGCTGCCACCCATGAACCAGAGCACGGCCTTGGAGAAATGACGGAAATAGATACGCAGCATAGAGATGGCTTGGCCGAACCCGTTGAGCGGGCCATTATACAGACCCTTTGGATCGAAACTGACTGGAGTTCTGCATGCTGCGTGGCTTTGTGATGCTGGCCGCTTTTTTCGGCTTCACCGGTGTCGGCCTCGGGGCCTTTGCCGCCCATGGCCTGAAGAGCCGCCTGAGCGCCGATTACCTGGCGATCTTCCACACTGGCGTCACCTATCAACTGGTGCACGCCCTGGCGTTGCTCGGTGTTGCAGCGCTGGCCACGCAAATTCCCGGTCGACTCGCCACCTGGGCCGCTGCATCGTTTGCCATCGGTATCCTGCTGTTCTCCGGTAGCCTGTATGTATTGGCGCTGACGGGCATCGGCAAGTTCGGCATCATCACCCCGTTCGGTGGTCTGGCCTTTCTGGTGGGCTGGTTTTGCCTCGGACTTGCCGCCTGGCGCCTGAGCTGACTTAACGGTCCATTTCATGACGAATGGCTTGGGTCGGCCTGACTGATCGGGCTAGAATGCCAGCCCCTAAAAATGATGGCGGCATCCGGCATGCGCATTCAGTTGAACGGCGAATCCCTTGAACTGCCCGACGGTGAAACCGTTGCGGCCCTGCTGACCCGTCTGGACCTGACCGGACGTCGGGTGGCGGTCGAACTCAATCTGGATATCGTCCCGCGCAGTCAGCATGCAGACACCACATTGAATGACGGCGACAACGTCGAAGTGGTGCACGCCATCGGCGGCGGCTAGCAGCCTCGGCCCAGTGGCCACAGAATTCAGCAAGTACCTCACCCCTACAGAGGATTTCCCATGAGCATCGTTCGCAGCGACAAGCCTTTCGTCCTGGCCGGTCGTACTTACCAGTCGCGTTTGCTGGTCGGTACCGGCAAGTACCGTGACATGGAAGAAACCCGCCTGGCCATCGAAGCCTCGGGTGCCGAGATCGTTACCTTCGCCGTGCGCCGCACGAACCTTGGCCAGATCGAGGGCGAGCCGAACCTGCTCGAAGTACTGTCGCCGGATCGCTACACCTTCCTGCCGAACACTGCCGGTTGCTACGACGCCATCGAAGCTGTGCGCACTTGCCGCCTGGCCCGTGAACTGCTCGATGGCCACAACCTGGTGAAACTGGAAGTGCTGGCCGACCAGAAAACCCTGTTCCCCAACGTGATCGAAACCCTGAAGGCCGCCGAAACGCTGGTCAAGGAAGGCTTCGACGTCATGGTCTACACCAGTGATGACCCGATCATCGCCCGTCAATTGGCGGAAATCGGCTGTATCGCGGTGATGCCGCTGGCCGGTCTGATCGGCTCTGGTCTGGGGATCTGCAACCCGTACAACCTGCAGATCATCCTCGAAGAAGCCAAAATTCCGGTGCTGGTGGATGCCGGTGTCGGTACTGCTTCCGACGCTACCATTGCCATGGAACTGGGTTGTGATGCGGTGCTGATGAATTCGGCCATCGCCCACGCCCAGCAGCCGGTCATGATGGCTGAAGCCATGAAACATGCGATCGTCGCAGGCCGCCTGGCTTACCTCGCCGGCCGCATGCCGAAAAAACTCTATGCCAGCGCCTCTTCGCCGCTGGATGGTCTGATCAAGTAAGAGCCATTGATGACTGAATCGAACGACACGCCAATCCAGACGGAAGAAGGCGACGAGCGCCAACACCGCCGCATCAAGAGTTTCGTGATGCGCGCCGGGCGCATGACCGAAGGCCAGCAAAAGGGCCTGGAGCAGGGCACTCCGCTGTTCGTGCTGCCGCTGGCCGACGCGCCGGTGGATTTCGACCAGGTGTTCGGTCGCTCGGCACCGCGCTCGCTGGAAATCGGTTTCGGTATGGGCCATTCGCTACTGGAAATGGCAGCGGCTTCACCGGATCAGGATTTCATCGGCGTCGAAGTGCACCGTCCGGGTGTCGGGGCGCTGCTCAATGGCGTGCTGACTCAGGGTTTGACTAACCTGCGGGTCTACGATTGCGATGCGATCGAAGTGCTCAACCGTTGCGTGGCCGATAACAGTCTCGATCGCCTGATGCTGTTTTTTCCGGATCCGTGGCACAAGAGCCGTCACCACAAGCGCCGTATCGTTCAGGCGTCCTTCGCTGAACTGGTGCGCAGCAAGTTGAAAGTCGGCGGCATTCTGCACATGGCCACCGATTGGGAGCCGTACGCCGAATACATGCTGGAAGTGATGAACGTTGCGCCGGGTTACCGCAACCTCGCCGAAGACGGCAAGTGCGTACCGCGCCCGGCCGAGCGGCCGATCACCAAGTTCGAACGCCGTGGCGAACGTCTTGGGCATGGCGTGTGGGATTTGAAGTTCGAGAAGCAGTCCTAAGCATCACCCAATACAAACTGTGGGAGCGGGCTTGCTCGCGAAGGCGTCGTGTCAGTCGACATTAATGTTGTCTGATGCACCGCTTTCGCGAGCAAGCCCGCTCCCACAGTTGTTTTAAGGTGTGGCTGAGATCAGCGGCGGTCTGCCACAACGCCAATCAACACCAACACTACCAGCAACACCGGCGCCAGGCTGTAGTTGTTGAACTGGCTCAAGCCGCGCACGACCCACGGCGTGGCATAGATCAGCGCCGCGCCACTGCCGATCATGCACAGCAGGGACATCAGTGGCACGCGCAACGCGCCGGCGATGCTGCCCAGGCGTTGCTCGACCCAGCCTTTGAAATCCGCACCAAACAGCACCAGCAGGCAGCCCACCAGGGCCAGGGCGATTTCCGAGAGGTTGCTGCGGCTCCAGCGAGACACGGTGGCAAGCAGGTCGAGTACCAAATCCATTCGATTTCCTTATGTCAGAAATTTCTGCAGCAAGTCGTTGAGGAAGAGTTGTCCGCGTTCGGTGGCTACCAGACGTGACGGTTCGACCTGCAACAGGCCGCTTTGTTCGGCTTCGCGGCGGCCTTCAGCAAGGCTTTCCAGTGTCATGCCGGTGCGTTCCGGGTACAGCCGTGATTCGACGCCTTTAGTCAGGCGCAGCGCGTTCATCAGGAATTCGAACGGCATTTCATCGTTGCCCAGCGCTTTCTCGCCGGCCTGGAAGTTTTTTGCCGGATTCAGGTAATCCTTCGGCAGGCGGGTCTTCCAGGTGCGAATGATGCGCCCGTCCGGATGGCTGAGCTTGCCATGGGCGCCGGCGCCGATGCCAATGAAGTCGCCAAAACTCCAGTAATTGAGGTTGTGCCGTGCCGGGCGACCGGGCAGGGCGTAGGCCGAGACTTCGTATTGCGCGTAACCGTGTTCAGCCAGCAGCGCTTGCCCGGCTTCCTGGATGTCCCACAGCGTGTCGTCTTCCGGCAGCGTCGGCGGCTGGTTCCAGAACACCGTGTTCGGTTCCAGGGTCAGTTGATACCACGACAGGTGTGTCGGCTTCAGGGCGATGGCTGTGCGCAGGTCGGCCAAGGCATCGTCCAGGGACTGATTGGGCAAGCCATGCATCAAGTCCAGGTTGAAGTTGTCGAACCCGGCCTGCCGCGCCATGCCAGCGGCGCGTACGGCTTCGTCGCCGTTGTGGATGCGGCCCAAAGCCTGAAGCTTTTCTTGCTGGAAGCTCTGGATGCCGATCGACAGGCGATTGATCCCCAGTTTCCGGTACGCGACGAACTTGTCTTGCTCGAAGGTCCCCGGATTGGCTTCCAGCGTGATTTCGATGTCGCTGGCAAACGGGATGCGTTGTTCGATGCCTTTGAGCAAGCGACCCAGCGAATCAGCACTGAACAGGCTTGGCGTGCCGCCACCAAAGAAAATCGAGCTCAGCTCACGACCATAAACGGCGTGCAGGTCCTGGTCGAGATCGGCCAGCAATGCGTCGACGTACTCTTCTTCCGGCAACACAGGGCTGGCGGTGTGGGAGTTGAAGTCGCAATAAGGGCATTTGCGCACGCACCACGGGATGTGGATATACAGCGCCAGTGGCGGCAGCACAGGCAGGGCTGCCCGAGGCGATTGAGCATCGCCGCCGAAGATCAGCGGCGACGCGGATGATTCACGGGTCATTTCAAGCCCAGACGCTGGCGCAGCAGATCCATTGCACGGGCGCGGTGGCTGATCTGGTTCTTGTCGCCCGGGCTCAGCTCGGCGCTGGAGCAATCGCGCTCCGGCACCCAGAACAGCGGGTCGTAGCCAAAGCCGTGTTCGCCGCTGGCCTGGGTCAGGATTCGCCCGTGCCACAAACCTTCGCAGAGAATCGGCAATGGATCATCGGCGTGGCGCACCAGTGCCAGCACGCACACGAACTGCGCACCGCGCTCGGCTTCAGGCACGTCTTTCAATGCGTCGAGCAGCTTGGCGTTGTTCGCCGCATCGCCCTTGCCGTCGGCATAACGCGCCGAGTAGATGCCTGGCGCGCCGCCAAGGAAATCCACCGCCAGCCCGGAATCGTCGGCCAACGCCGGCAGGCCGGAAATGCGCGCGGCATTGCGGGCCTTGAGGATGGCGTTTTCGACGAACGACAAACCAGTCTCTTCGGGCTCGACACTGCTGAACTCGCCGATTGAGCGCAGATGCACCGACTCGCCGAGCATGGCCTGGAGTTCCTTGAGTTTGCCGGCGTTATGGCTGGCCAGTACGAGTTGCGTGAAGTTGATCATTGGCCAGGGAAGAGCTCTTGGTTGAAATTGATGGTGTTTATCTTGTCGCCGGTCTGCACCTTGATGTTGAAGGTGCGGACTTCCTGCTGGGGTACCGGGTATTGGGCGATGTAGTAGATCGCTCCTTGCTCGGTGACCTGCTTGAAGTTCAGTGTATAGCTTTGGCTGGTCAAGTCTTTGACGGTGCCGCTGACCTCGGCCGTCATCGGCGTGCCGGCCTTGATCACCGTAATGTTGATCACGCCCTGATCCTTGCTGCGAGTCAGTTGGGCGGCCTTGGCAACGTCCGGTAGCAGGTAGGTGGAGTTGAAGGTGTTGTAGTGCACCGTCACGTCACCGAAGGTTTCCTTGCGTTCGCTCTTGATGGCGTCGGCGGCCATGGCGGTGATGCTCAGGCAGGCAGTGAGTAGAAACAACGCTAGACGACCCATGATCGTTCTCCTTGAAATAGGGTGGATCAGACTGCGACCTTGTGATCGGAAAGTCCCGGGCTGCTGACCCGGTAGATACCGATCTCACCTAACAGATTAGGCCATAGCTTGCTGGCCCACCCGTGCCGATGCTGTTGATCCACGGCAAGCCGATCAATGACCTTCGCTTCACGTTCGCGACACAAGGCTTCAAAGTCCGCGAAGGTGCAGAAGTGAATGTTCGGCGTGTTGTACCAGGTGTACGGCAGGAACTCGGAAACCGGCATGCGGCCCTTGCTCGCCAGGTACCAGCGGCAGCGCCAATGACCGAAATTCGGGAAAGTGATGATGCACTGACGGCCGACGCGCAGCATTTCCTCGAGGATCCTGTCCGGGTAGTGCACCGCTTGCAGCGCCTGGGTCATGACCACGACATCGAAACTGTTGCTGGCAAAGTTTCCCAGGCCCTTGTCCAGGTCCTGTTCGATGACGTTGATGCCCTTGGCCACGCACTCGGCGATGTTGTCGGCGTCGTTTTCCAGGCCATAACCGGTGACTTGCTTGTTATCGCGCAGCCAGGTCAGCAGTTCGCCATCGCCGCACCCGAGGTCGAGCACGCGGCTGCCGGCGGGGATCCATTCCTGGATGATTTCCAGATCAGCTCTCATGGCTTTCTCACAACGTAATGCGGTTCATGTAATTGCCGAATGCCTGCAGATAGCGCGGGATCGGAATCAGGAAGGCGTCGTGGCCTTGCGGAGCGTCGATCTCGAGGTAGCAGACGTCCTTGCGCGCGGCCATCAGTGCGTCCACCAGCTCCCGCGAGCGGGCAGGGGAGAAGCGCCAGTCGGTGGTGAACGACATCACGCAGAACCTGGCTTTTGCACCTTCAAAGGTTTTCGCCAGGTTATCGTCGAAGTTCGCTGCCGGATCGAAGTAATCGAGCGCTTTGGTCATCAACAGGTACGTGTTGGCATCGAAGCGCCCGGAGAACTCTTCGCCCTGGTAGCGCAGGTAGCTTTCCACCTGGAACTCGACGCTGTGGAAGTCGTAGTTGAGCTTCTCGCTCTTGAGCCCGCGGCCGAATTTCTCGCCCATGGAGTCGTCGGACAGGTAGGTGATATGCCCGACCATCCGCGCCAGCATCAGGCCGCGCTTGGGGATCACGTTGTGTTCCTGGAACGAGCCGCCGTGGAATTCAGGGTCGGTGAGGATCGCCTGGCGCGCCACTTCGTTGAACGCGATGTTCTGTGCCGACAGCTTGGGCGCCGAGGCGATGGCCAGGCAATGACGGATGCGGTCTGGGTAGGTGATGCTCCATTGCATCGCCTGCATGCCGCCGAGGCTGCCGCCGATCACGGCCGCGAACTGGGCGATGCCGAGACGATCGGCCAGGCGCGCCTGGCTGTGCACCCAATCCTCGACGGTTAACACCGGGAAGTCGGCGCCGAACGGCTTGCCGGTGTCCGGGTTGATGCTGCTCGGGCCGGTGGAGCCGTTGCAGCCGCCGAGGTTGTTCAGGCTGACCACGAAGAACTTGCTGGTGTCGATCGGCTTGCCGGGACCGATGCAGCTGTCCCACCAACCGGGCTTGCGGTCGTCGACGCTGTGGTAGCCGGCGGCGTGGTGGTGACCGGACAGGGCGTGGCAGATCAGCACGGCGTTGCTCGCCGTGGCATTGAGCGTGCCGTAGGTTTCGTAAATCAGGTCATAGGCCGGAAGCGAACGGCCGCAGGCCAACGCCAGGGGTTCGCTGAAGTGCGCCACTTGCGGCGTCACCAGACCAACAGAATCGGGGGGAAAGGCAGCTGGCATCGACCCTGCTCTCATTGAAATGAGGCGTAAGTCTAAAGACCGCTGGGGTAAGCGGCAAGCAAAGGCCGGGCCTGATTTCATTCAGTAAGACTGAGGTGCACCATTCGCGAGCAAGCCCGCTCCCACAGGGGGACGCATTCCAATGTGGGAGCGGGCTTGCTCGCGAATGAGGCGACTCGGTGGATCAGGCTGGACGCACCAGATCAGGCAAGTCCGGCAGCTTCTTCGGCGAACAGATCCGCACCCGTTTCTGCCGGTTCAACTCGCCGCTGAGCAGGCTGACCTGGCTCTTGGATACGCCAAAGGCCTTGGCCAGGAACGCCATCAGATACGCGTTTGCCTTGCCCTCGACCGGCGGCGCGGTCAGGCGGATCTTCAGGCGATCGCCGTGCAGCCCGCAGAAGTCATCGCTACGGGCTGCCGGTTGCAGGTGACACTCCAGAATCAGGTCGTCACCGTCCCAGCGAAACCAGCTCACCGGGTCAGATCAACACGCGGAGGATTTCCGGCATCATGGTCATGGCGGCGAGGTTGTTGATCACCAGCATGTCGAACAGCTTGAGTGCCAGGAACGCAAAGATCGGCGACAGGTCCAGACCGCCCAGGTTCGGCAGGAACTTGCGGAACGGCGCCAGGGCCGGTTCGCAGACGTCGTTCACCAGTTCGGCGCCGGGGTTATGGCTGCCCGGGGCGACCCAGGACAGGATCACGCTGATGATCAGGGCGAAGAAGAAAATCTTCATGAACAGCGCGGTCACCCCGATGATCGACCAGATCAGCAGTTGCAGCGGGTTGCCGGTGGTGCCGTAGGTCAGCAGCAGGGTCAGGGCCATCAGCGCCAGTTGCACCAGGATCGCCAGCACCAGTGAGGACATGTCCAGGCCGAACACGCTCGGGATGATCCGGCGCAGTGGCTTGAGCAGTGGCTGAGTGGCCTTGACGATGAACTGGCAGATCGGGTTGTAGAAGTTCGCCCGCACCAGTTGCAGCACGAAGCGCATCAGCACGATCAGCAGGTACAGGCTGCCGAGGGTTTGCAGCACGTAGACCGCTGCGGTGTTCAATCCAATCATGAAAAGCTCCTTATTGACCCAGTTGTTCGGCCATCTCGGCCGAGCGATGCGCGGCAGCGCCGAGTGCTTTTTCGACCAGGGCTTCAAAGCCATTGGCCTGGAACGACTTGATTGCAGCTTCCGTGGTGCCCGCAGGCGAGGTGACGCGGCGGCGCAGCTCGGCGGCGTCGACGTCGCTGGAGACCGCCATGTGTGCGGCGCCCAGGGCGGTTTGCAGGGTCAGTTGCGCGGCGATGTCCGCCGGCAGGCCGAGCTTCACGCCGGCGGCGGTCATGGCTTCGATCAGCAGGAAGAAGTACGCCGGGCCCGAGCCGGAAACGGCGGTGACGGCATCCAGTTGCTGTTCTTCATTCAGCCATAGGGCGATGCCGACCGCGGACAGCAACTCCTGGGCCTGCTGACGTTGTTCGGCGGACACCTCGGCTGTCGCAAACAGGCCGCTCGCGCCCTGACGCACCAGCGCCGGGGTGTTGGGCATGCAGCGCACGATCGGCTGGGCGCCGAGCCAGTTGTTCATGCTGGCGCAGGTGATGCCCGCTGCAATCGAAACCACCAGTTGATCGGGCTTGAGGCTTGGGCGAATGGCTTCGCACACGGCTTTCATCGCCTGCGGCTTGACCGCCAGCACGACCACGTTGGCGCCATCGATGGCCTGGGCGTTGTCGGCAAAGGTTTCGATGCCGTGTTCAGCGCTCACGCGGGCGCGGGTTTCTTCGCCCGGATCGCTGGCGCGGATCTGCGCTGCTTCCAGACCCTTGGCCCGCAGGCCGCCGATCAGGCTGGCGGCCATGTTGCCGGCACCGATAAAGGCAATACGTGTCTTGCTCATGTCAGGTCCTTATAAAGAGAGGAGTCAGCCATTTTTCAAGGCTGACCGTAGTCGCGGGCGCCAAACAGGGCGGTGCCGATCCGCACCCAAGTGGCGCCTTGGGCGATGGCCGATTCGAGATCGTGGCTCATACCCATGGAAAGTGTGTCGAGCGGCAGGTTCAGGCTGGCTTGCAGGCTTTGCACGGCCGCGAAAGAGGCATCCTGGGCGGCGCGATCTTCAGTCGGCTCCGGAATGGCCATCAATCCGCGCAGTTTCAGGCGCGGCAGGTTACTGATGGCGTTGGCCAAGGCTGGCAGGTCGGCCGGGGTGCAGCCGGATTTGCTGGCTTCACCGCTGACATTGACCTGAATGCAGATGTTCAGGGGCGGCAGATCGGCGGGACGTTGTTCGGACAGGCGTTGTGCGATTTTCAGGCGATCCACGGAATGCACCCAGTCGAAGTGCTCGGCGATAGCGCGAGTCTTGTTCGATTGAATGGGGCCGATGAAGTGCCAGATCAAGGGCAGGTCGGCCAGTTCCAGCTGTTTGCCCAGCGCTTCCTGCAAGTAGTTCTCGCCAAAGTCGCGCAGGCCGGCAGCGTAGGCTTCACGCAGGTCCTGAGCGGGTTTGGTCTTGCTCACAGCCAGCAACCGGACGCTGTTTTCGGCGCGGTTCGCGGCAAGTGTTGCGGCATGTATGCGCGAACTAACCTGAAGAATGTTGTCTGCTATGGTGGACATCAAGAGGCGCCAGCGGTCTGAAGGTTCGCGGCATTCTACTGGAATTGAGAGGCGCTATGGATATCACTGAGCTGCTGGCATTCAGCGCCAAACAGGGGGCATCCGACCTGCACCTGTCCGCCGGCCTGCCACCGATGATTCGGGTGGATGGCGATGTGCGGCGCATCAACCTGCCGGCCATGGACCACCAGCAGGTGCAGGCGCTGATCCATGCCATCATGAATGACACCCAGCGGGCGGACTTCGAAAAGCATCTGGAAACCGATTTTTCCTTTGAAGTGCCCGGCGTGGCGCGCTTTCGGGTCAATGTGTTCAACCAGAACCGTGGCGCGGGCGCCGTGTTTCGCACCATCCCGGCGAAAGTGCAGAGCATGGACGAACTGGGCATGGGCGATGTGTTTCGCAAGATGACCGACGCTCCCCGTGGCCTGGTGCTGGTGACCGGCCCGACCGGTTCCGGCAAGTCCACCACGCTGGCAGCGATGATCGATTACCTCAATACCCATCGTCATCACCACATTCTCACCATTGAGGATCCCATCGAGTTTGTTCACGAGTCGCGCAAATGCCTGATCAATCAGCGTGAAGTCCATCGCGATACCCGTAGTTTCGCCACCGCGTTGCGTTCGGCACTCCGGGAAGACCCGGATGTGATCCTGGTGGGGGAGATGCGCGATCAGGAGACCATTCGCCTGGCGTTGACCGCAGCCGAAACCGGCCATCTGGTGTTCGGCACGCTGCACACCACGTCGGCGGCGAAAACCATCGACCGGGTGGTCGACGTGTTTCCGGGGGACGAGAAGTCGATGGTGCGTTCTATGCTCTCCGAGTCGCTGCTGGCGGTGGTATCCCAGACCCTGGTGAAGAAAATCGGCGGCGGACGCATCGCGGCACACGAGATCATGCTGGGGACATCGGCGATCCGGAACCTGATCCGCGAGGACAAGGTGGCGCAGATGTACTCGGCGATTCAGTCGGGAGGGTCGCTGGGGATGCAGACGCTGGATATGAGCCTGAAGGATCTGGTGACCAAGGGGTTGGTCAGTCGTGATCATGCGCGGGAGAAGGCGCGGTCACCGGATGGTTTTTGATGACCCTGAAAGCAAAGGGTCGCAGCCTTCGGCAGGTCCTACACAGGAATATGCGATTCCATGTAGGAGCTGCCGAAGGCTGCGAGCCTTTGATCTTGCTTCAATCAGCGCTGAACAACCCGCAACGCATTTTGTTCTTTCGGCAGAACCCGCTTGGCAACTACGTAGTGGTTTTCCCAGTACGGCTTCTTCAAGGTGTCGATGGACACCGACTTGCCGCGACGTGGCGCGTGGATGAAACGGTCGTTGCCCAGGTAAATGGCAACATGATTGACCCGACGGCTCTTGATGTTGAAGAAAATCAGGTCGCCCGGCTTCAGGTCGTCGCGATCGACTTTCTCCCCATGACCGCTGGCCATGGCGTTGGAGGTGCGTGGCAGGTCGAACGTGGCGTCGTTGAACGCGTATTTCACCAGGCCGCTGCAATCGAAGCCTTTGCTTGGGCTGCTGCCGCCCCAACGATAGGGAGTGCCAAGGACGTTCACGGCGCGGCTCAGCACGTCGCTGCTTTCCTTGGTGCCCATCGGTGGAACCAGGCCGCTTTTGCTGCTGGCCAGGCTTGGAGCGTATTTAGCGGATTTCTTGTCTTTGCTCGAAGGAGCAGAGGCATGGGATTTCGGGGTGTAACCATTAACGTTTGGAAGACGTTGCTCACGATTGGTGGCGTGGGCGGCCAGTGGCATCAAAAGGCAAATGGTTAGCCATGTCTTGAAAAATGAACGCATTAGGCAAGGCTCTTAATAAGTTAGCGCGCAACTTTATAACAGCTTTTTTCCCGCTTCCGAGGCCGTTGGTCGATTCAATAAGGGGGGCAATGGTGGCAAAAAAGCAGCAAAATGGCGCCATTGTCGGACAGGAGTCCGGTGTTACAAGGCTTTGACAGGTGCGAAGGTAGCACTTGCCATACGTCGGGTGCCTGTAAAAAAGTCACAAAGAATTAAAGAATATTTATCTATCGTGTGAATCGAGGTCATTCATGAACCCCTATCAACAGGCTGTCCAGCAGCAAGACACCCACAGCAAAGTGATCGGTTACCTGCTGTGGATTTTCGGTTTTACCGGTGCTCACCGCTTCTATTACGGCAGGCCGGTGACCGGGACGATCTGGTTCTTCACCTTCGGCTTGCTGGGGATCGGTTGGCTGATCGACCTTTTCCTGATTCCGGCGATGGACCGAGAGGCTGACCTGCGGTTTACCGCGGGCCCGATCGAATACAACGTGGCGTGGATCCTGCTGACGTTTCTCGGGGTGTTCGGCGTTCACCGGATGTATCAGGGGAAATGGATCAGCGGGTTGCTGTACCTGCTGACCGGCGGGTTGTTCTTTCTTGGGGTGCTGTATGACTTCTGGACGTTGAATGACCAGGTTTCTGTGCGTAACGCGCAGAGACGATAAGCGAAGATCAAAAGATCGCAGCCTGCGGCAGCTCCTACACGGGAATATGCATTTCCCTGTAGGAGCTGCCGCAGGCTGCGATCTTTTGTTTTTAAGCCTGGTGGCTAATGCGGCCATCCACCAGGGTGTAACGCACCACGCCTGGCAGGCTGTGGCCAATGAACGGGCAGTTCTCGCCCTTGGACAACCAGGTTTCACCGGCGACGGTGGAGGCCGCAGGGTCGAACAGCACGATGTCCGCCGCGCCACCCACCGCCAGTTTGCCTGCCGGCAGACGCAAGGCCTCGGCAGGGCCGGCGCTCAGACGCTTGAGCAACGTCGGCAGGTCCAGCAAGCCGTCTTCGACCAGGGTCATTGCCAATGGCAAGAGCAGTTCAACGCTGCTGATGCCCGGCTCGGTCGCACCGAACGGTGCCAGTTTGGCGTCACGCTCATGGGGTTGGTGATGACTGGAGATGGCCGAGATCACGCCGGATTTCACCGCAGTGCGCAGGCCCTCGCGGTCGGCGCGGGTGCGTAGCGGCGGCTGGACGTGATACAGGCTGCTGAAGCCGATCAGGGCTTCGTCGGTCAGGATCAGCTGGTACAGGGCGACATCCGCGGTCACCTTCAGGCCTCGGGCCTGGGCTTGGGCGATGAGCTCCACGCCGCGGGTGCTGGTGAGCTGGCTGAAGTGTGCGCGTACGCCAGTCTGTTCAACCAGCAGCAGATCCCGGGCCAGGGCGACGGTTTCAGCGCTTTCCGGGATGCCCGGCAAGCCCAGGAAGCTGGCGGTCGGACCTTCGTGAGCCAGGCCACCTTCGGCCAGGTCGTAATCCTGGGAGTTGAAAATCACCGTCAGGTCGAAAGTCGCTGCATAGTCCAGTGCCCGGCACAGGGTGCGGGTGTTGCGGAAACTCTCCAGGCCGTTGCCGAAGGCCACGCAGCCGGCGTCGCGCAGTGCCACGAGCTCTGCCAGTTGCTCACCGTCCAGGCCTTTGCTCAGGGCGCCAATCGGGAAGACTTTGGTGTTGCCGGCCTCACGGGCGCGGTCGAGGATCAGCTCGGCCACCGCCGAGGTGTCCAGCACCGGTTTGGTCTTTGGCGGGCAGCACAGGCTGGTCACGCCGCCAGCCGCCGCCGCGCGGGTTTCGCTGACAATCGAGCCTTTGCGGCTGTAGCCCGGCTCGCGCAGGGCAACGTTGAGGTCGACCAGGCCGGGAGCGGCCACCAGGCCTTTGGCGTCGATGGTGTCGACTGCGACAAAACCGGCCGGCGCGGCGCCAAGGGCGACGATCTTGCAGGCTTCAATATGGATATCGGTGATTTGATCCAGGCCGCTGGCCGGGTCGATGACGCGTGCGCCGAGAATGCTGAGCTTCACTGAACGTTCTCCTGGTCGAATTGGCGCTGCGCAGTCTGCCCGCTCATGGCCATGGACAATACGGCCATACGAATGGCGATCCCGTAGGTCACTTGGTTGAGGATCACCGAGTGCGGGCCATCGGCCACCGCCGACTCGATTTCCACCCCACGGTTGATCGGCCCCGGGTGCATGACGATGCAATCGGGTTTGGCCCCGGCCAGGCGCGCGGTAGTCAGCCCGAACAGGCGATAGAACTCGCCTTCGCTCGGCAACAGGCCGCCGGTCATGCGTTCACGCTGCAGGCGCAGCATGATCACCACGTCGACGTCTTTGAGGCCTTCGGTCATGTCGGTGTAGACCTTCACGCCGTACTGCTCGATGCCGATCGGCAGCAAGGTTTTCGGCGCGATCACGCGGATGTCCGGGCAGCCCAGGGTTTTCAGGGCCAGCATGTTCGAGCGCGCAACCCGCGAGTGCAGGATGTCGCCGACGATGGCCACCGAAAGGTTTTCGAAGCCGCCCTTGTGCCGGCGGATGGTCAGCATGTCGAGCATGCCCTGGGTCGGGTGCGCGTGCCGGCCGTCACCGCCGTTGATGATCGCCACTTGCGGGCAGACATGTTCGGCGATGAAGTGCGCTGCGCCGGAATCACCGTGACGCACGACGAACATGTCGGCGGCCATGGCTTCCAGGTTGCGCAGGGTATCGAGCAGCGTTTCGCCCTTGCTCGCCGACGATGTCGACACGTTCAGGGTGATCACGTCCGCCGAGAGCCGCTGGGCCGCCAGTTCGAAGGTGGTGCGGGTGCGGGTCGAGTTTTCGAAGAACACGTTGCACACGGTCTTGCCGCGCAGCAACGGGACTTTCTTCACGGCCCGGGCGCCGACTTCAAGGAAGGAGTCGGCGGTGTCGAGAATTTCCGTCAACAGCTCGCGGCGCAAACCGTCGAGCGAGAGGAAGTGGCGCAACTGGCCCTGATCATTGAGTTGCAGCGGGCGCTTGGTTTCTAGAGGCGTCATCGCGATGGGGACTCTCAATAGGGCGAATTAAAGGGCGAGGTCTTGCAGTTCGAGCGCAAGCTCCGGGCCGGACAGCTTCACCCGTTCGTGGGCCGCCAGCGACAGGGTCGCGCCAACCACGTTCGGGCGGATCGGCAGTTCGCCGGCGTCCAGGTCCAGCAGACACACCAGCGTCACGCTGGCCGGGCGGCCGTAGTCGAACAGTTCGTTCATGGCGGCGCGGATGGTCCGGCCGCTCATCAGCACGTCGTCGATCAGCACCAGGTGCTGGCCTTCGATCTCGAACGGCAGCGCCGAAGGGCGAACCTGTGGGTGCAAGCCGTTCTGGCTGAAGTCGTCGCGGTAGAAGGACACGTCCAGGGTGCCGAGGGGCTCATTGCTGCCCAGCTCCTTGAGCAGGGCCTGGGCCACCCAGACACCACCGGTACGGATGCCGATGAAGCGCGGGTCGCTGATGCCTCGTTTGGCCAGATAGGCGTCAAGTCGGATCGCCATCTGGCTGATCAGTTCGGCGGGATTGGGCAGGCTCATGGTTGCTCCTTCTTTGGCCCGGGCCAGCCTGTGCGGGAGTGGCTCGGGTTGTAGCTAAGAGAGACGGACAGCGGCTCTTCAGGATTCAAACAGTGCGGTGTTTTCGTCGAGCCAGCCTTGCAGCAGCAGGGCGGCGGCGATGGCGTCGACCGGGTTGTCGCGGTAACTGCCTTTCTGGCCGCCGCGAGCCAGGCGTTCGCCCTTGGCCTCGAAGGTAGTCAGGCGTTCATCGTGGGTATAGAAGGGCAGATTGAAGCGGCCGTTCAGGCGCCGGGCGAACTTTTCCGCGCGGGCGCACATGTCACTGGGTGTGCCGTCCATATTCAACGGCAGGCCGACCACCACGGCATCGGGTTTCCACTCTTTGATGAGGGCTTCGACCTGGTTCCAGTCGGGAATGCCGTTCTGCGCCTTCAGGGTGCACAGCTCGCGGGCCTGGCCGGTAATCACTTGGCCGACCGCGACGCCGATCTGTTTGGTGCCGTAGTCAAAACCCAGAATCAGCTTCAGGGCCATCAAGCGTGCCCCGCCTGGCTGGTCAGCAGGCTGAGGTTGACGCCCAGGTGCCTGGCCGCCGCCTCCAGGCGCAACTCACTGCTGGTATTGAACAGGATGTCCGCGTCAAACGGGCAGGTCAGCCAGGCGTTTTGCGCCAGTTCGGCTTCAAGCTGCCCGGCTTCCCAACCGGCATAGCCGAGGGCAATCAGGCTTTTTGCCGGGCCGACGCCGTCAGCGATGGCGAACAGCACGTCCTGGGAGGTTGACAGGGCCAGTTCGTCTTCCAGATCAACGGTCGCCTGGAAGCTCAGGCCTTTGGGGTGAAGGACGAAACCGCGATCGGTCTGCACCGGGCCGCCGATGAAGATCGGCACATGCTGGCAGAGCTCTGGCGGTTCGATTTCCGGGCGCAATTGCTCAAGGATATCGGCCAGGCTCAGATCTTGCGGACGGTTGACCACCAGCCCCATGGCGCCATTGGCCGTGTGCTCGACGATGTAGGTCAATGTGTGCGCAAAGTTCGGGTCGGCCATGTGTGGCATGGCGATCAGGAATTGATGCTTGAGGTAGCTGGGGCTGACGTTTTTCATGACCGCTAGTGTGGCGTTCGAGGGGCGAACTGACAAGCTTGAGCGAGCCAAAAGATCGTCCGAACGCGGCCCGAGCCTTCGGCAGCTCCTACAGGGGAATGTGTACATCTGTAGGAGCTGCCGAAGGCTGCGATCTTTTAATTACTGGAAAGTCGATCCCCGCGGGCAAATTTCCAGGTGCGGATGATTTCCAACCGGTCGATATCCGACAAATCCCCGGTAAACGGTGCAAACGGCGCCGCCAGCCGCACAATCCGTTGCGCTGCCTGGTCCAGCAGCGGTTGGCCCGAAGACTCCAGCACCAGCACTTCATACAGCGAACCGTCGCGGTTGATCGACACCATCAGGCGCAAGTTACCGTAGATCTGTTTGCGCCGCGCTTCATCGGGGTAGTTGAGGTTGCCGATGCGCTCGACCTTCTTGCGCCATTCGTCCTTGTACCAGGCGCCCTTGTCGCGCATGGTCGATGCCGCGCTCAAGCGGTGGATGCGCGGGCGCTTGGCGTACAACTGTTGTTCGGCGGCCAGTTCCGCTTCGAGGCTGGCGATGTCGCTGGACAGTTGCTCGCTGTCGAAGGTCGGCGCCTGGACCTGGGGCTTGACCTCGGTCTTGGGTTCCTCGGTCTTGGCGGGGGCCTTTTTCGGCTTCGGCGCCACTGTGGTCACGGCAGCCTTGGGCGGGGCTTCCTGAATTTCAGGCTTGGCGGCCGGCGGTGGCGTGACCTTTTGCACCTTGTTGTCCTGGAACGGCGCGACCTCGGTGGTCTTGGGAATCGCCTTTTTATCCAGGGTGCCGCTGCCTTGCTGATTCTCCTGAGCCAGGAAATCGGCTTTCTCGGGCTTCTTTTCGCTCTTGAAGGTGGCGAGGGTGATTTCCAGGGTTTTGCTGATCTGCTTGGGCTCGACGACTGCAAACCCGACACCCAACAGCAAGGCCAGGTGGATCAGCGCCGCCAGAAACAGGGTAAAACCGAGGCGATCGGCCGGGCGCACGCCACGGTGGGCGAGTTCGGCAGGCAGATCGGACGGGAGTGTCATGACAAGGAAACCAACATCGCGTTTTCACAGGCCGCGCATGATAACGCAATGTTGGTTTGGCTAATCAACGTGCCTTGAGCTTCTGATCGATGGCATCCATCAGCATGCCGCCGATGTCGGTGCCAAACGCATTATCGATCTCGCGAATGCAGGTCGGGCTGGTGACGTTGATTTCGGTCAGGTGTTCGCCGATCACGTCCAGGCCAACGAACAACAGGCCTTTTTCACGCAGGGTCGGGCCGACTTGCGCGGCGATCCAGCGGTCCTTGTCGGTCAGTGGGCGCGCTTCGCCACGGCCACCGGCGGCCAGGTTGCCACGGGTTTCGCCCGCCGCGGGAATTCGCGCCAGGCAGTAATCCACGGGCTCGCCATCGATCATCAGGATGCGCTTGTCGCCATCGACGATGGCCGGCAGGTAACCCTGGATCATGATTTGCTGTTGACCATGCAGGGTCAGGGTTTCGAGGATCACCGACAGGTTCGGATGCCCTGCGGTGTGGCGGAAGATCGAAGAGCCGCCCATGCCGTCCAGCGGCTTGAGGATCACATCGCCATGATGGTCGGCGAATTCGCGCAGCACGTCAGGACGACGGCTGACGATAGTCGGCGGTGTGCACTGCGGGAACAACGTGGCAAACAGCTTTTCGTTGCAGTCACGCAGGCTTTGCGGCTTGTTGACCACCAGCACGCCAGCGCGCTCGGCCTGCTCCAGCAAATAGGTGGAGTAGACGAACTCCATGTCGAACGGCGGATCCTTGCGCATCAGGATCACGTCCAGATCGCTCAGCAGCGCGTCGCTTTCGGCGCCCAGTTCGAACCATTTTTCCGGGTTGGCGAAAACCTGCAGCGGACGCATCCGGGCCCGGGCCTGGCCTTCGCCCTGATACAGGTCGCGCTGTTCCATATAGAACAATTCCCAGCCACGCTTCTGCGCGGCCAGCAGCATGGCCAGCGAGCTATCCTTTTTATAGGAAATGCTGGCGATAGGGTCCATGACAATCCCGACGCGAACGCTCATTGGGTTTTCCTCGAAAATTGGCTACCGGATCGGTATGAAAAAAGTGGCGTCAGAGTGGCGCTGAGTGTGTTCCCGGTCAAGGAAAAACCACCTTGCGGGTCGTCCGATAGATTGGTTCTGGAGACTGTGCTAAAAAGGCTGCCATGTCGTGCCGGCCCTTGAGCATCAAGGGTTTCGAGCCGCGTTAACCGGCAAACGGACAATTTGTTTCGCAAAGGCGACGGTAGAGCATTTTATGGAACAGCACCCCAGCGCCTTGAAGGTCATGGTGATCGACGATTCGAAGACGATCCGTCGCACCGCCGAAACACTGCTCAAGAACGTGGGTTGTGAGGTCATCACGGCCATCGACGGTTTTGATGCCCTGGCCAAGATTGCCGACAACCACCCCGGCATCATCTTTGTCGACATCATGATGCCGCGCCTTGATGGCTATCAGACCTGCGCCCTGATCAAGAACAACAGCGCGTTCAAGTCCACGCCTGTGATTATGCTGTCGTCCAAGGACGGGCTGTTTGACAAGGCCAAGGGGCGCATCGTCGGCTCCGACCAGTTTTTGACCAAGCCGTTCAGCAAGGAAGAATTGCTTGATGCGATCCAGGCCCATGTTCCTGGCTTCGCCGCCGTTTTGCCGCAGTAGGACACGCACAGTGACGCTCGGCCATCGGGCCCGGCGTCGACAAGAATGGGGAAGACCATGGCACGTATTCTGATCGTCGATGATTCGCCGACCGAAATGTACAAACTGACCGGCATGCTGGAAAAGCACGGTCATGAAGTGTTGAAAGCCGAAAACGGCGCCGACGGCGTGGCCCTGGCCCGCCAGGAAAAGCCCGATGCGGTGCTGATGGACATCGTCATGCCCGGCCTCAACGGCTTCCAGGCCACCCGCCAACTGACCAAGGACCCGGAAACCGGGCACATCCCGGTGATCATCATCACCACCAAGGATCAGGAAACCGACAAGGTCTGGGGCACGCGCCAGGGTGCCAAGGACTACCTGACCAAGCCGGTCGATGAAGACACCCTGATCAAGACCCTGAATAACGTGCTGGCCGGTTGATCGTCGGGTCATGAACGAGTCGCTGACGGCTTTCGAACTGCTGCTGCAAATCGACCAGCGCTGTCGTCTGCTGGCGGCGGACCTGCCGTCCCAGCCTGCCCGGCGGGACAGCTGGAGCGGCATTGGTTTTCGCCTGGGCGAACACTGGTATGTCGCGCCCATGAGCGAAGTCAGCGAAGTCCTGCACGAGCCGCGCTCCACTCAGTTGCCGGGGGTCAAGCCTTGGGTCAAGGGTGTCGCCAACCTGCGCGGGCGTTTGTTGCCGGTCATGGATTTGTGCGGCTTCTTCGGGCACGAGCTTTCGGCGGCGCGCCGGCAGCGGCGGGTGTTGGTGGTGGAACATGAAGAGGTGTTTGCCGGGTTGCTGGTCGATGAAGTCTTCGGCCTCCAGCACTTTGCCCAGGACAGCCTGGAGCCAGTGCCGACGGACGAGTTGAAGGGCCCGGTGGCGGCGTTCGTCAAAGGCCGGTTTCAACGCGAGCAGTGCTGGCAGGTGTTCAGCCCGTTTGCGTTGACGCAGTCTCAAGGGTTCATGAACGTCGCGGTGTAACCGGAACAACAGAGATCCAATGTGGGAGCGGCGGTGCGGCGATCCGACTTGCTCGCGAAGGCGGCAGTCCATTCGACATTGCTATTGGCTGATCTACCGCTTTCGCGAGCAAGCCCGCTCCCACAGGGTCTCGGGTAAGCGCAGAAGTTGGTTAACAGGCGAGGACCGATGATAAAAGCAAAAGCAGGCAAGCCAATGGAAGGGTCGCGCAGCCGGTCGCAGATTATCGTGCTGTTCATCGCGCTGATCGTCTTCATCATGCTGCTGTTCGCCAACTTCGCGTACCTCAACACCCAGGCTATCTACGACAAACAGTACATCGGCCACGCTGGCGAACTGCGCGTGCTGTCCCAGCGTATCGCCAAGAACGCCACCGAAGCCGCCGCCGGCAAGGCGGCCGCGTTCAAGTTGCTCAGCGATGCGCGCAACGATTTTGCCCGGCGCTGGGGTTATCTGAAGAAGGGCGACCCCGCCACCGGCCTGCCGCCGGCGCCCGCCACTGTGCGTCCAGAGATGCGCGCGGTGCAACAGGACTGGGAACGCCTGCTGAAAAACACCGACGCGATTCTGTCCAGCGAGCAAACCGTACTGTCGCTGCATCAGGTCGCCGCGACCCTGGCCGAAACCGTGCCGCAGCTGCAGGTCGAGTACGAGAAAGTCGTCGAGACTCTCCTGCAACGGGGCGCCCCGGCGGCCCAGGTGGCCATGGCCCAGCGTCAGTCGCTGCTGGCCGAGCGGATCCTCGGCGCGGTCAATACGGTGTTGGCCGGCGACGAAAATTCACAACAGGCAGCCGATGCGTTCGGACGCGACGCGACGCAGTTCGGCAAAGTGCTCAACGGCATGCTCCAGGGCGACCCTGCGCTCAAGGTCAGCCAGGTCGAAGACCGCGACGCCCGTGCTCGACTCGCGGAAATCTCCGAGCTGTTCGAGTTCGTCTCGGGCTCGGTGGACGAGATCCTCGAAACCTCGCCTGAACTGTTCAAGGTCCGCGAATCGGCCTCGAACATTTTCAGTCTGTCGCAAACCCTGCTCGACGAAGCCTCACACCTGGCCAGCGGTTTCGAAAACATGGTCGGCGGGCGTACCACCGACACCATTGGCGGTTATGTGCTGGGCTTGTTGGCGCTGGCTTCGATCATCCTGATCGGCATGGTGATGGTGCGCGAAACCAATCGTCAGTTGCGTGAAACCGCCGAGAAAAACGAGCGTAACCAGAACGCGATCATGCGTCTGCTCGACGAAATCGAAGACCTGGCCGACGGCGACCTCACAGTGACGGCCTCGGTGACCGAAGACTTTACCGGCACCATCGCCGACTCGATCAATTACTCCGTCGACCAGTTGCGCGATCTGGTCGCGACCATCAACCTCACCGCCGGCCAGGTGGCCGCCGCCGTGCAGGAAACCCAGGCGACCGCCATGCACCTGGCCCAGGCGTCGGAGCACCAGGCCCAGCAGATTTCCGAGGCCTCCATGGCGATCAACGACATGGCCGAGTCCATCGACCAGGTGTCGGCCAACGCGGCGGAATCCTCGGCGGTTGCCGAACGCTCGGTGGAAATCGCCAACAAGGGCAACGAGGTGGTGCACAACACCATCCATGGCATGGACAACATTCGCGAACAGATTCAGGACACCGCCAAACGCATCAAGCGCCTGGGCGAATCCTCACAGGAAATCGGCGACATTGTCAGCCTGATCGATGATATTGCCGATCAGACCAACATCCTGGCCCTCAACGCGGCCATCCAGGCGTCCATGGCCGGTGACGCCGGTCGCGGTTTCGCTGTGGTCGCCGATGAAGTGCAGCGCCTGGCCGAGCGCTCGTCCGCCGCCACCCGGCAGATCGAAACCCTGGTGCGGGCGATCCAGACCGATACCAACGAAGCGGTCATCTCCATGGAGCAAACGACGACCGAAGTGGTGCGTGGCGCTCGTCTGGCGCAGGATGCCGGTGTGGCCCTGGAAGAAATCGAAGGCGTCTCCAAGACACTTGCGGCGTTGATCCAGAGTATTTCCAATGCGGCGCAACAGCAGACGTCGTCGGCCGGTCAGATTTCCCTGACGATGAACGTGATCCAGCAGATCACTTCGCAGACGTCGTCGGGTTCCACCGCCACGGCTGATAGCATCGGTAACCTGGCGAAAATGGCCAGTCAGTTGCGTCGTTCGGTGTCCGGCTTCACCTTGCCGGATGCCAAGGCGCAGGTTGTGGACAAAGCTTGAACCGCCCATGGGTGTCTGAATTGTGATTGGAGTGGTTATGGGTGATCGGCACGACTATGTGGCCCTCGAGTGGGTCAAGGGCGAGATTGCCGAAACGCTGAAACAGGCTCATCACGCGATTGAAAACCTGCTCGATGACCCGCAGGCGACCCAAGCGCTGGATGATTGCCTGGCATGCATCCATCAGGTCCACGGCAGTTTGCAGATGGTCGAGTTCTACGGCGCGGCGTTGCTCGCCGAAGAAATGGAACAACTGGCCATGGCCCTGCAAGGCAACCGTGTCAGCCATCGCGACGAGGCGTTGCACCTGTTGATGCAGGCCCTCGGGCAACTGCCGATCTACCTTGACCGGGTGCAAGGTGCGCGTCGCGACCTGCCATTGGTGGTGTTGCCCTTGATCAACGACCTGCGCAGCGCCCGGGGCGAAAGCCTGCTGTCGGAAACCAGCCTGTTCAGCCCGCAATTGCCCGAGTTGCCAGCGTTGGACGCACAAACGCTGGCGCAGCTGGAACCGGCCGAGTTGCCCGGTGTGCTGCGCAAGCTGCGGCAGATGCTGCAAATGGCGCTGGTCGGATTCCTGCGTGAACAGGACAACGACACCAACCTCGATTACCTGGCCAAGGTCTTCACCCGCCTCGAAACACTGTGCGCAGACGCCCCCCTGAGCCCGTTATGGCAGGTGGCATCGGCGCTGGTCGAAGGCATGCAGGGCGGTGCGATCGCCAATAGCCCGGCCTTGCGCAGCCTGTTCAAGGAGGCCGACAAGGAACTCAAGCGCCTGCTCGAACAAGGCATGCCCGGCATCAATCAACCGGCCCCGCCGGAGCTGCTCAAGAGTTTGCTGTTCTACATTGCCAAGGCCGAACATCCCACCGGGCAGATGCTGACCATGAAAGAACGCTACTCACTGGACGACGCGCTGCCCGACAGCGCGATGGTCGATGAAGAACGCGCGCGGCTGGCAGGTCCCGACCGTGACGCCATGCGCTCGGTGCTGGCTGCACTGTGCGAAGAGCTGGTGCGGGTCAAGGAGCGCCTGGACCTGTTCGTGCGCAGTGACCGCCAGCACACCTCCGACCTCGACAGCCTGCTGGCGCCGCTGCGGCAAATCGCCGACACCCTGGCGGTGCTGGGTTTCGGCCAACCGCGCAAGGTGATCATCGATCAACTGGCGGTGGTGCTCAGCCTCGCTCAGGGCCAGCGCGAACCCAACGATGCGATCCTCATGGACGTTGCCGGGGCCTTGTTGTACGTCGAAGCGACGTTGGCCGGCATGGTCGGAACCGTTGAGCCGGAGAGCCAGGACGACAACCGCCTGCCGACCACCGATCTGACGCAGATCCATCAGATCGTGATCAAGGAGGCCCGCATCTGTTTGCAGCAGGCCAAGGACATGATCGTCGACTATATCGACGCCGATTGGGACCGCCAGCACTTGCAGGCGTTGCCGGCCTTGCTGACCCAGGTGCGCGGGGCGCTGGCGATGATTCCCTTGAGCCGGGCGGCGAGCCTGGTGGAAACCTGCAATCACTTTATCCGCGAGCACCTGCTGCTCGAGCCGGGCCAACCGGGCTGGCAGGAACTGGACAGCCTGGCCGACGTGATCACCAGCATCGAGTACTACCTTGAGCGCCTCAGCGATGACCCGCAGGCCCAGGGCGAAAACCTGCTCGATGTCGCGGAAAAAAGCCTGGCGAGCCTCGGTTTTTTCCCTAGTGAGCAACACGTACCCGTGCTGGATGATGTGCTCAACCCGAGCGATGCGCAGGTCATGCAGATGATGCAGGAGCTGGATGATCCTCAGGTCGTCCAGACCCTGGCCGATGTGCTCGCCAGCCCGGTTTCGAGCCTGAACCCGCCCGCGCAGAACACCCCTGGCAGCCTGCTGCCGCCGCCCTCGGGCGAAGTGCCGGTGGACGAGGAACTGCGCGAAGTGTTCCTCGAAGAAACCGACGAAGTCCTGGAAATCCTGCGCGAGTACTTGCCGCGCTGGTCGGCCAACCCGGACAACCGCTCGGCCCTGAGCGAACTGCGCCGCGCTTTCCACACCCTCAAGGGCAGTGGTCGCATGGTGCGTGCCCTGGTGCTGGGTGAGCTGGCCTGGGCTGTGGAAAACCTGCTCAACCGGGTACTGGAAAGCAGCGTAGAGCCGGGTGCCAAGGTGCAGCAACTGATCGGCGATGTGCTGCATCTGCTGCCGGAGCTGGTGGCCGAATACGCCGCCAATGCCCAGCGCCAGCGCAACGATGTCGATCAGCTGGCCGCCCGCGCCCATGCCCTGGCCAAGGGCGATGAACCCGTGTCCGATGAGGATACGCAAGATGTCGCGGCCCTCGATCCGCTGTTGCTGGAGATCTTTCGCAAAGAGGCCGAAACCCATCTGGGCAGCCTCAATCGCTTCCTTGATCAGGCCGCCGAACATGTGCCGTTGCAGGCCAGCGACGAATTGCAGCGCGCCTTGCACACCCTCAAGGGCAGTGCCTACATGGCCGGCGTATTGCCGATTGCCGAACTGGCCGCACCGCTGGATCAACTGGCCCGGGAATACAAGGCGCACCTGCTCGCGCTGGATCTGGATGAAGTCGAATTGCTGCTGGAAGCTGAAGGGCTGTTTCGCCTCGGCTTGCGCCAGCTCAAGACAGATCCGCTGGCGGAAATTCCCGGTGCCCGGGGTTTGAGCGAGCGCGCCAGGGCGCTGCTGGCCGAGCGCCTGGAAAGCCTCCTGAGCACACCAAACACCGGGCTGCGGATCAAGCGCGACCCGCAACTGATCAACAACTTCCTCGCCCAGGGCATGGACATCCTGCTGGACGCCGAAAGCCTGCTGCAGCGTTGGCAGCAACATCCCGGCGAACGTCAGGAACTCAGCGCTCTGCTGGACGAATTGACCACCCTTGGCGAAGGCGCCCATCTGGCCGACCTGCATCCGGTGGATGAACTGTGCGAAGCGTTGCTCGATCTGTACGGCGCCGTGGAAGAAAGCAGCCTGGCGGTCAGCGAGCGGTTTTTCCAGGAGGCACAGGCTGCCCACGAAGCGCTGATCAACATGCTCGACGAGTTGGCCGCGGGCCAGGAAGTCAGCCCCCAGCCGCAACGGATCAGGGCCTTGCGCGAACTGCTCGACGAGAGCCTTGATCCGTCGGCCATGGGCCTGATCCGCAGCGATGGCAGCCGCAGCCTGAGCATCCGTGAATTGGGTACGGCCACCGCCGAGCTTGAGCAGCGTGCGACGGCGCCGGGGGTGGACGATGAGATCGTCGCGATCTTCCTTGAAGAAGCGGTGGATATCCTCGAGAGCGCCGGTCAGGCCTTGCAGCGCTGGTTACGCGACTCGGACAACGCCGCGCCGCTGTCGTCCCTGCAACGGGATCTGCACACCCTCGAAGGCGGCGCGCGCATGGCCGAGATCGGACCGGTCGGCGATCTGGCCCATGAATTGGAAAGCCTTTACCAGGGCCTGGTGGATCGTCGTTATGCCTTCAGCGATTCACTGGCGGTGCTGCTCAAACAGTGCCATGAGCGACTGGCGTTGTACCTCGAACAGTTGCAGCTCAACCAGCCGCTGGACAATTCCCGTGAGCTGATCGAAGCCATTCGCGCCTACCGTCAAGGGCATGCAGGTGTCGCCGAGGGGGCCCGGCAGGCGACCGGCAACGACTCGACTGCGCACGATCCGGAATTGCTGGAGATCTTCCTTGAGGAAGGTTTCGACATCATCGAAAGCTCGGGGGCGGCGCTGGCGCGCTGGCAGGCCCAGCCTTCGAGTCGCCAGGAAGTGGAAACCCTGCTGCGGGACCTGCACACCCTCAAGGGTGGTGCGCGCATGGTGGAAATCGCCGCGATTGGCGATCTGGCCCATGAACTGGAGTTCCTCTACGAAGGCCTGTCCACTGGCGTGCTGCAACCGACTGAACCCTTGTTCGCGCTGTTGCAGCGCAGCCATGACCGCCTGGCGCAGATGCTCGATGCGGCCCGCGCCGGTGAGCCGATGCCGCCGGCCGACCGCTTGATCGATGCAATCAAGAACTTCAGCCACCCGGCCGTGCCGGAATCGCCCGCGCCGGTTGCGCCGCCGGCCAAGGCCAAGGCCGAGCCGCTGGCGCCGCCGCCCGATGCCGGCGCCGACATGGTCAAGGTCTCGGCGGAACTGCTCGACGATCTGGTCAACCTGGCCGGTGAGACCTCGATCTTCCGTGGCCGGATCGAACAGCAGGTCAACGATGCGCACATCGCCCTGAATGAGATGGAGACCACCATCGAGCGGATGCGCGACCAGTTGCGCCGCCTCGATACCGAGACCCAGGGGCGGATCCTCAGCCGCCAGCAAGTCGACGCCGAACGCTTGGGCTACGAGGAATTCGACCCGCTGGAAATGGACCGCCACTCACAGTTGCAGCAGCTGTCCCGGGCGCTGTTCGAGTCGGCCTCTGACTTGCTCGACCTCAAGGAAACCCTCGAGCGACGCAATCACGACACGGAAAACCTGCTGCAACAGCAGGGCCGCATCAACACCGAATTGCAGGAAGGCCTGATGCGCACGCGCATGGTGCCGTTCGAACGCATGCTCCCGCGTTTGCAGCGCATCGTCCGGCAGGTGTCCAGCGAACTGGGCAAGGACGTGGACTTCATCGTCGACAACGCCGAAGGCGAGATGGATCGCAACGTTCTCGAGCGCATGGCCGCGCCGCTGGAACACATGCTGCGCAACGCCGTCGACCATGGCCTGGAGTCCGTCGAAGCGCGGCTGGCGGCAGGGAAACCGGCCAAGGGCAAGATCTCCCTCGATCTGCTGCGCGAAGGCGGCGACATCATTTTCGACATCCGCGACGACGGCGCCGGTGTGCCGCTGGACGCGGTGCGGCGCAAGGCGATCAAGCGCGGCTTGCTCGCCCCGGACAGCATCATCAGTGATCACGACGTGTTGCAGTTCATCCTGCAACCGGGGTTTTCCACCGCCGAAAAAATCACCCAGATCTCCGGGCGCGGCGTCGGCATGGACGTGGTGCACGAAGAGGTGCGGCAACTGGGCGGCACCATGAGCATCGACTCGGTGCCCGGGCAGGGCGTGCATTTCCGCATTCGCCTGCCGTTTACCGTATCGGTCAACCGGGCGTTGATGGTGCAGTGCGGTGAGGACCAATACGCGATCCCGCTCAATACCATCGACGGCATCGTGCGTGTCCTGCCCAATGAACTCGAAGGGTATTTTCGTTTCGATTCACCGACCTACGAATACGCCGGACAACGTTACGAGCTGTGCTATCTGGGCGAGTTGTTGAAAACCAGCCAGCGCCCGAAACTCTTGGGCCAGAGCCTGCCATTGCCGGTGTTGCTGGTGCAGTGCAACGAACGGCACATTGCGGTGCTGGTGGACGCCATGGCCGGCACTCGCGAAATCGTGGTCAAGAGCCTGGGGCCGCAGTTTGCGGCGGTACAAGGGGTATCCGGTGCGACGATTCTCGGCGATGGCCGGGTGGTGCTGATTCTGGATTTGCTGGCGCCGATCCGCGCCATGCAGGCCCGTGTCCCCCAGCGTTCGCCGGGGCAAGAGATCGAGGCCGAACCGCAGCGCCCGCTGCTGGTGATGGTAGTCGACGACTCGGTCACCGTGCGCAAGGTCACCAGCCGCTTGCTCGAACGCCATGGCATGAATGTGCTGACCGCCAAGGACGGGGTCGACGCGATGTTGCTGCTGGAAGAGCACATGCCCGACCTGATGCTGCTGGACATCGAGATGCCACGCATGGATGGCTTCGAAGTCGCGACCCAGGTGCGCAACGACGAGCGCCTGCAACACCTGCCGATCATCATGATCACCTCCCGCACCGGACAGAAGCACCGCGACCGCGCCATGGCCATCGGCGTCAACGACTACCTGGGCAAGCCGTACCAGGAATCGGTGCTGCTCGAAAGCATCGCCTTGTGGAGCAAGACCCATGCTTGAGCACCGCACCAGCAACCTCACCGGCCTGCTGCTGCCGTTGGCCGACCGCAACCTGATCCTGCCCAATGTCGCCGTTGCCGAGCTGATCGATTACCAGCAGCCGGGGACCTTCGACCTCGACACGCCGCCGTGGTACCTGGGCCTGGTGACGTGGCGCGACCGGCAGATTCCGCTGCTGAGTTTCGAGTCGGCATGCGCGCAGAAGATCGTCATTGGCGAACGCGCGCGGATCGTCATTCTCAACGCCCTCGGCGGGCGTCCCGAGCTGAAATTCATAGCGCTGTTGGTGCAGGGGATTCCGCGCTCCTGCAAGCTCGATAGCCAGTTGAGTTATGTGGATGTGCCGTTGTGTTCGCTGGAGCAGGCGGCGGTGCAGGTGGGCGAGCAGGTGGCCAAGGTGCCGGATTTGTTGGCGCTGGAGACGTTGTTGGTGGATGCCGGGTTAATCAACTGATCCCGATTCAGCGATGATCTGACTGACGCCTTCGCGAGCAAGCCCGCTCCCACAGTTGATCTGTGGTGAATACAAAACCCTGTGGGAGCGGGCTTGCTCGCGAAGAGGCCCGCATGAACGACGCAGATCTCGATCATTAACCTGAGCGTAACGATCCACCACTCTGCTTGATTGATACGCTGCGCCCAACACTCCTAAGGTAGCTCCACGACAGCGAACCCGTGGAGTGGTCATGACAACAACAATATCCCCCGACTCGCGATGGACGCGGCGGCGCAGCGAAAAGCAGCGGCGCCTCGAGCTGGTGCGAGGTCTTGCCGACGGTGTGGTGTTGCCCACCGACAACATCGTCGCGGCGCTTGAAGCGCTGATCCTGCCCGGCGACCGCGTGGTGCTCGAAGGCAACAACCAGAAGCAGGCGGATTTCCTTTCGCGATCCCTGGCCAAGGCCGACCCCGCGAAGCTGCATGACTTGCACATGATCATGCCCAGCGTCGGACGCTCCGAGCACCTGGACCTGTTCGAACGCGGCATCGCCCGCAAGCTCGACTTCTCTTTCGCCGGCACCCAGAGCCTGCGCATCAGTCAGTTGCTTGAAGACGGCCTGCTGGAAGTCGGCGCGATCCACACCTACATCGAACTCTACGCACGGCTGGTGGTGGACCTGATCCCCAATGTCGTACTTTCGGCCGGGTTCATGGCCGACCGCGCCGGCAACATCTACACCGGCCCCAGCACTGAAGACACCCCGGCACTGATCGAGCCGGCGGCCTTCAGCGACGGCATCGTCATCGTCCAGGTCAACCAGTTGGTGGACGACGTCAGCGACTTGCCACGCGTCGACATTCCCGCCTCCTGGGTCGACTTCGTGGTGGTGGCCGACAAGCCGTTCTATATCGAACCGCTGTTCACCCGCGACCCTCGGCACATCAAGCCCGTGCACGTGCTGATGGCGATGATGGCGATCCGCGGGATCTACGAAAAACACAACGTGCAGTCGCTCAATCACGGCATCGGTTTCAACACGGCCGCCATCGAACTGATCCTGCCGACCTATGGCGAGTCCCTCGGCCTCAAAGGCAAGATCTGCCGCAACTGGACCCTCAACCCGCACCCGACCCTGATTCCCGCCATCGAAAGCGGCTGGGTGGAAAGCGTGCATTGTTTCGGCACCGAACTGGGGATGGAAAACTACATTGCGGCGCGGCCGGATGTGTTCTTTACCGGACGCGACGGCTCCCTGCGTTCCAATCGGATGTTCAGCCAACTGGCCGGGCAATACGCCGTGGACCTGTTCATCGGCGCGACTTTGCAAGTCGATGGCGACGGGCATTCTTCCACCGTGACCCGCGGGCGTCTGGCCGGTTTCGGCGGGGCACCGAACATGGGTCACGACCCGCGCGGTCGTCGTCACAGCACACCGGCCTGGCTCGACATGCGCAACACCGACGTGGCAGAGCCGATGCTTGAGCGCGGCAAAAAGCTCGTGGTGCAGATGGTCGAAACCTTCCAGGAGGGCGGCAAACCGACTTTCGTTGAAACCCTCGATGCGGTCGATGTGGCGAAGAAGAGCGGCATGCCACTGGCGCCGATCATGGTCTACGGTGACGACGTGACCCACCTGTTGACCGAAGAAGGCATCGCCTACCTGTACAAGGCGCGCTCGCTGGAAGAACGCCAGGCGATGATCGCCGCCGTCGCCGGGGTGACCGCCATCGGCCTGCGCCACAACCCCAAAGACACCGCACGCATGCGCCGCGAAGGGCTGATCGCCTTGCCCGAAGACCTCGGCATCCGCCGCACCGACGCCACCCGCGAACTGCTCGCGGCGAAAAGCGTGGCTGATCTGGTGGAATGGTCCGGTGGCCTCTACAACCCGCCCGCCAAGTTCAGGAGCTGGTAATGCACGCACTTAACCTGCAACCCAAAAGCCTGAGCCTGGCCGAACGGCTGGCGGACCTGGCAGTGGACGCGCTGATCGACGAGGCTGATCTGTCGCCAAAGCCGGCACTGGTCGACCGTCGCGGCAATGGCGCCCACACCGATTTGCACCTGGGGCTGATGCACGCTTCAGCGCTGTCTTTGTGGCCGGCCTTTAAAGAAATGGCTGAAGCCGCCATCGAGCTCGGCGAAATCGGCTTGCCCCTGCGCGAAGCCGTGGGCCGCATCGGTCGCGAAGGTGAGCAAGTCATGCTCGACACTACCGGCGGGGTGAACACCCATCGCGGGGCAATCTGGGCCTTGGGCTTGTTGATCACTGCCGCTGCACTGGAACCTCAATCCTGCAGCGCCAATAGCGTGGCGTTACGTGCTGCGAGGTTGGCCTTGCTCGACGACCGTTTTGCACCACGTCCGCTCAGTCACGGTGCGCAAGTCGCCCAACGCTACGGCGCTCGCGGCGCCCGTGAAGAAGCGCAACTGGGTTTTCCTGCGGTGACTCAACGTGCTCTGCCACAACTGCTGCGCAGCCGCGCCGTCGGTCATGGCGAACAGAACGCCAGGCTCGATGCGCTGCTGGCGATCATGACCGATCTGGCCGACACCTGCGTGCTTTATCGCGCCGGTGAGGAAGGCCTGAACATCATGCAACTGGGCGCCCGGGCGGTGCTCGATGCCGGTGGCAGTGCCAGCCTCGGCGGACGTCGCCGCCTGCATGAGCTGGACCAACAACTCATCGCGTTGAATGCCTCGCCCGGCGGCGCTGCCGACCTGCTCGCAGCCTGCCTGTTCATCGACCGTATCGCGTCTGGCGACGGCCTTATCCAGGGAGTGTTTTGATGGAAACCTTATCCTTTGAATTCCCCGCCGGGCAGCCGTCACGCGGTCGTACCCTGGTGGGCTGTGTCGGCTCTGGCGATCTGGAAGTGCTGATCGAACCGGGCCAGGCCGGCAAGCTGACGATCAATGTGCAGACCTCGGTCAATGGCAGCGAACAACGCTGGCAGCATCTGTTCGCACGGATGTTCGACGGCCAGACGCCACCGGCCATGGATATCGATATCCACGATTTCGGCGCGACACCCGGCGTGGTGCGCCTGCGCCTGGAACAGGGCTTCGAGGAGATCGGCCATGACTGACAGCGCATCCCTGCTCAACAAGCACAGCTTCGTCGAACTCGGCGCCCGGCAACGGACCAGGGCCCTGCTCGACGCCGGCACCTTCCGTGAATTGCTCGACCCCTTTCAACGGATCATGTCGCCGTGGCTATCGCGCCAGGGCGTGGTGCCGCAAGCCGACGACGGCGTGGTGATCGCCAAGGGCAATCTCGATGGTTTGCCGGTGGTGATCGCAGCCATCGAAGGGGCGTTCCAGGGCGGCAGCCTCGGTGAAGTCGGCGGAGCAAAAATTGCCGGCGCACTGGAACTGGCCGCCGAAGACAACCGCAACGGCATCCCGACCCGCGCCGTGCTGCTGCTGGAAACCGGCGGCGTGCGCTTGCAGGAAGCCAACCTCGGCCTGGCGGCCATTGCCGACATCCACGCGGCGATTGTCGATTTGCAGCAGTACCAACCCGTGGTCGGGGTGGTGGCGGGCAGCGTCGGTTGCTTTGGCGGCATGTCGATTGCCGCCGGGTTGTGCAGCTATCTGTTGGTGACCCGGGAGGCGCGACTGGGCCTGAACGGTCCACAGGTGATCGAACAGGAAGCCGGACTCGAGGAGTACGACTCCCGCGACCGGCCCTTCATCTGGAGCCTGACCGGTGGTGAGCAGCGCTTTGCCAGTGGCCTGGTGGATCGCTATGTTGCCGACGACGTGGCGCAGATCCGCCAGCAAGTCGGCGAGTTGCTCCAGCAAGGTTTGCCTGAACAACCGCGCAGCCGTCAGGCGGAGTTGTTCCTGCAACGCCTGGCGCGCCTGGATGCCGAGCCGCAAATCGAGCCATCTGTGGTTCGCGATCTGTACCAAGGAGAACGCCCATGAGTTCGTATTCCCTGCGAGGCTTGAACTGGTTCAATGCCTTGAGTGCCGGGGCGAAAGCGGTCGAGGGTTTGCCGGCTTCGCTGAAGGTCGCCGACGGTTCGCTGGGCGATCAGCCTGTGCGTTTCATCGCGGTGGTGGCCGACCCGGAAAACCGCTTCGTCCGTGCCCGCAACGGCGAGGTTGGCTTGCTCGAAGGCTGGGGCCTGGCCAAGGCTGTGGATGAAGTCATCGCCGCCGATCAGGACAAGGCACAAAAACGTGCCCTGATCGCCATCGTCGACGTGCCGAGCCAGGCTTACGGTCGACGCGAAGAAGCCCTCGGCATTCATCAGGCGCTGGCCGCTGCGGCGGACAGTTATGCCCGTGCCCGTCTGGCCGGTCATGCGGTGATCGGCTTGCTGGTGGGCAAGGCGATGTCCGGGGCGTTTCTGGCCCACGGCTATCAGGCCAGCCGCTTGATCGCCCTGCGCGATCCGGGGGTGATGGTGCATGCCATGGGCAAGGCGTCGGCGGCGCGGGTAACCTTGCGCAGCGTCGAAGAACTCGAAGCCCTGGCGGCCAGCGTGCCGCCGATGGCCTATGACATCGACAGTTATGCCAGCCTCGGGCTGCTGTGGGAAACCTTGACGGTGGAGCAGATTGAGCAGCCGACGGCGGCGGATCTGGCGCGGGTGACCGAGTGCCTGCATCTGGCGATTGGCGATGTGGCCGCCACTGGCCGTGATCTGGGCGGTCGCCTGGGGGCGGCCAATCGGGCGGCGTCGAGCAAGGTTCGCCAATTGCTGAGAGCGCAGTGGTGAGCACGCTCTTGGCTCACGACCTGCTGTGGGGCATGACCCCGCAGCAGTTGCCGGCGGATGCGCCTGCCTGGGTGATCGAGTCGATCAGTGCCGGCCAGCCGGTGGTGGTTCGTCGCGCCTTGAGTGAGGCGGGGCAGGTGGCGGTGGGCGTGCGCGGGCCGTTGCGCGAACAGCGATTTGCGGCGGTGATGGAAGTCGCTGCCATCACGCGGCGGGTGCGGCCGCAAGAGCTGTGCCATGTTCAAGGCCAGCGCGATTTCCCGGCGCTGCGGGCCTTGGCGCAACTGCGCTCGCACCTCGATGACAGCGGTTGGGTCTGGGGTGTCAGCGGCAGCGCCGGGTTCGAGTTGGCCAGTGGATTTGCCGCCTTGCACGAGGGCAGCGATCTCGATCTGATCCTGCGTACGCCACGTCCGTTGAGTCGTGTCGATGCCCGGGCGTTGGTGGCTGTTCTCGATGCAACTGTGTGCCGCGTGGACCTGCAATTGCAGACACCGTCGGGCGCCGTTGCCTTGCGCGAATGGGCCGGCGCTTCGTCGCGGGTCCTGCTGAAAAGTGCCACTCAGGCCAGCCTGGTGACTGATCCGTGGAATCCACAGGAGCAAGCAGCATGAGCAGCTTGCTGGTGTTCCCCGGCCAGGGCGCGCAACAACCCGGAATGCTCGCGCGTTTGCCTGGGGAAACATTGAACGAGGCGAGCGACCTGCTCGGTGAGGATGTGACGCAGCTGGATTCTGCCGAGGCGTTGCAGTCGACGAGGGCGGTGCAGCTTTGCCTGCTGATCGCTGGTGTCGCCGCTTCACGCCAGTTGGGCTTGACCCCGGACTACGTGGCCGGCTTGTCGATCGGTGCTTACCCGGCAGCGGTGGTGGCCGGTGCCCTGGGGTTCAGCGATGCGTTGCATCTGGTCAGCCTGCGCGGTGAGCTGATGCAGCAGGCTTATCCGCAGGGCTACGGTATGACCGCGATCATCGGTCTGGACCTGGCCACGGTGGAAGGATTGCTGGCCCGGGTGCACAGCGCGCAAATGCCGGTTTATCTGGCCAATATCAACGCCGATAACCAGGTGGTGATTGCCGGTAGCGACACGGCGATGAAAGCAGTGGCCGAGTTGGCGAAAGGTTGCGGGGCTGGCCTGGCCAAGCGTCTGGCAGTGAGCGTGCCGTCCCACTGCCCATTGCTTGAGGTGCCCGCGCAACGATTGGCCGAAGCCTTCGCCAAGGTGCCGCTGCAAACCCCGAAGATCGGTTACCTGAGCGGCAGTCGCGCGCGCCCGCTGATCAAGCCTGAAGCCTTGCGTGACGACCTGGCCTTCAATATGTGCCGCATCGTCGATTGGCGCGGCACGGTACAAGGCGCCTACGAGCGTGGTGTACGTCTACAGATCGAACTGCCGCCCGGTGCGGTGCTGACCGGACTGGCGCGCCGGGTGTTCGAGCAGGGTACCGTGATTGCCTTCGACGGTGCCCGGCTCGATACCTTGCAGGCGCTGATGCGAGAGGAGGAAGGCCGCCACTCTTAAATCACCCGACTTAAGGCTTCGAACAACAAAAACAACATTCGAAATGCACTTTGAGGACTACAACAATGATTATTTACGGTGTGGCGCTGTTGGCGATCTGTACGCTGGCAGGGGTGATCATGGGTGACATGCTCGGTGTGTTGCTGGGAGTGAAGTCAAACGTCGGCGGAGTCGGGATCGCGATGATCCTGCTGATCTGCGCACGGTTGTGGATGCACAGGCGTGGCGGCATGACCAAGGATTGCGAGCTGGGCGTCGGCTTCTGGGGCGCCATGTATATCCCGGTGGTGGTGGCGATGGCCGCGCAACAAAACGTGGTCACGGCGCTGCATGGCGGTCCGGTGGCGGTGTTGGCGGCGATCGGTTCGGTGGTGATCTGCGGCTGCACCATTGCCCTGATCAGCCGGACCCACAAAGGCGAACCCTTGCCCGATGAACCGGTGGATGTAACACCGGTTGGCGCACCGGCAGGAGGTCGCTGATATGTGGGATCTCATCAAGAGCGGTCTGGAGCACAACGGTCTGGTCACCGCATTCGCCTTCGTCGGCGTGATCATGTGGGTGTCAGTGCTGATCTCCAAGCGCCTGACCTTCGGGCGTATCCACGGCTCGGCGATTGCCATCGTCATTGGCCTGGTACTGGCCTGGGTCGGCGGCACGATGACCGGCGGGCAAAAAGGCCTGGCGGACCTGACACTGTTTTCCGGTATCGGGCTGATGGGCGGCGCGATGCTGCGGGACTTCGCCATCGTCGCCACGGCATTCGAGGTGCAAGCCACGGAAGCGAAAAAGGCCGGCTTGATCGGCGTGATCGCGCTGCTGTTGGGCACGGTGCTGCCGTTTATTGTCGGCGCATGCATGGCCTGGGCATTCGGCTACCGCGATGCGGTAAGCATGACCACCATCGGCGCGGGTGCGGTGACTTACATCGTCGGGCCGGTGACCGGTGCGGCCATTGGTGCCAGTTCCGATGTGGTGGCGCTGTCGATTGCCACGGGTCTGATCAAGGCGATTCTGGTGATGGTCGGCACGCCGATGGCGGCGCGCTGGATGGGCCTGGACAACCCGCGCTCGGCGATGGTGTTCGGCGGGCTGGCCGGGACGGTCAGTGGCGTCACCGCCGGCTTGGCGGCGACGGATCGGCGTCTGGTGCCTTATGGCGCGTTGACTGCGACCTTCCACACCGGGCTTGGCTGCTTGCTCGGGCCTTCGCTGTTGTACTTCATTGTTCGCGGGATTGTTGGGTAGTCCAGTGACTGCTGTTTGTGGCGAGGGAGCTTGCTCCCGCTGGGCTGCGTAGCAGCCCTGAAATCTACCACCGAGATGAGTCAGGTAAATCCGGTGGCCTGATTTTGCGGGCGCTTCGCACCCGAACGGGAGCAAGCTCCCTCGCCACAAGGGCTCCGTCAGACCTGCCGATTGGCATACATCCGACACTCCGCCAGCAACGCCAGCAGATTCGGATCACGCTCCTTGGCTTTCAGGAACACCACGCCAATGTGCTGCTGCAACCGGTACTTTTCCTGCAACGGGATCAGCTTCACCCGGTTCTCGTACACCGCCGCAATCCGCCCCGGCAGCAACGCATAACCCACACCTGAACTGACCATGCTCAGCAGGGTGAAGATGTCGTTGACCTGCATCGCCACCTTCGGCTCGAACCCTGCCTGCTCGAATACCCGCTTGCCGTCCTGATGGGTGGCGAAGCCTTGGGTCAGGGTGATGAAAGTTTCGTCGCGGACCTCGGCCAGGTCGACTTCGGTGCGCTGGGCAAACTTGGAATCGGCGGGTGTGGCGAGGAAAATATCGTCGGAAAACAGCGGGATCTGCTCGCAATCCGGATCGTTGACACTCTCGTCCAGGGACACCAGGGCCGCATCGACTTCCATGTTCTTGAGCTTGTAGAGCAGGTCGATGTTGGAACCCAGAATCAGGTCGATGTTGAGCTCGCTGCGACGGATCTTCAAACCCATGATCAGCTGTGGCACGGTCTTCACCGTCAGTGAGTACAGCGAGCCGAGTTTAAAACGCTCGGCCGAGAATCCGGCGGCTTCGCGGGTCAGGCGCACGCTTTCGACGACATCCTGAATCAGCTTCTGCGCTCGCTCTTCCAGCACATATGCGCTTTCCAGCGGCGTCAGGCTGCGGCCTTCGTGCTTGAACAAAGGACAGCGCAGGGCGCTTTCCAGGGAATGGATCGCCCGATGCACGCTGACGTTGCTGGTCTGCAACTCGGCCGCGGCCCGCGCCAGGTTGCCGGTGCGCATGAAGGCCAGGAACACCTCGAGTTTTTTAAGGGTCAACTCTTCATCGATCAGCATGGGGCGGACTCTTTTTGGAATGACTCGATTGTGCCCAATTACGCCGGGCCCGTCGTACAGAAACATTGCGCTTTTACGCTGCAAGCCTGAGCCTTGCGCTCTGCGGCAATGAAATTCGAGGTGAGCAACGTATGTATCACGGGGAAAGACTGAACGCCTGGACGCATCTGGCCGGGGCCGTGGCGGCGTTTATCGGCGGGGTTTGGCTGATTGTGCTGGCCAGTCTCGACGGCAGCCCGTGGAAGATCGTCAGCATGGCGATCTACGCCTTTACCTTACTGGTGCTCTACAGCGCATCGACCGTGTACCACAGCGTGCGCGGGCGCAAGAAAGCGATCATGCAGAAGGTCGATCACTTTTCGATCTACCTGTTGATCGCCGGCAGCTATACGCCGTTTTGCCTGGTGACCCTGCGCGGGCCATGGGGCTGGACGTTGTTCGGGATTGTCTGGGGACTGGCACTGATCGGCATCCTGCAGGAGATCAAGCCACGTTCGGAAGCGCGGATTCTGTCGATCGTGATTTATGCGGTGATGGGCTGGATTGTGCTGGTGGCGGTCAAGCCGCTGCTCGCGGCGCTGGGCGGCGCCGGGTTTGCGTGGCTGGCATCAGGCGGGGTGCTGTACACCGTCGGGATTATCTTTTTTGCCCTCGATCATCGCCTGCGCCATGCCCACGGGATCTGGCATCTGTTCGTGATCGCCGGGAGCTTGCTGCACTTTGTGGCGATTTTCTTTTATGTCCTTTAAGGCTGTACCGGGACCAGGCGATCCAGCTGCTCCCGGGCTCGACGGCTGAATACCTGCAACAGATCGTTCAAGGTGTGGGGCGGCGGTTCGGCGGCGCGGGTCACTGCGTACAGGGTGATGGGTAACGGTGGTGCCAGGGGGCGGATCGTTGTGGTGGCGGGAGAGGCGCCAAGGGCGGTGAACGGATCGATCACCGCCAGGCCCGCGCCGGACTCCACCATCGCCCGTGCCAGTGAGTAGGTTTGTACGGCGATGCGTACCCTAGGCGGCGGTTCGACCGCTTCCAGGTAACTGTCGAGTCGCGCGGCCAGTGGATCGGCGCTGGATAAACCGATCAGCGGCGCATCCGCCAGCGCCAGCAGAGGCAACGGTTTACCCACCTCTTCCTGGGGCCAGTAACCAATCGGAGCCAGCGCCACCAGCACGCCGGACGCCAGCGCCTGGGCCTTGAGCCCCGGGTGATCCGGACGTTGCAGGGTCAGGGCGACATCCACTTCGCGCATCAACAGGTTCTGCACCAGTTCGCGACTGTGGGCGCTGGAGAGTTCGCAAGCGATGTCCGGGTAACGCCCGGTCCATTCGTGAATGGCCGGCGGCAGCAATGACAGGGCCAGCGCCGGGGTGGCACCGATGCGCAGGCTGTGGCCCGGTTCGCGGCGCAGGCTCTGCGCCAGGCGTCGCACGCCTTGCAGGCTTTCGCTGACCTTGTCCACTTCGCGCTCCAGTTCCAGCGCTTCCGGCGTCGCCTGCAACTTGCCGCGTACCCGCAGGAACAGCGGAAAACCCAATTGTTGCTCGGCGTGCTGCAACACCTTGCTCACCGCCGGTTGCGAGACGTGCAGCAATTGCGCGGCAGCGCTGATCGAACCGGTCTGGCGGATGGCCTGGAAAATCTCGATATGGCGAAGACGCATGGCAAGTCCATAACCTTTGTTTATGGGTTTGCCATCTTTATGCATTGTTCAGCGTCTGTCACCTGGCTCTAACCTTGGCCTCGTCTTCACAACAGTTTTAAGGACGGACATGGCTCAGCGTGTGTGCATCATCGGTGGCGGTGTGATTGGCCTGGCAACGGCCTACGCGCTGGTGCGCGACGGCTTTGAGGTGACGGTGGTCGAGGCCCGGGACTCGCTGGGCAGCGAAACCAGCTTCGCCAACGGCGGCCAGTTGTCCTATCGCTATGTCGCGCCCCTGGCCGACGCCGGTGTGCCATTGCAAGCCATCGGCTGGATGCTGCGCGGCGATTCACCGCTGAAGCTACGCCCGCGCTTCGACCTGGCCCAGTGGCGCTGGATGGCGTCGTTCCTCGGCGCTTGCCGTCGCTCGGTCAACCGCGAGAACGCCGCGCACTTGCTGCGCCTGGCGCTGTTCAGCCAGGACACATTGAAGTCTTGGCGCGAGGATGATGGATTGGCGGGATTTCAGTGGCGGCGCAACGGCAAACTGGTGACTTTCCGCCAGAGCAGCAGCTTCGAGCATGCGCGCCTGGGCCTGGCTGACCCGCAGCACCAGCAGGTGTTGTCGCCGGCCGAATGCGCGCACCTTGAACCGGCGCTGATCGATGCGCCCTTTGTCGGCGCGATCTACACCCCGGACGAAGAGGTCGGCGACTGCCACGGTTTTTGCCAGCAACTGGCCGCCCGGCTGCAAGCGTCCGGCCGTTGCGAATTTCGTCTCGGACAAGCAGTGACCGGCATCCGCCACAGCAACGGCGGCGTCAACGCCATCGAACTGGGTGAGCTAGTGCTGTCGGTCGATCAACTGGTGATCGCCGCCGGTCACCGCAGTCCGCTGTTGGCGCTTCCCGGGCTGCAACTGCCGCTTTATCCGCTAAAGGGCTACAGCCTGACCGTGCCGATCGACGCCGGTCACCGGGCGCCGGACGTGAGCATCACTGACTACGACCGCAAGATCGTTTACGCCCGCATCGGCCAGCAATTGCGAGTGGCGGCGATGGTCGACATCGTCGGTTTCGACCCTGCCCTGGACCCCAAGCGCCTGGCGCTGATCAAGCGTCAGGCCCATGACACCTTTCCCAATGCCGGCGCCTATGACGAAGCCATTGAGTGGGCCGGCATGCGTCCGGCCACCCCCAGCGGCGTGCCGTTGCTGGGCGCGACGGCGTATCGCAACCTGTGGCTCAACCTCGGCCACGGCGCGCTGGGTTTCACCCTGGCCTGCGGCAGCGGGCGCTTGCTCAGCGAGCTGATCGGCGAGCGCCGGCCGTCCATTGACCTTCAGGGTTTCAGCCACCGGGCCGCCTGAATACTGATTTTTGAAGAGGGCACTGCAATGACCATTACCCGACTGCACAGCAACCCGCGCCTGTCTGGCGCCGTGACCTTTGGCGACCTGGTGTTTCTCTCCGGGCAGGTGCCGGGCGATGCCCGGGATGCCAGCGGTCAGACCCGCGAAGTGCTGGCGAAAATCGATACCTTGCTGGCCGAGGCGGGCAGCGACAAGGATCATCTGCTCAGTGCGACCATTTACCTGAAGAACATCACCGAGGATTTTGCCGCGATGAACGAGGTCTGGTCGGCCTGGCTATCGCCGGGACAGGCACCGAGCCGCACCACCGTGCAGGCCGAGCTGGCCCGACCGCAGGTGCTGGTGGAAATCACCGTCATCGCTGCGCGCGTCTGATAAACCAACACCCACAACGGAGAATAACAATGCAAAAAATCACGTTGCTCGCTTGTACGCTTGGCCTGTTGCTCGGCAGTCAGGTCCGGGCCAATGAAGCGCCGCTGACCGGCACCCTGAGCAAAATCGCCAGCGCCAACAGCATTACCCTGGGCTATCGCGATGCTTCGGTGCCGTTTTCCTACGTGGGTGATCACAGCGGCAAGCCGATGGGTTACTCGGTGGATCTGGCGGGCAAGATCGTCGAGCGCATCCAGCAGCAACTGGCGCTGCCGGACTTGAAGGTGAAGTACAACCTGGTGACCTCGCAGACCCGCATTCCACTGGTGCAGAACGGCACCGTGGACCTGGAGTGCGGCTCCACCGGCGTGACCGCCGAACGGCAGAAGCAGGTGGCGTTCTCCTATGGCTTCATCTACGTCAAAGGCCAGTTGCTGACCGCGAAGGACAGCGGGATCAAGAGCTTCGCCGATCTGCGTGGCAAGAACGTGGTGACCACCGCCGGTACTACCAACGAGCGCTTCCTGAAAAGCTACAACGTCGATCACAAGATCGACATGTTCGTGATCAGCGCCAAGGACCACGGCGAAGCCTTCCAGATGCTGCAGTCGGGCCGGGCGGCGGCGTTCTACATGGACGACGCGCTGCTCTATGGCGAGCGCGCCAAGGCCAATGACCCGCACAAGTGGGTGGTGGTCGGGGAGGAGCAATCTCGGGAGATCTACAGCTGCATGGTGCGCAAGGACGATCCGCAGTTCCTGGCGCTGGTCAACGGCGCGTTGGCGGATCTGTACAGCTCGGGCGAGATCAATGGCATCTACAAGCGCTGGTTCGAGCAGCCGATCCCGCCGAAGGGGTTGAACCTTGAGTTCCCGATGACCAGCGAACTCAAGGCAATCATTGCCAAACCGGTGAGTGATCCGGTGCAGTAAATGCAAAAGATCGCAGCCTGTGGCAGCTCCTACAATTGGATGGCGTACATCCTGTAGGAGCTGCCGCAGGCTGCGATCTTTTTAGAAATCACCCCAGAGTTGCTGGGCCACCGCCAGTGCAACAACCGGCGCGGTTTCGGTGCGCAGTACCCGTGGACCGAGGCGGGCGGCGTGGAAGCCGCTGGCCTTGGCCTGATCGACTTCGGCATCGGACAAGCCACCTTCCGGACCGATCAGGAATGCCAGACTTGAAGGTTTGGCATGGCTCACCATCGGCTCCGCCACCGGATGCAGCACCAGCTTCAATTCGGCTTCGGTCTGCTTCAACCAGTCAACCAGTAACAGCGGCGGATGAATCACCGGTACTCGCGAGCGTCCGCACTGTTCGCATGCGCTGATCGCCACCTGGCGCCAGTGCAGCAGGCGTTTGTCGGCGCGCTCGTCCTTGAGCCGGACTTCGCAGCGCTCGGTGAAGATCGGGGTGATTTCGGTGACGCCCAGCTCCGTGGCTTTCTGGATCGCCCAGTCCATGCGTTCGCCCCGGGACAGGCCCTGGCCGAGATGGATCTGCAGCGGCGATTCGATCTGCCCGGCGAAGCTTTCATCGATCTGTACCACGACACGCTTTTTGCCGACGTCGGCCAGCCTGGCGCGAAACTCCTGGCCCGAACCGTCGAACAACTGCAACGCATCACCCTCGGCCATGCGCAGCACGCGGCTGATGTAATGGGCCTGGGCTTCGGGCAACTCGTGCTCGCCGATGCTCAGGGGGGCGTCGATAAAGAAGCGGGACAGTCTCATGCGGGGTCTCTGTAATTCATGTATAGGTCTTATGGGCGTCTTCACGAGCAAGTCGGATCGCCGCACCGCCGCTCCCACAGGGGATTGCGGTCAACTGTGGGAGCGGGCTTGCTCGCGAAAGCTTCAGCCCTGACACCACAGAAACTCAGGAAACAAATCAGCCCGGATCACGGAACCCCGGATGGAAGTCCTTCGGCACCGCCACGCTGACGCTGTCACGGGTCGCAATGTCGATCCCTTCGCTGGCCACTTCGGCAAGGAAGTCGATCTGCTCCGGGGTAATCACATAGGGCGGCAGGAAATACACCACGCTACCCAGCGGGCGCAGTAAAGCACCGCGCTCCAGGGCATGCTGGAACACCTTCAGGCCGCGACGTTCCTGCCATGGGTAAGCTTCCTTGGTGGCCTTGTCCTTGACCATCTCGATGGCCAGCACCATGCCGGTCTGGCGCACTTCGGATACGTTCGGGTGATCGACCAGGTGCGCCGTCGACGAAGCCATGCGCTGGGCCAGGGCCTTGTTGTTCTCGATGACGTTGTCTTCTTCGAAAATATCCAGGGTCGCCAGGGCCGCCGCGCACGCCAGCGGGTTGCCGGTGTAGCTGTGGGAGTGCAGGAAGGCGCGCAGGGTCGGGTAGTCGTCGTAGAACGCGCTGTAGACGTCGTCTGTGGTCATGCATGCCGCCAGCGGCAGATAGCCGCCTGTCAGGGCCTTGGACAGGCACAGGAAATCAGGGCGGATGCCGGCCTGTTCGCAGGCGAACATCGTCCCGGTGCGGCCGAAGCCGACGGCGATTTCGTCGTGGATCAGGTGCACGCCGTAACGGTCGCAGGCCTCTCGCAGCAGCTTGAGGTACACCGGGTGGTACATGCGCATGCCACCGGCGCCCTGGATCAGCGGCTCGACGATCACCGCCGCGACCGTGTCGTGGTTTTCGGCCAGGGTCTGCTCCATGGCGGCGAACATGTTGCGCGAGTGTTCTTCCCAGCTCATGCCTTGGGGGCGCAGGTAGCAGTCCGGGCTCGGTACCTTGATGGTGTCCATCAACAGCGCTTTGTAGGTCTCGGTGAACAGCGGTACGTCGCCCACTGACATCGCCGCCATGGTTTCGCCGTGGTAGCTGTTGGTCAGTGTGACGAAGCGCTTCTTGTTCGGCTGGCCGCGATTGAGCCAGTAGTGAAAGCTCATTTTCAGTGCGACTTCGATGCAGGACGAGCCATTATCGGCGTAGAAGCACCGGGTCAGGCCTTCCGGTGTCATCTTCACCAGGCGCTCGGACAACTCGATCACCGGTTGATGGCTGAAGCCGGCAAGAATCACATGTTCGAGCTGGTCGACCTGGTCCTTGATGCGTTGGTTGATCCGCGGGTTGGCGTGGCCGAACACATTGACCCACCAGGAGCTGACCGCATCGAGGTAGCGCTTGCCTTCGAAGTCTTCCAGCCACACGCCTTCCCCGCGCTTGATCGGGATCAGCGGCAGTTGTTCGTGATCTTTCATCTGGGTGCAGGGATGCCACAGCACGGCGAGGTCGCGTTGCATCCACTGATTATTCAGGCCCATTTTCACTCTCCTGGAGGCGGTCCGTGACCAGCGCGGACAAACAATCGCGCAAGCCTATGCAATGCGTGCCACGGGGACAACCCATTGTGTCGAATGAGCTACTTTGTACAGGCCGATAGACGTTGCTGGCGGGCGTCTGAAGGCTGACGTATCCTTCGCCGTTCTTGAGCCGTCTGGCTCGCAAAAACTGCTGTTTTCCTCGTGTGATTCCGGAGTTCGCTGAATGTCTGTCGGTTGGCTGCGCGCCTGTGCGCTGGTGATGTTGGGGCTGTTCAGCGTGTCTGCGCTGGCCAAGGATAAAACCGCGATCGTGATCGGCGGCGGCCTGTCGGGCCTGACTGCCGCGTACGAACTGCAGAACAAGGGCTGGCAGGTCATCTTGCTGGAAGCCAAGTCGAGCCTGGGCGGTCGCTCGGGCATGGCCACCAGCGAGTGGATCGGCAACGACAAGGTCCAGCCGGTGCTGAACAAGTACGTCTCGACCTTCAAGCTGAGCACCACGCCGGCCCCTGAGTTCGTGCGGACCCCAGGCTACCTGATCGATGGCGAGTATTTCTCCGCCGCCGACCTGGCGACCAAACAGCCGGCCACCGCCGAGGCGCTCAAGCGCTTTGACAAGACCGTGGACGATCTGGCCCGCTCGATCGACGACCCGCAGAACCCGGCCGCCAACAATACGCTGTACGCGCTGGACCAGATCAACGTGTCGAACTGGCTCGACAAGCAGAACCTGCCGGCCACCGCCCGCCAGTTGATCAACCAGCAAATCCGTACCCGCTACGACGAACCTTCGCGCTTGTCGCTGCTGTACTTCGCACAACAGAGCCGCGTCTATCGTGGCGTCTCCGATCGTGACCTGCGAGCTTCGCGCCTGGTCGGTGGCAGCCCGGTGCTGGCCCAGGCCTTCGTCAAGCAGCTGAAAACCATCAAGACCAGCTCCCCGGTCTCGTCGATCACCCAGGACAAGGACGGCGTGACCGTCAAAGTCGACAACGTCGGCTATCAGGCGGACTACGTGGTACTGGCCGTGCCACTGCGCGCCCTGAACAAGATCCAGATGACCCCGGCGCTTGACGCCCAGCACCTGGCGGCGATCAAGGGCACCAACTACGGTTGGCGCGACCAGATCATGCTCAAGTTCAAGACGCCGGTGTGGGAAAGCAAGGCGCGCATGTCCGGCGAGATCTACAGCAACGCCGGCCTGGGGATGTTGTGGGTCGAGCCTGCCATGAAGGGTGGCGCCAACGTGGTGATCAACCTGTCCGGCGACAACGCGCGGGTGATGCAGGCATTCGGCGACAAGCAGATGGTCGACCAGGTGTTGATCCGCCTGCACGCGTTCTATCCACAGGCGCGTGGTTCGTTCACCGGTTATGAAATCCGTCGCTACAGCACCGACCCGTCCACCGGCGGCGCCTACCTGGCCTTCGGTCCGGGCCAGATCAGCAAGTTCTGGCGCCTGTGGGAGCGCCCGATTCAGCGCGTAGCCTTCGCTGGTGAACACACCGATACCCTGTACCCGGGCACCCTGGAAGGCGCGCTGCGTACCGGTCAGCGTGCAGCCAGTCAGGTTGAAGACCTGGCGGCGGGCAAGTCGTTCGAACCGGCGAAAGTGGGTCCGGCTGCCGCAGCGGCGGGCGCTGGTGCGGTGGTGGCGAAGAAAGGCAATTTCTTCAGCAACCTGTTCGGCGGCTCCGACGACGAGAAGAAGCCGGAGCCGGTCAAGGCGCCAGAGCCGGTAGCGCCGGCAACTCCGGCACCTGCTCCGGTACCGGTTGTTGCACCGGCTCCGGTCGAAGCACCGAAGCCAGTAACCCCGGCAAAAGCCGAGCCGGTCAAAAAGGCTCCGGCGAAACCGGCTGCCAAGACCGAGGCGAAAAAAGCCCCGGCCAAGGCACCGGTAAAGAAGGCCGAGCCAGTGAAGAAGCCAGTGGCTAAACCCGCGGCGACTCCGACAACGGATGCCAAGGCGTAGTCAGCCCTGGGATAAAAAAACGCGGCGCAAATGCCGCGTTTTTTTATGCCCGGAGAAATCTGGGCACACAATCGAATAAACCTTTGGCAGGAAGTGTTATTGAGTTGGGCTACATTTTTGTACACACATTGGCCTTTAATCTTTTCTTAACTCATCTGTTTCAGACTCTTGATCGTATTTCTCGATATTTCAAAGCAAAATTTTCCGCTTTAATTCGATAGATAACTCGATAGTCTTGGGCCAGCACTTACAGGGATCTAGGCAATGCAGCTACGTAACTCTACCTCCCGCTACGGCTGGGTCAGCATCGTCATTCACTGGGTGGTGGCACTGGCGGTCTTCGGTCTGTTCGCGCTTGGGCTGTGGATGGTCGGGCTCGATTACTACAGCACCTGGCGCAAAGACGCGCCGGACCTGCACAAGAGCATCGGCCTGGTGTTGCTGGGTGTGATGCTGCTGCGGGTGCTTTGGCGCTTCATCAGCCCGCCGCCACCGACCTTGTCCAGCTACAGCCGCATGACGCGCCTCGGCGCCAGGTTCGGCCATGGATTTCTCTATCTCAGTCTGTTTGCCGTGTTGATTGCCGGTTACCTGATTTCCACCGCAGAAGGTGTCGGTATCCCGGTATTTGGCTTGTTTGAAGTCCCGGCGCTGATATCCGGACTGCCGGACCAGGCAGATACCGCTGGCGTGATTCACCTCTATCTGGCGTGGGTGCTGGTAATTTTTTCCGGCCTCCATGCGTTGGCAGCATTGAAGCACCACTTTATCGACCGTGATGTGACCCTCAAGCGAATGCTGGGTCGCAAAGCCTGAAGTTCAACCTCGACTCCAAAGGAAAACAAAGCATGTTGAAAAAGACTCTGGCCGCCCTGGCAATCGGTTCGGCCCTGTTGTCCGCCGGTAACGTAATGGCCGCTGACTATGTGGTCGACAAAGAAGGCCAGCACGCCTTCGTTGACTTCAAGATCAGCCACCTGGGCTACAGCTTCATCACCGGTACTTTCAAGGACATCGACGGCAAGTTCAGCTTCGACGCTGCCAAGCCTGAAGACAGCAAGATCGAGTTCAACGTGAACACCGCCAGTGTGTTCACCAACAACGCCGAGCGTGACAAGCACATCGCCAGCAAAGACTTCCTGAACGCCAGCAAAGCCACGTTTGTGTCGACCAGCGTCAAACCCACCGGCAAAAACGCCGCTGGCAAGGACACTGCTGACGTGGCTGGTGACCTGACGATCCTCGGTGTAACCAAGCCAATCGTGGTCAAGGCCACGTTCCTGGGCGAAGGCAAGGATCCATGGGGCGGCTACCGTGCAGGCTTTGAGGGTACTTTCAGCCTCAAGCGTTCCGATTTCGGCAAGCAGAAAGACCTGGGCCCATCGTCCGATGCGGTTGAGATGTACGTGACCTTTGAAGGTGTAAAAGCGAAGTAATGCTGAGACCGTAGGAGCTGGCGCAGGCTGCGATCTTTTCAGAATCAAAAGATCGCAGGCTTCGCCAGCTCCTGCAAAAGCAATTCGCGGCACAAACAAAAATGCCCTGATCGCGAGATCAGGGCATTTTTTATTTCAGCGATAACTCAGCGATTGCGGGTCAGCAACGCTGGTTTTTCACCACGAGGACGGCTTGGCAGTTGATCCAGCTGCTCAGGTGTCGGGAAGCGGTCAGCCTTCGACTCCTTGTGCATGATCTTCGGCGCGGGACCGCGCGGGTTCTGTACGGCAGGCTCCGAACGCGGCTGGTCGTCACGGGCCGGGCGGCGATTGCGCGAGTCTTCGCGGCGGGCTTGGCCGTCGCGCGGTGCGCCACTGCGAGGACCGCTACGCTTGGCCGGTGGGGTGCCAGTGCTGGCGCCATCGCTGTTGCGTGGACCGTTCTGGCGACCTTGTGGCTTGCCGGAACGTGGAGCGCCCGAACCTGCCGCGGTGCCCTGTGCCGGAGCGCCCGGACGGCGACCACGGCCTTGAGCCGGCTTTTGCTGTGGCACGTAGTCGACGCGGTTACCGAAGTTATCCACATCGTCGTCCAGGAACTCGTCCGGGGCACGGTCAGCGGCGGCACGAGGAGGCTGCGACGGACGCTGTTCGCGAGCCGGAGTGCCTTCACGTGGTTTTTGCTGACGGGCCGGGCGCTCACCGCGTTCGCCGGCCGGTTTTTCCTTGCCCTTGTCCTTGCCTTTGTCCTTGCGACCACCGCCGCCACCGCTGCCATTCGGACCGTCGCCGCGCGGGCCACGTGGATTGCGTGGGTTACGCATGTCCGGACGCTCGCGCACTTCAGGCTTTTCCGCCTCGATGGTGCTGGCATCGAAGCCCATCAGGTCGCCGTCGGCGATTTTCTGCCTGGTCATGCGTTCGATGCTTTTCAGCAGTTTTTCTTCGTCCGGGGCTACCAGCGAAATCGCCTCGCCCGAACGGCCGGCACGGCCGGTACGACCGATACGGTGCACGTAGTCTTCATCGACGTTCGGCAGCTCAAAGTTGACCACGTGTGGCAACTGGTCGATGTCCAGGCCGCGAGCGGCGATGTCGGTGGCGACCAGGATGCGCACGGTGCCGGCCTTGAAGTCGGCCAGGGCTTTGGTGCGGGCGTTCTGGCTCTTGTTGCCGTGGATCGCGACGGCGCTCAGGCCGTGCTTGTCCAGGTACTCGGCCAGGCGGTTGGCGCCGTGCTTGGTGCGGGTGAACACCAACACTTGTTCCCAGGCGCCAGCGGTGATCAGGTGCGCCAGCAGCGAACGCTTGTGGCTGGCCGGCAGGCGGAACACGCGCTGTTCGATGCGCTCGACCGTGGTGTTCGGCGGCGTGACTTCGATGCGTTCCGGATTGTGCAGCAGCTTGCCGGCGAGGTCGGTGATGTCCTTGGAGAAGGTCGCCGAGAACAGCAGGTTCTGGCGTTTGGCCGGCAGACGGGCCAGGACCTTCTTCACGTCATGGACGAAGCCCATGTCGAGCATGCGGTCGGCTTCGTCCAGCACGAGGATTTCCACGTGGGACAGATCGACGCTGCCTTGGCCGGCGAGGTCGAGCAGGCGGCCAGGGCAGGCCACCAGCACGTCTACGCCACGGGACATGGCCTGAACCTGCGGGTTCATGCCGACACCGCCGAAGATGCAGGCGCTGACGAACTTCAGGTCACGGGCATAGACCTTGAAGCTTTCATGCACTTGGGCTGCGAGTTCGCGAGTCGGGGTCAGGACCAGGACGCGCGGTTGGCGCGGGCCGTGACGCTGGGATTTGTCCGGGTGACCGTTGGGGAACAACCGCTCCAGAATCGGAAGGGCGAAACCGCCGGTTTTACCAGTACCTGTCTGTGCCGCGACCATCAGGTCGCGACCTTGCAACACGGCGGGAATGGCCCGCTGTTGCACCGGAGTAGGCTCGGTATAGCCCGCTGCCTCGATGGCGCGGACTAAAGCCTCGGAGAGACCGAGGGAAGCAAAGGACATGAGTAATCCTGTTCTAGTTAGGGCTTGGCCCAATGGGAGTCTTGCCTGGCGCGAATCGCGTTTAAGAGGACGCAATCCCGTCCGGTCCTGCTGGGTCTCGAAGGCTCGTCTGCAAGCGCTCGCGCGGGCTGAAAGCTGCGCAGTAGCGGGGTTGAGATGCCTTTAACGATTCCGAGCGTCCGGGCGTGAGCCTGGCGGGAAGGCCGGAGTATAACAGAGCAATCACTGCGCGCCGCTTTCCTGCTGCTCAACGGTTTTTTCCGTGGCAACCGTGGCCTTTTCAGTCTTCACGCTGGCTGCCGGTTCCGCGCCGTAGCGGGCACTCAGTTCAGCGTAGGCGGGCTCACGTTTGAAACGCTTGAGTTCGGCGCCGAAACGCTGCACCAGCAGATCCATGCCCGCATTGCGCCGCACGGCGAGAAACTGGCTTTGCTGGCTGATGATCGTGGGGTTTTCGGTGATCTTGTCGCGGATGCCCAGTTCGTCGAGCAAATGCTGACCGACCCGGCGGTCGGTGATCAGCAGGTCAATCCGTCCGCGCACCAGTTTGCCGAAGTTGGCTTCATGGGTAGGGGCCGGCTCGCGGGTGAAAAACGTCGAATCGCTGAAATCCTTGCTGTAAAGGTAACCCGGCGAGGTGCCAATGGTCAGGCCTTGCAAGTCATCGAGGGTGCGAAACGGATGGGGCCGTTCATTGGCGTAGAACATCACGAACTGGACTTCAGACAGGGGTTCGCTGGGGTAGAGCAGGGTCGCTTCGCGTTCTTCGCTGTGAAAGATGTCCAGCGCGCCGTCGGCCTGGCCTGTCTCCAGCATCGACAGGCAGCGTTTCCATGGCAGGAACTGCCACTCCACTTCGATGCCCAGGCGCTTGAAGACAATGGCGGTGGTTTCGTAGTCCAGGCCCAGGGATTTGCCGTTGTTGTCTTCGTATACGTAGGGCGCCCAGGGTTCCGTGACAATGCGCAGCTTCTCGCCCCGGGCGGTGAGGCTCAGGCAAGTGAAGACAAGCACGGCGATTAGCTGCGTGATCAAAGGCATGGGCTGAGATTACGACGAGAAACCGGAAAGAGCCAGAAACTGACCGCAGATGCTCTAACTCCGTGGATTGCCGCACATTAATAGTGCGTTGAAAGCAAAAGATCGCAGCCTGCGGCGGCTCCTACAGGGAATACACATTTCTCTGTAGGAGCTGCCGCAGGCTGCGATCTTTTAATCGTGCTTTAACGACTTTTAACGCGGCAACTTCAGGTTGTTCCACACCGCCAGGCTCGCTTCAGCCTGGTTCAGGGTGTAGAAGTGCAGCCCTGGAGCGCCACCCTGCAGCAGTTGTTCGCACATCTCGGTGATGACCTGTTCGCCAAAGCGTTGAATGCTCTGGGTGTCGTCGCCGTAGGCTTCCAGTTGCTTGCGGATCCAGCGCGGGATTTCCGCACCGCAGGCATCGGAGAAGCGCGCCAGCTTGCTGTAGTTGGTGATCGGCATGATGCCCGGCACGATCGGGATGTTCACGCCCAGCGCCCGCACGCGTTCCACGAAGTAGAAGTAGCAGTCGGCGTTGAAGAAGTACTGGGTGATCGCACTGTCGGCGCCAGCCTTGGCCTTGCGCACGAAGTTGGCAACATCGTCTTCGAAATTGCGCGCTTGCGGATGCATTTCCGGGTAAGCGGCGACTTCGATGTGGAAATGATCACCGGTTTCTTCACGAATGAATTCAACCAGGTCATTGGCGTGGCGCATTTCACCGCTGGCCATGCCCATGCCCGAAGGCAGGTCACCGCGCAGGGCGACGATACGCTTGATGCCGGCGGCCTTGTACTGGGCCAGCAGGCCACGCAGGTCAGCTTTGCTATCGCCCACGCAGGACAGGTGCGGAGCGGCAGGGATTTTGACTTCGCTTTCGAGCTGCAACACGGTGTTCAGCGTGCGATCACGGGTCGAACCGCCGGCGCCGTAGGTGCAGGAGAAGAAATCGGGGTTGTAGGCGGCCAGCTGGCGAGCAGTGGCCAGCAGCTTTTCTTGCCCAGCATCGGTCTTCGTAGGGAAGAACTCGAAGCTGTAGCGACGATCTTGGGACATGGGAATACCCTTGAAAACGCGTAAGCCTGTGAGGCTTGCACATCCCATGTGGGAGCGGGCTTGCTCGCGAAAGCAGTGGGTCAGTCGACATTAATGTTGAATGATAAATCGCTTTCGCGGGCAAGCCCGCTCCCACAGGGAGAGCAGGCAGCAGATCCGATCAGTAGCGGTAAGCGTGCGGCTTGAACGGACCTTCGACGGTCACGCCGATGTAGTCGGCCTGGGTCTTGGTCAGTTGAGTCACAACGCCGCCGAAGCCGCGAACCATTTCCAGGGCCACTTCTTCGTCGAGTTTCTTCGGCAGTACTTCAACGGTCAGGCGCTCGGCTTTCTGGGCTGGCGACAGGTCGGCGTACTTCTGGCCGAACAGGAAGATCTGCGCCAGAACCTGGTTGGCGAACGAACCGTCCATGATGCGGCTAGGGTGACCCGTGGCGTTACCCAGGTTAACCAGACGGCCTTCGGCCAGCAGGATCAGGTAGTCGTCGTTCTGCGGGTCGAAATCGCCAGCGCCGGTACGGTGGATCTTGTGAACCTGCGGCTTCACTTCTTCCCATGCCCAGTTCTTGCGCATGAAAGCGGTGTCGATTTCGTTGTCGAAATGGCCGATGTTGCAGACAACAGCGCGCTTCTTCAGGGCTTTGAGCATGTTTGCATCGCAAACATTGACGTTACCGGTGGTGGTCACGATCAGGTCGATCTTGCCCAGCAGTGCCTTGTCGATGCTTGCTTCAGTACCGGTGTTGATACCGTCGATGAACGGCGAAACCAGTTCGAAACCGTCCATGCAGGCTTGCATGGCGCAGATCGGGTCGACTTCGGAGACTTTGACGATCATGCCTTCCTGACGCAGGGACTGGGCCGAACCCTTGCCCACGTCGCCGTAGCCGATGACCAGCGCTTGCTTGCCGGACAGCAGGTGGTCGGTGCCGCGCTTGATCGCATCGTTCAGGCTGTGACGGCAGCCGTACTTGTTGTCGTTCTTGCTCTTGGTCACCGAGTCGTTGACGTTGATGGCCGGGATTTTCAGCTCGCCCTTGGCCAGCATGTCCAGCAGGCGGTGAACGCCGGTGGTGGTTTCTTCGGTCACGCCGTGGACGCGGTCCAGAACGGCTGGGTACTTCTTGTGCAGCAGTTCGGTCAGGTCGCCGCCGTCGTCGAGGATCATGTTGGCATCCCAAGGCGCGCCATCTTTCAGGATGGTTTGCTCCAGGCACCATTCGTACTCTTGTTCAGTCTCGCCTTTCCAGGCGAAAACCGGGATGCCGGCAGCGGCGATGGAAGCGGCGGCCTGATCCTGAGTCGAGAAAATGTTGCAGGACGACCAGCGCACTTCGGCACCCAGGGCAACCAGGGTTTCGATCAGCACGGCAGTCTGAATGGTCATGTGGATGCAGCCGAGGATCTTCGCGCCCTTGAGCGGTTGCTCTTCGGAGTACTTGCGACGCAGACCCATCAGGGCCGGCATTTCGGATTCGGCGATGATGGTTTCGCGACGGCCCCAGGCAGCCAGGGACATGTCGGCGACTTTGTAGTCGGTAAAATCTGCAGGCGTGATAACAGCGCTCATGAAGAGCCTCCATTCGTAATGTATGCGAATGGGCGCCGTTGTGCGTTTAGTGTCCAGCCACTGAAGGCCAGGCAACGCCCCATCCGAGCCTGACAGGTCGAACCTGCTGCAGCGCCCCTCGGACAGGTGGCGGGAAACGGTATCAAGTAGAGGTTACCGTTTTGAAACGGTGGCGATTATAGCGGGCTCTGCCGATCTTCCAAAGCGTTTCTGTCGGTCAATGTCCGAACGGTAATCGAGACCATAGACGACGCTCAATAGAGCTCTAGGTCGGGCTCTGCCATGATGGTCAGCATCATTCGGCAAGACGCTCAGGAGTGAACATGAATTTCCACACCCGCAAATGGGTAAAACCCGAAGACCTCAACCCCAACGGCACGCTGTTCGGCGGCAGCCTTCTGCGCTGGATCGACGAAGAGGCGGCGATCTACGCCATCGTCCAGTTGGGCAACCAGCGTGTGGTCACCAAGTACATCTCCGAAATCAACTTCGTCAGCGCCTCGCGCCAGGGCGACATCATCGAGTTGGGCATTACCGCTACCGAGTTCGGTCGCACCTCGATCACCCTGACGTGCGAAGTACGCAACAAGATCACCCGCAAGAGCATTCTCACCGTTGAAAAAATGGTGTTCGTGAACCTCGGTGAAGACGGCTTGCCGGCACCTCACGGCCGGACCGAGATCAAGTACGTCAAGGACCAGTTCAAGGATGATGACGTCGGCTCGTAAGACGAGCCCCGTAGGAGCTGCCGCAGGCTGCGATCTTTTGATCTTGATTTTAAGCAGTCAGTGATGACGCCAGGATCCAAGTCAAAAGATCGCAACCTTCGGCAGCTCCTACCGAACGTAACTTGATCGGCGCGTGTCGTAGCTAAATAGCCCGCCACCGGTTGCGCATCCCATGAACTCGGCACAAGACGGCAAGACCCCGAACCTTTCGGCGCAAGAAGAGCACGAAGTCGAAAAGAGCCAGCCACCCCGCGCCGCGGTGCTGCACGAGATCATCCGTACCCAGGGCGATCAGGAACTGGACCGCAGCATTGGCGCGTTGTGGTGGTCGGCGCTGGCGGCGGGGTTAACCATGGGCCTGTCGCTGATGGGCATGGGGTTGCTCAATTCGCGTCTGCCGGATGGCGAAGGGTTCAAGGTGATCGCGAGTTTCGGTTATTGCGCCGGTTTTCTCGCGGTGATCCTGGCCCGCCAGCAGCTGTTCACCGAAAACACTCTGACCGCCGTGCTGCCGGTAATGACCAAACCGACGCTGGCCAACTTCGGCCGGCTGCTACGACTGTGGGCGGTGGTGCTGGTCGGCAACCTCTGTGGCACCTTGCTGGTGGCGTACGTGATGCTGGAACTGCCGATTTTCGACAGCAAGACCGATGTCGCCTTCCTCGATATCGGCCGCAAGGTCATGGAAAACCACGCCAGCCAGATGTTCGCCAAGGGCATCATTTCCGGATGGATGATCGCCACCATGGTCTGGATGATCCCGTCCATGGAGAGCGCCAAGATGTGGATCATCATCCTCATCACCTACTTCATGGCGCTGGGGGATTTCACCCACATCGTGGTCGGTTCGCTGGAGGTTTCGTATCTGGTGTTTGCCGGCGAGCTGCCGTGGAGTGATTTCTGGCTGGTGTTCGCCGGGCCGACGCTGGTGGGGAACATCATCGGTGGCAGTTTTATTTTCGCGCTGATCAGCCATGCGCAGATTCGCAGCGAAACCGGGGCTGCCCCTCCGGACAAGAAACGAAGCGATGATTCGCCATGAAGAGCCTATGTTCGTACGGCACGGGTGGTAACCGGCTACCACCTTTGCAGTTGCTGCGTGAGCCACGCTGGTGCACGGGCTGACTGGCGAACTCTGCGTACAGGGCCCGCTTCTCGATCAAGGACTCGATTAATGGCCACCCCCTCACTCCCTCCGCATTTGACCGCCCTGTTGGCGGTCGCCCGAAAGATTCAAACGCTGTTTGCCGCCCGCTCCTCATTGCAGGTGGTTGCCGCCCGTGACCTGCAGAAGACTCTGCGCTGCAATTATCCGCAATTGGTGATTACTGACAGCACCCCGGTACTGATGTCACCGCATTACGAATATGTCGATAGTACGGTCCGCAAAACGCGGTTCAGCCGCTCCTCCATGACGGATGAACTGATCAACCGCTTCGTCGATGACAAGCTGGTTGATTACAGTGAAGGCCAGGTCATTACGGATCAGCCCGATGCGCAACCTGTGGTGCCGGGCGCACTGAAGAACTTCGATGCCCAGACCGCCGTCAATGCCGGTGGTACCCGTTTGACCCAGCTTTGCCAGCAAGCGTTGCTGGATGACTGGAGCGAACTGTCGGAAACCGCGCAATCACGCTTCGAACTTCTGGCTGCACTGCTCAAGGAGGCGCTCAGGGACGTTGCCCGCCAGACACCAACGCTCAATGCCAAGCAGCAACAGATGATAGCGGACGTCCTGCTAACGCCGGATAACAACCTGCGCACAGGAGCGACCCGTGCGTATCTGATCGATCAATGGGGCAAGCAGGGCGGCGAGCAGTTTGAGCTGCTCAGGGGCATGGTGCTGGTATCAACTCAGGACGCTACCACCGACGTCGTCCTGTTTACCCTGGCTGCGGGTATCGAGGTGTTTGCTTCCCTGGCCGCGCTGGGGGCGGCGTTATTCAATCGTATGACCGGACTGTCGCCCGAGAGCTTGATGCAATGGCGCTTGTTTGAACCCGATACAAACATTTTCGACGGTTTCGCCTTGACCTTTCTGGTCAAGCAACTGGCCGACCTTGAATACGCTGTCGCCCATGGCCGTGGCTCACCCTATTGGAGCGCGGCCTTGCTGGACCGGGCTCACGAGTTGGCGACCGGTGACTTTGACAGCCTTGATCTCAAGCCACATAGCGACCTGCAACGACTGTACGCGGCCATGCCACTTTGGCTGAAACAGGCCAATCGTGAAGTCCGTGGCTTGTTCAGCGAGTACTTCGAAGCGCTGGGCACGCTGTTCAAACGGGCGGACTGGAAGTTCTTCAACGACGGCTTGCCATCGATTCTCGATTACACCCGGGAAAAGCTCATGGACAAGTATCCACAGCCCGAGACGCTCAAGCCCGATGACGTGATGATCACCATTCATACCGTCAGGGGTGTTTCCGCGGCAGGCGGTTTTCCGGTGAGAGTCATCACCACTTTGCTCCATGTCGCCCTGGAAAATCTCGGCGGCCTGCCGGGCAGTTCCATCACCCTCAAGCGCAGGGACGGCAGCGCGGTGCCCTCATGGATGACGCCCGATACCATCAAGCAGTGGATCAGCGATCTCGATATCGGCCAGAACTATCCCGCCCTTATTGCCTCCTCGCTCAAAGATGACGCGGTTGAAGTGAGCTTGCGGCGTCGTCGCTTTCTCCAGCAATTGCGCATTGAGTTACCCATGCTCGCCCTGGAATTGTTTGCTCGCGGTCAGGCGGGTTTCACGCGCGCCGCCTACCAGATGGTCGTGGCGGTCATGAGCAAGCGGGCCGAGGATCGCTACGTGGCACAGAAGGCTATCGTGTTGCGACCGCTGACGTTCAAGGCGGGTGCCTTGAGCGAACCGGACAGCGTGACGAACATGTTTGTGATCGGTCCCAAGGATTTCGATCAGGGGCCGCAAATCCTCTACTGCCCGATGAGCGCAACGAAGTTGCAGGCATTTTTCAGTCATCAGGCATTGTTCGAGGCCATCAAGCGACCTGGTCAGTTGCAGCAACAGGTCCTGGCCTGGATGAGCGAGACTGGCCGTGCGACTTATCAGGCTGGCGGGTTCCAGGATCCCCACTTCAACAGTATCGATGGCCTGACAATGTTGATCGACGCCATGACCAGCAAGCCGGCCCAGCTTGGGCGCGAGGAGGTCGAAGGCGACTACGGTGATCACCTTTATAAAAGTCAGGTCCAGGCGCTTATGGAACAAGCGGACCGGCAGTCGGTGTCCAACAGCGAAAACCGCTGGGCGCGCCGCAAGGAGGGCTTGTACCTGGGGCTGAACAGTGTCATGCCGTTTGTCACGGGGCCGCTAGCGGCGGTGGGCTGGTTGTTGGTGGCATGGGACGTTCAACAGCAAATCAATATGGTCCGCGGCAAAAAGGCAGAAGGCAAGGAGGTGGCCATGGCCGGTTTCCTGATGAACATGGCGTTGGTGACGGCGCATTACTCGCGCACAAACATCGAAAGCCCTCTGGATGAAGCGTCCTCCAGCGAAACTCAGGAAACGTCGCAGGGCGCCAGGATCATTGAAGCAGAAGTAACGCCGGGCGAAGCAATTACTCCCGTCGTCGCATCAGACAATCCCCAGGTGCTGGCGCCGCAAACATCCGTCGCGGGCGGCTTTTGCATGTCGACCGCACGGGTCGACTATGGCTGGATAACGCCCTCCAGTCGATTGACGGCCTCCCAGGAGGCCAGCCTGAACACCTTTACGGTATCCGAACCCCAACGAGCCGAGTCGATCAGCAGCGGCTTGAACACAGGGTTGCATGATGCCCTTGGCCAGTTGTATGTCCGGGTCAAGGATGACTGGTTCAAGGTGACGAGGTTCTCCGAAGGGGTTCGGATTGCGTCGGCAGAGGGCGATGGGCGTCCGGGACCTTGGCTCAAGTCCAATGGCCGGGGGGGATGGATGCTGGACCTGAGACTGCGCTTGCTCGGGGGGAGCTCGGGCGTACAGGCGTCGACCACTGCTCAGGCGGGCGTTGAACTCAAGGCGCGATTTGATGAGCTCTATGCCGAATTCGACGGACAGTCCGCGGTGGAGGTGAATACGCAGGAGGCGCTCGGTAACGTTCAAGACCCTGCAACGGGTATCAGGCAGCTCAGCGGTGAGTTCGCCAGGGTTGAAACCTTGGGAGGCCGGGCGAAACAACTGTTGGAGTTGCTCGAACAGCGTCGTCGGTTTGAAGTCGTGAGCGGGTTTTCGACGTTGCGCAGTGCATTCCTTGGTCGGCAGATCCATTGCCTGCGCAAGCAAATCGAACTCAAGACGGCACTGCGGCAATTACGTTATACGGAGTTGGGCGGGCCGCAACAGGATATCAGCGTCCTGAGCCTGAGTGATTTTGGCCGTACGTCCATCACCTCACAAAACCGCCTCGCCCTGTTTCAGTTGGGCAAGCTTCATGAGCAGGTCATCGGCCTCCATCGGCAAGCGTATCTACTGCTTGGGCAGATGCGAAAAACGGCCGTTACCGGCGATGCTCAACTCAGCGAACTGGACGTCGCCCCCTGGGCTGACCAGGGGGCGATGGTCGCCTGGCAAGAAGCCGGTTTGCGCCCGAAAATGTTGTATTGCCTCAAGCAATCCACGGTAGGGCAGGCCCTGGAAAAGTTGGTGCAGATCACACTACTCTGCCAGGTGAAGCTCTCGACCTATCGACGGTTGCAGGGCGCAGAACGCCCGGAATTGGAGACGCGGATTCGGGTGATGAATGACGTGATCGACGCACTTGCCTGGGCCGATGTCCGGCTGGGCAGACTGAGCGAAGCGTCAGGCGATTTTTTAGACCAGGCCGCATTCAATGACTTTCGAAAATACCTGCAGCAATTGCGTGGAAATGTCCTGAAGGATGTCCTCAAGCAATATGCGCAGCGTGCAGGTGAAACGCGGAAAAAGCAGTTCGCCAGGCAAACGCTCAGGGTCCAAAGCCGTGAGTGGGGGGCGCTTATCGGCGAAAAGTCACTCAATCCTGACATTGGCGATGCTGTGACCTTTACCGATCCCTACAGCCGGCGGGTCTACGCGACCTTTGAAAAAATCACGACGTCCGGCCAGGTGGACTGGAGGTTGCGCCGAGTGCCAGGGGGGGCCGCATCGAGTGCCCTGCACTACCTCAGGGCGGCTGAACTCAAGCAACTCGGAGAGCGCCGCAAGGAACGGCTACCGACCCTGGAAGCCAATCTGCGCCTGGCGCCACGCACTATCAGGAGGGAACTTGAGACATTGGCCGAAAGCATGCTGGAACTGCGCGAGCACTTTGCAGGTGAAGAGCCGATCGACAAGCAGTGGCACCAACAGATGACTGACCAGGCCAACGACTTGAAAAAACTCGCCCGTGAGGCGTATGCACGTATGGTGCTGGCCCGTGAACCGACGACGGCGGGGGTCGAGGACCTGTTGGCCGAGGGCGTCATATCAATCAAGGAAGTACCCGGTAGCGGTATCGTATCGGGCGGAGGCAGGGCGCCGCTGTTTCGCTGCTTCTATATCAGCAAGGTGGCCCCCTCCGGCGACGCCGTGACACCCCCGCAAATCATCTGGTTCGCCCACTTTCGCTATCCTGCAGGCACCGTCAGCCGCAGTGGCGTGGACTTTTCCAAAGCCTATCTGCGCCGTTACGCCGATCCCTATCTGAGCTTCGAGCAACGTTTGGGCGAGGCCCGTGATCTGGAGCGACGGCTGAGCCTGATGCGCTCCACCCTTGACCTGAAATCGGCGCAACAACTGTTTTTCAGTCAGGAACCTGTGAGCTGAAAAGCCCGACCCTTTAGTTGCCTTGACCCGCGGGACTGAGCCTGGGCGTGTTGCCGGATTCAGCCGGTTGCATTGATCGGGCTGGTCGCGCGGCGTTGTCGATAGATGAAATACAACGCGGTCAGTACGGTCAGCCCGCTGACCAGCGCGCCGGTCCAGGGCAGGTCTGCCAGGTCGGCGCCGCTGGCCACCACCAGCCCGCCGATCCAGGCGCCGGCCGCATTGCCCAGGTTGAAGGCGCTCTGGTTCAGGGTCGAACCCAGGTTCGGTGCTTCGTGGGCCTGATCGATGATCAGCAGTTGCAGGATCGGGCACAGGGCGAAGGCAAATGTCCCCCACAACACCAGCGTGATCGCCGCCGGGATCACCGAATGGCTGGTTTGCGTGAAGGCCGCCAACACCACCAGCACCGCCAGCGCCATGCCCACCAGAGAAGACAGCAAGCGGCTGTCCGCCAGACGACCACCGAGCATGCTGCCGGCGGTCAAGCCAACACCGAACAACAACAGCATGATGGTGACGCCGTGGGGGCTGACACCGGTGATGTCCTGCAGGATCGGCGCAATATAGGTGAACACACTGAACAGGCTGGTCGAGGCCAGCACGCTCATGCCCAGGGCCAGCAGCACGTTGGCCTTGCCCAGCACCTTGAACTCGCTGGCCAGGTTGGCTTTATCCATCGCAATGTTTTTCGGCAGCCAGACCCATTGCGCAATCGCCGCCAGAACCCCGATCACTGACACCGCCCAGAAGGTCGAGCGCCAGCCGGCGTATTGCCCGAGTGCGGTGCCCAGTGGCACGCCGAGCACGTTGGCCAGGGTCAGGCCGGTGAACATCATGGCAATCGCCTGAGCCCGTTTGTTGGGGGCCACCAGCCCGGCAGCCACCACCGAACCGATGCCGAAAAATGCGCCGTGGCACAGTGCTGTGATCACGCGTGCGGCCATCAGCGTGGCGTAGTTCGGCGCCAGTGCACAGAGCATGTTGCCGAGGATGAACATCAGCGTCATGCCCAACAGCGTGGCCTTGCGGGGCATGTTGGCGGTGCCGACCGCGAGGATCGGCGCACCGAACACCACGCCCAGGGCGTAGCCGGTGATCAGCAATCCGGTGTCGGGAATACTCACGCTGAGGTCGCGGGCGACATCGGGCAAAAGACCCATGATGACGAATTCAGTGGTGCCGATGCCGAAGGCGGCAACAGCGAGGGCAAGCAAAGCGAGTGGCATGCGCAAGGTCTCTGTCGGTAGTCTTGACGCTGTGATCAGGCATACGCAGGCCGACGACCGTTCTCGATGAGAGCGGGCCGGGCAGAATTTTTTTGGAATTAGTCTGTGCGCAACTGAGTGCGGCGTGGTCGCTTGCAGTATAAACAGACACTGAAATATGGCGAATCAATTCTCTGCACCCCAACAAGGATCGTGGAGACAACAAAAGGAGTGGGTCGTGCTTGCGACTGCGTTGGTGTTGGTGGCGGCGCTGTTGCATGCGGCGTGGAATACCCTGATCAAGTTCAGTGCCGAGCGACTGTTGGTAGTGGCCTGCATGGACAGCGTGGCGCTGCTCTTTGTCGTGCTGATGTTGCCGTTCCTGAGTGTGCCGCCGCTGGAGATCTGGCCGTGGATCCTGGCATCGGCGGCGTTCGAGTTGCTCTATCGCTATTTGCTGATCCAGGCCTATCGGGTCGGCGACCTCGGGCTGGTCTATCCATTGATGCGCGGCCTGTCACCGTTGGTGGTGCTGGCGCTGACGCTGATCTTTGCCGGGGAAGTGCTGACCCAGCAGCAGATTTTCGGCATCCTGCTGATTCCGTTCGGCATGTTGTGTCTGCTCTGGCAGGGCGGCGGCGGAGCGCGTTTGCCGTGGTCAATGTTGCCGGTGGTGGCACTGATCGGTCTGTGCATCGGTTGCTACACCTACATCGACGGGCAGGCATTGCGGCGCTGGTCCCATCCACTGGATTACCTGGTCTGGGTCACCTTGCTCAGTGCCTGGCCTTTTCCGCTGTTGGCATTGGTGCGCAAACGGCCTGCGTTCATGTTGTTCTGGCGCGAGCAGTGGCGACTGGGCCTGGCCGTCGGGTTCTGCGTGTTGTTCAGCTACGCTCTGGTGCTGTGGGCGATGCAATTGGGATCGATTGCAGAGGCAGCGGCGTTGCGCGAGATCAGCGTAATCCTGGTGGTACTGTTTGGCATGCGTTACCTCAAAGAACCTTTTGGCGGGCCGCGCCTCTTAGCCTGTGGGCTGGTGCTGATCGGTATATTGATCATGAAATTTTGACTGTTCTGAAACGTGAAGAAGGGACTGCTTTATGACGGTTGCTCTGTGGTGCATTTTGATTGCGATCTTCCTGCCATATCTGTGCACGGGTGTCGCGAAGGTCAGTGGCGGGTACAGACTGAAAGACAATCATGATCCACGAGGGTTTCTCGATTCCCTGGAGGGGTTGGGCAAGCGGGCGAATGCGGCGCAGTTGAACAGTTTTGAAGTGACGCCAGCGTTCGCAGCCGCGGTGATCGTGGCGCACCTGGCGGGCAACGCCGAATTGGTGACAATCAATGTTCTGTCGGTGTTGTTCATCACCAGCCGTCTGCTTTACATCATTTTCTATCTGACGGACCTGGCGACGCTGCGGTCGTTGATGTGGTTGCTGGGGATGGGGTTGATCGTGAGTTTCTTTGTGGCGTCGGTTTAAAGGCAAGATCAAAGGATTGCAGGCTTCGCCAGCTCCTACCGGGTGTCGAATGTGCCTGTAGGAGCTGGCGAAGCCTGCGATCTTTTGACGTTAAAGTTTGTCCGCCACCTGCGGCACTTGCGGTAGCACTGCACCTTTGGGCCAGAGCATCCAGATCTGTCCCTGCTGTTTCATGTCCCCGGCCAGTTGCCCGGCCGCATCGCCGGTACCCCAGAACAGATCTGCCCGAACCTCGCCGGCAATGGCGCCGCCAGTGTCCTGCGCTGCCACGGGGCGAACCAGGGCCGTGCCGTCCGGTTTTGTAGTGGACAGCCACAACAGACTGCCCAGCGGAATCACCTTGCGATCCACCGCCGCGCTGTAGCCGGCGGTCAACGGTACGTTCAGCGAGCCGCGCGGACCTTCATTGCTGTCCGGGTTTCGGGTGAAGAACACGTAGCTGGGGTTGCTGCCGAGCAGTTCGGGAATGCGCGAAGGATTGGCCTTGGCCCAGGTGCTGATGGCGCCCATGGTCACGTCTTCTTTTTTCAACTCGCCTTGTTCCACCAGCCAGCGGCCGATCGGTCGATACGGATGGCCGTTCTGATCGGCGTAAGCGATGCGCAGCTGGCGACCATTGTCGAGCTGGATACGACCCGACCCCTGGATTTGCAGGAACTGCAGGTTCATCGGGTCGGTCAGCCAGGCCACGACCGGCGCGTTGACCCCTTTGCTCTCGATGGTTGCCGCATCGTCGTACGGCTTGAGCACGCGACCTTCGAGTCGCCCGCGCAGGCGCTTGCCCTTGAGTTCCGGGTAAATGCTGTCGAGGGCGACGATGATCATGTCTTCGGGGACGCCATAGACCGGGACATTGGCAGCGCCGGTCTGGGTCAGGCTCCCGGGATAGACCGGTTCGTAGTAGCCGGTGATCAGGCCGTTGGGGTTGTCGTTGGCGGCGCGCAGGCCATAGACATCGAGGTTCTGCTGGAGAAAACCGCGAATGTCGCTGGCGGTTTGCGGCACGTTGGCAGCCGCGGCGCAGGTGCCACCCCAGACCGGGTCCGCCTTGAGTCGGGTGCAGGCGCTGCGCCAGGAGCCGAAACCGGCGACCAGATCGCTGTCGGACACCGCCGGCAGTGCTTCCCATGTGGCGCTGGAGTAGGTGGCCAGGGCGTGGGTTTTCGGTTGTTGTTTGTCGCCACCGGTGCAGCCTGCGAGCAGGGCCACCATCGGCAGGGTCCAGGCCAGGCTGTGACGCCATGCCTTGAAACGGCTGTTCATGGAGTGATTCCTTTGCCGGTTGCCTGAGCGCTCCATGTGCTCAAGCAACCCTTGTTGATAATAGGGCTATTGGTCTTTGCCGATGACGCGAGGATACTGGCCGCCGTTTCCCGTGACCTGAAGCCACCATGACTCTTAAAAGACTTTCTGTTGTATTGCTGGCCTGCCTGACGCTGTCCGCTTGTGGCGGTATCGACCCCAACTCGCCGCTCGGCCAGCGCAAGGCCATTTTCAAGCAGATGCTCAAAACTGGCGAAGACCTGGGCGGCATGTTGCGTGGACGCATTGCGTTCGATGGTCCTAAGTTCGCCGAAGGCGCGGTGAAGCTCGATGCGTTGTCCCGTGAGCCGTGGCAGCATTTTCCGCAAGTGCGCGAAGAGGATCACACCAGCGCCAAGAGCGATGTCTGGGAGCAACAGACACGTTTTCAGGCAATGGCCCGTGACCTTGAAGGCGCCACCGGTGAATTGGTGATTGCCAGCCAGGTCCAGCCCTACAAGGCTAGCAATCTGGGGCCGGCGGTGCAGAAAGTCGAAGATGCTTGCAGTGCTTGTCATAAGGCGTTTCGGGATCATTGATTGGTGTTGCTCGGTCTGACGAAGGCTGCTTCGGCAATACCAAAGCTCTTTGTTCGTTATCCGTTCTTACTTATCCAGCTCATCCAATGCGTTCTGCAATTCCTTGCGGGCATCGGCGAGTTTGTCTTTGCGCTTGTTGATCTTGTCGGGGTCGCCTTTGCTCATGGCCTTGTCGAGGTCCGCCTGACGCTTGCTGACTTCGTGCTTGGCGTCGAGCACCTTGTTTTCCCGTTCCTTCTTCAGCGAGGCGTCGGTGCAGTTGGCTTCGACTTCGCTCAGGGCCTTTTCCAGCCCGGCCTGCTGATCGGCATTGCCGTGGACCTTGGCCAATTCGATCTGGTTGACGATACCTTGCTTCTTGGCGGCGCAACCGGTCAGCCCCGGCGCTTCCTCGTCCGCCATCAACGGGGTGGCCAGCACGCTGCAAAGGGTCAACAGGGCGAGCGGTGAAAGAAGTTTCATAAAAGCTCCATGTAGGAAAGCAAGCAGACCGGTGTGGCAATGGCTTGTTGGAGCCCAGCGGTCTCCTGGGGTTCCCGGTGGGCGCAGGGTCGACCGCTAAAAGCCGTCAATCCCCGCATCACGTAACGTTTCACTCAAGGCCAGAACCTGCGGATCGCGGAAAAAAGCGTTCAGTTGCGCTGCGCGCCCTGGCCCGATATCGGCCGCGGCCCGCCATTGTTCGATGTCGCGCCGGGCCAGTGCCTGCCATGAGTCGCCGAGAGGCGCCTGGCCTGTCGGCGGTAATCCCAAGGCTTTGAGCCAGTGTATAAACGGGCGTTGCCGGGCCTGGCTGAAGCTGTCCGCAAGGCGAAGCGCACTGCGCTCGCCGAAACCGTCAATGGTAGCAAGCTCTTGGGCATCGAGGGTCAACCAATCCAGCAGACTGTTCAGGCGACCTGTTGCAAGAAGTTTTTCCCAAGTCCCCGGACCCACATTGGGCAGCGCCAGGCCCTGTTTGCTGCTGAGCCAGGTCAGGCGCGCGAGGAACTGGCTCTCGCAGCCTGGAGTCGGTTGCCAGCAACTCAATGAATGAAAGTCCTCTGCCAGGGGTGCGTTCAATTCGGCGCGCTCGCTGCTGCGCAATACAACGCTATCGAGCCTGGGAATGGTCAGCCCGGCCAGGCTGATGGCAACCTGATCACCCGGGCGGATGTCCAGCGTCTGCCAGCGTTGCAACGAACCGACGCTGACGTGTTTGATCTGCCGGTCATCGAGCTTCACCGGGGTCAGTTCAAGTACCGGAGTGATCCGCCCGGTCCGGCCGATTTTGAAGTGAACCTGGCGGACTTCGGCCAGTGCCTTGGCGAAGGGGTATTTCCAGGCAATGGCCCAGTAGGGTGACCTGGCCTGCCAGCGTTCGGCGGCTGGGCGCTGGTTTTGACGCAGGACCATACCGTCGCTGGCAAAGGGCAGGGGGGAGCTATACCAGTGTTCGCGCCAGCGTTCGGCATCGATGACTGAAGTAATTGGCTGGCTGTATGCCGTGGTATTCGGGAAGCCCAGCGCAGTCAGCGCCGCGGCACGCTCGGGCACGCTCGACGGCCCTTGGGGCCAGTCCCAGACAAACAAGTCGATGTTGGCGGCCTGTTCGGCGCTCAAGACCTTGCGCGCCATCAGGCCGGCCACCGAGCCGCGGGCGTTGAGGCTGCCGGCCCGGGCCTGCACATGATCGGTCAGGCGCCAATACAGTTCGCCTTGCACGATCAAGTCCCGGGCCTGCGATAGCCGTTGCGGGATGGCCGGAATCAGCCGCGCAGGAACCGTCCAGTCCTGACCGCTCTGGCCGTCACCACGACTGATTGCCTGGGCCAACAGGCCGTTGCGGTAAACCAGGGTCACCGCCACACCATCGATTTTAGGCTGGACCCAGACGTCCACCCGGTCACGCAGCCATTTTTCCACGGCGGGCCGATCGTGCAGCTTGTCCAGGCCGGTGTGGACGATGGGGTGGGGCAAGGTGCCGCGCGCGGTGCGCAAGGGGTCTGCGGACGGGCTCAGGTTGAAGCAGTGGCGCCATTGGGTGAGTCGCGCGCGGGACTGGTCGTAGAGTTCATCGGCGACCAGTGAACGTCCCAGGCGGTGATAGCTGTCGTCCCAGAGGTCGATTTGCTGTTGCATTTTGTCGACTTCGTTCCGGGCGCGTTCGGGTGGCCAGGCCGGGCACTCGGCGGCGCTGGCGGTCAGATAGGTAAAGGTCAGTAGAACGGCGAAAAACAGGCGCAGGTCGGGAAGCATCTTGAGCGTCCTTGCTCGGTGAGGTGCGTGAAGGCTAGGTCAGTATGGGGTGGCGCGCAGAGGGGTGTTTTTGCCGGGTATTTCCGGTAGCTGTGCTGGCCACTTCGCGAGCAGGCTGCGACGCGGTGTAAAGCGAATCCCAATAAAAAAGCCCCGCAGGGCGCGAACCGTGCGGGGCTTCGGGTGTTGCGGGGAATCCTTACAGGCCGGCAGCAGAACGCAGGGCGTCGGCGCGGTCGGTTTTTTCCCAGGTGAACGTGGTGAAGGTGTCGTCACCCACGGTCTTGGTCGCCGGGGTGCGACCGAAGTGGCCGTACGCAGCGGTTTCCTGATACATCGGGTGCAGCAGGTCGAGCATGGTGGTGATCGCGTATGGGCGCAGGTCGAATACTTCGCGGACCAGTTTGACGATCTTGTCGTCGCTGATCTTGCCGGTGCCGAAGGTGTTCAGCGAGATCGACGTCGGCTGGGCAACGCCGATGGCGTAGGACACCTGGATCTCGCAGCGCTCGGCCAGGCCGGCAGCGACGATGTTCTTGGCCACATAACGACCGGCGTAGGCCGCCGAACGGTCAACCTTCGATGGATCCTTGCCGGAGAACGCGCCACCGCCGTGACGGGCCATGCCGCCGTAGCTGTCGACGATGATCTTGCGACCAGTCAGGCCGCAGTCGCCCACCGGGCCGCCAATGATGAACTGGCCGGTCGGATTGATGTGGAACTGGGTGTCCTTGCTCAGCAGTTCGGCAGGCAGCACGTGCTTGACGATCAGCTCCATCACGCCTTCGCGCAGGTCGTTGTACGACACTTCAGGGTTGTGCTGGGTCGACAGAACGACGGCGTCGATGCCGACAACCTTGCCGTTTTCGTAACGGCAGGTCACTTGCGACTTGGCGTCCGGGCGCAGCCAGGGCAGCAGGCCGGATTTACGGGCTTCGGCTTGCCTTTGTACAAGCTGGTGCGAGAACGTGATCGGTGCTGGCATCAAAACGTCGGTTTCATTGCTGGCGTAGCCGAACATCAGGCCCTGGTCGCCGGCGCCCTGATCTTCAGGCTTGGCACGGTCGACACCCTGGTTGATGTCGGGGGACTGCTTGCCGATGATGTTCATCACGCCGCAGGTCGCGCCGTCGAAGCCGACGTCGGAGCTGGTGTAGCCGATGTTGGTGATCACGTCACGAACGATCTGCTCCAGGTCAACCCAGGCCGAAGTGGTGACTTCGCCGGCGATGATGGCCACGCCCGTTTTCACCAGAGTCTCGCACGCCACACGGGCGAACTTGTCTTCAGCAATGATGGCGTCCAGCACCGCATCAGAAATCTGGTCGGCGATTTTGTCCGGATGCCCTTCAGACACGGACTCGGAGGTGAAAAGGGAGTATTCGCTCATCTCGATGTTTTCCTGAAATTACCGATGGTGAGTGTCGCCAGCCGGTCGCTGAAAATGGCGGACCTGGATCTGGAAACCATTACGTAAGCCTACATAGAGGCTTTCCCCGGGAACGAGTCCCGCAGCGGTGGCCCAACGGGCCAGATCGTCCTGTTCAAACCCCAGCCAGAGATCACCGCAGGCCTCCTTGGCCCAACTCTGGTTGTGGCTACATAACTCTGTCACTAACAGGCTACCGCCTGATTGCAGCAAATTGGCCATGTGCTTGAGCGCATCGGCCGGCGCGGCAAAATGGTGCAGCACCATGTTCAGTACAACGCAATCGGCCTTGAGGCTGACGCCGTTCAATGCATCGGCCAATTGCAGACTAACGTTAGTCAGCTTGTCGCGTTCGCAGACCTGGCGCGCCAGTTCGAGCATTGCGCTGCTGTTATCCAGCGCCGTCACCTGCGCGAAGCGGCGCGCCAGTTCCGGCAGGAATGCACCGTCTCCGGGGCCGACTTCAATGGCCGTGGCGTCTTTGTCAAAACTCAGCTTGTCGAGCAGGGCCACCACGCTTTCGCGGTATTGCGGCAGGCCGGCGATCAAGTCTTGCTGGGCGCGAAACTTTTCCGCCACCCGTGAGAAAAAGTCCTGGCTGGCGGCCGCCCGTTGCCCATGGACCTGAGCGATGCGCGACTGTACGTCAGTCGGCAGCGTCAGGTTGTCCACCTCTTCGAGCAAGGCGGCGTGCAATTTGCCACCCGGCAGTTCGGTGTGGGGCAGGGCGCGACGGTAGAAAATCGCGTTGCCTTCGCGGCGCGTCGCCACCAGGTCGGCCTGGGCCAGTACCTTGAGGTGGTGGCTCATGCCTGACTGACCGATGCCGAAGATCTGCGCCAGCTCCAGTACGCCGAACGAGTCGTTGGCCAGTGCGCGTAAAACATTCAACCGCAGAGGATCGCCGCCAGCCTTGCACAAGGCCGCCAGCTCATCGCAATCGTCGTGTTGAATGGATGGCACGCGTAAATTCATAAGGCCGGCAGTCTAGTCACGGGTCGAAGGCATCGCAAGAGCAATATCAAAAAGTTTTGATATTGCTCGATAGATGGCACTTCTTAACGTTAGCTTCTGTCAACAAACGGATGGCGGAAAGGTTTCACCAAGCGAAACCGTCGTTATCCATTGGAAAAACGCCTTCAGATGACTATCTGTCATTGCCCCGAGGCGTCCCGGTGAGGGAAAATGCTCGCCTTTTTTCCGTTTCGTTTTATTCAAGCCCCCAGGAGAACAGCGATGCCTAGCCGTCGTGAGCGTGCCAACGCCATTCGTGCCCTCAGCATGGATGCCGTGCAAAAAGCCAACAGCGGCCATCCCGGTGCCCCGATGGGTATGGCGGATATCGCCGAGGTACTTTGGCGCGACTACCTCAAGCACAACCCGAGCAATCCATCGTTCGCCGACCGTGACCGCTTCGTGCTGTCCAACGGCCACGGCTCGATGTTGATCTACTCGCTGCTGCACCTGACCGGCTACGACCTGTCGATCGACGACCTGAAGCAGTTCCGTCAACTGCACAGCCGCACCCCGGGCCACCCGGAACTCGGCTACACCCCGGGCGTCGAAACCACCACCGGTCCACTGGGCCAGGGCCTGGCCAACGCCGTGGGTTTTGCCCTGGCTGAAAAAGTCATGGCGGCGCAATTCAACCGTCCTGGCCACAACATCGTCGACCACCACACCTATGTGTTCCTGGGTGATGGCTGCATGATGGAAGGCATTTCCCACGAAGTCGCTTCCCTGGCCGGTACCCTGGGCCTGGGCAAGCTGATCGCCTTCTACGATGACAACGGCATCTCCATCGATGGCGAAGTCGAAGGCTGGTTCACCGACGATACGCCGAAGCGTTTTGAGTCCTACAACTGGCAAGTGATCCGCAATGTCGACGGTCACGACCCGGAAGAAATCAAGACGGCGATCGACACTGCACGTAAAAGCGAGCAGCCAACCCTGATCTGCTGCAAGACCACCATCGGTTTCGGTTCGCCGAACAAGCAAGGCAAGGAAGATTGCCACGGCGCTCCACTGGGTGACGCGGAAATCGCCCTGACCCGTGCGGCGCTGAAATGGAACCACGGTCCGTTCGAAATTCCGGCCGATATCTACGCCGAGTGGGATGCCAAGGAAGCAGGTCGCGCCGTGGAAGCCGAGTGGGACCAGCGTTTCGCCGCTTACTCCGCCGCGTTCCCGACTGAAGCCAGCGAACTGGTGCGTCGTCTGAGCGGTGACCTGCCAGCTGACTTCAGCGAAAAAGCCTCGGCCTACATCGCCGAAGTGGCGGCCAAGGGCGAAACCATCGCCAGCCGTAAAGCCAGCCAGAATGCCCTGAACGCGTTCGGCCCGTTGCTGCCTGAGTTCCTCGGCGGTTCGGCTGACCTGGCCGGTTCCAACCTGACCCTGTGGAAAGGCTGCAAAGGCGTCACCGCCGAAGACGCCAGCGGCAACTACATGTACTACGGCGTGCGCGAGTTCGGCATGACCGCGATCATGAACGGTGTTGCCCTGCACGGTGGCCTGGTGCCTTACGGCGCGACCTTCCTGATGTTCATGGAATATGCCCGCAACGCGGTACGCATGTCGGCCCTGATGAAGCAGCGTGTGATCCACGTCTACACCCATGACTCCATCGGTCTGGGCGAAGACGGCCCGACTCACCAGCCAATCGAGCAACTGGCCAGCCTGCGCTGCACGCCGAACCTCGATACCTGGCGCCCAGCCGACGCCGTTGAATCGGCGGTGAGCTGGAAATACGCACTGGAGCGCAAGGACGGTCCTTCGGCCCTGATCTTCTCCCGTCAGAACCTGCAGCACCAGACCCGCGACGCCGGCCAGATCGCCGACATCAGCCGTGGTGGCTATGTGCTGAAAGACTGCGCGGGCGAGCCTGAGCTGATCCTGATCGCCACCGGTTCGGAAGTCGGCCTGGCCGTTCAGGCCTTTGACAAACTTACCGAGCAGGGCCGCAAGGTTCGCGTGGTTTCCATGCCGTGCACCAGCGTGTTCGATGCCCAGGAAGCAGGCTACAAGCAATCGGTCCTGCCGTTGCAGGTCAGCGCCCGTATCGCCATCGAGGCCGCTCACGCGGACTACTGGTACAAGTACGTGGGCCTGGAAGGCCGCGTGATCGGCATGACCACCTACGGCGAGTCGGCGCCTGCTTCGGCCTTGTTCGAAGAGTTCGGCTTCACCCTGGAAAACATCCTGGGTCAGGCTGAAGAGCTGCTGGAGGACTAAGCACGACGCGGTGGTTTCACGACCACCGCGGTCCCCTGTAGGAGCTGCCGAAGGCTGCGATCTTTTGATCTTGTTTTTAAGATCAAGGTCAAAAGATCGCAGCCTGCGGCAGCTCCTACAGGGTTTGTGAAGTTAACGAGATTTCGATCCGCCCGCGTCTATCGAGAACCCCATGCCTCAACCGCGTCCCTACAAAGTTGCACTCAACGGCTACGGCCGGATTGGTCGTTGCGTCTTGCGTGCGTTGTTCGAGCGAGGCTCGACGGCTGGGTTCGAGATTGTCGCGATCAACGATCTGGCGGACATGGCCAGCATCGAATACCTGACACGCTTCGACTCCACCCACGGCCGGTTCCCTGGCGAAGTGAAGGTCGACGGCGATTGTCTGCATATCAATGGCGACTGCGTGAAGGTCCTGCGCAGTGCCACCCCCGAAGGCATCGATTGGGCGTCCCTGGGCGTCGATCTGGTGCTGGAGTGCTCCGGCGCTTACCACACCCGCGAAGACGGCCAGCGTTTCCTCGACGCCGGCGCCCCGCGTGTGCTGTTTTCCCAGCCGATGGCCAGCGAGACGGACGTCGACGCGACCATCGTCTACGGCGTGAACCAGGATTGCCTGACCGGCGACGAGTTGCTGGTGTCCAACGCGTCCTGCACCACCAACTGCGGCGTGCCGTTGTTGCGTCTGCTGAATCAGGCCATTGGTCTGGATTACGTGTCGATCACCACCATTCACTCGGCCATGAACGATCAGCCGGTCATCGATGCCTACCACCACGAAGACCTGCGCCGTACCCGTTCGGCGTTCCAGTCGGTGATTCCGGTGTCCACCGGTCTGGCGCGAGGTATCGAGCGCCTGCTGCCGGAACTTGCCGGCCGAATTCAGGCCAAAGCCGTGCGGGTGCCGACGGTCAACGTGTCCTGCCTCGATATCACGATGCAGACCGCCACCGCGACCGACGCCACCGAGGTCAACCGGATCCTGCGCGAAGCCGCCACCAGCGGCCCGCTCAAAGGCCTGCTGGCTTATACCGAGTTGCCTCACGCAAGCTGTGATTTCAACCATGACCCACATTCGGCCATCGTCGATGCCAGTCAGACCCGCGTTTCCGGCCCACGGCTGGTGAACATCCTGGCCTGGTTCGACAACGAATGGGGTTTTGCCAACCGAATGCTGGACGTTGCAGAACACTATCTGCAAACAGCTACTTCAAAAAAACCGTAGGAAGTGCGACCCATGACCGTGTTGAAGATGTCCGACCTCGATCTGCAAGGTAAGCGCGTATTGATCCGCGAAGACCTCAACGTCCCAGTCAAGGACGGTGTTGTCACCAGCGATGCGCGTATCCTGGCCTCGCTGCCGACCATCAAGCTGGCCCTGGAAAAAGGCGCGGCCGTGATGGTCTGCTCGCACCTTGGCCGTCCGACCGAAGGCGAGTTCTCGGCCGAGAACAGCCTCAAGCCAGTCGCCGACTACCTGAGCCGTGCCCTGGGTCGTGAAGTGCCGCTGGTAGCCGATTACCTGGGCGGTGTCGACGTGAAAGCGGGCGACATCGTGCTGTTCGAAAACGTGCGCTTCAACAAGGGCGAGAAAAAGAACGCTGACGAACTGGCCCGGCAATACGCCGCCCTGTGCGACGTGTTCGTGATGGACGCCTTCGGCACCGCTCACCGTGCCGAGGGTTCGACCCACGGCGTGGCCAAGTTCGCCAAAGTCGCTGCTGCCGGCCCGCTGCTGGCCGCTGAACTGGAAGCACTGGGCAAAGCCCTGGGCGCCCCGGCCCAGCCGATGGCGGCCATTGTTGCCGGTTCCAAGGTGTCGACCAAACTCGACGTGCTGAACAGCCTGAGCCAGATCTGCAACCAGTTGATCGTTGGTGGCGGTATCGCCAACACCTTCCTGGCCGCCGCCGGTCACCCGGTCGGCAAATCCCTGTACGAGCCGGACCTGCTGGACACCGCGCGCGCCATCGCCGCCAAGGTCAGCGTACCGCTGCCAGTAGATGTGGTGGTTGCCAAGGAATTCGCCGAAAGCGCCGTTGCGACCGTCAAGCTGATCGCTGACGTCGCTGCCGACGACATGATCCTGGACATCGGCCCGCAGACCGCTGCCAACTTCGCCGAGCTGCTGAAGTCGTCGCAAACCATCCTGTGGAACGGTCCGGTCGGCGTGTTCGAATTCGATCAGTTCGGTAACGGTACCAAGGTGCTGGCCCAGGCCATCGCAGACAGCGCAGCGTTCTCCATCGCTGGCGGCGGCGACACCCTGGCGGCCATCGACAAATATGGCGTGGCCGAGCAGATCTCCTACATTTCTACCGGTGGCGGCGCGTTCCTCGAATTCGTCGAAGGCAAGGTCCTGCCAGCCGTTGAAGTCCTGGAAAGCCGGGCCAAGGCCTGAGGGTCGCCCGTTTGACCAGGCAGGGAGTGTTGAAATGGTCAAGACGTTAGCGCTGTTGATCGTCGCAGGTTCGCTGGTGGCGTGCGGGAGTAACCCGAAGGCCACCCCGGAGCCTGCGCCGTCCGAGTCGGACAAAGGCTGCTACCAGGCTGACTGGCAGGCGGAAACCAACCCGGTGCTCAACAAGCGTTCCGGGCCGGAAGGCCTGGACAAATACGAGACCCAGGCACCCGCCAAGGAACATGGCTGCCCTTGACGGGTCTGACTCATTACTCAGGGCTGGCAGCGTGCGCCGTCAGTCGAGGGACACGGATGAAAGGTTTTATCGCCGTTGCGGCGCTGACGTTGTTGGCCGGTTGTGCTCAGTTCAATCAGTTGAACCCGTTCCAGTCGTCCGCGCCTGTGGATAACTGGACCACCTGGACCTGCGACAGCCAGGCCAAGGTGCTGTGGCGCTACACCGACGACAGCCGCAGGGAAGTCGACGTGCGCCTGGGCGGTGCCGATCAGGTCTACCGCCTGAAGCAGGAACCGGGTGCATCGGGTTCGCTGTACAGCAATGACATGCTGGCGTTCCACATAAAAGGTGAGGAAGGCCTGGTTTACTGGGTCGCCACCAATGATTTGATCGGCCGTGGTTGCAAGGCCGAGTAAAACGAAGAACACCGAATCCGCAGCCCGGCTTAACCCCCGATCTGCAAAAACTTGAATAGCCGCCGCCGCTCCGGCAGGCTGGCACGATTAACGACCCTCAACCGGGAGAGATACACACAATGGCACTTATCAGCATGCGCCAGATGCTGGACCACGCAGCCGAGTTCGGCTACGGCGTTCCAGCCTTCAACGTCAACAACCTTGAGCAGATGCGCGCCATCATGGAAGCCGCTGACAAGACTGACTCCCCGGTGATCGTCCAGGCTTCGGCCGGTGCTCGCAAATACGCCGGCGCACCGTTCCTGCGTCACCTGATCCTGGCTGCCATCGAAGAATTTCCGCACATCCCGGTGTGCATGCACCAGGACCACGGCACCAGCCCTGACGTCTGCCAGCGCTCCATTCAGTTGGGCTTCAGCTCGGTGATGATGGACGGTTCCCTCGGTGAAGACGGCAAGACCCCGACCGACTACGACTACAACGTCCGCGTTACCCAGCAAACCGTCGCCATGGCTCACGCCTGTGGTGTTTCGGTAGAAGGCGAGCTGGGCTGCCTGGGTTCGCTGGAAACCGGCATGGCCGGTGAAGAAGACGGCATCGGCGCCGAAGGCGTCCTGGATCACAGCCAGATGCTGACCGACCCGGAAGAAGCCGCTGACTTCGTAAAACGCACTCAGGTGGATGCCCTGGCCATCGCCATCGGCACCAGCCACGGCGCCTACAAGTTCACCAAGCCGCCTACCGGCGACGTGCTGGCCATCGACCGTATCAAAGAGATCCACAAGCGCATTCCGAACACTCACCTGGTGATGCACGGTTCGTCTTCGGTTCCGCAAGAGTGGCTGGCGATCATCAACCAGTACGGCGGCGACATCAAGGAAACCTACGGCGTACCGGTTGAAGAAATCGTCGAAGGCATCAAGCACGGCGTGCGCAAGGTCAACATCGACACCGACCTGCGCCTGGCATCCACTGGCGCCATGCGTCGCCTGATGGCCACCAACCCGAGCGAGTTCGACCCGCGTAAATTCTTCGGCGCCACCGTCACCGCCATGCGCGATGTATGCATCGCTCGCTACGAAGCCTTCGGCACTGCCGGCAACGCTTCGAAGATCAAGGCGATCTCGCTGGAAGGCATGTATCAGCGTTACCTGAAAGGTGAGTTGAACGCCAAGGTCAACTGAGCCTGAGCGTTAAACTGCCTTGATGAAAAACCCGTCGAGAGGCGGGTTTTTTGTGGGCCAGAGAAATGTATGCCACGGGCTTTCGGGCTATTGATTGTGATCGATATCCAGCTTGCTGAAGGTCACCTTGCCGCCTTCGGTGGTGTACCCGGTGTTGTCCTGCACATAGACCCCGGCCTTGAAGTACAGCGGTTTGTCGCGCCAGGTTGTGCTGATTTGCGTATCCCACTGATAACCTGCCGCGCTGATGCCCAAGGCGCCACCGGGGCTGAGGTGTATGAGGTAGTTGAACTCCTGATCGAGTTTCACCCCCGTCGCAACGATGATCACCCGGCCAGTATCGTCATCGGGATGCATCCGGACCTTGGCGACGATATTGCCGGTGCCTGTACTGGTTTTGTATTGGTATTCGACCTTCACCAGAGGTTTCTGGCTTTGATAGGCATGGATCTGGCCGATGACGACCTTCCCGGAACTCGGCACCTGGTTTACTGCCAAAGTGGCATACAACAAATTGTCGGCCTCCGGGTAGTACCAGTTTTTCAACGTGCCGTTGCTGTAGGTTTCACGCAATTCGGTGCGCGGATAAATCGCGTTTTCGGTACGGGAACCGGTCACGGGCGTCCAGAAAAACAATGTGCCGGTGTCGGAATGGAAGTATTGATCCTTGAAGCCATCCACCAGTTTGGCGGTTTCGACGGTGTACGGCGGGCTGCCAACGGGAACGCTGAGGTTCCAGGTTGCGAGGTCGATCATGTCGGTTCTTCCACTGGGTTCATGCTGCACGGGCGTGCCAGAAGCTCTAGACCGCACCTTTGGGGCGGCCTTTATAAGCGTAGCGGGGGATTTTGTTAATGCTCCCCTGACGGGTGGTTGACGTCAACATCCTGTCGAAATGCCATCTTTCGGGTTTTCACCGGACTGGGCATTCGACCGTTAGTCGGTAAAAAGACACAATGATTAAGTGGTGGCTCACTGACACCTTCTGCTTTTGCAGAACCGGGTCTAGAGTGAGGGCACAGTATTTGTCCGGTTTTCACGAGAAACCGGCCTGACACCCCCGCAATTAGAGAAGCAGCATGGAATGCGCGCAACCCACGCCAGTAGAAGGCGGCTCAACCCTTTTAGTCGTCGACGATTACCCTGAAAACCTGATCAGCATGCGCGCGTTGTTACAGCGCCAGGGCTGGCGGGTCATTACTGCCACCTCGGGTTTCGAGGCTCTCGGCTTGTTACTTGAACACGAAATCGACCTGGTGCTGCTGGACGTGCAGATGCCGGGCATGGACGGTTATGAAGTGGCACGCCTGATGCGCGGTAGCCAGCGAACCCGTCTCACCCCGATCATTTTCCTGACCGCCAACGAACAGTCCCAGGACGCCGTGATCAAGGGCTATGCCAGTGGTGCGGTGGATTACCTGTTCAAACCGTTCGACCCACAGATCTTCACGCCCAAGGTCCAGGCGTTGCTCGAACACCAGCGTAACCGTCGGGCCCTGCAGCGTCTGAGTCACGATCTGGAAGCCGCTCGTGCCTTTAATGCGTCGGTGCTGGATAACGCAGCCGAAGGCATTCTGGTGTTGGGCGAGGACGGTCTGATTCGTTTTGCCAATCCTGCGATGTCACGGTTGCTCAATGCCACGGTGCAGGAACTGCAAGGCAAGGAGTTTCTGGACTACCTGCAAAAGCCGCATATCCCGATCTGGGCCGATTCCGAGTTGCTGGCCGGATACAAGCGCGGCGAAACCTTGCGCCTGCACGATGCCCAGTTACGAACCGCGCCCGGCCAGCAGGTGCCGGTGGCCTTGTCCTGCGCGCCATTGCCCGCCGAGCAACACGCGATGGTTGTGACCGTGCTGGACATGTCGGTGGTGCGCCATCTGCATCAACAACTGGAATTTCAGGCGGTTACCGATCCGTTGAGCGGATTGCTCAACCGTCGGGGTTTCTACCAGACCGTAGAGAACCTGCTGTTGCGCGGTGAGCGTTCCAACAGCTCCTGGGTCTTGATGTACCTGGACCTCGACGGCTTCAAGCGAGTCAACGATTCCCTCGGGCACGATGCCGGCGATCGGGTGCTGCGCTGGGTCTCCGAACAGTTGAAGGCTTGCCTGCGGCCCTTCGACATTCTGGCGCGGATGGGCGGTGACGAGTTCACCGCGCTGCTGGATCTGGAGTTCCCCGAGCAGGCGGCGAAGATTGCCGAGAAGCTGATCGAGCGAGTGTCGATCTGTCAGCAGATCGATGGCCTCGATATCGCCCTGGGTGCCAGCATCGGCATTGCCACGTTCCCTGAATGTGGCGCCAATCTCGACGGCATGCTGCGGGCGGCCGACATCGCCATGTACGAAGCCAAGCGTGCCGGCCGCCAACAATATCGTTTCTACGATCATGAAATGAATGGCCGGGCGCGCACGCGGCTGATGCTGGAAGAAAGTGTGCGCACAGCCATCGAGAATCGGGATTTCAATCTGGTGTATCAGCCTCAGGTTGCGATTTCCGACGGGCGGATTCGGGGTTTCGAGGCCTTGTTGCGCTGGCAGCATCCGAGCGTTGGCGATGTCCCGCCGGGGCTGTTTTTACCATTGCTGGAGGAGGCACGGCTGATCAGTCGCCTGGGCAGCTGGATCTACCATCGCGGCGCCGGGCAGCGTAAAGCCTGGGAATCCCTGTTTGCCGAGGACCTGGTGCTCGGCGTCAGCTTGAGCAGTACGCAGTTCGGCATGCCCAACCTGGTCACCGAGTTGCGCCAGGTGCTGGAGCGCCATGGCCTGCAACCGCATCATCTGGAGGTCGAGGTCACGGAAGAGGCCTTGATGCACAACCCCGAAGAAACCCGCAAGCAATTGCGCCTGCTGCACAATCTGGGCGTACGCGTGGCATTGGATGACTTCGGGGCCGGACCTTGCTCCCTGACGCACCTGCGTGACCTGGAGCTGGATACCCTCAAGATCGACCGCCATTTGATCGCCCGGTTGCCGGAGTCGGCAAGGGATGCGGCGCTGGTGCGCAGTGTGATCGACCTGTGCAGACAGTTCGGGATGCTGGTGATTGCCGAAGGGGTGGAAACCGTCGCGCAGTATGAATGGCTGCAAGCCAATGGCTGTGCATATGTGCAAGGTTTTCTCGTGGCCCGGCCGCTGATGGCCGAAGACACCGGGGCCTTTGTCCAGCCGTTTGACTGGAGCGCGCTGCCTCGCTGAATTCGCTACACTGGCGACCTTTCAGTGACCTGTATTGCCGCCCCGATGACCGTGTTGAAATATCTCCAGGCTTATCCCGCTACCTTGCAGGATCAGGTGCGCCAGCTGATCGCCGACGGTCGGCTGGGCGACTACCTGAGCCAGCGTTACCCGCAAAAGCACGGGGTGCAGAGTGACAAGGCGCTGTACACCTATGCCCTGGACCTCAAGCAGGAATACCTGCGTAATGCCCCGGCCATCGACAAGGTGCTGTTCGACAACCGTCTGGACCTGACCCACCGTGCCCTTGGCCTGCACACTACGATTTCCCGGGTGCAGGGCGGCAAGCTCAAGTCCAAGAAGGAAATCCGCATCGCTTCGCTTTTCAAGGAGGCGCCTTCCGAGTTCCTGAAAATGATCGTGGTGCATGAGCTGGCGCACTTCAAGGAGTCGGACCACAACAAGGCGTTCTACAAACTGTGCGAACACATGCTGCCGGGTTATCACCAGGTGGAATTTGATGTGCGGGTATACCTGACATGGCGGGATCTGTAGGAGCTGCCGCAGGCTGCGATCTTTTAAGGAGCATTGGATGGACGTGAGCAAGACCAAGAGCAGCTTCTATCGCCGGTTGTACGTGGCGTACCTTATCGACAGCGGGCTGGCCAGCAGCGTCCCGACACTGACCGAGGTCACCGGCATGCCCCGGCGCACGGCGCAGGACACCATCGCGGCGTTGGCGGATCTGGATATCATTTGTGAGTTCGAGCAGGAAGAGGGCGCGCGCAACCATGCGGGGCGCTATCGGATTCGCGAGTGGGGGGCGATTGATCGCGGGTGGATCGAGCGTAATCTGCGGCAGATCAAGGCGGTGCTGGAGTATCCCTGAAATCTTTTCAGAGGATTGACTGGCGCCTTCGTCGGAACGCCGCCCGGAGCAAGCCCGCTCCCACATTTGATCTCTATCGCACACAAAATCTGTGTTCACTGCTGATCTGATGTGGGAGCGGGCTTGCTCGCGAAGAGGCCCTTACGGACGACGCATGCCAATGTGTGGAATGCCATCCTCGACAAATTCCTCACCCGTCACGACAAACCCGTACCGCCCGTAATACCCCTGCAAATGCGTCTGGGCCGAGAGGTAGATCGGCGTTTGCGGCCAGCGTTCTTCAATCTGCTTCAATGCCTGCTCCATCAACTCATGTCCAAGCCCGGCACCTCGTGCTTGTGGAGCAATGATCACCCGACCGATCACTACGTCCCCGCCTTGCAGTTCCGGGTCGAGCAGCCGCAGATAGGCCACCAGTTGATTGTTGTCCCAGGCCATCAAGTGACAAGTGTCACCTTCCAGGTCCTGGCCATCCACGTCTTGATAAGCGCATTGCTGCTCGACGACGAACACTTGCGCACGCAACTGCAAAATGGCGTATAGCTGTTCCTTGCCCAGGTCGCTGTGGTGTTTGCAAATCCAATCGACTGTCATGTTTTGATTCCCTGAAAACGTCGTTCCGATACTAAGCGCACTCACGCCAGAAGTCTTTATGGCGGAAGAATCTGTGACAAAGGCCAAAATGCCATCATTCATTTTTCGCGCGGATGTCTTCTTTGTGTAATCTGGATCGCAGCGCTGGGTTGTTGCTTCGATGAGCTAATGTTGAGTACCCGGGTCCTGCCGGTACGGGGGTCTTGGGGTTTTGGCTGAAAACACGTCGGGCAACCCGCCCGCTAAGGATTTTCTGGCATGCCGCGATTGCATCGAGCGTTGGCCTTGATTGGATTGCTGTGGCTGGCTCAGGGAGCGGCTGCAGAAAAACTGCGGTTGGTTGCTGATGCCTGGCCACCCTTTACCGACTCCACGCTCGTCAACGGTGGTCTGGCCACGGACATTGTCAGTACCGCGCTCGCCAGGGCTGGTTATGCCAGTGATTTCGAACAGGTGCCCTGGGCACGGGCCTTGATGGGATTGGGCGAGGGTCGATACGACGTGCTGGTCAACGCCTGGTACACCGAGGAGCGAACCAGGCTTGGCCAGTTTTCCGGCGAGTACCTGCTCAATCGCGTGCGTTTTCTCAAGCGCAAAGATGCGCCCATCGAATTCAATAACCTGCAGCAATTGCACACTTATCCGATTGCCATCGTGCGTGGATACGCCTATTCGCCTCCGTTCGACAACGACGAGTCGTTGCAGAAAATCCCCGTGCACAGTTTCGCCATGGCGGTGCGCATGCTCGCGGCCGACCGGGTCAAGCTGACGCTGGAAGATGAATTCGTCGCCCGCTACTACCTGGCCCGTGAGTCACCCAAGGTGCGAAACGCCGTGGAGTTCCTGCCCAAGCCATTGAGCGAGAACAGCCTGCATATCATGGTCAGCCTGAAGAATCCCGAGCATGCACGGATCGTCGCCGGTTTCGACCGGGAGATCGCGGCGATGAAGGCGGACGGGAGTTATGACAAGTTGATTAAACAGCATGGGATGTGAGTGGGTTGAGCCAGTTTCTGTGCTGTTGCTGATGGCCTCTTCGCGGGCAAGCTCGCTCCCACACTAGATCTTCAGTCGACACAAATTTTGTGAACACAAGAGAACCCCTGTGGGAGCGAGCTTGCTCGCGATGAGGGCAGACCAGGCACCACAAATCTCAATCTTCACTGGTGTCCTTGATCAGATGCGCCGCCAATGTCCTCAACGGCCCCAACTGCCGGCAGATCAGTGCCAGTTGCGTCTGTACCAACCGCTGCCCTTCATCGATTTCATCAGGCATCTGTTCCAGTTCATTGGCCAGTGCTTCTTCTTCATCGCTCTGAATCTCGATCGAAGACTTGCTCGCCAGTCCTTGGGCGATCGCGTCGATGCTGGCGGCCAGTTTCACCCCGGCCCCTTCGATCAAGTGCTCACGCATGTCCGCCGGCAGTTGGGTTTCCCGGTGCGCGCCCAGGCCCGACAGGTAACTCAGTAACGTGTGTGACAGCACCAGGAAGCGGAAGCCTACGTCCGCTTCCTTTCGGAAATGCCCCGGCTCCATCAGCATGTTGGCCAGTGTGGTCGACAGCGCCGCGTCGGCGTTGTGCGCGTTGCGGCGGGCCAGGCGGTAAGCCAGGTCGTCGCTTTTGCCCGCCGCGTATTGCTGCATGATCTGGCGCAGGTAAATGCTGTTGCAGGCCAGGGTGTTGGCCAGCACCTTGTTCAGGCGTCGGCCTTGCCAGTCCGGCAGGAACAGGAACACCGCGAGGCCAGCGATCAGGCTGCCGAGCAAGGTGTCGAACAGCCGGGGCAGGAACAGCCCGTAACCGTCACCCACTTGGTTGAAGCAGAACAGCACCATCAGGGTGATCGCGGCCGTCGCCAGGGTGTAGCGGGTGGTGCGGTTGGTAAAGAACACCACCCCGGCGGCGATGGCGAAACACGACTGGATCAGCGGGTTCGGGAACAGGTCGAACAGCGCCCAGGCCAGGGTCAGGCCGATGGCGGTGCCGATGATCCGTTGACCGAGTTTGCGGCGGGTGGCGCCGTAGTTCGGTTGGCAGACGAACAGCGTGGTGAGGATGATCCAGTAGCCTTGGGACGGGTGAATCAAATGCACCATGGCGTAGCCGATGCTCAACGCCAGGGGCAATCGCAGGGCATGGCGAAACAGCAGCGAGGTTGGCGTCAGTTGCGTGCGCAAGCGCAGCCACACGTCCTTGAGGCTGCGCGGCGAGCGGTCGAGCAGGCTGCTGTCGGTGGCATCGGCCAGGGCGTCGGGGTTGCTGGCATCGCTGAGCAGGCGGTCGAGGGTGCCGAGGTTGGCCGCCAGTGCCCGCAGTGAACGCAGCAAACCGCGCCAGGCCGGGTTGCTCTGGATGCGCAGGTGTTCGAGGGAGGCATCGAGGTCGCTCAGGGCCTCGGCGAAACTGGCGTCATAGGTGAACGGCTGGCGCATCTGGATCGATTCGGCCAGGGCCCGGCAGGCCTTGCCTTGCTGGCGCAACAGGCGTTGGCAGCGGAACAGCACGTCGCTGTGGAAGAAGGCGTCGGCCAGGGCGTTGTAAGGGTAGTGCGACGAACTGGCGCGCTCGTGGATGTCCTGGGCGAGGAAGTACAGCTTGAGGTAGCGGCTGACTTTCGACCCCGGGCGCCCGTTGCCGACCCGGTGCAGGATGATCTCCTTGGCGGCGTTCAGTGCCGCCACCACCCGGCCGTTCTGCTGGGCCAGTTCCAGGCGCCGAGCCTCCACGTCCATCTGCCGGATCGGCTCGAACAACGAGGATTTGAGCTTCAGGTAAAAGCCCAGTTCGCGGAACAACCGCGCCAGGCTCTGCTGCACCGGCTGATTGGAAAACAGCGCCTGCCACAACACTGACAGCACGCCGTACCAGGCTGCGCCTGCCACCAAAAGCAGGGGCTCGTGCCAGAAGTCGGTGACCGCGCCCCCACGCTGGTCCACGCCGATCATGGTGTAGACCGAAAGGATCAACGTCGCCGAGGCAATCGCGCCATAACGTTCGCCCAGGGCGCCGAGCATGGTCAGGCAGAACGCGGCCAGGGCGAAGGCAATGATGAAGAGGTAGGGGTAGGGGAAGAGCAGTTCGACGGAGAGGGCGGCAACCGCGAAGCACACCAGCGTCACCGCCAGCGCGTTGAGACGGCCCTGCCAGCTGTCGTCGGTCTCGGCCAGGGCGCTGGCGATAATCCCCAGGAACAACGGGATCAGCAGGCCCATTTCATCCTGATACCAACACAGCGCCATGGTGCCGGTCAGGGCAATGAACACCCGCACGCTGTAGCTGAATTTATCCAGCGCCCAAAGGCGACGCAGAGACTGGCGGAACGAAGTCGATGACATGAAATGCGAAGGCCTTCCGAGGCAATGACGCTAAATTGAGCCACTAATGACGCCGACGCAATGGCGTCGATCACATCAGACAGCAAAATCTGTTCCTTTCCTGACTGAAATACGGTCCCTGTAGGAGCTGCCGCAGGCTGCGATCTTTTGACTTTGCTTTTCAAGATCAAAAGATCGCAGCCTCGTTTCACTCGGCAGCTCCTACAAGAACGGTGCGATCAGACGTACTGCGCAGCGGCGTAACCGGAAGCCCAGGCCCACTGGAAGTTGAACCCGCCCAGATGCCCGGTCACGTCCAGCACTTCGCCGATGAAGTACAGCCCCGGGCTTTTCAGCGATTCCATGGTCTTGGACGACACTTCATTGGTGTTGACGCCGCCCAGGGTCACCTCGGCAGTGCGATAGCCTTCGGTGCCGGCGGGCACGACTTTCCAGCTCGCCAGTTTCTCCGCGATATCGGCCAGTTCCGCGTGGGTGTACTGCTTCATCGGTTTGGAGACGAACCAGTTGTCCGCCAGCAGGTTGGCCATCTTCTTGGTGAAGATTTCACCGAGCAGGGTTTTCAGCTCGCTGTTTGGACGTTCGGCCTGTTGCTGTTGCAGCCATTCCGGCACGTCGTGATCCGGCATCAGGTTGATCTCGACGGTATCGCCGGACTCCCAGAACGACGAGATCTGCAAGATCGCCGGGCCGCTGAGGCCGCGGTGGGTGAACAGGATATTCTCGCGAAAGCTCTGGTCGTTGCAGCTCACCAGGCAATCCACCGACGTACCGGACAGCTCGGTGCACAAGGCCTTGAGCTGATCGGTGATGGTGAATGGCACCAGGCCGGCGCGGGTCGGCAGCAGTTCGTGGCCGAACTGTTTGGCCACCTGGTAACCGAAGCCGGTGGCGCCCAGGGTCGGGATCGACAGGCCGCCGGTGGCGATCACCAGGGATTCGCAGGTGATCTGGTCAAGCGTCGTGTCCAGCAAATAGCCCTTTTCGAGCTTCTCGATGGTCTGGATCGAGGTGTCCAGGTGCAGGCTGACGCCGACCTGATCGCACTCGTTGAGCAGCATCTCAAGGATGTCGCTGGATTTGTTATCGCAGAACAGCTGGCCGAGTTTTTTCTCGTGGTACGGCACGCCGTGCTTGGCGACCATGCCGATGAAATCCCACTGGGTATAGCGGGCCAGGGCGGATTTGCAGAAGTGCGCGTTCTGCGAGAGGAAATTGCTCGGCTCTGTGTACATGTTGGTGAAATTGCAGCGGCCTCCGCCCGACATCAGGATTTTCTTGCCGGCCTTGTTGGCATGGTCCAGCAGCAACACCTTGCGCCCACGCCCGGCGGCGGTCAGTGCACACATCAACCCTGCGGCGCCAGCGCCAATGATCACGACTTCGGTAGAGCGCAAAACGGTGTCCTCTTGATGTATCACCACAAAACCAATGTGGGAGCGGGCTTGCTCGCGAAAGGGCCATCACATTCAACATCAATGTCGACTGATAAACCGCTTTCGCGAGCAAGCCCGCTCCCACAGGGGGATCTTCGTTGGGTCGAAGATCGCTTACAAAATACGAACGCGCAACGAACGGCCCTTGATCTTGCCGTCGTTCAAACGCTGCAAGGCCTGCTTGGCAACGCCGCGCTCCACGGCCACATAGGCCTGGAAGTCGAAAATCGCGATCTTGCCGACCTGGGCACCGGGGATGCCGGCGTCACCGGTCAGTGCGCCAAGAATGTCGCCCGGACGAACCTTGTCCTTACGGCCGGCAGCGATGCACAGGGTGCTCATCTGCGGCAGCAGCGGACCACCACCCTTGGAGGTGAGGTTGTCCACCTGATCCCAGGTCAATGGTGTCTTCTGCAATTGTTCGATGGCCTGGGCGCGCTGCGCTTCGGACGGCGCCACCAGGCTGATGGCGAGGCCTTTCTCACCGGCACGGCCAGTACGGCCGACGCGGTGGATGTGGATTTCCGAATCGCGGGCCAGTTCGACGTTGATCACCATGTCCAGCGAGTCGATATCGAGGCCGCGGGCGGCGACGTCGGTCGCCACCAGCACTGAAGTACTGCGGTTGGCGAACATCGCCAGCACCTGGTCGCGGTCACGCTGTTCCAGATCGCCGTGCAGGCCGACGGCGGAAATGCCTTTGGCGGTCAGGTGGTCGACGGTTTCCTGAACCTGCTGCTTGGTGTAGCAGAAAGCCACGCAGGAGGCCGGGCGGAAGTGGCCAAGGACCTTGGTCACCGCACTCATGCGGTCATCCGGAGAGATCTCGAAGAAGCGCTGCTCGATCTGCGTGTCGTCGTGGAACGCTTCGGCCTTCACTTGCTGCGGGTTGCGCATGAACTTCGAGGCCAGCTGCTTGATGCCTACCGGGTAGGTGGCGGAGAACAGCAGGGTCTGGCGACGCTCCGGGGCCTGCATGATGATTTCTTCGATGGAATCGTAGAAACCCATGTCGAGCATGCGGTCGGCTTCGTCGAGGATCAGGGTGTTCAGGCCGTGGAGTACCAGCGAACCCTTGCGCAGGTGCTGCTGGATGCGTCCCGGGGTGCCGACGATGATGTGCGCGCCGTGTTCCAGCGAAGCGATCTGCGGGCCGAGGGACACGCCGCCGCACAGGGTCAGGACCTTGATGTTGTCTTCGGCGCGGGCCAGGCGACGGATTTCCTTGGCGACCTGGTCAGCCAGCTCGCGGGTCGGGCACAGGATCAGCGCCTGGCAACCGAAGTAGCGCGGATTGATCGGGTTCAGCAGGCCGATGCCGAAGGCAGCGGTCTTGCCGCTGCCGGTCTTGGCCTGGGCGATCAGGTCCATCCCCTTGAGGATCACCGGCAAGCTTTGCGCCTGGATCGGCGTCATCTGGGCATAACCGAGGGAGTCGAGGTTAGCCAGCATGGCGGCGGACAGCGGCAAAGTATTAAATTCGGTGGCGATGGTGGTCACGGGACTGGCCTGCAAAACAAAATGTCGCGCAGTGTACCAGCCCAGTGGCCATTCGCCCTAAGGCTCTATGTGTTCTTCCGGACGTTTAACACGCCGTCCGTCATTCCGTGACAGCTGGGAAAAGATCGTCGCGGCCAACATTGCCATGATTCCTACGGTCACGAAGGTCAATTGGAATGCCCCCAAAACCGTGTCCACGCCATCATTGCCAATCTCCGCCGTAAAGCCACCGAGCAATGCACCCGCGCACGCAACCCCCAGGCTCAGGGACAATTGCGCGACCACCGACAGCAAGCTGTTGCCACTGCTGGCGCTGGCATCGTCGAGGTCGATCAGGGTCACGGTGTTCATCGCAGTGAACTGCAAGGAGTTGATCGCGCCAAGGATCGCCAGCTGGCACAGCAGCAGCCAGTACGGCGTCTGCTCGCTGACCAGGCCCATGCTCGCCAGCATGATCCCCAGGGCCAGGGTGTTGCCGGTGAGCACGATGCGGTAGCCCAGACGCTCGATCAGCGGCCGCGCCACCCACTTGGCGATCATCGCCGCCGCCGCCAGCGGCAGCATGCTCATCCCGGCCTGGGACGGCGAATAGCCCAGCGCCACTTGCAGCAGCAACGGCACCAGAAAGGGCAGGGCGCCGCTGCCGAGACGGGCGAACAGGTTGCCGAGAATGCCCACGGCAAAGGTCCGGGTCTTGAACAGCGACGGCGCGAACAACGGGTTCTCGATATGCCCGGCGCGCAGCCAGTACGCCGCCAGGCACGCCATGCCGCCGAACAGCAGCAACATCACCCGCAGATGCGGCAGGTGCAATTCGCCCAGGCCTTCCATGGCGATGGTGATCAGAATCATCGCCGCGCCAAACAGCACGAAGCCCAGGCTATCGAAGCGCGTGCGCTCGGAACCGCGCAGGTCCGGGATGAATTTCCACACGGCGTAGCAACCGACCAGCCCCACCGGCAGGTTGATCAGGAAGATCCAGTGCCAGGTCAGGTATTGCACCATCCAGCCGCCCATGGTCGGGCCGATCAAGGGGCCGAGCAGCCCGGGAATGGTGATGAAGCCCATGATCCGCACCAGCTCCGAACGCGGGTAGGCGCGCAGCACCACCAGCCGCCCAACCGGCAGCATCAATGCGCCGCCCAGGCCCTGGATCACCCGGGCACCGATCAGCATGCTCAGGCTGCTCGACAATGCGCAGAGCAGCGAGCCGAGGCTGAACAGCAAAATCGCACTGAAGAAGATTTTCCGGGTGCCAAAGCGGTCGGCGATCCAGCCGGACGCGGGAATCAGCAAGGCGACGGTGAGCATGTAGGCGATGATCACGCCCTGCATGCGCAGCGGATCTTCGGCCAGGTCCCGGGCCATGGCGGGCAGGGCGGTGTTGAGGATCGTCCCGTCGAGGGACTGCATGAAGAAGGCAATGGCGACGACCCAGGGTATCCAGCGGGCGGTCACGGCGTCGAGAGGCGGGCGGTTGGGCATGGGACCTCTGAGTCAGATAGTGCTCGGTCCCTGTGGCGAGGGAGCTTGCTCCCGCTCGGCTGCGCAGCAGTCGTAAATCCGGTTTGTGTGGTCTTTCAGGTGAACCGGACTTGCAAATTTTGGGGCTGCTTCGCCGCCCAGCGGGAGCAAGCTCCCTCGCCACAGGTGTGTTGTGTTTACAGGGTCAGGGTCAATCGGCTGACCAACGCCCCCGGCAACAACGCCGACGCCGTCGCTCGCTGACTATAGGTACTCGCCGACAACAACAACTCCCGCTCCTCGGTCAAGGCTTCCAGTTGCGAACCGAGCAGGCTGAAGGCGCTGTCATCGAAGCGCATGGTGTTGACCGGCGCCTGGATCTCGCCGTTCTCGACCCAGAACGTGGCAAACCGGGTCATGCCGGTCAGGCGTGCGGCCGGTTGATCCGAGAAGTTCAGGTACCACAGGTTGCTGATGTACAGCCCCGTGCCCAGTTGCTTGAGGATGTCCGCGTCAGGCAATGCCCCGGCTTTCATGTTCAGCGCGCTCGGTGACTCACCGCCGCTGGCGCCATTGGCGGTCAAGCCGTATTCGGCGGCGCTGCGCGAACTGACCAGTCGTGCCCCGGCCTTGCCGTCGACGATCAACTTAAGATCGCTGCGTGGATAACCCTCATCGGAAAACGCCGGGCTCAGCGAGCCGCTGACTTTTTCATCCAGCGAGACCTGCGGGCTGAACGCGCTGTCGCCACCGTAGAGCTTTTGCAGCGGGCTGCTTTTGCTGGCGATCGACTGTGCCGAGAAACCACCCCAGCACAGCATGCCCATGATTTCTTCCAGCGCCGCCGGTGCCAGGTAAGCGCGGTACTGGCCGGGCGGCAAAGTGCGCAGCGGCCGGCCCAGAAACTCAAGCTGCTCGCGGGCCTGCTGGAAGCGTCTGGCAAAGCCTTCGCTATTCCAGTCGTGCCCGGCGTAACTGGCTTTCACGGCCTGGCCATTCTCGTGGAACAGGCTGAAGTCGAAATTGAAACTGTTGGCCTGATGCCAGCCGAAGGCGCCCGAAGAACTGGCAAAGCCACGACTGATAGGGCCGGCGGCGTAGAAACCGACAAGATCCAGGCCTTCGGCGGCCTGGGTGATTTGCGCGACTACCTCCTCGGTGTCCGGCAGCGGATGCGATTGCACGTTGTTGCTCTGCCAGCCGTTGTGGTTGAGCAGCAAATAAGGATCCTGAGGCAGCAGCGGCAAGGTTTCCCGCAGCTGTTGCAGGCCTTCGGTCAAACGTTGCAGATCAACCTGGGGATCGCCGCCCAGGGTGATGTTCAGGTCGGCATGGCGGCCTTCGTTAATCAGTTTCAGGCCGATACTCGCCTGCTGCACCTGACCGGCCTGACGCACCCTGGCGTGGTTGAAACGCACGAAGGCCGACGACTCGGCGGCGTAGCTGAGGGTGAACTGCTCGGGCTCGCGCAGGGCTTCACGCAGGCTGTTGACCAGCGCCTTGAACGACGCGGACTGGCTGTTTGAAGGATTCATCAGGCGTCTCCTCCGAATACATCAACATTGCTGAACACGCAGGCCGGTGACGCGTGGCCGACGCGGATCACCTGGTTCGGTTCGCCCTTGCCGCAGTTCGGTGTGCCGAGGACCTTCAAGGTACTGGCATCGCCGACGGCGCTGAGGCTCTTCCAGAATTGCGCGGAGATGCCCCGGTAATTGGGGTTCTTCACCACACCCTTGAGTTCGCCGTTTTCGATCAGTTGGCCCCATTCGCAGCCGAACTGGAATTTGTTGCGCGCATCGTCGATCGACCATGAACGGTTGGTCGACATCAGCACGCCGTGTTCGATACCGCCGATCAGTTGTTCGATGGACTGGTCGCCCGGCTCGATGTTGAGGTTGGCCATGCGGTCGATCGGCGGGCGGTTCCAGCCACAGGCACGGCTGTTGGCGACGCCGTCCATGCCCGCACGAAATTGCGACAACGCACCGCCCAGCGGGCGCAGTAGCAGGCCTTCGCGGATCAGGAACTGTTTGCTGGCAGGCGTGCCGTCGTCGTCATGGCTGTAGCTGGCGAGTTCCTCGGGGATGTCCGGGTCGAAGGACACGTTGAGCAGGCCGGAACCGTATTGCAGGCGCCCGAAATCACTGGCTTTGACGAAGCTGGTGCCGGCGTAGTTGCGCTCGTCGCCGAGGATGCGGTCCAGCTCCAGCGGATGGCCGATGGACTCGTGGATTTGCAGCATCATCTGGTCGGGCATCAGCAACAGGTCGCGCTTGCCTTGCGGGGTGTTCGGCGCCAGGAGCAATTGCAGGGCCTGATCGGCCACCTGGGCACCGGCACCGATCAGGCCGCAGCGGCTGATGACGTCCGCCGCGCCTTGCTGGCCGAAGTTCTCGCGGCCAAGGCTGCGGGTCTGGCTGTCGTTGCCGTCGTAGGCCGTGACGTCCAGGCCGGGGTACACAAAGCGTTGGGCCTGGCGAAGTTCGGCACCGACGCTGTTGAGGTAGATCTGCTCGACGTGGGTGACACCGAGGCTGACCTGCCAGTTCACCAGGCGGTCGTCCTTGGGCACGGCGGCGGATTCGGCGCCGAGCAACTGGTAGCACTCACTCAGGGACGGGAAGGCCTGGTCGAGGTTAGGTGAGAAGTAATCGGCGCGGTCGCTGGAAACAGCTTGTTCGCGCAGGTCCAGCAAGGCGTGGGGCTTGAGTCGACGGGCCTGGAGTTCGGCGCGTTCGAGGGCGGCTTGCAGGCCTTGTTGCGACAAATCGTTGGTGGCCGCATAGGCCTCGACGCCATTGACCCGCACGGTCAGCATCGCCCCTTCGTCACGGCTCAGGCTCGGCGGTTCGGCGACGTTCTTGCGCACCGACAGGTACTGCCCGGACTCGCGTACATAACGCAGGGAAAAGAATTCGGCACCCGTGCGCAAGGCAGCGAAGCGCTGCTTGAGCTGGGGGTAAAAATCGAACATTCGTGAACCTCCTGGGTATGGAGTGGCGATGGAGCGGTGCTGCGAGGGGAGAGGTGAAACGATTGCGTGGCGCTAGATTAGGCCTGCAAGGGGGGAGGGATCAAGGATGGAGCGGTCTAGAGCGGTGGATACTTTGGGAGGGATGGTGGCTGACAGGGCCCCTTCGCGAGCAAGCCCGCTCCCACATTTAATCCCGGGTGTTCACAAAATCTGTGTCCACTGGAGATCAAGTGTGGGAGCGGGCTTGCTCGCGAATAGCCGTAACGGGGGTTAACGCCTTAAGCGATCTGGCTCACTTCCCGCACCGGCTTGCCCTTCACCGGCGCTTCACCCGCCACATAGTAAGTGGCGGTGCTGCGCGGCAACGGCTTGCGGCCACGGATCTTGTCGGCGATTTTCTCGGCCATCATGATCGTTGGTGCGTTGAGGTTGCCGGTGGTGATGATCGGCATGATCGAGGCGTCGACCACGCGCAGGCCTTGCATGCCATGCACGCGACCTTCGCCATCGACCACGGCCATTTCGTCGGTGCCCATCTTGCACGAGCAGGACGGGTGGAACGCGGTTTCGGCGTGTTCGCGGATGAACTTGTCCAGTTGCTCGTCGCTCTGCACGTCGATACCCGGGCTGATTTCGCGACCACGGAAGGCGTCCAGTGCAGGCTGCTGCATGATTTCACGGGTCAGGCGGATGCCGTCGCGGAATTCCTGCCAGTCCTGCTCGGTGGCCATGTAGTTGAACAGGATGCTCGGGTGCTGGCGCGGGTCCTTGGACTTGGCCTGGATGCGCCCGCGGCTCGGCGAACGCATGGAGCCCATGTGCGCCTGGAAGCCGTGCTCTTTCACGCCGTTGCTGCCGTTGTAGTTAATCGCTACCGGCAGGAAGTGGTACTGGATGTTCGGCCATTCGAATTCCGGACGGGTACGGATGAAACCGCCGGCTTCGAACTGGTTGCTGGCGCCGATGCCGGTGCCGTTGAACAGCCACTCGGCACCGATGGCCGGCTGGTTGTACCAGAGCAGCGACGGGTACAGCGAGACCGGTTGGGTGCAAGCGTATTGCAGGTACAACTCAAGGTGATCCTGCAGGTTTTCACCGACGCCCGGCAGGTCGTGGACCACCGGAATGTCGAGCTTGTTCAGCAGTTCGGCCGGGCCGACGCCGGAGCGTTGCAGGATCTGCGGCGAAGCGATGGCGCCGGAGCACAGCAGCACTTCCTTGCGCGCCTTGACCTCAACGCGCTCTTCAGCGGCGCCGACCAGGTAACGCACGCCGACCGCACGCTTGCCTTCGAACAGGATCTTGTCGGTCAGGGCATGGGTGACGATGGTCAGGGTCGAACGCTTCTTGGCCACGTCCAGGTAACCACGGGCGGTGGAGGCACGACGACCTTTGGGTGTCACGGTGCGGTCCATCGGGCCGAAGCCTTCCTGCTGGTAGCCGTTCAAGTCTTCGGTACGCGGGTAACCGGCCTGCACGCCGGCTTCAACCATGGCGTGGAACAGCGGGTTGTTGCCGGCTTTCGGCGTGGTCACGCTGACCGGGCCGTCGCCACCGTGGTAGTCGTTCGGGCCGATGTCGCGGGTTTCCGCTTTACGGAAATATGGCAGGCAATCCAGGTACGACCAGTCTTCCAGGCCTGGCAGTTTCGCCCAGCCGTCGTAGTCCATGGCGTTGCCGCGGATGTAGCACATGCCGTTGATCAGCGAGGAACCACCCAGGCCCTTGCCGCGACCGCATTCCATGCGACGGCCATCCATGTGTGGTTCTGGATCGGTTTCGTAGGCCCAGTTGTAGCGACGGCCTTGCAGCGGGAACGCCAAGGCGGCCGGCATCTGCGTACGGAAGTCGAAACGGTAGTCCGGGCCGCCCGCTTCGAGCAGCAGGACGGTGACGCCTGCGTCTTCGGTCAGACGGGTCGCCAGGGTGTTACCGGCCGAGCCGGCACCGATGATGATGTAGTCGAATTCTTGGGACATTGAATGCACCCTCTTTGATGTTGGTCAGGTCTGGCCTGACGAGTGCTGCGCACTCGATTCGCGAGCAAGCCCGCTCCCACATTTGATCTCTGGTGTACACAGGATCTGTGTTCGCCACTGGTCCCTTGTGGGAGCGGGCTTGCTCGCGAGAGGCCCTCGCGAGCAATACGGGTCTCAGTCTTAGAACACCGAGACGTAATCGCCCAGCTCGACCTGTACCGATTTGATGCGGGTGAAGTTGTTCAGCGAGCTGATGCCGTTCTCACGGCCGACACCCGACTGCTTGTAGCCGCCAACCGGCATCTTCGCGTCGGACTCGCCCCAGGCGTTGATCCAGCAGATACCGGCTTCCAGCTGATGAATCACGCGGTGGGCGCGGTTCAGGTCCTTGGTGACGATACCGGCGGCCAGGCCGAAGTCGGTATCGTTGGCGCGGCGGATCACTTCTTCCTCGGTTTCGTAGGACAGGATCGCCATTACCGGGCCAAAGATTTCTTCACGCACGATGGTCATGTCGTCGGTGCAGTCGGTGAACACGGTCGGCGCCACGAACGCACCTTTGGCGAATTCGCCGTCGGTCAGGCGCTCACCGCCGCACAGCAGGCGGGCACCTTCTTCCTTGCCCTTGGCGATGTAGCCCAGCACGCTTTCCATGTGCGCAAAGCTGACCAACGGACCGAAGTTGGTGTTTTCGTCTTGCGGGTTGCCGATGCGGATGCGTGCAACGCGCTCGGCGATCTTGGCTTCGAAAGCGCCTTTCAGGTGGGCCGGGACGAACACGCGAGTGCCGTTGGTGCAGACCTGCCCGGAGCTGTAGAAGTTGGCCATCATCGCGGTGTCGGCGGCGCGATCGAGGTCGGCGTCGTCGCAGATGATCAGCGGGGATTTACCGCCCAGTTCCATGGTCACGTCCTTGAGCGAAGAGCTCGAGGCGCTGGCCATGACTTTCTTGCCGGTGTCGGTGCCGCCGGTGAACGAGACTTTCTCGATGCGCGGGTGCTCGGTCAGCCAGGTGCCGACTTCACGGCCGCTGCCGGTCAGGACGTTGAACACGCCGTTTGGCACGCCGGCTTCGGTGTAGATCTCGGCCAGTTTCAGGGTGGTCAGCGAGGTGACTTCGCTTGGCTTGAAGATCATCGCGTTGCCGGCCGCCAGGGCGGGTGCGGATTTCCACAGGGCGATCTGGATCGGGTAGTTCCACGCGCCGATACCGGCCACGACGCCCAGCGGCTCGCGACGGGTGTAGACGAACGAAGTGGTGCGCAGCGGAATCTGCTCGCCTTCGATGGCCGGTACCAGGCCTGCGTAGTACTCCAGCACGTCAGCGCCGGTGACGATGTCGACGTAGCGGGTTTCGGAGTAGGCCTTGCCGGTGTCCAGGGTTTCCAGGGCGGCCAGTTCGTCGTTGCGCTCGCGCAGGATTTCCACGGCGCGACGCAGGATGCGCGAACGCTCCATGGCGGTCATGGCGGCCCAGATCTTCTGGCCCTTTTCGGCGCTGACGACGGCGCGTTCGACGTCTTCCTTGGTCGCACGTTGCACTTTTGCGAGGACTTCACCGTTAGCCGGGTTGATGGCTTCGAAAGTGGCGTCGCTGCTGGCGTCGCTGTACGCGCCATCGATGTAGAGTTTTTGCAGTTCGAAACGGGCCATAAAGTCCTCGCAAGAGCATTAAGTGGCTGGCGCGGTTCGGTGGTTGAGCGTTTATGTGTGCTCTAACTCACCCGCTTGGCCAGTTGGGTATCCATGTATTCGTAAGCAATCTGTTGCGCCTGCCCGGTGTCGAAAGCATCTCCCGACAGCGCGCCGCGTAACCACAAGCCGTCGATCAACGCAGCCAGGCCTCGGGCGGCACTGCGCGCATCATTGAGCGGCAGTACGCGGCGGAACTGGCAGCACAGGTTGGAATACAGACGGTGATCGTTGATCCGCTGCAACCTGTGCAAAGACGGCTGGTGCATGCTGGTGGCCCAAAAGGCCAGCCAGGTTTTCATCGCCGGGCCATTGACCTGGCTGGCGTCGAAGTTGCCTTCGATGATCACCTGCAGATGCGCCCGCGGGCTGTCATCTGTCAGCGCCTGTCGGCGCAGGGTGACGTTCTCGCTCAGGACGGTCATCAGGTACCCCATGGTGGCGGCAATCAGGCCGTTCTTGTCCTGAAAGTAGTGACTGATGATGCCATTCGAGACACCTGCCAAACGGGCGATCAGCGCAATGCTGGCGTCCCCCATTCCGACCTGATCGACGGCCAGCAAAGTGGCTTCGATCAATTGCTGGCGGCGGATGGGTTGCATACCGACCTTGGGCATCTTGCACATCTCCTTAGGCCTTCCGGTGGACGTAGTACGGCTACCGGGTTGAAGGCCAGTCTATTTTGTTTTGATTGAACGTTCAATCAACAAAGAATAAGATCTGCGACAAATCGTCGCTGCCTGTGAATTTTCCTACGCGCTGTGGCGGAAAAAACGACAACTGAAACGGCTCGAAACCTACGCGCTGCGGCGCTCCAGGGGTTTCGGGCTTTTTTCGGGGTGTCTTTATATCACCCGCCGGTCGGCTGCCCACTAACCGATTGGTCGGGTAACACGTTTGTCTTGCGTTCTTCTCTCGCACTGCCCGGAGCATCTGTGCCATGAGTTCTGCCTCGCTAATAAAGACCCCACCCGAGAAGGTGACGGTCAACGGTTGGGTGTTCTACACCTCTACCGCGTTGATTCTGTTGTTGACCGCCATTCTGATCATCGCCCCGCAAGAGGCCGGCAGAATGCTGGGTACGGCGCAAGCCTGGTTGTCCCGCAGCTTCGGCTGGTACTACATGGTGGTGATTGCCGCCTACCTGATTTTCGTCGTCGGCCTGGCGTTTTCGTCCTACGGCAAATTGAAACTGGGCAGCAAGGACGACACCCCGGACTTCAGCTACGGCGCCTGGGCGGGGATGCTGTTCTCGTCGGGTATCGGCATCTCATTGCTGTACTTCGGCGCGTCCGAGCCGCTGGACCACTACTTCAACCCGCCGGAAGGCGTGGCCGGCAGCAACCTTGCCGCCCGTCAGGCCGTTCAACTGACGTTCCTGCACTGGGGCCTGCACGGCTGGGCGATCTATGCGCTGGTGGGGTTGGCCGTGGCGTACTTTGCCTACCGGCATAACCAGCCGCTGGCGTTGCGTTCGGCGTTGTATCCGCTGGTGGGCGAGCGTTGGGTCAAGGGCGCGGCCGGGCATGCGGTGGACGGCTTCGGCATGTTCGTGACCCTGCTGGGGCTGGTGACGAACCTGGGGATCGGTTCGCTGCAAGTGTCGTCGGGGCTGGAAAACCTGTTCGGCATGGAACACAGCAACACCAACCTGCTGATCGTGATCATCGTGATGAGCACCGTGGCGACCATCGCTGCCGTGTCGGGCGTGGAAAACGGCATCCGCCGTCTGTCCAACCTGAACATCGTGCTGTTCAGTGGCCTGCTGATTTTCGTGCTGTTGTTCGGCCCGACCTTGCACCTGCTCAACGGCTTCGTACAGAACGTCGGTGACTACCTGAACGGCGTGGTGCTGAAGACTTTCGACCTCTATGTCTACGAGGGCGATAGTGAGAAGTCCGACCGCTGGTTGGGCCTGTGGACCCTGTTCTACTGGGCCTGGTGGATTTCCTGGGCGCCATTCGTGGGCATGTTCATCGCGCGTATTTCCCGTGGCCGCACCGTGCGCGAACTGGTAGCCGGCGTGCTGCTGATTCCGCTGGGCTTCACCCTCGCGTGGCTGTCGATCTTCGGTAACTCGGCTTTGGACCTGGTGATGAACCATGGGGCGGTGGAGCTCGGGAAGACGGCACTGGAACAGCCGTCCATGGCGATCTACCAGTTGCTTGAGCACTACCCGGCGTCGAAGGTTGTGATCGGCGTGTCGATCTTTGTCGGTTTCGTGCTGTTCCTGACTCCGGCGGACTCCGGCGCGGTGATGATGGCCAACCTTTCGTGCAAGGGCGGTAATGTCGACGAAGACGCACCGCACTGGCTGCGGATCTTCTGGTCGGCGGTGATCACCCTGGTGACCATCGGCCTGCTGTTCGCCGGCAACTTCGAAGCCATGCAAACCATGGTGGTGCTGGCCGGTCTGCCGTTTTCGGTGGTGTTGGTGTTCTTCATGTTCGGATTGCACAAGGCCATGCGCCAGGACGTGCAGATCGAACAGGAGCAAGCGCAGTTGGCCGAACGTGGTCGTCGAGGTTTCAGCGAGCGCTTGACTCAGCTGGACCTGCAACCGAGCCAATCGGTGGTGCAGCGCTTCATGGACAAACAGGTGAGTCCGGCGCTGGAAGATGCGACGGCGCAGATGCGTGCACAAGGCCTGCAAGTGCAGACTTTGCTCGGTAAGTCCAAGCGTTGCATGGGCGTGCGCGTGGAAATGGAAGAGGGCAACCCTTTCGTCTACGAAGTGAGCCTGGATGGCTATCTGGCCACGCCGACCGAATCGGTGCAATCCGACGAGGCGCGCCAGCGTTTCTATCGCGCCGAGGTGTACCTGCACAACGGCAGCCAGGACTACGACTTGATGGGCTTCACCCAGGATCAGATCACCCGTGACGTGCTCGATCAGTTTGAAAGCCATCGGCAGCTACTTGGCCGGGTTTATAGCTGAGTGGTGAAAGGGCGCGGTGTGTCAGTGGCATCGCGTCAGCCTTAAAAGATCGCAGCCTTCGGCAGCTCCTGCAGGGGAATGCGTTTTAGGTAGGAGCTGCCGAAGGCTGCGATCTTTTGATCTTTGCTCTTCAAACAAAAACGCCGCGATTCTATCGCGGCGTTTTTGTGTCTGTTGCCTTACCCCAGGTTCTTGCCGAGCAGTGCGTGATACAGCTCGCTGTCGCCAAGGATCCCCACCACCTTGTTGTTGTCGTGCAGCACCAGCTTGTTGCCGGTCTGATAACGAATCTGCAGTGCATCGCGCATGCCGATGTTCGAGTCCACCAGGGTTGGTCGACGACCCAGGCCTTCAACGGCCTGACCCGGTATCCAGTTCTGCAAGTCCAGCACAGAGCCGTTTTGGCGAGCGCCCTTGATGGTGTTGCCATCGGCCAGGTCCAGCCACGAATCACCGCCTGGATCCAGGCACACCGAACCGTTGATGCGTTTGCAGTTGTCCAGGGTGCGCATCAGGCTGCGACCGCACAGTACGTTCAGCGGGTTGGTGTGGGCAACGAAGGTCCGCACGTAATCGTCCGCAGGGTTGAGGACGATTTCTTCCGGTTTGCTGTACTGGATAATCCGGCCGTCTTTCATGATCGCGATGCGGCTGCCCAGTTTCAGGGCCTCATCGAGGTCGTGGCTGACGAATACGATGGTCTTGTTGAGCTTGTGCTGCAACTCCAGCAGCTCGTCTTGCAGGCCCTGGCGGATCAACGGGTCGAGGGCCGAGAACGGTTCGTCCATCAGCAATATGTCGGCGTCCATCGCCAGCGCACGGGCCAGGCCCACGCGTTGCTGCATACCACCGGACAGCTCATCGGGTTTCTTGTTGCGCCACTGGGCCAGGCCCACCAGCTCAAGCTTTTCGTCCACCAGTTTGCGTCGTTCCTTTTCCGGACGACCCTGCATTTCCAGGCCGAAGCTGATGTTCTCGCGCACTGTCAGCCAAGGCATCAGGGCGAACTTCTGGAACACCATCGCGATGCGCTTGGTGCGCATCATTTTCAGTTCTGCCGGGGTGCACGAGGCAATGTCGATCTGCTTGCCTTCGTGCTCGACGAACAGCTTGCCGCGGCTGACGGTGTTGAGGCCGTTGATGCAGCGCAGCAGGCTGGACTTGCCGGAGCCGGACAGGCCCATCAGCACGCAGATTTCACCTTTTTCGATATCCAGGCTGGCTTTTTCAACGCCGACAATCTGCCCGGTCTTTTTCAGGATTTCGTTACGGGTCATGCCTTGATCCAGCAGCTTGAGGGCCTCGCGTGGATCCTTGGAGAAGATAACGTCAACGTTATCAAAGCGAATAATGCTCATGCATCACCCCCTACTTTGGCGTCGGGTTGTTTGCAGATACGGTCGAGCATGATCGCCAGCAGTACGATCGCCAGGCCTGCTTCGAAGCCCAGGGCGATATCAGCAGTGTTCAGTGCGTTGACCACCGGTTTGCCCAGGCCATCGGCGCCCACCAGTGCCGCAATCACCACCATCGAAAGGGACAGCATGATGCACTGGGTGATGCCGGCCGCGATGCTTGGCATGGCGTGGGGCAGTTCGATTCTTGAAAGCAACTGACGGCGCGAGCAGCCAAAGGCCTTGCCGGCATCCATCAATTCTTCCGGAACATCGCGGATACCCAGGTAAGTCAGGCGGATGGGCGCGGCAATCGCGAACACCACCGTGGAGATCAGGCCCGGGACCACACCCAGCCCGAAGAGGGTGAGGGTAGGAATGAGGTACACGAAGGTCGGTACGGTCTGCATCAGATCGAGTACCGGACGCATTAAAGTATAGAACATCGGCTTGTGCGCGGCGACGATGCCCAATGGCACACCGATGAGCACGCAGACCAGGGTGGCGAACAGCACCTGGGCGAGGGTTTCCATGGTTTCCTGCCAGTACCCCAGATTGAGGATCAGCAGGAAGGAGGCAACGACAAACGCGGTCAGGCCCCATTTGCGTTGAATGAAGTGTGCCAGTAGTGCGATCAGGCCGATCAATGCCAGCGGGTTGAACCAGGTCAGCGCAAACGTCACGCCGTGGATCATCGTTTCCAGTGTCACGGCGATGGCGTCGAAGGTGCTGGCGCCGTGTTGCGTCAACCATTCAACGAAGCCTGCGATGTACTGGCCTAGGGGTATTTTCTGATCAATCAGCATGGTAGTGAACGTCCGCATGCAAGGTAATTAACAGCCCGGGCAGGCGAACCTGCCCGGCATAAACGATGCTCCCTAATTCAAGGCGTCAGTTTGGCTTTCACGGCCTCCAGGCCAGGTTTACCGTCAATGGTGGTCACGCCAGCGAGCCAGGTATCGAGCACCTGTGGATTCTTTTTCAGCCAGGCCTTGGCGGCCGCGTCAGGCTTCATCTTGTCGTCCAGGATGTTGCCCATCAGTTCGCTTTCCATGTCGACAGTGAACTCCAGGTTCTTCAGCAACTGGCCAACGTTGCTGCACTCCTGGGCGTAACCCTTGCGGGTGTTGGTCGCCACGGTGGCGGCACCGAAATCCGGGCCGAAGAAGTCATCACCACCGGTCAGGTATTGAATTTTGAAACGCTTGTTCATCGGGTGCGGCGCCCAGCCGAGGAACACCACGGCAGTGTCGCGTTTCTGCGCGCGGTCGACCTGCGACAGCATGCCGGCTTCGGAGGACTCGACGACTTTGAAGCCGGCGGTCTTCAGGCCGAAGGCATCCTTGTCGATCATGCTCTGGATCAGACGATTGCCATCGTTGCCCGGCTCGATGCCGTAGATCTTGCCATCGAGCTCTTTCTTGAATTTGGCAATGTCGGCGAAGTCATGCAGGCCCTTGTCGTACAGCGCCTGAGGGACGGCGAGGGTGTACTTGGCGCCCTTTAGGTTGGTGCGCACGGTTTCCACGGTGCCGGCATCGCGGTAGGCCTTGATGTCGTTTTCCATGGTCGGCATCCAGTTGCCCAGGAATACGTCCATGTTCTTGCCGTCGGCCAGGGACTTATAGGTCACGGGCACGGAAATCATGGTGGTCTTGGTCTTGTAGCCGAGGGCGTTGAGCACGACGCTGGTGGTTGCGGTTGTCGCGGTGATGTCGGTCCAGCCGACATCGGAGAAGTTTACGGTGCTGCATTGGGCCGGTTCGGCGGCTTGCGCCAGAACCGGCAGACTAAGCATTGCGGCCAACAACAACGACGGGGAACCTTTCATGGATGGACTCCTTGGTGTTTTTTTTGGCAGTGTTCCGACTGGACCACCGCACTTATAGGTTGCGGTTGGATGGCGTTCTGGAGACAGCTCTACCACGTCGCCTTGCAATCGAGTCGATACGATCATGTACCAGTGAAAATCTGACGCCTACAGGGTGCGTCGTATCCAGTACAGGGATGGTCGCATCCAGTGTCGGTGACGTCGTTTACAGATTTTTTCAGCCCGATTTCCCCCTCTGAACCGCAAAAAAACGGCGAAAACACAGCGTAAAAGACACGCGGCGCTGGTGGGCATGAGTGCGTCGGTTAGAGACGTCGAACAACTGGATAAAAGCTTGATGATGCGGTCATCTCGGCGGATTGCAGCTTGAGCGTAGCAGCTCCGTCACCGTGCGCTTTCGCGTGCGCAGTGGGCCCATCCAGGAGTTCGGCAGTAATGGCTATCAGTGTTTTCGACCTGTTCAAAATCGGCATCGGCCCTTCCAGTTCACACACCGTGGGGCCCATGCGGGCGGCGGCGTTGTTTGTGCAGGGCCTGCGTGAGCGCGGGCTGCTTGAGCAAGTGCGGCGTGTCGAAGTCCAGCTGTTCGGCTCGTTGTCGGCCACCGGCATCGGCCATGGCAGCGACAATGCCGTGATCATGGGCCTGATGGGCGAGTGGCCGGACGCGATCGATCCGTCGCAAATCGGCATTCGTATCGCCACCCTGCGCGAGACCGAGACGCTGCTGCTCGACAGTCGCTTGCCGGTGCCCTTCATCTGGGCCCGGGACATGCGCCTGATCGACGAGAACCTGCCATTCCACCCCAACGCCATGACCCTGATTGTCGAGGGCGATGACGGCGAGTTGCATCGCGACACCTACTATTCGGTTGGCGGCGGTTTTGTCGTCGATGAGGCGCAGGCCTCCAGCGGTGTCGTCGACCTCGACCGCACCGTGTTGCCTTATGACTTTTCCAGCGCTGCCGAGCTGCTGGAGCTGTGTAAAAAGCACAAGCTGCGCGTGGCTGAGTTAATGATGGCCAACGAGAAAGTCTGGCGCAGCGAGGATGAAATCCGCAGCGGCCTGATGAAGCTCTGGCGCGCCATGCAGGATTGCGTTGAACAAGGCCTTAAACACGAAGGCATCCTGCCCGGCGGGCTGAACGTGCGTCGCCGTGCGGCCAAGCTGCATCGCAGCCTGCAGGAACTGAACAAACCCAACGTGATCGGCTCGACCTTGAGCGCCATGGAATGGGTCAACCTGTTCGCCCTGGCGGTCAACGAAGAAAACGCCGCCGGCGGGCGTATGGTCACGGCACCGACCAACGGCGCGGCGGGGATCATTCCGGCGGTACTGCACTACTTCATGAAGTTCAGCGAGGCCGTGACCGACGCCAATGTCGTCGACTACTTCCTCGGCGCGGCGGCGGTGGGAATCCTGTGCAAGAAGAACGCCTCGATCTCCGGTGCCGAAGTCGGCTGCCAGGGCGAAGTCGGTTCGGCCTGCGCCATGGCGGCGGCGGGACTGGCGGAAATTCTTGGTGCCACGCCAGAGCAGTTGTGCAACGCGGCGGAGATCGGTCTGGAGCACAACCTCGGCCTGACCTGCGACCCGGTGGGTGGGTTGGTCCAGGTGCCGTGCATCGAGCGCAACGCGATTGCCGCGGTGAAGGCGATCAATGCCGCACAAATGGCATTACGCGGTGATGGCCAGCACTTTATTTCGCTGGATCGGGTGATCCGCACCATGCGCGATACCGGTGCCGATATGCATGACAAATATAAGGAGACATCGCGGGGTGGGTTGGCGGTTAGCGCGGTGGAGTGCTGAGACCGCGTCGCCTTCATCGCGAGCTTGCTCGCGATAGCGCCAGACCAGTCAAAACTGCGCGCTAAGTGAACACCCTGTTTAAAACGCGCCACCTTTTGGCGCGTCGCTCACAGATAAATCGTCTTGCCACTGATCGAGGGCCAACCGGCCTTCGACCGCCTGTCACCCGTGCCTGCGGTGACACTCCTTTCCACCGCGGCGCAACGCCGTTCCCACAAGTGCTACCGAATTGCTCAAAGCTTGTGGGCCGGGGCGCTTGCAGTCCTGATGGCCATTTAAATCCCCCTGCCTTGCAAGACATATATAGACACATTCCGACGTCGTTTTTAGGAGTTATTGAACGCGCATTCAAATTTAGGCATGGCAATTGCTCTGTCATTACAAAGCCCGTCTCCCACGCGAGAACGATGGCGATAAAAAGAGCCTCCGCCTGAGGCCATTACCCGCTTTGTGTGAGGAGATACCGCGATGACGACGTTCAACTCCGGGGCTCAACCCCAGAACCGTGCGCCTCAATCCATCGGCTTTCTGCTGCTGGACAATTTCACGCTGATTTCTCTGGCCTCCGCAGTGGAACCCCTGCGCATGGCCAACCAGTTGTCCGGTCGCGAGCTGTATCGCTGGACCACCCTCACCGTCGACGGCGGCCAGGTCTGGGCCAGTGACGGCCTGCAGATCACCCCCGACGCCTCCATGCACAAAGCGCCGCCAATGGACACGGTCATCGTCTGCGGCGGTATCGGCATCCAGCGCACTGTTACCCGCGAACATGTGTCATGGCTGCAAAGCCAGGCTCGCCAGTCCCGCCGCCTCGGTGCGGTGTGCACCGGCAGCTGGGCCCTGGCCTGCGCCGGCCTGCTCGACGGTTTTGATTGCAGCGTGCACTGGGAATGCCTGGCGGCGATGCAGGAAGCTTTCCCGCGTGTAGCGATGAGCACACGCTTGTTCACCCTCGACCGTAACCGTTTCACCAGCTCCGGCGGCACCGCGCCGCTGGACATGATGCTGCACTTGATCAGCCGCGATCACGGTCGTGAGCTGTCGGCGGCCATTTCGGAAATGTTCGTCTACGAGCGCATCCGCAACGAGCAGGATCACCAGCGTGTGCCGCTCAAGCACATGCTCGGCACCAACCAGCCGAAGTTGCAGGAAATCGTCGCGTTGATGGAAGCCAACCTCGAAGAACCGATCGACCTGGACGAACTGGCGGTGTATGTCGCGGTGTCCCGTCGTCAGCTCGAGCGCCTGTTCCAGAAGTACCTGCACTGCTCGCCGTCGCGTTACTACCTCAAGCTGCGCCTGATCCGCGCGCGGCAGTTGCTCAAGCAAACGCCGATGTCGATCATCGAAGTGGCGTCGGTCTGTGGCTTCGTGTCCACGCCGCACTTCTCCAAGTGCTACCGCGAATACTTCGGCATTCCGCCGCGTGACGAGCGCGTAGGGTCCAACACCACCCAGCAAGTGGCGATGATGCCGCTGCCGCAAGCATTGGTGCTGTCGCCGTTGTCCGGCCCGTTGTCGGCGCTGAGCCAGGCGCGCAATGAGTCGACTTTCGCTAGCGTAAGGCTTTAAGCCGAGAAGCCATTAAAAGATCGCAGCCTTCGGCAGCTCCTACAGGGAACGTGTTTCAACTGTAGGAGCTGCCGAAGGCTGCGATCTTTTGATTTTCTGTCAGCCGCGATGGCTTTGCTGGTACTCCGACAACGCCGGCAGCAATTGTTTGTCGATGGCCTGGCGCACTGCCGGCAGGATCGTCGCGCTGCTGGTGTACATCTCCTTGACCATCTTGCGAAGTTCATACGCCCGGGCATCGTCCAAGCCCCTTACCACGCACTCGCAAGCCTGCTCGGCGGTGGCTCCAGTGGGCACGTTGAATCCCAACGACTTGAGCTGGCCCAACAGGTCTTCCTGGTCTATCAAATCGGCGTGCATCATGACGCAATCCTTCTTCAGGGAACGGTGTCGTGGTTCGATTCTGGTAGGGGTACCGGGTGTCGGCAAGGACGAATTGTCGCAATGGCAGCATTGGCTATGAACAGGTCGCTTTCGGGCAACTTGCCGGCCAAAGGAGGGGGCACACTGGACTCAGCTTGCTTCACGAAGGTTTGGTCACCCTCGCACGGCAGCTCCTCAACAGTACCCTCTGCCTCGATCCTGTCACGGCTTGATCGGGGTTTTTTTTGCCTGTGATTCAGTGGGTTTTGTGTTGATTGATATACCGCTTTCGCGAGCAAGCCCGCTCCCACAGTTGACCGAGTTCTCCCAGAGGAATGCGATCGAATGTGGGAGCGGGCTTGCTCCGGGCGGCGTTCCGACGAAGAACGATGACGCGGTTTAACGCTGCAACACCAGAATCCGCGACAACAACTCATCACGGTCCACATAGCAGCCCTGGAAGTGCCGCGCCCCGGTGGCGGGGTCGAAGGCGTTGCGGGCATGCAGGGTGCGGCGGTTGTCAAAGCACCACAGCTCACCGGGATTGAGCCGCTGCATCAACCTGAATCGAGGCTCGCGGGTCATCGCGATAAAGCGCCGGTAGGCCTGATACAGCTTGGGCATCTGCTCCACCGAAGCATCGAACGGCCCGCGCAGAAAGTTCGCCATGCGGATTTCCGACACCTGCCCCAACGCATCCAGAGCGATGATCGGCGCCAGGCAGCGGTAGTCGCTGTGGCGGTCCTTATTGCGAAACTCCACGGGGATTTCACACAGGCTTTTAAACGCCTCCGGGGCTTCCAGGCGCAGGGTGTCGGCAATGGCAAAACCGTCGACAAAAATGCTCTCGCCACCCTCGGCATCATTGACCAGGCAATGCAAAAATTGCAGCCCCGGTTGCAACTCCCGGGTCGGCAGGTCGCTGTGCAGCGGCAGGTTGAAGGCGGTGTAGGCGTTGCTGTCTGCGTCGGCCTTGGATTGCACGTTGAACAGCACGCCGAAATTGCTCTCGCGGATGAAGGAAATACGCTGGGCGATCAGTTTCAGGGAGCCGGGCTCGGTGGGCACGCCACGGACCTGGGTCAATCCGACATCCCGCACAGCCAACAACCATTGCAACAAGGCGTCGGAGTCGCTCATCAGCGCTTGATACTCGAACACCGGCAACTGCAAATCGCTGTGCCAGAGCCTGGCTTTCGGCTTGCGCTGCTGACGCTCGGCGCGGGATTCATCGTCATAGGCGTGGGCGCGCAGCCAACCAGGGTCGAAGCGGCTGCTGTGGCCGTCCCGCCAAGCCACCGACAGGCAACCTTCGCTGTCGATACCGGCGTTATCGGGCATCAGATCTTGAGCCACGTCGACGATTTCCAGTACTTGCTCGCGGGTCACGGTGTAGACGCATTGCGGGCACGGGCAGTTATCCCGCAGCCATTGATGGTGGAAAGGGCTGACGCGATCGTCGGCCCATTTCACCAGAACACTGTCCGCCAGGGTCTGCACGCCAGCCAGCGCGCTGATCAACGGATAGGTACGGAAGTCGGCAAATGCAGCGGCGGTATTCATGGCGATCTCCTTGTTATTTTTTTGGGGGTAGTGCGATCACTCGGCCAATGTACCCGGGTGTTGGCAGGTCCGCCTGTTCGGCGACGATGGCTTGCAAGCGGCCCAACGACTGTTCGCTGAACGGCGCCGAACGCGGCCCGGCGAGATCCACGTGCAGCAGCATCTGTTCGTTGCCTGCGAGCTCCTGGGCTTCACCGACCAGATGCAGGCTGTGATAGAGGTGCACGCGCTTGCTGTCGTGGGCGATGATTTGGGTGTGCACTTCGACCTGGGCGTCGAGCTTCACTTCGTGCAGGTAATTGAGGTGCAGTTCGAGGGTGAACAGCGAGTTGCCGCTGGCCTCGCGGCTGTTGCTGTCCAGGCCCAGGCGATCCATCAGGGCGTCGGTGGCGTAGCTGAAGATCAGCAGGTAGAAGGCGTCGCGCAGGTGGCCGTTGTAGTCGACCCAGTCGGGGATGATGGTGGTTTGGTAGGTGGTGAGGGTGGGCATGGTTTCTGATCCAATTTATAGAGTGACTGGGCTGCCGCTTTCGCGAGCAAGTGCTGTTGGCCCCAAGCCTAGGGGTTACTCGCTGAAAGCCATCCCATGCTTCTCTTTGGTGGTCTTTACCGCCTCCAGCACCGCCAGCAGGCAGTCATCACGATAGCGCTCCAGCGCCGAAATGCTGTGTTTGCCCAATTGATCGCTGGTGCCATCGACCACGTCGTCGATCAGCTTGTCGGTCAACTCCGGTGCCGGCAGGTAGGTCCACGGCAATTGCAACGCCGGGCCGAACTGTGCCATGAAGTGGCGCATGCCGGCATCGCCACCGGCCAGGGTGTAAGTCAGGAAGGTGCCCATGAACGACCAGCGCAAACCCGCGCCAAAACGGATCGCGTCGTCGATTTCGCCGGTGGTCGCCACGCCGTCGTTGACCAGGTGCAGAGCCTCACGCCACAGCGCTTCGAGCAGGCGGTCGGCGATGAAGCCCGGCACTTCCTTGCGCACGTGCAGCGGGCGCATTCCCAGGGATTCATAGACTTTCATGGCCGCTTGCACTGCTTCAGGGGCAGTGTTTTTACCGCCGACCACTTCCACCAATGGCAGCAGGTAAACCGGGTTGAACGGATGACCGACCACGCAACGTTCCGGGTGCGTGGCGCTCTCGTAGAACTCGCTCGGCAACAGCCCGGAAGTGCTGGAGCCGATCAACGCATTGGGCTTGGCTGCCGCGCTGATTTTGCTGTGCAGCTCCAGTTTCAGCTCCAGTCGTTCCGGGGCGCTCTCCTGGATGAAATCGGCATCGCGCACGCACTCTTCGATGGTCGCGACAAAGCGCAGGCGATCTTGCGATGCACCCGGCGCCAGACCTTGTTTCTCCAGCGCGCCCCAGGCATTGGCGACGCGTTTGCGCAAGGCGGCTTCGGCGCCGGGGGCCGGATCCCAGGCCACGACATCCAGGCCATGGGCGAGGGCGCGGGACACCCAGCCGCTGCCGATGACACCGCTGCCTAACGCTGCGAAGGTTTTGATTTCGGTGATGAAGCTCATGGTGACGTCCTAATAAGTTCGGTGAGCCCTGTAGGAGCTGCCGCAGGCTGCGATCTTTTGACTTTGTTTTTTACAAGCAAGATCAAAAGATCGCAGCCTGCGGCAGCTCCTACGGGTTTTGTGTTTGAGGTTAACCGCGCTTGGTCAGGCCCATTTTTGCCCGGCCTTCAGCCGGGGTCAGGATGCGGGCACCGAGGCGGCTGAGGATTTCGCCGGCGCGCTCGACCAGTTGGCCGTTGGTCGCCAGCACGCCCTTGTCCAGCCACAGGTTGTCTTCCAGCCCGACCCGCACGTTGCCGCCGAGCAACACCGCTTGCGCCGCCATCGGCATCTGCATGCGACCGATACCGAAGCCGGCCCAGACCGCGTCGGCCGGCAGGTTGTCGACCATGGCTTTCATGGTGGTGGTGTCTGCGGGAGCGCCCCAAGGGATGCCCAGGCACAGCTGGAACAACGGGTTGTCGAGCAGGCCTTCCTTGATCATCTGCTTGGCGAACCACAGGTGGCCAGTGTCGAAGATTTCCAGCTCGGCTTTAACGCCCAGCTCTTGAATGCGTTTGGCACCGGCACGCAGCTGGGCCGGGGTGGAGACGTAAATGGTGTCGCCGTCGCCGAAGTTCAGGGTGCCGCAGTCGAGGGTGCAGATTTCCGGCAGCAGTTCTTCGACGTGGGCCAGGCGGGTCAGCGGGCCGACCAGGTCGGTATTCGGGCCGAACTCCATCGGGTTCTCGCCGGCACCGATCTCCAGGTCGCCGCCCATGCCAGCGGTGAGGTTGACGATGATGTCGACGTCCGCCTCGCGGATGCGCTCCATCACTTCGCGGTACAGCGCCACGTCACGGCTGAATTTGCCGGTTTGCGGGTCACGCACATGGCAGTGAACCACGGTGGCGCCGGCCTTGGCGGCTTCCACGGCGGCAGCGGCGATCTGTTTCGGGGTGACCGGCACGTGTGGGCTCTTGGCGGTCGTGTCGCCAGCACCGGTGAGTGCGCAGGTGATGATGACGTCGTGGTTCATTTGGCGGTTCCTTACAGGCGAGTTTTGGCTTTGGCCAGGCGTGGTGGTCCCGTTCGCAGCCCGTCGGGGCTGCGAGTCGGTGGTTCGTTCGGGTTTATTTACTGGTCAGTTGCAGGTTTTCAGCGGCCGGCTTGCCATCGAAGGTGGTGACGCCTTCAAGCCAGCGCTTTTTGTCCTGCGGGTGATCCTTGAGCCATTGTTTGGCCGACTCGAAAGCGTCCTTGTGATCCAGCAGCGGCTGCATCATCCGGCTCTCGTCTTCGGCGGTGAACGTCAGGTTGCTCAGCAGGCGACCGATGTTCGGGCATTGTTCGGTATATGTCGGCGCAGTGACGGTCCACACGGTGGCCTTGCCTTCGTTCGGGCCGAGGGCGTCGTCGCTGCCGGTGAGGTAGGTCATCTTGACGTTGACGTTCATTGGGTGCGGCGCCCAGCCGAAGAACACCACGGCTTCGTTGCGACGTACGGCGCGATCCACGGCGGCGAGCATGCCGGCTTCGCTGGATTCGACCAGCTGGAACTTGCCGAGGCCGAACTGGTTCTTGGAGATCATTGCCTTGATCTGGGTGTTGGCGCCCGAGCCAGGCTCGATGCCGTAGATCTTGCCGCCCAGTTCTTTTTCGAACTTGGCGATGTCGGCGAAGGTTTTCAGGCCCTTGTCGGCGAGGTAGGTCGGCACGGCGAGAGTCGCGCGGGCGTCCTGCAGGCTTGGCGCCTCAAGCACCTTGACCTGTTTGGCGTCGACGAACGGGGTGATGGTCTGGGTCATCAGCGGGTTCCAGTAGCCGAGGAACAGGTCCAGACGCTGGTCGCGGATCCCGGCGAAGATGATTTGCTGGGAGGCGCTGGTTTGTTTGGTGCTGTAGCCGAGGCCATCGAGCAATACCTGGGTCATGGCGCTGGTGGCGATCACGTCGGTCCAGTTCACTACACCCATGCGCACGTTCTGGCATGCGGCGGGTTCGGCGGCCATGACACTGGCGCTCAGCAAAGCGGTACCACTGAGTGCAAGAACACAGCTGCTGATCAGTCGTTTCATTCTCAGGTTCCTCGGCAGGTCGTTTATTGTGAGTTCCGGTGTCTGATGCGCCGGTGATGCCAAGTTACGCAGCAAAGCCCCCATGAAAGCGCACTGCGGCGACCAGCTCTTGCACTGCAGCGACCTGCCCCCTTGAATGCCGCTTGCAAGTGGCGTATCAACATCCCTACGCTGCCCGCCCTCTCGTTACCTGGCCTCCTGTTACCCGCTAAGCGAGTGCGCTCCATGTCCCAGGATTTCTACTTCTTGTTGATGCCGGGTTTCTCGGCTATCGGGTTTATCTCAGCCATCGAGCCGCTGCGGGTCGCCAATCGCTTTCGCGGCGAGCTGTACCGCTGGCATGTGCTGAGCGCGGATGGCGGGGCGGTGCTGGCGAGCAACGGCATGTCGGTCAACGCCGATGCGGCGCTGGAGCCGCTCAAGAAAGGCGCAACACTGCTGGTGGTCGCCGGGTTCGAACCCCTGAAGTTCACCACCCCGGCGCTGGAACACTGGCTGCGCCGCCTGGACAACGAAGGCGTGACCCTCGGCGCCATCGACACCGGCAGTTTCATCCTCGCCGAAGCCGGCCTGCTCGATGGCCATCGCCTGACCCTGCACTGGGAAGCCATCGACGCCTTCAAGGAATCCTATCCACAGCTCAGCGTTACTCAGGAGCTGTTCGAGATCGACCGCCGTCGCATCACTTCCGCCGGCGGCACTGCTTCCATTGACCTGATGCTGGATCTGATCGCCCAGGCCCACGGACCGGAACTGGCGATCCAGGTCAGCGAGCAATTCGTGCTCGGCCGCATCCGCCCGCGCAAAGACCACCAGCGCATGGAAGTCGCCACACGCTATGGCATCAGCAACAAGAAGCTGGTGCATGTGATTGGCGAGATGGAGCAGCACAGTGAACCGCCGCTGAGCACGCTGGAACTGGCGGAATCGATCAAGGTGACGCGGCGACAGCTGGAGCGCCTGTTTCGCCTGCATCTGAACGACACACCGAGTAATTTCTATCTGCGGTTACGATTGGAAAAAGCGCGGCAGTTGCTGCGACAGACGGACATGAGCGTGCTGGAAGTGAGTATTGCCTGTGGGTTTGAATCCCCGTCGTATTTCACCCGCAGTTATCGGGCGAAATATGAGCGGTGCCCGAGGGAAGACCGGCGTACTGCCAAGGCATAAATTAAAAGATCGCAGCCTTCGGCAGCTCTTACATGAGATCTCCTGTAGGAGCTGCCGAAGGCTGCGATCTTTTGATCTTATTTCTTCACCAACGCCGAACACGCCGCTTTGTAAGCCTCATGCTGATACTTGTTCAGCGTCCCTGGCAGTTCGAAATTGTGCTTTTTAGCCTGGGCATTGATGGTCTGCGGCGACAGCAGGGTCACCTCGCAATTCTCCTGCAACTGGAAAACCCCTTCGATCTTGAAGGTGGTCGGCCCGCCAGCGAACTCGCCTTTCTTGCTGCGCTTCTTGATCGCGATGCGATCGATGGAATTCTCGCGGATAAACGAAGCGACCTGAGCGGCGAATACTTTGACGTTGGCGGCTTCGTCGTCATCGTCCAGGGCAATTTTCTTGGTGGCGAGCGCGACATGGCCCAGCGCCTGACCGTCCAGCGTGGCCACGGCGATGATCGCTTCGCTGCCTTTGATTTCGATGCCGCAGACTTTCATGTTCAATCCCATTAGTGACAGAGGGTGTGCAGCTTACAGCTCAAGCTGGCTGGCCGTGATGCCAAACGCCAAAGCGATTTTTTCGCGAGTGGCTTTACGGGGCTTGGCGACTGTTTCCTGTTGGGCAAAGGCAGGCTGGGTTATGCCCATGCGTTTGGCTACTTCATCCTGGGTAAGGTTCAAATGTTCGCGCCAGGCGCGGATAGGGGTAGCGCCATCGACGATACGGCTCACTACCTCATGGGGGATCAAGTCGGGCTCGATTTTCTGCGCCACGTATTGTGCATAGGGAATGACCACGAAGGCTGGATTGCCTTCGGCGTCGTTGATGATTTGAATGTCAGTAGGTGCGTTCATCGCGTTTTTTGACCTCTTGAATACTGACCACTTTGATCGCGCCATCCCAATCAAACATGACCCGGTAATTACCGACACGCAGCCGATAAGCGTAGTCATGACCGACCAGTGCTTTGACATTGCCTGCCTCAGGCATGCCAGCGAGCGCCGTGATGGCATCACGAACCTGAATCTGGTGAACGGAATGCAATCTCAAGAGTTGCTTAACGGCCTTTCGAGTCCAGTGAATGCTGTTCATGGAAGAATATAAGTCTTTTATAAGATTTGCGAATTTTTACTTATATTTTTATGCTTGGCCATCAGCAACATTTGTCGGCATGTTGCGTGAAAGGTCCGCAGAGCAGCGGCTTTGGACAGAAGCTGTAGGTCAGAGCAGAGTGCTTTGTGGGAGAAGGTTTTTTGGCGATTGAAAGCTGGTGGTAGCGCCAGCTTTCAGCGGGATACTCAGGACTATTCCTGCCCAATCGACTCCAAAAACTCCGACCGTTCATCGCTCATCCGCGCCACACAATCGTTCTGGGCAATGGTGAGCGCCTTGCTGCCGGCGGTGGCCGGGAAGGTTTCGACGGCGCAGTCTGCGTCGCGGGTCTTCAGCCATTGCTGTTGGGCGGCTTTGATCCTGGCGGTGATGTCGGCCAGTTGCGACGGGTTTTTGCCGTACTGCGACTGCATGCGCTCGGTCAGGCCCTGGAGGTTTTCCTTGAGCAGGTCTTCGGCGGAGGTTTTGCTGAAGGCCGAGCATTCCAGGGTCTGGATGTCGTTTTCGACTTTGTCGCACGGGTTGTCGTCGGACACCTGCGCTGCGTGTACGCCGGTCGCAATCAGGGCCATTGCCAGAATGATCGATTTCATTATCGTCGCCGCTCTTGTCCAGTGAAGCATCCAGTGATGCGGCGAATTCTGGCCCAAGCCGCGGGCCTTGAACAGGTCGGTGATTGTGCCTGGCGACGACCCTTTGTCGCGGATTGACGCTTTCGGCAATTCCCCTGTCGTTTTTGCACCCGGGTGCTTGGGCACCGAGGCATATGCTGGCCCCAAAGCGCCGGCAGACGATTCGGCGCATGAATCGCCAACAAGGGGACAGCCTGATGAGCCCAGCCGAATTGCACGCCGACAGCATCGTTATCGACGGGCTGATTATCGCCAAGTGGAACCGTGAACTGTTCGAAGACATGCGCAAGGGCGGTCTGACCGCGGCCAATTGCACTGTGTCGGTGTGGGAGGGCTTCCAGGCCACCGTCAACAACATCGCCGCGAGCCAGAAGCTGATCCGCGAGAACAGCGACCTGGTGATTCCGGTCCGCACCACCGCCGACATCCGTAAAGCCAAGGAGCAGGGCAAGACCGGCATCCTTTTCGGCTTCCAGAATGCCCACGCCTTTGAAGACCAGATCGGCTATGTCGAGGTCTTCAAGCAGCTTGGCGTCGGTATCGTGCAGATGTGCTACAACACCCAGAACCTGGTGGGCACCGGCTGCTACGAGCGTGACGGCGGTCTGTCGGGCTTCGGTCGCGAAATCGTCGCCGAGATGAACCGTGTTGGCGTGATGTGCGACCTGTCCCACGTCGGTTCCAAGACTTCCGAAGAAGTCATCCTCGAATCGAAGAAGCCGGTCTGCTACTCCCACTGCCTGCCGTCGGGGCTCAAGGAGCACCCGCGCAACAAGTCCGATGAAGAGCTCAAGTTCATTGCCGACCACGGTGGTTTTGTCGGCGTGACCATGTTCGCGCCGTTCCTGGCCAAGGGTATCGATTCGACCATCGACGACTACGCCGAAGCCATCGAGTACGTGATGAACATCGTCGGCGAAGACGCCATCGGCATCGGTACCGACTTCACCCAGGGCCATGGCCAGGACTTCTTCGAATACCTGACCCACGACAAGGGCTACGCCCGCCGCCTGACCAGCTTCGGCAAGATCATCAACCCGCTGGGTATCCGCACCGTGGGCGAGTTCCCGAACCTGACCGAGACCCTGCTCAAGCGCGGCCACTCCGAGCGGGTAGTGCGCAAAATCATGGGCGAGAACTGGGTCAACGTCCTCAAGGACGTTTGGGGCGAATAAGCCGCCGCATCTCTGAATCCTTTCCCGCTGCCGTCCGTGCAGCGGGCAACACAACAAATTTTCTGGAGTTAAGTTTTCATGGCCAAGATCGCCCCTCAATTGCCAATCGAAGTCGACAGTGAAACCGGTATCTGGACCTCCGACGCCTTGCCGATGCTGTACGTGCCGCGCCATTTCTTCGTCAACAACCACATGGGCATCGAGGAAGTGCTGGGCGCTGAAGCCTACGCCGAAATCCTCTACAAGGCCGGCTACAAGTCCGCCTGGCACTGGTGTGAAAAAGAAGCCGAATGCCATGGCCTGGAAGGCGTCGCGGTGTTCGAGCACTACATGAAGCGCCTGTCGCAGCGCGGCTGGGGGCTGTTCAAGATCCAGGACATTGACCTCGACAAAGGCACCGCCAGCGTCAAGCTCGAACACTCGGCATTCGTCTACGTGTACGGCAAAGTCGGGCGCAAGGTCGACTACATGTTCACTGGCTGGTTTGCAGGGGCGATGGACCAGATCCTCGCCGCTCGCGGCAGCAAGATCCGTACCGTGGCCGAACAAGTCTACGGTGGCTCCGAAGAGGGTCACGAAGACGGCTTGTTCACCGTCAAGCCGTTGTAAGTCGAGGAACCCGCCATGGCTTTCGAAGCAATGTTCCAGCCGATCCAGATCGGCAAACTGACCATCCGCAACCGCGTGCTCAGCACCGCGCACGCCGAGGTCTATGCCACCGACGGCGGCATGACCACCGACCGGTACGTCAAGTATTACGAAGAGAAAGCCAAGGGCGGGATCGGCCTGGCGATTTGTGGCGGCTCGTCCGTCGTGGCGATCGACAGCCCGCAGGAGTGGTGGAGCTCGGTGAACCTGTCCACCGACCGCATCATTCCGCACTTCCAGAATCTGGCCGATGCCATGCACAAGCACGGCGCCAAGATCATGATCCAGATTACCCACATGGGTCGACGCTCGCGTTGGGACGGCTTTAACTGGCCAACGTTGATGTCGCCGTCGGGCGTGCGTGAGCCGGTGCACCGTGCCACTTGCAAGACCATCGAGCCGGAAGAAATCTGGCGGGTGATCGGCAACTATGCGCAGGCTGCGCGTCGTGCCAAGGCCGGTGGCCTGGACGGCGTGGAATTGTCGGCTGTGCACCAGCACATGATCGACCAGTTCTGGAGCCCGCGCGTCAACAAGCGTACCGACGAATGGGGCGGTACCTTCGAAGGCCGCATGAAGTTCGGCCTGGAAGTCTTGAAAGCCGTGCGCGCCGAGGTCGGTGACGACTTCTGCGTGGGCATGCGCATCTGCGGTGATGAGTTCCACCCGGACGGCCTGTCCCACGAAGACATGAAGCAGATCGCCAAATATTACGACGACACCGGCATGCTCGATTTCATCGGCGTCGTCGGCTCGGGTTGCGACACTCACAACACCCTGGCCAACGTGATTCCGAACATGAGCTACCCGCCCGAGCCGTTCCTGCACCTGGCGGCCGGGATCAAGGAGGTGGTCAAGGTTCCGGTGCTGCACGCGCAGAACATCAAGGACCCGAACCAGGCCACGCGCATTCTGGAGGGTGGCTACGTCGACATGGTCGGCATGACCCGCGCCCACATTGCCGACCCGCACCTGATCGCCAAGATCAAGATGGGCCAGATCGACCAGATCAAGCAGTGCGTCGGGGCCAACTACTGCATCGACCGTCAATACCAGGGTCTGGATGTGTTGTGCATCCAGAACGCCGCAACTTCCCGTGAATACATGGGCCTGCCACACATCATTGAAAAAACCACCGGCGTGAAACGCAAAGTGGTGGTAGTTGGCGCTGGCCCTGCGGGGATGGAAGCCGCTCGCGTTGCCGCCGAACGTGGCCACAACGTGACCCTGTTCGAGAAGAAAGAATTCATCGGCGGCCAAATCACCACCGCTTCGAAAGCACCACAACGGGATCAGATCGCCGGTATCACCCGCTGGTACCAGCTGGAGCTGGCTCGGTTGAAAGTCGATCTGCGCCTGGGCACTGCGGCGGATGCGCCGACCATCATGGACCTGCGTCCAGACGTGGTGGTGCTGGCCGTCGGTGGACATCCGTTCATCGAGCAGAACGAACACTGGGGTGCGGCTGAAGGTCTGGTGGTCAGCAGCTGGGATGTGCTCGACGGCAAGGTTCTGCCTGGCAAGAACGTGCTGGTTTACGACACCATTTGCGAGTTCACCGGCATGTCTACCGCGGACTTCATTGCGGACAAGGGCAGCCAGGTCGAAATCGTCACCGACGACATCAAGCCGGGCGTGGCGATTGGCGGCACGTCGTTCCCGACGTACTACCGCAGCATGTACCCGAAAGAAGTGATCATGACCGGCGACATGATGCTGGAGAAGGTTTACCGCGAAGGTGACAAGCTGGTTGCAGTGCTGGAAAACGAATACACCGGTGCCAAAGAGGAGCGGGTGGTGGACCAGGTGGTCATCGAAAACGGTGTGCGCCCGGACGAGGAAATCTACTACGCCTTGAAGGAAGGCTCGCGCAACAAAGGCCAGATCGACGTCGAAGCCTTGTTCGCGATCAAGCCGCAACCTTGCCTGGAGCAGAGCGGCGACGGCTACCTGCTGTTCCGCATCGGTGACTGCGTGGCACAGCGCAACGTGCATGCGGCGATCTACGACGCGCTGCGGTTGTGCAAGGATTTCTAAGGTTTTGACACCCCCTGTGTAGGAGCTGCCGCAGGCTGCGATCTTTTGATCTTGTTTTTAAGATCAAGATCAAAAGATCGCAGCCTTCGGCAGCTCCTACGCCGACCGTGTTTCTCCAAGATGTACTGGTGGGAGCTTCACCATGTTGAACACCCTTCTTCCAATCCTGTTGTTCGCCGCCCTGGGCCTTGGTGTCCTGGGCGCGTTACGGCGGGTGGCCATGTGGCGCCGGGGCCGGGCTTCGAAAGTCGACCTGATCGGCGGCCTGTTCGCCATGCCCAAGCGCTACATGGTCGACTTGCACCATGTGGTGGCGCGAGACAAATACATTGCCAACACCCACGTCGCCACGGCCGGCGGTGCGGTGGCGTCCATCGTGCTGGCGATTCTGGTGCATGGTTTCGGCCTGCATAACCGTTTCCTCGGCTATGCGCTGCTGCTGATGACAGCGGTGATGTTCGTCGGCGCGATCTTTGTTTACCTGCGTCGGCGCAACCCTCCGTCGCGCTTGTCGAAAGGCCCGTGGATGCGCCTGCCGAAAAGCTTGCTGGCGTTCTCGGTCTCGTTCTTCCTGTTGACCCTGCCGGTGGCCGGGATCCTCCCGGAAAACTTCGGTGGCTGGCTGGTGGCGGCGGTTCTCGGGGTAGGCGTGTTGTGGGGCGTGTCGGAACTGTTCTTTGGCATGACCTGGGGCGGGCCGATGAAGCACGCCTTCGCCGGTGCGCTGCACCTGGCCTGGCACCGTCGCGCCGAACGCTTCGGTGGCGGTCGTTCCACGGGCCTCAAGCCTCTGGACTTGAACGACCCGACCGCGCCACTGGGCGTGGAAAAACCCAAGGATTTTACCTGGAACCAATTGCTCGGCTTCGACGCCTGCGTGCAGTGCGGTAAATGCGAAGCAGCGTGCCCGGCCTTCGCCGCCGGTCAGCCGCTGAACCCGAAAAAACTGATTCAGGACATGGTCGTCGGCCTGGCCGGTGGCACCGATGCAAAATTCGCCGGCAGCCCGTATCCGGGCAAGCCGATAGGCGAACACGGGGGCAATCCGCATCAACCGATCGTCAACGGTCTGGTGGACGCCGAAACCCTGTGGTCGTGCACCACCTGCCGTGCCTGCGTCGAGGAATGCCCGATGATGATCGAGCACGTCGATGCCATCGTCGATATGCGCCGCCATCTAACCCTGGAAAAAGGCGCGACTCCGAACAAGGGTGCCGAAGTCCTGGAAAACCTGATCGCCACCGACAACCCGGGCGGTTTCGCGCCGGGCGGGCGGATGAACTGGGCAGCAGACTTGAACCTCAATCTGCTGAGCGAAAAGAAATCCACCGACGTGCTGTTCTGGGTTGGCGATGGCGCCTTCGACATGCGCAACCAGCGCACCCTGCGCGCCTTCGTCAAAGTGCTCAAGGCGGCGAAAATCGACTTCGCCGTGCTCGGCCTCGAAGAGCGCGATAGCGGGGATGTGGCCCGACGTCTGGGCGACGAAGCGACCTTCCAGCTGTTGGCCAAACGCAACATCCAGACCCTGGCCAAGTACAGCTTCAACCGCATCGTCACCTGCGATCCGCACAGCTTCCACGTGCTGAAAAACGAGTACGGCGCCTTCGATGGCAACTACCTGGTGCAGCACCACAGCACCTACATGGCGGAAATCATTGATGCTGGCGCGCTGAACCTCGGTCAGCACAAAGGCGACAGCGTGACCTACCACGACCCGTGCTACCTCGGCCGCTACAACGGCGAATACGAGGCGCCGCGTCAGGTCCTGCGCGCCCTCGGGATCGAAGTGAAAGAGATGCAACGTTCCGGTTTCCGCTCCCGCTGCTGCGGCGGTGGTGGCGGCGCGCCGATCACCGACATTCCGGGCAAGCAGCGCATTCCCGACATGCGCATGGAAGACATCCGCGAAACCGGCGCCGAACTGGTGGCCGTGGGTTGTCCACAATGCACCGCGATGCTTGAAGGCGTGGTCGAACCCCGGCCGATGATCAAGGACATCGCCGAACTGGTGGCTGATGCGCTGCTCGAAGACGCCGCGCCGGGAAAGCCTTCGGCACCGGCCAAACGTGAACCTGCGGAGGTGCACTGATGAGCGACATTATCCGCCGCGACCCTCGGGCCGAATGGATTGCCCGCAACCGTCTGCACCCGCTGCACGCGGCCATGCAGCCGGCGCAACACAGCTGGATGGGGCCTAACGGCGTCATCCGCAAAAATCCCCATGGCATCGGTTTCATTGGTCCCAATGGCATCAAGCGTATCGACCGTAGCGGCGCTCAGCAGGGTGGAGCGACAAAACGTTCAGCCGCTGTTGAAGTGCAATTGCCGCTACATCAGGTGACCGCGCCGGCGTTTTACATCAGCGTGGTGCCGGATATGGTCGGTGGTCGCTTGAGCAGCCACGACCGTGACCTGCTGGGCCTGGCCCATCAACTGGCCGGCAAGGACGGCGCAGTGCTGGCCGTGGTGTTCGGCGAACACAAGGAAAACGCCTTCGCCACGACGGGCGTTGATCGCCTGCTGGTGCTTGAGGGCGAAGAGTTCAATGGTTATGCACCGGAACAACGGGTCCAGGGGCTGCGGGCTGTGGATAACCAGTTCAGTCCGCTTCACTGGTTGCTGCCGGACAGCCGCAGCGGTGGTGGCGAACTCGGTCGACGTTTTGCCGCGGCACTGGGCGAGCGCCCGGCCACGCGGGTCTGGCAGGTCAAGGATCAGGAGTGCATCGGCCGCGCCGGTGCTGGTTTGCAGGATCTTGCACGTCCGGTCGCCCGATTGATTCTGGCGGCTGCCGAATGCGCCGAACCGGTCAGCGAAACCCGTCACGAAGCCTTGCCCGTGGAGTTATCCACAACCGTGGCGCGCAGCCTGTCGCGGATCGAAGATCTGGGCGCGGTGGCCGTCGATCCGGCGGCAATTCCCATGGCCGAAGCCGAGTTCATCTTCTCCGGCGGCAACGGGGTCAAGGACTGGGGCCTTTTCCACAGGACCGCCGAAGCCCTCGGCGCGACCGAAGGCGCATCGCGGGTGGCGGTGGACGACGGCTTCATGGCCCGCGACCGCCAGGTCGGCGCATCCGGTACCTGGGTCACCGCACGGGTCTATGTGGCGGTGGGGATTTCCGGGGCGATCCAGCACCTGCAAGGCATTGGTGCCTGCGACAAGGTGGTGGCGATCAACCTCGACCCTGGCTGCGACATGATCAAGCGAGCGGACCTCTCGGTGATCGGCGAGAGCGCGGAAATTCTTCAAGCCTTGATCGAGGCGGTAGAGGCTTACCGCAACGACGCCAAGCGCGATGCGGCTTAAGGGAAGGAAAGGGTTATGAGCACGAAAATCATCAGCCTGGTGTCCATCGGCGCCCACCCGACATCCGGTCGGCCGCGTCGCGCGGAGCAGGATGCGCGGGCGGTTGAACTGGGCCTGCAATTGGCTGGGGATAACTTGCAGGTGCTGCATGCCGGTGACATCGCCGAGCCAGCCTTGCGCGCTTACCTGGGCATGGGGCTTGAGCAACTGCATGTGCTGGAGCAACCCCAAGGCGCCGACGCGCTACCGGCGCTGACCGACTATTTGCGTGATGCCGGGGCGCAGGTGGTGTTGACCGGCAGCCAGGCGGAAACCGGTGAAGGCTCGGGCATGTTGCCCTTCCTGCTGGCCGAAAGTCTGGGCTGGCCGCTGGTGGTGGGGCTGGCGCAGGTCGAGTCCATCGACGGCGGTTCGGCGCTGGTGCTGCAAGCCTTGCCCCGTGGTCAACGCCGTCGCCTGAAGGTACGCCTGCCGTTTCTGGCGACGGTGGATAACGCCGCCCCCAAGCCTCGGCAAAGCGCTTACGGCCCGGCTCGACGCGGTGTGCTGCAAGCGCAGGACGTCGAGGTCATCGACGATGAACTGCTCGCGGTCGCCACGCTGCAACCGGCCAAGCCACGGCCCAAGCGCCTGAAGGTGATCAAGGCCAAGAGCGGCGCCGACCGCATGAAAGCCGCGACGGCCAAGGCAAGTGGTGGAGGCGGGCAGGTGCTTAAAGGCGTAACGGCCCAGGCCGGTGCCGAGGCCATCCTCAAATTGCTGATTGAAGAAGGTGTGGTCCGCTAACGCTTTCCTTCATGTGGACTGGATAAATCTGGCAGAGAAAAAACAATGGCAGTTGAATTTCGTTCGGCAGTGCGTGCGGACGCGCGCGCGATTGCGCGTCTGTTCCAGATTTCCTCAGAGGGCGCTTCGGATTACATCTGGAGCCAGTTGGCCGAGCCCGGTCAGGACTTGCTGGATGTAGGTGCCATTCGATACGCCCGGGACGACGTGGATTTCTCCTACCAGAACTGCCTGATTGCCGAGGCCGATGGTCAGGTCATTGGCATGATGCACAGCTACGCGATGCGCCACGATCCACTGGCTGTGCCGACGACCGACCCGGTACTGGCGCCTTACGCCGACATGGAGGTACCCGATACCCTGTACATCTCCAGCCTGGCCCTGCATGAAGGCTGGCGCAACCGGGGGCTGGGCGTGCAGTTTCTCGCCCATGCTCAAGAACGCGCCGACCAACTGGGGCTCAATGGCCTGAGCCTGATCGACTACGCCGCCAACGCTGGCGCCCGGCGTTTTTACGAGCGGCACGGTTTCGGGATCATCAAGACCTGCCAGATCACCCCTCATCCCATGATCCGCGTCAGCGGTGACGCCTATCTTATGCATAGGCCTTGAGCTTGCTCGAGGGGGCGACCGGCGGCGGTTATCCACAACGCCACGAACCCTTGCTCTCGCCCCACGCCGACGAGGGCAGTGAGCTACAGTTTTCAATGCGCTGATCAGGGGTGCGGTACGCTTTCGGGAGCTTTCAGACATTCAGCGCTGACTCATAAAAACCGGTTTTTATGACTGGCCTGAATATGAAGACTTTCGCTCTTCTGGCGCTCTGTGCATCGGCCATGTGGTTATCCACAGGTGTGATCTCTGCCGCCCAGACAAATGCGCCTGTGGCTGACCAGGATTTTTACCGCTGGATAGACTCCGAACAGGGGCGCAGCGCGTCCCTGGCGCAACTGCGGCAACAGTGCGACAAGGTGCTGGATGCCGATAGACACCTCAGTTGCTCGGTAACTGTCTTCGCCAGATTGCTCGAAGCCAAGGCCGCCAACCAACTCCCTGAATACTACCTCGCGATCAAGGCCAGGCATGCCCGGGCGATTGCCGCCAGCGCCGATCTGAAGCCTCTGTTCTCCACGTTTGGCAGCAAATCACTGGCTATGCTGGCGGCGACTGGCGATTTCACGGTCAAGGGTTCGATGCGGCATGAGGTGCTGCCGCTCTATCCGTATGCCGGCGACTTTTACATCGCTGAACAAGTGCTGCCATTTATCGAGGTCGGCGCGGCCAATGGTGCCTCGGCGCGTTTTGTACTGGACACGGGGGCCCCGCAAACCCGGGTCAACATCGACACCGCGAAACAGATGGGCATCAGGTTGTTGCCCGATGCTTTTTATCGCTACAGCACGTTTTATGGCGAAAAAGGCCTGGCTGCGAGGCTGGGCATTCTCCGGTCGCTGAAAGTCGGCACCCGTGAATTCAGGAACGTCCTGGTCTTTGTCAGCGACCGCGATAATCTGTTGGGGCTGGATCTGATCAGCAAGCTGGGGCGCTTGAAGATCACCAGCAGAACACTGGAGCTGGATCCACCGCCGGCCACAGGCTGTGATGCGTCGGTTGTCGTTAGCCGCCTGGATCTCAATCAACGGTTGGTGGTGGCCGCACAGCTGGATCGCCGGGCAACGCAGGCCATCATCGATACGGGAAATGTCGACTACCTGACGGCCTCGTCACCTGGCAGGCAACTCAGCGATGCGCAGGCGCTGACACCGGGAAGCTCGAGCGTTTCCACCAACGACAACAAGCGTTTCCAACGCTTCGACGGCGTATTGGCCCTGCAGGGCAACACCATGGCGGTTACCTACAAATACTACCCGGGCTTTACCATCCCGCCGGCGCTGATAGCAGGGCAATACGTCCCGTCGATATTGCTCGGATGGCGCGCGTTCAAAGACTTTGAATTGAACCTGGACCTGGATTCAGGTCATTCATGCCTCAATAAAGTCTGAACAACTCGGTGTTTACCCACAATCCCTGTTGGTGGTTCTGTGGATAACATGTTCGCCCCTCGCTACACCCCATATAGATCAAGCCCTGCAAGCCTTCGGTTAAAAAACAACCAGCCCTGTTCGTGGTTTTCCCAAGCTTTTTCAAGGGGATAAGTGCTGCTGGGGATGCAGACTTGCCCCCAATCTCTGTTGGCGCTTCTGTGGATAAGATGTTTGCTATCGGCTGTAGGCCTTACAAATAGCGGCTTTCATGGTTGTGATCAAAAAATGATCAATTGACGGTTGTGAGCCGTGGAATTGCACCTGAACGCCGGTTTATTGCGGGTTATGGCAGTTTTCCACAGCGTCTTCGAAGTTAACCCCAAAGTCTGTTGGCGCTTCTGTGGATAAGGTGTTTGCCATCCTCTGAAGGCCTTGTAATACGTGGCTTTCAGGTTGTCGATCAAAAAATGATCAGTCCATCTGTGGAAGCATGCTTCTGGATAAGTCACGATTTTTCTTTGGGTTTTGTGAAGAAAATTTGCGGCCTTTCCACAGTTGTCCCCAATAGCTGTGGGTGGAGATGTGGATAACTTGTTTGCGGAAGGCTGGGAGGTGCGGCGGGCATAGGCCTGAACGAGATAGATCATATTTCGTACAGTTCTAAATGATCGGGGAAAGTGAGGCCGCTTTCGCGAGCAAGCCCGCTCCCACAATGACCGAGGCGTTCACAGGGTTTGTGTGCGCCACCGATCCACTGTGGGAGCGGGCTTGCTCGCTAAGCTTTTTGCTTTTGATGTTTAGCCGCTAACCGGAACCCCTTTCAGATACGGCGCAGGCTCGGCCCCCAGGTTGCTCAGCAGACGCTCGCTGTACCAGTCCACGAAGTTCACCACGCCAAACTCATAGGTCTTGGAGTATGGCCCAGGCTGGTACGCGGTGGAGTTGATGCCGCGCTGGTTCTCTTCGGCCAGGCGGCGGTCCTGGTCGTTGGTGGCGTCCCAGACCTGGCGCATGCGCTCCACGTCGTAGTCCACGCCTTCGACCGCGTCCTTGTGCACGATCCACTTGGTGGTGACCATGGTTTCCTGGGCGCTGATCGGCCACACGGTGAACACGATGATGTGGTCGCCCATGCAGTGGTTCCAGGAGTGGGGCAGGTGCAGGATGCGCATCGAGCCCAGGTCCGGGTTCTTGATGCGGCCCATCAGCTTGGCGCAGCCCTGTTTGCCGTCCATGGTCATCGACACGGTGCCCTTGAGCAGCGGCATGCGCACAATGCGGTTGCGCAGGCCGAAGCTGGCGTGGGCGTAAGGGATCTTCTCGGCTTCCCAGGCTGCGGCGGAGGCGGCGACGTGGTCCTTGAACGCCTGGTCGGCGCGCGGGTCGGTGACGTCGTCCCATTCCAGCAGGGTTTTGAGCAGTTCCGGGTGCGACGCGTTGCAGTGGTAGCACTCGCGGTTGTTTTCCAGCACCAGTTTCCAGTTGGCCTTTTCCATCAAGGTGGTTTGCACCGCCACCTTGGTGTTCTCCATGTCGTACGGTTCCATGTAGTGGTTGAGCGTCGACAGGAAGTCATCGATGGCCGGCGGGTTCTCCGCCAGGCTGATGAAGATGTAGCCGCCAGCGATCTTCACGTTCACTGGCTTGAGGCCGTACTGGTTCATGTCGAAGTCGGCGCCCATTTCGGTGCCGGCGAACAGCAGGCGGCCGTCCAGTTCGTAGGTCCACTGGTGGTAGTGGCAGACCAGCTTGGCGACCTTGCCCTTGTCGCTGGTGCACAGACGCGAGCCACGGTGGCGGCAGACGTTGTGGAACGCATGCACCACGCCTTCGGCGCCACGGATCACGATGATCGGGTTCTTGCCGATCTGCAGGGTCAGGTAGTTGCCCTTGGCGGGGATCTCGCAGGTCATGCCGGCGATCAACCACTCTTTCTGAAAGATTTCCTGCATGTCGATATCAAACAGGCGCTCGTCGGAGTAAAACGGCTGCGGCAGCGAGAACGTGCGCTCGCGCTCTTGCAGCATCTGTGCAGTGGCCTTGCGTGCGGGTTCCAGCGGATCGCCCAGGCTGATTTTTGCGGTGACGTCCATCGATTTGATCCTCAAGGCCATTCTGTGTGGCCGGCGAAAGTGACTTGGCTACGGTTTGCTACGCAAGGTGTAAAAGGTTGTGTCTTGGTATGGGGCGAGTGTGGGGCCGGCGCTGGGCAGAACCTTATCCATGGGCGACATGGTGCAATCTGTTCCCGACGCGCAAGCCCCGGTAGCCGGGGGCTGGTCGCGATAAGCATGTCAATGTCGCAGATAGGTAAATGGATGGTTCGCGCTATACGCAGAATCGCCAACATGAAGGCCGGCAGTCGGCCGTGGAGATCAGCATGTCCAATAGTTTCCTGAATCCGGTAACCACCCAGACCTGGGCCAATGGTCGACACATCGTCCGTTGCGTCAAAGTCATCCAGGAAACCTGGGATGTGCGCACCTTTTGCTTCATGGCCGACCAACCGATCATGTTCTTCTTCAAGCCGGGGCAGTTCGTCACCCTTGAGCTGGAGATCGAAGGACAGCCGATCATGCGCTCGTACACCATTTCCAGCTCGCCGTCGGTGCCGTACAGCTTTTCGGTAACCATCAAGCGCGTGCCGGGTGGCAAGGTGTCCAACTGGTTGCACGACACCCTGCACGAAGGCCAGGAGCTGGCGGTGCACGGGCCGGTCGGGCTGTTCAATGCCATGGACTTCCCGAGCCCGAAAGTCCTGTACCTGAGCGGCGGCGTGGGGATCACCCCGTGCATGTCCATGGCGCGCTGGTTCTATGACACCAACGCCAACGTCGACATGACGTTTATCCACAGCGCCCGCTCGCCCAAAGACATCATCTATCACCGCGAGCTGGAACACATGGCGTCGCGGATCGACAACTTCAGCCTGCACCTGATCTGCGAGAAGCACGGACTGGGCGAGCCATGGGCCGGTTATCGCGGTTACCTCAATCACAAGATGCTGGAGCTGATGGTTCCTGACTTCCTCGAGCGCGAAGTGTTCTGCTGCGGCCCGACGCCATACATGAACGCGGTCAAACGCTTGCTCGAAGCCGCTGGCTTCGACATGTCTCGTTACCACGAAGAGTCCTTCGGAGCGACCCCGCCAGAGGCGCGCGCCGACGCCGTGGAGCACGCCGAGCAAGCGGCCGACGCACCGGAGCTCGACGCGGCAGACCTGCATCAAGTGGAATTCACCGCCTCCGGCAAGAGCATCCGCGTGGCCCCGGGCGAGACCGTGCATGCGGCAGCGGCCAAGGTCGGCCTGCTGATTCCGAAAGCGTGCGGCATGGGGATTTGCGGGACGTGCAAGGTGTTGAAGCTGGGCGGCGAAGTGGAGATGGAGCACAACGGCGGGATCACCGAGGAAGACGAAGCCGAAGGGTTCATCCTGTCGTGCTGCAGCGTGCCGAAGGGGGATGTGCGGATCGAGTTCTAAACAGCGCCGATCTTCGCCCCGCAGGAGCAGCCTTCGGCAGCTCCTGCGGGGCATGTGTAGAAAATCAGTCGACAAACAGATCCGTCATCAGCTTGTCGCTGCTGTCGGGCGCGTACCGATAGTGTTCGAACTCCGTCACACCGTTCTCCCGCAGTATTTCCTCATCAATCAGCAAGCGCCCGGTGATGCTGCGCCCGCTGCTGCCCAGAATCACATGCGCCGCATCCGCCATGATCGCTGGCAGGCGCGCATGCTTGAACGATTCCCTCGACCCCAGCTGAAACTCGATGGCGGCGGTGGCAATCATCGTCTGTGGCCACAGCGAGTTGACGCTGATCCCGTAGTTCTTGAATTCCTCACTCATGCCAAGCGTCAGCATGCTCATGCCGTACTTGGTGACGGTATAGGGGCTGTATTGGGCGAACCACTTGGTGGCCAGGTTCAGCGGAGGGGACAGGTTGAGGATGTGGCCACCGGACTTCTTCAGGTACGGCAACGCAGCCTGGCTGCACAGCAAGACGGCGCGGGTGTTGATCTGGTGCATCAGGTCGAAGCGCTTGAGTTCGAGGTGCTGGACCCCGGTGAGCTTGATCGCCCCGGCGTTGTTGATCAGTGCATCGATACCACCGAAATGTTCGTTGGCCTGGGCCAGGGCCTCACGTACGGCATCCTCCTCCCGCACATCCACTTGCAAGGCCAGCGCCTTGCCGCCAGCGGCTTCCACTTCCTTGGCCACACTGAAAATCGTGCCCGGCAGCTTGGCGTGGGGTTCGGCGCTTTTGGCGGCTATGACGATGTTGGCCCCGTCGCGTGCGGCCCGCAGCGCGATCTCGCGGCCAATGCCGCGGCTGGCGCCGGTGATGAACAGGGTTTTGCCTTGCAATGACATGCTGACGCTCCTGATTGTTGTTATGTGAGCGGTTCGGCTCGACAAACAATGTAGACGAAGTCTTCAGGTGCGAAAGTTTCCTGTAGGAGCTGCCGAAGGCTGCGATCTTTTGATCCTGAGCATCAAAAGATCGCAGCCTCGTTTCACTCGACAGCTCCTGCAGGGGCGGGTGTCAGGCGGACATCACTTCGCGGATGTCCTTCGCCAGTTCCCGCACCCGCTCTTCCTCGGTGTCCCACGAGCACATGAAGCGTGCGCCGCCGTTGCCGATGAAGGTGTAGAAGCGCCAGCCCTTGGCGGTCAATGCGGCGATGGCCGGTTCCGACAGTTGCAGGAACACGCCGTTGGCCTGTACCGGGAACATCAGCTCAACGCCGGGAATGTCGCTGACCAGTTCGGCGAGCAATTGTGCGCAGTGGTTGGCGTGGTTGGCGTATTTGAGCCAGGCGTCGTTTTCCAGGATCCCGACCCACGGTGCCGACAGGAAGCGCATTTTCGAGGCCAGTTGCCCGGCCTGCTTGCAGCGGTAATCGAAGTCTTCGGCCAGTTTGTGGTTGAAGAACAGTATCGCCTCGCCCACCGCCATGCCGTTTTTCGTGCCGCCAAAGCACAGCACGTCGACACCGGCCTTCCAGGTCAGGTCAGCCGGGGTGCAGCCGAGGAATGCGCAGGCGTTGGAGAAGCGCGCGCCGTCCATGTGCAGGTTCAAGCCAAGCTCTTTGCAGGTGGCGCTGATGGCGCGGATTTCGTCCGGCGTGTAGACGCTGCCGACTTCGGTGGCCTGGGTCAGGGTCACGACGCGGGGTTTCGGGTAATGGATGTCCTGGCGCTTGAGCGCGACCTCGCGGATCGATTCCGGGGTCAGCTTGCCGTTTTCAGTGCGGGCGATCAGCAGTTTGGAGCCGTTGGAGAAGAATTCCGGGGCGCCGCATTCGTCAGTTTCGACGTGGGCGGTTTCCGAGCAGATCACGCTGTGGTAACTCTGGCACAACGACGACAACGCCAGCGAGTTGGCGGCGGTGCCATTGAAGGCGAAAAACACTTCGCAGTCGGTTTCGAACAGCTTGCGGAATCCGTCAGAGGCGCGGGCGGTCCACTCGTCGTCGCCGTATGCGCGTTGGTGGCCGTGGTTGGCCTGTTCCATGGCCGCCCAGGCTTCAGGGCAGATGCCGGAATAGTTGTCGCTGGCGAATTGTTGGCTCTTGTCGGTCATGGCCTGCTTCCGTGGTCGAGATGCCTATGGTGAAGCGTCCCGTGGTCAATGAGGGTGCGCACCGTACCCAAGATCGTCAGGTGGAGCACACTGGATGTCGCTGTCGGGAACATACACAGTCGAAGGGCAATTATGCACGTGACTATGTACAAGAGCATGTACAAGAGCATGCACGAGGCCATGCACTTAAAGCCGCGCGATGGGGCACTGGATCTGCTCAAGTGGCTGGCGCTTTTGAGCATGGTGCTCGATCACCTGCGATATGTCGGTTATTCCGCCGATTTGTTGTATGTGCCGGGGCGCCTGGCGTTTCCGTGGTTCTGCCTGGCGATGGCGGTCAATCTGGCGCGAAAGCCTGTTGTGGTAAACGCCGGGCATTGGCGCTATCTGGGCTGGTTGTTGCTGTTTAGTGCGGTGAGTGAAATTCCTTACCGGATGTACATTCCTAATCCCGACACCTTGAACGTACTGCCCACCCTTGCCCTGGGCTTGCTGGTGGTTCGTGGCTGGCAGCAGCCGGTACTTGCGTCGCGGCTGCTGGCGGTGGGCGCGTTGCTGTTGGCAGGGTTTTTCTCCCAGCGATTGATGTTCGGGTTCTTTGGCGTGCTGTTGCCACTGGCGATGTTGCTGGTACTGCAACGGCCCTGGTATTTCGCGCTGTTGGCGGGGTTGGTATGCCTGGCGGCCAATCAGTGGCAGGTGCTGTATTACGCCGCTCGTCTGGGCAATTTCACGGCGATTCCGGCCATCGTCGCGTGTCTGATTGCGCCATGGCTCGGGCTGTTCTTGTTGCGACATGCAATGGACGTAAAACCACCACCGATGCGGCGCTGGGCGTATGCGCTCTATCCATTGCATTTCCTGGTGTTGCTTGCAGTGCGTCAGGTTATCGCCTGACCCTGTGGGAGCTGCCGCAGGCTGCGATCTTTTGATATTGACCTTCTAGCGCCGGCGTTGACGCCAAAAGATCGCAGCCTGCGGCAGCTCCTACAGAGGCATGCGTAACACCGTATGGCAGTCCATGTCGTAAACGCACCTTTGCGTGGCGCCCGTAGGCATTTGACCCTTTGAAGCCAGTCATACCATCGCTACCAAAGGGCACTGCCGAAATGCCAGTGCCTTACCGAGACGAATGGCGCAAAGATGCCGCTGGGAGAGACGCGATGTTCAGCAAGCAAGACCAGATCCAGGGTTACGACGATGCACTGCTGGCGGCGATGAATGCCGAGGAGCAACGCCAGGAAGATCACATCGAGCTGATCGCGTCGGAGAACTACACCAGCAAGCGCGTGATGGAAGCGCAAGGCAGCGGTCTGACCAACAAATATGCCGAAGGCTACCCGGGCAAGCGCTACTACGGTGGCTGCGAGCACGTCGACAAGGTTGAGGCGCTGGCCATCGAGCGCGCCAAGCAACTGTTCGGCGCCGATTACGCCAACGTGCAGCCGCACTCCGGTTCCTCGGCCAACAGCGCCGTGTACCTGGCCCTGCTGCAAGCCGGCGACACCATCCTCGGCATGAGCCTGGCCCACGGCGGTCACCTGACCCACGGCGCCAAAGTGTCGTCCTCGGGCAAGCTGTACAACGCCGTGCAGTACGGCATCGACACCAAGACCGGTCTGATCGATTACGACGAAGTCGAGCGTCTGGCCGTCGAGTGCAAGCCGAAGATGATCGTTGCCGGCTTCTCGGCCTACTCCAAGACCCTCGACTTCCCACGCTTCCGCCAGATTGCCGACAAGGTTGGTGCACTGCTGTTCGTCGACATGGCCCACGTGGCCGGTCTGGTCGCTGCCGGCCTGTACCCGAATCCGCTGCCGTACGCCGATGTGGTCACCACCACTACCCACAAGACCCTGCGCGGTCCACGTGGCGGCCTGATCCTGGCCAAGTCCAACGAAGAAATCGAGAAGAAGCTCAACGCGGCAGTTTTCCCTGGTGCCCAGGGCGGCCCGCTGATGCACGTGATCGCCGGTAAGGCGGTGTGCTTCAAGGAAGCGCTGGAGCCTGGCTTCAAGGTTTACCAGCAGCAAGTGATCGACAACGCCCAGGCCATGGCCGGCGTGTTTATCAAACGCGGCTACGATGTAGTGTCCGGCGGTACCGACAACCATCTGTTCCTGGTCAGCCTGATCCGTCAGGGCCTCACCGGTAAAGAGGCAGATGCCGCTCTCGGTCGCGCCCACATCACTGTGAACAAGAACGCTGTCCCGAACGATCCACAGTCGCCGTTCGTGACCTCGGGCCTGCGCATCGGTACCCCGGCGGTCACCACTCGCGGCTTCAAGGTGACCCAGTGCGTCACGCTGGCCGGCTGGATCTGCGACATCCTCGACAACCTCGGCGACGCCGATGTCGAGGCCAATGTCGCCGAGCAAGTGGCAGCCCTGTGCGCGGACTTCCCGGTTTATCGCTGAGTGCGGTTTTGGAGTAAATGACTATGCAACGCTACTCGGGCTTCGGCCTCTTCAAACACTCTCTCAGCCATCATGAAAACTGGCAGAAAATGTGGCGCACGCCGACCCCTAAAAAGGTCTACGACGTGGTCATCGTCGGCGGTGGCGGGCATGGTCTCGCCACGGCCTACTACCTGGCCAAGGAGCACGGCATCACCAACGTGGCCGTGGTCGAGAAAGGCTGGCTGGGCGGTGGTAACACTGCGCGCAACACCACCATCGTTCGCTCCAACTACCTGTGGGACGAGTCGGCGCACCTGTACGAACACGCGATGAAACTGTGGGAAGGCCTGTCCCAGGACCTGAACTACAACGTGATGTTCTCCCAGCGTGGCGTCTACAACCTGTGCCACACCCTGCAGGACATCCGTGATTCCGAGCGTCGGGTCAGCGCCAACCGCCTCAACGGCGTGGACGGTGAACTGCTCGATGCCAAACAGGTGGCCGACGAGATTCCGTACCTCGACTGCTCCAAGAACACCCGCTACCCGGTGATGGGCGCTACCGTCCAGCGTCGCGGCGGCGTGGCCCGGCACGATGCCGTGGCCTGGGGCTTTGCCCGTGCCGCTGATGCCTTGGGCGTGGACCTGATTCAACAAACCGAAGTGATCGGGTTCCGCAAGGAAAACGGCGTGTGCATCGGCGTTGAAACCAACAAAGGCTTTATCGGCGCCAAGCGCGTCGGCGTAGTGACCGCCGGTAACTCCGGGCACATGGCCAAGCTCGCCGGTTTCCGCCTGCCGATCGAATCGCACCCGCTGCAGGCGCTGGTGTCCGAGCCGATCAAGCCGATTATCGACAGCGTGATCATGTCCAACGCCGTACACGGCTACATCAGCCAGTCCGACAAGGGCGACCTGGTGATCGGCGCCGGTATCGACGGCTACAACGGCTACGGCCAGCGTGGTTCGTACCCGGTGATCGAGCACACCGTCCAGGCCATCGTCGAGATGTTCCCGGTGCTGTCGCGGGTACGCATGAACCGTCAGTGGGGCGGCATCGTCGACACCACGCCGGACGCATGCCCGATCATCTCGAAAACCCCGGTACCGAACATGTTCTTCAACTGCGGTTGGGGCACCGGCGGCTTCAAGGCCACACCTGGTTCGGGCAACGTGTTTGCCGCGAGCCTGGCCAAGGGTGAAATGCACCCACTGGCCGCACCTTTCTCCATCGACCGTTTCCACAACGGTGCGTTGATCGATGAACACGGCGCTGCTGCGGTTGCCCACTAACAGGAGAAATCCCCATGTTGCATATCTTCTGTCCTCACTGCGGCGAGTTGCGCTCCGAAGAGGAATTCCACGCATCCGGCCAGGCGCACATCCCGCGTCCACTGGATCCGAACACCTGCACCGACGAGGAGTGGGGCGACTACATGTTCTTCCGCGATAACCCGCGCGGTCTGCACCACGAGCTGTGGGATCACGTCGCCGGTTGCCGTCAGTACTTCAACGTCACCCGTGACACCGTGACCTACGAGATTCTCGAAACCTACAAGATCGGCGCCAAGCCACAATTCACCGACAAGACCGATAGCCCGAAAGCGGCCAGCGCGGCTCTGGGAGAGAAGGTATGAGCCAGATCAATCGCCTGTCCAATGGCGGACGGATCGACCGCAACAAAGTCTTGACCTTCACCTTCAACGGCCAGAACTACAAAGGCTTCGAAGGCGATTCCCTGGCCGCTGCTCTGCTGGCCAATGGCGTCGACATCATCGGTCGCAGCTTCAAGTATTCCCGTCCGCGCGGCATCTTCGCCGCCGGCGCCGAAGAGCCGAACGCGGTACTGCAGATCGGCGCCACCGAAGCCACGCAGATCCCGAACGTGCGCGCCACGCAACAGGCGCTGTACCAAGGCCTGGTCGCCACCAGCACCAACGGCTGGCCGAGCGTCAACAACGACATGATGGGGATTCTCGGCAAGGTCGGCGGCAAGCTGATGCCACCGGGTTTCTACTACAAAACCTTCATGTACCCGCAATCGTTCTGGATGACTTACGAGAAGTACATTCGTAAGGCTGCCGGTCTTGGCCGCTCGCCGACCGAGAACGATCCGGACACCTACGACTACATGAACCAGCACTGCGACGTGCTGATCGTCGGCGCCGGCCCTGCCGGCCTGGCCGCTGCACTGGCCGCTGCGCGCAGCGGTGCCCGTGTGATCCTGGCTGACGAACAGGAAGAGTTCGGCGGCAGCTTGCTCGACTCCCGCGAAAGCCTCGACGGCAAACCGGCGATGGAGTGGGTGGCCAGCGTTATCGACGAACTGAAGAACACCCCGGACGTGCTGCTCTTGCCGCGCGCCACCGTAAACGGCTATCACGATCACAACTTCCTGACCATTCACGAGCGTTTGACCGATCACCTCGGCGACCGCGCACCGATTGGCCAGGTGCGTCAGCGCATTCACCGGGTCCGCGCCAATCGCGTGGTACTGGCGACCGGCGCTCACGAGCGTCCATTGGTCTACGGTAACAACGACGTGCCGGGCAACATGCTCGCCGGCGCCATCTCGACCTACGTGCGCCGTTACGGTGTGGCACCGGGCAAGAAGCTGGTGCTGTCGACCAACAACGACCACGCCTACCGCGTTGCCCTGGATTGGCTCGATGCCAGCCTGCAAGTGGTGGCTATCGCCGATGCCCGCAGCAATCCGCGTGGTGCGCTGGTGGAAGAAGCCCGCGCCAAAGGCATCCGCATCCTCACCGGCAGCGCCGTGATCGAGGCCCGTGGCAGCAAGCGCGTGACCGCTGCCCGTGTGGCCGCCATCGACGTCAAAGCCCACACCGTGACCAGCCCGGGCGAATGGCTCGACTGCGATGTGGTCGCCAGCTCCGGTGGCTACAGCCCGGTGGTTCACCTGGCTTCGCACCTGGGCGGCAAGCCGACCTGGCGCGAAGACATCCTCGGTTTCGTACCGGGCGAAGCACCGCAGAAGCGCGTGTGTGTCGGTGGCATCAACGGCGTCTACGGCCTTGGCGATTCCCTGGCCGATGGTTTTGAAGGAGGCGCTCGCGCCGCCGCTGAAGCCGGATTCCAGACTGTCGAAAGCGTACTGCCGAAAGCCCTGAGCCGTCTCGAAGAGCCGACCGTGGCGCTGTTCCAGGTGCCCCATGAAAAGAACACCGCCCGGGCGCCGAAGCAATTCGTCGACCTGCAAAACGACGTCACCGCCGCCGCCATCGAACTGGCGACCCGCGAGGGCTTCGAGTCGGTCGAGCACGTCAAGCGCTACACCGCGCTGGGCTTCGGTACCGATCAGGGCAAGCTTGGCAACGTCAACGGCCTCGCCATCGCTGCCCGCTCGCTGAACGTGACCATCCCGCAGATGGGCACCACCATGTTCCGCCCGAACTACACGCCGGTGACTTTCGGCGCCGTGGCCGGTCGTCACTGTGGGCACATCTTCGAGCCGGTGCGTTACACCGCACTGCATCAATGGCACCTGAAAAACGGCGCCGAGTTCGAAGACGTCGGCCAGTGGAAACGTCCTTGGTACTTCCCGAAATCCGGTGAAGACCTGCATGCCGCCGTGAAGCGCGAATGCAAAGCCGTGCGCGACAGCGTCGGCCTGCTGGATGCTTCGACCCTCGGCAAGATCGACATCCAGGGCCCGGATGCGCGTGAGTTCCTCAACCGCGTCTACACCAACGCCTGGACCAAGCTCGATGTGGGCAAGGCGCGTTACGGCCTGATGTGCAAAGAAGACGGCATGGTCTTCGACGACGGCGTGACGGCTTGCCTGGCCGACAACCACTTCGTCATGACCACCACCACCGGCGGCGCGGCTCGTGTTCTGCAGTGGCTGGAGCTGTACCACCAGACCGAATGGCCGGACATGAAGGTGTACTTCACCTCCGTCACCGACCACTGGGCGACCATGACCCTGTCCGGGCCGAACAGCCGCAAGCTGCTCGCTGAAGTCACCGACATCGACCTGAGCAGCGAAGCCTTCCCGTTCATGACCTGGAAAGAAGGCCTGGTGGGTGGTGTGCCGGCGCGGGTATTCCGGATTTCGTTTACCGGTGAGCTGTCGTACGAAGTCAACGTGCAAGCCGACTACGCCATGGGCGTGCTGGAAAAAATCGTCGACGCTGGCAAGAAGTACAACCTGACCCCGTACGGCACTGAAACCATGCACGTGCTGCGGGCGGAGAAGGGCTTCATCATCGTCGGCCAGGACACTGACAGCTCGATGACCCCGGACGACCTGAACATGGGCTGGTGTGTCGGTCGCAGCAAACCGTTCTCGTGGATCGGCTGGCGTGGCATGAACCGTGAAGACTGCGTGCGTGATCAGCGCAAGCAACTGGTTGGGCTGAAGCCGATCGATCCGAACAAATGGCTGCCGGAAGGCGCGCAACTGGTGTTCAACACCAAGCAAGCCATCCCGATGACCATGGTGGGTCACGTGACTTCCAGTTACCTGCACAACTCCCTGGGCTATTCGTTCGCCATGGGCGTGGTCAAGGGCGGGTTGCAGCGGATGGGCGAGCGAGTGTTCGCACCGCTGGCCGACGGCAGCGTGATCGAGGCGGAAATCGTTTCTTCGGTGTTCTTCGATCCGAAGGGCGAACGCCAGAACGTTTGATGGCTTCAAGGCTTGTGAGTGGGCATTGACACCGAGTCGGCCCATTCGCGAGCAAGCCCGCTCCCACAGGGGAATGCGGTCAAATGTGGGAGCGGCGGTGCGACGATTCGCCTTGCTCGCGAAGGCGGTAGTGCAGCCACCACAAGGCCGGAACCAACAGAATTCAGGAAAGGTGCTTTATGACCGCAGCCAATGTTTACCAACAACGCCCAACCTCCGGGGCCAAGGCCGAGTCGTCGTTGCATCACGCCGACCTCGCCAGCCTGGTGGGCAAGGGTCGCAAGAACGCCGGCGTGATCGTGCGTGAAAAGAAACTCCTCGGCCACCTGACCATCCGTGGCGATGGCCACGATGCAGCATTCGCCGCAGGCGTGCACAAGGCCCTGGGCATTGAGTTGCCCGGCGCACTGAGCGTCATTGTCAAAGGCGAAACCAGTCTGCAATGGATGGGGCCGGATGAGTGGCTGCTGATCGTGCCGACCGGTGAAGAACTGGTCGCCGAGCAAAAACTGCGCAAAGCGCTGGGCGATTTGCACATTGCGATCGTCAACGTCAGCGGCGGCCAGCAACTCCTCGAACTGAGCGGCCCGAACGTGCGCCAGGTGCTGATGAAGTCCACCAGCTACGACGTGCACCCGAACAACTTCCCGGTGGGCAAGGCCGTCGGCACGGTGTTCGCCAAATCGCAACTGATGATCCGTCACACCGCCGAAGACACCTGGGAACTGCTGATTCGTCGCAGCTTCTCGGATTACTGGTGGTTGTGGTTGCAGGACGCTTCTGCCGAGTATGGCCTGAGCGTGCAGGCCTGATCACCACCTTTACCGATTTCTCAGGAGTCACCGCATTATGAGCCGCGCCCCAGACACATGGATTCTGACCGCCGACTGCCCCAGCGTACTCGGCACCGTGGACGCGGTGACCCGCTTTCTGTTCGAGCAGGGCTGCTACGTTACCGAGCACCATTCCTTCGATGACCGGCTCTCGGGCCGTTTTTTCATTCGTGTGGAATTCCGCCAGCCTGACGGTTTCGACGAGCAGTCCTTTCGCGCGGGCCTGGCCGAGCGCGGTGAAGCCTTCGGCATGATCTTCGAACTGACCGCGCCGAACTACCGGCCGAAAGTGGTGATCATGGTTTCCAAGGCCGATCACTGCCTCAACGACTTGCTCTATCGCCAGCGCATCGGCCAGTTGTCGATGGACGTGGCCGCCGTGGTCTCCAACCACCCGGACCTCAAGCCACTGGCCGACTGGCACCAGATTCCGTACTACCACTTCCCGCTGGATCCGAACGACAAGCCGTCGCAAGAGCGTCAGGTGTGGCAGGTGATCGAAGAATCCGGTGCGGAACTGGTGATCCTTGCGCGCTACATGCAAGTGCTGTCGCCGGAGCTGTGCCGCAAGCTCGATGGCAAGGCGATCAACATTCACCACTCCCTGCTGCCCGGGTTCAAGGGCGCCAAGCCCTACCACCAGGCCTACAACAAGGGCGTGAAACTGGTGGGCGCCACCGCGCATTACATCAACAACGACCTGGATGAAGGCCCGATCATTGCCCAGGGTGTGGAGGCAGTGGATCACAGCCATTACCCGGAAGACCTGATCGCCAAAGGGCGGGATATCGAGGGGCTGACGCTGGCGCGGGCGGTTGGGTATCACATTGAGAGACGAGTGTTTTTGAACGCCAATCGTACGGTCGTTCTCTAGATTGCTATCGCGAGCAAGTCGAATCGTCGCACCGTCGCTCCCACAGGGTTTTGTGTCGTTCACAAATCTTAAGTTCAACCCGAATCACTGTGGGAGCGGGCTTGCCCGCGAAGAGGCCCTTACAGGCAACACAAGAAACAGCATCTGTACCCAAGCACTTAACGCGCTGCCTGCCTGGGCAACGCGGTTCCATAAAAACAACAGCGAGGTGAAAGCATGTCTGGCAATCGTGGTGTGGTGTATCTCGGCAATGGCAAAGTCGAAATACAGAAAATCGACTATCCAAAAATGCAGGACCCGCGCGGCAGGAAGATTAACCACGCTGTCATCCTGCGTGTGGTTTCCACCAACATCTGTGGTTCCGACCAGCACATGGTGCGCGGGCGTACCACAGCGCAAACCGGCCTGGTGCTGGGCCATGAGATCACCGGTGAAGTGATCGAGAAGGGCAGCGACGTCGAGAACCTGCAAATCGGCGACCTGGTGTCCGTACCGTTCAACGTGGCTTGCGGGCGCTGCCGTTCCTGCAAGGAAATGCATACCGGCGTGTGCCTGAGCGTCAACCCGGCGCGTCCGGGCGGTGCTTATGGTTACGTCGACATGGGCGACTGGACCGGTGGCCAGGCCGAATACGCCATGGTGCCGTACGCCGACTTCAACCTGCTGAAACTGCCGGATCGCGACCGTGCGATGGAAAAAATCCGCGACCTGACCTGCCTCTCCGACATCCTGCCGACCGGCTATCACGGTGCCGTGACCGCTGGCGTCGGCCCGGGCAGTACCGTATACATCGCCGGTGCCGGTCCGGTCGGCCTGGCGGCGGCCGCTTCCGCTCGCCTGTTGGGTGCGGCGGTGGTGATCGTCGGTGACGTCAACACCGTGCGCCTGGCCCACGCCAAGGCCCAGGGCTTCGAGATCGCCGACCTGTCACTCGATACCCCGCTGCACGAACAGATCGCCGCACTGCTGGGCGAACCGGAAGTGGATTGCGCTATCGACGCCGTCGGCTTCGAAGCCCGTGGCCACGGCCATGACGGCGTGAAGCACGAAGCGCCGGCCACCGTGCTCAACTCGCTGATGGGCGTGGTGCGCGTGGCAGGCAAGATCGGCATCCCTGGCCTCTACGTGACCGAAGATCCGGGTGCTGTCGACGCTGCCGCGAAAATGGGCAGCCTGAGCATCCGCTTCGGCCTGGGTTGGGCCAAATCCCACAGCTTCCACACCGGCCAGACCCCGGTGATGAAGTACAACCGCGCGCTCATGCAAGCGATCATGTGGGACCGCATCAACATTGCTGAAGTGGTGGGGGTGCAGGTGATCAGCCTGGATCAGGCGCCGCAGGGGTATGGCGAGTTTGACGCGGGTGTGCCGAAGAAGTTTGTGATTGATCCGCATAAGATGTTTAGTGCGGCGTAAAAAATCTCAATGAAAAATAGGGCGACTTGATGTCGCCCTATTTGCATATTTCAAAACCAGTTTCCGCTTCTTATATCCGAAGACAATGCATTGGACTGTTCACGTCGCGAAATACCTGGAGGTAGAGGTCCAAAGTGGACAGCTCTATTGTTAATAACCTGCACCATCGGATATGGATATTTTCGTTGAGCATCTTGAAAGGTTACTCCTGATTGTACGGCTGAGGAGGGTGCGACACCTTTGATTCGACCGAAGCCTGCATCTGTTATGAGTGGTACGAGATTTTGCTCGGGTGCATCTGCAATGAGTTTTGTCATGTTTATTGAAGATAGTGCTTCAACAGACTCGTTCATTCGTTTTGAAGTCCTGGAAACATTCGCAAGATCTTTGCCCTGAAGATTGTCGAATATTTTTCCCAGTACTTCATTGGGCATATCTTCAAGGCCTATATTTTTTGACTGTCTTAATCCGAAAGTTTTCCCTATCCATTTCAGCACTTTCATAAACCCAACATGTCCCGTCGGATCCACCTGATTTACCGGATCCCCCACACAATACGCATACCCATTCAACCCACCCTCCCCAAACGGGCTCCAACTGTCCGGGCTGTTAAACCGCATCAACACCGGGTTAAACGCCCGATAACCATTCCCCAACAAATAACACCCCGTCACCGGATCCGGCCGCTCGCCGTTGAAACCGAGCAGGCTGAGTAAGCCGCTTTCCGCAGGGCGATGACCATAGGGTGAGTAGGCGAGGGGATGTGGCCGAGCGACATCAAGTACATTCAAAACCGAACGCTGTTGATCTGTGGCAAGCAAGCGCGCTTCCACGGCACCGTTCTGACGCTGTTGCTGAGCCAGCAGTTGATCGTCGTGCTGAATGATCGAACGTTGCACAGCGTCTTGAATCTCGGTGGCCAAACGATCTTTCAGGTAAAAGCGTCGGGTGGGTGCCTGCGCTGAGGGAGTGCAATCAACCAGTCGATCCAGCGGGTCGTAGTGGTAGCGGCAGAGCAGCGTTTCTCGGGTGGGGAGCATGGCCGGGCTTCCTGAGTGAGTTCGTCGATCCAGGGTTTTACTGTGGCGCATTCGAACAGAGCCGCCTACTGGCAGATCTGATAGTGCCGCAGGCTTCAGGGCTGCTTTGTGACGAGCGGATGGGAAATGGGTGGAAGCCTGAGGAACATGCCGGCGTTTGCCCGGTCAAATCGGCAGCTTTGCGCCCGTAAGCCGGGCGTTTTTCATGAAACAAGAGGATGTCTGAATGAAGATTTCACGCGGTTTTGCATTGGCATCACTCCTGACCCTGTCCGCCAGCCCGGCCTTTGCACAGTTCAGCCTGGGCGATGCGGCCAATGCCATTGCCGGCATGAAGGGCGGTGACGCAGCTGCGACCGCCGCACCGACGCCGCAGACAGCCGATCTGCTGAGCACTCTCAGTGAACTGGACATCACCCCAGAGCAAGCCATTGGCGGTGCCGGGGCGATGCTGGGGCTGGCGAAGAACCAGTTGAGTTCGACCGACTACTCGCAACTGGCCAAAAGCGTGCCGGGCATCGACATGCTCTCGGGCGGCGGTGAGTTGGGCGCACTGGCCGGTCTGCTTGGCTCCAGCGGCAAAGCGGCAGGGCTGGATAACGCCCTGGGCAACGTCAAGGACACCAACGACCTGAACAATGCCTTCAGCGCCTTGGGCATGGACAGCGGCATGATTGGCCAGTTTGCCCCGGTGCTCCTGCAATACTTCGGTCAGCAGGGCGTCGGCGGTACGCTGCTGAGCAGTCTGGGCAGCATCTGGGGCGCTGGCGCCGGTAGCTGATTCAGCGGCGTCCGGCGCGCAAGGCGTCGATGCGCCGTTCCTTCTCGATCCAGAGCTGGTTGACCCAGTTCTGGACCTTCTCGCGAAATACAGGATCGTTTTCGTAATCGCCCTGCCACAGCGCCGGGTCGAGTTCGCGGGTCTGGATATCGATGATGACCCTCGGCACATTGCCGCTGATCAAGTCCCAGAACCCCGGAATCTTCTGCTGCGGGTAAACCACCGTCACATCGAGAATCGCGTCCAGCTGTTCACCCATCGCCGCCAGCACAAAGGCCACCCCGCCAGCCTTGGGCTTGAGCAGGTGATTGAACGGTGACTGTTGCTGGGCACTTTTGGCCGCCGTGAAGCGGGTGCCTTCCAGATAATTGACCACTGTTACCGGTTGGCGCATGAACAGTTCGCAAGCCTGTCTGGTGATTTCCAGATCCTTGCCGGCCAGTTCCGGGTGCTTGGCCAGGAACGCCTTGCTGTAGCGCTTCATGAACGGGTAATCCAGCGCCCACCACGCCAGGCCCAGGAAGGGTACCCAGATCAGTTCTTTCTTGAGGAAGAATTTGAAGAACGGCGTGCGCCGGTTCAGCGTCTGGATCAGCGCCGGGATGTCGACCCAGGATTGATGGTTGCTGATCACCAGATATGAAGTGTCGCGACGCAGATCGTCACCGCCGCGGATGTCCCATTGGGTGGGGATACAGCAGCGGAAAATCAGCTTGTCGATCTCCGACCAGGTCTCGGCGATCCACATCACCGACCAGGAGGCGTAATCGCGAAAACGGCCGGGCAGGACCAGCTTGAGCAGGGCAAACACCATCAACGGCCCGATCAGGACCAAGGTGTTGAGCACAAGCAGCAGGGTCACGAAACAGCCGGTGAGCAGGCGGCGCATAAGTCACTCGTGGAAGCGGTTGGGCGCGCCATGATAAGCAGCTTCGGGCGACAGGCCAAATCGGTGCTGACGAATGTTTCACTTTTGGGTCGGTAGGCTTGTGGGAACGTTCAAGCGCACGACGGTCTAAAATCCGACTGTTCACTCTCATGGAAACCCATTACGTGAAATCCCTCCTTGCAGTGCTCTCCCTCATCGCCCTGCCGGTCATGGCCGCCGAGCCGACCCTCTATGGTCGTTACGAATACATCGCCCTGCCGGAAATCGGCGGGAAGGTCCTCAAGGCGAAAATGGACACCGGCGCCCTGACCGCGTCGCTGTCGGCCAAGGACATCGAAACCTTCAAGCGTGACGGCGAAGACTGGGTGCGTTTCCGCCTAGCCACCAAGGATGCGGGCAATCAGGTCTATGAACACAAGGTCGCACGGGTAAGCAAGATCAAGACCCGTTCCGAAGAGGAAGAGGATGACAGCGAAGTGATCGCACCCACCAAGCGTCCGGTGGTCGATCTGGAACTGTGCCTGGGTAACGTCAAGCGCACGGTCGAGGTCAATTTGACGGATCGCAGCAGCTTTAACTATCCACTACTGATTGGTGCCAAGGCGCTGCGTGAATTTGGGGCTGCGGTGAATCCGGCGCGGCGTTTTACCGCGGACAAGCCCGATTGCTGATTGACGGGGTGTGAGGCTTGGGGCACCGTTCGCCCACAACACTGCCGGGCTCGGACGCCATGCCTCATATCCTGATTGTCGAAGACGAAGCGGCCATTGCCGACACCCTGGTTTTCGCCCTGCAAGGCGAGGGCTTCACCACTACATGGCTTAGCCTCGGCGCGGCGGCGCTGGAGCACCAGCGCCAGACTCCGGCGGATCTGATCATTCTCGATATCGGCCTGCCGGACATCAGCGGCTTCGAAACCTGCAAGCAACTGCGGCGCTTCAGCGAAGTGCCGGTGATGTTTCTCAGTGCCCGGGATGGCGAGATCGATCGCGTCGTGGGCCTGGAAATCGGCGCCGACGATTACGTGGTCAAACCGTTCAGCCCTCGGGAAGTAGCGGCGCGGGTCCGGGCGATTCTCAAGCGCATGGCGCCCCGCATAGTGAGCGAACCGTCGACGCCGCTGTTTCGTATCGATAGCGAACGTGTGCAAATCAGTTATCGCGGTCAATTGCTGACCCTGACTCGCCATGAATTCCGTCTGTTGCAATGCCTGCTGGAGCAGCCCGGGCGCGTCTTCAGTCGAGAACAGTTGCTCGATGCCCTGGGCGTGGCCGCCGACGCCGGTTACGAGCGCAGCATCGACAGCCACATCAAGAGCGTGCGCGCCAAGTTGCGACTGGTGAAGGCTGACGCCGAGCCGATCCAGACTCACCGCGGCCTCGGCTATAGCTACAACCCGGGACAAAGCTGATGCCGTTGGGAATCCGGATTTTCCTGGTCTATGCACTGTTCATCGGCTTGACTGGCTACTTTGTGCTCAACACGGTCATGCAAGAGATCCGCCCCGGCGTTCGCCAGTCCACCGAAGAAACCCTGGTCGATACCGCCAACCTGATGGCCGAGATCCTGCGCGACGATTTCAAGGCCGGCAGCCTCAACCAGAACCGCTGGCCGGAACTGCTCAAGGCCTATGGTGAGCGACAGCCCGGAGCGAAAATCTGGGGTTTGCCAAAGAATCAGGTCAATCACCGCATCTACGTCACAGATGCCAAAGGTATCGTCGTGCTGGACTCCAGCGGGGTGGCGGTGGGGCAGGATTACTCGCGCTGGAATGACGTCTACCTGACCCTGCGCGGCGAATACGGCGCTCGCTCCACGCGCAATGACCCGAACGATCCGGGGTCTTCGGTGATGCACGTCGGCGCGCCGATTCGCGACAACGGCCAGATCATCGGCGTGGTCACCGTGGCCAAGCCCAACAGCTCGTTGCAGCCTTATGTGGATCGCACCGAACGCCGGTTGCTGGCGTATGGAGCCGGGCTGATCGGCCTCGGTCTGCTGTTCGGCGCATTGTTGTCCTGGTGGCTGAGCCGTGCCCTGCGAAGATTGACGGCCTACGCCCAAGGCGTCAGTAAAGGCCGGCGGGTTGAAGTGCCGCATTATCGCGGCGGTGAACTCGAGCAGTTGGCCACGGCGGTGGAGCAGATGCGCACGCAGCTTGAAGGCAAGGCCTATGTCGAGCGTTACGTGCACACATTGACCCATGAGCTGAAGAGTCCGCTGGCGGCGATTCGTGGTGCGGCGGAGCTGTTGCAGGGCGAGATGCCTCCGGGACAGCGGCAACGGTTCGTCGGCAACATCGACAGCGAAAGTGCGCGCATGCAGCAGTTGATCGAGCGGCTTTTGAACCTGGCACAGGTCGAGCAGCGCCAAGGGTTGGAGGAGCGGGTGGCGGTGCCATTGGCGGCATTGGTGGATGGCCTGCTGAACGCGCAATCTGCGCAGATCGAAGGTAAACAGTTGCGCGTAGAGCAAACGATTCCATCGGACCTGGTGCTAATCGGCGAGCCATTTCTGCTGCGTCAGGCGTTGGGCAATCTGCTGGACAACGCGCTGGATTTCACCCCTGTTGAAGGCGTGCTGCGATTTACCGCCGAACGGGCAGGCGAGCAGGTCGAGTTCAAGCTTTTCAATCAGGCAGAGCCTATTCCCGACTACGCGCTGCCGCGTTTGAGCGAGCGTTTCTACTCGTTGCCGCGTCCCGACAGTGGGCGCAAAAGTACCGGGCTCGGGCTCAATTTTGTCGAGGAGGTGGTCAAGCTGCATGGCGGCACCCTGAGCATCGGCAATGTCGATGGCGGTGTGCAAGTGACAGTGCACCTGCCATAGGGCCGGGTCCAGTCTCCACAAAGTCTCCACACTCCCTCCATTCATTCCTCACACAGCCAACCCAGACTTTCCCCATCCAAAACAGGGAGAGTCCCATGAACCGTAGCCTGACCCTAAAACTCGGGGCAATTGCCCTGCTGATTCTGTTGTTGCTGGTTCCACTGCTGATGATCAACGGCGTGATTCAGGACCGCCAGCAACTGCGTGACGGTGTGCTCGAAGACATTGCCCGCAGTTCCAGTTACAGCCAGCAATTGAGCGGGCCGCTGATGGTGGTGCCGTATCGCAAGGTGGTGCGTACCTGGAAGACCCGTGAAAAAACCAACGAGCGTTATCAGGAGATCGGCGAAGAGCGCGGTCGACTGTATTTCCTGCCGGAACGCTTCGAACTCGACGGCCAGGTGCAGACTGAGTTGCGCTCCCGGGGGATTTACCAGGCGCGGCTGTTTCATGCCGACAATCGCATCAGTGGGCATTTTTCGCTGCCGGCGCAGCTCGGTATCAAGGAAGACTTTGCCGATTACCGGTTCGACCAGCCGTTTCTCGCCGTTGGCATCAGCGACATCCGTGGTATCGAAAATGCCTTGAAACTCGAACTCGACGGCCAGAGTCTGGACTTCATTCCCGGAAGTCAGGTCGGATGGCTGGGGGAGGGCGTGCATGTGGCGCTACCGACGCTCAACACAGAGAAGGCCACGGAGCTGGATTTCGGTTTTGACCTGCGCCTGCAAGGCACGGGTGTGTTACAGGTTTTACCGGTGGGTAAAACCAGCACAGTCTCGCTGAGCGCCGACTGGCCTCACCCAAGCTTCATCGGCAACTATCTGCCAGCCCAGCGTAAAGTCACCGATCAGGGATTCTCCGCCAACTGGCAGGCGTCATTCTTCTCTACCAATTTGCAGGAGGCCTTGAACAGTTGCGTCACCGGCGGTGACTGCACAGCCTTTAGCGGCCGCAGCTTCGGCGTGAGCTTCATCGACCCGGTGGACCAGTACCTGAAAAGCGATCGGGCGATCAAATATGCGTTGTTGTTCATCGTCCTGACTTTCGCCGGGTTCTTCCTGTTCGAAGTGCTGAAAAGCCTCGCGGTACACCCGGTGCAATATGCATTGGTAGGTGTGGCGCTGGCATTCTTCTACCTGTTGTTGCTGTCGTTGTCCGAGCACATCGGCTTTGCCCTGGCGTACCTGTTGTCAGCCAGCGGTTGTGTGTTGTTGATCGGGTTCTACGTTTGCCACGTGTTGCGCAGCGTGCGACACGGGCTGAGCTTTTCCGCGGGATTGGCGGCGTTGTATGGACTGCTCTACGGGTTGTTGAGCGCAGAGGACTACGCGCTATTGATGGGCTCGTTGCTGCTGTTCGGTTTGTTGGGTGTGTTCATGGTGCTGACCCGCAAGCTGGACTGGTATGGGGTTGGGCAAAAAACGCCAAAACCGTTGGACTTCGATATTGGAGCGGTGCAATGAGCCGGTCGGTGGGGCTGCGCGAGGACCAGCGCTGGAGCGAGGTGCTGGCGACGCGGATTTTGCAGTGGTTGCCGGATGAACCGCGTTGGTATTTTCGCGATCAGGCTCGCTCCCACATGGGACCGCAGTCAAAGGTGGGAGCGAGCCTGCTCGCGAAGGGGGCGACGCAGTCAGCGAAGATCTAAACCTTTGGCATCGTCGCAATCATTGATGGCCGCTGGCTCACCTCGAAATACCACGCTGCAAGTTGAGGGTTCGCTGTGCGCCAGTCCAGATCCGGATGGCGCAGGTCCAGGTAACCCAGTGCACAGGCCACGCTGATCGCGGCCACGTCGAAGTGGCAGGTCAGCTCGGCAATCGCGTCCTTTTCCAGCAATGCCAGGGCGCGACGGATTTTGTCGCGCTGGCCGTCGAGCCATTCGTCCCAGTGTTTTTCCGGGGCGCGCAGGGCGGTTTCGTAGCGCACCAGCACGGCCGCGTCCATGACCCCGTCGGCCAGTGAGGCGAGGGTAAGACGACGCCAACGGGCTGAACCTTCACGGGGGATCAGCGGGTTGCCGACGTGCTGGTGGTCGAGGTAGTCGAGGATGACCCGGCTGTCGTGGATGATGTTGCCGTCGGCCAGGCGCAGGGCCGGGATTTTGCTCAGGGGGTTGTCTTCGATCAGGGTCAGGTCCGGGTTGACCGGTGTGAGTACGCTGGATTGCAACGCCACGCGGTTCTGCTGGCCGGTTTCGTGGAGCAGCACCATGACTTTGCGAACGAAGGGAGAGAGCGGGTTGTGGTACAGGGTCATGCTCGGGGCGGACATGGCTGTGTCTCGATCGGTGGCAGTGTCGGGCAGCATAGCGTGTTGGGGGGATAGCTCAAGATGGCAAACACCTTTGTAGGAGCGAGCAGGCTCGCTCCTACAGGTTTTGTGTTTTAGCTCGCGGGTTGCAGCGTTTGATCAGCGGCAGGCCCCGAAACTATCTTCGGCTTGATCTCACGGGCAACGGTCCAGACGATGAACGCGGCAACGATGTCGAAAATCGCCAGTACCACGAACAGCGGGCTGTAGCCGATCCTGGTCACCATCACGCCAAACACCAGGGTGAACGCAGCTGCGCCCAGGTAGCCGAACATGCCGCCCATGCCGGTGGCGGTGGCCACTTCGTTTTTGCCGAAGGAGTCGGAGGTGATCGCATACAGCGCACCGGACAGGGTCTGGTGCGCGAAGCCGCCGATGCACAACAACGCGATGGCTGTGTACGGGCTGGCCACCAGGCCAATGCACGCAGGGCCGATCATGCACGAGGCGCCGAACAGCAGGACCATTTTGCGCGAGGTGAACAACGACACGTTGCAGTACTTGTGGAAGAACGGGCTCAGGTAACCGCCGAGCACGCAGCCGAGGTCGGCGGCGAGGAACGGCAGCCAAGCGAACATCGCGATCTCTTTGATGTTCATGTGCCGTTCGGTCATCAGGTACAGCGGAATCCATGCGTTGAAGGTCTGCCAGGCTGGCTCGGAGAGCATGCGCGCGCTGGCGATGGCGTAGAAGTTGCGGTTGCCGATGATCTTTTTCCAGCTGCCTTTTTTCGTCGCCGGGTCTTTGAAGTGTGCTTCCTGACCGCTGAGGATGTAGTCGCGCTCTTCGTCGCTCAGGCGCTTCTGGTCCCGTGGGTGCTTGTAGAGAACCATCCACAGGAAGGTCCAGGCCACGCCCAGGCCGCCCACGATCAGGAACGCCAGTTCCCAGCCGCTGTGCAGGATCGCCCAGACCACCAGCGGCGGCGCCAGCACGGCACCAATCGACGAGCCAATGTTGAACCAGCCAATGGCCACCGAGCGTTCTTTGGCCGGGAACCATTCAGTGGAAGTCTTGACCGCCGCCGGCAACCCCGCCGCTTCGGTCAGGCCAAGCAGGCCGCGGACAAAGGCCAGGCCCTGCCAGCCGGTCGCCAGGGCCGCCAGTGCGCAGGCAATCGACCAGGCGAAGGCGAAAATCGCGAAGCCCATTTTGGTGCCGATGGCATCGATGATGTAGCCCGCCACCGGTTGCATCAGCGCATAGCACACCTGCCATGCGACGACGATGTGCGAGTACTGCTCGGTGGAGATGTTCATTTCGCTCATCAGGGTCGGAGCGGCCACTGACAGGGTATTGCGAGCCAGGTAGTTGACCATCAGGCCGGCCGTCACCAGACCGACCATCCACCAGCGGATGCCTTTGACTTTCATCACTTCACCATCATTTTTTTGGATTTATTTTTGGTGCTGCATCTGTTGTAGGTTGTCGTACAACGTGCGTCTTTATAGGAGTGCAAGGGTAAAACTGTCAACAGATATGTCAGAGGATTTGCAGGGGGAGGCGACGGATGGACGAGGGGTGTCGTCGTATGACTGGGCAGGATTTCCCCTGTGGGAGCGGGCTTGCTCGCGAAAGCGGTGGGTCAGCAATATAGAGGCTGGCTGACACTCCGCCTTCGCGAGCAAGCCCGCTCCCACAAAAGGGGATCAGCGGCGTTGCAGGAGGCCGCGCAGGGCAAGAGCGGCGGGGACACCTAGCCCCACCCAACTCAACGAATCCCAAACACCATCCCCGAGCAACGCGGCAAACAACCCCGCCGCGCTGAGCACCGCGATGACGGTCGGAATGGCAAACACTTTCCAGAAGTTCGACTGCCGGGGTTTCATGCCACGCTCTCCGCTTTTTCCAGCACCGGCCTGGCGACCTTGCGCCGAACCACCCACAGGTAGACCCCGCTGCCGAGCACGATGATGGTCAGCACATCGAGGGTCGCCCAGAGTATCTGCATCGGCATGCCGCCGTAGTCACCGAAGTGCAGCGGTTGTGACATGCCCATGACGTCCATGTACCACGGGCGTTCGACCACCGCGGTGACTTGCAGGGTGCTGGCATCGATCAGTACCGGCGTCAGCAGGTGCGAGGTCAGGTGCGTGCTGCCCTTCATGAACACTGCGTAATGATGCTCACTGGAAAAGCGCGTGCCGGGGAAGGCGATGAAGTCCGGTTGCATGCCCGGTGCGGCTTCCCTGGCGATATCGAGCAATCGGTTGGCGGGCGCCAGTTGTGTCAGCGGTGGTGCATCCCGATAGGGCGCGATCATCGCGGTCAGCGTGTCGTTGCGCCATGCGGCAATCAGCAGGTCCGCGCAGGCACTGACGACGCCCGTCACGCCGACCACCAGCGCCCAGGTCAGGGTCACGACGCCGATCAGGTTATGCAGGTCAAGCCAGCGCAGGCGGGTGGATTTGTCCTGGCGCACGGTGGCGAATTTCAAGCGGCGCATGAACGGCAGGTACAGCACCGTACCGGAGACAATCGCTATCACGAACAGAATCCCCATGAACGCCAGCAACAACTTGCCAGGCAGCCCGGCGAACATGTCCACGTGCAGGCGCAGCATGACCATCATGAAACCGCCGTTGGCCGATGGCGTCTCCAGCGCTTCGCCGGTACGGGCGTCGAGCATGAAGGTGTGGGACGAGTTCGGCTCGGTGCCCGCCGTCGCGGCCATGATGGTCAGCACCGCGTTGGGCTCATCGTCCTCGAAGCCGAAATACTGCATGACTTCACCGGGGCGATGCTTCTCGGCGGCCTCCACCAGCTGCTGCAAATTCAGGTGCGGGGTGTCCGCCGGCATTTCCTTCACTTCAGGCGCATCGCCCAGCAAGTGGTCGATCTCGTGGTGAAAGATCAACGGCAGGCCGGTCAGTGCCAGCAGTAACAGGAACACCGTACAAATCAGGCTGGTCCAGGTATGAACAGCGGACCAGCGGCGAATCGTTTTACTTTTCATTTCAAAGCCTTCAGAAAAACCAAAGCCGCCCACGAAGGACGGCCTGGTCATTGGGCGTGTCAGCTCAAAGCGTTACCACTTGTAGGTTGCACTTGCGACGACACTGCGCTGGTCGCCGTAGTAGCAGTAGTAGCTGTCGCAAGTCGAGATGTAGTCCTTGTCGAACAGGTTGGTCGCGTTAACGGCCAGCGAAGCGCCTTTGAGGCTGTTGTCCAGGCGACCGAGGTCGTAGTGAACCACTGCGTCGAACACCGTGTAGGCGTCGGCCTTGCCCAGCCAGGTGTTGGCCTGGTCTCCATAGGTATTGCCGGTATAGCGCGCACCGGCACCGATGCCGAAGCCGTCCAGCACGCCGTTGTGCCAGGTGTAGTCGCCCCACACCGACGCTTGCTGGTTAGGCATCAGTTGCAGGCGATTGCCCTTGTAGATGCCCTCTTGCACTTCGGATTTGGCCAGGGTGTAGGCAGCGGTGACCTTGAGGTTTTCGGTCACGTCGGAAACGGCTTCCAGCTCCAGGCCTTTGACTTTCACTTCGCCGGTCTGGCTGGTGACTGTCACGTTGCCCACGTTGTTGGTGACGGAAACGTTTTTCTGGGTCAGGTCATACACAGCCGCCGTCAGCAGGGTGTTGCTGCCCGGTGGCTGGTACTTGATCCCCAGTTCCCATTGCTTGCCCTCGGTCGGCTTGAACGACTCGGTCGGCGAGGCGACGGCATTGCTGGTCGGCTGGAACGATTCGGCGTAGGACAGGTAGGGTACGAAGCCCGAGTCGAACACGTAGCTGATCGCCGCGTTGCCGCTGAAGTTCTTGTCGCGCTCGGTGTTGGTGGCATCGCCCTTGTTGAAGAACGTGGTTCCGGTGTGGACCCAGTCTTCACGACCGCCGAGGGTCAGGCGCCATTGGCCGAGGGCCATCTGGTCCTGGATGTACAGGCCGGTCTGCTGGGTCTTTTGTTCGTAGTCGTAGAACGCCGTGGAGCGTGGCGGACGGGTTATCGGCAAACCATAGATCGGGTCGTTGACGTTGATGCCCGGCGCGGTGCCGAAGATCGAGAGGTAGTTGGTGGTGTTGCGCTGGTGATCCAGGCCGATCAGCAAGGTGTGACTGACGTCGCCGGTGACGAAGTCGCCCTGGAGGTTGTTGTCCACGGCGAACTGTGCGATGTCTTCGTCGACATTGGTGGTGCCGCGGCCGGTGTTGCCTTGATCGTCAACGACAAACCCGAGATCGGCAAAGTCGGGGTTGTAGCTATTGACGGTCACGGCCTGGAACGACAGCTCCGACTTGGTGTAGCGCAGGTTCTGCCGGAACTGCCAGACATCGTTCAGGCGGTGTTCGAAGGCATAACCCAGCGCGTAGTAGGTGCGGTCGTAGTAGTCGTAGTCCGGGTCACCCAGGTTCTTGTGGTGGGAGATATCGCCGAACGGCATGTCGATCTTGGTGCCCTGGATCGGATAGAACTGACTGGTGATACCGGTATCGTCACGGGTGAACTGCGTGAGCAGGGTGAACCTGGTGTCTTCGTCGATGTTCCAGGTCAGGCTGGGCGCGATGTTGTAGCGCTTGTCATCGATGTGGTCGATGGGCGTGCCGCCGTCGCGCAGCACGCCGCTGAGGCTGTACAGGAACTGGCCTTCTTCATCGATTTTGCCAGTGCTGGCGAAGTTGATCTGGCGATGATTGTCGCTGCCGTATTGCAGCTGGATCTCGCTGCTGGCTTCAGCGCTTGGGCGACGGCTGACCATGTCCAGCAGGCCGCCCGGCGGGGTCTGTCCGTACACCGAGGAAGCCGGACCGCGCAGCAGCGCCAGTCGGTCGAGGTTCCAGGTTTCCTGTTTCGGGTTGGAGTACACACCTTTTGGCAGTGGCAGGCCGTCGAGGAATTGAGTCGGCTCGAACCCCCGCACGCGCAACCAGTCGGCGCGGGTGTCGCTGCCGAAGCTGCTGGAGGTGATGCCCGGCAAGTAGCGCACGGCATCGTCGAGGGTGTGCGCGTTGCGGTCGTCCATCTGCTCTCGAGTGACGACCGAAATCGAACGCGGCGCCTCGACCAGCGCGGTGTCGGTCTTGGTGCCGGCGGCGGTGCGCTTGGCCAGGTAGCCCTGTACCGGGCCCCAGGCGCTTTCAGTGTCTTGCACGCCGATCACGCTGGTGGCCGGCAGGTCCATCACCCCTTCTGGCACGGCCACCAGGGTATAGGTGCCCGCACTGCTCTGCTCCAGTTGCAGGCCGGTGCCACGCAGGGCTTCGCGCAGGGCGTCGGGTGCGTCGAACTGGCCTTTGACCGGCGCCGAGGTCTTGCCCGCCGCCAGGGATGGATTCAATGACAGGGCCAGACCGGCCTGGCTGGCAATCTGGTTCAGGGTGTTGACCAGTGGCGCGGCCGGCAGGTTGTAGGCGCGGACGCTGGACGTCTGTTCAGCGGCGACCAGTTGGCTGCTGGCCAACGGGGTACAAAGGGCAATGGCGACCGCCAGCAAACTGCGGCGCAACAGGGAGTCTAGCGAACGAGGCATACAGCGGCTCCTGAATGGAAACATTTCTCAATTGCCTGTGTGCCGAACGAAAATAAAAAAGTGATAGGGCTGGATGAAAATAATTTCGATTCAGCTATCCAGTTGCGGCCAAAGTACTTTCGGGATGCGCTTCTGTGGCGAGGGAGCTCGCTCCCGTTCGGCTGCGAAGCAATCGTAAAGTCAGCAAGTGCGTTTTAACTGGAAAGTACAGGGGGCCGCTTCGCGACCCAGCGGGAGCAAGCTCCCTCGCCACAGGGGGCTGTGTGGCGGTTCAGGGCTTGGTATCAGCCTTGGCCACGACCTTCACCCACCATTGCGTGTGCTGTTCGATCTGCACCGGCAGGGTCGGCAACAGGGCGTTGAGTGCCAGGTCGGTGTCGCGTAGCGGGAAGCTGCCGGTGATGCGCAGGTCGGCCACTTCAGGGGCGACCCCGACGTAACCGTTTCGATAGCGGCCGATTTCATGCACCAAATCTTCCAGCCGCGTGTTGTCCACCACCAGCATGCCGCGGGCCCAGGCATCCGCGCCGAGGTTGACGGCCAGAATCGGGCCCAGGCCGTTGTTGCGGATCAGCACCTGCTGGCCTTCGTGCAGAATCTGTTCGTCCGGGGTGGATTCAGGGTGAACCGCCACCGCCGACTGCAATACGCTCAGGCGCGTTCCGTCCTCCTCACGCTTGACCAGAAACCGCGTTCCCAGCGCACGCATGCTGCCTTCACGGGTTTCGACGATGAACGGCCGGGGATCGCCATGGCCGGTTTCGACCAGGATTTCGCCTTCCTGAAGCACAACGCGCCGCTGTTTTTCATCGAAACGCACATCCAGTGCGCTGTGGGTGTTGAGATTGATCAGCGTGCCGTCAGCCAGACGCAGGGTGCGCTGCTCGCCAACGGCGGTGCGCTGGTCGGCCAGCCAATAGTCGATCGGCAGGTAACGATCCCCGGCGAACAGGGCCAGGCCGATCATGGCAACGATACTGGCGAAACCGTTGCCAAGCTTGCGCACTCGCCGGCGGATGCCTTCGCGCGATTGCAGCAAGGCCGTGCGGGCCGGGCCGCTGGCCACGCTGAAACGCTGGTCGAGCATACCCAACTGGCGCCAGGCGCGGGCGTGCTCTTCGTGGGCCGCGTGCCACTTGGCGAACTCTTCACGTTCTATCGGGTTGGCGCAGTCCATGGACAACTGCCAGGCAATCGCCGCGTCCAGCACGTTGGCCGATACCGGTTTGGAACCGAGCGGATTCATGTCGGCTCACCATACAGCGCGATGTAGCACTGGCGAATGCCTTGAGCCAGGTACTGGCGCACCCGCGGCACCGATACACCGAGGCGCTCGGCGATTTCTGCATGGCCGAGGCCGTCGAGACGGTTGTAGAGGAACGCCGCCCGGGCCTTGCTGGAAAGCTTGCCGAGCAGGCGGTCGATGTTTTTCAGGTCTTCGAGGATCATTTGCTGTTCTTCCACCGACGGTTGTTCGGCTTCGGGAATCAGCATCAGCTCGGTGAGGTAGGCCTGTTCCAGCGCGGCACGGCGGAAATAATCGAACAGCAGGCCCTTTGCGATCGCCACCAGGAACGCCCGGGGCTCGCGCGGTACCTTCAGCTCTTCACGGCCCAGCAAACGCACGAAAGTGTCCTGGCTCAGGTCTTCGGCCCGCTGCGGGCAGGCGACGTTGCGTCGAAGCCAGGCCAATAGCCAACCGCGATGGTCGCGATATAACGCACCGACGAGCTCACTTTGGGGGCTTGGGACTGACGACACGCCGCATCACCGATTGGGAAGTATTAACTAACGAGAACTGTTCGCGATTGTGGCAGAGGCGAGGGAGGTAAGCAATTGGCGTTGGTCGGGTGGTTAGTGCTGGCGCAAAACCCCGTAGGAGCTGCCGAAGGCTGCGATCTTTTGATCTTGAAGAATCAAAATCAAAAGATCGCAGCCTTCGGCAGCTCCTACAGTGACAAATTGCTATTAGAAGGACGGCGCCTGCTGCCGGCGTTTCCACTGATTCAAGCGCTGTTGCAGGTTCAACGGGCTGTGAATCTGCTGCTGTCGCGCACGGCTGAACAGGATCATCATCAGTTCGGCGGTGGCCAGGGCGTCGGCGCTGGCGTGGTGGCGCTCGAAGACTTCGAGCTTGAACCAGTCGATCCAGTCGTCCAGCCCGGCCTCGCGAATGTGCGCCTGGGGACATAGCAGCGGCGCAATATCCGCCACATCCAGAAACGGATGCTGCAATTTGAAACCCAGGTGATCTTTCAATGCACGGCCGAGCATGTGCTGGTCAAACGGCGCGTGGAAGGCCAGTACCGGACTGTCCCCGATGTACTCCATCAGGTCGAGCAGTGCTTCTGCCGGTTCGCTGCCCGCCGCAATGGCGCTGGGGCCAATGCCATGGATCAGCACGCTGGGGCCGAGTTTCACTTGCGGATATTGCAGGGTGCGTTCGAACATTTGGCGAAAGTCGATGGCCCCGTCCTCGATCACCACCGCGCCGATGGACACCACGTGGTCCTTGTTCAGGTTCAAGCCGGTGGTTTCCAGATCGAGCACCACCCAGCGCTGTTCGCGCAGGCTGCACTGCGCCAGCTCGGCAACCGTCGGTAATTGCCCCAGCCGATGTTGCAGGTCGGCTGGCAGGGTGAGGCTCGGCGGGCGCAGCCACGAAAACAGGCTCATAACTGATACCGCAAGGCCAGGCTGCTTTGCAGGCGTTGTGCCTGGCGCAGGGACTCACGCAGGATGCGTCGGTCCAGATGATTGAGGCTGTCGGGATCGACCCGATTCGAGTAAGGAAAATTCTCCCGGGTCTGTAGTTGGTGTTGCTGCATGCGGGTTTGCTGGATGAAGTGATAGGCCTCTTCGTACGCGGCGCCGTCCAGGGGATCGATGATCTCCTTGTCGACCAACTGGCGAAAGCGCTCCAGCGTGTTGTTCGCTTCGATACCGTGGACCAGGGCCAGCAACCGGGCGCCGTCGACAAAGGGTGCCAGGCCCTGGGTCTTCAGGTCCAGGGTGGCCTTCTCGCCATTTTTGCGCGCCAGCACGAAGTCGCGGAAACGTCCTACGGGCGGTCGATTGCGCAGCGCATTCTCGGCCATCATGCGCTGGAACAAACGGTTGTCGCCGACCTGTTCGAGAATGCCCCGACGCAACTGCTCACAGCCTTGCTCGCTGCCCCAGACCACGCGCAAATCGAAATAAATGCTCGAACCCAGCAGGTTTTCCGGGGTTGCCTCGCGGATAAACGCCGCAAAGCGCCGTGCCCATTCGGCGCGGGACAGGCACAGTTCGGGGTTACTGGCCATGATATTGCCCTTGCACAAGGTGAAGCCGCACAGCGCCAGGCTCTGGTTGATCTGCTGGGCAATGGGCAACAGCTTGCCGCGAATCTCGGCGGCTTGTGCCGCGTCGCTGGCTTCGAACAGAATGCCGTTGTCCTGATCGGTGTGCAGGGTCTGCTCGCGACGGCCTTCGCTGCCGAAACACAGCCAGCTGAACGGCACACCGGGGTCGCCTTTTTCGGCGAGGGTCAGTTCGATCACCCGGCACACGGTGTGGTCGTTGAGCAAGGTGATGATGTGGGTGATCTGCGTCGAAGACGCGCCGTGGGCCAGCATGCGCTCGACCAGTTGACCGATTTCGCCCCGCAGCGCCACCAGGTTTTCCACTTTCTGGGCATTGCGGATAGTGCGCGCCAGGTGCACCAGGTCGACCCGTTGCAGGGAAAACAGGTCGCGCTCGGAAACCACGCCGCACAAGCGCTGGTCCTTGACCAGGCAGACATGGGCGATGTGACGCTCGGTCATGGCAATCGCCGCGTCGAATGCACTGTGATCCGGCGACAGGAAAAACGGCGCCCGGGTCATATGCCCTTCGATGGCTTCGTTGAAATCACTGCTGCCGTTGGCTACGGTCTGACGCAGGTCGCGCAGGGTGAAAATCCCCAGTGGCGCCTTGTGTTCGTCGACCACCACGATGCTGCCGACCTGTTGTTCGTGCATCAACGTCACGGCTTCGCGCAATGGTGTCCGCGGGGTGCATGTCACCGGGTGGCGCATAGCCAACTCGCCCAGACGGGTATTGAGCGAATACTGGGTGCCGAGGGTTTCCACGGCTTTTTGCTGCACTTGTTGGTTGACCTGATCCAGCAGACTGCTGACGCAGCGCAGGGCGAAGTTGCGGAAAGTGTCCGATAGCGAAAACAGGCGGATGAACGCCGGCTTGTTCAGTTGCAGGCAGAAGGTGTCTTCGCCGGCCAGGTGCTCGGTGCGGGTCGCCCGTTCACCCAGCAACGCCGCGAGGGGGAAACACTCGCCGGTGGTGATCTCGAAGACCGTTTCGGTGCCACCTTTTGCCGTATGCGGACGCTCGCCCACGACCCGGCCTTGCTTGACGATATAGAAGTGCTCGACCGGCCCGTCGGCGGGTTTGATGATGCTCTCGCCCGGGGCATAAAAACGCAGTTGACATTGCTCGACCAGATACGCCAGGTGAGCGTGTTCCATCTGGTTGAAGGGCGGGAAGCGCTGAAGGAATTGCAACGTGCCCTGGATGTTCTGCAACACCGCGGTTTTCCCTGCCTGTGTGAAGGCGTCCGCTTTACTCATAACCATTACCGCAGTCTTTTTTGAATTGTTGTGGTCGGGTGACATGGACATGGTCGACCCCTACGGTCGGGGTGCCCATTGGACGTAAGTCTAGGTAGGCGGTTAGCGCCCTGAAATGTCGGAAGAAGCCTACGCAAGTGTGCGAAAAACCTCTCTGCTCCCCTATTGGAAAATTATCTGCCGGAGTGCACATTGGTGGTCAGCTTAGCGATGTCTCTTAACTGTGCTAGGGAATTGAATTGAACATGTAGAGAACGCCATGTCCGACCACGATATTTTGAGCGACGCCGAGCGCGAAGCGCTAAGTGCCGTCATGCTGGAGCCTGACCTGCCGCTGCAACGAGTGCTGATCGTCGACGACGATAAAGACGCCCGGGAACTGCTGTCAGAGATCCTCGCGTTGGAGGGCATCAACTGCATAACGGCGGCCAGCGGAGAAGCGGCACTCAAGATGCTGGTGACCGAGGCTGAGATCAAAAAAACCTCGATCGGTTTAATGATCACCGACTTGCGAATGGGCCACATTGACGGTCTGGAACTGATTCGTCAGGTACGCGAATCGGTAAGGGCGGCATTGCCGATCATCATTGTCTCGGGTGACGCCGACGTGAAGGATGCGATCGCCGCGATGCATATGAGCGTGGTGGATTTTTTGCTCAAGCCGATTGATGCCAGCCATCTGGTGACACTGGTAAAACGCGAGCTGGGCATTAAGTAACTCAAGCCTGTAATTATTAATTACAGGCTTGAGTTGTTTTGTTGGTTTTTACTTGTAATTGAATTTATCTAACTTGCCCGCGAAAAAGCTACTCACAAATAGCTTGTTTTTTCTTCCTGTGTTTCAGTTATCGTTCAGTTCTTGAGGGCTAATGCAGGCATTTATTTGATGTCGCGCTTGGTTCAATAAAATCTGTCGTAGCACTATCCAGGTTGCCAGTTTGACTCTTAAATGTTAGCGGCTTGAGTATGCCGATGGCAGTCGTGTATTCAGGCTTCGGCTAATTCCTGTGGATAAAACTCTGGTAAAGGTCAGGTCATTACTCTTCCTGGATTGTGTGGCTGTGTATCACAATGAGGACGATATGATAAAGAAAATGGAGTTTCGCGATCTTGTACTTGTTATCGGTGTGACAGTGATGTGGGGTAGCAATTTTACGGTAATTGGTATCAGTCTTGACGGTATCGATCCCTTCATATTGACAGCATTGCGTTTTACTTTCTGTGCATTACCGTTGGTGTTTTTCCTCCCCAAACCCAAGGGTATCAGTACATTTGTAACTATCGTCTACGGTTTGTTGTTTGGTATCGGAATGTGCTGGCTGATGAACTATGGCATGTTTCTTGGCGTCAGTGCCGGCGTGACATCTTTGCTCTTGCAATTCAGTGCTTTTTTCACAGTCATCTGGGGAGTACTTCTGTTTGGCGAGAAAATGACGGTAATACAGGTGGCTGGCATTCTCATGGCGTTGGTTGGACTGATGTTTATTATTCATGTAACGGACGGCGATGCCGAAAGCTTTGGACTTTTTCTGGTATTGCTCGGCGCATTGTTCTGGAGTCTTTGCAATGTGTTGGTCAAGAGAAGCAAAGTTGTTGATATATTTTCCTTTGTCGTTTGGTCGAGTCTGTATGCAACACCTCCTCTATATCTGATGACTTACTGGGTCAAAGGCGCAGCCCCTTTCCAGTCGTTGCTAACGGACATGACCGCTCCGGTGTTGGCATCTGTCCTGTTTCAGGCCTATGTGGCGACGGTATTCGGGTATTGGGTGTGGAACCGAATGATTGAGAAGTATCCGGCGAGCCAGGTTGCACCATTGTCAGTGATTGTTCCGATATCGGGCATCTTGACCTCGTGGCATGTACTCGACGAACCCATTGGTGGCGAAAAGCTGTTTGCTCTCGTAATCACGGTCCTCGGAATTGCCTTGTTCATGAATGCGTCGAGAATAGGCCATTGCATCGCTGCAAACGCGTTGCGTTACAGGAGGTAGCCCTGCATTTGCTGGAAGTTGAAACAAAAATCCCCCGGTTTTTCAACCGGGGGATTGCTGTGAAGACAGCTGGTTACAACCCGTTCTTCGCCTTGAACTCGCGACGACGACGGTGCAGGACCGGCTCGGTGTAGCCGTTCGGCTGCTTCGTGCCTTCGACCACCAGTTCAACCGCCGCCTGAAAGGCAATGTTGCTGTCGAAGTTCGGGGCCAGCGGGCGGTACAGCGCGTCGCCGGCGTTCTGACGGTCAACCACCGGCGCCATGCGCTTGAGGCTTTCCATGACCTGGTCTTCGGTGACGATGCCATGGCGCAGCCAGTTGGCGATGTGCTGGCTGGAAATACGCAGCGTGGCACGGTCTTCCATCAGGCCGACGTCGTTGATGTCCGGCACTTTCGAACAGCCGACGCCCTGGTCGATCCAGCGCACTACGTAACCGAGAATGCCCTGGGAGTTGTTGTCCAGTTCGTTCTTGATCTGTTCGGCGGTCCACTGCGGGTTCACCGCCAGCGGGATGGTCAGGATGTCGTCCACCGAAGCGTGGGCACGCTTGGCCAGTTCGGCCTGACGGGCGAACACGTCAACTTTGTGGTAGTGCAGCGCGTGCAGCGCAGCAGCGGTCGGCGATGGTACCCAGGCGGTGTTGGCACCGGCCATCGGGTGAGCGATTTTCTGTTCGAGCATCGCCGCCATCAGGTCAGGCATGGCCCACATGCCTTTACCGATCTGTGCGCGACCTTGCAGGCCGGTGCTCAGACCGATATCGACGTTGGAGTTCTCGTAGGCGCCGATCCATTTTTCCGCCTTCATGTCCGCCTTGCGCACCATCGGGCCGGCTTCCATGGAGGTGTGGATTTCGTCGCCGGTGCGGTCGAGGAAACCGGTGTTGATGAACACCACACGCTCGCTCGCCGCCTTGATGCAGGCCTTGAGGTTGATCGTGGTACGACGCTCCTCGTCCATGATCCCGACTTTGAGGGTGTTGCGCGGCAGGCCCAGCACGTCTTCGATGCGACCGAACAGCTCGTTGGTGAACGCCGCTTCTTCCGGGCCGTGCATCTTCGGCTTGACGATGTAGATCGAGCCGGTGCGGGTGTTTTTGCGCGAAGTGTTGCCGTTCAGGTTGTGCATCGATGCCAGGCAAGTCACCAAGCCATCGAGAATGCCTTCCGGCACTTCGTTACCGTCTTTGTCCAGGATCGCATCGATGGTCATCAGGTGACCGACGTTGCGCACGAACAGCAACGAACGACCGTGCAGGCTCAGTTCACTGCCATCGACAGCGGTGTAGGTGCGGTCGGCGTTCATGGTACGGGTAAAGGTCTGACCGCCCTTGGCGACGTTTTCCGACAGATCGCCCTTCATCAGGCCGAGCCAGTTGCGGTAGATCACCACTTTGTCATCGGCGTCGACGGCGGCAACCGAGTCTTCGCAGTCCATGATGGTGGTCAGCGCGGCTTCCATCAGGATGTCTTTGACGCCGGCCGCGTCGGTCTGGCCGACCGGGGTGCTGGCGTCGACCTGGATTTCGAAATGCAGGCCGTTGTTCTTCAGCAGGATCGCGGTCGGTGCAGAGGCATTGCCCTGGAAACCGATCAGTTGTGCGTCGTTGCGCAGGCCGGTGTTGCTGCCGCCTTTAAGGGCGACCACCAGTTTGCCGTCAACGATCTTGTAGCCGGTGGAATCGACGTGGGAGCCAGCCGCCAATGGCGCCGCTTCGTCGAGGAAGGCACGGGCGAAGGCGATGACCTTGTCGCCGCGAACTTTGTTGTAGCCTTTGCCTTTTTCCGCGCCGTCAGCTTCGCTGATGGCGTCGGTGCCGTAGAGCGCGTCATACAGCGAACCCCAACGGGCGTTCGAGGCATTGAGGGCGAAACGGGCATTCATCACCGGCACCACGAGCTGCGGGCCGGCCATGCGGGCGATTTCTTCGTCGACGTTTTGCGTCGTTGCCTGGAAATCGGCCGCTTCTGGCAGCAGATAACCGATCTCTTGCAGGAAGGCTTTATAGGCCATGGCGTCATGCGCTTGACCGGCACGGGATTGGTGCCAGCCATCGATGCGAGCCTGGAAATCATCGCGTTTGGCGAGTAGGGCTTTGTTCTTCGGCGCCAGGTCATGAATGACCTTGTCGGCACCGGCCCAGAACTGATCGGCGGTGAGGCCGGTTCCGGGAATGGCTTCGTTGTTCACGAAGTCGAACAGGACTTTGGCGACCTGCAGGCCACCGACTTGAACGTGTTCAGTCATTGCTTGCCTCACTCTGCTCAGCTATTTCGCTTTTCAGCTCTTCAATTTAACAATGAAGCCTTTGGCCATTTAAACCACAAACCCCTCTACCAGTACATGCCCATGACAGGCGGCTGGGTTGGGACCAATCAACGGCTTGGGGCCTTGCTGACAGGGCTTTCAGGGTTGCGAACGTGCCTGCGGCAGACATCGATCCAACGTTATGTAGTGCTCGCTGCGGCATACTACATGATGAATTGCGGTTGTGAAAATTAGACTAATTACGTCGTTCTGCGACCCCATGACGCATTGCGGTCACGTCGGGGAGCGTGATGTTCTCAAAAAACCATTGGATTGTTCCAGCTAAATATCAAAAGTTGTACACGATTTGTTGGGTCGGTCAGATCGTCGGTGCCTTCATTCGCGAGCAAGCCCGCTCCCACAAGGACAGCGCATGACCCTGTGGGAGCGGGCTTGCCCGCGAAGAGGCCAGTCGATACACCTTTGATTTCGGATCTGCCCAGGCACCATCCAACCCTTGCCTATACTTGGTTCTCTATAACAAAAGTCATGACAAGAGGGCTGTGCCATGGACCACCTCGTACTCACTGTTTTTGCTCCGGACAAACCCGGGCAAGTCGAGCGCATTGCCCAATGCATTGCCGAGCACGGCGGCAACTGGCTGGAAAGCCGCATGTCGCGTATGGCGGGACAATTCGCCGGGATTCTTCGGGTGGGGGTGCCGGCCGAGGCCTACGACGAACTGGTCGATGCCTTGCAGAGCTTGTCCGCTCATGGCATTCGCGTATTGATCGCAGAAAGCGGTATCGAACAATCCTGCACCTGGAAACCGATTGCCATGGAACTGGTGGGCAATGATCGCCCGGGGATCGTGCGTGACATTACGCGCTTGCTGAGCGAGCAGGGGGTGAATCTGGAACGGCTGGTCACCGAAGTGCGTCCGGCACCAATGAGCAGCGAGCCGCTGTTCCATGCCGAAGCGATTCTCGCGGTCCCGCTGACGCTGTCGCTGGACGTACTGCAATCGCGCCTGGAAACCCTGGCTGACGACCTGATGGTCGAGTTGGTGCTGCGCAGTGAACCCTGATCAGGTTATCCAAGTTAAACGTGCACCGGCCTGTGGATAACCTGTAGAGACACCTCGCCAGGCCACGCCGACCGGTGCTTTTCAGGTTCTGATCAAAAAACCAGCAGTTTCAGATACTTGCGCACAAACGGCGGGGATCACGCTGTGGATAACCTTGGGAAGGAATGATGCAGGCCACGGAAGACGTGGCCTGCAGGCTTTTGTGCGTTTTTTGATCAGCTGCGGCGGCGCAAACTTATCCACGCATCGATGCTGTAAACCGCCAGGCCGGCCCAGATAAACATGAACGCTACCAAGGTGCTGGACGACAGGTGTTCGCCAAACAGCAGGACTGCTTGCAGCAGCACCAGTGTCGGGGCCAGATACTGGAGAAAGCCCAGTGTCGTGTAGGGCAAATGCCTTGCAGCAGCGTTGAAACAGACCAGCGGCACCAGCGTGATCGGGCCGGCGGCGACCAGCCACCAAGCCTGGGACGTGGTCCAGAATTCGGCCTGGGCGCTGCTGGCCGTCGGATTGAGCAGCAACCAGCCAAGTGCAATCGGCACTAGCATCCAGGTTTCCACCACCAGCCCCGGCAGCGCCTTGACGGGCGCCTGCTTGCGAATCAGGCCATAGAAACCGAAGGTCAGTGCCAGCACCAGCGACACCCATGGCAGGCTGCCGACTTGCCAGACCTGTTGCGCCACACCGACAGCCGCCAGACCGACGGCAATCCATTGCATGCGCCGCAGCCGTTCGCCAAGAATCAGCATGCCCAGCAACACGTTCACCAAGGGGTTGATGTAGTAACCCAGGCTGGCCTCCAGCATGCGTCCGTTGTTCACCGACCAGACGTAGGTCAGCCAGTTGGCTGCGATCAGCGCACCGCTCAGGGCCAGGATCGCCAGCCGCCGCGGGTTTTCTCGCAGTTCGCGCCACCAGCCGGGATGCTTCCAGACCATCAGCAACAAGGCGCCGAACAGCGCCGACCACAGTACCCGGTGAATGATGATTTCCACGGCGGGCACACTGGCGATGGCTTTGAAGTAGAGGGGGAAAAGTCCCCAGATGATGTAGGCACTCAGGCCTAGAATGTACCCGCGACGCGGGTTGGCGGCTTGCATGCAGAATCCTTGCTTAGGCAGCTAACAAAGAGGGGATTGTAAGGTGGTTGTATAGATGTGTCGTGTCAGAAAAAAGATCGCAGCCTTCGGCAGCTCCTACAGAGAAAACATATTCGCCCTGTAGGAGCTGCCGAAGGCTCGGGCCGCGTTCGGACGATCTTTTGATTTTCGATTAAAACAGCTTCAACGGCTCTTCGTTGAGCGCCGCCAATTGCTCGCGCAACGCCAACACCTGATCCCCCCAATACCGTTCGGTACCGAACCAAGGGAAACTGCGGGGGAAGGCCGGGTCTTCCCAGCGGCGGGCGAGCCAGGCGCTGTAGTGCATCAGGCGCAAGGCGCGCAGCGGTTCGATCAAGGCCAGTTCACGGGGGTTGAAGTCGTGGAACTCGTTGTAGCCGTCCATCAGTTCCGACAACTGGCTCAGGCAATCCTGACGGTCGCCGGCGAGCATCATCCAGATGTCCTGCACCGCCGGGCCCATGCGGCAGTCGTCAAGGTCGACGATATGGAACATCTCGTCGCGGCACATCATGTTGCCGGGGTGGCAGTCACCGTGCATGCGGATGTTCTGGTGCGACGTGTTGCTGTAGGCATCTTCCACACGCTTGAGCAGATCGCGGGCCACCGATTCGTAGGCCGGTAGCAGGCTGCGGGGGATGAAGTTGCCATCGAGCAACGTGGCCAGCGAGTCATGGCCGAAGTTCTTTACCGCCAGCGCTTCACGGTGCTCGAACGGCCGAGTCGAGCCGACCGCATGCAGGCGTCCGAGCAACTGGCCCAGGCGATACAACTGGTCGAGGTTGCCCGGTTCCGGTGCGCGGCCGCCACGGCGGGGGAACAGGGTGAAGCGGAATCCTTTGTGTTCGTGCAGGGTTTCACCGTTGTGGATCAACGGCGCCACGACTGGCACCTCGCAGTCGGCGAGTTCGGCGGTGAACTGGTGCTCTTCCAGAATCGCTTCGTTGCTCCAGCGTTGCGGCCGGTAGAACTTGGCGATCAGCGGCTCGGCGTCTTCGATACCGACCTGATAGACGCGGTTCTCGTAGCTGTTGAGGGCCAGGATGCGCGCGTCGCTGAGAAAGCCGATGCTTTCAACGGCATCGAGCACGAGGTCTGGGGTGAGGGTTTCAAACGGGTGGGCCATGCTGACTCCTGCGCGCAGCAGGCTGCTGCGTCCGGCCAGGCATGGTAGCGCAGACGGCGCGTTTTTAGTGGTTGGACTGAGATGTGTGGTGTCTGGGCTGACGCCATCGCGAGCAAGCTCGCTCCCACAGGAGATCTCTGGTGTGCCGCCGATCGCATGCACACCGACAATCCAAAGTGGGAGCGAGCTTGCCCGCGAAGAGGCCCTGTCAGGCGCCGACGATCCCGCCATCTTCCCGCGAAATCGCCATCACCGAAGAGCGCGGCTTGCCGTTGGGCAGGTGCTCGGGGAAAGTCGAGCCGCCGTTTTCACCCGGATGCTGAATCCCGACAAACAGGGTTTTCTGATCCGGCGAGAAGCTGATCCCTGTCACTTCACAACCTACCGGGCCAACCATGAAGCGGCGAATCTCGCCGGTTACCGGGTCGGCACAGAGCATCTGGTTGTTGCCCATGCCGGCAAAGTCTCCGGCGTTGCTCGAATCGCCATCGGTGAGAATCCACAAGCGTCCGGCCTTGTCGAAGCCCAGACCGTCCGGGCTGTTGAACATGTTCTGTGGCGTGATGTTCGACGATCCGCCTTTGGGTGTGCCGGCGTGAACCCCCGGATTACCGGCGACGACGAAAAGATCCCAGGCAAAGGTTTTCGAGCCGTGATCGTCACGCTCGGTGCGCCAGCGCAGGATCTGCCCGTAGACGTTCTTCTCGCGCGGGTTCGGCCCGCCCACCGGTTGCCCGTCTTCGCCGCGTTTGGCGTTGTTGGTCAGCGTGCAGTAAACCTGGCCATCCTTGGGGCTGACCACGATCCATTCCGGGCGGTCCATGCGGGTGGCTTTCACCACACTGGCAGCCAGGCGGGCGTGGATCAGCACTTCGGCCTGATCGGCAAAGCCGCTGCTGGCATCGATGCCGTTTTTGCCATGGGTAAGTTCGATCCATTCGCCCTGGCCTTTCGGGTGATCGACGTTGCCGTCGCCGGCATCGAAACGCGCTACGTACAGGGTGCCGTGGTCGAGGATGTCGCGGTTGGCCTTGGGGTTCTTGTGGTCGATCTTGTCGCGGCTGACGAATTTGTAGATGAACTCACCGCGCTCATCGTCGCCCATGTACACCACGGCATGACCGTCGGCGGTTTCGGCCAGGGCGGCGTTTTCGTGTTTGAAGCGGCCCAGGGCCGTGCGTTTGACCGGCGTCGACTTCGGATCGAACGGATCGATCTCCACCACCCAGCCGTGACGGTTCAGCTCGTTGGGGTTCTTGGCCATGTCGAAGCGCTCGTCGTACTGGTGCCAGTTGATCTCTTTGCTGGTGGCCACCACGCCGTAGCGTTTTTGCGCCGGGTCGAATTTCTGCTCGGCGTTGCTGCTGCCGAAGCAGTCGGTGAAGTTCTCTTCACAGGTCAGATAGGTGCCCCACGGTGTCTTGCCGTTGGCGCAGTTCTGGAAGGTGCCCAGGACATTCTTGCCCTGTGGATCGGCGCTGGTTTTGAGCAGGGCATGTCCGGCGGCCGGGCCGCTCAGGGTGATGGGTGCGTTGCCGTGAATGCGGCGGTTGTAGCGCGAGCCCTGGACGAAATGCCATTGGCCGTTCTTGCGCTGCACTTCAATCACCGACACACCTTCACAGGCCAGCGCCTTGCGCACTTCTTCGGCCGATTGCGGCATGCCGCCGTGGGCGTAGAGGTAACGGTAGTTGGTGTATTCGTTGTTGATCGCCATCAGCGCCCGGTCTTTTTCGCCCGGAAATTCGAACAGGCTCATGCCGTCGTTGTTGTCGCCGAACTGGACTTCCTGATGTTCGGCGCTGCCGTTGCCGCTCGGGTCGAACGCCGGACCGTCCTTGTGCAGAGGCTGGCCCCAGCTGATCAGTACCGAGGACTTGTAGCCAGGTGGCAGGGTGATGGAGTCGCTGGTGGCGGCGGTAATGCTGTCGAAGCCCAACAACTGGCTGTTACCGGCGCTGACACTGGCGGCCATTACGCTGCGGCTCAGCAGATTGCCGCCGAGGAACATCGCAGCGCCGCACAGGGCACCTGCGCTGATGAAGCCGCGACGGCTGAGGCCGACCATGTTTTCGAGGTCGGTGGACTGGTTTTCTTCTAATAGGCTCATTTCAGGCTCCCTGCGGATTTTGCAGACACCTTAAAGATGAGTAATGAACCTTTTGTTGCAGTTTGCTTAAAGCGGCGTGCCCAGTAGAACCCGGGACGGCGAGAACTCCACGCGCACCGGCTTGCCGCAGGTCAACTCCGATGCTTGCAGAAGACTCGGTTCGACCAGGGCGCATAGGGTCAGGCCGTTGGCCAGGGTGATGCGCACTTCGCTGGGGCCGTCGTCGGCGTCGAGGACTTTTTCGATGATGCCCCTGAGGCAATTGTTTCCAGGCGTTTCGACGGTGTCAGTTTGCAGTACGTCGAGCCAGCCGGCCTTGATCAATGCCACGACATCGGTGCCGATTTGCAGCTCCAGGCGCTCGGTGCTGTCGTGGGTGATTTGCGCGGCGACGATCAGGCCTTCGGCGACTTCAAGGCGAATCAGGTCGTTGCGCCCCTGAGGTTCAATCGCCACCACCTTGCCGTGTAACTGGTTGCGCGCGCTCGTGCGCAGCATCAGGCGTCCGAGCAGGTCCAGATCGCTCGCGTCTTCAGCGGCTTCCAGCACCTGGGCCTGCAAGGCTTGCAGCTTCTGGTACAGGCGCAACACCCGCTCGCCTTCGTTGGACAGTCGCGCACCGCCGCCGCCCTTGCCGCCGACAATCCGCTCCACCAGCGGTTTCTGCGCCAGGTTGTTCAGCTCATCGATCGCATCCCAGGCGGCCTTGTAGCTCATGCCCGCGCTTTTGGCCGCCCGGGTGATCGAGCCTTGTTCGGCGATGTGCTGCAGCAGGGCGATGCGCTGCGGACGGCGGACGATGTGCTGGGACAGCAAGGTGGGCAAAGACATGACAAGTCGCTTTGAGTGGTGACGATGGTCAGGAAGTTGGCCGCTTGGGTCGCGCGAGTCAAGTCAGGGTGTTTCGCCAGGTTTGGGCGTACGGGCCAGGCAATAGACGTCGACCCTCGCCGCACCGGCGTCCATCAGCAGGCGAGCCAGGGCCTGGGCCGTGGCGCCGGTGGTCAGTACATCGTCGACCAGCGCCAGGTGCAAGCCTTTGACGACGGCGCCGGGTGCCAGGGAGAAAGCGTTGCACAGGTTCTTTCGGCGGGCTTGGGCGTTCAAGGCCTGTTGGGCGTCGGTGTCCTGGTGGCGTAGCAGCAACCGTTCGTCGCAAGGGATATCGAGACTCGCACTCAGCCAGTTAGCCAGCATCGCCGCCTGATTGAACCCGCGCTGGCGCAGGCGTCGGATGGCCAACGGGACCGGAATCAGTGCATGGGGGCGCGGCAGGTCGTCTTCGAAGCGATGTTGCAGGTATTGAGCAAGAAGTTCGCCGAGCAGGCGGCCAAACGGCCACTTGGCGTTGTGTTTGAAGCGGGTGATCAGGCTGTCTACCGGAAAGCTGTAGGTCCAAGGCGCAATCACCTGTTCAAAGGCCGGTGGCTGCTTCAGGCAATGGCCGCAGGTGAGGCCCGGGGCCGGGAGCGGCAGGGCGCAGGCCAGACAGTGATCGCCGAGCCAGGGCAGCTCGATTTCGCAGGCCGTGCAGACAGGAGGGATACCGTCGGCCGATTCATCGCACAAAAGGCACGATTGTTTGTTTTTTAACCAGATGTAAACCTGCCCTTCGTATCGTGGTTGACAGCGCATCGCTCTTCCTTAAATATGCCGAAACATCTGTGAAGCGGCTGTGACATTCCATTACCCAGCCGCATGCCAAAGCATAATTCAAAGGAAACGCCCATGAGCGCCAGCACCACTGCAACCCTGCGTCATGACTGGACTTTGGCCGAAGTCAAAGCACTCTTCGTTCAGCCATTCAATGACCTGTTGTTCCAGGCGCAGACGGTGCACCGTGCGCATTTCGACGCCAACCGCGTCCAGGTGTCGACCCTGCTGTCGATCAAAACCGGCGCCTGCCCGGAAGATTGCAAATATTGTCCGCAGTCCGGTCACTACAACACCGGCCTGGAAAAAGAAAAACTGATGGAGGTGCAGAAGGTCCTTGAAGAGGCCGCTCGCGCCAAGGCCATCGGTTCGACCCGCTTCTGCATGGGCGCGGCGTGGAAGCACCCGTCGGCCAAGGACATGCCGTATGTTCTGAAGATGGTCGAAGGCGTGAAAGCCCTGGGCCTGGAAACCTGCATGACCCTCGGTCGCCTGGATCAGGATCAGACCGAAGCACTGGCCAAGGCCGGTCTCGACTACTACAACCACAACCTCGACACGTCGCCGGAGTTCTACGGCAGCATTATCACCACCCGCACCTATAGCGAGCGCCTGCAAACCCTGGCCTATGTGCGTGAGTCGGGGATGAAGATCTGTTCCGGTGGCATCCTCGGCATGGGCGAGTCGCTGGACGACCGCGCCAACCTGCTGATCCAGCTGGCCAACCTGCCGGAGCATCCGGAGTCGGTGCCGATCAACATGCTGGTGAAAGTCGCCGGTACGCCGCTGGAAAATGCCGATGACGTCGACCCGTTCGACTTCATCCGCATGCTCGCCGTCGCGCGCATCCTGATGCCGCAATCCCACGTGCGCCTGTCCGCCGGCCGCGAAGCCATGAACGAGCAGATGCAGGCCCTGGCGTTCTTTGCCGGCGCCAACTCGATTTTCTACGGCGAAAAACTGCTGACCACCGCCAACCCGCAGGCTGACAAGGACATGCAACTGTTCTCTCGCCTGGGCATCCTGCCGGAAGCCCGCGAAGAGCACGCCGACGAGGTGCATCAGGCGGCGATCGAGCAGGCCCTGGTGGAGCAGAAGAGCAGCGAGCAGTTCTATAACGCGGCCATCTGAAATTCGCTCCGGTTCCTCTGAAGGAATGCGAAACCCCCTGTGGGAGCGGGCTTGCTCGCGAAGGCGTCAGTCCAGTCGACATCAATGTTGAATGTCAGTCCGTATTCGTCGGATCGCCGCCCGGAGCAAGCCCGCTCCCACAGGGGACATGTGTCATTTGATAGTCGAGGCCTGCATGTCTTTCGATCTCGCCGCACGCCTTGCCGCCCGTCGTGCCGAAAACCTCTACCGCCAGCGCCCGCTGCTCGAAAGCCCGCAGGGGCCGCAAGTGGTGGTCGATGGCCAGCCGTTGCTGGCGTTCTGTAACAACGACTACCTGGGCCTGGCCAATCATCCGCAAGTGATCGAAGCCTGGCGTGCCGGTGCGTCGAAGTGGGGGGTGGGCGGAGGGGCATCCCATCTGGTCATCGGCCATAGCTCCCCGCACCATGCCCTGGAAGAAGCGTTGGCCGACCTGACCGGTCGCCCGCGCGCGTTGCTGTTCACCACCGGCTACATGGCCAACCTCGGCGCGGTCACGGCGCTGGTGGGGCAGGGTGATACGGTGCTCGAAGACCGGCTCAATCATGCTTCGCTGCTCGACGCGGGGCTGTTGTCCGGCGCGCGGTTCAATCGTTACCTGCACAACGACCCGGTGAGTTTGGCCAAGCGCCTGGAAAAAGCCACTGGCAATACGCTGGTGGTCACCGACGGCGTGTTCAGCATGGACGGTGATATCGCCGACTTGCCAGCGCTGGCCCGAGAGGCCAAGGCCAAAGGCGCCTGGTTGATGGTCGACGATGCCCATGGTTTTGGACCGCTGGGCGCCAACGGTGGCGGCATCGTCGAACACTTCGGCTTGAGCCAGGATGACGTTCCGGTGCTGGTCGGCACCCTTGGCAAGGCGTTCGGTACGGCGGGTGCCTTTGTGGCTGGCAGCGAAGAACTGATCGAAAGCCTGATCCAGTTCGCCCGTCCCTACATCTACACCACCAGTCAGCCACCTGCGCTGGCCTGCGCCACGTTGAAAAGCCTGGAACTGCTGCGCAGCGAACACTGGCGCCGCGAGCATTTGCAGACGCTGATCCGCCAGTTCCGCAAAGGTGCCGAGCAGATTGGCCTGGAACTCATGGACAGCTTCACGCCGATCCAGCCGATCATGATCGGTGACGCCGGGCGCGCGGTGCGCCTTTCGCAGATGTTGCGTGAACGCGGGTTGATGGTGACCGCGATTCGCCCGCCGACCGTACCCGCCGGCAGCGCCCGGCTGCGGGTCACGCTGACGGCTGCCCACAGCGAAGCCCAGGTACAGCTATTGTTAAATGGACTGGCCGATTGTTTTCAGCAACTGAAGCCGGAGCCAAGCCATGCGTGATCGTTTGATTCTGCTGCCCGGCTGGGGCCTTGGCGTTTCACCGCTGGAGCCTCTGGCGGCGGCCTTGCGTGGCCTGGATGAGCACCTGCATGTCGAGATAGAGCCGTTGCCGGAGCTGGAGTCGAGCGATCTTGAAGAGTGGCTCGATGAGCTTGATTCGACTTTGCCGCAAGACGTCTGGCTAGGTGGTTGGTCATTCGGCGGCATGCTCGCTTGCGAGTTGGCGGCCCGGCGTGGCGATCGCTGCTGTGGCGTGTTCACCCTGGCCAGCAATGCTTCTTTTGTCGCCCATGATCAATGGTCAAGCGCGATGCCCGGAGAAACCTTCGACGCGTTTCTGGCGGGATGCGAAGCCGATCCGCGCGCGACCTTGAAACGCTTTTCACTACTCTGCGCCCAAGGTGCCGAAGACTCCCGCGGACTGTCGCGGTTGTTGCTCGGCGGGGCCCCGAATACCGCCGCGCCAGTGCTGCTCAGTGGCCTGCAGGTGCTCGCACAACTGGATACACGACAGGCTCTGCAATCGTTCCGCGGTCCGCAACTGCATCTGTTCGCCGGCCTCGACGGGCTGGTGCCGGTGGAAGCGGCGGGCGAGTTACTGGCATTGCTGCCGGATGTCGAAATCGGTCTGATTGAACAGGCCAGCCACGCGTTTCTCCTGGAGGATCCCCACGGTGTGGCGGGGGCGATCCAGGCCTTTTTGCATGAGTCCGGCGATGACTGATCTATCCCTTCCCAACCTGCCCGGCGCCTTGCCTGACAAACGTCAGGTAGCCGCTTCATTCTCCCGCGCGGCGGCCAGCTACGACAGCGTGGCCGAGTTGCAGCGGGATGTGGGCAGACAATTGCTCGGGCGCATGCCGCAAGACTTCGTACCGCAGCGCTGGCTGGACCTTGGCTGTGGCACCGGGCATTTCAGTCGTGCCCTGGATGAGCAATTTCCGGGCAGTCACGGTGTGGCGCTGGACATCGCCGAGGGCATGCTCAACCACGCCCGGCCATTGGGCGGCGCCACACACTTCGTGGCCGGCGATGCCGAGCGCTTACCACTGCAGGATTCGACCTGCGACCTGATCTTCTCCAGCCTGGCGGTGCAGTGGTGCGCGGACTTCGACTCGGTGCTCAGTGAAGCCTTTCGAGTACTGAAACCGGGTGGCATTTTCGCGTTTGCTAGTCTGTGTGTAGGGACGTTGTTTGAATTGCGCGACAGCTGGCGCGAAGTCGACGGCATGGTGCACGTCAACCGCTTCCGGGAGTTTGGTGTTTATCAGCAGTTGTGTGCGGCCAGCGCCTTGAATGTGGTCAGTCTGCAAAACCTTGCGCATGTGCTGCATTACCCGGATGTGCGCAGCCTGACCCATGAACTCAAGGCGTTGGGTGCGCACAATCTCAATCCCGGGCGGCCGGGTGGCTTGACCGGCCGGGCGCGGATTCTGGGTCTGATTGAAGCTTACGAACAGTTTCGTCAGGCCCAGGGCCTGCCGGCGACTTATCAAGTGGTGTACGCCGTTTTGGAGAAGCCCTTATGAGCGCAGCCTATTTCATCGCCGGCACGGATACCGATGTCGGTAAAACAACGGTCGCTGCGGGGCTGCTGCATGCGGCGCGTTCGGCGGGATTGAGCACGGCGGCGGGCAAGCCGGTCGCGTCCGGTTGCGATGTGACGCCCAAGGGCCTGCGCAACGCCGATGCGCTGGCCTTGCTGGCGGAGTGTTCGCTGCCGCTGACCTACACGCAGGTCAATCCGATGGCCTTCGAACCGGCCATTGCCCCGCATCTGGCGGCGCGAGAGGCGGGCGTGGCACTGACGGTGCAGTCGTTGCTGACGCCGATGCGACAGATCCTGGGCATGCAGGCAGACTTCACCCTGATCGAAGGCGCTGGCGGCTGGCGCGTACCCTTGGCGGATCAGGACAATCTGTCGGACCTGGCCATCGCTTTGAAGCTGCCGGTGATCCTGGTGGTCGGCGTGCGGCTGGGGTGCATCAGCCATGCCTTGCTGACCGCTGAGGCGATTGCCCGGGACGGTTTGCAACTGGCGGGCTGGGTGGCCAACATTATCGACCCCAAGACCTCGCGGCTGGAAGAAAACCTGGCCACCCTTGCCGAGCGTATCCCGGCACCGTGCCTGGGGCGTGTGCCTAAACTCAAGGTCGTCACGGCCGAGGCAGTGGCCGAGCACTTGCAACTGGACCTGTTGGACTGAGGTTTGTCGCATGGGGGCTTTGCCTATGGCAAGGCACTGTGCCATTAGTGTTTTTGACGGGTGTTTTGCCAGCCACTCTGCTTCAATGGCCGCTGTTGATCCTTTGAAAGGACGAGTTCTCCCATGGAAATCTCAGGAAACACCGCTTTTTATGCCGGTCTGAGCACTCTTCAGACGGGGCAGAACCGTGTCGATCAAGCCGCCGGGCAGATCGCCAACACGACGATCGAGCGTTCGGTCACCAGCCAGTCCTCCGAGGCGCAGGTCGATCGTCTGCGATCGGTTGATCGCAGCCGGCAATCGGACCTGGCCAGCAACGTGGTCGAAATGGCCCAAGGCAAGATTCAGGCGGAGCTGGGCGTGAAAATCGCCAAGGCAGCCGACGAAGTGCTCGGGACGTTGATCGATACCTACGCCTGATTCTTTAAAGAATTTGCACCCTCCAGCGCCGCGCCTGTTCGCGGCGTTTTTCTGCGTAAGTCTTTCTTGTTCAACTAATCTTTTCGGTGCGGCTGGCTGCTTCGCAAGCGCGGCTGCGTTGTCGCGTGCCTGTGTGTCCAATCCTGCGATGACGAACGGCAAAAGATCGACGCTTGACAAGATTTGGGCGTAAACGTATGTTTCAAACAACTGTTTGATCGCAACAACAAATCAATGCGGTCGTTCATTCCCGGTTACATCAGCAGAGGTTTATCGCTATGCCTGACTACAAGGCCCCCTTGCGTGATATTCGCTTCGTTCGTGACGAGTTGCTCGGCTACGAAGCGCACTATCAGAGCCTTCCGGCTTGTGCCGACGCAACTCCGGACATGGTTGACGCCATTCTTGAGGAAGGCGCCAAGTTTTGTGAGCAGGTATTGGCTCCGCTGAACCGCGTGGGCGACCTCGAAGGCTGCACCTGGAGCGAGTCCGGCGTTAAGACCCCGACTGGCTTCAAGGAAGCCTACAAGCAATTCGTCGAAGGTGGCTGGCCGAGCCTGGCTCACGACGTAGAGCACGGTGGCCAAGGCCTGCCGGAGTCCCTGGGTCTGGCCATCAGCGAAATGGTTGGCGAGTCCAACTGGTCGTGGGGCATGTACCCAGGCCTGTCGCACGGTGCGATGAACACCATCTCCGAGCACGGCACCCCTGAACAGCAAGAGGCTTACCTGACCAAGCTGGTTTCCGGCGAGTGGACCGGCACCATGTGCCTGACCGAGCCGCACTGCGGCACCGACCTGGGCATGCTGCGCACCAAGGCCGAGCCTCAGGCCGACGGTTCCTACAAGGTTTCCGGCACCAAGATCTTCATCTCGGCCGGTGAACACGACATGGCCGACAACATCGTCCACATCGTTCTGGCCCGCCTGCCGGACGCACCGGCTGGCACCAAAGGCATCTCCCTGTTCATCGTGCCGAAGTTCATGCCGAACGCCGATGGTTCGGTTGGCGCGCGTAACGCTGTGTCCTGCGGTTCCCTGGAACACAAGATGGGCATCCACGGCAACGCTACCTGCGTGATGAACTTCGACGGCGCTACCGGTTTCCTGATCGGCCCGGCGAACAAAGGCCTGAACTGCATGTTCACCTTTATGAACACCGCACGCCTGGGTACTGCGCTGCAAGGCCTGGCCCACGCTGAAGTCGGTTTCCAGGGCGGCCTGAAATACGCTCGCGACCGTCTGCAGATGCGCTCGCTGACTGGCCCGAAAGCGCCGGACAAAGCCGCTGACCCGATCATCGTGCACCCTGACGTACGCCGCATGCTGTTGACCATGAAGGCATTCGCCGAAGGCAACCGTGCAATGGTTTACTTCACCGCCAAGCAGGTCGACATCGTCAAGTACGGTGTGGACGAAGAAGAGAAGAAGAAAGCCGACGCACTGTTGGCGTTCATGACGCCAATCGCCAAAGCCTTCATGACCGAAGTCGGTTTCGAATCGGCCAACCACGGCGTGCAGATCTACGGTGGCCACGGCTTCATCGCCGAGTGGGGCATGGAGCAGAACGTCCGCGACAGCCGCATCTCGATGCTGTACGAAGGCACCACCGGTATCCAGGCACTCGACCTGCTGGGCCGTAAAGTGCTGATGACCCAAGGCGAGGCCCTCAAAGGTTTCACCAAGATCGTCCACAAGTTCTGCCAGACCAACGAAGGCAACGAAGCGGTCCAGGAGTTCGTCGCTCCGCTGGCCGCACTGAACAAGGAATGGGGCGAGCTGACCATGAAGGTCGGTATGGCCGCCATGAAAGACCGCGAAGAAGTCGGCGCGGCCTCCGTGGATTACCTGATGTACTCCGGTTACGCCTGCCTGGCCTACTTCTGGGCTGACATGGCGCGTCTGGCTGCCGAGAAACTGGCTGCCGGCACTTCCGAAGAGGCGTTCTACACCGCCAAGCTGCAGACTGCGCGTTTCTACTTCCAGCGCATCCTGCCGCGTACCCGCACTCACGTTGTAACCATGCTGTCGGGCGCCAACAACCTGATGGACATGAAAGAAGAGAACTTCGACCTGGGCTACTAAGCCTTAACGAAGTACTTGAAAAAGCCGCTGCTCCTTCGGGAGCAGCGGCTTTTTTTGCTTTAAAGGTTGCCGGTGAAATGAATGGTTGGAACGGCCTTTGAAAAATACCTCAGTAATTCACTCAGCAACTCGGGCTTCCTGCCGTTACAGTAGTGGGCACATTGCCATCTATTGATTTGACGGGTCGGAGCTTTACCCTTGCCGCGCTCATCTGCTGTACGTTTCAGTCATTTCCTGCCGTCATTAGTGCTGTTACTGGCGGGGCTTGCGGCTGCTTACATCAAGGATCTGAACGTCTTCTTCACGTCGCTGTTCAACGTGTTGCCCACCCTGGTGTTGTTGCTCGGGGGCGCCTATTGCGCGGTGTACCGACGCCAGCGTGAACTGTTTCTGATGGTCACGGTGTACATCGCCTACTTCCTGCTCGACACCCAGACCGACTATTACCGCGATAACGGCAAGGTGCGTGACGATGCCGCCGTGGTCTTTCATTTGTGTTGCCTGCTGCTGCCGCTGTTGTTTGGCGTGTTCGCGGCGTGGCAGGAACGCACCCATCTGTTCCAGGACATGGTGGCGCGCTTCGCGGTCTTGCTCGCGGTCGGCAGCGTAGCGCTGGGGCTTGAGCAAAGTTATCCACACGCGCTACTGATCTGGCTGTCGGAGATACGCTGGCCTGCCTTGCATGGCGCCTGGATGAGCCTGATCCAGTTGTCCTATCCGGTGTTCATCGCTGCGTTCCTGCTGCTGGCCTGGCAATACTGGCGCAACCCGCGACCGCTGCATGCCGCGCAATGGGTGGGGCTGCTCGGGTTGTTCTGGATGTTGCCGAAAACCTTCATCCTGCCGTTCACGCTGAACATCATGTGTAGCCAGGTGATGCTGATGATCGCCGCCGCCGTTGCCCACGAAGCCTATCAAATGGCCTTCCGCGACGAACTGACCGGACTGCCGGGCCGTCGTGCGCTGAATGAACGCCTGCAACGGTTGGGGCGCAACTACGTGTTGGCCATGAGCGACGTCGACCACTTCAAGAAATTCAACGACACCCACGGCCACGACGTCGGTGACCAGGTGCTGCGGCTGGTGGCCAGCAAGCTGTCGAAAATCGGCGGTGGCGGTAAGGCATATCGCTATGGCGGCGAGGAATTTGCCCTGGTGTTTGCAGGCAAGACCCTCGGAGAGTGCCTGCCGCACCTGGAGGTCATCCGCGAGTCCATCGCCACTTACAACATTCAGCTGCGCAATCAGGAAAATCGCCCGCAGGACGATAGTCAGGGGCGTCAGCGGCGTGCCGGTTCCGGTGCGTCGAGTGTGTCGGTGACGGTCAGTATCGGTGTTGCGGAGCGGATCGACCAACGCACCCCCGAAGAGGTACTCAAGTCCGCTGACCAGGCGCTCTACAGCGCCAAGGGCGCCGGGCGCAACTGCGTGATGGCGTTCGGGCAGAACCGCCGTGGCGCCGTGCGCATGGACACCGCTACGGTTGAGTGATGATGGCGCATTCAGCGAGCGCAAAATGATTGTGAGGCGTGGTCGGCAGCAGTAGGTTGGAGAAATCTGCCGACGGAGAATGACCATGCCCGAGTACAAAGCTCCCTTGCGCGACATGCGCTTTCTGATCGACCACGTCTTCGACTTTCACCGCAATTACGCGGCGCTGGGGGCCACCGATGCCAGCCCGGACATGGTCAATGCGATCCTCGAAGAAGGGGCGAAGTTCTGCGAAAACGTGCTGTCGCCGCTCAACCGCAGTGGCGATGAAGAAGGCTGCCATTTCGACAATGGCGTGGTCACCACGCCTGCGGGCTTCAAGCAGGCATTCGCCCAATATGTCGAGGGCGGCTGGCATGGCCTGGCGGCGGATCCGGTTTACGGCGGTCAAGGGTTGCCGATCTCCCTGGGCCTGGTGATCAGCGAGATGGTGGGTTCCAGCAACACCTCATGGGGCATGTACCCCGGCCTGACCCACGGTGCGATGTCGGCGATCCACGCCCATGGCACCGAGGCGCAGAAGCAGACCTATTTGAAGAAGCTTACCGCTGGCCAATGGACCGGCACAATGTGTCTGACCGAAGCCCATTGCGGCACTGACCTGGGCATCATCAAGACCCGCGCCGTACCTGCGGCCGATGGCAGCTACGCGATCTCCGGCAGCAAGATCTTCATCTCCGCCGGCGAGCACGACATGAGCGCCAACATCATTCACCTGGTGCTGGCCAAATTGCCGGACGCACCGGCCGGGACCAAGGGCATTTCGCTGTTCATCGTGCCCAAGTTCCTGCCCGATGCGACGGGCGAAGCGGGCGAGCGCAACGGCGTGTCCTGCGGCTCGATCGAACACAAAATGGGCATCAAGGCCTCGGCCACCTGCGTGCTGAACTTCGACGAGGCCAAGGGCTTCCTGATCGGCGAGCCGAACAAGGGACTCAACTGCATGTTTACCATGATGAACCACGCGCGGCTGGGCACTGGTATGCAAGGGCTTTGTCTGGGGGAGGCGAGCTTCCAGGGCGCGATAAAGTACGCCAACGAGCGTTTGCAGATGCGCTCGCTGACCGGCCCGAAAGCGCCGGAAAAAGCCGCCGACCCGATCATCGTGCACCCTGATGTGCGGCGGATGTTGCTGACCATGAAAGCCTTCAACGAAGGCAATCGCGCGCTGACCTACTTCACCGCGCAACTACTGGACGTGGCACACCTGAGCCCGGATGAAACGGCGCGCCAGGACGCCGAAGACCTGTTGGCGTTCCTCACGCCGATCTGCAAAGCCTTCATGACCGACACCGGGCTGGAAGTGACCAACCATGGCATGCAGGTGTTTGGCGGCCACGGGTTCATTCGCGAATGGGGCATGGAGCAACTGGTCCGTGACTGCCGGATCGCACCGATCTATGAAGGCACCAACGGCATTCAGGCGCTGGACTTGCTCGGGCGCAAGGTACTCGGCAGCCAGGGCAAGCTGCTGCGCGGCTTCACCAAAATCGTCCATAAGTTCTGCGCGGCGAACGCCGAGCATCCACATCTGGCCGGGTATGTGGCGCAGCTCAATCAACTGAACCAGCAGTGGGGTGAGTTGACCACCAGGGTCGGAATGGCGGCGATGAAAAACCCGGACGAAGTCGGTGCTGCGTCGGTGGATTATCTGATGTACAGCGGTTACATCATCCTTGGCTACCTGTGGTTGCGCATGGCGCTGGTGGCTCAGGCGCAACTCGATGCCGGCAGCGGCGATGGCGACTTCTGCCGGGGCAAACTGGCGACCAACGAGTTTTACTTCAAGCGTCTGCTGCCACGCACTGCCGCTCATCGGGCAGCCATAGAGGCGGGTAGCGATTGCCTGATGCAGCTGCCGGCGGAGTTGTTTGCGCTTTAGTCATAAAAGTCCGTTACAAAGAAGCTCGCCTTGCGCGGGCTTTTTTGTTGATGACTAAAAATAACAAAACAGTCATGAGTTGACCCTATGTGTCGCAAAAGTTGTTGGGTTACACTCGGCCCAACGAAAACACTCTTCCTGTGAATCATCTGTATAGATCTTGCGAGGTTTGCCATGGCTGACTACAAAGCGCCCCTGCGCGATATGCGCTTCGTCCTCAATGAAGTTTTCGAGGTTGCCAAACTCTGGGCCGAACTGCCTGCACTGGCTGAAACCGTGGATGCAGAAACGGTCGAAGCCATTCTGGAAGAAGCCGGCAAAGTCACCAGCAAAAGCATCGCACCGCTGAGCCGTGCCGCTGACGAAGAAGGTTGCCATTGGGCCGACGGTGCCGTCACCACTCCGGCAGGTTTCCCACAGGCTTATCAGACCTACGCTGAAGGCGGTTGGGTCGGTGTCGGTGGCGATCCGACCTACGGTGGCATGGGCATGCCCAAGGCGGTTTCGGCGCAGGTCGAAGAAATGGTCAACTCCGCGAGCCTGTCGTTCGGCCTGTACCCGATGCTGACCGCCGGTGCTTGCCTGTCGATCAACGCCCACGCCAGCGAAGAGCTGAAAGCGGCGTACCTGCCAAACATGTACGCCGGTGTATGGGCCGGTTCCATGTGTCTGACCGAGCCGCACGCCGGTACTGACCTGGGGATTATCCGTACCAAGGCCGAGCCTCAGGCTGACGGTTCCTACAAAGTCAGCGGCACCAAAATCTTCATCACCGGCGGCGAACACGACCTGACCGAGAACATCATTCACCTGGTACTGGCCAAACTGCCGGACGCACCGGCGGGGCCGAAAGGTATTTCGCTGTTCCTGGTGCCGAAGTTCATGGTCAATGCCGATGGCAGCCTGGGCGCGCGCAACCCGGCGAATTGTGGTTCGATCGAACACAAGATGGGCATCCAGGCGTCCGCGACCTGCGTGATGAACTTCGACGAAGCCGTGGGTTACCTGGTCGGCGAGCCGAACAAGGGCTTGGCGGCGATGTTCACCATGATGAACTACGAGCGTCTGGGCGTCGGTATCCAGGGCCTGGCCACTGGCGAGCGCTCGTACCAGAACGCCGTGGAATACGCCCGCGACCGTCTGCAAAGCCGTTCGCCAACGGGCGCGCAGAACAAGGACAAAGTGGCTGACCCGATCATCGTCCACCCGGACGTGCGTCGCATGCTGCTGACCATGAAAGCCTCGAACGAAGGTGGCCGTGCGTTCTCCACCTACGTGGCGATGCAACTGGACACCGCCAAGTTCAGCGAAGATGCCACCACCCGCAAGCGTGCGGAAGACCTGGTGGCATTGCTGACCCCGGTGGCCAAGGCGTTCCTGACCGACCTCGGCCTGGAAACCACCGTACACGGCCAGCAGATCTTCGGCGGCCACGGTTACATCCGTGAGTGGGGCCAGGAGCAGCTGGTGCGTGACGTGCGCATCACCCAGATCTACGAAGGCACCAACGGCATTCAGGCGCTGGACCTGGTCGGACGCAAGATCGTGGGCAGCGGCGGGGCGTTCTACAATCTGTTCGCCGACGAGATTCGCCACTTCACGGCAACCGCCAGCGCGGACCTCGCCGAGTTCACCAAGCCACTGAACGACGCCGTAACCACCCTCGATGAACTGACCGCGTGGTTGCTTGACCGTGCGAAGAGCAATCCGAACGAAATCGGCGCGGCGTCGGTCGAGTATCTGCAGGTGTTCGGTTACGTGGCATACGCCTACATGTGGGCCCTGATGGCCAAGGCGGCTTTCGGCAAGGAAGCGCAAGACGATTTCTACGCCAGCAAATTGGGTACGGCGCGCTTCTATTTCGCCCGCCTGCTGCCGCGCATTCACTCGTTGAGCGCGTCGGTGAAGGCCGGTAGCGAATCGTTGTTTCTGCTGGATGCAGGACAATTCTGATGAAGTAACGTTATGTAAGCATTCTCTTACATAACATGCTGCTGTTCTCCCATAGATGCAAATTGGATCCACAGCTAATCTACTTCTCATGGACGTAGCGCAGGAAGCGCAAAGCAACAACAGGGACACGTAGGATTCTGCCAGGACGGCGGAGTGAAATGGATGTCAGGGAAACAGTCTGCAAAGCCCCGCTTCGGCGGGGTTTTCTTTTGCCTGAAGAAAAGTTTTCAGCTTGTCCCATCCAGAGCCTGCGCGCTGTTCAAGCGCCCGTCCGGGCCGTTTATCACCTCTTCCAGCAATGTCCGCAGCAATGCCAGCGAGGCCTGCTGCCGTTGCACATCCCGACACACCAGACCGACCTTCAGCGGCACCCGGGGTTCGCTCAGGGGCTTCCACAACAGTTCGTGGTTGCCATGGGTCTTTTGCGAGCGACCGGGCAATACCGTCGCCAGGCGCGTGTGGGGCAGGCTGTCGAGGATGCCGGCCATGTTGTTCAGCTCGGCTTGCACCTGTGGGCGACGACCAAGGCTTGTCAGCTGTGCCTGCCAGATCTGCCTGATCTGAAATTCTTCGCCCAGCAGCAACATCGGCAGTTCGGCCGCCTGACTCATGGACACTTTCTTGAATTCACGCAGCGGATGCTCTGCCGGGATGACCAGGGTCAGTTCATCTTCGTACAGCATCACGCCATGCAAGCCAGGCTGGCGGGGCGGCAGGTAGCCGATGCCGATATCCAGAGAACCGTTGAGCAGTCGCCGCTCGATTTCCAGGCCGGTCAGTTCATAGATCTGCACCACCAGATGCGGCTGCGCCTTGCGCACCCGTTCGAGCATCTGCGGAACGAGGCTGGTGTGCACGGTCTGCAACACACCGATGGCCAGGGTGCGCAGGGCCTGCCCCTTAAAGTTGCCGAGCGCTTCCCGTGCCCGTTGCAGACCATCGAGCAAAGGCAGTGCGTGGTTGTACAGCGTGTGCGCCGCGAGGGTCGGCAACAGGCGTTTGCTGCTGCGCTCGAACAGGCTCACCTCGAGGTTTTGCTCGAGGTGGCGGATTTGCTGGGACAGCGCCGGCTGGGAAATGGACAGACGCTCGGCGGCCCGGCCCACGTGGCCTTCTTCGTAGACCGCGACGAAATAACGCAGTTGCTTGAAATCCATAAGTAATGCTTATCGAAAATGCTGGGAAATCGAAATGGCTGAACGCCTCGCCTGAGCCTAGTCTAACCGCATTCACAGGGCTTACAGGGCCACAGAGTGCGATGAATACCCTTTGCTTCGATGGTATTTACATAGGTAAGGCAAAAAACCTCATCAGAGGTTTTGTCAGATGAATCTGTTCAGTCTGCGCCGCAGTCCACCCAGTCTTGATGATCTGGTCATGGACGCCTTCCTGCCATCCCAAGGCGATAACCTTTCCAGCGAGTACTTGATGCCCAGTGTCGAGCGGCCGAAACAGATATTTGTGCGTGGCCAGGGTTCATGGTTGTGGGACAGCGATGACCGTGCGTACCTGGATTTTTCCCAGGGCGGCGGGGCCAACAGCCTTGGTCACAGCCCTTCGGTACTGGTCAATGCAATCACATCCCAGGCTCAGTTGCTGATCAATCCGGGTTTCGGCCTGCACAATCGCGGCATGCTCAGCCTCGCCGAACATCTGTGTGCCAGCACCGGCAGTGATCAGGCCTACCTGCTCAATACCGGCAGCGAAGCCTGTGAGGCGGCGATCAAACTGGCGCGCAAATGGGGTCAACAGCATCGCGGTGGTGCGTCGCGCATCATCGTGGCCAACAACGGTTGCCATGGCCGCAGCCTGGGGACGATTTCGGCGTCGGACAGCTCGACATTGGCCAACCGTTTCGAGCCGCAATTGCCAGGCTTCAGTCGTGTCCCGTTCAATGATCTGCCAGCGTTGCATGCGGCCGTGGATGAGCGGACCGTAGCGATCATGCTCGAGCCGATCCAGAGCGAAGCCGGCGTGATCCCGGCCACCGCGCACTACCTCAAGGGCGTCGAACGCTTGTGCCGTGAACTCGGCATTTTGCTGATCCTTGACGAAGTGCAAACCGGCATCGGCCGTTGTGGCACCTTGCTCGCGGAACAGTCCTGTGGCGTCACGGCAGATATCGTCGTGCTTGGCAAAGGCTTGGGCGGCGGGGTGCCATTGGCCGCATTGCTGGCGAGGGGCAAGGCTTGCTGCTTCGACATTGGCGAGGTGACAGGCACTCATCACGGTAATGCGTTGATGACGGCGGCGGGACTTGCGGTGCTCGATACCGTGCAGGACAAGGTTTTCCTCAAACACATCGCAGAAGCCGGTCAACACCTGCGTGAAGGATTGGAGCGTCTGGCCCATCGTTACGGTCACGGCGAGTTGCGCGGACAAGGGCTGCTTTGGGGGCTGACGCTGTCGGACGATTCCGCCGACGCGGTGGTCAAGGCCGCGCTGTATGAAGGCTTGTTGCTCAATGCACCACAACCCGACTGCCTGCGCTTTACCCCTGCGCTCAATGTCAGCAACGCCAACATCGATGAAATGCTCCTGCGCCTGGCGCGTGCCTTCTCCCGAGTACGCACCGCGCAATTGCAGTGCCGCAAAGGGATTGCCGTCTGATCCGGCGCGCCCTGCACACATTCCAGAACCGTCTCGCGGTAATACGCACGCCCTACGCCCGACACTTTTGGCGTGGGGCGTTTTTTTGTGGCCGGCCTTTTCCAAAGGCAATTTCGGCTTGAGCGGTTAGCACATCAATGGCTTTCTAGCGTGCATCGGCAGGGAGTGCCGGTGCCAGCGAAACTGTATTACCTTCGCGTTGGTTTTGATTTCTATACCACTGGGTGGTATGTTTTATGGAAGGGATGCCGATGTCACCAAGGTTGTTCAAGACAAAGCGCTTCGCAATGCAGGCCGCCAAGGCCTGGATCGGTGATGACGAACTCCGGGAGGCATTCACCGAAATGCTCAATGGTCAGGCTGACAATTTGGGTGGCGGGGCCTGGAAGAAGCGTTTGAATGCCAACCGCCATCGCTCGATTATCCTGGCCAAGGGCGGTGCTCATTGGGTCTATCAGTTCCTGTACGCAAAAAAAGATCAGAGCAATATCAGTCCCAGGCATCTGCTCGACTTGCGAGAGTTGGCCAAGACATATGGTGGACTGACCGAAATGCAAATTCAGCGTTTGCTGGATGCAAAGGAGTTTGTGGAGATACCAAATGAGTAAAAAATTCAAAAGTGAGCTATCGGAATCGATCCACGAATCGGCCAGTGCCTTGTATGCCATAGGTGCAATCAGCAAAGCGACCATGCGTGAATTCGATGAATCCTGTCTTGCAAGGGTGCCGGATGCGATTCCCGCGCAGGAGATCAAGGCATTGCGCGAGCGCAACAATGTCAGTCAACCTGTGTTTGCGCGCTACCTGAACACCAGTGCTTCCACGGTCAAGCAATGGGAAGCAGGGGATAAGCACCCCAGTGGCATGGCGCTGAAGTTGCTGAGTATCGTGCGCAAACACGGTCTGGAGATACTCGCCTGAGAAATCGGGCTGAACCCTGACAAACGGTACAGGTCGATTAGCTGTAGGGCTCGAACGAGTCCACCCCAATCAGGAGCTGCCCCATGGACTTCATTCGCATCATCATCGCCATCCTGTTGCCGCCACTGGGTGTGTTTCTGCAAGTAGGATTCGGCGGGGCGTTCTGGCTGAATATTCTGCTGACGTTGTGCGGTTACATTCCGGGGATCGTGCATGCGGTGTACATCATCGCCAAGCGCTGAGTAGAACGTCGGCAGGTAGACCGCCTTCGCGAGCAGGGCTCGCGATTGAGGCGCCACCGTTTCGGCAATGAGCGCAGGCTTCAGTCCACTGAGTCCATCACCCGCCGATAAAACAACCACTCCTGCTCCAGCGCATGGGCCTGGTTACCGGCCTTGCGAAAGCCATGGCGTTCATCGGCGTAGTAATGCGCTTCGACCAGGATACCGTTGTCTTGCAGCGCCGTGACCATGTCGCGGGTTTGTTGCGGGACGACCACGGCATCCAGTTCTCCTTGAAAGAAGATCATCGGCACGCGGATGTTGCCGGCATGCAGCAGCGGTGTGCGGGCGGCGTAGCGTTCGGCATCCAGTTGCGGATCGCCGATCAGCCAGTCCAGATAGTCGCTTTCGAATTTGTGGGTCGCGCGCCCCAGCGCCACCGGGTCGCTGACCCCATACAGGCTGGCGCCAGCGCGGAACACGTTGTGAAAAGCCAGGGCGCACAGGCTGGTATAGCCGCCAGCGCTGCCGCCGCGAATGAATGCCTTCTCGCCGTCGATCAAGCCACGGTCGTTGAGGTAACTCACCACGGCGCAAGCGTCTTGCACATCCACGTCGCCCCAACTCAGGTGCAGTGCCTGGCGATAGGCCCGGCCATAGCCGCTGCTGCCGCGGTAGTTGAGGTCGGCGACGGCGAAGCCCCGCTGTGCCCAGTACTGGATACGCGGATCGAGCATCGGGTAGCACGCCGAGGTCGGGCCGCCATGGACGAACACCACCAATGGCGGTTTCGCCGCGCCGGTCATCGCCGGGTAGAAGAAGCCGTGAGCTTCGCCTGAGCCACTTGGGTAGCGCAAGGTTTGCGGGCGGCTGATCTGTTCGGGAGCAAGCGGTGCGATGCCGCCGGCCAGTACTTGCACTTGCCGGCTCTGGCGGTCAATGGCGATGACGGCAGTTGAGCTGACGGGCGACGCCGCGATGCAATAGATGAACTGCTCATCCACGGCGAGATGGCGAAAGCGGCTGTAGTCGCCGGTGAAATCGGCGCTGGAATCGCCGCCTATGCCCAATCGGCCAAAGCCACCCTCGGTCCAACTGGCCAGATAACTGTCGTCGCCCAGCGGCAACCAGGTGCTGCCGCCGAGTTGCCAGGGCGCGGGGCCGTGGTCGGCGGCCGCACTTGGCAATGGGCTCAAGCCTTTTTCAGTTTCTTTCCATGGCTGCCAGTAACCTGCGCGATCCGTCAGGCAATACAAGCGACCGTCGGCATCGAACCGCGGTTGTTGCACAGACTCTTGAACGCCGTCGCCGGCCACACAACGAGCCTCGGCAAAGCCACCGTTGGCGAGGCCTTCAGCAACCATCAAACGTGTCGCTGTCCATGGCTGATCCGGACGACTCCACTCGATCCAGGCCAGGCGCCGGGCATCAGGGCTCAGCGTCGGCGCCGAGTAGAAATCAGCACCTTCGGCCAGCAGGTGACGTGCACCATCCAACAGATCGATTGCCACCAGCCGGTGTTGATCGCGATGCTCCTCGACCGCCAGCACTTGTCCGTTGGCGAACTGCAGATCGCCATATCGGCACGCACCGGAGGTCAGCCTTTCGGGCGCTTCGTCTTGCAGTGATTGCCGATACAACTGCTGGTCGGCCTCGTTGACGAAAACGATACCGTCGTCCGTCAGACAAAACGCGCCGCCGCCATATTCGTACACCCGACTGCGCGCGCTGAACCCCGGTGGCGTCAGGCATTTCGCTGCACCATCGCGCCAGTGCCAGATCCGGCACGCCGCGTCTTCGGGGCGGTACTCGTTCCAGAACAGGCCCTGCCGCCCGACCTGCAGTTCGGCAAAGTCGATACCGGCGGCCACGGCTTTGGCAGCGCTGAAAGGTTCAGCTTTTGGCGATGAGGCGTGAGTTTCGTTCATTGCGAAAGGCCAGTTGGTCGATGGTCTGAGTGGCGCTCTCGGCTTCTTCGCGGGCCTTGAGGATCACGCCGTGTTGTGGCGACTTGCTGCACACCGGGTCGGCGTTGCTGGCGTCCCCCGTGAGCATGAACGCCTGGCAGCGGCAGCCGCCGAAGTCTTTTTCTTTCTCGTCACAAGAGCGGCACGGCTCGGGCATCCAGTCGTAACCGCGAAAGCGGTTGAAGCCGAACGAGTCATACCAGATGTGCTGCATGCTGTGGTCGCGCACGTTGGGAAACTGCACCGGCATCTGTCGGGCACCGTGACAGGGCAGGGCGGTTCCGTCTGGCGTGACCGTCAGAAAAATACTGCCCCAGCCATTCATGCAGGCTTTCGGGCGTTCTTCGTAATAGTCCGGCGTGACGAAAATCAGCTTGCACGGATGCCCTTCGGCTTCCAGTTTGGCGCGGTATTCGTTGGTGATGCGTTCGGCGCGCACCAACTGCTCTTTGGTCGGCAGCAGGCCAACGCGATTGAGTTGCGCCCAGCCGTAGAACTGGCATGTGGCGAGCTCGACGAAGTCCGCCTCCAGGGCGATGCACAGCTCGATGATGCGGTCGATCTGGTCGATGTTGTGCCGATGGGTGACGAAGTTCAGCACCATCGGATAGCCGTGGGCTTTCACCGCCCGGGCCATTTCCAGTTTCTGCGCGAAGGCCTTTTTCGAACCGGCCAGCAGATTGTTCACCTGCTCGTCGCTGGCCTGGAAACTGATCTGGATGTGATCGAGCCCGGCCTTCTTGAAGTCGCTGATTTTCTGCTCGGTGAGGCCGATGCCGGAGGTGATCAGGTTGGTGTAGAAACCCAGCTTTCGGGCCTCGGCAATCAACTCGGCGAGGTCCTGACGCACCAGCGGCTCGCCACCGGAAAAGCCCAGTTGCGCCGCGCCCATTTCCCGCGCTTCGCGAAACACCTTGAGCCACTGCTCGGTGCTCAGCTCTTTGCCTTGCTCGGCGAAATCCAGCGGGTTGGAGCAATACGGGCATTGCAGCGGGCAGCGATAGGTCAGCTCGGCCAGCAGCCACAGCGGCAGGCCGATTTCAGGTTTGGGCGGTACTTGCACCGATGAATCAGGCAAGTTCAATCCAGTGCTGCGCACGGGCAACCTCCATGAATTGCTCGATGTCGTCACCGAGCTCGGGCACGCCAGGGAACTGCTGATCGAGCTCATTGATGATGGCCGCGACATCCCGTTCACCGTCAATCAAACCGCCGATCAGCGCGGCACTTTCGTTGAGCTTGATCATGCCTTCCGGGTACAGCAGCACATGGCCTTTTTGCGCCGGTTCGTACTGGAAGCGATAGCCAGGGCGCCAGGTCGGGGTCTTGCTGCGATCGAAACTCATAAGGTGATTCCTTTGTGCCAGACCCGTTCCCCGGTCACGCTGTGATACGGCGGGCGTTTCAGTTCGTAGGCCATGCTCATGGCATCGAGCATGCTCCAAAGAATGTCCAGTTTGAACTGGAGAATTTCCAGCATGCGCTCCTGGCCTTCACGGGTGGTGTAGTGCTGCAGCGTGATCGCCAGACCATGCTCGACATCACGCCGTGCCAGGCCCAGGCGCGTGCGGAAATATTCGTAGCCGGCCGGGTCGATCCACGGGTAATGCTGCGGCCAGCTGTCCAGGCGCGACTGGTGGATCTGCGGGGCGAACAGTTCGGTCAGCGAGCTGCTTGCGGCTTCCTGCCAACTGGCGCGGCGGGCGAAATTGACATAGGCGTCCACGGCGAAGCGCACGCCGGGCAACACCAGTTCCTGGGAGCGCAGTTGGTCCGGGTCGAGGCCCACGGCCTGGCCCAGGCGCAGCCAGGCTTCGATGCCGCCGTCTTCACCGGGCGCACCGTCGTGGTCGAGCAGGCGCTGAATCCATTCGCGGCGGATCTCGCGGTCAGGGCAGTTGGCGAGGATCGCCGCGTCCTTCAGGGGGATGTTCACCTGATAGTAGAAACGGTTGGCGACCCAGCCCTGGATCTGTTCGCGGGTGGCCCGGCCTTCATACATCGCCACGTGATAGGGGTGATGGATGTGGTAATAGGCGCCCTTGGCGCGCAGGGCCACTTCGAATTCGGCGGGGGACATTGGGGTGTCGGTCATTGCGGTTCTCCGGTGTACAACCGTTGAAATCTTGGGTATCTGGTCGGACGCTTTCGCGGCGGTGCGGCGATCCGACAAGCCCGCTCCCACAGGGGTTGTGTACGCCACAGATCCAATGTGGGAGCGGGCTTGCCCGCGAAGGGGCCCTCCGCTACAACACAATACTCATGCCGTCATACGCCACTTCAACCTGGCGCCGATCCAGCTCCGCCCGTTCCGACGAATCCTCATCAAGAATCGGGTTGGTATTGTTGATGTGGATAAGTACTTTGCGCTGGTTGGGCAGTTGCTCAAGCACTTCAAGCATGCCACCGGGGCCGTTCTGCGCCAGATGGCCCATCTCGCGGCCGGTGCGGGTGCCGACGCCGCGACGCTGCATTTCATCGTCATCCCACAGCGTGCCGTCGACCAGCAGGCAATCGCTGCCAGCCATGATTTCCAGAAGCTCTGCATCCACCTTGCCCAGGCCCGGTGCGTAGAACAGTTTGCCGCCGGTGTTGAGGTCTTCGATGATCAGGCCGATGTTGTCGCCCGGATGCGGGTCGAAGCGATGTGGCGAGTAGGGCGGCGCGGCACTGCGCAAAGGCAGCGGGGTGAAGCGCAAATTCGGGCAGGCCGGTACGCTGAAGCTTTGATCGAGTTCGATCCGGTTCCAGGTCAGCCCGCCATTCCAGTGGTTGAGCATGGTGAACAACGGAAAACCGGTGCTCAGGTCTTCATGGACCATGTCGGTGCACCAGACCTGATGCGGGCAGCCTTCGCGCAGCATGAGCAGGCCGGTGGTGTGGTCGATCTGGCTGTCCATCAGGATGATCGCGCCGATCCCGGTATCGCGCAGGGCGCGGCCCGGCTGCATCGGGGCGAAGCTCTGGAGTTGGGCGCGGATGTCCGGGGAAGTGTTGCAAAGCACCCAGTTCACGCCGTCGTCGGAAATCGCGATGGACGATTGCGTCCGCGCCTTGGCCCGCAGGCTGCCGTTGCGAAATCCCGCGCAGTTCACGCAGTTGCAGTTCCACTGGGGGAAGCCGCCGCCGGCAGCGGAACCTAGAATCTGGACAAACATGGACGCTCCATCATTTCAACGCTGAAAATAAAACGCCTCGGATAACCGAGGCGTTGTGCTGCATCTCTGTCAAAGCTGAGATTAGCGGCTTGCGAAGTACATGGTGACTTCAAAGCCAATACGCAGGTCGGTGTAGGCAGGTTTGGTCCAGGCCATAAATTGAACTCCTCAGGTAGGGTGGGACAGCGCTATCTATAGGTATAGTCCACCTCAAGTCAGAGATGTTCCAGATAGTTAGGTTGCTATGTTACTCAAAATTTCAAAGAAATTGCCCGTGAAACTTTGAGAAAGCTCCTTGCAGCCCCGGTAATGATCATTTTGCCGCTTGCCATGGCGCGCCTGGCGAAGCGCTGTTGGCAAGGCACAGCCAGCCGCCTTCGGCCTGATTCAGGCGTTGGGCCGCAGCCAGTAGAGCGGTCCGGTCAATGCGCACTATGGCCTCGGGCAATTGCGTCAGATAATCCGACGAACGGCCGGCCAGCTTGCCCTGCCAAAGCAATTCGGCCGCTTGCGCCGTAGTGAGCGCAGCGCTGGAAAACTGATCCGCCAGGGCCTGGCGTTGAGCGTTGAAGCTAGTGTCGTCGAGTGCGTGGATCAGTTCCGGCAATCGATTCAGGAATTGCTCGGTGTGTTGCAGCAGCTCCACCGGCGCAACGCTTGGCGATTGCACGCCGAACAGCAACCCGGTTTGTCCGTGAATCTGCCGCAGGGCGCTGAACACCGCATAGCCGAGTTGCAGTTCCACCCGCAGGCGTTGGTAGAACGGCGTCTGACAGACATGCGCGAGCAAACGCCATGCAATTTCGTCGGCCAATTCCTGGGTGGCTGTCGGACAGAACAGCAGCAACGCGTGCTCGCTGGAGGCGGTATCGACATTGCTCCACAGGTGCTGTGCAAGGATAGAAGAGCGCGGCATCAGTTGATTGTCCGGCGTGCCGGGTATGCGGTTCAAGGCCAGTCCCATGGCTGCCTGAGCCTGAGCCGATAACCCGATGGCCAGCCCATCCCAGCGCGCACTCGACCAGAGTGGCTGCACGTCGTCCGAGTTCGCGGTGTGCCCGAGGCAGTGATCGGGCAATGCCTTGAGCAGTTGTCGAATCGGAATCAACGCAACGCTGGTCGATTCGGCTTGTGAGACAGCGGCATCGGGTTTTGTCAGTTCTTTGAGCACATGCTCCAGGACGCTGGGCATCGGCTCCTGTAGCCCGTTCAGTTTGAGCAGCCATTCGTTGCCCGACGCACTGAAGGAAATATCCACACCAGCCTGGCGCGCGTCTTCGCGCAACGGTTGCAGGTGGTTTTCCAGCCGTGATTGAAGCTGGCTGCCGGGGGCCGGGTCCAGACGCCAGCGCAGATAAATCGCACCTTCAGCACCGTTGTCCGGCCATGCCTGACTGAACTGCATCGGCGAGCGTTCACGACGGCTGCGCGAGCGATCCTGGGCAAACGTGCGCAGGCCACGGTGGGCGCTGGTCTGGCCGCGAATCAATCCGGTGTTAGGTGTTGGTGCTTCGGCGCACAGGAACGGATTAGGTTCTGGCAATTGCCATGGGCCGTTGAAGTTATCCACAGCGCCGATTTGTTGAAGGATTTGCTTGAGGGCTGTTACACCCGGTTCGGATAACCCGACTTCGCGTTGTTCGCTGTCCAGGCGGGCCAGTTGCAAGGCACTGCTGATTTGCTGCTGGCGCTGGAGCAGGGTGGCGTACTCTTCGCGCAATCGGTTCCAGTCTTGCTCGGCAAAGAAACCGAGCCAGTCCAGCAGGCGTCCGCGGATGCCTGTTGCCGAGACTGTGGCAGGCAGGGTGAATTCGATATGCAGCAAGGCTTGCCCGGCGAACTGGTACAGCGGCTGGGCTTTCAGGTGATCGGCCAGCCCGCGCTCGCGCAGGTCCGCCAACAAGCCGCCGGGTTTTACCTGGTTCAGCCAATGGCACAGGAACGCCAACGCTTCGGCAGAGTTGTCAGGCAGTGTTTCGATGGCAAACAGCAGGTCCAGACGTCGTTCGTCAGCCTGTTGATAACTTTTATCTGGCGCATCCATCAGCGGTATCGGCGCTTGCTGCGTGACTGTTTTGCCTTTGGCAATGACGCTGCCAAAGGCTTCTGCCATCGCTTTCAATTCATCGAGGCCCTGCGGTCCGGCCAGGCTCAGGGTCATTTGCCCGGTCTGGTAATAGCGCTGATAAAAACCCTGCAGCGCCTGCTGAAACTCCGGTTGTTGCAGCGGCAGACTGTCGCGATTGCCAGCATGAAAACCCCTTAGCGGATGAGCCTCGGCCAGTCCATTGAACAGCGCAAACTGCTGCTGCGCCTCGGCATCCTGCGACCAGGCGACAAACTCCGCCTGCAACACTTCCCGTTCCCGCTGCTGGTCGTCCGGATTCATACGCGGATGGGCGAGCATGTCTGACAGACGCTCCAGCCCACCGGCAAACGCCTGGGGCGGCAGTTCGAAAAAGTAGTCTGTGGTGCGTTCGCTGGTCCGCGCGTTTACCTGGCCGCCATGACTCTGGACGTAGGCCATCAACCCTTGCCCGGCAGGAAAACGCTCAGTCCCCAGAAACAGCAAATGCTCAAGAAAATGCGCCAGGCCAGGCCACGCCAGCGGCACATCATGGCTACCCGCGGCAACCCGTAACGCTGCTGCGCAACGCTTCAAATTCGGGGCATGACGCAGCGTCACCCGCAGGCCGTTGGCCAGGGTTTCAGTGTGGGGGCGAAGGGGATTCAACGCGGGCATGGGCACTTCCAGAACAGTGAAGTGCCAATGCTAGCGGATTAGGACTTGTTCAGCTCGCCGTAAAGCTCGGGACGACGATCGATCAGGTAGCGATTGGCGGCGCGGGAGTCGACCATCAACTGTCGATCCAGCTCGCCGACGATCAATGCTTCATCAAGGCCTGCCTGAGCGATGCGGCTGCCATCCGGCGCAGCGATGCTGCTTTGACCGCAATAGTGGATATCGCCTTCATGGCCGCAGTAGTTGGCGTAAGCCACATAACATTGGTTTTCGAAGGCGCGGGAACGCACGGTGACATCGGCGACGAAATCGAACGGAATCATGTTCGCGGTCGGCACCAGGATCAGTTCGGCACCGGCCAGGGCCAGGCGTCGGGCGTTTTCCGGAAACTCCAGGTCGTAGCAGATCAGGAAACCGAGTTTCCAGCCGTTGAGTTCAACGACGGGAAACTCATCGGAACCTGCACTGAACATCGAGTGATCCAGATCGCCGAACAGATGGGTCTTGCGGTAATTGCAGATGCGCTCGCCGTTAGCGTCGATCAACTGCACGGCGTTGTAGATCTGCCCGTCCTCGGTGCGCTCGGGATAGCCATACAAAATGGCGATCCCGGCAGTCTTGGCAATGCGCGCAATCTGCTGTGCCGACTCACCGTTATGCACCTCCGCCAACACGCTGACGGCATCGACGCCGATGTTGTAGCCGGTCAGGAACATCTCCGGCAGCACCAGCAAGTCGGCGCCTTTGGCTTCCAGCGCCAACTGATGCAGGCGTTGCAGGTTGCCAGCGACGTCCAGAGGCAGCGGCGGACATTGGTAAAGGGCTACGCGCATTTCGGATTCCTCTTACTCGGGCAGGGCGATCGGTCCGATCTCGTTGAATACATCTCCTGGACCCGGATTCTCGGCGTGAGTTGCACCGCCGAAGTGCTTCATGATGCCCCATACCGCGTTGAGCGAGGTCTGTACCGCGCCCTCAACCCAGGCAGGCGTCCACGAAACGTCGTCGCCGGCGATGAAAATCCCGCGCTGCTCGGCTGGCATGGCGTCCTGCATGAAGTGCGCGTACATGCGCTGGTTGTAGCGGTAGTGGCCGGGCAGGGCGCCTTTGAACGCGCCGAGGAAATGCGGGTCGGCTTCCCACGAAACGGTGATCGGATCGCCGATGATCCGCGCGGCGATATCGACTTTCGGGTAGATCTTCTTCAACGCATCCAAGGCCAGCTTCACGCGTTTTTCCACCGGCTGCGGGAGCATTTTCAGCGCATCGCTCATCCACGAGTACGACAGGCAGATCACCCCCGGCTTGTCGTCGCCGTTGTCGAACAGGTAGGTGCCACGGGTCAGGCGGTCGGTGAGGGTCATGCTCATCAGGTCGCGGCCGGTTTCTGGATCCTTGTCCTTCCAGAATGGGCGGTCGACCATCACGAAAGTTTTAGACGACTGCATGTAGCGGGTACGGTCCAAAGCCATCCACATTTTTTGCGAGAACAGGGTTTCGTCGCATTCGATCTGGGTGGTCAGCAGCCAGCTCTGGCAGGTGGTCAGCACGGCCGCGTATTCGCGGGTGTCGCCCCAGTTGTCGGTGACGGCGAAACGGCCGCCCGGCGCGTGGGCAATTTTCTTCACGCCAGTGCGCGGTGCGCCGTTGTGCAGCGAGCTGAGGCTGGTGCCCGCTGGCCAATGCGCGCAACGCTCCGGTACATGACGCCAGATGCCCTGGGGTACCTGTTCCACACCGCCAACCACCAGGTGCTGGTGATCGTCGCAGTTGGTCATCACCACGCGGAAGATTTCCAGCATCGAGTTGGGGAAGTCCGAATCCCAGCCACCGGTACCGAAACCGACCTGGCCGAACACTTCGCGGTGATGGAACGAGAGCTTGGCGAACGCCTTGGAGGTGGCGACGAAATCGTAGAAGGTGCGGTCGTCCCACAACGGAACCAGGGTGTTCCACAACTCTTTCAGACGTGGCACATCACGGTCGCGGATGGCTTGCTGGATATCGGAGAACTGTGAGCCGGCTTCCAGGGCATCGGCCCAGGCGTCAGCCACTTCCTGGAACAGTGCAGGAAGGTCCGACAGCTTCTGTGCGTAATGGGTCTGGCCTTCGAGGTCGATCACCGTGCTGCCCGACGCGGGTGTCAGCGGGTTAGGGAAAGGTTTGGTTTCCAGACCCAGTTTGTCGACGTAGTGATAGAACGCGGTGGACGACACCGGGAAGCGCATCCCGCCCAGCTCGGCAATGATGCCTTCGGCGCCATTGAACGCCTGGGAACGCAGACGGCCGCCCATTTTCGAAGCTTCGTAGACGACCGGTTTCAGGCCCAGCTTCATCAGCTCATACGCCGCCACCAGGCCGGCAATCCCGCCGCCGACAATCGCCACTTCGGCACCGTGATTATGCTCGGGAATACTGCCCAGCCCGGCGGGGTGTTCGATCCAGTCGTCGAAGGCGAAAGGAAAATCCGGGCCGAAAATGGTGACTGGTTTCTTACCGTCTGCAGGATGGCGATTGTTCTTGTTCATGGCTGACCTTGCTGGCGACCCGACGCGGGATGCGCATCTGAGTATAGGAAAAGATGTCAGCCATTCTAGAGAGCGCAGAACACGTTATTAAGACGCAAAGTGTCGTCATTTTGATGTTTGTTTGATCAGTATGACGAACTATCAATGCACACTGACCACTGTGGGAGCGAGCTTGCTCGCGATAGCGCCAGTTCAGTCACGGATGAACCCAGGCCTGAAAACTCAAACCGGCTGCCCCCGATCAATCTTGCTACTCAAGATGATCGACGTCGTGGTCTTCTCCACCCCATCCACACTGCCAATCTGATCCAGCAACTGATCGAGTTGCTCCGGCGAATCGGTGCGCAACCACGCCACATAATCAAATTCGCCACTCACCGCGCACAGCTGTTGCACCTGCGCCATTGCGCTCAGGCGTCGCAACACTTCCTTGCCGGAACGCGGTTGCACAGTGATCCCCACATACGCCTGCAACCCGCCATCCACCACGCGCTGGCCGAGGCGCACGCCGTAACCGGTGATCACCTTGGCCTTTTCCAGCCGCGCCAGGCGCGAAGTGACGGTGGTACGGGCGATGCCCAGTTGTCGGGCGAGCATGGCCACGCTCTCGCGGGCGTTGATCTGCAGGGCGGCAATCAATTGGCGGTCGATTTCATCGAGAACGGGCGTGCGAGTGTCAGGCAAGGGGTTATCTCCAGGAGCATGGATCAGTGCGCAAGCATGTTACAGGCAGTTCCTGCAGGACGCTCGCGACGGCGATTTGATCTAGCCTCAATACCGTTCATGACATTTTTGCCTGCGACAAATTGCCATAAGTAACTAGGTAGTACATTATTCCGCCCTTGTCACAAATGGGGAAAATTTCCGACATGAATAATTCTGGGGCTGCCGCCGGCAGCAAATGGTTGCTGGCGGGGCTGGGTGTGCTGATTGCACTGATCGGGCTCGGCCTGGCCGGTGGCGGTGGCTATCTGATCGCGCTGGGTGGCAGCTGGTATTTCCTGCTGATGGGGCTGGCAATGCTGGCGTCCGGGTTGATGATTGCCCGGCGCAAGCCGCTCGGCGCCTGGCTGTATGCTGTGGCATTGCTCCTCACTGCGATCTGGGCCGTTTGGGATGCGGGCCTCGAGTACTGGCCGCTGGTCTCGCGGGTACTGACCTTCGCCGTGATCGGTCTGGTGGTGGCGTTGATCTATCCGACCCTGGTCCGTGCTTCGGGCGCGACCGCTGGGCGTGGCGCCTACGGTATGGCTGGCATTCTGGGCGTGGGCGTCGTTGCGACGATGGCCTACATGTTCGTGCCGACCCATGTGGTCAAAAACACCACCGTACCTGCGGTAACGCCGGTCACTCCGGGCACCGAGCAGAAAGACTGGGCCCACTGGGGCAACACCACCGCCGGCAACCGCTTTGCCGCGCTGGACCAGATCACCAAAGGCAACATCGACAAATTGCAGGTCGCCTGGACCTTCCGCACCGGTGACATCCCGCAAAGCACCGGTGCCGGCGCCGAAGACCAGAACACTCCGCTGCAAATCGGTGACACGGTCTACACCTGCACCGCCTACGGCAAAGTCTTCGCCCTGGATGCCGACACCGGCGCCCAGCGCTGGAAGTTCGACCCACAAGGCACCGCGCCCAACTGGCAGCGTTGCCGTGGCCTGGGCTATTCCGAAACACCGGCCTCTTCGGACAACCAGCCAACCGCCTGTACGAAACGTCTGTTTCTGCCGACCGGCGATGCGCGCCTGATCGCTATCAATGCCGACACCGGCAAGCCCTGCGAAGAGTTCGGTAACCACGGCACTGTCGATCTGACCACTGACATGGGCGAAGTGAAGCCCGGTTACTACCAGCAAACCTCGACCCCATTGGTCGCAGGAGACGTGGTGATCGTCGGCGGCCGCGTGGCCGATAACTATTCCACTGGCGAACCGCCGGGCGTGGTGCGTGCCTACGACGTGCGCAGCGGTGAGCTGATGTGGGCGTGGGATCCGGGCAACCCGAACACCACCAAACGCCCACCGACCGGTGAGACCTATACCCGTGGTACGCCGAATGTGTGGTCGGCCATGTCCTACGACGCCAAGCTCGGTCTGGTTTACTTGCCAACCGGCAACGCCACCCCGGACTTCTTCGGCGGTCAACGCACCGAGCTCGACGATAAGTGGAGTTCGTCCATCGTCGCCATCGATGTGAAAACCGGGCAGGTACGCTGGCACTACCAGACCACCCACCACGACTTGTGGGACTTCGACCTGCCGGCGCAGCCGCTGCTGTACGACGTGCCGGACGATAAGGGCGGCACCCAGCCAGCCCTGGCGCAAGTCACCAAGCAGGGCGAGATCTTCCTGCTCAACCGCGAAACCGGCGTGCCGATTGCCCGCGTCGAAGAGCGCCCGGTGCCGCAAGGCAAAGTGCCCGGTGAACGCTACTCGCCAACCCAGCCGTTCTCGGTGGACATGCCGTCAATCGGCAACAAGACCCTGACCGAATCCGACATGTGGGGTGCCACGCCGTTTGATCAGTTGATGTGCCGCATCCAGTTCAAAGGCATGCGCCACGAAGGCGTCTACACCCCGCCGGGCATGGACCGCGCCCTGCAATTCCCGGGCTCGCTGGGCGGCATGAACTGGGGCAGCGTCTCGGTTGATCCGAACACCAATTACATGTTCGTCAACGACATGCGCCTGGGCCTGGCCAACTACATGATCCCGCGCGACAAGATCAAAGCCGGGGCCAGCGGTATCGAAATGGGCGTGGTACCCCAGGAAGGCACGCCGTTCGGCGCCATGCGCGAACGTTTCCTCTCGGCGGTCGGTATTCCGTGCCAGAAACCACCGTTCGGCACCATGTCCGCCATCGACCTCAAGACCCACAAACTGATGTGGCAAGTTCCGGTCGGCACCGTGCAGGACACCGGCCCGCTGGGCATCCGCATGCACTTGCCGATCCCGATCGGCATGCCGACCCTCGGCGCATCGCTGGCCACCCAGTCGGGCCTGCTGTTCTTCGCCGGCACCCAGGACTTCTACCTGCGCGCCTTCGACACCGGCAACGGCAACGAAATCTGGAAATCGCGCTTGCCGGTGGGCAGCCAGTCCGGGCCGATGACCTACGTTTCACCGAAAACCGGCAGGCAGTACATCCTGCTCACGGTGGGTGGTGCGCGTCAGTCGACGGATCGTGGGGATTATGTGATTGCCTACGCCTTGCCCAAATAGCGGCTGAAGCTTGAGGAAAAAAGCAGAGTTGCACGTAATGCTGTTCACTTGATTACAGCGCTGGACCTGTGGCGAGGGAGCTTGCTCCCGCTGGGCCGCGAAGCGGCCCCCAAATAGGGGATTGCTACGCAGTCCAACGGGAGCAAGCTCCCTCGCCACAAGCGCGGCTTTTTGCTGGGCGAAAGAGGGGGGGGAATCGGCTAGGATTTATTCAGTCGAGGGCGTGAGGCGAAGAACATGACAACGAAGCTACCTGCTGCTGTACGGGAACGTGCCTTGCAGATCGCCCATCACGAAATGGGGCACTACGTGGTGGCCCGCGCCCTGGGGTTTGAAACGGGCGGCGTGACCCTGACAGTGAGCAAGGATTTGCGGCACCAGGGAGGGGCCTCCATTACCTTGGTGCGCCCGATTTCGTCGATGGAAGCCATGAAGGAACATCTGGAAGCCCGGATGATGGTGCTCCTGGCGGGCTCAATGGCGCAGACCCTGCCTTCAAAACCTTCAGCCGCCAAACGCGTCGATAAGCCCAAGGCCACCGCCATCCTCAAAGGCAAGCAGGGGGCGGAACAGGATTACGCAAAAATCAGGGAGCTTCAGCATCTGCTGCGAAATATCGTCTACCCGGACACTGATCCTGCGTCGGGTGAGCGGATAACGGCGGAGCTTAAAGAGATGACAGGTCGGCTGTGGCTTCGGACGCAAAAAATCATAGAAGATCAGGCCGAGACGATTGCCGAATTGGCTGTGGCGCTGGTGGACGGCATGGTCATCGTGGAGCAGTGGGGACGGCCGGCGGATACGTATGAGGGCATGCTGGCGGGGCAGGAGCTGGAGCGGCGGCTGGCCGTGCAGGCCATGCCTTCATGATGTGTTTGAACTGAAGAGCCGAAGCATCTGGCTCTAATCAGTCCCAAAAAGGGAACGCACGGTCCCTATTTGGGAATTTTCAGGCTCTGTTTGTTTTATTGATCTGCCTGCGCTCTCGTTTGAGCAGGTTTGCGCGTCAACACCTTCACTACATCATCAATCACCGCTTTGCTCATCGTCGTCAGGTAATGCGCGGCCCAGGCGTGGCGGTCGGAGTCTTGGGCGTAGGCGGCGTCCACGGTGAGGGACTTGGCGAGGAACAGCAGGTCGGAGGCTTGGGCCAGAGCGTCGGCGATGGGGACGTCGCGGCAGACGTGGAACAGTGGTTGATCCGAGAGATATAGGAAGGGGGTGAAGCCGATGGTTTTTAGTTCTGAAGGGTCGTGCGAGATGGTTTTGCTCATGATGTAACTCCTTAATCCAAGAAGCCGCCACGTTCGTTTCCAAGCGAATGGGTGGCAGCTGTACGCAGGTTGGAAAACCGGGGATCAAGGAAACCGGCACGCCCGAAAGCGTCCCACGCACAGCTGCCATAACACAGTTTCGCAGTCGTAAAAAACGACTGGAGTAGTGGTAGATTCTGCTGCGATTTGATCCGACGGGTTTCCAAGCCCGATCGCTGAATGGTCAGCGACGACCGGAGACTATCCCGTCAAAGAAAAACGCAACAAGGCGGCAAAGTGCCCAAAAGCAAGGTTCGGAGTTTGCCTACAAGGTTTACGGACGTCATCCGATATTGCGACACCCTCTGTAAACGAAGACTGGCGCGACGAGCGATTTTCCAGGCCGGTGCATCCTCTGAGTAGTTGAGCCAAGCGCTGGGTTCCCACGTTGTCATGAGGGCGCTGAAGCAATTGGCGAAACGGCAAACCTACTGCGAGTAACCATCGTTAACAATTGACAGAGGAGTCAGAGTGGTTGGGCACCTCTGAAGCTCATACATTTATTCCTTTGAGGTTATATTCCTTTGAGGTTATATTCCTTTGGTGGCATATTTGTATGAAATGGGACGTCGAATACACGGATGAATTTGAGGCCTGGTGGGATCACCTGAACGAGTTCGAACAGGACTCGGTTCAGGCCACAGTGATGTTGCTGGGCGAGGATGGCCCACACTTGGGTTTTTCTACATACCAGCGATATCAAGGTTCACGGCATGGCAACCTTCGTGAGTTAAGAGTGCAGCACGCTGGCAGGCCGTACCGTGTGCTGTACGCGTTTGATCCACGGCGCAGTGCGATTCTGCTGATTGGCGGTGATAAAACCGGCCAGGAGCGTTGGTATACGGAACACGTGCCACTGGCCGAACGTCTCTACGACGAGCACTTGGAAACATTGAAGAAAGAGGGCTATGACAATGGCTAAAAAATTTGCTGATTTGGTGGCACGTCGCTCTCCAGAGTCTCAAGCGCGTGTTGAGGCCTTGCATCAGAAGCTACGAGCACAAATGCCGCTGCACGAGTTGCGCCAGGCGCAAGCGTTGAGTCAGGACACACTGGCCAGGACACTGCATGTCAATCAGGCGGCGATCTCCAAGATGGAGCGGCGAACGGACATGTACATCAGTACTTTGCGCAACTACATCCGCGCCATGGGTGGCGAGTTGGAAATCATCGCCACCTTCCCCGAGGGCCAGGTAAAGATCGAAAACTTTGCCAACTGAACGATTAAAAAATGGCTCTACTGTTTCGGGCTATTCAGATACGCAAAAGCCGCGCAATGCGCGGCTTTCTTGTTTGGTGGGCCCACACGGACTTGAACCGTGGACCAAAGGATTATGAGTCCTCTGCTCTAACCAACTGAGCTATAGGCCCTCAGTAGGTCGCGGATTATAGCGACGGTTTTGCGACTGTGCTATCCGAAAAAGCCTTTACTGTTGTACGAAGAAACGTCGCGGCGAATTCGTCGGGGGGCAGGGGCAGGCTGACGATGTAGCCCTGGATTTGTTCACAGCCCTCGGCGGCGAGGAATTGCTGTTGCGCGCGGGTCTCGACCCCTTCGGCAATCACGGTGAATTGCATGCTGCGGCCGAGGGCGATGATGGCGCGTACGATGGCGGCATCGTGGGGATCGTCCGGCAGGCCGCGGACGAAGGACTGGTCGATCTTGAGGATGTCCAGCGGCAGGCGCTTGAGGTAGCTCAAGGACGAGTAGCCGGTGCCGAAGTCGTCGATGGCCAGTTGCACGCCCAGTTGTTTGAGTTGATGCAGCACCGCCAGCGCTTCCTCGGCCTGGCTCATGATGAAGTTTTCGGTGATTTCCAGTTGCAGGAAACCGGGGTTGAGGCCGTTGTCCTTGAGCAACTGCTCGATGCGGCCCACCAGGTTGGGTTGGCGCAGTTGGGCGCCGGCCAGGTTGACCGACAGCGGACCGGGGCTTTCGTACAGCCTGTGCCATTCGGCCATCTGCCGGCAGGCGGTTTCCAGCACCCAGTCGCCGATTTGCAGGATCATGCCGTTTTCTTCGGCCAGCGGGATGAAGTGTTCCCGCGGTACGTCGCCAAAGGTCGGATGGTGCCAGCGGATCAGGGCTTCGGCGCCGACCAGGCTGTAGTCTTCGAGGCTGATTTTCGGTTGGTAGCACAGGTGCAATTCGTTGCGCTCGATGGCGCGGCGCAGTTCGTGTTCCAGCGCCACGCGTTCGCTGGCCTGGGCGGTGAGGTCGCGGGTGTAGCTTTCGACGCGGTTGCGGCCCTTGGCCTTGGAGCGGTACATCGCGGCGTCGGCGTTCTTGATCAGTGTGGCAACGTCGCAGCCATCTTTCGGATAGAGGCTGGTGCCGATGCTGGCGCTGATGAAAAACTCGTGTTCGCCGGCCTGGAATGGCGCGGCGAAACAGTTGAGCAGTTTATTGGCGATGTGGTCGGCGTCGCTGGATTGTTGCAGGCCCGGCAGCAGGATAATGAACTCGTCACCTCCCAGGCGCGCCACAGTGTCGATATCACGCAGTTGCTCCTTGAGGCGCACGGCGATGCCCTTGAGCAGCAGGTCGCCGACCGGGTGGCCGAGGCTGTCGTTGATGTGCTTGAAGCGGTCGAGGTCGAGGAACAGTACCGCGCCCTGGCCACCGTTTTCCTGCTGGCTGTTGAGCGCGGTCAGCAGGCGGCTTTCGAACAGTGTGCGGTTCGGCAAGCCGGTCAGCGGGTCGTGGTGCGCCTGGTAGTCGAGTTTGGCCTGGGCATGCTTGAGGCTGGAAATGTCGGCGAACACCGCGACAAAGTGGGTGATGAACTTCTCCCGGTTGCGCACGGCACTGATGGTCAGCCAGCTGGGGTACAGCTCGCCATTCTTGCGCCGGTTGGAAATTTCACCTTGCCAATGGCCTTCGGCGGTCAGTTGGTGCCACATGGCCGCGTAGAACGCGCTGTCATGCAGGCCCGAGGCGAGCAGGCGTGGCGTGTGGCCCAGGGCTTCGCTTTCGCTGTAACCGGTGATTTCGGTGAACGCACGGTTGACCGCGCTGATGTGCTGTTGGGTGTCGGTGATCAATACGCCTTCGGCGGTGCTTTCGAACACGGTGGCGGCCTGTTGCAGTTTTTCCTGCATCAGGTGCCGCTCGGTGATGTCCCGGGCGATGGTCAGCATGCAGTTTTCATCGCCAATCGGCAGCGGACGGCTGGACACTTCGCAGAGGCGGATCTGCCCGTCGCTGCGGCGGATATGGCAGCTGAAATCACGGACAAAACCGTCGCGGTGCAGCAGGTCGAGCATTTGCTTGCGTTCATTGAGGTTGACCCAGATCCCCAGGTCCAGCGCCGAACGATCCACCGACATGGCGCTGTTGAAGCCGGTGATGCGGCTGAAACCGTCGTTGACCTCCAACAGCAAGCCATCGCTTTGCCGCGACAGCAGCAAGCCGTCGGGGGAGGCGTGGAAGGCCTTGGCGAACTTTTCTTCGGACGTTTGCAGCTGTTGCTGGGTTTCCTTGAGCTGGGTGATGTCCCGCACCACGACCACCAGCGCCGGTGTCATGTCGAGGTCGAACGGTTCGGCGGAGATCAGGCCGGTAAACACCTGGCCGTTGCTGCGACGGAAGGGCATTTCCAGGTTGCGGATGCTGCCGGCCTGCAAGCGTTGCAGAAGGCCCGGCCCGACACCGGGAATCCCCCAGATGTTCAGGTTGGTGGCGGTCTGGCCAATGACGTCCTCGGCCTTGAGGCCAATTTGCTCCTCGAACGCTTCGTTGACCTCCAGCAGACAACCGTCGCTCAGGCGCGCGATCACCAGAATGTCCGGGCATTGCTGGAACACAGAGGCGAATTTCTGTTCCGACAGGCGCAGTGCTTCTTCGGTGCGCTTGGCGTCGGTGATGTCGATCATCAGCCCACGCATCACCGGTTCATGCCCGTGCTCGATCAGGCTGACGATGTCGCGCACCCACAGGCAGCGCCCGTCGGCGGTGATCACCCGGTAATCGAGGCGATGGTCGCGCCCGGCCAGCACTTCGTGGTCGCAGAAGGTCTGGGCGCGGGTCAGGTCGGCGGGGTGAATGATGTTGCGCCAGAAGCCCGGGATCAGCCAATGGGACAGGGGATATCCGAGAAGGTCTTCGGCGTGGGGCGATACATAGCTGTAGGTGAAGTCGGTGACTTTTGCTTCCCAGGCGATGGCCGACAGGCTCTCCACCAAGCCGCGGTAGTGGTATTCGCTGCTGCGCAGTTCCTGTTCAAGGTCGACCCGGCGGGCGATTTCCGAGCTCAAACGGCGGTTGATGCGGATGACCACCGCCAGTACGACAGTCAGCAGCAGCAGTCCGGGCAGGCCATACACCAGCAGGTCGCTCCAGAACGTTCGATGATCGAGGACGTTGCCGACCCAATGCTCCTGAATGGCGCTGATTTCAGCGGGGCTCATGTCCGCCAGGACTTTGTCGAGAATGCCAACCAGCATCTTGTTGTTGCGGGGTACACCCATGGCCAGTTGATAGCGATAGGGCGTTTCACCGCTGACATACAACCCGTCGAGCTTGAGTTGGCGCAGGCTCCAGACGCTGGAAGCCAGATCGCCTACCACGGCGTCCACTTCGTCGGTGGCCAGTGCCTGTAGCGTCGAACTGACGTTGGGCATCGCTACCAGATTCAAGTCGGGATGGTGGGTGCGCAGCAGTTCGTGAGGGGCGTAGTTTTCCACTACGGCGATTTTCAGGCCGTACAGGTCTTTCAGGTTGTGTGGTTGGGGGCCCCCGACATGGGCCAGGATGACAATCGGAAAATCCAGGTAGGGGCGGGTGAACGACAGGTATTGCTGGCGTTCCGGGGTCGACATGATGCCCGGCAGCAGGTCTAGCTTGCCCTTCTTGGCCTGCTCCAGGACGGCGGTCCAGCTCACCGGCTCGATGGGCGTGAGTCGGGTTGCCAGCCTTTTGCGGATGACCTCGATGTAATCGGCGGCAAGGCCCTGGTAGCGGCCCTCATCGTCACGAAACTCGAAAGGCGGCCACGACGCATCGACACCCAGGCGCAATTCCGGGTGAGCCGCCAGCCAGCTACGTTCTTCGTCAGTGAGAGTCAGCGCGCCAGCCGTTGCGGTCCAGGTCATCAGCGACAGCAAAAAAAGCACGGTCGGCAGTCTGGGCATAACGGTCTCGTTATGGCTCGGGGGAATGTTTCGAGTGTAGACGGCTACAGGGCGGAGGGGGGAGGCGGGGGGATTTAATCTGTACAAAGCAAAACCCCCGGCCTGGGCCGGGGGTTTTGTGATCACTCGTCGAGGAAGGAGCGCAGATGCTCGCTTCTCGTCGGGTGGCGCAGCTTGCGCAGCGCCTTGGCTTCGATCTGACGAATCCGCTCACGGGTCACGTCGAACTGCTTACCAACCTCTTCGAGGGTGTGGTCGGTATTCATGTCGATACCGAAGCGCATGCGCAGTACCTTGGCTTCACGGGCAGTGAGGCCGGACAGCACTTCGCGAGTCGCTTCTTTAAGGCTCTCAACGGTTGCAACATCGATTGGCGACTGCATGGTCGAGTCTTCGATGAAGTCACCCAGATGGGAGTCTTCGTCATCACCGATCGGGGTTTCCATGGAGATCGGCTCTTTAGCGATCTTCAATACCTTGCGGATCTTGTCCTCAGGCATTTCCATGCGTTCGCCCAGCTCTTCCGGGGTCGGTTCGCGACCCATTTCCTGCAGCATCTGGCGGGAAATGCGGTTGAGCTTGTTGATCGTCTCGATCATGTGCACCGGAATACGGATGGTGCGGGCCTGGTCGGCGATCGAGCGAGTGATCGCCTGACGGATCCACCAGGTGGCATAAGTCGAGAACTTGTAGCCGCGACGGTATTCGAACTTGTCCACCGCTTTCATCAAGCCGATGTTGCCTTCCTGGATCAGATCGAGGAATTGCAGACCACGGTTGGTGTACTTCTTGGCGATCGAGATCACCAGACGCAAGTTGGCTTCAACCATCTCTTTCTTCGCGCGGCGGGCCTTGGCCTCACCGATCGACATGCGACGGTTGATGTCCTTGATTTCAGCGATGGTCAAGCCGGTTTCGGTTTCCAGCGCGGTCAGCTTCTGCTGGCAACGGATGATGTCCGGCTGCAGACGACCAATGGCTTCAGCGTATTTGCCTTTGCCTTTGGCCAAGGCGTCACTCCAGCTTTCGTCGACTTCGTTGCCCGGGAACTGGCGCAGGAAGTCGGCACGCGGCATGCGTGCATCACGAACGCAGAGCTGCATGATTGCGCGCTCTTGCTGACGCAGGCGATCCAGGGCACTGCGAACACGCTCGACCAGGCCTTCGAATTGCTTCGGAACCAGTTTGATCGGCATGAACAGCTCGGCCAGGGCCAACAGCTCGGCAATCGTTGCCTTGTTGTTGCGGCCGTGCTTTTTCAGCGCCTTGCGGGTGATTTCCATCTGATCGGCCACAGCACCGAAGCGCTGTGCAGCGATGACCGGATCCGGACCGCTTTCGGCTTCTTCCTCGTCATCGGAGGCTTCGGCGTCATCGTCCTCGGCGTCGTCATCCGCTTTAACGGCTTTCGCGTCGATCGGCGGCGGCACTTCTGCCGCAGGCGGCGCGATGCCGTCGTCCGGGTCGATATAACCGCTCAGGACGTCGGACAGGCGGCCACCTTCGGTGGTGACGCGGGTGTACTCGGAGAGAATATGATCAACCGTGCCGGGGAAGTGCGCGATTGCGCTCATCACCTCACGGATGCCCTCTTCAATACGCTTGGCGATTTCGATTTCGCCTTCACGCGTGAGGAGCTCCACCGTACCCATTTCGCGCATGTACATGCGCACCGGGTCGGTAGTGCGACCAATGTCGGTCTCGACCGCAGCCAACGCTGCAGCGGCCTCTTCGGCTGCGGCTTCGTCGGTATCGGCGTCGGCCAGCATAAGGGAATCCTTATCTGGCGCAACCTCGAATACGTTGATCCCCATGTCATTGATCATGCGGATGATGTCTTCCACCTGTTCCGGATCTGAAATATCCTCCGGCAGGTGGTCGTTGACCTCCGCGTAAGTCAGGTAGCCCTGCTCACGACCAAGTGTGATCAACTCTTTGATACGAGACTGCTGTTGCGCTTTTCCGGACATAACACCCTATCCACTGAAGGTCTTGGCGGGCAAAAAACAAGCCGAGGATTATACCTGAGCTATGACCTCACGCGCCAGTTGAGGTCGGGTTTGATGCGGAAACATTGCGACTCAAGAGGTCGCGCAGTTGATTTTTCTCTTCGCTGGTCAATTCGCTTTGACGCGCTTTTCGCAGAAGTTGTTCCAGGTTTCGCTCGCGTTGGCGGGCTGACAAGCTAGTAATGGTGTCGAAAAACTGTTGTTCAAGGTTATCTCCATCAATCAGCCATTCCTTTTCCGCCAGGGCTTTGAGCAAGCGGCCTTGTTCTGTGCCGTGCCAACGCGCAATCAATTGAATTGAGTTTAGCTTGGGATTCTTCTGCACAGCTTCGAGCAGCGCCACCAGCAATTGCGTGTTGGTGTGATCCTCGGCGGCGAAGTGCCCGGCATCCTCGACTTTTTCGGCCAGTTGCGGGTGATGCAGCAACGTGCGCAAGGCGGCGAGGGTCGGCGGTTCTACGGCGGCGGGCACCCGTGGCGCGCGGGGTTGATCACGATCACCGCCCCGTTTGCCATTCTTGTCCCACGGTTTCTTGTCCCATTTCTTGCCTCCTGCACCGGGTTTCTTCGGCGTCCATTCCTGCTGCGGCACATACATTTCCTGTGCCTGCGGCTGATGATAGTCGCTGTAATCGGGCATCGCGTCGTAATCGATGCCCGGGTCGTAGGCGGGCGGTGCTTCTTGCGGGGCGCTTTGTGCCAACTGGCTCACCGCTTCACCGCTCAGGCCGGTGATTTCGCTCAGGCGTTGACGCATCAATATGCGCAGGTTGGCGCCCGGGACTTTGTCGATCAACGGCGCGGCGAGGGTGGCCATGTGAGCCTTGCCCTCAAGCGAGCGCGGGTCGGCTTCCTCCGTCAGTTGCTGGAAGAAGTAATCGGCCAGTGGCTGCGCGTGCTGGTTGATGCGCGCGCGGAAGGCATCGGTGCCTTCGGAGCGGACCAGGGTGTCCGGGTCCTCGCCTTCGGGCAGGAACAGAAAGCGTGCGCGACGACCGTCCTGCAGGCTCGAAAGTGTCGCCTCCAGCGCCCGCCATGCTGCATTGCGGCCGGCCTGGTCGCCGTCGAAGCAGAACAGCACGTTGGGTACGACGCGAAACAACCGCTTGAGATGTTCCTCGCTGGTGGCTGTGCCCAGGGTTGCGACGGCATTGCGCAGGCCTTGCTGGGCCAGGGCAATGACGTCCATGTAGCCCTCGACGACGATGATCTCGTCGAGGTTGCGGTTGGTCTTGCGCGCTTCGTACAGGCCGTAGAGTTCCTGGCCTTTATGGAAAACCGGGGTTTCCGGGGAGTTCAGGTACTTCGGCTTGTCGTCGCCCAATACCCGGCCGCCGAAGGCGATGACGCGCCCACGACTGTCGCGGATCGGAAACATCACGCGGTCGCGGAAGCGGTCGTAGCGTTTGCCGCTTTCGGCGTTTTCGATCAACAGGCCGGCATCGATCATGGCTTTTTGTTGCAGGGTATCGCTGCTCAAGTGCTTGAACAGGTTGTCCCAGCCGGGCGGAGCAAAGCCCAGGCCGAAGTCCCGGGCGATTTCGCCGGTCAGCCCGCGACCTTTCAGGTATTCCACGGCGGCTTTACGCGATGGGTGGCTTTTCAGGGCCTGGCGATAAAAATCGGCAGCTGCACTCAGTAGCGGATACAGCGGCGAATCGGTCGGCTGTCGCGGTTTGTGCGGTCGGCCGCTTTCTTCGCGGGGGATTTCCATGCCGGCGGCTTTGGCCAGTTCTTCGACGGCCTGGACGAAATCCAGGTTGTCGTGGTCCATGATGAAGCCGAGGGCGTTGCCGCCAGCGCCGCAGCCGAAGCAGTAATAGAACTGCTTGTCGGGGCTGACGCTGAACGACGGAGTCTTTTCCTTGTGGAACGGGCAGCAGGCGGTGTGGTTCTTGCCGGCCTTTTTCAATTGCAGGCGCGAGCTGACCACATCGACGATGTCGGTGCGGTTCAGAAGGTCGTCAATGAAGCTCTGGGGAATTAGCCCGGCCATGGCGTTCTCGTCATCTGCGCTGAAAGGATCCCGTAACGTACGGCGACCGAACGGCGGCCATTGTTTGAGGCGCGCAAAGTGTGCGGCTCGACCAGTGTCGTCTGCGTATTCGTTGTCGGGAAGTGTATCTGCCGAAAATCCACTGACGTTAATGCCAATCAGTATTCGACTGTTTGAATGTGTTGCGCTGAATCCGCTACGGCCAATCATAGGCCCCGGATAGCTCATCATCTGGCACGCAAGCAGGTGCCTTGGGCTGATCGTCGTGAGAGGAATCAGTGGGTGTGCTCGTCAGTAGCCTTGAAAGGCTCGTCAGAAAAGACGTGCACCGCTGGCAAAAGAGCCAGGTCTGACGCGGTGAAGCAGATTTGTCTCGGTCGCGTCTGCGGCTTTGACAGTGAAGCATCAAGCGTTTTACGCAAATGCCATAAGCCCGGCTGAGGGCCGGGCTTGGCAGAAGCTTGCTACGATCGTCTGTGTATTAGTACAGGCGAACGGCGCGGCGCTGTTCGCGCTGAACTTTCTTGGCGTGACGCTTAACAGCGGCTGCTGCTTTGCGCTTACGCTCAGAAGTTGGCTTCTCGTAAAATTCGCGGCTACGAACTTCAGCCAGTACACCGGCTTTTTCGCAGGAGCGCTTGAAACGACGCAGAGCTACGTCGAAGGGTTCGTTCTCTTTTACTTTGACGGCTGGCATCCAGAGCTACCTTCATTCATTACCGGGGTCAACATCCTCGCGGCAAAAGAGCACTTGAAGACGTCGGTTTTTAAGGGTTGCGGATGTTAACCCCTCATCGCTCGGAATGCAAAGCCTCTGATCGAAAACCGCTGGTCGGGGCATCACGCGACGACTATTATGCGCGCCTTCGAATTCAGCCTAAACAAGGCGCAAACCCATGCTAGTACTGGGATTAGAAACCTCCTGCGACGAAACCGGTGTCGCATTATATGACAGTGAGCGCGGCCTGCTGGCCGACGCGCTGTTCAGTCAGATCGACCTGCACCGCGCTTATGGTGGCGTGGTGCCGGAGCTGGCTTCGCGCGATCACGTCAAACGCATGCTGCCCTTGATTCGTCAGGTGTTGGCCGAGGCCGGCTGCGTGCCGACCGAGATCGATGCGATCGCCTACACCGCGGGTCCTGGCCTGGTCGGTGCCCTGCTGGTAGGGGCTTCCTGCGCCCAGGCGCTGGCCTTTGCCTGGGGCATCCCGGCCCTCGGGGTGCATCACATGGAAGGCCATTTGCTGGCGCCGATGCTGGAGTCGCAACCGCCGGAATTTCCGTTCGTCGCTTTGTTGGTGTCGGGTGGTCATACGCAACTGGTTCAGGTCGACGGAATCGGTCAGTACACGCTCCTGGGCGAGACCCTGGATGACGCCGCCGGCGAAGCTTTCGACAAGACAGCCAAGATGATGGGCCTCAATTATCCGGGTGGGCCGGAGATCGCTCGCCTTGCAGGGCAGGGCGTTGCAGGACGTTTCGTGTTCCCGCGGCCTATGTGCGACCGCCCGGGCCTGGATTTCAGTTTCAGCGGCTTGAAAACCTTCGCCTTGAATACCTGGCAGCAGTGCGTCAGCGCCGGGGACGACAGCGAGCAAGCCCGTTGCGACATCTCGCTGGCGTTCCAGCAGGCCGTGGTGGAGACTTTGACCATCAAGTGCAAGCGTGCCCTCAAGCAGGCAGGAATGAAGCGTCTGGTGATAGCAGGGGGCGTCAGTGCCAACAAGGCGTTGCGCACTTCCCTGGAAAAAATGCTCGGCGACATGAACGGCGATGTGTTTTATGCACGCCCTGAGTTCTGCACCGATAATGGCGCAATGATTGCGTTCGCCGGTTGCCAGCGCTTGCAGGCCGGTCAGCAGGAAAGCCTGGCTATCAGCGTGCAGGCACGCTGGCCGATGGAGCAGTTGACCGCATTGTGATGAACGGTGCTTATGTCCGGCCGCTAGAAGTGCCGTTCGCGCCCGGCAAACAGGTCGCGTAGATTGCCGCGATGGCGCCAGACGATCAGGCCTGTGAGTACGCTCATGGGCAACAGGGCGGCCGGTTCCTGCCAGGCCAGCAGCGGCAGGGTCAGTGGTGTGGCGATGAGGGCGGCCAGGGAGCTGGTGCGGGTCAGGTAGAACGTCAAGAGCCAGGCGCAGACCGCCAGAAAGGCTGCGGGCGGGTATAGTCCCAGCAACATGCCGGCTGCGGTGGCGACACCCTTGCCGCCACGAAAGCGGAAGTACAACGGAAACAGATGGCCGATCACGGCATAGACGCCGATCCAGGCCTGATCCTGTAGTGAAAGGCCCGCGATACCGGCGATCAGCACGGGCAGCAGACCTTTGCAAAGGTCGCCGAGCAGGGTCAGGATGGCGAGTTTCTTGCCGGCCAGGCGCAACATGTTGGTGGCGCCGGCATTACCCGAGCCACTCATTCGCGGATCGGGGTTACCGGTCAGGCGGCTGAGCAAAATGGCAAAGGACAGAGAGCCGAGCAGGTAGGCGAGGATCGCCAATAACCAAAACATGCTAACTATTCCGGGCGAGGAAGCCCTGATTCTAACGGCGCATTGCGCCCTTGTCGTGTAGCGGAGAGAAGTGCTTGGACAGAGTGTTTATCGAGGGCCTGGAAGTCGACACGGTGATTGGTGCCTACGACTGGGAACGAGGCATCCGACAGTGCTTGCGTCTTGATCTGAGCTTCGCCTGGGATAATCGCCCGGCCGCAGCCGGTGATGACCTGACCCTGGCGCTCGACTACGCCAGTGTTTCCTCGCGTATCCAGGCGTTTGCCGAGCAGGCGCAATTCCAGCTGGTGGAAACCTTTGCCGAGCGGCTGGTTGAAGTACTGATGAGCGAATTCAAGATCACCTGGATGCGCCTGAAGCTGACCAAGCCCGGCGCTGTCCCGGCTGCCATCGGCGGTGTGGGCGTGGAGATCGAGCGCGGATGTCGCTGACACAGGTGTACCTCGGGCTCGGTAGCAATATCGAGCGTGAAGCCCATTTGCGGGCGGGGCTCGATGCTTTGGCGGCGTTTCTTGTCGATATCCGCTGTTCGGCGGTGTTCGAAAGTCAGCCGGTGGGCATCAAGAGTGGGCCATTCTTCAATTTCGTGGTGTCGGCGTATACCGATCTGCCGCTTATTGAACTTGATCGACGATTGAAATTCATCGAGGCGGATAACGGTCGTTACGCACCGGATCGCCGAGGTTTGCCACTGGATATCGACGTGTTGTTGTTCGGTGACCTGGTGGGCAACTTCGACGGCCTGATCTTGCCGCGGGCAGAAATTCTCAAGAATGCGTTCGTTCTGTGGCCGTTGTCGTTGATAGCACCGGATCGCGTGCACCCGGGCGCAGGCAAGAGCTTTGCGACCTTGTGGGCTGAAGCGCAGATTGATCAGGTGTTGGCGCCAGTGGCTTTCGAATGGCGTGGTGGGCAGCTGACACCCTCTGATTTACTGTAAAGCAAAAAGATCGCAGCCTTCGGCAGCTCCTACAAGGATTGATGCGTCCTGTAGGAGCTGCCGAAGGCTGCGATCTTTTATCCTGTTCAGGCTTTTTCTTTGTAGGCCTTCAGCGCCTTGAGTCGCTCACGCTTGATCGCCTCCCCCAGTTCCGGCCCCTTGAAGCCTTTCTTCAGCAGCGGCTGAACCGCCACGCTACGAGCCGCGGTTGCCGCGCCGCGCAAATAATCCGCCTGTGGATAACTTCTTTCTTCCAGCCCTTCGCGCCCACGCGCATCCATCTCACATGCCGCGATGAACTCCTCGAACCGCTGTGGCCGGCGGTAAATGTCGAAGCTTTGCAGCACCTCCAGCAACGTTGATGGCTTCAGCTCAAGGGCGCGATGCCCATGGGTGTGATACTCGCCCACCAGCAGTGCCAGTTCCTGGCAGTCCCTCGGTACCTTGAAGCGTTCATTGATCGCTTTGATCAGCTTCAGGCCTTTGAACTCGTGGGCAATGTGTCGCGGCCATTTTTCCTCGGGCGTCAGGCCCTTGCCCAGGTCGTGCAGCAGGCAGGCCCAGCGCACGGTCAACGGCTGTTTGTGCCGCGCCGCTTGCTGCAACACGCTCAGGGTATGTATGCCTGTATCGATTTCCGGGTGATGGGCGGGTGGTTGCGGTACGCCAAACAGCGCGTCGACCTCGGGCATCAGGACCTGGAGTGCGCCGCATGCGCGCAAAACCTCCACAAACACCTGTGGCTGATCTTCCATCAGGGCGCGGGAAATTTCCTTCCAGCTGCGTTCCGGGGTCAGTGCTTCAAGTTCGCCTGACTCGCTGAGTTGGCGCATCAGTGCCAGGGTTTCCGGGGCAACGGTAAAACCCAGCGTCGCGTAGCGTGCCGCGAAGCGGGCAACACGCAGGACCCGGAGCGGATCTTCGGCAAATGCCGGGGAAACATGGCGAAGCAGGCGCGCTTCGAGATCGCGCTGGCCGTGGTACGGGTCGGTCAGGTTCTGCTGGTCGTCTTCGGCCATGGCATTGATGGTCAGGTCGCGACGGATCAAGTCTTCTTCGAGGGTGACTTCAGGGCTTGCGTGAAAAGTGAACCCGCCGTAACCGCGCCCGCTTTTGCGCTCGGTGCGGGCCAAGGCGTATTCCTCACCGCTTTTTGGGTGAAGAAACACCGGGAAGTCCGCACCCACCGGGCGAAAGCCCTTGGCGAGCATTTCTTCGGTGGTGGCGCCGACCACGACCCAGTCGATATCGGTTACCGGTTTGCCCAGCAGGCGATCGCGTACCGCGCCGCCGACTTTATAAATACGCATAAAAAACCTCCGTTAGCTCGACAGGATAACCGTTGCATCGAGCTTTCGGAGGCGCAAACCGGATCAAAGATGGATGACGGCCAGGTCCAGGCGGCCGTAATCACCTTCGCTGTGCTCGCTTCTGGGCGGCACATGGTGGGTTTTCATGACCTGATCGCCTTGCAGGGTTTCCAGGTGAATATCGAAGCCCCAGAGGCGGTGCAGGTGTTTGAGCACTTCTTCAGTCGAGTCCCCGAGTGGTTTGCGGTCGTGCTGCTGGTGACGCAGGGTCAGGGATCGGTCGCCACGCCGGTCGATGCTGTAGATCTGCACGTTGGGCTCGCGATTACCCAGGTTGTACTGTGCCGCGAGGGTTTCACGGATGATGCGGTAGCCTCCTTCGTCGTGAATGGCGGGCACCAGCAGGTCGTCCTTCTGGTCGTCATCGAGAATGCTGAACAGCTTCAGGTCGCGGATCACCTTGGGCGACAGGTACTGCAGGATGAAGCTCTCGTCCTTGAAGCTGCTCATGGCGAATTTGATGGCTGCCAGCCAGTCGGTACCGGCGATGTCCGGGAACCAGCGGTAATCTTCTTCCGTAGGTTCTTCGCACATGCGACGGATGTCGCGGTACATGGCAAACCCCAGGGCGTAGGGGTTGATGCCGCTGTAGTAAGGGCTGTCGAAACCAGGCTGGAACACCACGCTGGTGTGGGACGTCAGGAACTCCATCATGAAGCCGTCGGTGACCAGGCCCTCGTCGTAGAGGTCGTTCATCAGGGTGTAGTGCCAGAACGTGGCCCAGCCCTCGTTCATCACCTGGGTCTGACGCTGTGGATAAAAATACTGGGCGATCTTGCGCACGATGCGCACGATTTCCCGCTGCCATGGCTCCAGCAGTGGTGCGTGTTTTTCGATGAAGTACAGGATATTTTCCTGAGGTTCGGCGGGGAAGCGCGCGTTGTCCTTGTCGCTGTACTTGTCCGCGCCCTTGGGAATGGTGCGCCACAGATCGTTGATCTGTTTCTGTAGATGTTCTTCCCGGTCCTTTTGCCGGCGACGTTCTTCCTCCGCGGAGATCGGATAAGGGCGTTTGTAGCGGTCGACACCATAGTTCATCAGGGCATGGCAGGAGTCGAGCAGGTCCTCGACCGCGTCGATGCCGTGGCGTTCTTCGCACTGCATGATGTACTGCTTGGCAAACACCAGGTAATCGATGATCGAGCTGGCGTCGGTCCAGGTGCGGAACAGGTAATTGCCTTTGAAAAAGCTGTTGTGCCCGTAGCAGGCATGGGCCACCACCAGCGCCTGCATGCAGATTGTGTTTTCTTCCATCAGGTAGGCGATGCATGGATCGGAGTTGATCACGATTTCGTAGGCCAGCCCCATCTGGCCGCGGGTGTAGGACTTTTCGGTGCTGAGGAAGTGCTTGCCGTAGGACCAGTGGTGATAACCCAGCGGCATACCGACCGAGGCGTAGGCGTCCATCATCTGTTCGGCGGTGATCACTTCGATCTGGTTGGGATACGTATCGAGTGCGTAACCGGCCGCAATACGACTGATTTCGCGGTCGTAGGCCTGAATCAGCTCGAACGTCCATTCGGAGCCGGTGGAAATGGGTTGGCGTTTCTGCTCTTTGGCGGTCATGTCACTAACCTGCGCTGGAAGAGTTCACGGAAGACCGGATAGATATCCCCGGCCGAGACCAGTTGTTGCTGGGCAAATGTGTCGGAAAAGGCTTCGGCGATGCGCTCGTACTCGAACCACAGGGCCTGGTGTTCGCGCGGGGTGATCTCAACGTAAGTGTAGTACTGCACGAATGGCATGATCTGGTTGATCAGGATGTCGCGGCAGATAGGGGAGTCGTCGTTCCAGTTGTCACCGTCGGAGGCCTGGGCGGCGTAGATGTTCCACTCGTTGCTCGGATAACGCTCGGCCATGATCTCCTGCATCAGTTTCAAGGCGCTGGAGACGATGGTGCCGCCGGTTTCCCGGGAGTAGAAAAACTCCTCTTCATCCACTTCACGGGCGCTGGTGTGGTGGCGGATGAACACGACGTCAATCTTGTCGTAGTTACGCTTGAGAAACAGGTACAGCAGGATAAAGAAGCGCTTGGCGATATCCTTGGTCGCCTGGGTCATCGAGCCGGACACGTCCATCAGGCAGAACATCACGGCCTTGGAACTGGGGTTGGGTTGCTTGATGAGCAGGTTGTACTTGAGGTCGAACGTGTCGAGGAACGGGATGCGATGAATGCGCGCACTGAGTTTTTCGATTTCTTCTTCGATTTTCTGAATATCGCCGAAGTTGTCCGGTTCTTCCTGCTTGAGTCGCAGAAGTTCTTCCTTGGCTTCGCGCAGCTTTGCCCGGCTGCTGCCGGACAGGGCGATACGCCGGGCGTGAGCCGAACGCAGGGTGCGGATGATGTTGATCCGCGACGGGTTACCCTCGTTGCTGATCCCGGCGCGCACGGTCTTGAAGGTGTCGGTGCCGGTCAGGTTACGCTTGACCAGATTGGGTAGTTCGAGGTCCTCGAACATGAACTCGAGGAACTCTTCCTGGGTGATCTGGAAGACGAATTCGTCCATTCCTTCGCCGGAATTGCCGGCCTTGCCGGGGCCACGGCCACCACCGCCTCCCGGTGGGCGGGCGATATGTTCGCCGCTGGTGAATTCCTTGTTGCCCGGGTGCACGACCGTCTGCTTGCCACCGCGACCGTGATGAAGCACCGGCTCGTCGATGTCGCGGCCGGGAATGCTGATTTGTTCGCCGTGTTCCATATCGGTAATGGAGCGCCGGCTGACCGCCTCTTCGACAGCCTTCTTGATGTGATCACGGTAACGCCGCAGAAACCGCTGGCGGTTCACCGTGCTCTTGTTCTTGCCATTGAGACGTCGGTCGATCACATAGCTCATGACTGCTCCTTAGAAGCTGTCCTGAAAGGGGCGAGCGGTGATACAGCATCGAACCGAGAGCCGAGGGATGTTGAACGCTCCCCCAAGCGCTTTGGATGCTGCCTGAACTCGCTACCGACTTTCGAACACCTTCCAGAGGCCTGTGTAACAGAAAAAGCGCACACAGGTCTCTGGCTGACGACAACCGGTCTGACCGGCAGCGGGTTATTGTGATTTTCTGACCCGCAGGTACCACTCGGAGAGCAGTCGTACCTGTTTGTCGGTGTAGCCCCGCTCGACCATCCGTGTGACGAAGTCGTTGTGTTTCTGCTGGTCCTCTTTGCTGGCCTTGGCATTGAAGCTGATGACTGGCAGCAGGTCCTCGGTGTTGGAGAACATTTTCTTCTCGATGACCACCCGCAGTTTTTCGTAGCTGAGCCAGGTCGGGTTCTTGCCGTTGTTGTTGGCCCGGGCGCGCAGTACGAAGTTGACGATTTCGTTGCGGAAATCCTTCGGATTGCTGATGCCGGCCGGTTTTTCGATTTTCTCCAGTTCTTCGTTCAACGCTACGCGGTTGAGGATCTCGCCGGTTTCCGGGTCGCGGTACTCCTGGTCCTGGATCCAGAAGTCGGCGTACAGCACATAACGATCGAAGATGTTCTGACCGTACTCGCTGTAAGACTCGAGGTAGGCGGTCTGGATCTCCTTGCCGATGAACTCGATGTAGCGCGGTGCCAGGTACTCCTTGAGGAAGCGCAGATAGCGTTCGCGGGTCTCGGCCTGGAACTGTTCCTGCTCGATCTGTTGTTCAAGCACGTAGAGCAGGTGTACCGGGTTGGCGGCGATTTCGTGCGGATCGAAGTTGAACACCTTGGACAGGATCTTGAATGCGAAGCGGGTCGAAAGACCGTTCATGCCTTCGTCGACGCCCGCATTGTCGCGGTATTCCTGGATCGATTTGGCTTTCGGATCGGTATCCTTGAGGTTCTCGCCGTCGTACACGCGCATTTTCGAGTAGATGTTGGAGTTTTCCGGCTCCTTGAGGCGCGAGAGCACGGTGAACTGGGCCAGCATCTTCAGGGTATCCGGCGCGCAATGCGCCTTGGCCAGCGAACTGTTGAACAGCAGCTTGTCGTAGATCTTGACTTCGTCACTGACCCGCAGGCAGTACGGCACTTTGACGATGTAGATCCGGTCGATGAAGGCTTCGTTGTTCTTGTTATTGCGGAAGGTATGCCACTCCGATTCGTTGGAGTGGGCCAACAGGATCCCGGTGAACGGAATCGCGCCGAGGCCTTCGGTACTGTTGTAGTTGCCCTCCTGGGTGGCGGTCAGCAGTGGGTGCAGCACCTTGATGGGTGCCTTGAACATTTCGACGAATTCCATCAGGCCCTGGTTGGCCCGGCACAGGGCGCCCGAGTAGCTGTAGGCGTCGGCGTCATTCTGCGGGAACTCCTCCAGTTTGCGGATATCGACCTTGCCCACCAGCGCCGAGATGTCCTGGTTGTTTTCGTCGCCAGGTTCGGTCTTGGCCACGGCGATCTGGTTGAGGATCGACGGGTAGAGTTTCACCACGCGGAACTGGCTGATGTCGCCGCCGAATTCGGCCAGGCGCTTGGTCGCCCATGGCGACATGATGGTGTTGAGGTAGCGCCGTGGAATGCCGAAGTCTTCTTCCAGGATCGCTCCATCTTCAGTGGAGTTGAACAGACCCAGGGGCGACTCGAAAACCGGCGAGCCCTTGATGGCATAGAAGGGCACTTTTTCCATCAGTTGCTTGAGCTTCTCGGCCAGGGACGATTTACCGCCACCGACTGGGCCGAGCAGGTAAAGGATCTGTTTCTTCTCTTCCAGGCCCTGCGCGGCATGGCGGAAATACGACACGATCTGGTCGATGCATTCTTCCATCCCGTGGAAGTCTTCAAAGGCCGGATAGCGACGGATGACCTTGTTGGAGAAGATGCGCGACAGTCTCGAGTTGGTCGAGGTGTCGAGCAGTTCCGGTTCACCGATGGCCAGCAGTAGACGCTCGGCGGCGGAAACGTAGGCGCTACGGTCTTTTTTGCACAGTTCCAGATACTCTTGCAGAGAGAGTTCTTCCTGGCGTGTGGACTCGAAGCGTTGTTGGAAGTGGCTAAAGATACTCATGACGTCACCTCGCTCGATACGTGGAGCCGACGCCGGATCACTCAGTCGATGCTGGCAGCAACCGAACAGGCGATTGCTGTTTACCCCCCAGAACTCTCCCGGAGCTGACTACTCCGAAAGCTACTCCCGATGACCCGTGCGCCGGTGTACCGGCTCTCCCCTGTTTTGGATGGCCTGGGCTTAAGGATAGTTGGGAATTCGGGAGGTAAAGGCGAGATACGTAATTAGTTGTGGCAGACCGTTCGTCTGCCACCGCGCCAGCCCGCGGGAGCCGGGGCCTGCAACGTTACAAAAAAATTATTCACTGGTGCCTTGCGCCGTTTCCGCAGGATACGTCGTACGCCACAACTCAAATCCGCCATCCATGCTGTAGACGTCGGAGAAGCCCTGGCTGATCAGGTAGGCGGCTGCGCCCTGGCTGGAATTGCCGTGATAGCAGACCACCACGGTCGGTGCATCGAGGTCGGCACCCTGGATGAAAGCGTGCAGGGAATGGTTATCCAGGTGCTTGGAGCCTGCGATGTGCAGGGCGGCAAAAGTGGCCGGGTCGCGGACGTCGACCACCACTGCGCCTTGTTCGCGCAGGGCCTGGGCCTGTTCCGGGGGGATACGTTTGAATTCGCTCATGGCGGGCTCCTGTGGCTCGGCTGAATGGGCAGTCTAGCGCGGGGCGCTGGCTGGCGATGTTTGGGGAATGGATGAGGCGACTGGCGGCACGGCATGACCGTGTTCGTCGCATTTGCAGGACCGGCGCTCAAAGCTGTCGACGTTCATCAGGGTCAGGGCGCCGCCCCAGACACAGCCTGTATCGAGTGCCGAAATACCCGGCTCTTCGACGTTGCCTTCCAGCGCTGCCCAGTGACCGAAGATGATCTTCAGGTCCTTGGTCTTGCGTTCCTTGTGCTGGAACCAGGGCTTGTAGCCAGGCGGTGCGGTATCGAGGCCTTCCTTGCTCTTGAGGTCGAGTTTGCCTTCGGCAGTGCAAAAGCGCATGCGCGTGAAATAGTTGGTGATCACCCGCAGGCGCGTCACGCCTTTGAGGTCGTTGTCCCATTTCGCCGGATCGTTGCCGTACATGCCATCGAGGTAGGGCGGCAACAGGTTGTCGTCGCGCAAGGCGGTCTCGACCTCGGCGGCACACTTCAAGGCTTTGCGCAGCGACCACTGCGGTGGAATGCCGGCATGGACCAGTGCAAGGTTGCGCTGTTCGTCGTAGTGCATGAGCTTTTGCTGGCGCAGCCATTCCAGCAGTTCGGCGCTATCGGGCGCTTCAATGATCTCGCGCAGGGTATCGGCCTTTTTCAGTCGCTCGATATTGCGTCCGGCCGCCAGCAGGTGCAGGTCATGGTTGCCGAGCACGCACACCAGCGATTCGCGAATGCTGTAGAGGAAGCGCAAGGTTTCCAGCGACTGCGGGCCGCGGTTGACCAGGTCGCCCACCAGCCACAGGCGATCCCGTTGTGGGTCGAACGCCACTTGTTTGAGCAGGCATTGCAGGGCTTGAAGACAGCCTTGCAGGTCACCGACAGCGTACGTTGCCATCAGTGCAAGGCTCCGGGCACCGCCAGGCGGAAGGGCGCGATGATGGCATCGAAGTGTTTGCCGTCGTCGGACAACATCTGATAGGTGCCTTGCATGGTGCCGACCTTGGTGGTCATGACCGTGCCGCTGCTGTAGGTGTGGCTCTTGCCGGGGTCGATCAACGGTTGCTGGCCGACGACGCCTGCGCCGCGCACTTCTTCGACATGCCCGTCACCATCGGTGATGACCCAGTGCCGTGAAAGCAGTTTGGCGGGCATTTCACCATTGTTTTGCACGGTGATGGTGTAGGCGAAGGCAAAGCGGTCGTGCTCGGGTTGCGATTGTTCTGCCAGATAGCGAGTGACGACGCTGACGTCGACCTGATAGCGAGGATCGGACATGCAAGGGGCCTTAAAAACGAAGCGGGACGCGGGGCGTAGCTGTTGGGGTTCAGTCTAGGCCAAGTATCGGGTAGTAGACCAGAGTGGCGTCCTACCCGATAGCGCTCATCGCTTGTCAGTCTGCGGCAGGCTTTTGTTCGCTGAGCTTGTCAGCCAGGCGCACGAACGCGGCCAGGTCGAGTTGCTCGGGACGCAGGCTGCCATCGACACCGGCGGCTTCGATTTCAGCATTGCTCAGCAACAGCTTGAGGGTGTTGCGCAGGGTTTTGCGGCGCTGGTTGAACGCTTCGCGCACGACGCGTTCCAGCAGGCGGTGATCCTTGGCCGGGTGTGGCAGTACCGCGTGGGGCACCAGGCGCACGATGGCCGAGTCGACTTTCGGTGGCGGGTTGAACGCGCCAGGGCCGACGTTGAACAGGTGCTCGACCCTGCAGTGGTACTGAACCATGATCGACAAGCGACCCCAGTCACCACCACCAGGGCCGGCAGCCAGGCGCTCGACCACTTCCTTTTGCAGCATGAAGTGCATGTCGCGAATCAGGTGCGAGTTGTGCAGCAGGTGAAAAATCAGCGGGGTGGAGATGTTGTACGGCAGGTTGCCGACCACTCGCAGGCTGCCAGGCGCGGCATTCAGGCTGTTGAAGTCGAACTTCAGCGCATCGCCCTGATGCAGGTTGAAGTTGCTCTTGCCGGCAAACTGCTGGTTGAGGATCGGGATCAGGTCCTTGTCCAGTTCCACCACATCAAGTTGCGCGCCGCTGCTGAGCAGGCCTTGGGTCAGTGCACCCTGGCCCGGGCCGATTTCCAGCAGGCGGTCTTCTGCCTTGGCATGAATGGAGCGCAGGATGCGGTCGATAACGCCGGCATCGTGCAGGAAGTTCTGGCCAAAGCGTTTGCGCGCCTTGTGTTGGTAGTGCTCGGTCATAAACGGGTCTCGGCCATCTGGTAGGCGGTTTCCAGGGCGACTTGCAGGCTGCCGGTGTCGATCCTGCCGCTGCCGGCCAGGTCCAGGGCTGTGCCGTGGTCGACCGAGGTGCGGATGATCGGCAAGCCGAGGGTCACGTTGACTGCCGCGCCGAAGCCTTTGTACTTCAGCACCGGCAGGCCCTGGTCGTGGTACATCGCCAGCACCGCATCGCAGTGCTCCAGATATTTGGGGGTAAACAGAGTGTCGGCGGGCAGGGGGCCACGAAGGTCCATGCCCTCGCCGCGCAGGCGCTCTAATGTGGGTTCGATGATATCGATTTCTTCATGGCCCAGGTGTCCGCCTTCGCCGGCATGGGGGTTGAGCCCGCAGACCAGGATGCGTGGCCGGGCGATGCCGAACTTGCTTTTCAGGTCGGCGTGCAGGATTCGCGTGACGCGTTCCAGACGCTCTGGCGTGATTGCATCGGCAATCTCGCGAAGGGGCAGGTGAGTGGTCACCAGGGCCACGCGCAAGCCGCGTGTAGCCAGCATCATCACCACTTGCGCGGTGTGGGTCAGGTCGGCGAGGAATTCCGTGTGCCCGGAAAAGGCGATGCCGGATTCGTTGATGACGCCTTTGTGCACCGGCGCGGTAATCATGCCGGCGAAATGTCCGTCCAGGCAGCCCTGGCCGGCGCGGGTCAGGGTTTCCAGTACGAAGGCAGCGTTGGCCTTGTCCAGTTGCCCGGCGACGACCTTGGCATTGAGCGGTGTATCCCAGACATACAGGCTGTTGGCTGGCGCGGGTGCATCTGGCCAGTTGTCCGGTGTGACCGGTAGCAAATCGACAGCCACACCCAGCTGCGCGGCCCGCTCAATGAGCAGGTCGCGGCTGGTAATGGCAATCAGGGGATGAGGCTGGGCTTGCGAGGCGAGCAGCAGGCACAGGTCGGGACCTATGCCGGCTGGTTCGCCGGGTGTCAGCGCGAAACGTTGGGGTTTCACTGCGCTGCCTGGTCGGCGCCAGGGAGTTTGATTTCCACGTACGCTTCGTCACGGATCTGACGCAGCCAGGTTTGCAGCTCTTCATCGTATTTGCGGTTACGCAAAACGGTCATTGCTTGCTGCTCGCGAGCCTGTGAGGTGCTGTCGGTGGCGCGACGGCCAAGGACTTCCAGGACGTGCCAGCCGTACTGAGTCTGGAACGGCCTGGACAGCTGACCTTGCGGGGTCTTGGCCATCACTTCGCGGAATTCCGGCACCAGTGCGTTCGGGTCGATCCAGTTCAGGTCGCCGCCGTTAAGGGCTGAACCCGGGTCTTCCGAGTAGCTTTTCGCCAGCTCGCCGAAGTCTTCGCCAGACTCGATACGGCTGTAGAGCGACTCAACCAGGGCCTTGGTTTTTGCTTCGTCGCGGATCGGGCTCGGTTTGACCAGGATGTGGCGCACATGCACTTCGTCGCGCATCTGGGTCTGGCCGCCACGCTTTTCGAGGACCTTCAGGATGATGAAGCCGCCCGGGGTGCGCATTGGCTGGGTGACATCACCCACCGGCATGGTGCTCAGCAGGCGATCGAACGGCGGAGGCAATTGAGCGGCTTTACGCCAGCCCATGTCACCACCCTCCAGTGCGGTTTCGCTGGCGGACTTGGCGATTGCCAACTGACCGAAGTCAGCGCCTTGCTTGAGCTGCTGGTAAATCGCATCGGCCTGCTTGGCTGCACTCTGAATCGCATCGGAGTTGGCGCTTTCCGGCGTAGGAATCAGGATGTTGGCCAGGTGGAACTCTTCAGACAGCTGCATTTTGCCCAGGTCGGACGCCAGGAAATTCTTCACTTCCTGCTCGGAGATCTGGATGCGTTCGGCGACCCGACGCTGGCGTACACGGCTGATGACCATTTCGCGGCGAATCTGCTCGCGTGCGTCGTCGTAGGACAGACCGTCGCGAGTCAGGGCGGTGCGGAACTGCTCGACCGACATGTTGTTGCGCTGGGCAATGGTGCCGACAGCCTGGTTCAACTCTTCGTCGGTAATGCGGATGCCGGAGCGCTCGCCGATCTGCAATTGCAGGTTTTCGACGATCAGGCGCTCAAGTACCTGCTGTTCCAGCACGCTGGCCGGCGGCACGGCAGAACCGCGCTTGGCAATGGTTTTTTGAACTTCATGAACCCGTTGGTCCAGTTGGCTCTGCATGACCACGTCGTTGTCGACGATGGCCACCACTTTATCGATGGACTGCACGGCGGCGCTGGCCGCCGTACTCAGGAACAGCGCGCCCAGCATCAGCGGGCGCAGACAATCAGAAAGCTTGGTCTTCACGTTCACGATAACCTTGAATGCCTTTGTCGAGGAAGCTCTCGGCCTTGGAGCCGGTAAGGCCGCCGAGTCCCTTCAGAACAATTTGGAGGAAGACGCCATGGTCGCCTTTTTCGTTTTGCGGTGCTTCCTGGCTGAACTCGTCGTAATCAACGAAGTAACGGTTGATCAGGCGCAGTTTCCAGCAGCAGTTGTCGTACTCGAAACCACCGAATGCATCCAGGGTACGGTTGCGGTTGTAGTCATACTGCCAACGGCTGATAACGCTCCATTGCGGCACGATTGGCCAGATCACCGAGAAGTCGTGCTGTTCGATCTTGTAGTAATCCTTCACGTAGCCAGGCTGGCCAGGGGTGCCGTAGTCACCGCCGCCCACAGTCCATTTACCGGTGTTCTGGTCGTAACGGACCTGGTCATTGCGATAGCGGTAGCCGAAGTTGACGATCTTGTTCGGATTGTCTTCAGGCTGGTAGTGGAACATCGCGCTGCCCGAGCGAGGGCTGCGGCTGTCCGGGTCCCAGTTGTAGTCGGCGGTGGTACGCCAGTCGCGGTTCCAGCGATATTCGTATTCCAGTGCGTACGGCGAAACGCTGGCTTGGGCATCGGCACGGGTTTTTGCATCGATACCCGGCAACTGAACTTCGCGGTCCTTGAAGTACAAGGCCTGGCCGACACTGATGCGCTGACGCTCGAAACCGTCGTCTTCGATCCAGCGGCTGGTCACGCCCAGGGACAGTTTGTTCTCGTCGCCGACACGGTCGGAGCCGGAGAAGCGGTTGTCACGGAACAGCGATGCATAGTTGAAGGTGTATTCGCTGGTGTCGAATACCGGGATGTCTTCCTGGTCGACCTCAGGCACGTACAGGTAGAACAGGCGCGGCTCGAGGGTCTGGCGGTAGTTCTTGCCGAAATACTGGGTATTGCGATCGAAGTACAGGCCGCTGTCGATGCTGGCGATTGGTACGCCGCGGTTCTGGTTGCTGTCGAACGTTCCCAGGAGCTTGTCCTGTTCTGCGGTCTGATTCGCAATCTGACCTTTGCCAGTGCTGTCCAGGTCCAGTTGGTACTGGGTGTACTGGTACTTGAGCTTCGGTGTCAGGAAGCCGTACGTCGTATTCATCGGCAAGCTGATGGCGGGCGCCAGGTTCAGGCGGTCGCCATTGGCACGAGCCAGGCCTTGAACGTTGTTATCGAGGCGGGGAGAGCCGACACCGTCTTCGTCAAAGTATGTTCCGCTCTGCAGATCCCGGTCAAACCGCACGAGTTCGGTGTTGTACGTGAAGTCCAGGCCTTCCGGATGATAAGGCAGCATGCCGTCGAGGGTGAGCTGCGGCAGGCGGTCGTACGGCGTAATGTTCGACACGCTCGCCAGTTCGTAGGCCTGGGCGTTCACGCGAGCGGAATAGCTGTCGCCACGATAGGTGACGGAGCCTTGCTGGTTCACGTAGTCGTTGCTTTTGATGCCAATCTGGTCGGTCTGCAGATCCTGGAAGTAATACGGATCGCTGATCTTGGTGTAGTCGACTTGCGTGAGCACTCGCGAGTCGAGACCGCCCTTGTGCTGCCAGTTGTACATGTAGCGGGTTTTTTCGGCGTCGCTCTGCTTGTCGCGTTCGTTGCTTTCGTCGTTGAGGTACGCCGCACCGAACTGGCCTTCGCTGGACTTGGTCAGGTAGCGGAATTCGCCTTCCATCAACAAGCCGTGCTTTTCCATGTAGCGCGGGTACAACGTGGCATCGTAGTTCGGCGCCAGGTTGAAGTAATACGGGGTGACCAGCATGAAGCCGGTATCGCTGCCGGTGCCGATGGTCGGCGGCAGGAAGCCGGACTGGCGACGGTCGTCGATCGGGAAATAGATGTACGGCGTGTACAGGATCGGAATGTCCTTGACCCGCAGCGTCACGTTGGTCGCGGTACCGAAGCCGGTGGCCGGGTTCAGGGTGATGTTGTTGCCCTTGAGCTGCCAGGCGTTGCTGTTCGGTTCGCACGTGGTGTACGTACCATCCTTGAGGCGGATGATCGCGTTCTCGGCACGTTTGGCGTACAGCGCATTACCGCGGATGCGGGATTTGTGCATCACGTATTCGGCGTTGTCGACCTTGGCTTCGCCGGTGTCGAGCTGTACGTCGGCGTGGTCGCCGACGATCAGGGCGCCGTTGTCGCGAATGCGCACGTTGCCGTTCAGGTCGCCACGGCTCTCGGCCTGGTAAAGGTTGGCTTCGTCTGCTTCGACCTGCATGCTGCCCTGGCGCATGACAACGTCGCCGGCCAGGGTCGCGACTTGCTCATCCTGCTTATAGCGGGAGGCTTTTGCGCCGATAAAGGTTGGAGCGTCACTTTTATTGGTCTTGTCATCCATGCCAGGACGAATCGGTTCGATATAGGAACCAGAGCAATAAGGACCGGTTTCGGCCAATTGTGCGGCGGTGAGCTGCTCGCGGGGAACCCAGTCGAGGTGACTGTAGTCTGCGCTACGCGACTTCAGGCCACGGCCTTTGGATTCGGTGACCAGCACCGGCTTGGCGCCGGCGTCTTCGCTGGAACCGTTCTCGGCCGGAGCTTCGCCGGTGGCCGAAACTGCGCTGCCGTCATGGACGGGACGCGGTGGCAATGCAGCCGCCGGCGTCTTTGGCGCACAGTCCCAGGAACCCGAAGCAGAGACTGAGCAGTCATACTGTTCCGCGGCGACCACGTAGGAAGTGGCAAGGGGTTGCAGCGCCAGCAAACTGCCGGTAACCAACAACGGAAATTTTTTACGAAACGCGGGGGATTTCAATGCCATCTTATTAGTCCGGGCTTCCTGCGTGCCATCTGCCCGCGGTGTGGGCCGCACGCCTCTCGATGGTCTGAAAAAGATGCTGGATAATAAAGCATGACCCGCTTGACGGCTAGCGCCGTCGGAGACCCTTGCAATGCCTGATCAAGATGTACGCTTGCAACACCTGAAAGTTTGGCTCGATGAACAATTGGCGACCCTTTTTGCCGAGCAGGGCTGGGGCGTCGTACCCCCGGCCACGTTGACTGCGGCCAGCAGTGACGCGAGTTTCCGGCGGTATTTCCGTTGGCAAGGCGATGGCAAAAGTTTCATTGTGATGGACGCGCCGCCGCCCCAGGAAAACTGCAAACCCTTCGTGGATATCGCTTTTTTGCTGGCGAAATCCGGAATAAATGTGCCGAAAATTTATGCCGAAGACCTCGAGCGCGGTTTTCTTTTGCTCAATGACCTGGGCAACAAGACCTATCTGGACGTCATCGACAGCGAAAACGCCGACAATTTGTTCAAGGATGCCCTGCAGGCGTTGCTGGCTTTCCAGCAGTTGCCAATGGTTGCGCCTTTGCCGAGCTATGACGTGGCCTTGCTGCGTCGCGAGCTGGAACTGTTCCCCGAGTGGTACGTGAAGCGCGAACTGGGCATCGAATTTGACGCGGCACAACAAGTGCTCTGGCAGCAGGTCAGCGAACTGTTGATCGACAGCGCCCTGGCTCAACCGAAAGTCCTGGTGCATCGCGACTACATGCCGCGCAACCTGATGCTCAGCGAACCCAATCCCGGCGTGCTGGATTTCCAGGATGCGGTGTATGGCCCGGTGACCTACGACGTGACCTGCCTGTTCAAGGATGCGTTCCTCAGCTGGCCCGAGGAGCGCGTGCACGGCTGGCTCGAAAGCTACTGGCAGCAGGCGGGCGCCCTCGGGATTGCGGTTCAGCCCGACTTCGAGGACTTCCTGCGTGCCAGCGACTTGATGGGCGTGCAACGTCACCTGAAAGTCATCGGCATTTTCGCGCGCATCTGTCATCGCGACGGTAAACCGCGCTATCTGGGTGACGTGCCACGTTTCTTTGCGTACATAGAAGCAGTGATCGCTCGTCGCCCTGAGCTGGCCGAACTGGATGTGCTGCTGGCCAGTCTGCGTGCCGGAGTGAAAGCATGAAGGCAATGATTCTGGCCGCGGGTAAAGGCGAGCGCATGCGCCCGCTGACCCTGACCACGCCAAAACCGCTGGTGCGTGCAGGCGGCGTGCCGCTGATCGAGTATCACCTGCGAGCGCTGGCAGCCGCCGGGTTCACCGACATCGTGATCAATCACGCCTGGCTCGGTCAGCAGATCGAAGACTATCTGGGCGATGGTTCGCGTTATGGCGTGAGCATTAAGTACTCGGCCGAAGGTGAGCCCCTGGAAACCGGCGGCGGGATTTTCCGCGCGTTGCCGTTGCTGGGGGATGAAGCGTTTGTCGTGGTCAATGGAGACATCTGGACCGATTACGATTTCAGCGTGCTGCATCAACCCATCAACGGCCTGGCGCACCTGGTGCTGGCCAGTAACCCGGCCCATCATCCGGCCGGGGACTTCAGCCTGGTCGAAACGCAGGTCCGCGACGGTCAGCCAGAGATTGGCACCCTGACCTACAGCGGTATCGCCGTGTTGCATCCGCAGTTGTTCGACGGTTGCACCGCCGGGGCCTTCAAGCTCGCGCCGCTGTTACGCAAAGCCATGGCTGACGGTCAGGTGACTGGCGAGCAGTTGAAGGGGGACTGGGTCGATGTCGGTACTCACGAGCGTCTGGCCGAAGTTGAAACATTAATAGAAGCGAGGCGCTGACATGTTGTGGCCAGGGACTCTGATCGGAGCCGGAGCAGGCTATGCCATAGCCAGTATTCCGGGGGCCATTCTCGGTGCGTTGTTGGGGCAGGCGCTGGACCGGCGCTTGCACCTGCAGAGCTGGGGGCACTTGCGGGAAAAACTGGGCGGTCGCCCAGTGCTGCGTAACGATGAATTGCTGTTTGTCCTGTTGGGGCGACTGGCCAAGTGTGATGGTCAGGTGATGGCTGGGCACATCGAACAGGCCCGGGCGGAAATGCGCTCGCTGGAGATGTCCGAGTCGGCCCAGCGTCGTGCGATTGCCGCGTTCAATCGCGGCAAGTCGGGCAACGACCGCCTGCGCGGTTATTTGCGTCGCCTGAGTGCCCAGCCCCATGCGGCGGAAGGTGTGTTACGCGCCTGTTGGCGAATGGTCTGGGCCGATGGTCGTGCCGGCAGCAGTGAACGTCAATTGATCGGCCAATGGGGCAAGTGGTTGGGCTGGACATCCCATCAGGTGCAGGCGTTGGCCCACGATTATGAACCGCAGAAACGGCCCTTGGGCAAAAGTGTGCCCAGTTATCAGGACGCGCTGAGGCTTTTGGGGGTGTCGGCCACCACTGAGCCGGCGCAGATCAAACGTGCTTATCGGCGCCTGCTCAGTCGCCATCATCCGGACAAGATTGCCGGCACTGGCGCGACGGCCACGCAGGTGCGTGAGGCCACCGAACGAACGCGTGAACTGCATAACGCCTACACGCTGATTCGGGAGCGACGGGATTTTCGCTAGCCAGTGATACCGCTATTGCGAGCAAGCTCGCTCCCACAGGTTTTGTGTCGTTCGCAATTTTCTGATCGGCAAAAAACCTGTGGGAGCGTGGCTTGCCCGCGATGATCGCGCCTCGGTCTGTCAGCCCGCCGGGTTCTGCGGATTCAACCAACCTCGCACCCGACGAAACAGCTGCTCCTGTTCGGCCTTGTTATCCGGCAACGCCTTGAGTGCGACCTGGCTGAATGCCGATGATTTCTGGCGTTTGCTGGCCTGCAGGCGCTCCAATGCTGCATCGCGATCCAGCGCTTTGTCCTTGTAGAAAATATCTGCGGTCGGCAGTTTCAGGGTCGGGGTCAGCTCGGCCAGCCCGGGCGTGGCCGCCACAGGTGTCCGGGCGGCAACCATCAGCAGTTTTTCGACCTGCGATGGCTGCTTTTCGCTCAGGTAGCGCGCGGCCCAATAGGCGCCCGAACCATGCCCCAACACCACGATGCCGCGGGCGCTTTGCTGTTCGGCGAAGGCGATCGCGGCATCGATTCGGGCAAAGATCCGCTCGGCATCTGCCTTGGACTGTTCCTCGGTGGTTTCGGCGAAGGGCTTGTCGGCCACATCGGCCTCGCCACCGGCCACCTGTTCGATAGGGGCCGCGGTGGTCGAGTCTTTACTGCCGGTTTCGGCGGGTTTGGGTGTCGGCGCTGCTTCGACGATTCGTGGCGCAATGGCATCGCTTTGCAGGTCCGGCAAGGTGATACTCAGGCTGCTCCACTCGGCATCCGGCAATTTGCGCCGCAAAGGGCCTACTGCTTGTGGCCAGTCAACGGTTTCGCCGGCGCCGGGGATGATAATCACCGCGCCTTTGGGTTCGGCGGTATTGGCCGGTTTCCACAAGGCCAGAAACGTGTCGGTGCCTGCTTGCAGTTGTTGCTGTTCCTGAGCCGGGATCTTTCGCTCAAGTGCAGTCGCTTCTTCCTGACTACGCTCAGGCAGCGGCTGACGTTCGAGTGGTTTTTCTTCGGCGGTTTTTTCCTCCGCGGCGGGCGCCGGGTCGGCCGCCTTGACGGAAAAAGCGCAAGGCAGGATCAGCGACAGGCACAATGCTGGCAGTGCCAGGCGGTAGACAGGGGGCATCGGATATTCCAGGCCAGAAGATGTTCCGGCAGCCTAATGGGTTGGTCTGTATTTGTCAGGGTGTGAGAGTTCAATGATGCGTTTTCGCTGCCTGTGGGTTATCGGCTGTTTGTGGTTTCCCTTGATGGGCTGGGCGGCCGCCGCGCCTCCGGCGCCCGTTGCCCAACTGTCCCCGAAACAGCAGCACTGGCTGGCGCAGCAGGGCGAGTTGCGGGTCGGCGTGGTGTTGCAGGCGCCCTATGCGCAATACGACCGCCGCTTGCAGCGCTTGTCCGGGGTGAACATCGAGTTGATGAAGTGGTTGGCTAAAAACCTCAATGTCGAACTGAGCTGGCGCAATTTTCCCGACCTTGAACAATTGGAAGCCGCGGCCCGCGAGGGCGAAATCGACATCGCTCCGGGCCTGACCCAGACCCCTGGCGGGCTGCGTCTCTGGCAGTTTTCCGACCCCTACATGCGGGTGCCGCAATTGGTGGTCAGCGACCAGAAAAGCGCTGGCGCGGTCGAGTTGGAAAAACTCGACAGCCAGACCCGCGTCGCCGTGCGCATGCCCAGTGCCATCGCCGACTACCTGCGTGGCAACTACCCGCACCTGAATCTGCAAGGTGTACCGATGGAGCGCCAGGCATTGCAATTACTGGTTGGCCAGCAGGCAACTTATGCGGTGATCGATGAGGCGCAACTGGGACGCTTGTCGGTCGAGACGGAGTTCGCCGGGTTGGTGGTGGTGGGGGATGTCGGCCTGCCGCAACTGCTGCGGGTGGCCACGCGGCGCGACAAGCCGGAACTGGCGGGCATCGTCGAAAGTGCATTGCGGGCGATCCCGGCCAAGGATCTGGAGCAACTGCACAATCAATGGCTGCAACCCAAGTATCCGCGGCTCACCGAGTCGCCGGGATTTTGGCAAAACCTCTGCCTTCTGCTGGCCGTGCTGGCGTCCAGTTGCATGGCCATTGTGGTCTGGCAGCGTCGCCAGCAGCACCACCTGGAGCAGCGTCTGCTGGCCGCGCAGGAAGACATTGCCTTGCGCGCCGCCAGCGAAGAGGCCCTGCGGCTCACCCAGTTTTCCATCGATCAGAGCACCGTTGGTATCCTCTGGGTCAACTGGGACAGCCATGTGCGCTACGCCAACCGCGCGGCGGAAAGCATGCTGGGCTATCCGGCCGGCGGGATCATCGATCGGCCCCTGATCGATTTCGAGCCTGGCCTGCACATGGACCGTTGGCTGAACCTGTGGAAGCGCGCCCGGGCCAGTGAAGACGGCCCGCAAAGCTTTGAATCCAATTGCGTGCGGGCCGATGGCAGCATCCTGCCGGCCGATGTCTCGTTGAGTTTTCTGCGCTTTCGCGATGGCGAATACCTGGTGGTTTACCTCAACGATGTCACCGAGAGGCGTCGCGCCCTGGCGGCCTTGCAGGAAAGCGAGGCGCGCCTGCAAGGCATCGCCGCCAACGTTCCGGGGCTGGTTTTCCGCCTGGAGCGGGCGCCGGTGACCGGTCAGATCGACTTTGCCTACATCAGTGAAGGCAGCGAAAGCCTGGTGGGTTACTCGCCGGCCACGCTGGCGCATCGCGATAAAGGCTTGCGCAGCCTGGTGCATCCGGATGACAAGGCCAGCTATCACCAGACCCAGGATCATGCGCTGGATACCGACAGCGACTGGTCGTGGCAGGGGCGAATCCTCACGCGTCAGGGCGAGCAGCGCTGGGCGGAAATCAAGGCCATCACCCGCCGGCTGGAAGACGGTGCCTATGTCTGGGACGGAATCGTCTGGGACATCAGCGAAAGCAAGCGCATCGAGCTTGAGCTGGCCAGCTCCCGGGAGCAGTTGCGTGAGTTGTCCGCACACCTGGAAAGCGTGCGCGAAGAAGAAAAGGCGCGCATTGCCCGGGAAGTTCACGACGAGTTGGGTCAGATGCTCACCGTGTTGAAGCTGGAAACGTCCATGTGCGAACTGGCTTACGCGCAGCTTGATCCGGGTCTGAACGAGCGCTTGAACAGCATGAAGCGCTTGATCGCTCAGTTGTTTCAGCTGGTTCGTGATGTGGCCACGGCATTGCGACCGCCGATTCTCGACGCGGGCATCGCCTCGGCCATTGAGTGGCAGGCCCGTCGATTCGAGGCGCGCACGCAGATCCCGTGTCTGGTGCAGGTGCCGGACAACTTGCCGGTGCTCAGCGATGCGAAGGCAATCGGTTTGTTCCGGATCCTTCAGGAAGCGCTGACCAATGTCATGCGGCACGCCCAGGCGCATACTGTTGAATTGACACTGGCGCTGGAAGGCGACGAGTTGTGTCTGACGGTCAGCGATGATGGCGTAGGATTTGTCGCCGCAGCTGGCAGGCCGACATCCTTTGGGGTGGTCGGCATGCGCGAGCGGGTGTTGATCATGGGCGGTGAGTTGTCGCTTGAGAGTGAGCCGGGTGAAGGCACGACTCTGAGTGTGCGAGTGCCGCTGGATGCAGCCTGATGTTTATCTATTGTTTGCTCTGACGTCATCGTCGGAACGCTCGCGATAGATCTTGACCCTGGAGAAGAACGTGATCCGTGTACTGGTAGCCGAAGACCACACCATTGTCCGCGAAGGCATCAAGCAGTTGATCGGCCTGGCCAAGGACTTGCTGGTAGTGGGGGAGGCGAGCAATGGTGAGCAGTTGCTCGACACCTTGCGTCATGTGCCCTGCGAAGTGGTGTTGCTGGATATCTCCATGCCGGGCGTCAACGGCCTGGAAGCGATTCCGCGGATTCGCGCCCTGAACAATCCACCCGCGATCCTGGTGCTGTCGATGCATGACGAAGCGCAAATGGCCGCCCGGGCGTTGAAGGTGGGCGCTGCGGGTTATGCGACCAAGGACAGCGACCCGGCGCTCTTGCTGACGGCCATTCGTAAAGTGGCGTCAGGCGGGCGTTATATCGACCCGGAACTGGCCGATCGCATGGTTTTCGAAGTCGGTCTTACCGACTCGCGTCCATTGCACTCGTTGCTCTCCGAGCGCGAATTCTCCGTGTTCGAACGCCTGGCCCAGGGCGCCAACGTCAATGACATCGCCCAGCAACTGGCGCTGAGCAGCAAGACCATCAGCACCCACAAGGCGCGGCTGATGCAGAAGCTCAACATCACCTCGCTGGCGGAACTGGTGAAGTACGCGATGGAACACAAGCTCCTCTAAAACACACCGAAATTCAGTGTGGTCCAGTGGTGGCATATCCATTTACGACAGCTCCAGATATCGCATGGGCTTGTTCTTGTGGCTTATAGCTGACCCCTTGCCACTACATTTGCCCAAACGCGCCATCCTTGTAGGGCAATCCCTACCCCCAACCTTCCATCCGGCTGAGGCCAATCTCTCTTGCCCCCCGATTTGCGCGGTCCCCAGCGTCCACTAGGCTTAGTCCCACAGCAGTCATCAATAACAAAGGTGTGGGTATGAGCCAGGTCGATTCAAGCGCAGGGGCCAATGATGTTCTGGTCAGCTTTCGTGGAGTGCAGAAGAGCTACGACGGCGAGAACCTGATCGTCAAGGACCTCAACCTGGACATTCGCAAAGGCGAATTCCTCACATTGCTCGGGCCGTCCGGTTCCGGCAAGACCACCAGCCTGATGATGCTCGCCGGCTTCGAAACGCCGACCGCGGGCGAAATCCTGTTGGGCGGGCGCGCCATCAACAACGTGCCGCCGCACAAGCGCGACATCGGCATGGTGTTCCAGAACTACGCATTGTTCCCGCACATGACGGTGGCCGAGAACCTGGCGTTCCCGCTGACCGTACGCGGCATGAACAAGAGCGACGTCAGTGCCCGGGTCAAGCGCGTGCTGAGCATGGTCCAGCTCGATGCCTTCGCCCAGCGCTACCCGGCGCAGCTTTCCGGTGGTCAGCAACAGCGTGTGGCATTGGCCCGCGCGCTGGTGTTCGAGCCGCAACTGGTGCTGATGGACGAACCCCTCGGCGCACTCGATAAACAACTGCGTGAACACATGCAGATGGAGATCAAGCACCTGCACCAGCGCCTGGGCGTCACCGTGGTCTACGTGACCCACGATCAGGGCGAAGCCTTGACCATGTCCGACCGTGTGGCGGTGTTCCACCAGGGTGAAATCCAGCAGATCGCGCCGCCGCGCACCCTCTATGAAGAGCCGAAGAACACCTTCGTCGCCAACTTCATCGGCGAGAACAACCGTCTCAATGGCCGCCTGCACAGCCAGACCGGCGACCGTTGCATTGTCGAGCTCGGGCGGGGTGAGAAGGTAGAGGCCTTGGCGGTCAACGTCGGCCAGACAGGCGAGCCGGTGACCCTGTCCATTCGTCCGGAGCGAGTGAGCCTCAATGGCTCCAGCGACCAATGCGTCAACCGCTTCTCCGGGCGAGTCGAGGAATTCATCTATCTGGGCGACCACGTCCGGGTTCGCATGGAAGTCTGCGGCAAGACCGACTTCTTCGTGAAACAGCCGATTGCCGAGCTAGATCCCTCGCTCGCCGTCGGCGACGTGGTACCGCTTGGCTGGCAGGTCGAACACGTTCGCGCGCTCGACCCACTTCTAGAGGCGCATTGATCGCCCCGGCAACACCAACACCAACCCTGCACGTGGAGAGAACAATAAATGTTGAGATCCCTGAAATTCACCGCTTTGGCACTGGGCATGATGGGCGCGGCACACGCAATGGCGGCCGGCCCGGACCTGACCGTGGTGTCCTTTGGCGGCGCGAACAAGGCGGCTCAGGTCAAAGCCTTCTACGCACCGTGGGAAGCGGCAGGCAACGGCAAGATCGTGGCCGGCGAGTACAACGGCGAAATGGCCAAGGTCAAGGCCATGGTCGACACCAAGAGCGTGTCCTGGGATCTGGTAGAGGTTGAGTCGCCGGAGCTGTCCCGTGGTTGCGACGAAGACATGTTCGAGCAGCTTGATCCGAAGTTGTTCGGCAAGACCGAAGACTACGTCAAGGGCGCCATCCAGCCTTGCGGCGTAGGTTTCTTCGTGTGGTCGACCGTGCTGGCGTACAACGCCGACAAGCTGAAAACCGCACCGACCAGTTGGGTGGATTTCTGGGACACCAAGCAGTTCCCGGGCAAGCGTGGCCTGCGTAAAGGCGCCAAGTACACCCTGGAATTCGCACTGATGGCCGACGGCGTTGCGCCCAAAGACGTCTACAAAGTGCTGGCCGGCAAGGACGGTCAGGACCGCGCGTTCAAGAAGCTCGATGAGCTCAAGCCAAACATCCAGTGGTGGGAAGCCGGCGCACAACCGCCGCAATACCTCGCTTCGGGTGACGTGGTCATGAGCTCGGCCTACAACGGCCGTATCGCTGCCGTGCAGAAAGAAAGCAACCTGAAAGTCGTGTGGAACGGCGGCATCTACGACTTCGACGCATGGGCCATTCCAAAAGGTCTGGATGCCAAGCGCGCTGAAGCGGCGAAGAAGTTCATCGCCTTCTCGGTAATGCCGCAGCAGCAGAAGACCTACTCGGAAAACATCGCCTACGGCCCGGCCAACACCCAGGCCGTACCGCTGCTGGCCAAGGATGTCCTGAAAGACATGCCGACCACCCCGGAAAACATCGCCAACCAAGTGCAGATCGACGTCAGTTTCTGGGCTGACAACGGCGAGCAACTGGAACAGCGCTTCAACGCCTGGGCTGCCAAGTAGGAGCTGCCGAAGGCTGCGATCTTTTGATCTTGCTCTTCAGCGGTCTTGAATACGCCAAAAGATCGCAGGCTGCGCCAGCTCCTACAGGGACTGGCGTGTTTCATGAGTGTTGATGTAATGCGGCATCACCGTGGGTGGTGCCGCCCATTCAAAGATTCCCGGAGTACGTCATGGCTATCGCCGTTCCCCTGAACGAGGGCACCAGCCCCACCTTGAAGCAGCGGCTCAAGCACGCCGAGCGGGTCAATCGCTGGAAGGCCCAGGCGTTGATCGCGCCACTGGTGCTGTTTCTGTTGCTGGTGTTCCTGGTGCCGATCGTGGCGCTGCTCTACAAAAGCGTTGGCAACCCGGAAGTGGTCGGCGGCATGCCGCGCACCGTGACCGCCATCGCCAGTTGGGACGGCCGCGGCCTGCCCGCTGAACCGGTTTACAAAGCAGCGGCCGAAGACCTCGCCGAGGCTCGCAAGAATCAGACCCTGGGTGATCTGTCCAAACGCCTGAACATGGAACTGGCCGGCTACCGCAGCCTGCTGACCAAAACCGCCCGCGCCTTGCCGCTCGCAACCGAGCCGGCTTCTTATAAAGAAGCGCTGGAAGGTCTCGATGAGCGTTGGGGCGACCCGGCCTACTGGCAAGCGGTACGTCGCAACACCAGCAGCATCACCCCGTATTATCTGCTGGCGGCCGTCGATCACCGCATCGACGACCTCGGCGAAATCGCCCCGGCCACCCCGGATCAGGCGATCTACCTCGACATCTTCGCCCGTACCTTCTGGATGGGCCTGGTCATCACCGTGATCTGCCTGGTGCTGGCGTATCCACTGGCTTACCTGCTGGCGAACCTGCCGTCGCGTCAGAGCAACCTGCTGATGATCCTGGTGCTGCTGCCATTCTGGACTTCGATCCTGGTACGGGTCGCGGCGTGGATCGTGTTGCTGCAATCGGGTGGCCTGATCAACAGCGGCCTGATGGCCATGGGCATTATCGATAAGCCGATCGAGCTGGTGTTCAACCGCGTCGGTGTCTACATCTCCATGGTGCACATCCTGCTGCCGTTCATGATCCTGCCGATCTACAGCGTGATGAAAGGGATCTCGCCGACCTATATGCGCGCCGCGATTTCCCTCGGCTGCCATCCGTTCGCCAGCTTCTGGCGGGTGTATTTCCCGCAGACCTATGCCGGTGTCGGCGCCGGTTGCCTGTTGGTGTTCATCCTCGCCATTGGCTACTACATCACCCCGGCATTGTTGGGCAGCCCGAACGACCAGATGGTCAGCTACTTCGTCGCCTTCTACACCAACACCAGCATCAACTGGGGCATGGCGACCGCACTCGGTGGGCTGCTGTTGCTCGCGACGGTCGTGCTTTATCTGATTTACAGCTGGCTGGTAGGCGCAAGCCGCCTGCGCCTGAGCTAAGGGGAGAACGAAATGCTGAGTCCTTATATGTCGCCCATCGAACGGGTGTGGTTCTACAGCTTGCGGATTCTCTGCGGCTTGATTCTGTTGTTCCTGATCCTGCCGGTGCTGGTGATCATTCCACTGTCGTTCAACTCCGGCAGCTTCCTGGTGTACCCGCTGCAGGGCTTCTCATTGCAGTGGTATCACGATTTCTTCGCCTCGGCGGAATGGATGCGCGCCCTGAAGAACAGCATCATCGTCGCCCCGGCAGCCACGGTGCTGGCCATGGTCTTCGGTACGCTGGCGGCGATCGGCCTGACCCGGGGCGACTTCCCCGGCAAGGCGCTGGTAATGGCTCTGGTGATTTCACCGATGGTGGTGCCGGTGGTGATCATCGGTGTGGCCAGTTACCTGTTCTTTGCTCCGTTGGGATTGGGTAACAGCTTCTTCTCGCTGATCGTGGTGCATGCGGTGTTGGGTGTGCCGTTCGTGATCATTACCGTGTCGGCGACCTTGCAGGGGTTCAACCATAACCTGGTGCGGGCCGCTGCGAGCCTGGGTGCTTCGCCGCTGACCACGTTCCGCCGGGTGACCTTGCCGCTGATTGCGCCGGGCGTGATCTCCGGGGCGCTGTTTGCCTTTGCGACGTCGTTCGATGAGGTGGTGGTGACGCTGTTCCTCGCCGGCCCCGAACAAGCGACCCTGCCACGGCAGATGTTCAGCGGCATCCGCGAGAACCTCAGCCCGACCATCGCCGCCGCCGCGACGCTGCTGATTGCTTTCTCGGTGATCCTGCTGCTGACCCTGGAATGGCTGCGAGGGCGTAGCGAGAAACTGCGTACTGCGCAGGTCTGAAGCCGAACCCGGTAAAAATGTGGGAGCGGCGGTGCGGCGATCCGACTTGCTCGCGAAAGCGGAGTGTCAGCTGATGTATTGGTTGAATGACACACCGCCTTCGCGAGCAAGCCCGCGCCCACAGTGATTTTTGGTTTTCCCGGAAACCTGGGTCATTCACCGCCTGAATAGAAGACAACCCGCAATCCCCAGCTACTATTGTGCCCAGCTCCCTTACCTATAAGAGGCTGCGCACATGAGTCTTTCCTCTTTCAAGATCGCTCACAAACTGATCACCGGCGCAGGTGCCATCGAGCAGCTGTCTGCCGAGCTTACGCGTCTGGACATCGACAACCCGCTGATCGTCACCGACGCCGCCCTGGTCAAGTCCGGCACGGTAGAGCTGGCACTGGCGCAGCTGGGCGAACGCAGTTACGAGATTTTCGACCGGGTGCTGCCGGACCCGGAAATAGCCATCGTCGAAGATTGCATGCAGGCCTATCGCGACGGTGGGCATGACGGCTTGATCGGCCTCGGTGGCGGCAGTGCCATCGACATTGCCAAGAGCGTGGCGGCCTACGCCGGGTACCACGGTGCGCTAGCGGATCTGTTCGGCATCGATCAGGTCCCGCGCAAAGGCCCGCCGCTGATCGCCATCCCGACCACCGCCGGCACCGGCTCGGAGGTGACCAACGTCGCCATCCTTTCCGACAAGGTCGCGCAACTGAAGAAGGGCATTGTCAGCGACTATCTGTTGCCGGATGTGGCGCTGGTCAGTCCGCAAATGACCCTGACCTGTCCGCGCAGCGTCACGGCGGCCAGCGGCGTCGATGCGCTGGTGCATGCCATCGAGTCCTATCTGTCGGTCAACGCCTCGCCGATTACCGATGCCCTGGCCATCGGCGCCATCAAGTTGATCGCCAAGGCTTTGCCCAAGGCGTATGCCAATCCGTCGAACCTGCAAGCCCGGGAAGACATGGCCACTGCCAGCCTGATGGCCGGCATGGCGTTCGGCAATGCCGGGGTTGGCGCGGTGCACGCGCTGGCGTATCCGCTGGGCGGGCGCTTCAACATTGCCCATGGGGTCAGTAATGCCTTGCTACTGCCCCATGTCATGACCTGGAACAAGATGGCCTGTATCGAACGCATGCAGGATATCGCCGAGGCCATGGGCGTGAAGACCGCTCGCTTGAGCATCAACGAAGCGGCTGACAAAGCCGTGCAAGCCATGAGCGAACTGTGTGCCGCGGTGGAAATTCCCCAGGGCCTGCGTAGTTTCGGTGTGCCCGAGGACGCCATTCCTTCCATGGCCGTGGAAGCAGCGGGGATCGAGCGCTTGATGCGCAACAATCCGCGTAAGTTGAGTGCCGTCGATATCGAAAAGATCTATCGCGCGGCGTACTAGGACCCCAGCCGTCGATGGATGATGGCAAGGTCCAATCATCGCGCTCACGGTGCGCGCTTCAAAGCATGAGGTATACAATGCGCGCCATCGTGATTCTGCTCAGAAAAGGTGCGTCATGCAGCCCTTCGTAATTGCTCCGTCGATTCTCTCCGCCGACTTCGCCCGCCTGGGTGAAGAAGTGGACAACGTCCTGGCCGCCGGCGCCGACTTCGTGCACTTCGATGTCATGGACAATCATTACGTACCGAACCTGACCATCGGCCCGATGGTCTGCGCGGCACTGCGCAAGTATGGCGTGACCGCGCCGATCGACGCGCACCTGATGGTCAGCCCGGTGGACCGCATCGTGGGTGACTTCATCGAAGCCGGCGCGACCTACATCACCTTCCACCCGGAAGCGAGCCAGCACGTCGACCGCTCCCTGCAACTGATCCGCGAAGGCGGCTGCAAGTCGGGCCTGGTGTTCAACCCGGCGACCCCGCTGGACGTGCTCAAGTACGTGATGGACAAGGTCGACATGATCCTGCTGATGAGCGTCAACCCGGGCTTCGGCGGGCAGAAGTTCATCCCCGGCACCCTCGACAAACTGCGCGAAGCGCGGGCACTGATCGATGCGTCGGGCCGTGACATCCGCCTGGAAATCGACGGCGGCGTGAACGTGAACAACATTCGCGAAATCGCCGCGGCTGGCGCTGACACCTTCGTCGCCGGCTCGGCCATCTTCAATGCGCCGAACTATCAGGAAGTCATCGAGAAGATGCGTTCCGAACTGGCGCTGGCTCGCCCATGAGTGGATTTGAGCAGTTGTTCCCGGGGCAACTGCCGCGGCTGGTGATGTTCGATCTGGACGGTACCTTGATCGACTCGGTCCCGGACCTGGCAGTGGCTGTGGACAAGATGCTGCTCAAACTCGGTCGCAAGCCCGCCGGTCTGGAAGCGGTACGCGAATGGGTCGGCAACGGCGCGCCGGTACTGGTGCGTCGTGCGCTGGCTGGCGCTATCGATCATTCGGCGGTCGATGACCACGAAGCCGAACGGGCGCTGGAGCATTTCATGCAGGCTTATGGCGAGAGCCATGAGTTGACCGTGGTTTACCCCGGCGTGCGCGACACCCTCAAATGGCTGCAAAAGCAGGGCGTCGAGATGGCGCTGATCACCAACAAGCCGGAGCGTTTCGTCGCGCCGCTGCTGGATCAGATGAAAATCGGCCGTTATTTCCGCTGGATTATCGGCGGCGACACCCTGCCACAAAAAAAGCCCGATCCGGCCGCACTGTTTTTCGTGATGAAAATGGCCAACATTCCGGCTTCGCAGTCTTTGTTCGTCGGCGATTCGCGCAGCGATGTGCTGGCGGCGAAAGCGGCGGGGGTCAAGTGCGTGGCCCTGAGCTACGGCTATAACCACGGTCGGCCGATCGCGGAAGAATCGCCGGCACTGGTGATCGACGACCTGCGCAAGCTAATTCCCGGTTGCCTGGATCCGGCCGCTGAGATAACGTTGGCCGACGCTGTCAAACCCCCTTCTGGAAACGCCATCGTGGTGGTCACTCGCAAACTCTGGATGAAAGTCATGAAGGCCCTGGCCCGCTGGCGTTGGCGCGCCTGACTTGATCCTGGCCGGTTTCCGGCGCGTTTGCATACCTGACTGTTCGACCCTCAAGCCACGAGGCACCTCATGATCCGCGAAGAATTCCTGCGCTTGGCCGCTGCCGGCTACAACCGCATCCCGCTTGCCTGCGAAACCCTGGCCGACTTCGACACGCCGCTGTCGATCTACCTGAAGCTGGCCGACGAGCCCAATTCCTACTTGCTGGAGTCCGTACAGGGCGGCGAGAAATGGGGGCGTTACTCGATCATCGGCCTGCCGTGCCGAACCGTGCTGCGGGTTCATGATCATCACGTCAGCGTGACCGTCGATGGCGTCCAGACCGAAAGCCACGACGTGGAAGATCCGCTGGCCTTCGTCGAAGCCTTCAAGGCGCGCTACAACGTGCCGACCATTGCTGGCCTGCCGCGTTTCAACGGCGGCCTGGTGGGTTACTTCGGTTATGACTGCGTGCGTTATGTGGAGAAGCGCTTGGGCAAATGCCCGAACCCGGACCCGCTGGGCGTACCGGACATTCTGCTGATGGTGTCCGACGCCGTGGTGGTGTTCGACAACCTGGCCGGCAAGATGCACGCCATCGTCCTGGCCGACCCGGTGCAGGAAGACGCCTTTGAACAAGGTCGCGCGCGCCTGGAAGAACTGCTGGAAAAACTCCGCCAGCCGATCACCCCGCGCCGTGGCCTGGACTTCAGCAAGCAACAATCGGCTGACCCGGTGTTCCGCTCCAGCTTCACCCAGAACGATTACGAAAAAGCCGTCGACACCATCAAGGAATACATCCTGGCCGGTGACTGCATGCAGGTCGTGCCGTCCCAGCGCATGTCGATCGACTTCAAGGCGGCCCCCATCGATCTGTATCGCGCACTGCGCTGCTTCAACCCGACGCCTTACATGTACTTCTTCAACTTCGGCGACTTCCACGTCGTTGGCAGTTCGCCGGAAGTACTGGTGCGGGTCGAAGACAACCTGATCACCGTGCGCCCGATTGCCGGCACCCGTCCGCGGGGCGCCAACGAAGAGGCTGACCTGGCGCTGGAAAAAGACCTGCTGTCGGACGACAAGGAAATCGCCGAGCATTTGATGCTGATCGACCTGGGGCGTAACGACACCGGTCGCGTTTCGGAAATCGGCTCGGTGAAACTGACTGAGAAGATGGTCATCGAGCGTTACTCCAACGTGATGCATATCGTGTCCAATGTCACCGGGCAACTGAAAGCCGGGCTGACGGCCATGGATGCACTGCGGGCGATTCTGCCGGCGGGCACCTTGTCCGGCGCACCGAAGATTCGCGCGATGGAAATCATCGACGAACTCGAGCCGGTCAAACGTGGCGTCTACGGCGGTGCGGTCGGTTACTTCGCCTGGAACGGCAACATGGACACCGCCATTGCGATCCGCACGGCGGTGATCAAGAACGGCGAGCTGCATGTGCAGGCCGGTGGCGGCATCGTTGCCGACTCGTTGCCGGCGCTGGAATGGGAAGAAACCCTGAACAAGCGCCGCGCGATGTTCCGCGCCGTTGCCCTGGCGGAACAAACACCGAACGCCTGAGTTTGCGAAAAAACCCACAATGATTTCATCGCCAAAAAAACGCGGCGCCTGTGAGGGCGCCGCGTTTTTTATTGGTTGCACATCAGAAGTCCAGCGCAACACCTACATTGATGCCCTGTTGGGTGAAGTCGTCGTCCTTGCGGATGTTGTAGCTGGCGCGCAGTGCCAGGTCCTTGGTGAGGTTGTGGCTCACCCCCAGGTTCACATGTTGCAAGTGACTTTGCGGGGTGTAGCCTTCCAGCGTGAACTGGTTGTTTGGCAGGCTGTTGAGGTTGATGTCCACGTCCTGGGTATCGTCGTTGTACTCACGCTCGATTGCCGCTTCGCCGAACACCTGGGTTTGCGGGGTGATCTGGTATTTACCCTGCAGGCCAGCGCCCAGGCGCCGGGAAATACGCTCCTGATCGGCGAAGGTCAGCGCCGTGGAATTGTTTCCGTCCTCCGAGTAACCATCGACTTGTACCTTGGCGAAGTCGGCGCTGACAAACGGCGACAGGTGCCAAGGACTGCTGGCTTGTTGCGCAATGTCGTAGCCCACGCGTGCGCTGAAGGCTTCGACGTAGCCGCTGGTATCGCCTTTTTCGCCGCGTTCGTTGACGCCCAGCTGGAATTTGCGCTTGAGGCTGTCGTAATCCAGATGCCCGGCCGTCAGCGCCACGTCGGCCCACACACGGTTTTGCTGGTACTGGGCGAATGCCGTGCCCAGGTAAGTGTTGAGCTTGTAGTCGGAGTCGTTGTTGCCGGCTTCGAGTTCCTGGTTATAGAAACCGGCCACCAGACCAACACGCCAGGCATCGTCGAGACGATAGCTGCCACCGATGTTCAGGTTGGCTCCGTTGCCGTCGGCGCTTGCCACGCTGTCCTGACCGTCAAAGTCCTGATGCTGTCCGCCGGCGGAAACAATGGCTCGCCATTGGCCGACGCCTTGCCAGTTTTCCCAATCGGCCAGCCACTGGTTGCGCAATTCATCCTGATGCGCACGCACCGTGCCCTGGGCCATTTCCGGCAGCAGGGTCAGCTCCCACGGCGCCGCCAGCAGGGAGTACGCGTAATCGGCGATCAGGCGTTGCCCGGCTTCGGTGGGGTGCACCGAGTCGTTGTAGATCAGCTTGGTCGGGTCCGGCGTAGCGCTGTTGATGCCGTAGCGGGCGTTCTCGGTACAACCGTTGCCGCTGAAGCAGGTGGTGATGAGGTTCTGGTCGGTGGCCAGGCCAAACTGTGCCGGGTTGGCGAAAGTCTCTTTGAGCAGTACCGGAATGTTCAGCGGGATGACTTCGGCATTGATGTTTTGCAGTCGGCTTACCAGTTCAGTGTTGAACTGGGCGCTGAGTTGAGATGTGAACGCTTGCAGCGGGGTGCCGTTGAACGCCGGGGTAAAGCCGATATCGGGCAACAACCAGACCATGACGTATCTGGCACCGGCGGTTTGCAGGGTCTGCACGCTGTCGGCCAGGCGGTCGGCGGCGGCACTGGCTTGGGGCAGGCTGGTGACGCGTCCTTGCAGGAAGTCGTTACCGCCGCCCGACAGGTAATACAGTGCGTTCGGGTCGGCACGGAAGTTATTGGATGGAAGATAGCCGGCCCGGGTGCGTTCGCCGGTGGCGGAGATGCTGGTAATCGAATCAAGAATCTGGTCGGTACGGTAGCCGCCTACAGCCCAGTTGTTACCATCAGGCAGGCCTTCGTTGGCGCGAACTGCTGAAGTAGAAGATGCCGTCTGGTCCGGTGAAAACCCCAGTTTCCCACCCAGGATCTGTGTGGAGTTGAGCGAGCGGATTTCGCCGCTGCCATCCAGGTACACCGGTCCCGTCCGGTTGGTGAAGCGCTGTGTCGCTCCGGCAGGCCCGCCCGTGTCGGCAAAGGTCCCTGCATCGTTGAGACTGTCCCCGAAGACAACGAAATTTGTATAAGGATTGGGTGCGGCGTTCGCCTGGGCGCATGCGATCGCGAGCAAGCATCCTGCGAGCGGTACAAACAACGACTGTTTGATCATGAGCAAGTCCGTTTATTTATTGTTTTAGTGAACAAAACGACAGTACCAAAAACTTTCGGCCTTTTGCCATCTGTCGCGAAGCCTTTGATAGATTCGCGGGCAGTGCCTCCGGCGATATTGCGCGCTCTGCCCAGCTAAGTTACTGTGCCGGGACGTACGAACGAGACCTTCCCCGTGTTGATCATCAGTAAACTCCTGGATCAAGTCATCAAGGCACACGCCCGCTGGCGTTGGCGCGCCTGAATTCTTTTGCCGGCTTCGCCGGACCTGTACCGCTTTGCCTTCTTTACCTGTTTGAAATGCCGCTTTGCTGGCGCTACGTCGGCACCTGACAAAGCGCAGCGCCCTGCGGGTAAAACATTCGAAGGCCATCTTTAAAGTCAGTGAGTTCAAGAGGTTCTATACGCCATGTTGCTGATGATCGATAACTACGACTCCTTTACCTACAACGTTGTGCAGTACCTGGGCGAGCTCGGCTCCCAGGTCAAGGTCGTGCGCAACGATGAACTGACCATCGCTGAAATCGAAGCCCTCAACCCTGAGCGCATCGTTGTGTCCCCCGGTCCTTGCACCCCGACCGAAGCCGGCATCTCGATTGAAGCGATCAAGCATTTCGCCGGCAAACTGCCGATTCTTGGCGTCTGCCTCGGCCACCAGTCCATCGGCCAAGCCTTTGGCGGTGATGTGGTGCGCGCCCGTCAAGTGATGCACGGTAAGACTAGCCCGGTATTTCACGAGGACAAGGGTGTATTCGAAGGCCTGAATCGTCCGCTGACGGTGACCCGCTATCATTCTTTGATCGTCAAGCGCGAAACCCTGCCAGATTGCCTGGAGCTGACCGCCTGGACTCAGCTCGAAGACGGCTCGGTCGACGAGATCATGGGCCTGCGTCACAAGACTCTGAACATCGAAGGCGTGCAGTTCCACCCTGAGTCGATCCTCACCGAACAGGGCCATGAACTGTTCGCCAACTTCCTCAAACAAACCGGCGGCACGCGCTAAGGACTTTTCATGAACATCAAGACAGCCCTGAGCCGTATCGTCGATCACCTTGACCTCAGCACCGATGAAATGCGCGATGTGATGCGCGAAATCATGACCGGGCAATGCTCGGACGCACAGATTGGCGCGTTCATGATGGCCATGCGCATGAAGAGCGAAAGCATCGACGAAATCGTCGGTGCCGTGTCGGTGATGCGTGAACTGGCGGACAAGGTCGAACTCAAGACCCTCGACGGTGTGGTCGATGTAGTGGGCACCGGCGGCGACGGCGCCAATATCTTCAACGTGTCGACCGCTGCTGCGTTCGTGGTTTCCGCTGCTGGCTGCACCGTGGCCAAGCACGGCAACCGCGCAGTCTCGGGCAAGAGCGGCAGTGCCGATCTGCTGGAGGCGGCCGGTATCTACCTGAACCTGACACCCGTGCAAGTGGCGCGCTGCATTGACAACGTTGGTATTGGTTTCATGTTTGCCCAGACCCATCACTCTGCGATGAAATACGCTGCAAGCCCGCGCCGCGAACTGGGTCTGCGGACCTTGTTCAACATGCTCGGCCCGCTTACGAATCCGGCCGGCGTGAAGCATCAGGTGGTAGGCGTATTCACCCAGGCCTTGTGCCGGCCGCTGGCGGAAGTGTTGCAGCGTCTGGGCAGCAAGCATGTGCTGGTGGTGCATTCGAAGGATGGCCTGGACGAGTTCAGCCTGGCAGCACCGACCTTCGTGGCAGAGCTGAAAAACGACCAGATCACCGAGTATTGGGTCGAGCCGGAAGACCTGGGCATGAAGAGCCAGAGTCTGCATGGCCTGGCGGTGGAAAGCCCGGCGGCTTCACTTGAGCTGATTCGCGATGCCCTGGGCAAGCGCAAGACCGAGAACGGTCAGAAAGCGGCCGAGATGATCATGCTCAATGCCGGTGCCGCGCTGTACGCCGCCGATCATGCCAGCAGTTTGAAAGAGGGAGTTGCACTTGCGCACGATGCGCTGCACACCGGCCTCGCTCGGGAAAAGCTCGAGGAGCTGGGTGCGTTTACCGCGGTATTCAGAGTGGAGAATGAGGGATGAGTGTACCGACGGTTCTGGAAAAGATTCTGGCGCGCAAGGTCGAGGAAGTCGCCGAGCGTAGCGCTCGCGTCAGCCTCTGCGAGCTGGAAAACCTGGCCAAGGCGGCCGATGCGCCCCGTGGTTTTGCCAAGGCCTTGCTGGCTCAGGCCAAGCTGAAGCAGCCGGCAGTCATTGCCGAAATCAAGAAAGCCTCGCCGAGCAAGGGCGTGATCCGCGAGAACTTCATTCCCGCCGACATCGCCAGAAGCTACGAGAAGGGCGGCGCGACCTGCCTGTCGGTACTCACCGACATCGACTACTTCCAGGGCGCGGATGCGTACCTGCAGCAGGCCCGCGCGGCGTGCCAGCTGCCGGTGATCCGCAAGGACTTCATGATCGATCCATACCAGATCGTCGAAGCCCGGGCCTTGGGTGCCGACTGCGTGCTGTTGATCGTCTCCGCGCTGGATGACGTGAAAATGGCTGAACTGGCAGCCGTGGCCAAAAGCGTCAACCTCGATGTGCTGGTGGAAGTCCATGACGGCGATGAGCTGGAGCGAGCGTTGAAAACCCTCGATACTCCGCTGGTTGGCGTGAACAACCGCAACCTGCACACCTTCGATGTCAGCCTGGAAACCACCCTCGACCTGTTGCCGCGTATTCCGCGAGATCGTCTGGTCATCACCGAGAGTGGCATTCTCAACCGCGCCGATGTCGAACTGATGGAAATCAGCGACGTCTACGCATTCCTGGTCGGCGAGGCGTTCATGCGCGCCGAAAGCCCGGGTACCGAGTTGCAGCGTCTGTTCTTCCCTGAGCGCGGTATTCCCGTCAGCGGCTCGACCCTCGACTGAATACATCTTCACAGGCAATCCGCTTCCACTGTGGGAGCGGGCTTGCCCGCGAAGAGGCCCGCAAATCCCCTGAAGACCTCTGGTCTGTCGGAGCCTCCCATGTCGCTGCCAACCTCCCTCACCATCGAAGCCGGCCTGCAAGCCGAACAGGACTTGCTGGCATCGGTCTGTTCCGGCGACGCGGAGTTCGGCCTGCTGTTCTGGCAGCCGAGCGATCGGGCGCTGGTCATGCCACGCCGTTTGAGCCGCTTGCCGGGTTTCGAGGCTGCATGTGAAGTGTCGGCGGTGGCCGGTTGGCCAGTACTGTTGCGTGAAACCGGTGGCGAGCCGGTGCCGCAATCGGCCTCAACGATCAACATCGCGCTGGTTTACGCACCGCCGCGCAGCGAAGGGGATCTGAATCGCATCGAAACCGGTTACCACCGTTTGTGCGATCCCATTTGTCAGCTGCTGGATGAGTTGGGCGGCACGTCGTCCCTTGGCGAAATCGAGGGGGCGTTCTGTGATGGTCGCTTCAACGTCAACCTCGATGGTCGCAAGATGGTTGGCACCGCCCAGCGCTGGCGTCAGAGCCTGGGTGGGCAGCGTCCGGTAGGACTGGTGCACGGAGCGATGCTGATCGATAACGAGCGAGAGTCTATGGTCGCCGCGGTCAATCGTTTCAACGAGGCTTGCGGTCTGGAGCAACGAGTGCGCGCCGAAAGCCACATCGCGCTGCATGAGAAGTTCACGGCACCCAATGCACTGGCACGCCTCGACGAACTCTACCGGTTGATGCTCGTGCAGATGTTCAGCGGCTAGGTTTTCGAGCTTATCGCGTACCGAAGACCACCATGGTCTTGCCTTTGACGTCCACCAGGTTGCGTTCCTCCAGATCCTTGAGCACGCGACCGACCATCTCCCGTGAACAACCGACAATTCGACCGATTTCCTGACGGGTTACCTTGATTTGCATGCCATCGGGGTGCGTCATGGCGTCTGGCTGTTTGCACAGCTCCAGCAGGCAGCGGGCGACTCGACCGGTTACATCAAAGAATGCCAGGTCACCGACCTTGCGCGTGGTGTTGCGCAGGCGCTGTGCGATTTGTCCGCTAAGGACGTAAAGAATGTCCGGGTCCTGCAGGGACAATTCGCGGAATTTCGCGTAGCTGATTTCCGCGACATCGCATTCAACCTTGGCCCGCACCCAGGCGCTGCGCTCCTGCTCCAGGCCGGCTTGCTCAAACAGACCCAGCTCGCCGAAAAAGTCCCCGGCATTCAGGTAGGAAATGATCATTTCCCGGCCGTCATCATCTTCGATCAGGATGGTGACTGAGCCTTTGATGATGAAGAACAGCGTTTCCGAGCGGTCGCCGGCACAAATGATGTTGCTCTTGGCCTGATAACGGCGGCGCTGGCAATGCATCAACAGCTTGTCGAGGTTCTTGATCTTGGAGTTGGGGGCAATAGCAACCATGGTTGTATCCCGAAAAAACTGCACGGTATGTTTGGTTTTTATAAATAGTGAACGCTGGAGTAAGGCTGGCTATGCGCCATAGAATTGGCGTCAGCTTAACAGACACTTCCTGCAATATTCGAGCATTTACCTACAAGGCAGTGGGATATGTCCCAGGACGCCGGGCGCTGTCAATCACGGGGCCTGTGCTAAGCTGGCGACCCTTTTTTATACAGTGGAGTCTTGGCGATGAAGGCACGCATCCAATGGGCTGGCGAAGCCATGTTCCTCGGCGAATCCGGTAGCGGTCATGTCGTGGTCATGGACGGTCCGCCCGATGCCGGCGGACGTAACCTGGGTGTCCGGCCGATGGAAATGCTGCTGCTGGGTGTTGGCGGTTGCAGCAATTTCGATGTGGTCAGCATCCTCAAGAAGTCCCGCCAGGCAGTGGAAAGCTGTGAAGCCTTCCTCGAAGCCGAGCGTGCGACCGAAGATCCAAAGGTGTTCACCAAGATCCACATGCACTTTGTGGTCAAGGGCCGCGGGCTGAAAGAAGCCCAGGTCAAACGTGCCATCGAACTGTCTGCCGAGAAGTATTGCTCGGCCTCGATCATGCTCGGCGCGGCTGGCGTGGCAATTACCCACGACTACGAGATCATCGAGCTCGGCTGAATCGACATTCAACTATCATAAAAGCAGTGCAGACTCTGGCGAACACAAGCTGACGTCTGCATAATGCGCCACTTTTTTCAGGGTAGTGGCCCGTCAGCCGACAGGCCTCAAACCCGAAACAGACAACCAAAATCGCCATCGCGAAGAGGTGTTAACCGTCCTACGCAGGTGCGTTGTTCGCATCTGACGGGCATGCTTGATCACGCGGCCGGGCCGCAAACACATAGAGAGTTTTTAACGGTGAAAAGCAAACTCAAGCTCCACGGGTTCAATAACCTGACAAAGACCTTGAGCTTCAACATCTATGACATCTGCTACGCGGAAACCCCGCAAGACCAGCAGGCTTACGTCGAGTACATCAATAAAGAGTACAACGCGAAACGCCTGACGCAGATCCTCACGGAAGTTGTCGATATCATTGGTGCCAACATCCTGAACATTGCCAGTCAGGACTATGAGCCGCAGGGCGCCAGCGTCACGATCCTGATCTCGGAGGAGCCGGTAACCCCGACCGACAGTCAGATCGAAGAGTCCCCGGGCCCGCTGCCCGAAATCATTCTGGCCCACCTCGACAAGAGCCATATCACGGTGCACACCTACCCGGAAATCCATCCGGTCAGCGGTATTGCAACCTTCCGTGTGGACATCGACGTGTCGACTTGCGGGGTCATTTCACCGCTTAAAGCGCTCAACTTCCTGATTCACCAGTTCGATTCGGACATTGTGACCGTGGATTACCGAGTGCGCGGCTTCACCCGTGACGTTGAAGGCAAAAAGCACTTCATCGACCACGAGATCAATTCGATCCAGAACTACCTCTCCGACGACACTTACGACGCGTACCAGATGACCGACGTGAACGTGTACCAGGAAAACCTGTTCCACACCAAGATGCTGCTGAAGAACTTCGAACTGGATAACTACTTGTTCGGCGACGCCACCAGCAACCTGTCCTCTGAGCAACGCGCCCAGGTGACCGAACGGGTGAAACACGAAATGCTCGAAATCTTCTACGCGCGCAATATGGCGTAAGATTTTCGAACACAAAAAGGCGACTCCCTCACGGCAGTCGCCTTTTTTTATTTTGGCGCTGGCTCCTACAAAAAAACGGAGTCAGATCCGATAAGTACTCTTTGTCATCACCTTGGCCATCAGGCTCATCCCGAACTTCACCGGTGCCGGAAAGCGGAAGCCGCCAGCCTCCAGCGCGCTTTCGGCGTGCTGTTCTTCATCGATGCGCATCTGCTGAAGAATTGCCCGGGATTTTTCGTCCTCGGCCGGCAATTGTTCCAGATGCTCGTTCAGGTGTTTGCACACCTGGTCTTCCGTTGCCGCAACGAAACCGAGGCTGACTTTGTCGCTGATCAGGCCGGCCACTGCGCCAATCCCGAACGACATGCCATAGAACAGCGGATTGAGGATGCTGGTGTGGCTACCCAGTTGATGGATGCGTTGTTCGCACCAGACCAGGTGGTCGATTTCTTCTTCGGCGGCATGCTCCATCGCAGCGCGCACTTGCGGCAGCCTGGCGGTCAGCGCCTGCCCCTGGTACAGCGCCTGGGCGCAGACTTCGCCGGTATGGTTGATGCGCATCAGGCCGGCAACGTGGCGCGTATCTTCGTCGCTCATTTTCGCATCCGGCTGCACGATGGCAGGCGACGGACGGTACGGCTGGCCGCTGAAGGGCAGCAAGGTGCGCATCGCGGCATCGGCTTGCAGCAGCAGGCGGTCAATCGGCGAGTAGTGACGTTGGGTAGTCATGCTGACCTCCGGGGGGAATTTCGGCGGCCAGTTTAACCCAATCGGCCGGGGAAGGTTTGCGCTGGGTCATTGTGATGCAGGTGCTGTGACATTGTTGTGATGCCTTGTGTGGAGGCGGCAGTGCACCGCTTCCACAGGGTTTGGCGCAATCAGCCCGGCGGCCAGTGCATCTGGCGCTGACCCAGCACGTGCATATGAATGTGGTAGACGGTTTGCCCGCCTTCTTCATTGCAGTTCATGACGACGCGGAAACCTTTTTCGCAGCCCAGTTCCAGTGCCAGGCGCTGGGCGGTGAACAGTATGTGCCCGGCCAATGTCTTGTCGTCCTCGGTCAGGTCGTTCAAGGTGCGAACCGGTTTTTTCGGGATCACCAGGAAATGTACTGGCGCCTGTGGGGCAATGTCGTGGAAGGCCAGTACCTGGTCGTCCTCGTAAATGATCTTCGCCGGGATTTCCCGGTTGATGATCTTGGTGAACAGAGTATCCACAGCTGTTTTCTCCGTTGTTTGGGCTGGCCTGAGTGTACTCATGGTGTATGCCAGCGCCCAGCCTTTTACCTTGGGTTGGATCAGCGCGGGCAGTAGGCCTTGTTGATCATGCCGGCGATTGTGCGAGTCAGCCACCGCGAGCCGAGTCGCGGCAGGAAGGCGAACCAGCGGTTGCGCCGCCCGGGAATGATGATCGCCTTGTTCTTTTCCAGTGCGCGCACGGTGTAGAGCGCCACTTCCTCAGGGCTCATCAGCAGTTTGCTGTTGGTCAGTTTTTCGCTGTCGAGTTGCGCGGTACGGAAAAATGCCGTTCGGGTCGGCCCGGGGCAGAGCACCGAAACCTTGATCGCACATTTTTTCAGCTCGACGCGCAATCCTTCGGAAAAGTGCAGCACATACGCCTTGCTGGCGTAATAGGTGCTCATCCACGGCCCGGGTTGAAACGCCGCCACCGAGGCCACATTCAGAATCTGTCCGCCGCCTTGCAGGGCCATGCTGTTGCCGATGGCATGGCACAGGCGGGTGAGGGCGAGGATGTTCACTTCGATCAGGTCTTGCTCGGTCATCCAGTCCTGGGCCAGAAACGGGCCGCATGTACCGATACCGGCACAATTGACCAACAGATCGATCTGCCGATCGCCTTCTTCCAGCTCCAGCAGGAACCCGGACAGGCGCAGCGGTTCGCCCAGGTCACAGGCACGGAACAACACCTCCACGCCGAACCTCTGGGTCAGTTCAATCGCAATACTTTCCAGCTGATCACGTTGTCGGGCCACCAGAATCAGGCTGCGGCCACGCCGGGCCAGCGCTTCGGCCATTGCCAGGCCGATGCCGCTGGAGGCGCCAGTGATCAGAGCGTAACGGGTCATGCAGTTCTCCATCGCAACAGCTCCGCGCCGCGACGCAGGTGTCACGGGCCAGGAGCGCTGTTCATTCTTTCGCAGAGTCTACAGGGGGCTGGGCCTCTTCGGCTGCATCGTCGGTGGAATTTGGCACCGGTTCGACCTCGACTTCGATTTCATCGGTGGTGACCGAACTGCTTTCGTAGCTGCTCTGGGCGGCGCTTTTGTATTCTTCCCGTATCGCCGTGAGACCACCGGCCAGCGAGCCGAACAGAACCAGCGCGATAACCACCAGCCACAGCGAAGACAATACCTTGACCGCAGTACTGTTCGGCGGAGGCGGCGGGCCGTAGCGGTTCGCGGTGTCGTTGCCCGGCACAACCATGATCACGAACGGAAAGAAACTGCCAACGAACGGCACCAGGTTCAGCAGCCACAACCAGCCGGACCAACCGACATCGTGCAAGCGCTGAACAGTGATCTGGATGCTGACGAATATAAAGCCGACGAACAGGATCAAGGCCAGCAAGCTGCCCAATATCAGGCCGCCGGTCGAATCCGCGCCGATGAGAGCCAGGGCGACCAAGGCAAACACCCCGCAAACGGCCAAGAGCACAGTTGACAGCACCAGCGTCCAGGCGAGGTAACGCAAGCGGCCGATACGGCCATCGAAACTGAATGGCTTGAGCGTAGCGAATTCCGCCACGGCTTCGCCGACGGGCGCGCGAGGCGGCGCGTAAGGGGATTGCGGGTCTGCCAATGGCTCCTGGCTGTTGGCCGGAGCATGCTCATGCACGTCGGCGAGGTTCAGTTCGATCGGCGTTTCGGCTTCGATGCGGGCGTCGATACCGGTTTTGCTCAGCGCCTGGAGATAGGTATGGGCGTCGGCTTGCGACAGGTTGCGTTTGAGCGCTACCGGACGCCCGGCGAACAAGCGCTCGATGGCTGTGACATCGCTTTTGAACAAGTCGGCGAGATTGAGCTTTGCCGTGGTGATGTCGACACCGGGTAGCAAGGCGCCTTCGAATACGATCTTGAAACGATTTTCGCCCATGTGCGAGGCATCCTTGTCGCGAGAGGTTGAAAGAAGAAGCTTGTGCCCGGGTGAGTGTAGGGCCAGCCGGGCAAGACTGGCCAAGATTTGCTGTCAGCGCGGCCAGCGTTTTGGCAACTGGGCGGCATGCTCCAGGGCCTGGCGGTACTCCGCGTCGAGACGTGCAATCAACTGCTCGACACTCGGCAAGTCTTCGATTTCTCCCACACCCTGGCCTGCAGACCAAACGGTCTTCCAGGCCTTGGCCTCATCGCTCACGGGTTTGAGCTTGGAACCGAAGTTGATCTCGCCCTTGCCTTGCAAGGCGGCCATGTCAAAACCGGCGGCCTCCAGGCTCTGGCGCATGAAACTCGCGGGTACACCTGACACGGCTGGAGTATGGATGATGTCTGCCGCTTTGGATGTCAGCAGCATTTCTTTGTAGGCGTCAGGCGCGTGACTTTCGGTCGTGCCGATAAATCGTGTGCCAAAGTAGGCCAAATCCGCGCCGAGCAATTGAGCGGCAAGAATTTCGTGGCCGTGGTTCAAGCAACCGGCCAGCAACAAGGTCTTGTCGAAGAACTGGCGGATTTCGGCAATCAGCGAGAACGGGCTCCAGGTCCCGGCGTGTCCACCGGCGCCGGCAGCCACGGCGATCAAGCCATCCACGCCGGCTTCGGCCGCTTTCTCGGCATGACGACGAGTTGTCACATCGTGGAACACCAGGCCGCCGTAGCTGTGCACCGCGTCGACCAGTTCTTTCACGGCACCGAGACTGGTGATCACGATCGGCACTTTGTGTTCGACGCAGATCTCAAGATCCGCCTGTAAACGAGGATTGCTGTTATGGACGATCAGGTTCACGGCATAAGGCGCGGGGTTTTCCATTGTCGCCAGCCCGGCTTCGATTTCTTCCAGCCAGGCTTTGAAACCGCTGCTTTCGCGCTGGTTCAGCGCCGGGAAGCTGCCGACCACGCCCTGGCGACAGCAGGCGAGTACCAATTGCGGATTGGAAATCAGGAACATCGGCGCCGCCACCACGGGCAGACGCAAACGTTCTTCGAGCAGAGCGGGCAGCGACATTGGAAGTACCCCGGTAAGTTGTTCCTGGTGGATTTAGAACGGCCGAACGACGACCAGAATTACGATAGCCAGCAATATCAGAACCGGCACTTCATTGAACCAGCGATAAAAGACATGGCTGCGGGTGTTCTCGCCACGGGCAAAACGTTTTACCTGGGCGCCGCACATGTGGTGGTAGCCGATCAGCAATACGACCAGGGTCAGTTTGGCGTGTATCCAGCCACCCTGGCTGAAGATGCCTGGGTTGAGGTAGATGAGCCAGCCGCCGAAAATCAGCGTGGCGATCATCGCCGGGCCCATGATGCCCCGGTACAGCTTGCGCTCCATGATGCTGAAGCGTTCCTTGCTGATCGTGTCTTCACTTTGTGCGTGATAAACGAACAGCCGTGGCAGGTAGAACAGGCCGGCAAACCAGCACACGACGCTGACGATATGAAACGCTTTGAGCCACAGATAGAGCATTTTTAGTTATTCCCCAATTCACGGTAACCCGAATAGTAGAGAAAGAGTCCCGTCTCGGACATAACTGTTCAATTTTGACGGTGTCTTTTGTCGCCATACTGCGTTGCCTCTCCTCGCCATAGCGGGCTATGACTCGTCGCGGCGCCTTGTCTGGCAACAAAATCCACTCGCCAAAACTTGAACGTATGCCCGAGACGGGACTCGTGAGCGTCCGCACGTCACCTTGACGGTTGTCGCAGGGGCGCGCGGCCCCTATTATCGACGGCTTTCCAGTGGGTTCGTTGAGGGCAGGTTTATGGTCAAGGTCGGTATCGTCGGCGGCACGGGTTACACCGGTGTCGAACTGCTGCGTCTGTTGGCGCAACATCCGCAAGCTGAGGTGGTTGTCATCACTTCCCGATCCGAGGCTGGCCTGGCCGTGGCCGACATGTACCCGAACCTGCGAGGCCATTACGACGGCCTGGCGTTCAGCGTTCCGGACATCAAGACCCTGGGTGCCTGCGATGTGGTGTTCTTCGCCACGCCGCACGGTGTTGCCCATGCCTTGGCGGGTGAACTGCTGGCGGCCGGGACCAAGGTCATCGACCTGTCGGCCGACTTCCGTCTGCAAGACGCGGATGAATGGGCCAAGTGGTACGGCCAGCCGCACGGTGCACCGGAGTTGCTGGACGAGGCGGTCTACGGCTTGCCGGAAGTCAATCGCGAGCAGATCAAGAAGGCGCGCCTGATTGCCGTGCCGGGCTGCTACCCGACTGCAACGCAATTGGGTTTCCTGCCATTGCTCGAAGCCGGCCTGGCCGATGCCGCGCATCTGATTGCTGACTGCAAGTCCGGCGTCAGCGGTGCCGGTCGTGGTGCTTCCGTAGGCTCGCTGTACTCCGAAACATCGGAAAGCATGAAGGCTTATGCGGTCAAGGGTCACCGCCACCTGCCGGAGATTCGCCAGGGGCTGCGTCGCGCAGCAGGCAAGGACGTCGGCCTGACCTTCGTTCCGCACCTGACCCCGATGATTCGTGGCATTCACTCCACGCTCTACGCAACCGTTGTTGATCGCTCGGTGGACCTGCAGGCGTTGTTTGAAAAGCGTTATGCCAACGAACCGTTCGTCGATGTGATGCCGGCCGGCAGCCATCCGGAGACTCGTAGCGTACGGGGTGCCAACGTCTGCCGTATCGCGGTGCATCGCCCGCAGGATGGCGATCTGGTGGTTGTGCTGTCGGTGATCGACAACCTGGTCAAAGGCGCTTCGGGTCAGGCGGTGCAGAACATGAACATTCTGTTCGGGCTGGATGAGCGTCTGGGCCTGTCCCACGCCGGCATGCTGCCATAAGCTTTATGGCGTACAGCAAAAGGCCCGTCAGACGGGCCTTTTTGCATTCCGGGCCGGCGATTGGATTGGTTGATATACCATAACAATAGTTGACCGCTTTTCTAGGAGAAGCGGATAATGCGCGTCATCACGCAATATGACGGCGTAACGCCGGGAGATAGTCAGCATGAGCGTCGAATCCTTCACCCCCACGGCTTTGCAATTCACCCACGGTGCCGCGCACAAGGTGAAGAGCCTGGTCGATGAAGAGGGGAATGATCGCTTGAAGCTGCGCGTATTCGTTACGGGCGGCGGTTGTTCAGGTTTTCAGTACGGCTTCACCTTCGATGAAGAAGTGGCCGATGACGACACCATCGTCGAGCGCGAAGGTGTGAGTCTGGTTGTCGATCCGATGAGTTTCCAGTACCTGGCAGGTGCCGAGGTGGACTACCAGGAAGGTCTGGAAGGTTCGCGTTTCGTCATCAAGAACCCGAATGCGACCACCACCTGTGGCTGCGGTTCTTCGTTCTCGATCTGATCAGCGCACCTGTTTCACAGAACGCCGCACGGCCTCAGGGCCTTGCGGCGTTTTGCTGTGTGGAGGATTTATGCGGGATAGATGGCACCCAGTACGCGCAAGCCGCGGGCACCGGTGACGCTCGGACGGTTGGCTGCGATGCCTTCGAGACAGCAATGAGCCAGCCATGCGAAGGCCATGGCTTCGACCCAGTCGGGGTCCACGCCGTAAGTGGCGGTGCTGCTGACGCTGGCGTTTGGCAGCAGGCTGGCCAGGCGCGTCATCAAAGTGGTGTTGTGAGCGCCTCCGCCGCAGACCAGCAGTTCTTGCGTGTCTTGCTGGGCGCTTTGCAGTGATTCGATGATGGTCAGCGCGGTCAGCTCAAGCAGCGTCGCCTGAACATCTTCGGTGGCGAAGGCTGGCAGTTGTGCCAGATGCCGTGTCAGCCATGGCAGGTTGAACACTTCACGGCCGGTACTCTTCGGGCCTTTGGTCAAAAAGAACGGATCGCTGAGCAGGGCATTCAATAGCATCGGTTCTACCTTGCCGCTGGCAGCCCATTGGCCGTCACGGTCAAAGTGGTCGCCGCGTTGTTGGTGAATCCAGGCATCCAGCAGCACATTGCCCGGGCCACAGTCGAAACCGGCGACCGGCTTGCCGGGCTCGATAAGGCTGAGGTTGCTGAAGCCGCCAACGTTCAGCACTGCGCGATTGCCGGTCTGCTCTTCAAACAAGGCTTCGTGAAAAGCGGGAACCAGTGGTGCGCCTTGTCCGCCGGCAGCGACATCGCGGCTGCGAAAGTCGCTGACCACGGTGATACCGGTCAGCTCGGTCAGCAGGGCCGGGTTGCCGATCTGCACAGTGAAGCCGCGTGCCGGTTCATGGCGGATGGTCTGGCCATGACTGCCAATCGCACGAATGTCGTCAGGCTTCAGTTGCTGTTGGGCGAGTACGGCATGAATCCCTTGGGCTGCCAGTTTCACCCAGTTCTGCTGGGCGATGGCGGAGCGAGCGATTTCGTCCGGGCCGCTGGCGCACAAACCGAGCAGCTCGGCGCGCAGGGAGTCGGGCATCGGGATGTAGTGGGAGGCGATCAGTCTGATCGCCGGGGCTTGCTCGATCAGTGCGATATCCAGGCCATCAAGGCTGGTACCGGACATCACACCTATATAGAGCGCCATGGCCTAGCGCTTGCTCGAAGCCAGCAGAGTGGCTTTTTCCTGTTCCATGCGCGCCATCAGTGGCTGGCTTTGGGCGAGGAAGCGTGCGCGTTCAGCCTTGGCAATCGGATCGGCCATTGGCAGTTTCTGGCCCAGCGGATCGACGTGTACACCGTTGACCTGGAACTCGTAGTGCAGGTGTGGCCCGGTGGAGAGACCGGTGGTGCCGATATAGCCAATCACCTGGCCCTGTTTCACCGTGCCGCCAGTCTTCACGCCTTTGGCGAAGCCTTGCATGTGGCCGTAGAGCGTGGTGTAGGTGTTGCCGTGCTGGAGGACCACGGTATTGCCGTAGCCACCACGGCGGCCGGCGAGCAGGACCTTGCCATCACCGGCAGCTTTGATCGGGGTACCGCGCGGTGCTGCGTAGTCAACGCCTTTGTGGGCGCGGATCTTGTTCAGGATCGGGTGTTTGCGGCCCATGGAAAATTTCGAGCTGATGCGGGCGAAGTCCACCGGTGTGCGGATGAACGCCTTGCGCATGCTGTTACCGTCAGCGGTGTAGTAGCTGCTGTTGCCTTGTTTGTTGGTGTAGCGCACGGCGGTGTAGGTCTTGCCGCGGTTGGTGAAGCGCGCCGACAGGATCGGGCCAGTGCCGACGGCCTTGCCGTTGACGACTTTTTGTTCGTAGATCACGTCGAACTCGTCGCCCTGGCGAATATCCTGGGCGAAGTCCACGTCGTAGCCAAACACACTGGCCATGTCCATGGTCAGGCTGTGAGACAGGCCGGCCCGGGCTGCGGACTGCGACAGCGAGCTGTTGATCACGCCGTGTACATAGGCAGAGCGCACGGTCGGTTTCGCGGTAATGCGGTTGAAGGTGTAGCCCTTGTCGTTCTTGGTCAGGCTGATGCTTTCGAGGTCGTTGAGCTTGCTGTGCAGGTTGGTCAACTGGCCGTCAGGGCTCAGTTCGAACTCGAGTTTTTGCCCGTGCTTGAGCTGGCTGAACTGCTTGGCCTGCTTGTCGCTGGCCAGCACGTCATGCACTGAAGTGGCCGGGAGGCCGACCTTCTCGAACAGTGTAGAGAGGGTGTCACCCTTGGTGACGATCACTTCCCTGTGGCTTGCCGGCTTCTTTTCTTCGACGACTGGCGCAGGTGCAGGTGCAGGTTCGGCCTGAGCGGTTTCCTGAGTGTCTTCGGCGCTGTTGTCGATCTGCGCGAAGGGGGGGGTTGCTGGTTCATTTGTGGCTTGAACGGCGTCAGCAGCGTCTTGATCTTGTGTCAGTTGTTCAGCAGGGCTTTCCAGTTCAAGACTCAGGGTTGTCTTTTTGGCTTCGACATCGCTGGAAGGGAATACCAGGAGCGCCAGACTGAGAAGGGCGGCGATGCCACTTGCGGCAAGCAAGTGGGTCTTCGGGTAAAGCGGCGGCGCTTTAGACGATTCTGTGGTCATAAGTGGTTTTGACTTTGAAAAAGATGAATTGGAAAAGATGAATGACATGATGAAGATGAAATAACTGTATAAAATATAACCAAATCATCTCTGAAGCAAGTCCGCAGACGTTCTGTCTATGGATTGGCTTCCGTGCGCCGCGCAAACCTTGTATTTGACGCGCGATCTTGTATGGTTGGTTCCCTTTGAATCTGAGCCTTGCGGGTCTGTTATGAAGTCGGTTGAAGAGCAGCTAGCGCTGATCAAACGTGGTGCGGAAGAACTGTTGGTCGAGTCCGAGCTGATTGAAAAGCTCAAGCGTGGCCAGCCGCTACGTATTAAGGCGGGCTTCGATCCAACGGCTCCGGACCTGCACCTGGGTCACACCGTGCTTATTAATAAGCTGCGCCAGTTCCAGGATCTGGGGCATCAGGTGATCTTCCTGATTGGTGACTTCACCGGGATGATCGGCGATCCGAGTGGCAAGAGTGCCACGCGCCCGCCGCTCACTCGCGAGCAGGTCCTAGAGAATGCCGAGACCTACAAGACTCAAGTGTTCAAGATTCTCGATCCGGCAAAAACCGAAGTGGCATTCAACTCCACCTGGATGGATCAGATGGGGCCGGCCGACTTCATTCGCCTGACTTCGCAGTACACCGTGGCTCGCATGCTCGAGCGCGATGACTTCGACAAGCGCTACACAACCAATCAGCCAATCGCCATCCATGAGTTCCTTTATCCGCTGGTTCAGGGGTACGACTCGGTAGCTCTGCGTGCGGACGTGGAGCTCGGCGGCACCGATCAGAAGTTCAACTTGCTGATGGGGCGTGAGCTGCAGCGTGGTTATGGTCAGGAAGCCCAGTGCATTTTGACCATGCCGCTGCTTGAAGGTCTGGATGGCGTGAAGAAGATGTCCAAGTCCCTGGGCAACTACGTCGGTATCCAGGAAGCGCCGGGAGTGATGTACGGCAAGCTGGTCTCCATTCCGGATGCGCTGATGTGGCGCTACTTCGAGTTGCTCAGCTTTCGCTCCATGGATGAGATCAATGCGTTCCGCGCTGATGTGGAGGCGGGTGCCAATCCGCGCGACATCAAGATCAAGCTGGCTGAAGAGATCGTTGCGCGCTTCCATGGTGAGGAGGCTGCGGCCAATGCCCACCGTGCCGCCGGTAACCGCATGAAGGATGGCGAGCTGCCGGATGATTTGCCGGAAATCGAATTGACTGCTGCCGAGGATATGCCGATCGCTGCCGTCCTTAATAAGGCGGGGCTGGTCAAGAACTCGGCTGTGGCTCGAGATCTGCTTGGTTCTGGTGGTGTACGTATAGATGGTGAGGTTGTCGATCGCACCTTTATATATGCACTGGGCGCGACCCATGTTTGTCAGGCAGGCAAGAAGGCATTTGCGCGTATTACGCTCAAATCCGAATAAAGCTGAAATAGGGGGTTGACGGCGAGTTTTAGAAGCCTATAATTCGCCCCACTTCCGGCGCAGTCGAAACGGAAAACTCCTTGGTAAACAATGAGTTATGCAGTTTTCGACAGCAGGTTGCTTCAGTTCATCGAAGCCAAAAGGAAGTTGAAAAAGAGGTG